>Ga0068714_10000050_pt1 | contig 236064 bp, 215 predicted proteins | sample MTBNYHSulfiMetaG_FD_62988 | JGI IMG/M metagenome (GOLD analysis project Ga0068714, IMG submission 62988) | Enrichment culture microbial communities from rom New York Harbor, USA that are MTBE-degrading - MTBE-NYH (New York Harbor Sulfidogenic)... | ecosystem: Environmental > Aquatic > Marine...
CGGCAGGGGTGCTCCTCTCCCTGCTGAGCGCTGCGGTGATCTACGCCTGGACCGGGGCGGGGAAGCCAATGATCGGCGCCTGGGTGGCTTGGTGCGCCTCCGCTGCCCTGTTCGCGGGCTTCCTTGCGGAACTGACAAGCGCGGCGGGAGAAGGGCACGGGAGAAAGGACCAGTCCCGGGAATAATCACAGGAATGATTCCCTGGAGATGGGAAAGAAGGTCCCCGAGTAGCTGGAAGGGGGGCCGGCCCCCCCCACGACGGGAAGGGAATTGCGGGGGGAAAAGGGTAGATCAGCCTGGAACCAAAAGCCCAAGGAAAGAACACGTCAAACGTTAAACCAGGCTTTAAACGTCCTGCAGGCTGGACGGTGACTGGAGAAGCCAGATGATACCTGCCCATGCGGCGAGGGGGACATTTTGAAGGGCCGCAGCCGTGTGGATCGGCCTTTCGTTGCTGGCCAAGGCGAACGACATCCTCCGAGAGGCCGGGATCTCCCCGCGCCTCGGGGAGCAGGGAGGGCGCCTGGCCTCCACCGCCATCCTGTGAGCAGCGATCCTCTTCATAGCAATGTTTACGGTCCGCTGGATCGGGCCGCGAACGGGTAGGGATGCCCTTCTCGTCGGGCTCTTGTGGCTGACCCTGACCCCGGCTTTCGAGTTTTCCGCCGGCCACAACCTGTTCGGCCATTCGCGGGAAAAGCTGCTGGCCAACTATAACCTCGCCCGGTGCCGCGTCTCGCTGCTGGTGCTGGTCCTGGTGACGATTCTGCTGGCTCCCTGGGGGGCCACAAGGGTGAGAGGGGTGGCGGGAAGGAAAAAAGGAGGAAAAAATTTCAGTTATGGTTATGGACCTTTCCGGGTATCAGAGCGAAACGCTTTGGGCTGCATCTCCATTCTGACAAGGAATTGCGGATCCGGTTTTTAGACCGCAATTGCATGGGATCTGAAAACAGGTCAAAAATCGCCGTTCGTTTTTTTTCTTCTGGCCTTTGGCCTCTCCCGGCCTTATGCTTGTTGCAGGCTTTTTTCGGAGGGTCTGACATGAAAATTGCCATGGGACCACGCGCCGCTTCAAAGGACAGGCTGCACCGTTTCTTCCCCTTTTTTTCAGTTTTCCCAAACTGTCCCAACAGCAAGCCGCCGGCCAGCAGGAAGGCGGCTTTTCTCATCCTTTCAAGGAGGGTGCCATGAAAAAACCCGTTGTTCTGGTCTTCCTGAGTCTGGCGTTGGCCTTGTCTGCGTGCGGCGGAGGGGGTGGAGGGGATGACAGTTCTCTGGATGTCCTTTTCTTTGCTGGAAACGACGGCGCCGGAGGGGCGTCTTTTGCCGGCAACATGGAATTGTGGTCTTTCGACGGGGCATCACCCTCAAAGGTGGCCGAGATCTACCCGGGCACCGCTCCATCATATCCTCAGTATTTAACGGAACTGGGGGACCTGGTGGTTTTCAAAGCCCGCGACGACCTTCACGGAAGTGAACTTTTTGCCACCGACGGCCTGGACGCCTGGCTCGTCAGGGACATCGTGCCCGGAGACCAGGGCAGCCATCCGGCCGATCTGAAAGCCTTCGGGGACCGGGTTTTCATGATCCTCAATGGGGGCGGCGCAAACGAGCTCTGGAGCACGGATGGGACCGAGGCTGGAACGCAGGTGGTCGCCGGTTCCGGGCAGGGGATCCTGGAGGTGACCGGCTTTGCCCCAGGGTCCGACGGCAACCTCTATTTCACGGGGACCAGTTCGGGGGGGACAGGCCTTTTCTATGTGGATTCTGATTCAGCCGAGATCCACACGGTATGCGGCGATTTTATCGACACGGGGTGGCCCAACGGGCCCGGCGACATTGCCGCGCTGGGGACGGACATCTTTTTCCCGGCCGACGACGGGGTCCGGGGAATGGAGCTGTGGATGTACAGCGTCCCGGGCATCGGGTGCACGATCGTGGCCGACCTGGAGCCGGGAGACGGCGGATCGGGACCGGGCGAACTCACCGCGGTGGGCGTCACGGTGGCATTTTCGGCCGAGAGGAGCGACGTGGGCCGCGAGCTGTGGTCCACCACCGGGGCGGCAGGCAGCACCACCCTCGTAGCCGACATTTTTTCGGGGGCGGACGGCTCCTGGCCCTGGAGCTTCTTTGTCCACGGCGGCCTCCTTTACTTCACAGCGAGGGACGGCATCTCTGGATGGGAGCCCTACGTGACCGACCTCCTGAGCCCCCCGGCCATGCTGGCGGACATCAACAGCGGAGCCTCCGGTTCCATGGCATGGCACTACCAGGAATACGATGGAAAGGTCTACTTCTATGCTGTCGACGAGGAGTACGATTGCGAGCTCTGGGTCACCGACGGCACCGGCCCGGGGACGGAGATGGTCTTCGATCTCAACCCGGATGGGAACGGCGCCTGGCCGGATTAGGAAAATCGGGCTGATCCCGCAGTGTGGCCTTCCGGGGCTCTCCCCGGAGCAGGAAACGCTTCATACAGCAGGGGCTCCAAGCCCCTGCTTTTTTTGCCTTTCTTCATTGTTTCCCAGATCTCAGCTTTAGGCAGCCCTTTGGCGCCTTCGCGCAGGAACCGAGGATATCTCACGCCCGCTCGCCCTGCCTGACGGATGGACTCACTCAAGCCGCCAAGGACACAAAGAAAGTCAATATGTTAAACAGGTCTTAAAACCTTCTGTCTTTCCTGGTTTCCTTTGCGCGCTTCGCGGCTTTAGCGAGTCACCGGCAATGGGTGACGAGCGAGCGTGAGGCTGCCTTTCGATGTTTTAGCGCAAAAGCTGGGGTGTCTCACGCCCGCTCGATCAACACACATCCGACGTTATACTTTCAACGGAAAAAATCTTTTCTTCTCCCTCAATTCTGAGGCATCCCCCTGGGGGTGATGACCACGTCGATGCGCCTGTTGGCCGCCCGTCCCTCGGGCGTGGTGTTGGGGGCCAGGGGGCGGGAGGAGCCGAACCCGGCGGCCCCAATATGGTCCTCCCTGACGACTTTGTTGGCCAGCAGGTACTGACGCACCGACTCGGCGCGCTGCTGTGAGAGATGGTCGTTGAGCTCCGCAGAACCCGTGGAGTCGGTGTGGCCCTCAATGGTGACCTTCGGCTCCGTGAATGTCCTCACCGCCTGCTGGACCTTGCTAAGCAGGGGATAATTTTCGGGCATGATGACCGCCTGGCCCACCGGGAAAGTCATTCCCCTGAGGCGGATCACCATCCGGCTGCCCTGCTTGTAGCATTCGGCCTCCTGAGGGGTGAAGAGGGCCTGTACCTGGTCGTAAAGCTCATTGAAGCGCCTCTCCGACTCCAGCCGTTCTTCCGCCTTGCGCCGCTGGGCCTCGAGGCGGAGCTTCTCCGCTTCCTGCTCTGTCAGCACTTTGGCAACGGCCGCGGCCTCCTGCCGGTTCGCCCGCTGGAGGGACTCGATCTGTTCCGCGCAGCGGGTCTGCAGGTCGTCCATGGCCGCCTGCTGGCTGGTCGTCTTCTGCACCAGGAAATCGCGGTCCTTCACCAGGGAGTCGATGGACCCGAGGATATTCCCAACCTGAACATCAAAGGTCCTGTCCCTCATGTCGGGGGCACCCAGGGCTTCGGATGACTGTTTCAGTATATTCTCGACCCACAGGGCCGTGCCCTCGGGGTCCATATCGCGAAGCCTGAGTGCCTGCCGGTTGAGCTGAAGGGCCCGGTTGGCCTTGAAGAGAGCCGCGCTGCCCCGCTCCTGCATCTCCTCCCTGGCATAGGGGTTTGTCGCGATGAATTCCTCGGCACCCGCCAACTCCCGCTGCGCTTCGGCATAGGGTCCGGGGACCCACTTTTTCGCCCCCTGGCTTTCTGCCTGGGCGAGGACCTTGCGCGCGTCGCCTAAAATCGTCTCCTTGATAGCCCTTACCTCGAGGCCGTGAAAAGCCTCCACGACCCCCGGCTCATCCGCCCTGGCGCCTTTCAGGTCGTTGGTCTCCACGTCCTTCGCGAGCCCGAGGAACCGTTTTTCGACGGCGGCATACTCGTCGCCGAACACGGTGGCCCCCGCCTCCCGGGCAAGCTTCCTGGCCTCTATGGCCTGGGGAATCGCCGTGCACACGATGCGCCCGATCTCTTCGGCCTGGGCGATTTCAGTCAGCCCTTTTGACACCGAGCTGTTTATGCGGGAGATCTCCCCTTTCGTTTCCAGCGCCCTTTTCGCCTCCGCAAGGGACCCCTCCGCCCTGGCGAACCAGGTGGGTGATAGGACGTTAAGGTTCTGAGCCCTGCCCTCCCCTATCCTTCCTTCCAGCCGGGCTACGGCCGCCGCCGGATCCGACGGCAAGGGCGCGGCAGGCGCCTTGATCTGTTTTGTCCCCGCGCAGGCAGACAGCGTAAAGGCAACGATCAAAGCCGAAAAGATCCTGAGAGAAACCGTTTTAGCCATTCCTTTTCCTCCAGATGAACAGTTATCGGGCTGCTCTTACCCTCGGCCCGGGAATCCCCCTGCCGCAGGATAATCCCTCGGCATCAGGAGGAAAAGTCTCCCCTGAACAGGGAGACCGGGACAATGGAGTCCAGCCTGGGAAACGATCCCGGGATTATATCCCCGGCAATGGCCCAGGCAAGTGAAATCAGACGCCCAGTCCAAAAATGTAAGAGGGCAGGACCTGACCCCGAGGATTTGCACACTTCCATCCGGTCATTGGCGGGACTCAGGGCAGGGAAAAGGCGACCGGCAGGGAGGCCGCAGAAGGAAAGGGTCAGGGCGTGATCCGCAGTGGTTGTGAAAAAAGACCAGGGAAAACTGCGCTTCACACCCCGACCCGTTTCTCCTATTTTGACTTTATGCTCACATTATCTATTCCCATATTGAGGACCTCAAGATTATCGGTCTGGGCAAAGCGAAGGATATACGTCTCTCCTGGGGTCAGGTCTGCCGAAAGATCGAAGGCGTAGGATATGTAGGGCAGGACCGGGTCATAGCCGTCCACTCCCAGATAAAGGTTCCTGATGACTCCGCTTCCCGTGTCAAAGGTCCCCGCAACGGCCGAGAGGATGTCGATGCGGGCATGCTGATTCGACTCTCCTGTGTGGTCGAGGACCCCGGCATCGATGGGCCCTTCTCCGCTCGAATCGAGGACGAACATGTCGAAGGTGATGCCGATCTCATCGTCGCCATCGGGCACCGTGAACGCCTGGATGATGGCGTCCGTTGTCGGTCCGTTCTGGTCGGAGACAGCATAATAGGTGCCTTCACTGGGCCCGGCGGTGGTGGTTCCGCCAATGGGTGTTGAGGATGCGGCGATCACTGATATCGACCCCGAAATCATGGGGGTCTCCAGGGCGAGAATGATAATCCCGCCGGATCCGGGCAGAGCCTCATACGTCCAGCCGGTCAGGTCCCCTGTCTCAAACCCGCCGTTTGTCAAAAGCTCGGTCCCGTCGTCACCGTCTCCACCGCACCCCGCGAACACGAAGGGGAGAAGCAGAAAAACTCCCAACAAAACAACAACGATCCTTTTCATAATTCCTCCTTTTTGGTCAGAGAAACGGCTTCTTCGGCACCTTCAAAACACTCTACCCGATATCTCCCTGGATTTCCCGATAAAACTTTACAAAGCTTCCAGAAACATGACTCAGGCCCAGGCTGAGGGATGGCACTTTGGCAGTGCGGCGAATGAAAAACAGAAGACCGCAGGAAAAAGCGGGAGCCCCGGTTCCTGAATCTCAGAGGGCAGGACCTGACCCCATGGAATTTTTTCTTTTGCCGGACAAACGACTGCTTCTGTAGTTTAGTTGAAAATACATGTAAAATGCGCCCAGGGAAGATTTTTTCAGGGCAGGATTGCCTTAATTCGGCCAGGACCATAACCGGCCTTCCTTCGGCAGGGTCTGCTGTCCTGTAACGTTAACGCTTTTCAGCGGCATGGGGGTAGACGATGAAACGTTCCGTAGTAGCGGCAGCTATGCTGGTCCTGATGATGGGGACAACCGGGACTCTCATGTCCTGTGGAGGTGGAAATGGGGACGGAGCCTCCGAGAAGCTTTTCTTCCAGGTGTATTCCAACGATGAGGGAGAACTTTGGGAATTTGACGGCGAGACGGCCTGGATGATCGACATCGACGCCCTGACAGGGGCCTCCCCTGACGGGGAGAAAGTGGCCATGGGGGATAAACTGTATTTCAGGGCACACGATTCCACCGACTGGGATGAGCTGTGGTCCTTCGACGGAAACGCTCCAAGCCTCGCCGCCGATATCAACCCTGCCCCAAACCAGGGTTCCTACCCCTATGATCTGGTCCTTTACGAGGACAAGATATTTTTCAGCGCCGACGACGGTCTCCACGGGAGGGAGCTCTGGTCCTTCGACGGGGACGCCGCGAGCCTGGCCGCCGACATCAACACGGTTCCCGGGGCAGGTTCTGATCCCTGGGAAATGACCACTTACGACGGAAAGCTCTTTTTCGGCGCCAACGAGGGGGTACACGGGAACGAACTCTGGTCCTTCGACGGGGACGCGGCCAGCCTGGCCGCCGACATCAACACAGCCGCCGGAGAGGGATCCATCCCTTCCTACTTCGCGGTTTACGACGGCAGGCTTTATTTCTATGCCACTGACGGAACAACCGGGTACGAACTGTGGTCCTTCGACGGAGAAACGGCCAGCCTGGCCGCCGACATCAACGCCGGGGGGTCGTCTTATCCCAACTTCCTGACGGTTTACGACGGCAGGCTCTTTTTCGGGGCCGATGACGGGGTGCACGGGACCGAACTCTGGTCCTTCGACGGGGACGCGGCCAGCCTGGCGGCCGACATCAACACGGCCTCGGGGCAAGGCTCCCAGCCTTCCTTCCTGACGGTCTACGACGGAAAGCTTTTTTTCAGCGCCTTCGAAGAGGTACACGGGAACGAGCTGTGGTCCTTCGACGGGGATGCCGCCAATCTGGCGGCGGACATCAACACGGCCCCCGGGGTAGGTTCTGACCCCTGGGAAATGATCACCTATGACGGCAAACTCTTCTTCGGCGCGGATGACGGCGTTCACGGGAAAGAACTCTGGTCCTTCGACGGGGACGCGGCCAACATGGAAGCCGAGTTCGACACAACCCCGGGCGCCTTCACGGATCTCGGGGCCTTCGGGGTCTTCGCCTATTGAGCAGCACTTTCCGGCCCACGGGTTCAAAAGGAAAAAACCTTACAACGGCCGTCCGGGTTGAATCCCCGGCGGCCGTTTTCACTGGTCATTCTCAACTGTACCGAAGGACGAATCGGCGGGGCTTATATCTGATTTGGCCCCAGAGGTTATTGATCTGATGTGCAGGAGAGGTTTTTTCGATTACCCCCATGAGCAGGAAGCGCAATTATATGATGGACAGGTTTTTCATAGACCAGCCGGCGCTGTTCCGATGCAGGGGGGACGGGAGGAGGTGTCGTGGGCTTTTCGGATCTTGAAGGAAAAGCAGTCCTGGTGACGGGAGGGGCCCAGGGGATCGGGAAGGGGATCGCCCTTCGGCTGCTTCGCGAGGGGATGAAGGTGGTACTAGGAGACCTGGACCGGAAAGCGGGCGAGGAAACCCTCGGGGAATTCGAAGGCGCGGGTGAAGTCTTCTTCGTTCCCCTTGACGTTTCCGACGAGGATTCTGTCCGGGAGGCGGTGGGCCGGACCCTCTCAATCTGCGGCCGACTGGACGCCCTGGTGAACAACGCCGGCATAGCCCGGTCGATTTCCGGCCCTGTGGAGAACCTCTCCCTCGAGGAGTGGAACCGCGTGCTGGGTACCAATCTCACAGGGGCCTTTCTCTGCGCCAGGCACACCGTTCCCTTTCTGAGGAAGCGTGGAGGGGCCATCGTGAACATCTCCTCCACCCGCGCGCTGCAGTCGGAACCTGACACAGAGGTGTATTCCGCTTCAAAGGGCGGTCTGGTCGCCCTCACCCACGCCCTGGCCGTGAGCCTGGGCCCCAGGGTCCGCGTGAACTGTGTCAGCCCCGGATGGATCGAGGTGTCGGACTGGCAAAGATCCGACCGGCGCCGCAAGCCTTTTCACACCGGACGCGACCGGGACCAGCATCCCGCGGGGAGGGTTGGGACGCCCCACGATGTTGCGGCTCTGACCGCTTATCTTCTCTCGGATGAATCCTCTTTCGTCACGGGGCAGAATTTCGTCGTCGACGGCGGCATGACCCGCCGCATGATCTACGAGGAGTAGGCGAAAGGAACCGGATATTACCACTGATACGTTTCCAGGCTTTGGGCGAGGCTTAATCTTGAGGAAACCTTAACGTTCCCTTGGTACTTAAGAAGGGGATGTGCACAACACCACCGGTGGCGATGGGCATATGCCAGAAAAAAGGTAAAAGGCTAGAATCGACGTGTCCGTGTTCGGCCTGATTTAAACTTCTTTGAAAATATGCTCTCGATGATAAGCGATATTTTCAATTGAAAGTTTATGTTCATCTAAAACATTAAGGCGACCTGTTAACCCAATTACTCTTAGGTCATCCTGAAGGCTAATTGCTCCGAAATCAAATAAAACATGCATGTTGGGAGAAAGGCACAGAATGTTCGGTACAGTATCTGGTCCACTGTGTGGGCGACCTAATGGTTTAATATGGCAGGCTTCTGCATAGGGTCCGGTCGGAGTAACTAGACGAACACCTGTTATTTGGCAGGTAAAATTATAAATTGTCTTAACGTAGTTTCCAATTTCTGAGTTACGAATAACCCGTGTCGTATACACATTGGACCTACCCGGCTTCTCTTCACCGTAAGGCGCAAGGTGTTCCCTGGCTGGAGCATCAATTCTGTCGGCATCTTGGATTTTTACTAACCGGTAGCGCCAAACGATGAACCCATCCCTTCCTCTTTCACGCCAGCAATTCTCAATACGAAAAAGGCCATCATAACGATAGCCTCGTGTGGGCGCATAATCTGAGTCAGCCTTATGCCCGCGAATAACTCTGATTGGGATCCCTTCCCTTTGGTTGTTTGCTAAATTGAGATTGCCTCCCTTCAACGACTGGTTTTTGACTTGTCGTCTGGTCTTGGGATCTCTTCCTCCTTCCCCAGTGTAAATAATTATATCTCCAAGATCTTCGTCATCCACATATCCGCCAGAAAGAACGATTGAGTGACCACCCGGGCTAATTCCTTTCATTAAACCTTGATGGACGTTGGCATCATGAAGGGATTTCCTATCCGAGAACATTCTACCTTCTTCTACTCCTGGGATTGTACCTTGCATGGTCCACTACCTCCCGTGCAATCGGTATATCCGCCGCAGCCAGATCGAAATTCAGCAGACAATCTGGCCTTACCCACTCGATTTCATCGTGATCGCTTAAAATATAATTCCCTGATAAATATTCAGTCTGAAAAGCAAAAAGCTCTATAGAGATATGGCTGTAATCGTGTTTGTTTGAGGTAATGAATTTTCCCACTTTGGTTCGGATCCCGAACTCTTCTTCAAGCTCTCTCTTCAGGCATTCTTCAGGTGATTCCCCATCCTCGACTTTCCCCCCGGGAAATTCCCATTTTCCGGCAAGGTTTTTACCCGGCGCCCTCCGGGCGATTAGGATCTTTCCGTCTTTTTCAATTATGGCGCAGGTGACCACTACCATTTGCTTAATGCTCCCAGGGGTTGATCCACTATTTTTAACCGTACAGGAACAGGGGGGGCAGGGGCAAGGGAAACAGCAGTTTCCAGACCGCAATCCGCCGTGCGCGCCTTTCCTTGTGTTTATTCTTTCCCCGTGCTACAAAGCAGTGCCCGCAGGCCTGTCCCGGGATGAATAAGCTTCCCACGGCAGGCCGCTCGGATGGATCATCAAGCGGTCAAAGAGTCTTTCAAGGCACCCCGAAGAAGTTCTCCCTTCCTTTCACGGTTCCCTGAAGCATTCCTCCCGACGATCTCGTTCGACGAGCCCAACAACAGGATCCGCCTGTACAGATCGCTGCATTGCCGCGTTTTGCGGGCCGCGCAGGCGTGAACCGGAAAAGGAAACAGCTAAACCATGGACAAGGCAACTTTTGAAGAATTAAACCTTATAGAACCCATCCTGCGCGCCGTGCGCCAGGAGGGGTACGTGCAACCCACTCCCATCCAGAAAGCCGCCATCCCGAGCCTTCTGGAAGGCCGCGACCTTCTCGGGTGCGCCCAGACCGGCACCGGCAAGACGGCCGCCTTCGCCCTCCCCATCATCCAGAGGCTCCACCTGAAACCCTCCCCCCCGATGCGGGGCCGCGCCCGGGTCCTCGTCCTCACCCCCACCCGTGAACTGGCCGCCCAGATAGACGAGAGCTTCAAAGCCTACGGAAGGTACGTCGGCCTGAAAAGGGCTGTGGTCTTTGGCGGAGTGGGCCAGGGCCCCCAGGTCAGGGCCCTTTCCGCGGGCGTGGACGTTTTAGTGGCCACGCCGGGGCGCCTCCTGGATCTCATGGGCCAGAAGCACCTGCGCCTCGACAGCCTCGAAGTCTTCGTCCTGGACGAGGCGGACAGGATGCTGGACATGGGGTTCATCCACGACGTCCGCAGGATCATCGCGGCCCTGCCGCAAAAGAGGCAGTCCCTGTTCTTCTCGGCCACCGTGCCGCCCGAGATCGTCCGCCTGGCCCAGAGCATGCTCACTGATCCGGTCAAGGTCTCTGTCACCCCGTCGGCCACCACCGTCGAGCGGGTCGACCAGAGGCTCATGTACGTCACCCGCGGGGACAAAAGGAACCTGTTAGAGCACCTCCTCGTTGACCCGGAAGTCTCCAGGGCCCTCGTTTTCACCAAAACCAAGCACGGGGCCGACAAGGTCGTCAGGAACCTCGAAAAAGCGAAGGTCCCGGCCGACGCGATTCACGGCAACAAGTCCCAGAACAACCGCACGAAAGCCCTCGAGGATTTCCGCAAAGGCAGAATCCGCGTCCTGGTGGCCACCGACCTCGCGGCGAGGGGCATCGACGTGGACGGAATCAGCCACGTCATCAACTACGACCTGCCGGCTACCCCTGAGGGCTACGTCCACCGCATCGGGCGGACGGCCAGGGCGGGTGCCGACGGGATCGCTATCTCCTTTTGCGACAAGGATGAATCCTCCTGCCTGCGCGAGATCCAGAAGGTCATCCGGACCGAAGTCCCGGTCTGCGAGGATCATCCGTGGCACATCCCCGCCTCCTTCATGGAGGTCATCGCCCCCCGGGACCGGGACCAGGCCGTGAGGGAAAGCGGGAACGGAAAGAACAGGGGCAGCAGGCAGCCGCGTGACTGGAAGAGCAGGCGCTCCGCCTACGGAAACCGCGGGTCCCGGATGGCCGGCAACGCCCCTGCCAGGCAGGAAAGGTAGGACGCCCAACCGCCGGGCAGGTTTTAAAAGGGTTTCGGAGCCGGAGGTTTACGGGAAAAAACGTAGGCTCTCCGGCTTTCATATTCTACGCCGGGGTACGGCTCCCTCTCGATAACCTCAATTCCCTCGAACCCGCTGTCTGCCAGGCAGCGGGAAATGAAGCCGGAAGGGAAGAAGGAGAAGTCGATGTCGATCTTCCTGCCGAGGAACTCGTCGATGTGGATGGTTTCCTCACCGACGTGGCAGGTGAGGAGGAAGAGGCCTCCGGGCTGCAGAACGCGGAACGCTTCGTGAAATACGGTCGAGACCTGATCCCGGGTGAAGTGGACGATAGCGTAGAATGCGACGGCCCCGGCCATGGAGCCGTCTTCGAAATCAAGTGCGAGGATGTTTCCCCTGCGAAACTCGATTTCCGGGTGGATCCTTTTTGCCTGCTCCACAAGTTTGGCGGAAAGGTCCAGCCCGGAGATCCCAACCCCTAACTTCCTCAGGTACCCGGCTGTCTGGCCGCTCCCGCAGCCCAGGTCCCAGACCGGCCTTCGGTCCCCGATCTCCCTGGCGAACCTGCCCAGGACCTCCCGGTCCATCGGCTTCTTCTCATGCTCGCCGGCGAACGCCTCCGCGTATTCCCAGGCTATCGTGTCGTAAGCGCTTTGGATCCTGCACAGATCCTGTCCGGCGTTCATTTCCTTTTCAGCCATTTTCCCCCGCATCGTCCCCGGGGTCCGTCCCCGGGATCAGAGCACTTTTTGGGGTCAGAGCACTTGGTCTTTCATAGAATCTTTCTAACCGCTTACGGGCAAGGTCATTCCCGCCGGAATACCGGACACAGTCCCCGGTATCAGCCAACCGTCTAGCGCCGCTGCAGCTGCAGAACTGAGGCCGGATCCTCGACTGCAGCCTCTTCGAGTTCGCTTTCCGGAACCAAAATGCACTCCTGTTCGTTCTGCAGGGTCATCAGGACGACATCCTGACACTCAGGGTCACAAATCATAACCGTGCTTATGGCGCAGGTCAGGTCATAACTCTCCGAGATCAGGTTGACGTGCAGGGTCCCCCAGTAGGCGCTGGAACTGGAAACGGAATAAGTGCCCGTGAAACCCGCAGTTTCATCTTCTACCGTGATGCTTTCGATTATGGTCCCGTCCCCCAGTTCCAGCGTGCCGGAAAAGCTGTCAAAATCCCCGCTCGAAATGGGCATGCCCAGGTAGACACCGTCGATCCACACATCAATGTCGAAGCTGTGGAGATCGTAGATGCCTTCCAGGTTTTCCATACTCAGATCAGGCGGCTCATCCCTGGTCCAATGGTCGTATTCCACGACGCATAGCTCTACCATGCCGTCCTGTTCGCTGTCCCCGCCGTTTCCTCCGCAGGCGCCCCCCAGAAAGGCCAGAGCCAGTATGATTGAAACGACTTTCCAGCGGATTCTCAACATGGCAGGTTCCTCCCCCTGTTGGTTTTTCCTGTTAATGGAGCCTTGAGATAAACATTTATCGGGAAATTCCCGCGATGAGCCAGTGCAGGAAGAGGGGCCCGCAAAGAGCAGGGCGGGGATGGAGACGTGAGGACGACGCATGGCCTGGGGGACCCTGGCCCCCTGTTTCGATGCAGTCCGGAAAGATTTTGAACACAGGAATTATACCACAACTACTTTGTCGGGAATCGAAGATAAAAAATTTCCCGGAACCGAGCCCGGCCGTCGGTCTGAAGGCAGGGGCTCTTTGGGGTCAGAGCACTTTATCACTTTGGCAGAGCACTTTTGGCAACGCCTTTGCATGTTCCGGGTCATAGCACGTCCTTTGCGGGTCCTTCAAACCGAGTATCCCTACCACCTGGTCTGCCGGACCAACAACCGGTCCTTCCGGTTTGACCAGAGGCAGGCTGCCCGCATTATGTTCCAGGCCCTTACCGGAGCCATGGAAAAATATCAGCTTCGGGTCCATCACCTCGTCTTCATGGCCAACGATTACCGCCCAAACACGTTAGACGTTGAGCGTTAAACGTTGAACGTCTGAAGGCTCTCTGGGCCTTCGGAAAGAAGATGGATGTGGATCTGGCCGGGGACCATCTTGTCCTGCTCTGGGGGAAAAAACACCCGGAGTATGTCCGGATCCTGGTCTGCGAAGAGGGGAAAGGGTTTGACGACGATCAGGTGAAAAAAGGACTCCGAAAGATGTTCTTCGGGTCCGCCGACTTCGTCCAACGAATGCAGGACGCTTACTGCCGCCCTCGATAATTTCTTTTTTTCTGAAAACAGGTTTCAAAGGACAGGTCTGAGTCCATCCCTGTCACAGAATCCTTTCAGCCTTCCCTTTCCCACAATACAGCAGTCCTGAAAACCTGGCATATCAATCCCAAAACTGATATCCACCCCGAAAAGGCCGGGTGACATCCAAAATATCCTTGAAACGGCAAACTCCGGGATACTTTCCCCCTGTCGTGTCTGGCACCAGGGAAGGGCAGCACCAGGGAAGGGCGGCACAGGGGAAGGGCACTGAGGGGTTTTAAATTGCCTGAAGGGAAGAACCTGGTTCGGAACGCACGCTCTCAGATTTTTCGCCTGTCGCCCGGGCGGTAAGGTTGTGCGTGGAGCTGTCCTCTGACACTGTTTTTTGCCGCCTGCCTCTTCCAGGCCCAGTTTCCAATGGTGAGGTACATCCAGCGCGGCAAAAAGGGCTTTGCCATAAGTTCGGCCGCTTCGGAGGGAACCGGCTTGCCCCGGTCGAGGGCCTCTGCAGTCAGCCTCAGCGCCTTCCTCAGGTTCCTGACCATTCCCCCCCTCTCCTTCAGGGTTTTTCCATCGATGGCACCCCCCATACCCAGAGTGAGGCCTCCCATCCAGGTAAACCCGGCCTCGCAGGCGAACTGCCGGGCGATGGCAAGGGCCGTGTGGTTGTGGAAAGATTCCGGGAAGCCGCAGTTCACCACAGCCATGAACCCCTGTTTAGGTCGGGACACAATTTTACTGCGCACTGCGGCCAGGGTCTCGAGGGCCGCCGTCACAGGCGCCGGAAGGCTGTCGACATATAGAGGGCTCAGGAGGACGACGAGGTCCGCTCCGCCGGCAGCTTCTGTGAGTGACCGCAGGCCTTCCTCTTTTTCAGATTTTTCGGGGATCCCGGCCTTTTCCACCTGCCATCCCAGATCCCTGAAGTGGACGGACAGTTCTTCTCCCATGGCGGATGAGGTGCTCCGCTTCCTCGGACTGCCGATCATGATGAGCACCCTCCTGGGTGCACCCTTACCTGACCGGATGTCCAGGCTGCAGCCAGGTTCCGCAGTGAATTGGTCCTCCCTGACCTTTCTTACCGGTTGATCCAAAAAGCGGGAAGTCGCAGCCTTTTCCAGCAGGCGCCCAATTCCTTCCCTAAGCCCGGCATCTGTCAGATCCTCCCTTTGAAGGACCTCGACAGCGGCGGAGGGAGGGTGGAAGTTGACCGCATTCCGATAATGGAGGGTCTCGAAGATTTCCGTGCAGGCTCCTGATCCGCCAAAGCCGATCCCCAGGGCTGCCATGGCAGGCACACTTTCGTATCGAGGCCTGTGGTGGACTTCCCCCCGGACTATTTTGAAAAACGGGGAGATAAGGCAGATCAGCCGGTCAAGGGCCATTTTTGCGCTGGAGGAGTATCCGCCGAAGGTGACCGGCGAAACAATGAGGAGCAACTCGCTATCCATGATCCTCCGGCACAGAAGGTCGCCGTCGTCATTCTGCAGGCACCTTCCAGGCCGGATTGTCCAGCACCCGAAGCATCCCTTGCAGGGCCGCAGGTCCATGTCCCTGGGCGCGAGGATGCGCGCCTCCCAGCCGCGGCTGTCAAGTTCACCCGCCACCGCGTCCATAACCTTCTGCTGCACAGCGCTGCTTTCGTTGAAACCATCCAGGATCAGCGTTTTCATCGCGTCCCTTTTTCCCCTCACCAGGAAGGCCCGGCCGCATCCGGGGCCAGCCCTCCGACCTCCGGAACCCGGGACTATTATAAACCGCTTAACGTAAGGCGCTGGACGCCTTTCCTACGCCTCCGGGAAAAGCCTCGACGCCTCTTCCCGGAGCTTGTACTTCTGGATCTTGCCGCTGGCGGTCATGGGGAAGGAGTCGACCATGACCACGTATTTCGGGATCTTCATCCTGGCGATCTGCCCGCGGCAGAAATCCCTCACCTCCTCGGGCTCCAGTTTGACCCCTTCCCGCGGGATGACGAAGGCGCAGACCTCTTCCCCGTACTTGCGGCTGGGGACGCCCACTACCTGGACGTCGCGGATGCCCTCCATGGTGTAGAGGTACTCCTCCACCTCTTTGGGGTAGATGTTTTCCCCTCCTCTGATGATCATGTCCTTGAGGCGTCCCGTAATGGCGAGGTACCCGTCCCCGTCCATGACCCCGAGATCTCCGGAATGGAGCCAGCCTTCCCCGTCTATGACGGAGGCGGTCTCGTCCGGCATATTGTAGTACCCCTTCATAATGTTGTATCCGCGGCAGACCACCTCACCCTGCGTCCCCGGGGGAATTTCCCGCCCCGTTTCGGGGTCCACCACCTTCACCTCGACGCAGGGCAGGGCCCGCCCCACTGTTTCCGTCTTGCGCACGAGGTCATCGTCGGTGCGGGTCTGGGTCATCACCGGGGAAGCTTCCGTGAGCCCGTAGGCGATGGTGATCTCCCCCGCGTGCATCCTGTCGATGACCTGCCGCATGACCGCCACGGGGCAGGGGGAGCCTGCCATGATGCCCGTGCGCAGGCTCGAAAAATCGAATTTCCCGAACATGGGATGATCCAGGACGGCGATGAACATGGTGGGGACGCCGTAAAGGGCCGTGCACCGCTCCTGGTCTACACTGGCCATCACCAGAAGGGGGTCGAAGGTTTCAACCAGGACCATGGTCGTCCCGTGGGTGACGGCCGCCATTACGGCCAGGACGCACCCGAAGCAGTGGAACAGGGGGACGGGTATGCACATGCGGTCCTTCGAGGTGAGCTTCTGGCATTCGCCGATCCGGAAGCCGTTGTTAAGGATGTTGATGTGGGTGAGCATGACCCCCTTGGGGAATCCCGTGGTGCCGGAAGTGTACTGCATGTTCACGATGTCGCCCGGTGCCAGCTGGGCCTGCCGCTGAAGGTACTGATCCCGGCTGACCATGGGAGCCATGGCCAGGAGCTCGGGCATCGAATATAGCCCCTTGTGCTTCTCCGGCCCGAGGAAGAAGACCCTCTTCAAATGGGGGAAGCGGGTGCTCCTGAGGGCTCCCCTGGGAAGATCCCTGAGCTCCGGCAGGATCTCGTACATGGTCCCGAGGTAGTCGATGTCCCGGAAGCCGTCGATGATGAACAGGTTCTCCGCTTCGGACTGCTGGAGTAGATAGGTGATCTCCGTAGTCCGGTAATGGGTGTTGACGGTGATAAGCACCGCCCCGATCCTGGCCGTGGCAAACTGGAGGAGAAGCCAGGAGGGGACGTTGGTGGCCCAGACGGCGACCTTCTCCCCTTTCCGGACGCCCATGGCCATGAGGCCCCTGGCCAGCCGGTCCACCTCGTCGGAGAACTCCCGCCATGTGAGGCGGTAGTCCCGGTCGGCAAAGACCACAGCCTCCTGATCAGGCCATTTCCGGGTGGTCTCCTCCAGGACCTGCCCCAAGGTGACTTCCCGGATACCGGAAGGCCCCCAGCCGTTTTCCGCCTCAGCGGGGGATGTAGACGACCGCATAGATCCCCGCCTTTCTCCCATCTAGGGCTTTGACGCGGTGGGGCACCACCGAATTGTAGTAGACGCTGTCCCCCTCCCTGAGCTCCACGTGCTTTTCGCCGTAATCGAGGCCGACCCGTCCCGAGAGGACCACGATGAACTCCTCGCCTTCGTGTGAGGACACGGCCGCGTCCTTTTCGGGAACAGGGAGGATTTCCACGTAGAAGGGCTCCATGTGGCGGTCCGTCTTTCCCTTCCCGAGGGAGTGGAAGACGAGGGAGTCGGCGCCGGGGCGGCCGGCCGCCGGGACGGCGTCCGCATGCCTCTCCTCGGCCCGGACCACCAGTGGATCCTCGCTGATCTGGTCGTCCAGAAAGGTCCCCAGCCGCACTCCCAGGGCCCTGGAGATCTTTGTCAGGTGGGCGAGGGACGGCATTATCGCGCCCGTCTCCAGGCCGGTCACGGTCCCCTCGTCGAGCCCCGAGTGGCGCGCCACGTCCGACAGGGAGAGGCCTTTCATCTCCCTGAGCTTTTTCATCCTCTCTCCGACTTTATCCCTTTTCATGACCATCCCCTTTTGTTCCCGCCGGTCCTGCCAGCGTCTTTTGACAGGGTCGCAAAAAGTCCAATCCGGGACTTTTTGCTCCACGGAAAGCGAAAAATGTCATTTCCGCTTTCCTCACGGATCCATGACTTGCGATATCGGTCCTGGATCCGGGCGCCCCGCGCGGGGCGCGTTGACAAGGCCGCAAAAAGTCCAATCCGGGACTTAACGCTTCCCGGAAAGGGAAAAACATCGTTTTCCCTTTCCTCTTTGCCGATTAAATCTTCGATTTTTAACAGGGATGGAGGGGATGGAAGGGATGGGAAACCCCAAACCCGGAATCCATGGCTGCTCTTGTGCTCTCCCCTTTTCCTCCCGCTTTTATCCCCTTAATCCCCTTTATCCCTGTAAATTCAGATCCTGCCTTGTTTCTCGTTTATCCTCCAGCGGTTGACAGGGTCGCAAAAAGTCCAATCCGGAACTTTTCGCTGGGATTTTCAAAACTTTTTATTTTATCTTCCAAAAGGCGGGGATGGCGCAAGAAAAAATGAGGGCTCAAAACCGGAAAAAGGCTTCCGTAGGCCCATGCTACACTTGAAATGGTGTGCGGGTCCCGTAGGAACTGCCGGAACCGAAGAATGCCGGAAAGGATGTGGTGATGCAATCCGATTTCCCTGCCCGTATGTTTGGAAGGGCCGCCGTCGTCTGGCTCGGACTTTCGATCCTGGCCGTGGCAAACGGCGTCTTTCGCGAGGCCGTCATCTCCCCCCACCTGGGTGCGCAATGGGGACATGTGGCCTCCACCGTCCTTTTATGTTTCATGATTTTCGCCCTGGCGTGGTTCACCCTTCCCTGGATCGGCCCGCGCCGGGGCAGGGACGCTTTCCTCGTCGGGGCCCTCTGGCTGGCTCTGACCCTGGCCTTCGAGTTCCTCGCGGGCCATTACCTCTTCGGCCATCCTTGGGAGAAACTGCTGGCCGACTACAATGTCGCCCGGGGCCGCGTCTGGCCCCTGGTCCTGGCTGCAACCCTGCTGTCTCCGTGGATCGCGGCCAGGGTGCGGGGGAAGTGAGGCGGGAGAGGAAAGGAAAATAAAAGGGAGAAGGAGGAAGGGAGAAGCCGCAGGTCCTGAGCCTGCCCTGAGTCCCGCCAACTGGGGATCGAAGAGTATTACTTTGCGTTAATACCTTTAATCAAAAAACCTGGACCCGGAGGGCCGTAGAGGACACCCCTTTGACGCTGCCGCCAAGGTCCGCGGAGGAAAACAGGAAAAGTCGAATTGGGAAAAGGGAAGAAAAAAGGAATTGATTAACCAGGATCACTGATGCCATGGGCAAGGCTTCGAATCCCCTGCCTTCAATCCTTAATCCATTTATCTCCCCTCGAACCTGTCTTCCCCGTGTGTTCCCTTTCCCCTGACTCTCCTATCGCGATCGGACACTCACGTTGTCGATGCCCGTATTCATGGCCCCCATATTGGAGCTTTCGGCAAATCGGAGCAAGTAGCTTGTCCCTGGTGTCAGAGACAAATCGCTTTCATAAGAGATATAAGGCAACACCGGCGTGTCTCCGTCAACCCCGAGGTAGAGTTTCAGAATTTCCGGATCTGTGACGTCAAAGGTTCCGGCAGTCGCGGGAAGGACGTCCACCCGGACATGCTGGTTGTCCTCGAGACCTGAGTAACCAATAAAACCGGCGTCGAGGGCCGTTTCTCCCGCAGAGTTGAGGACGAACATGTCGAAGGTGACAACGACTTCGTCGTCTCCGTCGGGCACGGTGAAGGACTGAAGAAGAACCGCGGCGAAATTCTCGTCCTGGTCCACGAGAGCGTAATAGACCCCTTCACTCGGGCCGGCGACAGAAAAACCGGTCATGGGCGCAACGCTCGTGTCGACCACCGATATGAGCCCGGCCGCTCCCGGGAGGGGTGCATAGGTCCAGCCCGTCAGGTCGCCGGTCTCGAAATCGCCATTGTCCAGAAGTTCCGTCCAGCCGTCGCTTCCTCCGCCCCCGCAGGACCCGAGGAAAAAGAGAACGCCCAGGATTCCGAGGATAAATCCCATGCGGGTCTTGGTCTGCATGGCTCCACCTCCTCTTTGAAAGAAAAGCTCTCCCTTTTAGCCCTCAAAGCAATATGTCCGTCGATTTTCCCTTCCCCGGGTCTTTACGGCATCACCACAGGGGCACGATAAACGTGTCTTATTCCGGGGTCGCCCAGGTCGGCCGGGGCGGACACGAGGTTGTCAGCGTCCGAATCAAAAACCACATAGCCCCCGTCTGCACTGATGTAGGGGTAGTTGCTGCTCCCGTTGGCCTCTGTCCCGGCGGCGCTCACCGAGACGCGTGCGGTGATGTTCATCATCGTGTCCCGCACGAAGATGTCATCCGCATCGTTGGTGTCGTCCGGCACGAGGTTGGGGGCGCTGGACTCAAAGGCCACGTAGCGGCCGTCGGCGCTGATGGACGGAGTCCAGCAGCCCTGGGCGGCCTGGACGCCTGCCGTGCTGACCGAGACCAGCGAAGTCGTTTCCGAAACCGTATCCCGCAGAAAGACGTCTGTTTTCCCGTTGCTGTCGTCGGGAACGAGATTGGTCGCATCGGACAGGAAGGCCACGTAGCGGCCGTCGGCGCTGATGGCCGGATCTGAAGTTCTCCCGTTTCCCTGGGTCCCTGCCGTGCTCACCGAAACGAGGGAGGTGATGCCCTGCTGCGTATCCCGCACAAAAACATCACAATCCGGGTTGGTGTCCCCTGGAACCAGATTGGAGGCATAGGAATGGAAAGCCACGTAGCGGCCATCCCGGCTCAGGGCCGGTTCGAAGCTGTTGTCGTCCGCCTCGATGCCGGAAGGCCCCACGGAAACCCTGGAAGTGATCCCTGTCCTGGTGTCGTGGAGGAAGATATCCCGATGGGTATTGGTATCGCCGGGGATGAGGTCGTCCGCATTCGATTCGAAGGCCACCCACCGCCCGTCGCCGCTGATGGCGGGATGGTAGCTTCCCTGGTTCGCTTCCGTCCCGAAGGTGCTCACCGAAACCCTCGCGGTAAAGGGCGTCCGGGTGTCCCGCAGGAAGATATCATAGGCGCCGTTGGTGTCTCCAGGGACAAAATTGACGGGCTCCCCCTCGAAGGCGATGAAGCGCCCGTCGTCGCTGATGGCCGGCGTGTAGGTGAAGCTTGCGTTCTGGCCGCCCGTCCCGAACCCTTCGGAGCCCGCCGTGCTCACCGATTCCCTGGAGGTGATGCCCGTTTCCACATCGTGGTAGAAGACATCGTAATCCTCGTTGGTATCCCCGTCCACGAGGTTGGAGGCGTAGGAATAGAAAACGACATATCTCCCGTCGGCGCTGACGCCGGGGGATTCGCTGGAATCGGAGCCCGCCTCACCGGAAGAATTGATGGATACCAGAACGATGGGCCCGGGGGCCGAATCCCCGTCACTGCCCCCGCCGCAGGAGGTCAGGAGAAAGATTCCCGCCAAAAAGCCCAGCACCGAAACCAGAACCGCCATGATTGCCCTTTTCATTTCATTTCACTCCTTCCAGAAAACAAAAAACCGCCCACAACCAGCGGCGGTTCCCGATGATGATTCCGGGCGTTTTCCCATGACGAACCACCCGTCACTTTTCAAGTGTAGTCGACAATCAACCGATGGGCAACAAACCCCAAAAAAAGCATCCGAAAAGAGCGGAGACAGGGTATGGAGTGTGAGATTGCCGCGGCCCGGCGGCGGCATCGCAATGACTTTCTGATCCTGCTTTAAAAACCCCTGCCCTGCCCGCCATGAGCATGTCGCCTGCCCTGAGCATGTGGAAGGGCCAACCCTGAGCCCGGTTGAAAGGAAGGGAGCAAGGGCTAAAGCGTCGAAGGTGTTGCTTTGCGTAAATCACTTTAGCCTAAAAGCCTGGCGAGGACGGACATGCTTTTTCTCTGGACTCTGAACGCTCAACTTTCTGCCCTGAGAAAGGGGTGAGTTTGTCGAATCACGATTGAAGGGTGAACCCTGAACTGCATTTCCAGTTCCATTCCCTGTTCCTTTCCCTTTTCGTCGGACCTTCGACGTTCGACTCTGGACTCTGGACTGCCTCTATGGCACCAGCACCGGGGGCTCTTCCGGCTGGCGGATGAGATCCGACACATTCTCCCGGAATCCCGGCACCGTGGAGAGGACCTCGTCCCTCATCTCGCCGGCGTTGTGGTAGCGGCCCTCGGGCCTTTTCCTGAGGGCCTTTATCAGGACCCTTTCCATCTGGAAGGGAAGGTTCGGGTTGAGGGCGCGGGGAGACGGAGGTTCCCTCTTCAGGATGTTCTCCATGAGTTCCATTTCCGTGTTCCCCGAGAAGGGGAGACTCCCGGTGTACATGAGATAGAGGACGACCCCGAGGCCCCAGATGTCGCTTCGGCGCTCGCTGCGCCCGTTGACCTGTTCGGGACTCATGTACGGCCGGGTGCCGATGATGGTGGAGGAGGTTTCCTCCTGGCTCAGGCGCCTGACGATGCCGAAGTCCAGGAGGGTCAGCTTCCCGTCGGCGCCGATCACGGCGTTCTCCGGCTTGATGTCCCGATGGACGATGTGATGGTCGTGGAGATGGGAGGCGGCATCCATGAGCTGGAAGGCGGCCCGGTCGAGCCCCCGGGGGTCGAGGGTGGGCATGACTTCAGACAGGGGGCGGCCTTCCACGTAGCGGGTGACCAGAACAGTCCTGTCCCTGTGGCGCGCGACATCCACCAGGCGGGGTATTCCCGGATGCCCGGCAAGGTTCCGCAGGACCCTCGCCTCCATGAGAAGCCTGGGGTTGACGGCATCGTTTTTGGCGATCTTGACCACCACGGGATCGGCTCCCGGCGTCAGGACGTCCCGCGCCTTCCAGACGGAAGTGTGGATCCCCTCGGAAAGTTCCTCCGTCTTCTCGTACTGCCCGGCCACGAGCTCGCTGATGCGCGAGACCGACATGACACTTTTCCTCCGGCCCTCTTTGCTCTGGAAAGGCCGGAAAAGGCGGTAAAAGGCCCGGACAGGCCAGGAGAGGCTGGCCTCCGTGAGGGGTATATTGAACCCTTCGTAGCCGACAACGGTCCCGTCGCTGGCCTTGTACCGGCTGGCGGTCAGGAGGATGGTGACAGGAGAACCGTCCTTCCGTTTGAAATCCACCTTGAAATCCTTCACCATCCCCTTCTTCTCCATGAGGTCCTGGAGGAGTCCCCGGTCGGAGGGGTTGACGTAGAGATCATCCGGGAGCCTCAGACCGAGCATCTCCTCTTTTGTGGCGTAGCCGAGGATGTCCAGGAGGGCGTCGTTCACCTCGAGGAACCGCCCCTGCCTCGTGGCCAGAAAATAACCGTAGTGGGAGGACGCGAAGAGGCTCCGGTAGTTCCTTTCCATCTCCCGCAGGTGAAGTTCTTCCCGGTGAATCCTGACGAGGTTCCTGACCCTGGCCAGCAGAAGGGCCGGGCTGACGGGGGGAACCACCACATCCATGGCCCCCGCCGAAAGGAGATCACCGATCAGGCCGTCTTCCAGGGAACGGTTTGAAAAGGCGAGGAGGGGCACGTTCCTTGCCGCCGGATCCCTTCTGAAAATGCGGCAAAGATCCGCCCCGCCCGGTTCCAGGGAGATGTCGGCGATGACGGCGTCGTAGCTTTCCGCCGCCTCCAGGGCCCTGGAAAGGTCAGAAAACAGCATCACCTTCAGGCCTTCCCGGTTCAGGCCGTCAGCGAGGCGGACGGCCCGGACGGGATCCGCGTGAAGAAAAACCACAACGGGTTCCGGTGAAGCATCCATCAGATGCCCTGGGAAAGGCGGGCGGCAAGGAAAGGGGGAAGCCCTGCGGCAATGATCCTTTTCTGGGCCTCGGCAACGTCGTATTCGACCCTTCTGAAAAGAACATGCTCCTCCCGGGCATCATAGATGAGATAATGGGCTTTCGGGTCTCCGTTCCGGGGCTGGCCCACGCTGCCAGGGTTGACCAGGTAGCGGCGTCCGGGCGAGGTGATCAGGTCCTGGCGCGGGTCGAACATCCTCACAGGTCTTCCCTGGAGTCTGGTGAACACCATCGGCTTGTGGGTGTGCCCGAAAAAGGCTATGCGGAGCCTCGGATCCCGGTCCTCAAGGTGGTTGAAGACGAGGCCGGCCGTCTCTTGCGTGCGCAGATACCCGGCCGTATTCCCCGGCATGCCATGAAAAAGGAAAACACCCGGGAGGGGAGAGAGGTTCAGGGGAAGGGTGCAGAGCCTGGCCCTGAGGGCCGGGGTCAAAACGTCATGGGTCCATCGGGCCGCCTCGAGGGCGGACGGGTTGAAGCCCTCGGCCTCGGCAAGGTCGCAGGAGGCCTGTTCGTGATTGCCGGCGATGAGAACGGCGCCAAGGTCCGCAAGGAGCTGGAGGCACGCGAAGGGATCGGCACCGTAGCCCACCGCGTCCCCCAGGTGCCAGATTTTTTTCACCCCCTCCGAACGCATATCCGCCAGCACCGCTTCGAGGGCGGGAAGATTGGCGTGAACGTCAGCGAGAACAGCGACCCTCATGATAGTCAATAATATCAGAGGGAACGGACGAATTTAAGGTTCAACTCTGAAAGGGTCGCGAAAAGTCCGGGCGGGACTTCTCGCTCCACGCAACAAGGTGAAAGTGCAAAGAAGAAGGCAGAACACTTGGAACCCGTGCCGTTTTTTTTGACTGATCCAGATGAAGGCTTTCTTTGTAATTTTCCCTCACCCCGGAGTTTCTTTACCCATCCGCCTGCGAATTAACAAAAGTTTTTCCGGTCTTTCGCCCTTTCGCCCCTTAGCCCTTTGCCCCCTCGTCCCGTCCTTATTGCCCCTGCCCTTTTCGCAGTCGCCACAATGTTTTGCGGCAGGCTCCCCGGATCATCCGGACCTCTCTTGCCGTCGGTTCCGCACGGTTCATGAACTTCCTGACTGCCTGCATCGTGTGGGCGCTGTGGCCGGGGGCCATAAAACCGACCGCGGCGAGAAGTTCTTCCAGGTGCCCGTACATCCCCTCCAGATCGGAAAAATCCGCGGCGGCTTTTCCGGGAAGGGAGGGGGCGGGACAGGAAGCGGTCATGATGGAATACAGGACAATGGCCGCCGCGTGGGAGAGATTGTAGCTTCCCAGATCCCCGAGGGTGGGTATCGCGACCACCATCTGGCAGAGGGCCAGTTCCCCGTTGGTGAGCCCCCTGTCTTCCGGGCCGAAAAGAAGGGCCGCGCCGCCCCCGGCGGCCATGCGCAGGATCTCCGGGGCAGCCGCGGGGAGCGCGGCCGCATCCTGATATTTCCGTCCCCTCCTCGTCGTTCCCACGAGAAAAGCCGCCCCCGAAGCGGCGGCGGCCTCTTTCAGCGAGGGATAGATTCTCGCCTGGTCAAGGATCCCTTCAGCCGAAACGGCAACCCTTCGCGCCGTCTCCAGATCCGTGGTGCGGGGACTGGAAAGGATGAGCCGGCCACACCCCGTATTGGCCATGGCCCGAACCGTCGATCCAATGTTCTCGGGAATCGCGGTCCCATGGAGGATAACGGTTATGTTATTTCGCAGGGACAGGCTTTCTGTTCCTTGATCCATGTCTCTTCCTTCGGCGGGTTTTCTCTTTTTCCCGGGGTCTCCCGTCGGCTCCACCCATGAGCTCCTTCCAGCTCGAGATGAGATCATCCCCGACTTGGGAACCGGACGCCGCTAATTCAAAAAACCGGAAGGCATCGGCGAACCAGGATTTCCGGATGAGGGTCCCCGGCCGGAACCGGCCAGAGCCAAGGGCAAAAAGGCGGACCTGGGCAGCGAGGACCTGACGGACGCGGTCCTGGATCTTCCGGGGAATCTGAAGGCGGATCCCCGGCTCGGCGACGATCTCCCTGGCCAGGTGAGTGAAGTCCTTTTCTAATGGGGACCTCCTGCCGGCATCGAATAACGGGTAAAAAAGGCAGGACAGGATGAGCCACGGGCCTGGTTCCGAGCCTTTTGCATAAAGGCGGTCGAGACGCCCGAGGATATCGAGGTATGGGGAAACCCCCTCCCGCCGGATGTGCTCTTTGATCTCGGGAAAAAGGATCCGCAAAAGCCCCATGTTTTCAAGAAGGAAAAAGGCCTTTGCGGCGGTCCCCCGGCCCATCATCCTCAAGATCTCCTCGAAGATCCTGGGCATGGCCCCCTTCCAGATCTCATCCCCCGAGGCCTGAATCAGCCTTGCGCTTTCCTCATCAAGGTCAAACCCCAGAAGAGAAGCGAAGCGGATGCCCCTCAGCATCCGGATCGGATCCTCCCTGAAGCGCACAGAAGGATCGCCGATGCAGCGTATGATCCCGTTCCGGAGATCCTCCAGCCCCCCTACGTAGTCGAGGACCGTGAAGTTCTTGACGTCGTAAAAGAGGGCATTGACGGTGAAATCCCGTCTGAAGGCATCTTCCCATGGGGTCCCGAAGGTGTTGTCGGAAAGGATCAGTCCGTCCTCTTCCGCGCCGAACTCGGAAATAGCCCGGAAGGTGGCAACCTCGATGGTCTTCCCCCCACGGAAAAAGACGTGCGCCAGGCGGAAACGGCGGCCGATGAGCCTGCAGTTCCCGAAAAGGGCCTTTATCTCCTGCGGATGGGCCGATGTGCTGATATCGAAATCCTTCGGCCGTCTCCCAAGGAGGAGATCCCGGACGCTTCCCCCCACCAGGTAGGCCGTGTGGCCGTGACGGACGAGCCGGTAGAGGATTTTCAGGGCATCGGGATCGATGAAGGAACGGGAGATGGTGTGTTCCCTGCGCGGGACGATAAGAGGCTCGAGGCCGGTTGAAGGATCGGATAATTTTTCGCGCATGGCCATTTTGTTAATAATGCGTATAGGCCTTGCCCGTCAAGGGGGGGAAGGGAATCAGGAATTGAGGATTGAGAATTGAGGATCGAGAATTGAGTATTAAGAAAAAAAACCGCGCGGTTCCCGAATCCGGAAATCGGTCGACCGGTACAATCCTCCTTTGGCGTACCTTTCCCAATTTGCGTTCCCGCACCCTTCGGGTTTTCCCGGATCGGGGATGACTCTCTTCCCGCTGGTATTTTCCTTTTCGCGATCCTCAATTCTCAATCCTCAATTCTTATTTCTCAGTCGCCTTTGGCTTCCCGTTGACAGACCCCGGTTCATGGTTATTTTTAGACAAGTCATGGAGAAAGGACTTTTTGATAAATTTAATAAGACGTTGAGGAGGAATAAAAATGTCTAAAGTTATCGGGATCGACCTGGGGACGACCAACAGCGCTGTCGCGGTCATGGAAGGCGGGAGCCCCAAGATCATCCCCAACGAGGAAGGCGGCCGGACGACCCCGTCCGTGGTCGCTTTCACCAAGGATGGGGGGCGCCTCGTCGGGCAGGTGGCCAAGCGCCAGGCCGTAACCAATCCCAAAAACACTGTCTATTCCATCAAGAGATTCATGGGACGGCGCAGGGAAGAGGTCCCGGAGGAGATCCGGATCGTCCCCTACGAGGTCGGGAGCGACAGTTCCGGCAACGCCGTGGTCAACATTGAAGGAAAGGAATTCACCCCCCCTGAAGTTTCCGCCATGATCCTCCAGAAGCTCAAGAAGGCGGCCGAGGACCATCTGGGCCAGAAAGTCACCCAGGCGGTAATCACCGTTCCCGCCTATTTCAACGACAGCCAGAGGCAGGCCACCAAGGATTCGGGGAAGATCGCGGGCCTGGAGGTTTTGAGGATCGTCAATGAGCCCACAGCCGCGGCTCTGGCCTACGGCCTGGACAAGAAAAAGGACGAGAAAATAGCCGTGTACGACTTCGGCGGTGGGACCTTTGACATCTCCATCCTCGAAGTGGGCGACAATGTCGTGGAGGTCAAGAGCACCAACGGGGACACCCATCTTGGCGGCGACAACATCGACCAACTCGTCATTGAATACCTGGTGGCGGAGTTCAAGAAGGACCAGGGAATCGATCTGTCCGGCGACGCTATGGCCATGCAGAGGCTCAAGGAGGCATCGGAAAAGGCCAAGATCGAGCTCTCCTCGACCCAGGAAACGGATATCAACCTCCCCTTCATCACCGCCGACCAGACGGGCCCGAAGCACATGAACATCAAGCTCACGAGGGCGAAGTTCGAGCAGATGATCGGGGACCTCGTAAAAAAGACCGTGGGTCCATGCAAGCAAGCCCTTAAGGACGCGGGGCTCAAACCCTCCGAAGTTGACGAGGTCGTTCTTGTCGGCGGCACGACGAGAATCCCCCTCGTTCAGAAAACCGTACAGGAACTCTTCGGCAGGGAACCCCACAAGGGGGTCAACCCTGACGAGGTCGTTGCCCTGGGCGCTGCCGTTCAGGCGGGCGTCCTCGCCGGTGAAGTCAAGGATGTGCTCCTCCTCGACGTCACCCCCCTCTCCATGGGGATCGAGACGTTAGGGGGCGTCATGACGACCCTGATCCCGAGGAACACGACCATTCCGACCCGGAAATCCGAGACCTTCACCACCGCCGAGGACAACCAGACGCAGGTGGAGATCCATGTTCTCCAGGGCGAAAGGCAGATGGCCGTGGACAACAGGACCCTTGGAAGGTTCCACCTCATGGGCATCACGCCGGCGCGCCGGGGTATGCCCAAGATCGAGGTCACCTTCAATATCGACGCTGACGGCATCGTCCACGTCTCCGCCAAGGACACGGCAACCGGCAAGGAGCAGTCCATCCGCATCGAGGCGCCAAGCAGTCTCTCCAAGGAGGAGATCGACCGGATGGTCAAGGACGCCCAGTCCCACAGCGACGAGGATATTAAAAAGAAGGAAACCGTCGAAGTCCGCAACCGCCTTGACAACCTCGTCTACGAAGTGGACCACAATCTGAAGGAGAACCGGGACAAACTCTCCCCCGAGGATGCCTCTGCCATCGAGGCGGCCCTGGAAAAGGGACGCGGGGCGATCAAGGGCTCCGACAAGGCCGAGATGGAGAAGGCCATCGAGGAAATTGGCACGGCTTCCAACAAACTTGCCGAGATCCTCTACGCGGCCCAGTCCGCTGCAGGAGGCGCCGGACAGGAGGAACAGCCCACCGCCCAGCCCGAAAATCCGCCGGACGAGGACGTGGTGGACGCCGAGTTTACCGACGAACAGTAAAACAACGGGGCCTTGCCCCGCTAAGTAAAAGCCCGGCAGGGACACCCTTCCCCCTGCCGGGCTTTTTTGTCATCCTCTCCTCTGAACCCTGAACTGACTTTCCAGGATCAACGATAGACCATGAAGGATCTCTCCTTCTCCCTTCTATCTCCCCTCTTCTGCCTTTTCCCCCTTCCCCCTTTCCTTTTGATATTGTAGAATTCGGTATTATGGTTATCGCGGAGATCACCGTCACCCCTCTGGGCACCGGCAGTCCGAGCCTGAGCAAGTACGTCGCCGCCTGCGCCAAGGTCCTCAACGAGTCAGGGCTGAACCACACCCTGACCCCGATGGGAAGCGTCATCGAGGGCACCCTTGACCAGATCCTCGAGGTGATCCGGAAAGTGCACAGCGTCCCCTTCACGCAAGGGGCCCAGCGCGTTTCCACCAGGATCGTCATCGATGAAAGGCGCGACAAGGACGTCACCGGCAAGGACAAGATCCAGTCAGTTCAGAGCAAGCTGGCGGGCCAATAGAAAAAATCCCTGCCCGGCTCGGCCGTCAGGATCCACCGCCTTATCCGCGGAGCAACCCGGGGAAGGTTTTCAAGTGTCAAATTTCTGGTATTCAAGGGTTTTTTTTAGTTTAAACGGGAATGACACCGCGGGATCAAAAGGCTTATTTGATTTTTGAGGACCGTCCCTAATGAATAAGCGCGACTAGCTCAGCTGGATAGAGCGTCGGCCTCCGGAGCCGAAGGTCGTGGGTTCGAATCCCGCGTCGCGCGCCACAATTTTTAAAAGCCCGCCTTCTGGCGGGCTTTTTGCGCCCATTGTCTCCTTTCCAGGAGGATCACTTCCAGTAACCTCGCGGCCAAAAAAGGATGAATGGACATCGGGGAAGCGCCTGCCTGCCGGGGGTCTTAAAAACCTCCCGCGATTTTGAAATCTGGAATTTGGCCTGATATTATTGTAGAGTCCTTCCGTTCGGGGCGTAGCGCAGCCTGGCAGCGCATCTGCTTTGGGAGCAGAGGGTCGGAGGTTCAAATCCTCTCGCCCCGACCATTTTTCCGCCCTTTTCGGCGAAAAAATGGAGTAGAGAGTTCAGAGTCCAGGGTTCAGAGAGAGAAACCCGGGAGAAAATCAGTTGTCCAGGTAAACAGTTTCAGCAGGTGGACCGCGACCTCTGAACTCCCTACTCTGAACTCAGAACTCCAGCCCTATTAGGCGTCAGCGCCCGTAGCTCAGTTGGATAGAGCAGCGGACTTCTAATCCGCAGGCCACAGGTTCGAATCCTGTCGGGCGTGCCAATACAAAAAAAGACCCTCCCATACCGGGGGAGGGTCTTTTTTTACCCATATTCCCTCCAGGAAAGAACCGCCCCGGGAGGACCCGGGGTTGGAACTGCCTGGCCCGCCGTTAACTCCCTGAGCGAAGGCGGGTCGGGGTGCCCATTACATGAAAAGTTCTCTGGATGGAGAGCTTTTTTTATTTGGAATGAACAGAACCCTCCTTCGAAGGTTTTAGCAAATTTTATATTTTTTCTTCTATTTTGGCGGTATGTTCCGGTATAATAGGAGGAAATCCACAGATACAGGAGAAAACCAGATGCCTGAGTACTCCGTGAGCCCCGAAGGTGAAAGGATTCCCCTCCCGGAAAAGGAGGACTACCGGAAGGAGATGAGCCGCCTCGAGTCCCTCGCCGCTGCCGCCCGCAGGGAGGGGAAAGAGGTCGTGGTGGTGATGGGCCTCGGGTTTGTGGGGGCGGTCATGGCCGCCATCGTGGCAGACACGGTGGATAAAAAGACCGGGAAACCCTCCAAGCTGGTAATCGGCTGCCAAAGGCCCAGCACCCGCAGCTACTGGAAGATCCCCATGCTCAACCGGGGTGTATCTCCTGTCAAGGCCGAGGACCCGGAAGTGGACCCCATGATCGCCCGGTGCATCCTGGAGAAAAAGACGCTGACGGCCACTTATAATAACGACTGCCTTAGCCTTGCCGACTGCGTCATCGTGGATGTCCAGTGCGATTTCGTCAAAAAGGATCTCGGAAACCTGCGCACGGGGCAGACCGACATGGCCGCCCTCGAGACCACGATAAAAACCCTGGGAAAAAGTATCCGCCCGGACTGCCTGGTGCTCATCGAGACCACGGTCGCACCCGGAACCACGGAATACGTCGCATTGCCCATGCTGAAAAAAGCATTCAAAAGCAGGGGGATCAAATCCGATCCCCTTCTCGCCCACAGTTTCGAACGCGTCATGCCCGGGCGCCACTACGTCTCTTCCATCCGGGATTTCTGGCGGGTCTGCGCCGGATGCAACGCCGAATCCAGCGCCCGGGTTGAAAAATTCCTGAGCGAGGTCATCAACACCGATGATTTCCCCCTCACGGTGATGGACCGTCCCATCGAATCCGAAACCACAAAAATCGTGGAGAATTCCTATCGCGCGACGATCCTGGCCTTCCTCGACGAGTGGTCTGTCTTCTCGGAGCGCAACGGGGTCGACCTCATCAAGGTGATCGACGCCATCCGGATGCGGCCGACCCACGACAACATAATCTTCCCCGGCCCCGGGATCGGCGGATACTGCCTCCCCAAGGACGGCGCCCTGGGATCCTGGGCCTACAAGCACCTCCTGGGCTTTGACGACGACATCTTCAGGATGACGACATCGGCCATCGACATCAACGACACCCGGGGCCTGCGCGTCGCCACCCTGACCCGCGACGCCCTCCGAAACATGGGCCGCTACATCGCCGGCGCCAACGTCCTCGTCTGCGGGGCCAGCTACCGTCAGGACGTGGGGGACACCCGCTACAGCGGTTCGGAGATCATCGTCAGACGTCTGACGGAGATGGGCGCGGAAATCCGCGTGCACGACCCCTATGTCGACCACTGGTTCGAACTGGAAAAACAGGACACCTATCCAGCTACCGGCCAGTCCTGGTCGCGTTTCTTCCGGAATCAGGAACATTTAAGCGAGGTCCAGGTCCAGAAGGACCTCCCCGCGGCGCTGAAAGGAGTCGAAGCCCTCATCCTGGCTGTACCCCACCAACCCTATCTGGGCCTAGATCCGGACCAGATTGTCGATTGGGCAGGGGGGACCCTTGCTGTCATCGACTGTTTCGGAATCCTCGACGATGACCGCATCCGCCGTTACTTTGAACTCGGATGCGAAGTGAAAGCCCTGGGGAGAGGGCACATCCAGAGGATAAGGGAAATGGTGAGGTCAAGGAGGAAATCGGGAGAACGCTTTCAATAGAAGGCAAGCCATTAAGGGTCACAGACGGCGTAAGGGGGAAGCAGAAAGATTCCTGCCCTGCCCCCAGCCTGTAAAAGGGCGGTCGGCGCACCGGGCACCGGGGGACCTCACCCCTTTCGGGAAGGCAAAACGCCCGTCTCCCGGTCGGATACCCATAGGACCCATCCTTTCCTCCCCACATTCCCTGACGACATCTTCAGCCTTCCCCGGACCACCGAGGGGTTGAAAAGATCTCTTCAATAATCTACCGTTTTCGAGCACCTTTTCTGGCATATCCAAATCTGCTAAAAAAGATATCAAAAAACCCTTTCAAAGCAACCTGCCACCTAAAAGAGATAATTTTTTTCCCACCCCGTATCCTTTTTCGCAGCAAAATCCGGCCATTTCCCATGGCACAGGTATTGCTAAATATTCAGGGTTTTAAAGGTCGGGAGAGTTTCCGGTTGCGTACCCCCATATTTCTGATCGAGGGCCGGAACCCTCTTCCACCCGCAGGTGCCCCGGCTTCTCCAATCAGCCGGAAAAAGGATAAAAGAGAAATGAAGAAGAGGGCGGGAAGGCACGCACTGATGATCTACCTTGCAGGGGCACTGGTGTTAAACACAGGGCCGCTTTGCGCGGATAGCATTAACGTTTCGGAAAAAACCGGGTACGGTTCCATCCCTGATTCGGTCGCCGCCGGGAACAGGGCCGGGGCGGCCCAGTCAATCCCGATCCCCGAAGGAAATGATACGCCCACGGGCATTATCGTAAGGACCTCGGTGAATCTTGATTCCTATGAAACCAGACTGGCCGAGTTCGACGCAAGGATAGCCCGCGATCCGGATGACGCCACCCTCTATATCGAAAAAGCCATCTTCCAGAGGATGAACCTCGATGTCATGGGCAAGATCCATACCCTCGAGAAGGCGTTGAAGCGAAAAAACCTGAGGGCGGAAGGTTCCGAACTGGCCGACATCCATTACGACCTCGCCATCCTCTACGGCCCCTTGGGAATCTACGAAAAGGGGTATTACCACTTCCTGGTCCTGCACCAGATCGACCGGAATTATTTTCAAAGGGCTCAAGCCGGTCTGGAAAAATATTCCGGAGAGTTTTTGGGGTCAGGTCCTGCCTTCTGACCTTTTCTTTTTTATCCGGTTCTGAGCTGGAAAATTCAACCAAAGGTCAGGAGGCAGGACCTGACCCCACCATCCCTCCAAGCCTGCTGTTGTACCGTATCGCGTCGATCCGCCATCCATCTTCTCTGCGCACCAGGTGAAAATCATAACTGCCCATTTGGAAGACAAGGTCCTTTTCCGGTCCCGGATAATCGTATGCAGCGGTAACGTAGCAGGTGACATAGGCGCCGAATTCAAGGACCGTGGTCCCGAAATTACCTGTCTGGTGGTGGATCGCCTGAAAGTTTTCCAGGCGGCGGGACCATGCGTCCATAAACTCCTGGGCCGTCCTCTCGGATGACCCTGGACCGAAAAGATCGGGCAGGTCGCAATGGACCTTTTCAGTAAAGACAATTCTCGCCCGCCTCCAGTCCTTCACATCAGAGGCCCGGAAAAATTCAACAACCGTGTCCTGGACAGCGAAACGATCACGGATCTGCCCGACGGCGGGATCGGGTTCGGGGGCGGGCGCACAACCGGCAATGGCCAGAACCATTACGGCGACGGCAAGGAAGACCACAGGCCGGATTTTCACGGATGACAGGGCTCCCTGCGGCGGCTTGAGCAGAAGCATTCCATTACCTCCCATAAAGGTTGATGACTTTGCAAAAAGTCATCAATGCGCCCCGCTTGGGGCGCCCGGATCCAGGACGCGCACCACACGTCATGGATCCGGGGGGAAAGGGAAAAAAACCAAGCTTTTCCCTTTGCGGGAAGCGTTAAGTCCCGCACTGGACTTTTCGCGACCCTATCAAGTTTAAAACCTCCCCTTTGAAAAACTCCGGGGTGCTTTTTTATCTCTATTATATTGCATAAGCCGGACTTTGGCCTGCCTGATCGCAAAAACGGAGACTTTCAGGCAGACAAAACCCCCTGAAAACCGCCGTCCTCCCCCCCCAAGCTTTTGCGTCTGTGTTTCCTGATTCCCCAATGCGTGCAACGGGGCTTTTTCTCTGCTATATAATCCAACTGGTGATTAAATAAAGAAGCATAATATGCGCCGATGCGGATTTTCTCCGTGCGCAGGAGGTGAATTTCTACCATGTCCATTCTTCAGATCAGGGATCTTGAACTTCGTCTTTCGGGCAGACCAATCCTTGACGGACTGACCATGGATTTTATGGAAAACAGAGTCCACGCGGTGGTCGGACCCAACGGAGCCGGCAAATCCACCCTGGCCCAGACCATCATGGGCCTTTCCGGGTACCGGGAAATCTCCGGGGATATCCTTTTCCAGGGCGAATCCATCAGGGAGCTGGAACCCGACGAGCGGGCCAGGAAGGGCATCACCCTGGCCTGGCAGGAACCCGCCCGCTTTGAAGGGCTCCGGATACGGGATTTCATCGGGGCATCCGTCCGGGAAAAGGAAAAAGCCGGAAACCTCGTCTCCGATGCCCTGAAAAAAGTGGGGATGGAGCCGTCCATCTACCTGGACCGGGCGGTGGACCGAACCCTCAGCGGCGGGGAGCGCAAGAAGGTCGAGCTCGCCTCCATCCTCGCCATGAAACCGAAGGTGGCCATTCTGGACGAACCGGACTCAGGGATCGACATCGATTCCCTGGAAAATATCTTCGAAGCCGTCAAGCTCCTCCGGCAGGGGGGCACGACCGTCCTCCTGATCACCCACAGCATGGCCGTCCTTCAGCAGGCGGAACACGCTTTTCTCCTCTGCTGCGGAAAAGTCCAGGACGAAGGCCCAACAAAAAAGATCGGTGATTATTTCGGCAAAAAATGCCTGCCGTGCAACCACAAGAACCTGCCCGAAGCCAACGGAGACGGACGATGAAATCATCCGCGGAGGATACCGGGAAACTCCTTGACTACGCTGGCCTGGACGCGAAAACACTCCATGACCCGGACGCAGCCCATGTCATCATCCATGAGAACCAGGTGTTGGGATCAAATGCGGTTCCCGGCCTTCACATCGAGGCCGTTTCCCTTAAGGACGGGGTTAAGGCCTCCATCCGGGTGGAAAAGGGCAAGGTCATCGAAAAACCTGTGCACCTGTGCTTCGGGGTGGTCCCGAAAACCGGGACCCAGCGGATCATCATGGAAGCGTTCATGGAAGAAAACTCCCGGGCCTCCATCCTCGCGCACTGTGTTTTCCCCTTCGCCGAGGATGTCCGGCACCTTATGGAGGGGACGATCCAAATTGCCAAAGGAGCCTGGTACTCCTACTACGAAAGGCATATCCACAGCCCCCAGGGAGGGATCAAGGTCTATCCCAAAGCCTCCGTCACGGTGGATGAGGGAGGGACTTTCATGACAGAATTTGAACTTTTGAAAGGGAGGGTGGGCCTCATTGATATCGACTATGAGGTCACGTGCGGTAAGGACGCAGTCATGGAAATGATCGCCCGGATCAATGGAACCGGGGACGACGTGATCAAGATCCAGGAAACGGGCCACCTCCTGGGGGAAAATGCCAGAGGGGTCCTCCGGTCCAAGATCGCGGTCCGCGACGATGCCCGGGCCGAGATCTACAACAAGATGACGGCCTCCGCCCCCTACGCCAGGGGTCACGTGGACTGCAAGGAGATCGTCCAGGACCGCGCGAAAGCCATGGCGGTGCCCGTCGTGGAGGTGAACCACCCGCGCGCGCACATCACCCACGAGGCCGCCATCGGGAGCGTGGATTCGAAGCAGTTGGAGACCCTTTTAGCCAGGGGCCTCACGGAGGACGAGGCGGTGGAGCTCATCATCCAGGGGATGCTGGGGTGAGCCGCCAGATCGGCGGCAGGTTGAACGTTTAACGTTAAACGTTCAACATTGAACCGAAAGGAGCCCGAAAGCGGCTCAAAATTTCCCCCCCAAAGACCCGGCATACCCCGTCAGCTCAACGTATCCGCCGCCGGAGACATCCTCTCCCCCCGACTGGCCCGCAATGCTTACCGCACCCTCCCAGTAGATGATCCCGCCCGTCTGCTCGGTCAGCATCTCCTGATCATCCAGCATGGGCACAACCTGGATCCGGATCCCCGCACCGGGAACCGTTATCCGCCAGGCGGCAGGATACCGCCCCCCGCTCGCCGGGCTCTCCCATGTATCCTCCACGGCCACGGAAAAATCTTCCAGACGGAGGGATGTCCAGGTCCCGTCGGGGTGAACGAGGGTCCCTGAGGAAGCCTTTTCAACTTCCCCGTTTTTTTTCCTCATGAGATAGATCATCAGCTCACGCCCGTCCGAAAGGTGGAGGCCGAACCAGTCCCAGCCGGCCTGATCGGGGGCGAGTTGGTTGGAGCCGAACTCGTGGTCGAACCAGCTGCGGCCCGAGACCGGGACAGGAGCCTCCCCGGGCGGCCTGACATATCCTTCCGTCTCCATGTTGGTCATGGAATAATAAAAAGAGGCCTGGCCCGGATTCGGACCCTTCCGGCTGAGCCCTCCCTCCCCGTGGAAAACCGGCGGCTTGCGGGGGCGAAGAGTGAGGTCCAGGTCCATGTCCCCCCACCGTGCGGCCAGCCGGAACCCCTCTTCCGAGGAGACGGCCTTCCAGTCGAGGAGCCGGACATCGAGATCCCCGACCTTCGCCCCGGCCAGGCCCGGTCCCGCCCGGGAGACCCGCTCCTTCCAGGAAAAACGCCCCTTTTCGACATCGGTCAGGGCAAAATGAGCCAGATAAAGGTCCCGGATCGACCACGGATTTTCCGGAACAAGGGCTGTCTTTGCCAAACCGGCCCGAAAAAATGTCAGCTGGTAGCCGAGATCCCGTCCCGAGGGGGTCTTCAGGTTTCCGGTGAAATACCACCACTCCGTCTCGAAATCCGGATGGGACCCGTGATCTCCGGGGAAAGACCAGTCCCACCGATCCAGTGCCGGCCGCCAGGGGTCCTCCTTATCAGCACCTCTCACGTCCCGGGTCAGGAACAGCCCGGCCGCGAGGGCGAGGGTCCCCGCGATGACAGCCCTTGATCGTCTCTTCACAGAATTCTATTCCTCCCTTATCTGAAGCTTCGGGTAGCTCCGGACGATCCGCAGCATGGGGTAGACAGCCGCGCCCAGGCTCGCAAACAAGGCAATCCCCGCTGCCGCCAGGTAAGGCACGGGGTCGAAGAAGAAAAAGATGGTCCAGTTGAAGCTCTGGAGGTTGATGACCTTGATCAGGATGAAGGTGATGGCCGTGCCCGCCACAGCGCTCAGCGCGAACCCGGACAGCCCCATCCCAAGCCCCTCCAGAAGGGTCATGAGAGCCACCTCCCTCCCGGTCAGGCCCAGGGCCCGGTAAATCCCGAACTCCTTGCGCCTCTCCATGAAAAGGGTCAGAAGGGCCCCCGTTATCCCCAGAAAGGCGACCAGGATGGCGAGTGCCCTCATGGAGTGGGTAATGGAAAAAGTGGCGTCAAAAATCGAAAGGATCCTGTCCCGGAACCCCTGTCGTTCGTAGATGGTCAAACCCGCCTCTGCCGCCATGGTCCGGACCTTCCGGTCAATCTCCGCAGGACGATCCCTTTCAGGCTCGAGAAAAACCGCGAGGGTGCCGATGGTGTCGTCATTAAAAAGGTCGATGAAAAGATCCCGGGACATCATGACGACCCCGTGTTCGGTGGTGTAGTCGTAGAAAACCCCGGCGATTTCCAGGGGGACCGGTCCCTTGACGCCGGCCAGGGTCACCTGCTCCCCTTTTCTCAGGCCGAACCTGCGGGAGAAACTCTCCGAGACAACCACCTGCCTGTCGGCCAGGCGCGCCCAGGCCTCATCGCCGCCCTGGACCCAGAAAAATTGAAGGAACCGGTCGACCACCTCGGGATCGATGGAGGTCACGCGGACGATAGTGCCCTCGTAAGGAACGGTGACGTTCAGAAACGGGTCCACGCCCCCCACGCCTTCCATCCGGGAGAGGTCATCGTAAAGGGAAAGGGGGATCCGGCCTCCGGCCGTGGGTTCCAGATAGTAGTCGGCCCGGATCTGCCCCTCCATCCACCAGATGAGGGACTTCCTGAAGCTGCCGATCATGCTCCCGAGACCCACCGAAAGGGAAAGGGCGATCCCGAAAGCCGCTACGGCCACGGCCGTCCGGCCCAGGTTGCGCCGGACGTTCCCGGCCGCCAGCGTCCCCACGGGCCCGGCGATAAAACGGAGGACGGCCCGCCAGAGGGGAGCCATCACCACCAGGAGAAGACCGCACATGAAGCTAAGGCCCAGGATAACCCCGAAGGTGCCGAGATACCCCGTAATAATGGAGGTGGAGCGAAGGAGGACAAGTACGCTGATCCCGGTCAGGAGCACCCCGGCCGCGGCCGTCCACCGGGCGTAGATCTCCTGGCTGACTTCCGGGGCCCTTCCCCTCAGGGCGGCCACCGGGTCCTGCCGGGCCAGTTGGAAAAGGGGGAAGGATCCTCCGAGAAGGGAAGCGAAAAATCCCAGGAGGGCCCCCGCAAAAGGGAAGGACCAGGACCACTGGGGGGGCAAGGGGCGAAGGAAGAAATAAAGACGGCTTATGGTGCCTCCCACGATCTCCGTGAGGGTGTTGGCTAAAAGGAACCCGAGAACCCCCCCCAGAAAACCGCCGACGATGCCCAGAAAAGAGATCTCCATCATCAGGGCGAGGACGATCTCCCCTCGGGTGGCTCCCAGGCTCCTGAGGATCCCCGCGTCCTTCCTGCGGCTGACGACGCTGAACATGGAGGTGTTGTAGACGAGGAAGATGCCCACCAGGAGGGCCAGAAGGGACAGGGCCTGGAGGTTCAGCCGGAAAGCCTTCAGCATGTCCTCGAAGATCCCCTGCCGGTCTTCCTGCGCGCTGACCCTGAAACCAGCCTGCGTCCAGCGCGACGCGAAACCCTCGGGATCCTTGAGGATAAGGTCCACCCGGTCTATTTCCCCCCTGGCCTCGAACCTCTCCTGAGCCTGGGCGATATCCATGACAATGAGGGGCTCGGCCGAAGGGTGGGCGAATGTATCAAGGACCCGGAAGGTCCCCCCATCGGTAACGATAGTCCCGCCGGCGTCGATCCCCAGTTCCCGGGCCAGCCGGGCCTCCAGAATCACACTGTCGGAAGCCAGGAAGAAATCCGAAAAATTTTCCCGGTCCCTGTCCGTTCGGGATGGCGCCCCTGGAAGAAGGTCGGGACGGACCTCCCGGTCCAGGAAAGGATCCACACCGAGGACCCGAACCGAAGAACCATCGGAAAGACCCAGGCGCCGATCGAGGACCGGAGCGAAGGACTCCACCGCGTCGTCGCTGATGATGGCGGTCAGAACGGACTCTTCCATGGAACCGACGGGCCTTGCCAGAGAGTGGGAGGAACGGCCCTGGAGAAAGCGCACGGCCCCCTTGAAGCTGTCAAGAGAGGTCCTCGAAGCGAGAAGCATCCCGATGACGGCCATCACGCCGCAGGCGACCCCCGCGAGCTGGACCAGCGTCAAAGCACGCTTCCGCACGAGGGACCTGAGGATGGATCGCCCGATTATGGTCATGGGGGCCCTGCGCCCATCGAGTCCTGGACGATGCGCCCGTCCTCCATGGTCAGGATGCGGCCTGCTATCCGGGAGGCCCGCTGGCTGTGGGTGGCCATCAGGAGGGTGGCGTTTAACCGGCCGCAAAGGTCGGTGAGGATAGCCAGGACCAGGTCCCCCGTCTCGGTGTCCAGATTGCCCGTGGGTTCATCGGCGAGGATGAGGACGGGTTCCTTGACGATGGCCCTGGCAATGGCAACCCTTTGCTGTTCCCCCCCGGAAAGTTCATGGGGAAAACGCTTTTCCTTACCGGAAAGCCCCACGCCATCCAGGGCGGCGCGCGCGGCGTCCCTGTCCTTCCCGAGCATCTGCAGGGGGAGCTGGACGTTCTCGAGGACCGACAGGGTGGGTATGAGGTTAAAGGACTGGAACACGAAGCCCAGGCGCTCCCGCCGGATCCGTGTGCGGCCCTCTTCCCCGATCCGGCCGATGTCGTTTCCGTCCACGAAGATCCGGCCCCGGGTAGGCCTGTCTAATCCTGCGATGAGGTGGAAAAGGGTGGATTTTCCGGAACCGCTTCGGCCGAAAAGGACCACCGTTTCTCCCCGGGGGATCGAAAGGTCAAGGCCGCGAAGGGCCTCTGTCCCGTGGTCCGAGCGGTCATCATAGCATTTCCAGAGATCCTCGAGCCGAATCATCAAATCCATATTTTTCTCCCGGGATGAGAATACCCTTAAACCGGAAAAATAACAGCCGGACAGGCAATTGCAAGAGGGGCTGAAAATCAGTTCAGGGTTAAATCTGTTATCATGGAAACTGACAAGTTATGATTCAAGGAGTCGGGATGCATCCAATACGCCTGTTCTGGCTGACCATATGGGGGGTCTGTTTCGGGTACATCGAAGCGTCGGTGGTAGTTTACCTGCGCCTGGTCTATTATCCCGGAGGGTTCTCCTTCCCTGTCGTCTTCATAGAGCCGGCAACGGCCGCCGTGGAGCTGATCAGGGAAGCGGTGACGATCCTTTTCCTCTGGGCCACATCCTCCCTGGCTTTCCCCGGATTCATGGGACGCCTGGGGTGCTTCATGTTCCTGTTCGGCGTCTGGGATATCTTTTACTACCTCTTTTTGAAGATCTTCCTCGGCTGGCCGGAAAGCATTTTTACGTGGGACCTCCTGTTCCTCCTGCCTTTTCCCTGGGCGGGGCCGGTCTGGGCGCCCGTTGTCGTTTCCGTCGGACTGATCTGGGCCGGGTTGGCCGTCATCGCGCGGGAGGAAAGAGGAATCCCCGTCAGACCCGGGAAGGGGGCGTGGGTTCTGGTAATCGCCGGCGGCTTTGCCGTGATCGTGTCATTTCTCATCCCCGGGCTGGCAGTGATAAAATCTGCGGTGCCATCGCATTTCCCCTGGTATCTCTTCTGGGCCGGTCTTCTGACAGGAGTCGCCGTTTTCGTCAGGGAGATTGGGAAAAAGGAATAGGGAGGGAAGAAGGATGAAGGGAGAAGGAAAGGCTTTACCTGTCCGCAAGGCCCTGTTATCGATAACTCTGGACTCTCGAGTCTGGACTCTGTTCCGGTATCTGCGAATCCGGAATCATTGATCTGAAATCTTAAACGCTTTCCTTGGAGGTCTATTATGAACAAGATATCCTTTGATCCAGGTCCTTTCGTCATACCCATGCCGGTTGCTATCATTGGCGCCAATGTCGAAGGAATTCCCAACTTCATGCCCGCCGCCTTCGTCGGGATCGTCAACGCCAACCCGGTGATCGTGGCGTGCGGTCTGAGCCCGAACCATCACACCTGCAAGGGAATAGAGGAACACCGGACTTTCAGCCTGAATCTGCCCGGCATTGATCTCGTCAAGGCCACGGACTGGTGCGGCCTCAATTCAGGAGTTAGCGTCTCCAAGGCCAAAGCCTTCCGCATCTTCTACGGCAGCCTCGACATGGCCCCGATGATAGAGGAGTGCCCCCTGACGGCAGAGTGCAAGGTGATTGAAAAAACAGCGTTCAATGTAGATACCGTTTATTACGGAGAGGTCGTCAGAATTTATATCGAGGAAGGGGCCCTTACCAACGGCGCTCCGGACTGGAAAAAGATCAACCCCCTGCTCTTCACTTTTCCGGACAACGAGTACTGGAAACTGGGGGATCCCGTCGGCAAGGCATGGTCCGCAGGGGAAGGCTTTAAACCCTGAGAAAGGCCGGGACAGCTTTCAGAGGGGCTTTGTTCGTCTTGCCGCCCAACCCGGGGGTGGGATAAGCATATCTCCTTGGAAATTTCTTGGGGGTTATGGTAATCTTTAGCAAAATTGCCTCGGCATTTACGTCGGGTGTCGTTGGAAAGGCTGCAGGATTATCGCCAAAGGAGGCTGGAGATGACGCGAAGGTTTGCTGGAAGAATGGCCGGGGAGAGGTGGCTCGGCAACGAAGCTAAAAAAGAGGTACACGACCTCGACCGTGAAACCAAGGAGTGCCTGATCCACGAGATCATGGATGCCGATAACGATGTTGCCTTTATAACCATCGAGGACGCCCACGAGCAAGGGTACACTGACTGCCCCTATTGCGTGGATCTGGAAGCTGATGAGTCCTGCAAGCTATAGGATCTGACTCTGAATAAAAGGGCCGCCTGGATCCATCGGCCCTCCTTTAAAAAACCACCCTCACGGGTGGTTTTTTATCTCCTTGACTTCTTTGCGCGCCGGTCCCATATTGCGCCCGCACTGAATTTCCGAAGGGACCCCCTGAAATGCGTGAAAAGATCCGAAATATCGCTATCATCGCCCACGTTGACCACGGAAAGACAACCCTCGTGGACGCGATGCTCAAACAGTCGGGCGTTTTCCGCGAAAACGAGGCAATCACTGAAAGAGTGATGGATTCCAATGACCTCGAGCGGGAACGCGGGATCACCATTCTGGCAAAAAATCTCTCCATCCATCACGGGGGCATCAAGATCAATATCGTCGATACCCCCGGACATGCCGATTTCGGGGGGGAAGTGGAACGGATCCTGCGCATCGTGGACACCGTCCTTCTCCTCGTGGACGCGGTGGACGGCCCCATGCCCCAGACCAGATTCGTCCTGAAAAAATCCCTCGAACTCGGGCTTCATCCCATCGTGGTCATCAACAAGATCGACAGGCCTTTCGCGAATCCAATCTCGGCCCGTGACCGCGTCTTCGATCTCTTCTGCGATCTCGCCCTGACGGAGGATCAGCTCGAATTCCCCGTCATCTTCACCAATGCGAAAAAAGGGTATGCCCTTGCCCATCTGGAGGACGATCCGGTCAACCTGGAGCCCCTCTTCACCCTTATCCGGGAAAACACCCCGCCTCCCCAGGGGGATTCGGACGCCCCGTTCCAGATGCTGGTGGCCCACATCGATTACGACGATTACATAGGAAGGACGGCAACCGGGAAGGTTTTCAATGGAAGGATCCGGACCGGGGACCTCGTTGCCCTGGTCGGACGCGACGGCCGGATGGAGAAGGAACGTATCACACGCATCCTGGACTACGACGGGATCCGTCCCGTTCAGGTCCCCGAAGCATCTTGCGGGAACATCGTCACCATTGCGGGCCTGGAAACGGTCCAGATCGGCGACACCCTGGCGGACCCGGAAAACCCCGTCGGCCTGCCCTATGTGAACATCGAGGAGCCCACCCTTGCCATGTACTTCATGGTCAACACCTCCCCCTTCGCAGGGAGGGAGGGAGAATACGTCACCTCCCGAAATATCCGGGACCGCCTGACGAGGGAGCTCCGCACCAACCTTTCCCTGAGGGTGGAAGATACCGGAAGCCCGGACACCTTCAAGGTCTCGGGCCGGGGCGAACTGCACCTTTCCATCCTTATCGAGAACATGCGCCGGGAAGGCTACGAACTGGCCGTCTCAAAGCCCGAGGTCATCTTCAGGGATATCGATGGAGTCCGCCATGAGCCCATGGAATACCTTGTCGTGGATGTGCCGGACCAGTATCAGGGGAGGGTCATGAACCTTCTTGGCCCCCGCAGGGCCCAGGTGCTGGATATCCGGCCCGGTTCGGGAACCATCCGGCTGGAGTTTTCGGTCCCCGCCAGGGGTCTTATCGGGCTTCGCAATGAACTCCTCACCGAAACCCGCGGGACGGCCGTGATGACCCACGTCTTTGACGGCTATCAGCCGTACAAAGGGGACATCCCCGGGCGGACCACCGGAGCGATCATTTCCATGATGGACGGGACCGTGACTGCCTACGCCATCGAGAGTCTGCAGGACCGCGGCCGGCTTTTCGTCGGGCCGGGTGCCGAGGTTTATACGGGGATGATCGTCGGAGAGACCCCGAAGGACCTCGACATCGACGTCAACCCCGCCCGCGAAAAAAAGCTCACCAACATGCGATCCTCCACCTCGGAGATCGACACCAGGCTAACCCCCCCGACGATCTTCTCCCTTGAGCAGGCCATCGAATTCATCGACGATGATGAACTGGTGGAGATCACCCCTTCCTCCATAAGACTCCGCAAAAAGATTCTTGACAGGAACCAGCGTCCCAAAAGAGCGGCTTCACCGGCGTGAGGGGCGGGTCGGAAATCAGGGGGGGAGTTCTTACGGGGCTTGCCGCCTATCTTCTTTGGGGATTTTTCCCCGCCTTTTTCAAGGCCCTTTCCCCCACCTCTCCTACTGAGATCCTCGCTCATCGGATCGTGTGGTCCGCGGTTTTTCTGGGCATTTTCCTGACAGTGTCCGGGAGGCTGAAAACCTGGGCCGCCGCCTTCTCCGATTTGCGGATGGTCCTTGTCCTGGCAGCCACGACCTGTTTCCTTGCCATCAACTGGTTCACTTTCCTCATTGCGGTCGGCAGCGGAAGGGTCCTCCAGTCGAGTCTCGGGTACTTCATCAACCCTCTTGTGAGCATACTCCTCGGGGCCGTGATTCTCAGGGAAAGGTTGACTGCCAGGCAGAAGGCCAGCATCCTCCTTGCCGCGGCCGGGGTACTCATCCAGACCGTGATGGTAGGAAGTCTCCCCGTAATCTCCCTCATCCTCGCGTTTTCCTTCGGGTCCTACGGCCTGGTGAGAAAAGCGGCCAGGATTCCCCCCTTATCCGGTCTGGCGGTGGAAATGACCTTCATGTTTCCCCTGGCGGTGATTTACCTCTGGCTCCTCATAGAAAAGGGGCAGGCCGCCTTTCTGGGGGGAAACACGAGGCTGGACATTCTGCTGGTTCTCTGCGGCGTCGTGACGGCCACCCCCCTGATCCTCTACGGCAGGGCCCTAAACCATCTCCGCCTTTCCACCGTCGGTATCATGCAGTTCATCGTGCCGACGGGCCATTTTCTTCTGGCGGTGTTCGCCTACGGGGAGCCCTTTACAACCGGGCACATGGCGAGCTTCGCCCTCATCTGGGCGGCCCTTTTCCTGTATATATCCGACACCTTCCCCGCCGTCCGCCCTGCGCCTCCCGAAGCCATTTGAGCCGAAGCGGCGAGGCAGGACACCGGAAACTCTTCCTGTGGTATACTCGCGATGAAAAAAACGGAAAGGAGCGGACCATGAAAAAGATCGCCCTTCTTCTCTTTGCCATGTCCCTTATCGGATGCAGCCACGTCCCGGGGGTTTTCCGTACCGTAGATGGCACAGCCTTTGATCTGGAACGGATGGAACAGGTCCAGCCGGGGATGACTTCCGAGGAGGTCTTCCGTCTGGTCGGGCGCCCCGTCAGCATTTCCGAAGAGGGCAGCCGCATTGTCCACCGGTATTACATGGTCCGGGAAAAAACCGATACCGACAGGGTCGCGGCCATCGTCCCCATCCGGAAGAAGACGACCGAGATGTATGAGGTGCTCCTCAACTACGAGAACGGCGTCGTCACGCGCAAGCAGCTGACGCGGAGTGTGGAAAAACCCAAGGAGAAGGGGGAATAAAAGAGAGTTCAGAGTTCAGAGTTCAGAGTTCGGAGTTCAGAGTTCGGAGTTCAAGGTTCAGAGTCTGGAGTCCTGAGCTCAGAGGAAATTCCAAACCGGACCCTGACCACCGCTCGGGCCTGAGAGCTTCCCAGGACTCCTTTCGTTCCTGCAGGCTGCTGGCTTTCCTTGAATTGGGGCCGGCTGTCCGCTTGTCTTTATTGTAGTTCCTTGTCGATTATCTGGCCTGGGCGCCTGGCGGCTGATAACCCACTGAGGGAACCCTCTGCGCAGCCTTGTCGACCTCTTCGGGTGTGATGAGCACGGTCATGTGTGACTGGAACCCGCCTCCTGTTCCGAGAGCCAGCGGGAGAGCGGCAGCGCTCACGCTGTCGGGCAAATCGACAGCCGCAAAGATGTCCTCGCCTCCGAATGCGAAGTAAAACGCCTCGACCCGTCCGCCCAGATTGGCAACGTTCTGCGAAAAGTGGTCTCTCCGCGCAGAACCACCGGTCTTCAAAAGTCCCCTGACCCCTTCCAGAGTATAGCCTCCCCGCAGCAGATATTTCGCCATTTCATCAGTCCCCTTCGGCAATCCCATGGCATCGATGTGCCCCACCGAAAGAAAAAAACCACGCTGCCGGCTTGCCGTTTCCGCCAGCCCATGCCCGTTTAACACCCTCCCTTTTCCTTTTCACCCCGGTTAACTGGCATTCCTCCAGCCACCGCCGGTACCCATGACCTAAAGTATACTCCTTTTACAGGGCTGCGGCGGGTGTCGCGCTCAACCTTCCGGGGGGTGGGGGCCATGCTCTGCTCCGGGTTGATCACTGCATTTGAGGGGTCTGTTTCAGGGAAACCTCCAGTGTACTCGCTCCCACGGATACCCTTCCCTCTGTCCGGGCGATCCTGTCCAGGATGCCCGTGAAGAGGCGGTCCTTGGTGCTCCGGCGTTTTTTAAGATCCACGACGTAGCGGAGGGTGAATGTCACCCAGTTCTCATCCGCGAGGATGGTGATGGCCGGTTCAATGGATGCCTTCTCGATGAAATATTTTTTCAGCATTTTCTCCCAGTACCCCGCAGCCACCGGGACGTAATCCCCCACAACCTCGTTTGCGATATCCCTTAAAATCCTCCTCATCTCCTCCAGGTCACTCCCATAGCGCACGGGGATGCTGACTTCGTCCCAGAGAAAGGGGAAGTCGCCGGAGTAGTTGTAGACGGGCGCCTTGAAGATCAGGCTGTTGGGGACTTTGACCATACGTCCGTTGTACTGGTCGCCAGCTACCCATTCCCCCAGCTCCATCAGGGTGGTCCTGAGAAAACCGGTGTCGATGACGTCCCCCAGGACATCCCCGATCCTGACCCTGTCGCCAGTCCTGAAGACGAACCCCGTGGAAACGGACGCCCAGCCAGCGACGCTGGTGATGACCTCCTGCAGGGCAAGGGCGATGCCGGCGCCCACAAGCCCGAACGCCACCGCAAACTCCCCCAGCCGGCCACTGAAGCTGACCAGGGCGTAAACGGCCACCAGGGTGTAGCCGGTGAAGGAGATGAATTTCCTCATGCGATAACGGGTGGCGGGGTCCCTGACCTTCCGGGAAAAGAAATGATTCACCGCTTTCACCAGGGCCATCACAACGAGAGCCGCCAGAACGACCCAGACCGCCTGCTGCATCCTTGGATGACTGTTCCAGAATTCGATAATGCTGTTCACCGGTTTGTCCTATGGGCTGACAAATAGGAAAGGAACCCGGGGCGATGACCCGGCAGGCGTCAAGGGAACGGGGAGGTCCTTTCCCCCGCTCCCGATCATTGGGCGTTGAATTCCGGGAAAAATCCCGGCCTGCGTCACGAACGGCAGGTTATCTCCCGGGTCCGCCCTCCCGGGACCCGGCCGGTTCCGTGAAAAAAAGAGCAGGCCATCAGAGAAATTCCGCAACTTCATCCAGAGGTTTCCTGGTCTTTCTGCCTTTCCTGACAAACCCCTTCCGGGGATAGCCCAGCGGCGTGATGGAAAAAACCACCTCGTTCTCCCTGAGGTTGAGGGCCTCTCTTAACCTGGAGGGGTCATAGGCCTCGATCCAGCAGGTGGCCACCCCCTCGTATTCGGCCGCCAGGATCATATGGTCCATCGCGATAGTCAGGTCGGTTTCGATGGCATTGTAGCCGTCGTATTTGCGGACCCAGGCCTCGTCGCGATTCCCGACGGCCACAAGAATATGGGGCGCATCGGAGAACCAGCTTCTCGGGTAGCAGGGACGGACCCTGGCCAGCATCTCAGGGGAGGAAATGACCAGGAAACGCCAGGGCTGGGCATTGGTGGCCGAAGGAGCGAGCCTCCCGGCCTCGAGGATCCTGTGGAGGACTCCCCTTTCTACCGGCCTGGCCGGATCGAAGTCCCGGATGCTCTCCCGTTCGCGGATCAGCGTGTAAAAATCCATAAAACCTCCTGAAAAATCGACGGAACGACCTTACGACTTAACGAAGGAGCCGGAAGGTCCCCTCAAGCGGTTCAGTCGTTTCATCGTCCGGTCGTGCCTTTTTTTCGTCCATTCGTTCATTCGCGTCCCCGTGGTTACCCTCCGTAGCTCTACCGGAGGAGGGTCACCGCGTCGCCGCAGCTTTGCTCCTTTCTTCCTTCATCCTTCCCAATTCCCTTCCCTTTTCCTCCTTCTAGTCTATCCCGTGATCCCTCAGCATCTCACGCACCCGTTCGGCGTCGCCTTTCGCCACGAAAAGGGCGGCCGGAGTAATGAATACGCCGCTTCCCCCGAACAGCTCCCCCTGGAAATGGTAGACGATACCCTCGGCATCGAGAAGAGCCTTTATCAGCAGGAGATCACCCTGGCTGTACGTGGAAAAGACCTCGACGAGGGAAGCGGCCTCTTCCTCTTCCGGGGTCATGGGTCCGTCCACGGGCAGTTCATCAACCAGCGGGACTCCGCAGTCGGGGCAATGGGCGATCCCGGTTTTGTATTCGGCCTTGCAGGATGGGCAGTACAAGTTTTTCCCCCTTTCCTCGTCCCTGGTTTTCCCCAGGCCTGGTCGGGGTCTTTTGTCTACTTTCCCCGTGGGGCAGCCTGTTGGGTCCGTCCCACGTCCCGTTTAGGGGTGCCGCGTGCGAACCCGGGAACGGACGCGGGTGCTCAGAGCGGCGAATCCGGGATTAGAGTTCAAGGCTCATGACCAGGAAGTTTCCATTCACCAGTCACTGATCACCAACAACCGCTCTCTCCCCGTCTCCGCTTCTCCGTATCGGTTCTTTCTCCCTTCTTCCTTCTTCCTTCCCTATTCCCTGTTCTATTTTCCCTCACACATACTCTATCGTCGCGGGGGGCTTCGGCGTCAGGTCGTAGAGACACCGGTTCACGCCCGGAATTTCCGTGACTCTCAGGCAGATGCGCTCTAAAACCTCCCAGGGGACCCGGGTCACGGAGGCTTCCCGCGCGTCAACGCTCTCGACGCTTCGCACGACGATGATCTGCCCGAATTCCCTTTTCCCTTCGCGCATCCCTGTAGCCTTGTCTTCCAGGAGAACGGCCAGATACTGGAAAGCGCCGCTCCCGGAAAGCTCATCCTCCACAACCGCCGTGGCAGCGCGCACCGTGGAGAGGCGTTCCTCCGTGACTTCCCCGACGATGCGTGCGGCCAGGGCGGGGCCGGGGAAGGGGATCCTGTGGGTGACCTCCAGGGGGAGGTCCAGGACCGCAGCCACCTCGCGGACGCCGTCCTTGCGCAGGGTCACCAGGGGCTCTAAAACCCGATAGCCGTACATCTGCTCCGGATCGATGCCGACCTGGGCAAGGATGTTGTGCTGCCGCTTGATCCCGGCAACCGTTTCTTCGATATCGGTCAGAATGGTCCCGTGGAGGAGGAACTTAGCCCCCGTATCTTTTACAAGCTTCCCGAAGACCGTGGAGTAGAAAGTCTTTGTGATGGCGTTCCTTTTGTCCTCCGGGTCCGTCAGACCTTTAAGAGCGCTTAAAAAATCAGCCCTGGCATCCACGATCATGACCGGAATCCCGAGATCGGCGAAGATCTCCCGAACTGCTTCCGGTTCCCCTTCCCGCATGAGGCCGCTGTCGACGAAAGCGGTTTTCAGGCGATTCCCTAAAGCCCGGTGGCCCAATGCCGTCACCACCGAGCTGTCCACCCCGCCGCTCAGGGCATTGATGGCGATTCCGTCACCCACCGTATGTTTCAGACTTGCCACCTGATCTTTAACGAATGCTTCGTAGTCCATGATCACCTCGCAAGAAAAAGTCCAAGGCCCAAAGTCCAGAGCAAAACCGCGGATTTTGATTTTCCCTGATTCGCCTGGCCATCCTTCTGAACCTGAATCCAGGCAGGACAGGCTGACTATCCAATGTATTCCATAAACCTAACGTAATAAATCCCCGAAGAAAAAAAATAAAAAACCCTTCAAAAGATTTTAAATCTGACCGTTCATTTCATGTCTTTGGTTTCCGGTTTTTTCCCTGGCCTCTGCCCCTTGGGCTTTGGTCTTTGGGCTTTCTTTATCCCGGGGCTTTGTACAGGCTGGGCCTTTTCCCCGCAAAATGGCAGGCCGCGGCATGTCCCGGCGACATCTCCCGGAGTTCAGGTTCGCGTTCCCTGCAGATCGCCTCCGCATAGGGGCAGCGGGTGTGGAACCGGCAGCCGGAAGGCGGGTCTATGGGGCTCGGAACATCCCCCTTCAGGACCGCGCGCACGGTCTCCCTGCAGGGATCCGGAAGGGGCGCGGCCGCCAGAAGGGCCTGGGTGTAGGGGTGAGCGGGATCCCGGTAGATGTCGGCCTTTCTGGCCACTTCGACCACCTTCCCCAGGTACATCACCGCCACCCGGTCTGAGATGTGTTCCACGACGGAAAGGTCGTGGGATATGAAAAGGTAGGTCAGGCTGAACTCCTGCTGAAGATCCTGCAGCAGGTTGATGACCTGCGCCTGGATGGAAACATCCAGGGCCGAAACCGCCTCGTCGCAGATGATCAGGCTCGGGTTAAGGGCCAGGGCGCGGGCCACCCCGATCCGCTGCCTCTGCCCCCCCGAGAACTGGTGCGGATAGCGGCGCATGTGCTCCCGGCGCAGACCCACTACCTCAAGGAGCCTCTGGACTTTCTCCTCCCTTTCGGAGCGCCTCTTCATGCCGTGGACAAAAAGGGGCTCTCCCACGATGTGCGCCACGTTCTTCCTCGGATTCAAGGAAGCGAAGGGATCCTGGAAGATGATCTGCATCTTCTTCCGCATGGAGCGCATCTTTTCAGCATCGTACCCGAGGATGTCCCGGCCCTGGAAAAGGACCTCGCCCGAAGTGGGCTCTTCCAGCCGGAGAAGGAGCCGTCCGAGGGTCGATTTCCCGCACCCGGATTCACCCACAAGGCCCAGGGTCTCCCCCTCGCGGATGGAAAGGCTTACCCCGTCGATGGCCTTGACCACATTTTTCCTGCCAAGAAGACCCCCTCCCGGGACAGGATAATATTTGACCAGATTGCGGACCTCAACTAACGGATTGTCTGCGGCTTCCATATTTCATATCCCGGACTTTCCACCCTCTGATCAGGGGACCTGGATATCATGGTTTTCTGCCGGGGGGGCCATCTGGCAGCGCTCTAACGGCAAGCTGCAGACTGCGCGTGCTGTATTTTTCCTCAATCCTCAATTCTCAATCCTCCATTAGTTGTATTTCCAGCATCTCACCAGGTGCCCGGGGGAAACTTCAGTCATCTTCGGCAGGCGCTCCCGGCACCCTTTCATGGCCTCGGGACACCGATCTTCGTAGGGACATCCCGGCGGGATGTTGAAAAGCGAGGGCACCACACCGGGAATGGCGGTGAGGCGTCTTTTCCCTCGGCTCAGGGCCGGTATGCTCTCCATCAGCCCTATGGTGTAGGGGTGCCGGGGATGGGCAAAAAGGTCCTTCACCGGGGCATATTCCATCATCTTCCCCGCATACATGACAGCCACTTTCTGGGACATCTCCGCGATGACGCCCAGGTCGTGGGTGATAAAGAGGATGGACGCCCCCGTGTCCTCCTTCAGCCTGTTCATCAGGACGAGGATCTGGGCCTGGATCGTGACGTCCAGGGCCGTGGTCGGCTCGTCCGCGATCATGAGTCTCGGACTGCAGGCCAGGGCCATGGCGATCATGACCCGCTGCCGCATCCCCCCGCTCATCCGGTGGGGGTGCTCCCTCACCCTTTTTTCGGGGGCAGGGATTCCCACCTGCCTGAAGGCGTCCACAACCCTTTCCATGGTCTCTTTTCTGCCGATCTTCCGGTGAAGGCGGACCACCTCGGCGACCTGGTCCCCAACGGTAAAAACGGGGTTAAGGGAGGTCATGGGTTCCTGGAAGATCATGGAGATCCGGTTGCCGCGAATCTGCCTCATCCCGGATTCTGGAAGCCCGAGGAGATCCGTCCCGTCAAAAAGGATCCGACCTCCGGATATTTTCCCCGGGGGTTGCGGGATGAGCCTCATGATGGCCGAGGCCGTGACGCTTTTTCCGCAGCCCGACTCGCCCACCAGGCCAAGGGTCTCGCCCGGAGCGATGGAAAAACTCACATCGTCCACAGCGCGCAGGGTGGCCCCCCGCACTTCGAACTGGACTTCGAGGTTCTGGACATCAATGAGGGGAGTCATTATCTCAAATCGCGGATCCCGGATCTGGAATCTGGAATCATGTTGTCAGTCCCTCAGCCTCGGGTCCATGGCATCCCTCAAACCATCCCCGAGAAGGTTGAAGCCAAGCACGCCCAGCAGGATGGCGATGCCGGGAAAAGTCATGACCCACCAGGCCCTCAGGATCATCGAGCGGCCCATGGCGATCATGGCGCCCCACTCGGGAATAGGGGGCTGGGCGCCCAGTCCCAGGAAGCTCAGGCCGGCGGCATCCAGGATAGCGGCGCCGAACCCAAGGGAGGCCTGAACGATGATGGGCGCGAGGCAGTTCGGCAAAACCGCGTTGAAAAGGATCCGGCGGCGGCGGCACCCCGCGGCCCTCGCGGCCAGGACGTAATCCTTTTCCATTTCCTCCATGACGGAGGCGCGCACGATGCGGGCAAAGTGCGGGATGCTGATTACCCCGATGGCGATCATGGCGTTTTTAAGGCCAGGCCCGAGATAAGCGACGATGACGATGGCAAGCAGAATCCCCGGGAAGGCCAGGATGATATCCATGATCCGCATGATGAGGTTATCCGGCCATCCGCGCAAAGACCCGGCGATCGATCCCAGAAAAGTCCCGAGGAGGACCGCGATCCCCACGCTGACGACCCCGACCATGAGGGAGACCCGCGCCCCGTAGATGAGCCTTGAAAGGATGTCCCGGCCAAGATCGTCCGTCCCCAGGATATTTTTTGCCGATCCGCCGGGGGCCCACACCGGTGGTTTAAGCTGTTCGTAAAGGGCATTCTCGATGGGGTTATGAGGGGAGATCAGGGGAGCGAAAAAGGCGCAGAAAACGAAAAAGGTGATGATGATCAGCCCCGCCAGGCCGGTGCGGTTCCTTACCAGCTTCTCCAGCTGGTCGAAGAAGGGGTGGCGGGTTTCAGGATCGGTAAGCCTGTTTAAAAGCCGGATCATAGGGATGGGCTCACTTAACGGAGATCCTGGGGTTGATGACCGCGTAAAGGATGTCCACGATGGTGTTGACCAGAACGAATGCCGCCGCCACCATCATGGTCCCTCCCTGGATGACCATGTAATCCCTCTTGGTCACCCCCTCGTAGAGCCATTTCCCCACCCCTGGCCATGCGAAAACCGTTTCCGTGAGGATAGCTCCGCCGAGAAGAACCCCGAACTGCAGCCCGATGACGGTGATTACCGGGATGAGCCCGTTCCTGAGGGCGTGCTTGAAGATGACCTTTGCCTCGCTGAGGCCCTTGGCCCTGGCTGTCTTGATGTAATCCTGGCGCATGACCTCCAGCATGGAGGAACGGGTCATCCGGGCGATGATAGCCATGGGAATGGTGGAAAGGGCCATGGCGGGCAGGGCAAGGTGGTGGAGGACGTCCCAGAGGGCTTTCCAGTTTCTTGTCACGATGGCATCGACGACATAAAATCTGGTGATGACGGTAAGATCGGTCCCGATGCTCAGCCGGCCGGAAACGGGGAACCATCCAAGACCGATGGAAAAGATCAGGATCAGGACGAGGCCCAGCCAGAAGACCGGCATGCTGACCCCGACCAGGGATCCTACCATGCTCAGGTAATCAAAGGCCGAGTACTGCCTCGCGGCAGACACGATCCCGAGGGTGACCCCGAAAAGACAGGCAAGGAACATCGCCGCGAGAGAAAGTTCAATGGTGGCGGGAAACCGCTCCATGATTTCCCGGCTTACCCTTTGCCGGGTCCAGATCGTTTCCCCCAGATCAAATTTCACCAGTCTCTTGAGAAACAACCCGTACTGGACATAAAGGGGTTCGTTGAGCCCAAGGTACTCCCGCATGGCTTCAAGGGACTGCTCTGTGGCACGTTCCCCCAGGAGAAGTTCCGCCGGGTCCCCCGGGGTGACGGCAAGGAGGAGGAAGACAACGATGGATACCCCCAGAAGAGTGGGGATGACAAGGAGGCTGCGGCGAATGATGAATCCGGTCATGGGGACCCCTGCAATACAGTTTCTTTCGGGCATTGCCCCGATTACGCATAAGCGCGGCAATCCGAAGAGTTCCCGGGAAACAATCGATTGGCCGGGAGACCCGGACACCCGAAAAACCGCTGCCGTCTGGCGGGCGGGTTTGCTCCCGCGCTGCCGGGCCATGGTCTTCCTTCCCTGTGCGCTTCCGGAAAACATAGCAGAATTCCGGTCCAAAAGAACCGGCCCTGTAAAAAAAGGCGGACGACCAGGGCCCTTCCACAATTTTTTTGCCCTTGTTTTCAGGATATTGAAACGTTAGAGTGAAAAAAATCAAACCGGAGGACTATCCTGATGCTTTCAGGGTGGGGAGGGAAGCGCATGGAACCCGTAAAAGTCATTGCCCGTTTCGCGGACGGAAAACTGGTAAAGGGGTATACCAACGATTTTTTCCCGAACAAACCGCTGTTCCATATCGGGATGAGTCCGTCGGACAAAGGGATGGAGATCCTGGTCAAGAACCTGAAGGCGCTCTTTTTCGTCAAGGATTTCGAAGGGGACCCGAAACACAGGAAGCAACGCTCTTTCGTCGAAGGGAAAGTTTACCAGGGAAGGAAGGTCGTGGTCACGTTTAACGACACCGAAAAGATAGCCGGCACGGTTCTGGGGTTTGACAAGAACCGCCCCGGCTTTTTTATCGTCCCCACGGACGAGGAGGGGAACAATTTGAGGGTTTTTATCCCCATCGATGCCGCGGCGGACGTAAAGTTCCTTTAGGGAAAAATCCGAATTTTGGACAAAAAAGGGGGGGAGATTTTCCCCCCCCTTTTTTTTCGGACGGCCGGCTATTCTTTCCAGACGTTTTTCAGCCTCACCGTGGTGGTAGGGTGGAGCTTGTAGTTCATGACATTCTTGCGCAGGGGACAGATGACCGTCGAGTGGGCAATGGGGATCGCCGCCACCTCGTCGAACATGACCTGCTGGGCCTCCCTGTAGATCTCGGCCCTTTTACCCTGGTCGATAGTCTGTTTGCCCTGGAGCATAAGCTCGTGGTAACGGTCGTTTTTCCACTGGGTCCGCACCGCGGGATCGGCCTCGCCGTCAAAGAGGACGGCGAGGAAGTTATCCGGATCGCCGTTGTCCCCTGACCATCCCAGCTGGAAAAGGTCCATATCCGCTGGCTGTTCCCTTTGCCGCTTCAGGTAGGTTCCCCAATCGTAGCTGACGACCCTGGCGTTTATCCCCACTTTCGCCAAATCCCCGATCATGGCAATTCCCACCTTCAACCCTTCTGGATTGTAGGGCCTCGGGACCGGCATGGACCAGAGGGTGATCTCCGGAAGGCCTTCACCTTCCGGATAGCCGGCAAGTTCCAGCTCCTTTTTGGCCAGCTCCACATCATAGGAGTACCCCGGGACAGCATCGTTGTACCCCCACATAGTGGGAGGGATGGCGTTTTTGGCAAGCTGCCCCATCCCCTGGTAGATGTTGTCCACAATAGCCTTCCGGTCGATGGCATGGGCCACGGCCCGGCGCATGTGGATGTTCTTCCAGAGATCCTTCGTGTGGTTGAAGCTCAGGTATCCGATGTTCATTCCAGGCTGCTCGATGAGCTTCAATTGGGGGTCTTTCCTCGCCAGTTCTATGTCGGCCGGGTTGGGGAATTCGCAGATGTCGATATTCCCGGCTTTCAACTCCAGGAACCGCACCGAGTTCTCCGGGATAACCCGGAAGACAATCTTATCCAGATAGGGACCGGCCGTCTTGTCCCAGTAATCGGGATTTTTTTCGAGGGTGATGTGGTCGTCAGCGACCCACTCGACAAAACGGAAAGGCCCCGTTCCCACAGGGTTGCGGACAAAGGCCTTGGGATCGCCCAGGAAAGCGCCCGGGCTGATGATGCTCGCAAAGTGCATTCCGAGGTTGGCGATAAACGGCGCCTCCACCCTTTTGAGGTGGAAGACCACAGTAAATTCGTCCACCGCCTCGACAGAACCGACGGTGCCGTCCATCTCCATGGAGACCCAGTACTCCGGGGGCCTCTCCTGGGCAGGGATCTCGAACCCCTCCCCGAAGAAGATGACGTTCCTCTCCTTCATCATCCTTCCGATGGAAAAGACGACCGCGTTGGCGTTCATGGGAGTCCCATCGTGGAACCTGACGCCTTCCCTGAGATGGAAAGTATAGGTCAGGCCGTCGGGGGAAGTTTCCCAGGATTTCGCCAGACCGGGCTGGATATCCGTGGTCTCATCCTTGTAGGACACGAGCTGTTCGAAGACGTTGTCGCAGACCATGAAGGAGTTTCCGTCCGTCTCGTAGGCCGGATCAAGCCCGACCGAGTCCCCGCCGCGCCCGTAAACCAGAACCCCTCCTGCCTTGGGGCCTTCCGAAGGTGTCTCTGTCACGGCCGCCGCTTCTTCCCCCACCGCCGCTTCTTCCCCCACCGCCGCTTCTTTCTGGGGCTCCGTCTCCTTTGCGCAGCCGCCGATGGCCAGGGCCAGGCAGAGGATCATCCCCAGGACCAACCATTTTTTCATCGCAAACCCTCCTTCCCTGTTCCGGATTTTTTAGGAAAATCCGGAACGTCACACGAAAAAATACCTTCGGATCCTCGTGCCTTTCGGGATCCTCCACCCGGAGCGTTCCGGGGAAACCATTATAGGAATTATAGCCAAAACTGAGCCCTTTTTCCGGGGATTTCGCCGTCGGCCGGATTCTGCCCCCAATTTCGGAAGTTATCTTTCAATACGTCATGCCTTTGCCCGGGGCCCGAATCGACATCCCCCTTTTCCCCCTTCTCAAAAATCTTGACTTACGCATAACTTGCGGTAATATGGGTCCTGGATTCAAAACGAGCCAGACATCAGCAAAAAGTCCGGGATCGGATTTTTCGCGACTCTGGCAAAAGCAACATGGAGCGTCACATGAGCCCTTTAACACCCAAGCAGAAGCGGTTTCTCGACTTCATCATCGAGCATACGGAACGGGAAGGCTATGCCCCGTCCCAGCCTGAAATCGCCCGGGCCCTCGGATTCCGGTCCCTCGGCACCGTCCAGAACTATCTCGTACGGCTCGAAAGGGAAGGCCTTCTGGAAAAGGACTGGAACGCCCGCCGGAGCATCCGGGTGCGGGTCCCCGAAGGGTACGGCTGCCGGCTGCCGTTGGCCGGCCTCGTATCCGCGGGACGGCCCATCGAGGCCATCGAAACAGCCGACACCGTCGAGGTGCCCCCTTCCATGGCAGGGGAAGGCCATTTTGCCCTGCGAGTCAAGGGCGACTCCATGATCGGGGACGGCATTTTAGATGGCGACCTCGTCGTCGTCCACAGGCAGGAAACCGCCCAGAATGGCCAGACGGTGGTAGCCCTCATCGGCAACGAGGCCACCGTCAAAAGGCTCTACCTTAAAGGAAGCCGGATCGAGCTTCACCCCTCCAACCCGGCCATGGAGCCCATCATCGTCGAGGACAGCGAGACATTCCGGATCCTCGGCGTGGTGGTGGGAGTGATAAGGCACTGTAAATAGAAAAGCTCAGAGTCCAGAGTTCAGGGTTCAGAGTAAATCCCAAATCGAACAGAATGAAACAGCCCCTTGTAAGGACAGGGGTTGTTTTCTCTGAACTCTCCGCTTTGAACTCTGAACCCGACAAACCATGGACCGCGATATTTTACACCTCCACATCCCCTCCTTCCCCATCGCCCTGGCACGGGCCTCCGACCCCTCCCTTCGGCGCCGCCCGGTAGCCGTCGCCCCTTCCCATTCCGGGCGCGCCCCCGTCCAGTGCATATCCAGGGAGGCCCGATCAGACGGCGTTCTGGAAGGCATGCCCCTCTTCCGGGCAAGGAGACTTTGTCCGTCCCTTTGCGCCATCCCCCCTGATCCGGCCATGGTCTCGAAGGGCAGCCGGCTTCTCGTCGGCCTGGCCCGGAGATACACCCCCCTTTGGGAACCCTCTTCTCCCGGCCGCCTCTATCTTGATCTGACCGGTTCCGGCCGCCTCCTCGGCCCCGGCCGGGACGTGGCCCTTCGCCTTGAAAAGGAACTGGAAAAAAGTTTCCATTTCTCCGGAACCGTGGGGGTTGCAGGCAACAAGATGGTTTCCCGCATCGCGTCAGGCTGTCTGGAAAAACCGGGGATCTGCGACGTCCTGAGGGGCAGCGAGGCCGGTTTTCTGGCTCCCCTGCCGGTTTCCGTCCTGCCCGGGGTGGGTTCCCTGCGCGAGCGGGCCATGATGGTCGACCTCAACCTCAAGTCCGTGGGGCAGGTGGCTTCCCTGACCGTCCCCCAGCTGACCCTGGTTTTTGGTTCCTTCGCCTTTCTCCTTCATGCCAGGGCCGTCGGATTCGATCCGTCTCCCGTTACCCCTCCCGGGAGCTCTCCGGCCGTGTCCGAGGAGACCCGCCTGGATGAAGGGGAAAACGACGATGATATCCTTCTGGCCTATTTGCACCGCATGGCGGAACGATGCGGCCTGCGGCTGCGCCTGATGGATCGGGATGTTTCGCGCCTCGATCTGACCCTGAACTACTCCGACGGATTTTCCGCCCGGAAAACAGCCCGAACCCGTGTGTCCTCCAGAGACGACAGGAACCTCTTCGCCGAGGTTTTCAACCTTTTCCTCCAAACATCCACAAGGCGCGTCGGGGTCGCCTCCATGAAGCTCGTGTGCGGCGGGCTCCGCGTCCGGGACCCTCAACTGAAGCTCTTCGCTCCCGGCGCCGCCGGCCCGTCAGGGAATGCCTCTCTCCAGGAGGCCATCGACAGGGTGAGGGAAAGGTTCGGGGCGGGGGCTGTCATGTGGGGAAGGTGCGTCGATTCATCCAACGTCCAACGTCCAACGTCCAACGTGTGTGACTGATCACCAATCACCATGTCCTCTTACGTCCCCCTCCACGTCCATTCCTCCCTCTCCCCCGCATGGGGAGTCCATACGCCCGAAAGGCTGTGCGCCGCGGCGAAGGGGATGGGGATCACCCGCATAGCCCTTACGGACAGGAACGGGCTGTACGGCGCCCCCCGGTTCCTGGAATGCGCGAGGGAAGCCGGGATAGATCCCGTCATCGGGGCCGAGGCCGTCGCCGGAAGGCACCGGGCCGTCCTGCTGGCCAGGGACAACGCCGGGTATTCCAATCTGTGCCGTCTTCTGTCTGATCTCCACTGCCGGGAGGGTTTTCACCTCCCGACGGCCATCGCCTCCTTTCGCGAGGGGCTGGTCGTCCTCAGCGACGATCCGGAGATCGTAAAACCCCTCAAAAGAGATTCGAAGGAACATCTTTTCGTGGAGATGTCCCCGGGACACAATCTGCACACCGCCCTGGCCCTGTCCCGGGAAACCGGTTTGCCCCCTGTGGCGACGACCCGGGCCGTATTCCTGGAAACGGGGGATATCAAAATCCACCGCGTCCTGAGGGCCATCGCCCTCAACACGAAGCTCTCCCGCCTCGAGACCCTGGAAACCGCCGGCGAATTCGATTTTCTGATGACTCCGAAGCAGATAGGGGATCTCTTCCCCCATTGTCCCCAGGCCATTTCGAACACTGTTATTGCGGCCGACCTGTGCCGCGCGCAGGTCGGGCCGTCGGGCTTCATCTTCCCCAACTTTCGGGGGTTAAGGGACGAGGAAGCTTTTGATCTCCTCCGGAAGAGGGCCTTCGAGGGAGCACTTTCACGGTATGGGACCATTTCCCCTCCTGTCAGGGAGCGCCTTGACCGCGAAATGGGACTCATCAGGGAGAAGGGGTTTTCCCATTACTTTCTGGTGGTCGAGGAACTGGCGGGCCGATGCCCCCGCACCTGCGGCCGCGGGAGCGCCGCCGCATCCCTTGTCGCCTATTCCCTCGGCATCACCCACGTGGACCCCATGAAGCACAACCTGTTCTTCGAAAGGTTCCTCAACGAGGGACGGGTGGATCCTCCGGACATCGACGTGGATTTTCCCTGGGACGAACGGGACGGGGTGCTTGATTACGCCTTTTCCCGGTACGGCGCGAATCGGGCTGCCATGGTGGCCAACCATGTCGGCTTCGGAGCCCGGGCGGCGGTGCGGGAGGTCGCCAAGGTGTTCGGGGTCCCCTCCGGCCAGATAAAGGAATTCACCCGGCGCCTCTCCGGATTCGGCCGGGCCTCCGGCATGCAGGAGAAAGTCCGCAGCGACCCCCTTTTCCGCGGCGAGCAGCCAGACGGGAAATGGCGGGAGATAATCTCCATCGCCTCGCGCCTCGAAGGACACCTGCGCCACCTGTCCCTTCACTGCGGGGGCCTCGTGGTGGTCCCCGACGAGATCCGCCGCTATGTCCCCGTCGAAGTGTCCGCCAAGGGTCTCCCGGTGATCCAGTGGGAGAAGGAACAGACCGAGGCCGCCGGCCTCGTCAAGATCGACATCCTGGGAAACCGGTCTCTGGCCGTTATCCGGGACACCCTGGCGGCCATCAGGGTCGACGCCGGCGTCTCCATCGACTATGCGCGCTGGCAGCCCCTGGAGGACCAGGCGACCCGCCGCCTCATCACGGAAGGGCGAACCATGGGCTGCTTTTACATCGAATCCCCCGCGACCCGTCAGCTTCTGGCCCGCATGTGGGGCCCGGATCCACCCTTCCGGGCCCTCCGATGCGACCTGTTCGAGCACCTCGTGATGGCTTCCTCCATCATCCGGCCGGCCGCCAATTCCTGGATCCAGGAATTCACGGCGAGGATGCGGGGAAAACCGTGGAAATCCCTCCACCCTCTCCTCGATGACATACTCGGTGAAACCTACGGCATCGCGGTCTACCAGGAACAGATCACGCGGATGGCCATGGCCCTTGCGGGTTTTTCGGCCAGCGAGGGGGACCTGCTCCGGAAGATCGTGACGAAAAAGAGCCGTTCCGAAAAACTTGCGGACTTCAAGAACCGCTTCATGGCAGGGGCCGTGCAAAGAGGCATAGACACAGAGACGACGTCTCTGTGCTGGGAGCAGATCCTCTCCTTCTCCGGTTATTCGTTCTGCAAGCCCCACTCGGCCTCCTATGCCCTCGTGAGCTGCAAAGCCGCGTGGCTCAAGGCCAATTATCCAGCCCCCTTCCTGGCGGCGGTCATCTCCAACCAGGGCGGCTTTTACTCCCCCTTCGCCTATCTGTCGGAGGCCCGCCGTATGGGGGTCGAGATCCTGCCCCCCGACATCAATGCCAGCCGATGGGAATACACAGGGAAGGGAAAAAGCATCCGCATCGGTTTCATGCAGATCCAGGGCCTTTCACGGGATACCGCGAACGCCCTGATCCGGGAGAGGGAGGGAAAAGGGCCTTTTCATTCCTTCGCGGATTTTCTGGGGCGGATGCGCCCCGGGCTGTCCGATGCGACCCTTCTCATCCGGGCGGGCTGCTTTGACGCCCTTGAGGGGATTTCAAAGCGTCCCGTCCTCCAGTGGATGAACCTCGCCGGACATAGGGAGCGTTCTCAGGCTGCCACACCGGACCTTTTCGACGACGGTCCGGGAAATATTCCCGAGGCTCCCCCTTACGACGAGAAAACCATCCTGAACCAGGAGATCGACACCCTGGGGATGCTGGCGTCGCGCCACCCCCTGACCCTGTATTCTGAAGCTCTGGGACGGATCAGGCTGGTGCCCGCCAACGAGATGGACCACCACGCCGGGAAAATGATCACCATGGCCGGATGGTGGATTACGGGAAAACCGGTCAGGACAAAACACGGGGAACCCATGGAATTCATAACCTTCGAGGACACGACAGCCACCTTTGAAACCACCCTCTTCCCCGGAGCCTACGCCCGGTTCTGCCGGAAGCTGAACCGGGAAAGGCCCTTTCTCCTCCGGGGCGTCGTGGAAGAGCAGATGGGGACCCCGACGCTGAATGTCGCCTGGGTCGGGGTGATCGGGGAAACCTGAAAAAAGGAGGTGTCTTATCCGCCGCGCGTGCCCCCCGTAAGGGCAGGCAGTCCCCTTAAGTGGCCTGCTCCCCTTCCAGAAGCGGATAGGAACCGTCTTCGTCGTGGACTTCCCCGCCTGTCAGAGGCGGCGTGAAGACACAGACCATCCTCAGATCGGTGATGGCCCGCAGGATGTGTCTGTCATGGCGGTCAAGGGCATACATGCTTCCCGGCCCGATTTTGTAAACCTTTCCATCGTCGAGGGATTCCACTTCCCCTTCCCCTTCGACGCAATACACCCCTTCAAGGTGATTTTTGTACCAGATATTGGTCTCGGTGCCTTCGTAAAGGATCGTGTCGTGGAAGCTGAACCCCATCCCGTCCTTGCCCAGGAGCATCCTGCGGCTGACGAAGGTGGGGGCATGGACCTCACGCCCGGTCCCGGCCATGTCTTTAAGGGTGCGAAAAATCAAACCATACCTCCCGCAACTTTCGCGCTGTCTGTTCCCAATGCTTCCCCAACGCTTTCCTCGAGGATGTTGAGCCCTGCTTCCAGCAGATCGTTCCCGGTGGTCAGGGGAGGAAGCAGTTTCACGACCTGGCCCTCTGATCCAGAGGTCTCGACAACCAGCCCCCGTTTAAAGGCGGCCTTTGTGACATCCCGCGCCAAAGACGGCGCCTTTTCGAAAGCGAGACCATGGATCATGCCCCGCCCCCGGTGCTCAAAGGGGGCCTCGCCCGCCCTCGAGAAGCGTTCGCGCATTCCCCTTACCCGCGAGTCCATGAGCCGGCCCTGTTCCTCGATCTGGAAAGTAAAATCCAGGCCCCTCCAGTATTCCTCCATGGCGCCTGTGGCGGAAATAAAGGCCAGGTTGTTGCCGCGAAAGGTGCCGCTGTGCTCCCCGGGCTCCCAGAGATCGTGTTCGCCGCGCATAAGGACAATGGACATGGGCAACCCATAGCCGCTCAGGGATTTGGAAAGGGTGATGATATCGGGAAGGATGCCGGTCTTTTCAAAGCTGAAAAAAGTCCCGGTGCGCCCGCACCCAACCTGGATGTCATCGACGATGAGCAGGATATCATACTCCCTGCAGAGGCCCTGCAATCGGCGAAGCCAGTCGAAGCTGGCTGTATTCACACCCCCCTCGCCCTGGACGGTTTCCACGATCACCGCCGCCGGCAGACCCAGCCCGCTGCTTTTATCCTGGAGGAGCCGCCGAAGGTGATCCACTGTATCCACTTCCGGGCCAAGATATCCGTCGTAGGGCATGAAAGTCGCATTGCCCAGAGGCACGCCGGCCCCGTTGCGGAAATGCTGGTTCCCCGTGACCGCAAGGGCCCCCAGAGATACTCCGTGAAAACCGTTGGTAAAGGATATGATTTCCCTCCGGCCGGTGACCTTTCGGGCCAGCTTCAGGGCCGCTTCGACCGCGTTGGTCCCCGTAGGTCCGGTGAACTGGATCTTGTATTTGTTCTTCCACCGCCACAGGACAGTCTCCTCGATCACCTCCAGCAGCTTTCTTTTGGCCTCCGTGGCCATGTCCAGGCCGTGGAGCAGGCCATCCCTTTCGAGATAATCCAGAATCCTTTTTTTCAAGACAGGGTTGTTGTGGCCGTAGTTGAGGGTTCCGGCCCCGGCGAAGAAATCGATGTATTCACGATCGTCCTCGTCCTTCAGGATCGATCCCCGGGCCGTGGCAAAAACGGCTGGGAACGATCGGCAATACCCCCGCACTTCCGATTCCATCCTCTCAAAGATTTCCATGATCCTCCCCTTTACTGGGTTGAATTTAAAGTGGATTCCGGTTTCCGGCCGGTGCCGCCGCGAAACGGCCCGATCCTCAGGAGACGCTCCTCCTCGTGAGACTGGTCGCCGGGAAAGATATCCGCCGGAAAACCCTCCGTCTCGACCAGACGGCACCCCATCTCCCGCGCTATCGAGGAAAAGAGCGCGCGGGAAGGTTTATTGGAGGGGGTCACGGTGGTCTCTAGAAAACGCAGCCCGCCGCAGGATTCCCGCTCCAGGAGCTTGAGGAGCATCGATCGGGCCAACCCCTTTCCACGCTGGGATGAATGGACCGCAACCTGCCAGATGAAGATCTTTTCCGGATCGCGGGGTTGACGGTAGGCCGAGATGAAGCCGACGACCTTGCCGTCCTCTTCGGCCACGACGGACGTCTCAGAAAAATCCCGGGCGATGAGGCAATAGGCGTAGCAGGAATTAAGGTCCAACGGCCGGCACTGATCCACCAGTTCCCAGATGGCTCTTCCATCCTCAGCGCGGGGACCTCGGATCCTGACCTCCCCGTTATCGATCTGTTTACCGAATCCCTGATTTTTCATTTTTTTCCCTGCATCACTCGACTTACCATTCAAAATTAACGCTCTCTTTTTTGATGAAATATCCCTACCGCATCCCATATTTTTGATTTGAATTGAAAATATTTTATAAAAAATTTTACCCAAAATGTCAAATTGTCCGCTTGAAAATTTTGGCATAGATAAATTTTTATCAATCCTGAACATTGATTCAACATCCTGGGAATGTTCTGGTCCCCAGGAGGAAGATGGGCCCCGTTCTTCCCCGGAAAAATCCTGTTTTTTGTCCAAAAACATAATATTTACAGGTTATTATGGGGCGTGAAAATGGAAGCGGCGCCTTCCTGAAAAAAGCCGTGAAATTCAATCATGGATCTTAAAATAATGCACTGACCATTGAAAAAAAATTTTTTCAGGTATATTTTAGTTTCAAATCGAAAGATTTTAATTGAAATTAATTTTATGGCGAACCGGGGTCTTTTCCACAGACGGTCACCATGGCCCTAAAAAAGGGGACTCCGGTTTTCGGCTGAAGGGGGAAACATAATGGCTGAATTGTTTGTGGTAAGCGATACAGGGGAGAAGGAACTCACCCCGGTTTTGACCGACCTGGAGGAAAAGGGGCACGACGTTTGCGCCCTTTCGCCCTCACCGGATTTTTTCTCGTCGCTGGAATCGGAGGAGGGGCCTGACCTGCTTCTTCTCGACCTTGAAGGTGCCCCGGCAAAGGAGTTTTTCGACAGGATCCTGAAAAACACGGGTCCTTTTCCCGTCATCCATTTCAAAATGGGGACCAATGCTGTAAAAAAAGGCAGCTTCGCCGACCTCAACGCACTTTATCTGCCAATCGGGTGCGACCTTGAAAAAACATTGGGCCTGATTGATTCCGTACTGTCAACCTGGCAGGAGGGGACGTAACTCCCCGTTGAATCCTTGCCGCAGGAGGGGTAGGGTAAAAACATCATGAAAAGAAACCAGAACACCGCGGGTGTCTTTTCCGGGAATTCTTCCGGGGAAAACGGAAACGGGCCGGCTGCGAACCCCCTCTCCCCTTACAGGACCCCCATACTTCAGTCCCTGCGGCGCATTATCCGCGCGGTGGAGCTTTACTCCCGCAAACTGTCCATCAGGCACCACGTAACGGGACCTCAGCTTGCCTGCCTGCTTGCCATTGCAGACCTCGGGCCGGTCACCGCCACGGGCATCGCGCGGGAGGTCCATCTCAGTCCAAGCACAGTGGTGGGCATCCTCGCCCGTCTCGAGGAAAAAGGGCTGATCCTCCGTCACCGGAGTGAACGCGACCGGCGGCAGATCCACGTCATGCCGTCTGCAGAAGGACGGTTCCTCGTCGAACATGCGCCCTCCCCCCTCCAGGACACCCTCGCCAGTGCATTAAGCGGGCTAAGCGAACTCGAACAAGCCACGATAGCCCTCTCTCTGGCCCGCGTTGTCGAACTGATGGAGGCCCCGGAGGTAGACCCCTCCTCAATCTTCGAAGTTCCTGGCAATTTTGATGAGGAAAAGGACCCCGGCGTGGGCGGCGGCGGGAATTCCGGATACTGACTGAAAACCAAACTTTTTTAAAGCGGAGGAGAGACAGGAGGAAGCGATGGAGCGATTTCTGGAGAAAGCCTTGGATTGGGCGAGCACCTCGGGCATGGCCCTTATCACCGCCCTGCTTATCCTGATTCTGGGTATCTGGGCCGCGAAGATCATTAAGGGAATCACCCGAAGGATCCTGACGAAGCGGTCCGTCGAGCCGACCCTCGTGAAGTTCGGGACCAACATCCTCTATACCGTTCTGGCCCTTTTCGTCGTTATCGCAGCCCTGAACCGGATCGGGTTCCAGACCACTTCCATCATCGCCGTTCTGGGCGCTGCCGGCCTGGCCGTCGGCCTGGCCCTCCAGAATTCCCTTGCCAATTTCGCCTCGGGAGTCATGATCCTCATCTTCCACCCCTTCCGCGTGGGGGATTTCATCGAAGGCGCCGGGGTGGCGGGGGTCGTCGAGGAACTGGGGATCTTCGTCACCGAGCTCCTGACACCGGATAACCAGTCCATCTTCGTTCCCAACGGCAGCCTCACATCCGGGAACATCACCAATTACTCGAAAAACGAGAAAAGGCGAATGAACCTCACCATCGGCGTCGGCTACGGGGAAGACGTCCGGCAGGTCCGCGAGACCCTTCTCCAGACAATCCAGGAAGACCCCCGCGTCCTGAAAGATCCGGAACCCCAGGTCGCCGTACTTGAACTGGCAGACAGCAGCGTTAACTTCGCGGTGCGCCCGTGGGTCCTTTCCTCCGACTACTGGGGCCTTTATTTCGACCTCATGCAGAAGATCAAGCTAGTCTTCGACGAGAAGGGCATCGAGATCCCCTTCCCGCAGACGGATGTGCACCTCCACCAGGCAGCCTCGAAACCGGCCGCCTGAAAAGAGGAAGAGGGAGGAGGGAGGAGGGAGGAGGGAAGAGGGGAACAAGCATGTGCGCAGGGACGTCGTTTCGTTAAACGTTGGTCGCTGCACATCTTCCTCCTTCTTCCTTCCTCGTTCCTCCTCCTTCCTTTTTTCCCTTCCTTGACAGAAATTCAAAAAACTGATTCCTGAACGCCATGAAAAACATTCGCTAATAGATGTTTGATGTCCTGAAACTCTGCCTCCTCGGCCCGGGGGATTGAGGTCAGCTCCAGGGTGCAGGACCCTTGCCCTGTTACAACCGCCCATTCCCCGTCGAGTCAATGGGCTCAGGGATATTCCTTTGGTGGAATCTGGAATTCTGTTCATGAAAAAGGGCACCTTAAAAGCGGATCTTCTCCTTCTCCTGACGGCGGCCATCTGGGGGTTTGCCTTCGTGGCCCAGCGCGCGGGCATGGAACATGTCGGCCCATTCCTGTTTAACGGCCTCCGGTTCGCCCTTGGAAGCCTTTCCCTGGTGCCTCTCATCCTGTATTTCCGTAAAAGAGGGAATCTATCGGAAAGGAAAGCGGCAAAAAATCCGGGCACCCTTCTCGCGGGTTCCCTTGCCGCCGGGATTATCCTCTTCGGGGGAGCCTCCCTTCAGCAGGTGGGCATCGTCTATACCACCGCGGGGAAGGCCGGGTTCATCACCGGACTTTACGTGATCCTGGTCCCCATAATCAGCCTGAGATGGGGGCCAAGGACGTCCACAGGGACCTGGACAGGCGGCATCCTGGCTGCAGTCGGACTGTATTTTCTCAGCATAAACAGGGACTTTTCCATCCAGCGGGGTGATTTTCTCGTTCTTTTGAGCGCCTTTTTATGGGCAGCCCACGTTCTTTGGATCAGCTGGCTTTCCCCTCGGATGGACTCCCTTGTCCTTGCCAGCACCCAGTTCGCGGTCTGTTCCATCCTTAGTCTGGCCGTTGCTTTTCTCACGGAACCCGTGGCCTGGCATCTGATCCTGGAGGCATCCACCCCAATCCTGTATGGGGGGCTGTGCTCCGTCGGGATCGCCTATACCCTTCAGATCATCGCCCAGAAGGAAGCCCATCCCGCACACGCCTCGATCATCCTGAGCATGGAGGGCTCTTTCGCCGTCCTCGGAGGATGGATCCTCCTCAATGAGAGCATGAACGCGCGGGGCCTTTTCGGTTGCCTGCTGATGCTCCTGGGCATGATAATCTCCCAGCTCTGGAATTATTTTTCCCTTCGGCGCGCCCGGCTATACTCCCCTTAAGAGGCCCTTCGAACCCGCATCCCGGCCCCGGGACAGGATCCCCGATGGGACCCGGGCGATTGCGCCCCCTGTCATTTTTATGGTAAGGGAAACGATACGTTTTTTAAGGCGTTCCTTTTATTTTCTATGATCGTCTGTTGATTCATGCCCCCTCCAGGCCATTTTGTGAGAGAGAGAAGGGAAACCGGGGAAACGATATGATAAAACCGCACACCTTCTTCATTCCGGTAATGGGTATCGGATTCACCATAGACACCCCCCTGAAGGTCGCGCGGTACGGGATATCCTCGGTGATTTCCCTGGTGGACGACACCTTTATCGAACAGATGCGCCGCTACCACTGCGAGCAGGCAGGGGAGCCTTACCAGGAGATCGCCAGGGGAGAGGAAGACGCCCGGGCGCGGCGCATCACCGCCTATCTGGACCTGGTCGACAGGCTGGTCGGTAGACAGGTGGAGGCACTGAAGAACTCCCCCTTTGAAAAGGACAGCGAGATCACGAGGTATTTCCGGCTCCTCCCGGAAGGCCCGCTCAAGGGTCTTTATGATGAGATGGTCAGGACCCCGAAACCGGAAGAGAAAGCCCGGATGCAGGAAAAACTCCGGGGGATGATCGTCCCGGGATCCATCGACGTCAACATCATGACCAAGGTGGACAGGACCGTCTATAAAGACGGCAAAGCCCTTCCCCCGGAATTTTCCGACGCCAGGTCCGCGCTCCGGGGTTTTGCGAAAAGCACTGTCCGTTCCTCCACTGTTTTCTCGGCGGGTCTGAACCCCGCCCTGTACACCTATACCGCCAATTTCGAGGACTTCTATCCGGACGCCTCTGGCCTGATAAAAAAGAAGATCACACTGAAAGTCAGCGATTTTCGCTCAGCCGAAATCCAGGGCAAATTTCTGGCGAAAAAAGGGCTCTGGGTCTCCGAATACCGGGTCGAATCGGGGCTTAACTGCGGCGGCCACGCCTTCCCGACCGCCGGCCACCTCCTGGGACCGATCCTGGATGAATTTTGCTCCAAAAGGGAGCAGCTCATCGGACAGACCTATGAGGTCTTCTCCAAAGCCCTTCGAGCCGGAAACCGCGTCGATCAGGGAACCCCCCCGGAGGTGCGCATTACCGCGTCAGGGGGTATCGGAACGGCGGAAGAACATGAATTCCTGCTCAAATACTATCATCTGGACAGCGCGGGCTGGGGCACCCCTTTCCTTCTGGTCCCTGAGGTCACGAATGTGGATGAGGGACACCTGCAGAAACTGTGCGCGGCCGGTCCCGACGACATTTTCCTGAGCGCGGCCTCCCCCTTGAGGGTCCCCTTCTGGAACCTCAGGAATTCCGCGAGCGAGATGAACCGGGGAAAGCTAATCGAGGAAGGCCGGCCGGGAAGCCCGTGCCCCAAGGGCCACGCCAAAATATTCGACAGGGAATTCACCTCAACACCCGAATGCATTTCGACAAGGAATTATATCTCGCAGAAATTGAGCCAGCTCGAAAAAGAGGACATCCCTGAAGCGCGAAAGGAATGGCTCCGGAAGGACATCCTTGCCAAATCGTGCATCTGTCACGATCTTTCCGGAGGCGCCAGGATCAAATACGGCATCGATAAAACAGCCAACCCGGCCATCTGTTGCGGTCCGGGCATCGTCAACTTCAACCGTATGGCATCCCTTGAGGAAATGGCGGATCACATCTACGGACGGTTGTCCCTCTTCGCCAGGTCAGACAGGACGCACATGTTTCTCCGGGAACTATCCCTTTACGTGGATCATCTCAAGGAAGAGGCGGAGAAATTCACCCTTGGAGTGACAACCAACGGGCCGAAATACTACCACGAATTCAGGGAGAACCTCGCGAGGGGCATCGAGTATTACCGCAGTCTGGCGAAGGAATTCGTGGAAGACAGACGCCAGGTCTTCCTCGCGGAACTGAAGGAGCAAAAAGAAGCGCTAGAGAAGATTTTCGCCTCAATGCCCGATGAGATGCTCGCTGAAAACGGGGCCTGAATCCCCCGTTTCCGGTTTTTCCCTGTCATGCTCAGGCCTTAAACCCCATTTCCCCATATTGGCCGGCAATTTGAACCGGGGCTTGCCGGGTGCCGGAGATAAAGGAGAAATGCCGTGAAATACCGGGAGCTTGGGAGGACGGGCAAAAAAGTTTCCGTCCTCGGTTTTGGATGCATGCGCCTCCCCATCCTGGGGGGATCGGATAACCCCTACGATACCCTGAATCCGGAAAAGTTCATCGACGAGGAAAAAGCCGGTGAGATGATCCGTTATGCCTTCGAGAACGGTATAAACTACTTCGACACGGCTTACCGATATCACACCGGACAAAGCGAGGTATTCCTTGGAAGGGCTTTAAGACCCATAAGGGACAAGGTTCTCCTCGCAAGCAAACTCCCTGTGTGGATGGTCGAGTCCCCGGATGATTTCGACCGCATCCTCGATGAACAGCTTGCCCGTTTAAGCACCGACTATCTGGATGTTTACCTCCTCCACGGCCTATCGGGCAAGCACTGGGAAAAGGTGCGGGATCTGGGAGTCATGGGTTTTCTGGAGCGCGCCAGGGCCGACGGCCGGATCCGGCACCACGGATTTTCCTTCCACGACCGGCCAGAGGTGTTCCGGGAGATCGTGGAATACGCCCCCTGGGATGTCTGTCTGATCCAGTACAACTACCTGGATGTGGAATTCCAGGCCGGGAGATCCGGACTGGAATACGCCTCCGAAAAGGGGATCGGGGTCATGGTCATGGAACCCCTGCGGGGCGGGAAGCTCGCCGGAAGGGCCCCCGCGGCGGTCATGGAGGAATGGGCAAAAACCATCATCAGGAGGAGCCCCGTCGAGTGGGCCTTCCTCTGGCTATGGGACCAGCCCCAGGTCTGCATGGCCCTTTCGGGGATGAGTTCCATGGACCAGCTTGAGGAGAACATCCGGATTGCCGGGGAGGCGGGTACGGGCATCCTCCGGAAAGAGGATAAGGACATAATAAGCCGCGTCAGGGAGATCTACCTTTCGAGGTCAAAGATCGGCTGCACCGGCTGCGGATACTGCCTTCCCTGCCCCAGCGGGGTCAATATCCCCTGGAACCTGTCCCTTTACAACAACCTGTTCATGTTCGACGAGGAAGAACTCAGCACGATGATCTACAATCACATCCTCCCTCCAGGGGAAAGGGCCCTTAACTGCGTCGAGTGCGGCCGATGCGAAACCCTGTGCCCTCAGAAGATACCGATCATCAGGGAGCTCAAGAATGTGGAAAAGACATTGGGCCGGAAGGACTGAAAGAAGAAGGGAGAAGGAAGAAAAAAATTCCGGATTGCGAACTGAGCGTTGAGGATTTTTTTAATTCTCAATCCTCAATTTTCAATCACTGACCGCTATTCACCGTCTTTAGCTCAGCCTCTTTTTCACGTGTGCGATGGCCGCCCTCATGTACTCCTCGGTAAGACAGGGAACCGGGCTCTTCGTCTCGAGGATCCTCCTGGGGATCCGCAGGGAATCGAAGGAAAACCCCTCCCTGTATTTGAACCGGAATTTTTCCCTGTGGATGCTGGTTCCGATTTCGGTCAGGGCGGAAGGATCGAATTTGAGGCCTGCCGATCGAAGGCACGCCACAACTGTTTCCATATCGAAGACCTCGCGGGCGAAAAAGCAGATGACCAGAGAGGAAAGGACCTGCCGCCAGCTTTCCTCCTTCACCAGGGCGTCGCCCAGTTCCTCAGGGGTCAATTTTTTCTCCACGAGAACCTTCTGATCGATGCTGTATCCCGCGTTGTCCAGATGCCCGTGCCTCGCCCCCACCAGATGGCCGACGTGCGCCGCGGGCCCGGTGTGATACCCCGTCAGCTCGTTGCCGCCCAGGGCCAGGGCAAAATCCTCCCCGCCGTAGACGGAAGCCGCGTGTTCAACCCCGCGGGCGAGGGAAGAGTACAGATCGGTGGGCTGCTCCACAATCCTGTTGATAGCTTCCAGATAAGTCTTCCAGTCCCCGAATTCCAGACGCAGGCCATCGGTATCCTTTTCGTTGATGAGCCCCCTGGCAAAAGCCTCCGTGGCCCAGGAAAGCACAGGTCCCGTGCTTATGGCGTCAAGCCCCAGGACCTCGACCCGGTCGAGGAGCCGCAAAAGCCCTTCCGGATCACCGACCCCTATCATCCCTCCCAGGGCGTAGATGGGCTCGTAATCATAGGAAATCATCGAAGTCTTGTAAAAAAAGGGCTCGGATTCATGGGGTTCCCTGAGGGCCGCGATGTGGATGCAGGCGACCGGGCAGTGGGAACAGGCAAGCCTCCTTCCGAGATACCCTTCGGCAAAGGCTTCTCCCGAGATCCTGTCCGCCTCCTCAAACCGGGCCGCCTGGAGGTTCCTCGTAGGGAACCCCCCGAGTTTGTTCAAGGGCAGGATATTCTGAGGCGTTCCGAGGTTGTGATACTTCTGGGTCGCCCCGGAAGTGGCGGCCTTGAAAACATCCTTGTAGAGCTTCCGGTATTCCTTCGAATCGGCAACGGGCAGTGACCGCTTGCCCGAAACGACGATGGCCTTCAATTTCTTGCTTCCGAGGACCGCCCCGAGCCCCAGCCTTCCAAAGTGCCGGTAGGTCTCGACGGACACGCAGGCATAGGAGACTTTCTGCTCCCCCGCCCTCCCGATGCGCATGATCGTCCTGAGGCCGGGCTGGGATTCCCTCTCCCGGATGATCCTTCCGACGGTGAGGCTGTTCCCCATCCCCCACAAGGTCGAGGCGTCCCGGAAAAACACCCGGTCGCCGTTAATGACAAGATAGATCGGCAGTTCACTGGCGCCGTTGATGACGATGGCCCCGTAGCCCGCCATGCGGATTGCCACGGCGCTCCTGCCGCCGCAGTGGCTTTCACCGAGGTTGCCGGTGTGGGGGGACTTGAACATCGCCACTGTCTTGGAAGCCAGGGGGAAAAGCCCGGTCAAGGGCCCCACGGCCAGGATGACGGGGTTTTCAGGTCCAAAGGGGTCGCACCCCTCGGGGCAGTTTTCGAGAAGCAGCTGGGTCGCGACTCCAGCGCCGCCTATATAGCGATCGAAAAGATCGGGTCTTGCCTCCACGTGAAAACGCTTGCGGGAAAGATCCACGTAAAGGACGTTGTGCAGGGGATCATCCTTGAGCATCGTTATCGATTACCTCTTTAAGGGCCAGGACCCCATGGGGACAGAAGTCGACGCAGAAACCGCACTGGACGCAGATCATCGGCTTGTTGGTTTCGCTGTCTAAAAACGCCGCGCCCACGATACAGGCTTCGGCGCAGGCCCCGCATCCGATGCACTTTTCCTCCTTCAGGCGGACACCGCCCCCCTTCTGAACCACGAGGGCTCCGGTGGGACAGGCCCGGGCGCAGGGTGGGTCCGGGCAGACCCGGCAGACGATCACTACGAAGCCTCGTTCCATCCCGCCATTGGACCGGACCGCGATGGAGGACTGCGCCAGTCCAGGCTTGTTGAGCCTCCTCGAACAGGCGAACATGCAGCATTGGCATCCCACGCACCGTTCCGGATCGACAATGACCAGTCTCTTTCTCAACCTTTCCAACCAGCCTTTCTCAATGGATTATGTTTTAATGTACCCTTAAGTGAGATTACCTGCAACCAGACCGCAGGACCTGGAAACATCCCGGGCAAATTCCCTCCGCTCCGAGCCTTGCGCTGCGGCCCGAAGGGTCTATACTTTGTGGTTCAAGGGTTAATAGATGAGCGCGAAAATCCTGTACTAGGGAAGCAGCTGGTAGAGGTCGCCATCGGAAAGGAACCGCAGTCGTGGGACGGAAAATCCTCCTGGTTGCCATCGCAGGAGCCCTTGGAACCCTCTCGAGATATGGGTTGGCTGGTCTCACGCACAGGATCCTCGGGAGCTCATTCCCGTGGGGAACCCTGATCGTCAATTTAACAGGGTGTTTCTTCGCGGGGGTCCTCTGGACACTTTTCGAGAGCCGCTGGCCCGTCCCGGGAGAAACCCGGGTCATCATCCTCATGGGTTTCATGGGGGCCTTCACCACCTTTTCGGCGTTCATCCTGGAAACCGGCCAGCTGATTCGCAGCGCCGAATGGCTCCTTGCCGCGGTAAACCTCTTTGCCCAATTCGGGATGGGCATTCTTGCCCTGTTCGCGGGGATGATGATCGGCCGTCTGGCGTAGGGGGGTCCCTGAAATGAAGCTCGAGTCCGAATCCTGGCTGCTTCGAATCTTTATCGGCGAAAGCGACAAGCATGGAGGGAAGCCTCTCGTGGAGGCCATTGTGAGGCGGGCGCGTGAAAGGGGCATGGCCGGCGCCACCGTCCTGCGCGGATTTCTGGGGTTCGGCGCCAACAGCCGCATCCATACATCGAAGGTCCTGCGGCTCTCCGAGGACCTGCCTGTCATCATCGAAATCGTGGACCGCAAAGACCGCATGGATGCCTTCCTTCCCGAACTGGATGCCATGATCGAGGAAGGGCTGGTGACTTTGGAAAAGGTCAGGGTCATCGCCTACAGGCACGCCGCGAAGACGGACAGCGACGCCGGAAAACCTGGAAAACCCTGAGCCCGGGGCCGGCAGAAGAAACATGGCAACGGACATGAATCCAGAAGATGACAAGTTCCCTCCCCTTCCCGGGCGGATCTCGGGCCTTTCCCGCCTTTCCTGCAACCTCTGGTGGAGCTGGAACCCGGGCCCCAGAATGCTCTTTAGAAGGTTCAACCGCGCTGCACGGAAGCTCAGGGGGCACAACCCCGTTGCCAATGCTCCATGGGTGCGCGAGGGAAAACCTGGATCAGGCGGCCGCGGATCCGCACTTCCTGAAGCAATACGACGCGGTTCTAGCCCACTTCGAGGATTACATGAAGCGGGCGAGAGGCCCCGCTTCCCGGCGAGGCAGACCCGGAGCGATCCCAGTTATCCCTCATCCTTTTTTCCGCGGAGTTCGGCCTTCACCACTCGCTGCCGTTCTATGCCGGAGGGCTGGGCTTTCTGGCGGGCGATATTCTGAAGCAGTCCAGCAACCTCGGGATTCCCGCTGTGGGAGTCGGCTTCATGTACACGGAAGGTTATTTCAGGCAGAGGTTCAACCTGGATGGCTGGTGAGTAGAGGGCTTCAACGGAAAAAACCGCTGGGCCTTCGGCGAGGAGGCTGGGCCTGCCGATCGGGACGACGCTGACGCAAAGGCCATATACAGGACCCTGGAAAAGGAGGTCGTTCCTCCTCTTCTACCAGAGAGACGCGAAGAACATCCCGCGTCAGTAGGTTGCCGTCATGAAAGAAGCCATGAAGAGCACCGGCGCCTTCTTCAGCAGCCGCAGGATGGTGAAAGCTTACGCGGTTCGGTACCACCGCGAGGCGATAGCCTTTGGGGACAGTGCGGATAAGGAGAAAGAAGGCCATTCCGGGAAAGGTCCGGGCTCTGGGGGATCCTCCCGGTGACCCTGACGCACTGGATTCTGATCGCCCTTCACTTCATTCTCGCGCCCATAGCTGCTATCCACGCCCTCATTTACAAGAGGGATTCACGGGCCGCTTTCGGGTGGATCGCCGTCTGCTTTTTCTTCCCCCTGGCGGGGCCGATCCTTTATTCCCTTTTCGGGATCAACCGGATCCGCACGCGTGCAAAAAGGCTGCGGAGCCGCTCCCCCTTGCTTCCGGTTTCAGATCAGAAAGTCGTGGAAGGTCCCGCGGGTCTTCCGGCCGAGGTAAGGGAGATGCCGGAGGAGTACGCCCAACTCGCCCTGATTTCGGAAAGGGTCACCAGGAGGCCCGTCCTGGGGGGAAATAGCCTTGAAATCCTTTACAATGGAGAGCAGGCCTATCCTCCCATGATCGAGGCCATTGAGGGGGCCAGGGAAAGCCTTTTTCTCTCAACTTATATCCTGGAAACCAATTCCACCGGACGGATGTTCATAAAGGCCCTGGGGGACGCGGTCCGAAGGGGAGTCAACGTCAGGGTGCTGATCGACGGAATCGGTGAAAAATATTCATCCCCGAGGGCCAGCCGGCTGCTCCGGAAGGAGCGTGTGCCCGTGGCTGTTTTTCTTGCTCCGAAGCTTTTTCCGCCCTCCCTTTACATCAACCTGCGCAACCACCGAAAGCTTCTGGTTTCGGACGGCACGCTGGCCTTCTGCGGGGGAATGAACATCGGGGACCGCCATCTTGCGCAGGATCTATACAACCCTTCCCGGGTGGCCGATGTGCACTTCAGGATTACAGGGCCCGTTGCAAGACAGCTCCAGCATGTTTTCCTTGAAACCTGGGCTTTCTGCCTTGGGAAGCATCCCGATCCCGCACCGGGAGACACGGGCCCAAAGGATCGGAGTTCTGTCCTCTGCCGCACCATTGTGGAAGGTCCGGACGAGGACCTTGACAAGCTGGCAAATATCCTTGTGGGAGCAGTCTCCGCCGCCCGCAGGAAAGTCCTGATCATGACCCCCTACTTCCTTCCCTCCCGTGAACTGCTGGGAGCTCTCCAGGCCGCCTCCCTGAGAGGTGTCGATGTCACTGTCATCCTGCCCGCGAAGAACAACCTGCCGATGGTGCACTGGGCAACGCGAAATATGTTGTGGGAACTCCTCAAGTTCGGGGTTCGGGTCTTTTACCAGCCCCCGCCTTTCAATCATAGCAAGTTGTTTGTCGCGGATGATCACTACGCCCTCATTGGCTCGGCCAATATCGACCCGAGGAGCCTCCGTCTGAATTTCGAACTGGTCCTGGAAGTGTTCGATCCTCCCTTTGCCGGGAGTCTCACCGAGCATTTCCGAAGGACCCTGGAAAACTCCCGGGAGGTCTCTTTTGAGGAGGTCGACAACCGCCCGCTTCCCGTCAGGATTCGCGATGCCTTCTGCTGGCTTTTCACGCCCTACCTTTGATCCCGGGAAGGCCCGCACCCAGGGGTCCGTCCAACTGCCCCCCCGGGTCCCGGCCGTTCCCTGATCTGCGTTAAAAGAAGGTTTAGCCTGTCAGCGCAGTGAGGCCCGCGTGGATCCTGGCGAAGAGATCGGCGTTGCCCCTCGGCCGGTAGGAGCGCAGCCGCTCCCGGTAATGGGGAAGCTGGCCCAGGAACCCCTCGATCGCGCTCTTGCCGGCATCGGGGGATCGTTCCCCATACCCGAGCTCCTTGAGGAGGTAGGTGTTGATCTCCTGTTCGAACTGGTTTTTCACTGGAATCCCAAGATAGGGCTTGCGCAGGTAAAGGGCCTCCGACATGAGTGAAAACCCCCCCGAGGCGATGACGGCCCTGCTGGAGGCAAGGTCCGCCAGAAAACCCTCCCGACCGTAGGGACGAAAAACCAGGTTCCCTTCCGAGCCTATCCGTCCCGCTCCGTATACAAGGAAACGTTCCGGAGAGAGGCCGGCCAGGGTGTCCATGAGGGTATCGTAACCGTACGTCAGGTAGACGACGACGTTTTCCCCCTCGGAGGGTTCCAGCCCCAGGATCTCGTCGCTGAGGATTGGGGGAAACAGGAACGTGCGGTCGTTCTTGACTTTCCCGAAGTAAAAGGTGGTGACCAGGCTCAGGTCGGGTCCCGGGATGAACGCTTCGATCACCATCTCAGTCAGGAGCATGCTCGGCCGCAGTTTCGCGGGACAGGGGAAGTCGACATATCGGATCAAATGCTGGTTATCGATGGTCATGAGAGGCAGGTCGAAATGACGGGCCAGATGGGCCGTCATGGGCTCGAAATCCGTGATAACTATGTCAGGGTCGAATTGGGGAAAAATATTTTTCTTCAATTCCAAGTATTTTGAATGTCCCCTGACCATGTGAACAAGGCCGTCCCTTGCGGTGCCGGAGAGGGAGACCCGGTTGTTAACCGTGGCGATGTTGAATCCCTCCACCTCAACCAGGGGAAAACGATCCTTCAGATATTGAACGCCCCTGTCGTAGGTGACCACCATAAGATTGTGACCCGCTCCTTTCAGGTGATCCAGCACCTCACGGGAACGGGCCGCGTGCCCCCACCCTTCTCCTGAAACGCCATAGATTATCCTGGCCATTTTTTGATCCCCTTTCGGCACCATAAGGCATAACTGTCAGGGAAATTATATCCGATTTGGAAATCAACATCCTCTTGTCATTCATGCCTGTGGAGGTCTTGAAGCTCTCCGGAAAAACATACAATTTCTGCAGTCCTTACTCTTTGGAGGTATCATTAGTTTAAATTCACCGGATTAAGTTCACCCATATTTGGGAGGTGATTATGGAAGATGCTGGAAAGATTGAAAAAACGGAAATACATCAAGCCGGAGACCGGGCAGCAAGGGATTGGATCATCTGGTCCGTGCTCTGGTTTCCGATCTTCACCCTGTTCGGGTTCGTCATGGCCCTGAAGTTCTTCCAGCCCGAATTCCTGTCGGGCGCCGCGTGGCTCACCTTCGGCCGCATCCGTCCGGCTCACCTCCAGGGAGTGCTTTTCGGCTTCCTCTCTTCGGCCCTCATCGCGGCAATGCTGTTCATCCTGCCTCGGCTTTGCCGGTCGCCCCTGCGCCGCCCCGGCATCGCCAGGCTCGCAGCCTGGTTGTGGAACGTCACGGTGATCGTGGGCGTCGTCCTGATCCTCCGCGGGGGGAGCCAGGGCAGGGAATACGCAGAAATGCCCTGGATCATCGACGTGGCAGTGATGGTAGTACTGCTTTTGCTGACCTGGGTCGTCTTTGACACCCTGAAGTGGAGGGACGAACGCAAGCTCTATGTGAGCACCTGGTACTACGCGGGCACCATGCTGTGGTTCCCGGTCGTATATTTTATCGGAAACGTCATGTGGTCCATACCCAGTGGAGCCCTTTACGGGACGACGGACGCAATCTTCAACTGGTACTACGGCCACAACGTCCTTGGTCTATGGTTCACCACCCTGGGCATTCCGGTCTGGTACTTCGTGATCCCCCGGGGCGTCAATCGGCCTCTGTACAGCCACCTTCTTTCGCTCATCGCCTTCTTTTCCATCGCCTTTTTCTACACGGGGGTCGGCGGCCACCACATCCTCCAGGCCCCCATCCCCGAGTGGCTCAAGACGGTAGCGGTGCTGATGAGCATCCTCATGTTCGTACCGGTGCTGGCCTTCGCGACCAACATCCTCCTGACAATGCGGGGAGGGGCAGCGCGGCTGTTCCACGATGTGCCTCTCAGGTTCATGGCCACGGGATTCTTTTTCTACATCCTCGTCTCCTTCCAGGGAAGTCTGCAGTCCTTTCGGACCACCAACGCCTATCTGCATTTCTCCCAGTGGCCGGTGGGTCATGCCCACCTGGCTCTCCTGGGAGGATTCGGATTTCTCTCTGTGGGGATAGGGTATTGGCTGGCCAACAACCTCACGCAAAGCAAGACCTACAGCGACTACCTGATGCGGATCACCTACTGGATCCTGACCATCGGTTTCCTTATCTTTTTCGCCGGGATGACCATTGCGGGGCTCGTGGCCAACTCCGCGTGGTGGATTCACATGGGGATCGCCCCCGTTCTGCCGATGCTCAAGGAACATTTCATCGTCCGAGCCCTGGGGGGCGGCATGGTCGTTTTCGGGGCCCTTCTGTTCTCCATCAATATCCTTCTGACATTCCTGTTCTCCAGGGATGCCCACGAATTCATGGAGCATAAGCCGCTCGAGTCCCCCTCCACGGAACGGGCTTTCTCTGCCTTCCAGCGGCACTCCCAGCAGCACCTTAACCTGCCCGTCATTATTTTCGGCGGCCTTGTCGTTTTTACACTCATGACCTTCATGGTGGTGGCAATGCCATACATGATGGGCGGCGCCAGGAAACCCACGGATCGGGCCCATGTCATCCAGGGCCAGGAGGCCAGGGGACTGGCCCTCTACAAGAGTATGGGATGCTTCTACTGCCACAGCCAGTTCGTCCGCCCGCAGGACTGGGCCATGGGTGCGGAGGTTTCCCGTCGCGGGGACTTCTTCTTTACCAGCCCCCACTTTCTGGGAACGGAGAGGACAGGGCCCAACCTTGCCCAGATCGGGGGAAAACGTCCAACCAACTGGCATCACATCCACGACCGGCACCCTCGCCAGGTGTCCCCCGCCTCTATCATGCCCGACTTCCCCTTCCTGAAGGATGATCAGGTGGACGCGCTGGTGGCCTATCAACAACACCTGGGGTCTTACGATCTGGAACCTCAGGCGTTCCAGCCTGCTGTTCCACATAAGTACCGTGACAAGAAGAACCCCTACCTGCCGGTCATGATGGCCGCAAACATGGGCTACGATGCTCAGAGCGACGTCTACACGGGGGACCCGGAAAAAGGGGACGTTTATGCGAAGATTCACACCGAGGGAAAGGCCGCCTACACCCAGAAGTGCCTGCCTTGCCACGGCGGGTCGGGCAACGGACAAGGGCCCTACGCAAGGCAGACCCTGACGCGCCCGGCCAACCTGCACGAAAGGATCACCAATTATCCAGGGGATAACTTCCATCTCTGGAGGGTTTCCGAGGGCGTTCCGGGCACCCACATGCCCCCATGGGGCAAATCCCTCGATGAGGAACTCATCTGGAAGATCAACACCTTCGAGATGAGCTTCGCCGTCGGGTCCTTCAGGACAAAGAGCGTTGAGGAAACGGATGCCCAGGCCGGTAACTTCGCATCGAAGACAGGGATCGTCCCGGATATCGCCGGCACCGAGGAGGAATTCAATTTCGGCAGGAAAATCTATGAACTCTACTGCCTCCAGTGCCACGGAAAAGACGGCCATGGGAATGGTCCGGCATCCTCATCCCGCGATTTCGGGTACATAAGACCGCAGCCCGCCGATCTGGAAGCCCCGGCCGGTGAGTTCAAGCAGTACGGACAGTATGTCTGGCAGGTCCGGGAGGGGGTACAGACCACCAATATGCCACCCTGGAAGGAAGCCCTTACGGATGACGAGATCGCAAGGGTTATCTTCTACATCCAGGGTTTTGGCAAACCTGAAGATTACAACAACACGTGGGGCCCTCTCTACAGCGACCTTTTCGCGAAGAACCTGAAGAAAATGGAAGGCCAGCAATGAGCGCGACTCTCGCCCAGGCCCTGCTGACCCTGGTTCTGCTCCTGATCTTTGTTGGATTTCTTGTTTGGGGGATCAGAACCGGCCAGTTCCGGAATATCGAGGAACCAAAATACCGCATCTTTGACGACAAAGAAGAAACCGGCGAGGAAAAGAAAGAAAAGAACGTAAAGGAGGACATCCCGTGAGCGCCATGTCTATTACGCTGATCCTGATCGTTTCCATGACCGTTCTTATCTATCTCGCGGTGAGAAGTGGAGAAAAATATGGCCATGAGGACGCTCATGTCCACTCGGAGGAGTACGCAGGGGTCATCCGCGAGGGGCATGGTCCCCTGACTGTCTTTCTCATCGTAACCTTCGCAGCCATTTTTCTATGGACCGCCATCTATCTGGGCATCCACTCGGGGGAGTTCAAGAGTATGATGGATGAAACGCCGGCAATGACACAGACCGGCACTTAAAAAAAGCGATTCCGGGGCTGTTCGGTTTGCCCGCCTCGACGGAGATAGGGAAATATTCATTGAAAAGCGGAAATTACCTTCCTTGGCGTCACCTCCACCGCCGCTCTGGGAGCCTGGAGGCGGCGCAGGGAGGGCCTAAACAGCCGGAAGGACTTTCCTGGTCCCGAAATGGCCCAAAATCAACTTTATTTCCTAAAATGGGACTTCTCAGGGCCCTGACGGCAATATGATGTCATATCCTGAAATGGAGGGCCATGAGGTGGACATATCAGCAAGACAGGGGATCAAGAGAGCACTTCCCTGTTTCCGCGAAAATAAATATTTTCCTTATTGTATTTTTTTGATCTTAAAACGGCGCTTTTAAGGGGAGAAAACCGGGATCCTGGTAAAAAAAGGAGCTTTGGGGCCTCATTTTTGTGGATTGGAGTCACTAATGGGATTTAGGACAAATCCTGCGTTGCCAGAAGTCTTATTTTTTCTGCCATCTCCAGGCTGCCCTTCCGTTATCTCACCCCGCCCGGGACCCCCCCCAGCGCCCCGATCTCACGCCTTGCCATAAGAAGTCCCGGTATCATAGGCAGCCAGAAGGAAAATCCTCTCAGCAAAAGCACAGCAGTCAGGGCCACCTCGATACGAATGCCCAACATCCCGAGAGTGGCAACAGCCACAGTTTCGAAGGTCCCAAGCCCCAGCGGGATTGGACCGATGGTGGCGGCGACAGATGCGGCCATGAAACTGGTTAAAGCGATACCAGGTGAAACATCCTGACCGATGGCCAGCAGCATCACCCAAAGGGTTCCCGCGTCCAGGAAAAAAACGGCCCCCTGATAGAAAATGGTTTTTGTTATTATTATGGGATCACGCAGGATCGACGCTGGAACCTCCTGGAGTGCTTTCTGTAAAAGCTCGGAAACCTGAAACCGATTCAGAAAACGGGGCAACCTGCCTCCGCGGCGTCTCATCCAGATTACAGCGGTTGGGATGACAACAGCAACGGCGGCGAAAAAGACAAGGCCCAAGAGAAACCCTTTGTGGATCTGGTGGTGAAGCCACAGGATTCCGAGGGCAGAGGTAACCAGCAGCAAATAAGCCGCATAGAAAGCAATCAGGTTCACCAGAATGGCCGCGAGAACCAGGTTGCCGGGAACTCCCCTTCTTGTAAGCCCCCTGGCCACGAGGAGGTTGCCGCTGATGCCCCCGCTGGGAAGAGCCTGGTCCGTAAACAGCTTGGCCAGACCTAGCGGAACGAGTTGAGCCAGAGAGATCGGGTGAGAGGATCTTTCCAGGACAACGTGCCAGGAGGCCGCAGCAGCCACGTAGGTCAGCCCCTGAAGGATGAATGCCGCTGCCAGCCAGCCGGGCCGGGCCTGCTCCGCCAGCTGCACGAAGTGCTTCAGTTCTCCCACCTTCAGAACGACGAGGATCAGGGCCGCAAGGAGCAGAAAACCGGCGAGCCAGGCGCCTCGAATAGCCCACCTGGACTTTCCTGAAGGCGGCGTTATCCGAGGGAGGATTTCTTCGGTCACGGTTTTCGATCTCCCTGTCTGAAAGGATGGAAACCCAAGTTTTCAGGGACAGGATGTCTCGGGTCAGTGGAAAATTCTGTCAACTATCCAGGACATCTGCTAAACGGTTGTGGTAATTATTGCACAGGGAGTTGAAAATGGGGACGGTTAATACACCTTTCTGGAGCATGGAGGCGGAGTCCCTCATGGGCGACCTCGCCTCCTCGCCGGCCGGCCTTGACGCCGGGGAGGCCCGTCTCCGCCTCCAGAAAATGGGCCTCAATCACCTTGGTGCCGGGAAAAAAACCGGCCATCTCTCTCTCTTTCTCTCCCAGTTCAAGGGCCCTATCATTCTTCTCCTCCTCATCGCGGCGGGGCTGTCGGCAATAGCCAGGGATATTACCGACGCCGGAATCATCCTGGCCATTGTCCTGACAAGCGGGTATCTCCAGTACCGCGAGGAGAAAAAGGCCTCATCGGTCATCGCGGCGCTCCGGGGGATGATCCAGGTCAGGTCCTCGGTCCTCAGAGACGGGAAGTATAATGAAGTTCCCTCGGAGGAGATCGTCCCGGGAGACGTTGTTGCTATCAGCGCCGGGGACATCATTCCAGGGGACTGCTTGATCCTCGAATCCAACAATATTTTCGTCGATGAGGCAACTCTCACCGGCGAGACCTTCCCGGTGGAAAAAAAAGAGGGCATCATTCCGGGGGATACCCCTCTCGCCCGCCGCACAAACGTTCTTTTCATGGGCACACACGCGATCAGTGGAACCGCCTCTGCTCTCATCGTGAGAACCGGCCAGGACACCGAGTTCGGAAAGGTGGCCCGGACCCTGCGGCTCAGGCCGCCGGAGACCGACTTCGAGCGCGGCGTCAGGCGTTTCGGCTACATGCTCATGGAGTGGACACTCCTGCTGGTAATCATCATCTTTGCCACGAATGTCTACCTGAAACGACCCTTTCTGGACGCATTCCTCTTCGCACTGGCTCTTGCGGTTGGATTTACCCCGCAACTTCTTCCCGCAATTATCAGCGTCACCCTGGCAAAGGGGGCCAAGCGCATGGCGGAAAAGAAAGTGATCGTAACGCGGCTTGCCTCCATCGAGAATTTCGGCAGCATGAACGTCCTGTGCTCGGACAAGACGGGGACCCTGACCGAAGGAGTTGTCACCCTTCAAGAGTCCATCGGAATTAATGGCAGCGCCAGCGGGAAAGTCCTGCTTTACGCTTTTCTCAACGCCTCCTTTGAGTCCGGATTTACCAACCCCATGGACGAAGCCATAAGGGACTGCCGTGGCATCGACATATCCCCTTACCGCAAGATCGGTGAAATCCCCTACGATTTTGTCCGGAAGCGCCTCACCGTTCTGCTGGAGGCGAGCGGGTCTCCCCTCATGGTGACAAAAGGAGCGGTGGAAAGCGTCCTTTCCGTCTGTTCCATGGCCGAAGATTCCGACGGAAAAATGTTGCAGCTCGCTCAGGTGAAGGAAGACCTGCATAGGCGTTACCGAGAGATGAGCAGCCAGGGTTTTCGTCTTCTCGGCGTCGCCTGCAAAAAGTTCGAAAAGCTGGAGAGATTAAGCGGCGACCTGGAAGCGGACATGGTCTTCCTCGGATTCCTGGTCTTTTTCGATCCACCGAAAAAGGGTGTCCTCCAGGCCGTAAACACAATCGAGGATCTCGGGATCAATTTCAAAATGATCACAGGCGACAACCGCTTCGTCGCCGCCCACGTCAGCCGTCAGATCGGTCTTGAACACCCTCTGGTCCTCACGGGTCAGGCTATCCTGAAGATGTCCGACGAGGCGCTGACCCGAAAGGTCAACGACGTGGACGTGTTCGCCGAGGTGGAACCGAACCAGAAAGAACGGATCGTTCTCGCGCTGAAAAAGGCGGGGAACGTGGTGGGGTACATGGGGGACGGCATCAACGATGCCTCAGCACTGCACGCAGCTGACGCCGGCGTCTCTGTGGACACGGCCCTGGCTGTGGTCAAGGATGCCGCCGACATCGTTCTGTTGGAGAAAGGCCTCGACGTCCTGGCCAGCGGCGTTCAGGAGGGCAGGAACATCTTCGCCAATACCCTGAAATATGTGATGATCTCAACCAGCGCCAACTTCGGCAACATGTTCAGCATGGCCTGCGTCTCGCCTTTTCTTCCGTTCCTGCCCCTCCTGCCCAAACAGATCCTGCTGAACAACCTCCTCACTGACATACCGGCCATGGCCATCGCCGACGACCGGGTCGATCCTGAAATGGTGGCGCGGCCGCGCCGCTGGGATATCAGCCAGATCCGCCGTTTCATGGTCATTTTCGGACTCCAGAGTTCTCTTTTTGACCTGCTTACCTTCGCGGTCCTGCTCTATGTCCTTCATGCGGCAGCCGGGGAGTTCCGCACGGGGTGGTTCCTGGAATCGGCTATCTCGGAGATCCTAATCCTGCTCGTCATCCGGACCAGGCGCCCGTTCTTCCGCAGCCTCCCAGGGCGGTACCTGTCCGTGGCCGGACTGGTAATGGTGGCAACAGCGGTGGTCTTTATCCTGCCTCCCCTGGGGGAATTCATGGGGTTCGACACTATTCCTGGAATATACGCCGCCGCCCTCCTGGCCATTCTCGGTTTATATGTGGCAACCGCCGAGCTGACGAAAAAAATATTTTTCAGGACATCAACCGGGTAAGGAAATCATCGCTTCACCGGAGAACCCGCCCGACGGACAACCCTCGCCGGGGATGTTTTCCCCCATTGCAAAAAACGGGAGATCTTTTTCCTGTTTCGCTGTTACAAGGGATCATTCAACCAAAAGAACCATCCGAAAGGGGAGTTATAATTCTCATTATGAAAAGTCAGAAACGATCACTTCCTCCGGTATTGTCCCGATGCGGAACACGGCTCCCGGAAACAACCCGCCGGATGCCTGGAAAAGCCCTGAAAATACTTGCTTCTCTTGCATGGGCTGCCTCCATGGTCATCATGCTGCCCCGATTCACGTCCGGGGCAAGTGCCGGCCGGCTGCCCGGCGGATCTTCACTGCTCTTCTTTTTGACAGGCGGGTTCCTGATCCTTCTCCTGTTGATCATCCTGATCCTGTCTCTGGTGGTCCGGCAGGCCCGCCCCCTTTTCAGGTTTACCGGATCCATCGCAAGGTCGGTGGGGCGGGCACTCGCCGAGAATCCGGACGTCAGGGACCTCGTCGAGCGGTACCCCAGGCTTTTCTCCTTCCTTTCCCGAAGGCTTGACCGAGAGCGCTTCAGCGGCCTGACCCTTACGATCCTCAGCCTCTGCTTTCTGATCACACTTGTCCAGTTCCTGGGTGTTGTCCAGAGCCTTCTGGCCGCGGATCCCATCGTGGCTGCAGACCTGCGTCTCGCCAACCTTTTCTCGACATTCCGCACCCCTGGCCTGGATCGGCTCTTTCTCTTCGTCACCTTCCTGGGGAAGTGGCCGCTGGTGATGATCTTCGGGTCCGCCGTTTCGGGGATCCTCCTCCTCTGGAGGAAATGGGTTTTTATCCCCGGATTGTGGATATGCGTGGCGGGAGCCTCGGTTTCCACATGGCTGGGAAAGATAACCTTCCAGCGCCAAAGGCCGGCCGTCGCCGAGTACGTGGAATGGTCCTTCTCTTTCCCAAGCGGTCACGCTGTCATTTCGGTGGCTCTTTACGGGTTCTTCCTGTATCTCCTCTGGCACTTCCTGCAGGGACGCTGGAGCAGGATCCTGGCCCTGTTCACCGGTACCGCAATCATCCTCGCCGTTGGGATCAGCAGGCTTTACCTGGGCGTCCATTACCTGAGCGACGTCTGGGGGGGATACCTCCTGGGCATGATGTGGCTCCTTGTGGGAGTCAGCCTCTCGGAAGCCGCCGACCGAAGGTGGCCGGCTTCTGTGCCCATTTCAGGCTCCGGCCGGCTGAAGGCCGCTTCCTGGTTCATTTGCCTGGTTGCACTGGGAGCTTATCTGGCTCTGGGTACGATCTATCACCCCCCGGCCGGGACGCAGATCCAAAGACCACTGAAGGCCATCAGGTACGATATTTCCTCCATATTCACGAACAACCGGCTGTCCCGATACACTGAGACCCTCACCGGGAAAGACCAGGAACCCCTCAGTTTCATCGTCGCGGCGCCCGGCGACGAGGAGTTCGTAAAAGCCTTTAAAATCGCAGGGTGGACCCTTGCCTCGGCCGAAAGTTTCCGTGATCTGATCCAAGCCGGCGAGGCGGCCCTCCTCAACCGTCCCGATGCCACCGCCCCCATGACGCCCTCTTTCTGGGAAGGCCGTCCCCACGACTTCGGGTTTCAGAAACCCCTCCAGCACCCCACCGTGAGGGAACGCCACCACGCCCGATTCTGGAAAACCCGAATGACCTCGCCCGACGGCCTGGACCTCTATGTGGGCACGGCCAGCCTCGATGTCGGGTTGAAGTGGGGGATCGCTCACCGGATCAAGGCCAACATCGACGGGGAAAGAGAATACCTGTTCTCGGATCTCCTTCAGGCCGGGGTGGTGGAGAGTTACGCCAAGACCGCTTTCGTGGACCCGGTTTTCGGCCATAACTTCATCGGGGACCCCTTCTTCACGGACGGAATGATCTACATGGTCACCCTGAAATAGGGAGTCTGGGGACCGAACCCGAGCTTCGGCAGGGCGGGCACGCTACGGTTGTCCAAGCGGTTCGTGCGGGAACGATCCAACGGGGAAAAGGAAGTGAAAACAGCTGAAAAAATGGGATTCAATGCCACTTGGTCCATGGCCGTTGGCGGAATGGTGGGAGGCGGCATCTTCTCCGTGCTGGGCGTCGTCCTGAGAACAGCCGGCGGATGGTCATGGCTCAGCTTCGTCCTTGCCGGCCTCGTCGCCCTTGCCACTGGACACAGCTATGTCGCCCTCGCCTCACGTTACGGCGAAGGGGGAGGAGCCTTTACCTTCCTCAGGGAGGTCCACCGGCAAGGGTTCGCAGGGGGGCTGTCGTGGATCCTCCTCATGGGCTACATCCTGACAATCTCGGTTTACGCCTTCACCTTCGGCCACTACCTCGGGGCCATTTTGCCCTGGGGGATCTGGCTTGATCGTCTTGCCAGCATCTCCATCGTCCTTATCCTCGTGGGCGTCAACCTCGCGGGGGTTGGAGAGGCGTCCTGGGTGGAGATCTTCACCGTGTGGGGAAAGCTGGCGGTTCTCTTCGGCCTCGCCGTACTGGGACTTCGGCATTTTTCCGCCGAGGCGATCCGCTACCCGGCCGCGCAGCCTGGCGGAGTGACGGGGGCCCTGGTGGGTGCAGCGGTCATCTTCATGGCCTACGAGGGGTTCCAGCTTCTGACCTACGACTATGATGACATCAGGTCTCCGGAGAAGATCCTTCCCCGGGCCGTTCTCTCGGCCATCCTGGCGGTCATCGCCGTCTACGTTCTGGTCACCCTGGGGGCGGTCAGCCTGGTGGGGGCGGAGAACCTCGTTCGAAACAAGGAAATCGCTCTCGCGGAGGCGGGCCGGGCAGCCCTGGGACTTACCGGGATGTTCGTCGTCTCCGTTGCGGCCACCTTTTCAACGGCTTCCGCCATCAACGCAACCCTCTTCGCGACGGCCAGGCTGGCGGAAAGAGTAGCCTCCGACGGAGAGCTGCCCCAGTTCTTCTGCCGGAAAAACTCGCACGGAATCCCTGATCGATCGGTTATTTTCCTGGGACTTGCGGGCGCTTCCCTGGCCCTTGTGGGGAACCTGGAGGATCTGGTGGAAATGGCGAGCCTCGCGTTCCTCTTTACCTTTGCCACCGTGAATGTTCTTGCGGCCATGAAAACAAAACGGGTCCGATGGGCGTGTTGGGCGGGGGCGGCGGGGGCCGGCGCAGCGGGGATCGCGCTCCTGGTCAGGGTGGCCCGAAGCCAGCCCTTTGTCCTGGCCGCCATGGTCCTGGTGACGGCCGCGGCGGTTGGGATCCGCCCCATGATCCTGAGGCGGAGGTAGCTGTCCCGGTACTTCTGAAATGCCATGACTGCCCCAAATTTATGCCCGGGAATCCCTGGTCGAATCTTTGCCCGTGTACTCCGTCTCCTTCGTTTATCCTGGCGGGTCCGGATGGATGGAATGGAAACCCTCAGGGCATTCTACGACGGGAAAACACCCTTCATTCTCTGTTTCTGGCATGGGAACTATATCCCGGTCCTGCCCCTTTTTGAGGGATTCAAGGCCACCGTGTTGACAAGCCGGTCCGATAGGGGTGATATTCTGGCGCAGATCTGCACCTGCTTTGGATACGATTCCATCCAGATACCGGACCACGGCGGGAAGGCTTCCCTGAAGCTGATGGAGAGGCTCTGCGGAGCACCCGCAGCAGCCATCGCCGTCGACGGCCCCCTTGGCCCGTACCACGTGGTCAAACGCGGAGTGATCCGCCTGGCCTCGGCAATGGGCTTTTCCCTTCTTCCGGTGTCTCTGGAGGCACGGTGGAAAATCATCCTCTGGAGGCGTTGGGACAGGCTGGAGATCCCCTTGCCTTTCAGCAGAGTTCTATTGAAGATCAAAGCGCCGCTTCAACCGCCCGCCGGAGGAATTACCCTTGGGGAAACCGAATCATGGGCGATCCGCCTGGCCGAAGTCATGGAAGACCCGGGCATGGGGAAAAACCCGATCTCGGGCGGACCATCATGAAGGGTTTTCACGACAACCCATCCGCAGGTGAAAACAGCCTTCCCGACCGAAAAAGGGCGGGTCTTTTGAGCCGCCTGATGCCCGGGGACTCGGGCCGCCTTTCCTATTACCTTGGCCTCACGGGATTTTTCTTTCTGCTCTCCTTTCTCACCATCTATTTTCTGCACAGCAAGTTTTCCGGGGAAGGCTTTCACCTGGACCCGCGTCTCCTGTCCTTAAAAACCGTGGGCGCGATACTCGTTATCCTGGTGCTTTATTACCTTTTCGACGGCCTTCGGTTCTATTTTGTCATCAGGGCCATGAATTTTGACGTGCCATTCCGATACATCATGAAACTCGTTTTCGTGAACATTTTCGTCTCGAACATCACCCCCCTCGCCACGGGAGGAGGGTTCGTCCAGGTCTATTTCCTGACCAGGCAGGGCATTCCGGTGGGCGAGTCCACCGCGGCCACCACCATCAGGACAATCCTCGCAGCCCTTATTCTGTTCACCCTGACGCCTTTTATCATCATGGCGGAGCCGAATCTTTCCGGCCTTTTCTACAGGAAGAACCTTATCCTTTACATCGCCATGTTCTGTATCCTTTACCTGACCGCATTTGCTGCCATTGTTTTTTTCACCCGTGTGATCCGGTACAGTTTGTACCGCTTCATGAGGCTGTTGAGCCGCCTCGGAATCCTGTCCTGCCGGCGCAGGAGAAGCTGGTACCGGAAAGTTTCAAGGGAGATGGGCCGCTTCGTTGACGGGTTCAGGCGGTTCGGCCGGGGACGTCCCTTCTTTATTCTGTCCTCCATCCTTTTTACGGCCCTGTTCCTTCTCGCCCTCTTCTCCTTTTCCGTCGTGCTTATCCGGGCTCTTGGCTACAGCGTATCTTCCCTGACCATCCTGGCGTTTCAGGTGGTCGTTACCTTTTTCATGTATTTTGCTCCGACACCCGGTGCCGCCGGGGTGGCCGAAGGAGGCTACGGCCTGCTTTTCTCCCAGCTCGTCAGGGGCCACGACCTGGCCTCCCTGACCCTCCTGTGGCGGTTTCTGACCATCTACATCGGAGTCCTTCTGGGCCTGGTTGTTGTCTACCGTGAATTTTTCGCCCGTCCGAGAGGTGGCGCAAAATGACCCGGAAGAGGAAACTCAAACTTCTCCTCGTCGGGCTCCTCTTCCTTCTGGTTGGCCTGGGCGCCTACAAGATCTACCTTCTCATCGCCGAAAGGGACTATTTCTTCCTGAACGAATCCAACCTCGCCCGGATCGAGGGGAAGCTTGCCGGGAGGGACGGGTTCACCTTTTCAGTTGTCGGAAACATCAAGAATTCCAACAAGATCTTCGAAAAACGCCTCGTCCCGGTGATGAGAAAAAACGGTGTCGATTTCATGATATCGGCCGGGAACGCCGTCTTCGACGGGGCGGAGGACAAGTACCGTGCCATTTTCCGAAGCCTGTCCCGGATGGGCCTTCCCTACCTTCTTGCCTTTGGAGAAAACGAGAGGGCGGATTTCGGAGCACAAAGGTTCTACAGCCATTTCGGCCCGTACTATTATTCCTTTCAGACGGGCGATGCAGTTTTCTTCTTCCTCGATTCCACCGGGCAAACCTCCTGGAACTGGCAGATGCGGTGGCTTCAGAAAGAGCTGGCCTCAACGCGGCAAAAGCGGTACCGCTTCCTGATCCTGCACAGCTCTCCCGTCCCCATTGAAAACTTTCCCAAATGGAAATCCCGGGATGTTCTCACCAGAGAACAGAGCGGCTCCTTGATGAAAGCCATTATGGGTTATGATATTTCTGGGGTGTTTTCGGCAGGCTATCCTGTCTTCGAAAAACGTGTCATCGACGGGATCCCCTTTTTCAACAGCGGATGCGGAGGGGGGCTTCTTCTCGACGACGCCCAGAGCTACCAGTACCTGAACGTGCGTGTGGAGCCTGACGGAGTCACATTCGAAAACGTGGGAATACCCCACCGCTTGGGGCCTGTCATGTACAAACTCGAGACCCTGGGCCTCTTTTTGAATTCCCTTTTCCATCGCAGTCTCTTCAATTTTCTCCTCATAATGGGCGTTCTGGGGTTGATCGCCCTGAAGGTCTATTTCCTGATCCTCCGGCAGGACACCTATTACCGCGATTTTTCCTTCGACGAGAAGGCATTCGCCGGAAAACCCCTGCGGATCGCCATGTTCACGGACCGATACCTCCCTTTCCTGGGCGGAGTTCCCCTTTCCATTCACCGCCTCTACAAGGGTCTGAAAGAAAAAGGGTCCCATGTGAGGATCTTCGCTCCGTCCTATAGGGAAACGGGGAACACTGAGGAAGGTGACATTTACAGGTGCCCGTCACTCCTGAGGGCCTCCGGGGAAGGAACCCCCGTTGCCAACATATTTTCGGGGAAAATCGGCCGGGCCTTCCGGGAATTCGGCTGCGACCTGGTACACGTTCACCATCCCCTGTGGCTGGGCCGCAAGGGGATGTGGCTGGCAAAAAAACACGACATCCCCCTTGTTTTCACCTACCACACGAGGCTGGAGAGGTACATCCACAATATCCCAATACCCGGCAAACTCTTCAAGGTGATAGGAGCCCACTACCTGATCCGGAACTTCGCCAACAAGTGCCAGGCCATAATCACCCCGACAACGTCCACCGAAGAATACCTGAGGAATTTGGGGGTTAGCTCCATCGTGGAGACTATCCCCACGGGTGTCGACATGGCGCATTACAGATCCTGGTCCGGGAATGAGGTGGAAACTTTCAGAAAGAAATGGGCGCCGGAAGGTATCCTCCTGGTCAGCGTTTCCCGGATGGCCCTTGAAAAAAACCTGGATTTCCTCATCGAGGGTCTCAGAAAAGTCATTACCAGGATGGACGAACCCGTCCACTGTATCCTTGTGGGTGACGGCCCGGAGCGCGTTCGCCTCGAAGGAAAAGTGAAAGAACTGGGCCTTGAGGGGAGGATCCATTTTACTGGGAGCATGGCTCCGGTGGAAGTGGCCCTCGGCTGTCTGGCCTCCGATCTCTTTGTTTTTGCCTCGACTTCGGAAACCCAGGGCATGGTCCTTCTGGAGGCCATGGCGGGGGGATGCCCCGTGGTTGCGGTAAATGCCAGCGGAGTCTACGATGTAGTAGAAGACGGATCCAACGGATACAAGGTACCTGAAAGCACAGAGATCTGGGCCGACACAATTCTTGGCCTGCTCAAGGACAAGGAGCGGCTTCGAATCCTGTCGGCCAACTGCCGGGAATATGCCAGAAGGTATTCCGAGGATGTTATCGCGGAAAAAGTCTTCAACCTTTACGGCCGCGTCCTCGTACTGCATCGGTCCGGTGGAGAAGGATGATTAAAGAAAACGAAGAGGGTTTAGAGGCAGCCCGGAGAACCGGAGCACAAGGCGATATGTTGTTATCCGGCCATCACCCCTTCTTTGGATGATCCGGAACGTCCCGGCCCATCAGTAAAGCCAGCGGGGAGTCGGGGCATGGAAAAAACGGAAGATGGGGAATCGCTTCACGATGCGGCCCGGGATGTCAAGAATACCACCCTGTTCACGACCCACACGCCCATACCCGCGGGTCACGATGTCTTCCCCCTTGAGATAATGGAGAGGTATTTCAGTTCCAACTGGCCGAAGATCGGGCCGGAATCCGGGGATGATCTCCTTCTTGAGCTCCACGTATTTCGGGTGCCCCCTCACTATATGGACGATTCCGTCTTTGACCGACCTGGAGATGGAGACATGGTTGCGCACTGTGGCGATGTTGAAGCCTTCCACCTCGACCAGCGGAAACCGATCACTGAGATAGCTCCCCGGTCGCAGGTGACCACCACCAGTTCGTGGCCACTTTTTTTCAGGTGATCCAGCACCACCCGGGAACGGGCACTGTGGCCCCAGCCCTCGCCCGGGACTCCGAAGATTATCCTGGCAATTTTTCCCTTCCCGCTCTATTTGTCGGATTTTCCATTTAATTATAATAACCGCTGCCCCGGACACCGGCCGTGCCGTATCCAGGGCTAAAAAGTTTTCATTATATTAGCATATTAAAGTATATTAAAATATAACTTGACGCTGACTCCCCGAAAGCGATATTCTGGTGGAGGTGCTTGCGACGCTGCAGGCCGCGTATACGGAGCAGAAATTTTACCATTACACCATATCGGGGGTGAGAAACCATGAGCCTTGTCAGCGCAAGAGAGATTGTGAAGACTTATCGGACGGGGGAAATAGAGGTCAGGGCCATCAAGGGTGTGGATTTTGATATTGAGGCCTCCTCTTTCGTTTCCTTTGTCGGGCCGTCAGGGAGCGGCAAGACGACCCTGCTAAATATGATCGGGTGTCTGGACAAACCGACGGAGGGGACCCTCACCGTGGCCGGGATGGACGTCTCCCGCCTTGATCGCGTCAGCGGAGCCCGGTTCAGGGGGGAAACCATCAGTTTTGTCTTCCAGGATTTCAATCTCATCCCCGTCCTGACGGGCTTTGAAAACGTGGAATATCCCCTCGTGATGGTTCAACATTACCCGGCACCGGAAAGGAGAAAAAGGGTCCTTGCCCTTTTGGACGCTGTGGGGATGGCCCCGATGAAGGACAAATTTCCGGACCAGCTTTCCGGCGGGCAGAAACAACGGGTGGCCGTCGCCAGAGCCCTGGTCACAAATCCGAAACTCATCCTGGCCGACGAACCCACCGCGAACCTCGACCACGCCAGCGCCGCCAACGTCCTTACGATCATGAAGGAGATGCGGGACAGTTCGGGAACCACATTCATCTTTTCAACCCACGATCCCAAGGTCATGGCCGAAGCCGAGGTGACCTTTACCCTTGAGGACGGGCTCCTAAGTAACTCCCAAAAGGGAGGGACCCGCCATGCGTGACATCATCAGGATCGCCTTAAGAAATCTGAGACGCTATCAGAGGAGAACCCTGCTGACATCCCTTCTCATCACCGCGGGTGTCGTTTCGGTCCTTATTTTCACGTCCATGGCCGGGTCCTTCAAGGCCATGATGATCGGCCAGATCACCGATTCCATGCTGGGCCACATACAGATCCACAAAAAAGGATTCGTGGCCAGCATCGACAACCTTCCCCTGAACATGACCATGCCTGGCAGGGATGTGGCCATCGTTGAAACCCTCCTGAAGGAAAATCCCTCGGTCCAGGCCTGGTCCCCCCGGATAAAATTCGGGGCGATGATCAGCAACTTCGAGGAAACGACCAACATCAGGCTCAACGCCGTGGACCCGGAAAGGGAACTGGCCACCGTTCCCCTCCTCGAAGGCCGCATCATCGAGGGGGAAAAGGGGGCCGGCTCGATGGACAGGGGAAAAATCCTCATCCCCGAACTCCTGGCCCGGGGCATGAAGCTAGGGGTGGGGGACCAGGTGGTGATCGTGGCCACCAACAGGGACGGATCGGTCAACGGGATTCCCCTGGTCGTGGGCGGGATCCTGGAGAGCGCCACGGGCCCCGGAGGGCGGGACGGCTACATCCACATGGACGACGGAAAGAGCCTTCTCCGGATGGACGCGCCGGAAGTCAGCGAATTCGCGATCAGGCTGTGGGATTTCGAGGAACTGGAGGGGGTGAGGGGGCAGATCGAAACCGCCCTTTCAGGAGAATTGAATCAGGCCGGGGTGCCCCGTTTCGAGGTCCATACCTGGGAGAAGCTCTCGCCTTTCGTCAACATCGCCACCATGATCGATATCATGACCATCAGCGTGAAGATCCTCCTGGTGTTCATTGCCCTCATAAGCGTCATGAACGTCATGATCATGGCCGTTTTCGAGAGGATCAGGGAGATCGGGGCCATCTCCGCGATGGGAACCCTGCCTGGAAAGATCCGGGCCCTTTACGTCACGGAGGGTTTTTTCCTGGGGGTTATCGGGAGTCTGGCAGGAACGGTCCTGAGCCTTCTGACGGTGGCCGTGCTCAATATCTGGCCTATCACCTTCAATTTCGGCCGATCCACAGGTCTTGTCCTGAAGCCTTCCCTGTCTCTGGGGGAGATCGCCTTCACGGTTCTCGTCGTCCTGATGGTTTCTGTGATCGCCAGCCTGCAGCCAGCGGTAAAGGCCTCGAGGATGGAGCCCATAAAGGCCCTTCGCCATGTCTAGGTTTTTTTCGGCATGTTGCCGAAAAAAAAAGGTTTTTCCAGACAGACTAAATGATTGGAAAATTTCCAAGGGGTATGCCATGAAAAAAGAATTGCTCATGATCCCGGTCTTTGTTCTTTCCTTCGCACTCTGGGCATTTCCCGCCATGGCCCTCGACGGGGGGGAGATCCTTCTGAAAGTGGACCGCAACCTGAACCCGGAGAGCTACGAGATGTACCGGAAGCTCATCAACATAGAACCCGACGGCACCCGGAAGGAATTCGTCCTTTTCACGGTGAAAAAAGGCCGGGATAAAATGATCGCCCTCTTCCTCTCCCCCGCCAGTGAAAAGGGGCGCGCCACCTTGAGGTTGGAGGACAACATGTGGCTTTACATTCCCAACGTGGGCAAGCCCCTCCGGATCACGAGCCTTCAGTCCGTCGTGGGCGGCGTCTTCAACAACTCCGATCTCCTCCGCCTTGACTACTCCGTCGAGTACGACGTCACCTCAATAAGGGAAGAAGGGAATCTCTATCACCTGGATCTCAAGGCCAAAACCGTTGCCGTGGCCTATGACCGGCTCGAGATGGCCGTTTTAAAGGATGTTCTCATCCCCACCGAGATCAAGTGCTTCGCCTCCTCCGGTCTGCTTATCAAGACCCTCCATTACGGTCAGGTCCGCGAGTTCGGGGACGGCATCATAAGGCCCGGGGTCCTCGAAACGGACAGCCCACTCCAAAAGGGCTACAAAAGCGTGATGCTCTTTTCCGACATCAAGTCGCGGGAATTCCCGGATGAGGTCTTTACCCTGAACTACCTTCCGAAAGCGGATGAGCTCAGGTGATGAGCCGTAAAAACCGCGGGTGGGCGATCCTCTGCCTGTTTTTATCCCTGGTTTTCCCCCTGGACTCGGGTGCCGCCCAGATCCAGGGGAATGCGGATTGGGGGGAGGAGTTCACCTTTGACGCTTCCCTTTACGAAAAACCACCCATCGAACTGGGCGGGTTTGTCCAGTTGGAAGCCTCGCATACCCGGTTTCGGGAGGATTCCTCCCAGTATCTTCTCAGTTTCTTCGACCAGGACCAGGATTCCTCCAGAGACCTTTTCGGGATCACCCTTCAGCCCGATCTGACCTGGGAGCCGGGTCCACTCAGGATTTTCACCATGGCCAGCCTGAAGGGAACCGCCAGCGAAGGCGATCAGGAGGACGAATACACCCTCCTTGAGGGCTACGCCTCATGGCAGGCAACCCCGGGGATATCTTTTTCCGCGGGGAAGACCCTTGCCCGGTGGGGAAAGGGGTATGCCTTCAGCCCGGTCGCCTTCATCAGCCGCGAAAAAAACCCGTCCGACCCGGATCTCGCAATGGAGGGGTTCTGGATGGCCATAGCTGACCTTGTCTGGAGCTTTCCCGGATCCCTGAGAACCCTGGCTTTTACGGGCGCTGCCCTTCCCGTCGACGAGGACATCAACGGCGACTTCGGACAGGAGGAATCCTGGAACTGGGCGGGAAAGCTCTATCTTCTCTGGCATGATACGGATATTGACCTCATGGCCCTGTCGGAGGGAACCCGGACCTTCCGGTTCGGGGCGGATTTTTCCCGCAACCTTTCCAGTAATTTCGAGATCCACGGGGAGTGGGCGCTGGTGGAGGATTCTTTGAAAAGAACCCTGGCGCCGGATTATTCCGTGGAGGTCAGAAGCGATGACGTTCAAAACTATCTTCTCGGGATCCGTTATCTGACCGCGGCCGAGACCACCTATATCGTCGAATATTATCGCAACGGCCAGGGGTACACAGAGGGGGAAGCGGAGGTTTTTTACACCCTTGTCGAAGGAGCCACCGAAACCCAGCTCCGCCAGTTAAGGGAGATCTCGGGTTCCTACCTGAAGCCCAATTTCATGAGGGATTACCTTTACCTTCGCGCCAGCCAGAAGGAACCTTTTGGATGGCTGTATTTCACCCCCGCCATCACGTCCATCCTCAACATCAACGATGGATCCTTCAATCTCATTCCGGAGATCATCTATACCGGAGTCACCAACCTGGAGCTCAGGTTCCGGATAAACCTTCTCGCCGGAAATGAAGGGACCGAATACGGGGAAAAACCCAACCGCTGGAAAACCGAGGCCCGGGCAAGGTATTTTTTCTGATTGCCCGCGGGCGGACTGTCACGGAAAACCTTTCAATGTTTTTCAGGATTTTCGCCTCAGGAGGATCATGGACCGGGGGGTAACCTCCAGCACGCTTTCCGGCTGAAAAATTTCTTCCCTTTTGCTCCAGCCAAAAGTCGTATCGAATTCCTTTTCCCAGGCGGCGCCCCAGGTTGGTCCCGGGAGGCGAAATTCCCGTTTTTCGGAGTGGCCGTTGAGTATGAGGAAAAAGCTCTCGTCGGACACCGGTTCACCCCGAGGATTGGGATTGGGTATGGTGGATCCGTTCAGGAAGATCCCCATGGATTTGACTTGGCCTTTACCCCAATCATCCCCTTCCATCTGCTGGCCCTCCAGGGTGAACCAGGCGATGTCGAACACCCCGCTGCCGTGGATGGGCTGATCCTGGAACCAGTTCCGGCGGTGAAAGACAGGGTGCGCATCCCGGAACTGGATCAGCCTCCTGGTGAATTCAAGTAGCTCCCCATCCACTTTTTCCCAGTCGTACCACGAGATCTCGTTGTCCTGGCAATAGGCGTTATTGTTTCCTTTCTGGGTGCGCCCCATCTCGTCCCCTCCGGAAAGCATGGGAACACCCTGGGAAAGAAACAGGGTGGCCAGGAAATTCCGCTTCTGGCGGGCCCGCAGTCGGAGTACTTCCGGGTCACGGGTGGGGCCTTCCACCCCGCTGTTCCAGGAACGGTTGTGGTTCTCTCCATCCCGGTTTCCCTCCCCGTTGGCGTCATTGAGCTTCTCGTTGTAGGAAACAAGATCTTCAAGGGTGAATCCATCATGGGCGGTGATGAAATTGATGCTCGCGTGCGGCCTGCGGGAATCGTCCTTGTAAAGATCGGAACTTCCGGTAAAGCGCCTGGCGAGTTCCCCCAGGGTCTGTTCCTCCCCTCGCCAGTAATCGCGGATGCAGTCCCGGTATTTCCCGTTCCACTCCGTCCAGAGGGCCGGGAAATTCCCCACCTGGTACCCACCCTCTCCAAGATCCCACGGCTCGGCGATGAGTTTGACCCGGCTTATCACAGGATCCTGATGGATGATGTCGAAAAAGGTCGACAACCGATCCACCTCGTGAAGCTCCCGCGCGAGGGTGGCGGCCAGGTCGAACCGGAAACCGTCCACGTGCATCTCCTGGACCCAGTAGCGCAGGGAATCCATGACCAGCTTAAGGACATGGGGAGGGCTCATGTTCAGGCTGTTGCCGGTGCCGGTGTAATCCAGATAACATCTTTTGTCCTCCTGAAGGCGGTAATAGTAGGCGTTGTCGATCCCCTTGAAGGAAAACATCGGCCCCAGATGGTTCCCCTCGGCGGTGTGGTTGTAGACGACATCCAGGATAACCTCGATGCCCTCGCAGTGAAGTGTTTTTACCATCTCCTTGAATTCCGCGACCCCGGCCCCCGGAGAGGAATCCGAGGCATATTCATTATGGGGCGCAAAATACCCGATGGAGTTATATCCCCAGTAATTGCGGAGGCCTATCTGGACGAGCCTCCAGTCGTGGATGAACTGGTGAACCGGCATGAGCTCCACCGCGGTCACCCCCAGGCGCTTGAGATGATCGATGGCCGCGGGATGGGCAAGACCAGCGTATGTTCCTCGGATCTTCGGTGGAATTTCAGGGTGGCGGAAGGTAAAACCCTTGACGTGGGTTTCGTAGATGACGGTCTCGTGCCATTGCCTCCGGGGGCGGATCTCCCCCCTCCAGTTAAAGTCCGAGTGATAGACGATGCAGCGAGGCATGAAAGGGGCGCTGTCCTTCCTGCACGGCGTCTGCGGGATATTTCCGCCCCTGCAGGGGAAGAGGGCTTCATCCCATCGGACCTGGCCCTCAAAGGCCTTGGCATAGGGATCTAAAAGGAGTTTTGCCGGGTTGCAGAGATGACCGTTGGCCGGATCCCACGGGCCGTGGACGCGGTAACCATACCTCTGGCCGGGTTTGACATCCGGAAAGAAGCCATGCCAGCGGTAGCCGGTTACCTCGGGCAGCTCGACCCTTTCCTCCCGGTTTTTTTGATCGAAAAGGCAGAGCTCGACTTTCTCAGCGATCTTCGAAAAAAGGGAAAAATTGGTCCCCGAGCCGTCAAAAACAGCCCCAAGCGGATATAACTCTCCCGGCAAAACTTTCATAGGCCACCCTCCCGGTTCCCGAAAAGTTCCCCTGTCTCATCCATTCCTTTTACCACGTTCGGCCTTTTCCCGTTAGCCGGCCAGCGGTTTCCGCCAGTCTGGAATCAATTTTTTACCAAAGAAAGGCCCCGCCGGAAAGGCGGGGCCTGAAAAGACCGGTAGACACCGCAGTTACTCTTTTGGGACCTGGACGATGAGAATACTGATTGGAGGATCTGCCGCAAGTGCCGTCCCATCATGCAGGGCGCCCCTAAAGTCGAGGGGCACGATGTCTCCCCTGGCAAGGTCGGGATACTGGGCTATCAGGGTTTCCGCTATGGCGGAGGTGTCGAACTTGAGGAGCAGGTCAAGGAATCCGTCATCGCCAGTCTCCCCTTCCCCGCACTCCTCGTCACCGCAGACATACCCGATGTTTGCCCTCGCCGGAGCAACCCCTTCAAGAAGAATCGTCCCCGGATCAATACTCTCAACATTAAACTCCCCGCTCCCGAGGATAGCGGTGGGGAGGACCCCCTGGCTCTTCAGGTTCACGGGGTTGACCTCGTTGCAGGGCTTGATGTCGACATAGACATATTCCCCGTCCCACAAACCGAAATCCACAAGGACGCTATAACCGCTGACCTCGAAAGAGACCGGGTTTTCCGTCGTGGAGGTGTACCCTTCGGGCTCCGTGACACCCACAGTGTAGGGACCTTTTGTCGTGACGGCGAAGGCGTAATATCCTTCAGCGTCCGTCATCACATCCCCGACACCTGAAAGGGTCACTGCCACATTGCTCATCCCGGGCTCTTCCGGAGCCGGGTCCCCATCGCCGTCCGCGTCGTAATAAACCATCCCGCAGATGCTGTAGCTTGGGTCGATGGTATCAAGAGCAAAATTGAGGGCCACATTCCCCTCAACCGTTCCCAAGGGAAAGGAATTTAAAAAGGAAGAATACCCTGGAGGATCGTTTGCCGTGATCCAATAGCTTTGGCCCGGGGAAACGGCAAAAGCGTAAGCCCCTCCCTCCGCTGTAATGGCAGCATTCAGAATTACGGTATTTGCAGCGTCTTTCAGCTGGACCAGGACACCCTCGATCCCCGGCTCGCAGGTGTCCATGACACCGCTGCCGTCCACATCGTTAAACACCACCCCGCTGATGAAAACTTCCCCTTCCGTCTGAAGGAATACAATCCGGGCGGGCGCTGCTGTGCTGCCGACGGCCCCCGTGTTTATAGTCGCGCTGTCCGACGATCCGCCGCACGCGGCGAAGACCGCCAGGGAAAAGAGGGCCAGGGCTCGGATCTCTCTGCTTCTCATAAAAGACCTCCCTGTAAATTTTAAGTGACTGGTTTCTCACCCAATTCAATGATAGCACCCGGAGTAATGTGTAGTATTTACAATTTTCATACCAGAGATTGAAGGGCGCCCTTTTCCTGTTGTCAGACAAGGGGTTATATCCGAAAAATCCCATCGGCCGGGCTCCTGGCCCGGGAAAAAGTTGGGTAACCGGGGGTGTTTCTGGGAAAAAAATGTTCCTTTTTATAAAATCACTTTCTCTCAGAAAAAGCCCCCCGGAGGGATCCCTCCGGGGGGCTTTTTCTTATTGGAGTGCCACGTCGATCCCTTCCAGCTGGGTTGGGATCTTTACTTTGCCGTCGCCTTGACCCTTTCCTCCTGGGACATATCCGCCAGGCGCTTCACCTCGGCCGGATCCAGTCGAAGGCCTTTGGCCACCTTCTTTCCATAGTCCGCGTCAGCCTTGTAAAAGAGGGCGCACTGACGCAGCTGAATCCGCTTCTGGGCGTTTTTCAGGTGGCCGACGATATTATTCACAAGGTTCTTGCGGTCCCTGGGGGTCATGACATTGCGATAAAGGTCGCCCGCCTGGATAAAATCGATGTCGCTTAGTTCATAGGCGTGGCGGGCCGCCATCCCGGCAATGTCGATAGGGGGCATGGCCACCTTCGGGTCCGGGTCCGGGCCTCCGAAACTGTTAGGCCAATAGTTCGGGCCGCTTCCACCGTTGTTGTCTGTCCGCATGGCCCCGTCCCGCTGATAGCTGTCCATCCCGGAGGCCTTCGGGGCGTTTACCGGCAGGAGGTGGTAGTTGGGCCCGAGGCGGTGCAGGTGGGTGTCGTGATAGCTGAGCAGTCTTCCCTGGAGCATCTTGTCCGGAGAAGGGCCGATGCCGGGGACGAAGTTGGAGGGGGCGAAAGCCGCCTGTTCCGTTTCGGCAAAATAGTTCTCCGGATTGCGGTTGAGGACCAGCCGCCCGATCTCGATGGGCGGGAAATCGGCGTGGGGCCAGACTTTCGTGATGTCGAAGGGATCGAAACGATAATCCTTGGCCTGCTCCGGGGTCATGATCTGCATCTCGAGGCGCCAGGAGGGGTAATCTTTTTTCGCTATGGCATCGTGGAGATCGCGCGTGGCGTGGTCGGGATCCATCCCCCGCATCTTGTCCGCTTCGGGCCCGGTGAAGTTGTCGATCCCCTGTTCGGTCTTGAAGTGGTACTGGACCCAGAAGTAGTCGCCTTTTTCGTTGTACCACATGTAGGTGTGGCTGCTGTAGCCGTTCATGTTCCGGTAGGTCCTCGGCGTTCCCCTGTCGGAGAACAGGATCGTGACCTGGTGGATCGATTCCGGTGTCAGGGAGAGAAAATCCCAGAACATGTCCGCGTTTTTGAGGTTGCTTCCCGGGTGGCGCTTCTGGGTATGGATGAAGTCCGGAAACTTCATCGTGTCACGGATGAAGAAGACGGGCGTGTTGTTGCCGACCAGATCGTAGTTCCCCTCTTCCGTGTAGAACTTCACCGCGAAACCCCTGGGGTCGCGTTCGGAATCAGCCGATCCTCTTTCGCCGCCTACGGTGGAAAAGCGGACGAAGACGTCTGTCTTCTTCCCCACCTTGTTCAGGAAGGCAGCCCGCGTGTATTTCGTCACATCCTTTGTTACCTCAAAGTACCCGTAGGCCCCCGCCCCCTTGGCGTGGACGACGCGCTCGGGAATCCTTTCGCGGTCGAAATGGGCCAGTTTCTCGAGCAGGTGGACGTCCTGTATGAGGATGGGCCCTTTCGGCCCCGCGGTCACGGAATTCAGGTCGTTTTCAACGGGCGCCCCGAATCCGGTGGTCAGCCTTTTCTTCTTTTCCGCCATGACAACCTCCTTTTTTAAAAACCTTTCAATGCGTTTCTTTTTTTCTCATGCACTGCAGGCAAATACCTTTTATCCGGACCTGCACGGTTTCTGCCGCCCCCATTTCCAGGACCTCTTCCGGAACGGTCAGGTGGTCGAACCCGGTGTCATAAAAATCGCGCGTCATACCGCAAGCAGAGCATGCGAAATGATGGTGGGATCTCATGTTCGCATCGAACCTGGTCTTGTCGCGGGACGCCCCCAGGGTGGTAAGGAGCCCCAGATCCACCATCAGCCAAAGGCCTCTGTAAACCGTATCAAGAGAGATGGTGGGCAGTTTTTTCCTGACGTTCCTGAAAATTGTTTCCGCGTCAGGATGATCTCCGGATGCTGTCACCTCCCGGTAGATCTCCAGCCGCTGTTGGGTGATTTTTAGCCCGGCCTCCTTGAGTGTCTTCTCAAAGAGGTCCATCCTTCCGTCCAGTCCGTCAGGGGGTATGTGCATAAAGAAAGATTCCTAAATAATAAATATTTTTACCTAAAAACCTTTTTCTGTCAACTTGGGGGTGTCAATATTTCCCCCTAATAAAGAGGTTAGCACCATATGGAGCACGACGGGGAAGGTCCCGGGGAAAAAACAGGGCAAAATTCTGAAAACAGGCAGGTTCAGCGGACTATAGGATCCAGCGGCGCTTGATGTTGTAGAGGCTCGCGGCAAAAAGGAGGACGCAGAAGACCCCGAGAATGAGAAAGTCCAGACCAAGGGGCAGGATGTGTGCGCCGTTCACAGCCCCGTGCAACACGTCGGCCCCGTAGGTCAGGGGAAGGGCATAGGAGAGTGGTTTTAAAAAGGGCGGCAGCTGCCCGATGGGGAAAAAAAGGCCGCAGAGAAAGACCATGGGAAAGCGGAAGAAGTTTGAAAAGGTCTGGGCCTCGAACACCTCGCTCACGGCCACAGCGATGAAGAAGCCAAGGAAGGTTGAAGCGACGGCGATGAGTATCACCGCCGGCAGGAACGCGCCCCAGGAAACCCCGGACATATCCATGAGAAAAGCGGCGATCGCCACCGGGACGAAGGCGTTGACGATGCCGAAAAGGATGGCCCCGCTCGTCTTGGCCAGCATCAATAGCTCCAGGGACAGGGGGGCTAAAAGGAGCCTTTCAAATGAACGGTTCTTCTTCTCGAAGGTCACTGTCACCGCGAGCAGCGAGGTTGTGCCGAAAAGGACGGAGAGGGCCACCACACCGGGAAGAAGGGAAGGTATGCTTCCCGTTCCCGTCCCGGACTTGATGAAGAACATCCCGGTCCAGGCCAAGGGAAAGATCAACCCCCAGCTGATGTTCGGCGGCTTTAAATAATAGGTCCGCATGTCCTTAACCAGGATGTTCCAGAACGCGATCCAGTGTTTCACTGGCCGCCCCCCTTCCTCTCCTTTTCCCTGCGCATGGCCTGCGCCGCGATGCCCGTGATCTTGACGAAGACGTCCTCCAGGGAGGGCCTTATCCTCCGGGCCTCCATAACCTCGATGCCGAGGTCCTCCAGATAGCGAACCAGGGGGCCCACACGGACCGGCTCCACCGATTCCACCCGGATCTGGCATGGTTCCGGAAAGGCAAATTCAAGATCCGGGAAGGATTCAAACAGTCCCTCCGCCACCCCTTCGGGAGTGTCGGAACAGGAGAACTGAACGATATGACGGCCTTTCAGGGGTTGGAGAAGGTGCTCAACTGTGTCGATGCCCACGACCCTCCCGGAGACGACGAAGGCGATGCGATCGCAGAGGCGCTGGGCCTCTTCTATGTAATGAGTCGTCAGGAATATGGTGGTCCCCGCGCCGTTGAGCCCCGAGATAAGATGCCGGAGCTGCCGGGCGCTGGCTACGTCGAGGCCGGTGGTAGGCTCGTCCAAAAACAGGATCTCGGGCCCATGAATGATCCCCGCTGCGATGGTGAGCTTTCGCTTCATTCCCTTGGAATAGCCGCTGAATTTACGGCTTGCCGCCTCCGTCAGACCGAAGGAATCCATCAGCTCTCGCGCCCGGGCCCGGCGTTCCTTCCTTTCCAGGCCATACAATGCCGCGCAGAAGCACAGATTGTCGAATCCCGTCAGCTCCGGGTAGAGGTTGCTCTCGTCAGGCACCACACCGATGAGGTGCTGGGCGGACCTGGGACTCCGGACACAGTCGATCCCCCCGACGCGGATAGACCCCGCGGCCGGCCGCGCCAGGCCGGTGAGCATATTGATGGTAGTGGTCTTGCCGGCGCCGTTGGGACCGAGGAACCCGAAGAGTTCTCCTTTGAAGACGGTGAAATCGATGGAATCGACGGCCTGGACTTTCCCGAAATTCTTGGAAAGGGCCGATGCTTCAATGATCGGAAGTTTGTTCTTGGCTGGTTTAGGTGATTTTTCCATCATCGCCATAATAAATTATGGGACCGTTAAATGCATCCTTTTCAGGTATGTCGATGGCGCCTTACGGAAGAAACATCAAGCTAATTTTCTGTGGCCTTCAGGACCACCGGAATATATGCTTGTAATTGTGGTCTCCGGGCGCATCGTGGGAAGGAATGTTCTTCCCGGGACATCATCGGGCGTTGGATTTTCAGAGTTTTTTCAGAGAAAGGAGAAAACCATGAAAACAGCGGGGATCATCGGGGGAATGAGCTGGGAGTCCACCATCCCCTACTATCAGCAGATCAACCAGGCGGTGCAGAAAAAGCTCGGCGGACTGCACTCGGCCCCCCTGATCATCTTCAGCGTTGATTTTTCGCCGCTGGCTTCCATGCAGCAGAACGAGGACTGGGACGGGATCGCGGGGGTGCTTTCCGGCGCAGCCCGTTCCCTGGAACAGGCTGGAAGCGATTTCGTGCTCCTTGCCACCAACACCATGCACCAGGTAGCCGACCGGATCGAGGGAGCTGTTTCCATCCCCTTCGTCCACATTGCCGACGTCACCGGTGAGAGGATCCGGGAGCGGAGCATGATAAAGGTCGGCCTGCTGGGGACATCCTTTACCATGGAGAAGGAATTCTATCGATCCCGCCTCCTTGAACGGTTCGGCATCGAGGCCCTTATCCCCGCCGAAGGGGATCGCCGCTTTGTCCACGGCACTATCTATAACGAGCTGTGCTGCGGCCGATTTCTGGACAGCTCCAGAAAGGAATTCCTGAGGATCATAGGGGAGCTTTCCGATCGGGGGGCAGAGGGTATCATCCTCGGATGCACCGAGATCCCCCTCCTGGTGACTTCCGAGTACACCGACGTCCCCCTCTTCGACACGGGCCGCATCCATGCCGAAGCGGCGGTGGAGATGATAATGGGGGGGTAAAAACAGTTTAGAGTTGAGGGTTCAGGGTTCAGAGGTATCGATGACGATTCCGGGTTAAGGATTTAGAATTGAGAACAGAATCCGTTATGGCAGACGACCCTGATTTTCAATTCCCAATTCTCAATCCTCAATCTTCAATACTCAATTGGGCTGCCTTCCCCGTTCAACCTTGATAGGGTCGCAAAAAATCCGATCCGGGACTTAACGCTTCCCGGAAAGGGAAAAGCGTCGTTTTCCTTTTCCTCACGGATCAAGGGCTTACAACCCCAGTCCTTGATCCGGGCGCCCCGCGCGGGGCGCGTTGATGACTTTTTGCGAGGTCATCAACCTTAAGCGTTAAACGGGAAATTTTATCTCTACTACGAGTCCGCCGTCGGGGGCGTTGAAGGCCCGGACGGCTCCACCGTGCACATGGATCACCCGCTGGGTGATGGCAAGGCCGATCCCTATCCCGCCCGTCTCCCTTTCACGGGCCTCGGCCACGCGGAAAAAGGGCTCGAAAATACTGGTTAACAGCTCCTCGGGCACCCCCGGGCCGTGGTCCCTGACCCGGATAAGGGCCGCGGCACCATCAGTGCCTTCCCGTTTTTCAACAGAAACTTCCACGATGGTGCCTTCCTTCGTGTGCCTCGCGGCGTTGCGCACCACGTTTTCCACGGCCTGCCGGATCATCTCCCGGCGGCCGCTCAAGGTTACCGCATCGACGCGGCCGGACCGGACTTCCCGGTTTCGCCGCTTCGCCTCGAAGTCGGCGTCCCGGACTATCTCCTGCACGACCTCTGCCAGATCGACAGGCTCCTTCCCGGGGGTTTCAACCCCGCCCTGCATCGAAGAAAGGGTAAGCAGCTGACCAATAAGGTCGTTAAGCCTCTCCGCTTCCCTCCGGATCCGGATGAGGGATGCTTCGAACCCTGGAGCCGGCTTTCTTCCCGCCAGTTCCAGGGCAACGCCCATCCGGGCGAGGGGGGAGCGGAGCTCGTGGGAAATGTCCCGGAGCATACGGTCCCGGGAGCTCAGAAGGTCCTGGGTCCTCGCCGCCATTAGATCAAATTCGCGGGCAAGGTCCCCGATCTCGTCGCCGCGGGCGGTGATAGAGGAAGAAGCGCGAACTTCCAGGTCCCCCTCGGCCAGCCGGCGTGTGGACATCTTCAGCCGGGTAATCGGAAGGGAAAGGGACCTTGCCAGAAGCCAGGCCAGGAGACCGGAAAAAACGATGGCTACGACGAACCGCTGCCAGAGAACCCGCGGATGGAAAGGTGGCGGCAGGGCATTCCTTTTGTGGATTTTTTGGGCCGCTACCACGGAAGCCCCCCTGGGACCGTCCACCCTCGCCACAAGCCACAGGCCGTCTTTCGCTTCGAAAACCCTGGGCGGGCTTCCCATCCAGGCCGCCGTGACGGCGTCGGCGGCCGCAGGGGGAATGGGACTCCCGGCAAGGGGGATCCCTCCCCGATCCACAAGGAAGATCTCCACGCCGGGGCGGCCCGCATACTCCCGGATCAGGGTCTCTGTTTCTTCCCTTTTCCCATCGGCATCAAGACCCATCGCGGCAATAGCGAAAACCCGGAGGGACTCCATGTCCCGGGTCAGTCTTTCCTCCCGGATCTTTCCCGCGTCCCTGAAAAAGAAGACCAGAATGTTTGCGATGGAAACGAGAACAAGGAGGAGCCAGAACCAGAGGAAGATCTTCGCAAACAAGCTCCCGGACAGTCTTTTCATCCCCTACCGGTCCCCTTCCCCGGCTGGATTCTTTCCGCTTCCCGCCGCGTACTGGTAGCCCGCCCCACGGATGGTGCGGATGCGCTCCGTCCCTCCCGCCCGGTTCCCGAGTTTTCTCCGGAGGCTGCTGATGTGGACATCCACGCTCCGGTCGTAGGGGGTCAGCCTGCGCCCCAGGGCCTCGCGGGTCAGCTCCTCGCGTGACACAATCGACCCGGCTCTTTTTATGAGAAGAGCCAGGAGGTCGAATTCGGCCGCGGTCAGCAAAACCTCATGCTCCCCCTGCCACACGGCCCGGCTCTCCGGGTCCAGGACGACATCCCCCACGCAAAGGCGGGTTTTCTCACCGCCGCTGTCAGGGGCGTGCTCCGGAACGCGCCGCATGACTGCCCGTATCCGCGCAAGGAGCTCCCGCGGATTGAAAGGCTTCGGGAGGTAATCGTCCGCACCCATCTCGAGGCCGACGATCCGGTCCACCTCTTCCCCCTTTGCCGTCAGCATGAGCACAGGGGTGCCGCTGCGGTGCCGCAATTCCCTGAGAAGGTCGATGCCGCTCATCCCGGGCAGCATCACATCGAGGACCACCAGGCAAAATCCGCCTCGGAGGGCAAGATCCAGGCCCTGCCGGCCGGTGTGGACCGCCTCGACCTCGAAACCCTCCGGCTCGAGAAACTCGGCCAGGAGTTCGCAGAGTTCTACGTCGTCATCGACGACGAGGATCCGTTTCCTGGCCTTTTTTCCCTGATTCCTTTCCATAGGTTCCATTCTAGCCCGAACACCGCCCCGGGGGTAAAGAATTGTAGCCCTCTTAAGGGTTCTTTACGAAAATTAACCCTGCCTTTGCAAAAGCTCACCCACGCTTCATATCGGGAGGGCTATGTTTCCCCACAGAACGGCCACAACGCAAAACAGGGAGGCTCCACATGAACCGGAAGGGATTTCATCATACGGCGGCATTTGCAGCCGCGGTCCTGCTCGTCCTTTCACCGGTCCCATCCCGGGGAGGATCGCTGACCTTGAGGGACGCCCTCGAGGTCGCTATTTCCAACAACCCGGACCTGAGGATCGCATCCCTCAATCGTGAGTCCGCCCAGGTCGAGGTTTCACGCCAGAAAGCCGGCTTTCTTCCTACAATCAGCGCCGCCTTGGGGGGCACGGAATATCTGGCGGGTGGGGAGGAAGATGAGGGATACCGAACGGCAAACGCAGGGGTGACTGCCCGTTACAACCTTTACAGCGGCGGAGCCGATTCCGCTTCCCTGGCTGGGGCGGAAAGGGAATTTTCCGCGTCCGGCCTGGACTTCGAACAGGAGAGGCAGAAACTGTTCCTGGATGTGGCCGCGGCCTACCTGGAAGTCCTGAGCAGTTCCGAGATCCTGGCTGTCCGGGAGGCAGATGTTGCCGGGGCGCAAACGCAGTTAGAGAGGATTGAGGCTCTTTACAAGGCGGGCTCCCGCCCCGTCACGGACCTGTATCAGCAGCAGTCCTCGGTCAAGGAAGCGGAACTGGCTCTCATTTCAGCACAGAGGGATTTTTTAGCGAACCGCCTGCAGCTTCTTCTTGAGCTGGGCCTCGAAAAGGACCCGGATTTTCGCGTTTCCGACCCCGCTCTCCAGGGCGGCCCCTTAACGGAGATCCCGCTGGATCTTGAGGAAATGATGGAGGCGGCATTGGAAAACCGCAGGGATATCGCCGCGCAAAGGGAAAGGATCGAGGCAGCCAGAAGCAGGATCGCCCAGGCCAGGTCGGGGTCATCCCTGACCGTTGATCTTTTTGGAAGCCTTTCCGCCGGCTACAGCAGCCTGCGCGAGGGGAATTTTTCCGAGCAGATGGGCGCGGACGACATCACCGCGTCCGTTGGGGTCGATCTGACCTTTCCGCTTTTTGACGCGCGTCAGACGAGCCACACTGTCCGGCAGGCGGAGCTTGCCCTGGTCTCCGAGCAGGTGGCGTTTAACCGGCTGTGCCAGCAGGTCCGAAAGGAACTGGGCCAGGCCCTTGAAGATTACCGGATGGCGTTGAAAAGCCAGGAGGTATCGGAGGCCAGATTCCTTTGGGCCGAAAAGGCCCTTGAATCGGTCAGCGCCCGTTACGAGGCAGGAGCGGCAACCCTGGTGGAACTCAACGATGCCCGGAGCGAAGCGAACCAGGCAAGATACGATGTTGCCAAATCCCGGTATGAGTGCCTGACCAGCGTGTTTGACGTCTTTTATTATCAGGGAAAAATCGAAACCGCGATGGATTATGCCCTCGGAGGAGGAATCCGGTCATGAGGAAGGGAACGCGCAGGGTTATAAAGATCGCAGGGATTCTGGCGGGGATACTGTTCCTGGCTGTCCTGGCCTTCCGCATCGTACCGCCATTCCTGGAAGGAAAGGAAGCGGGTGGAGGCGGACAGGAGTTCAGGACGGGCAGAATCACCAGGGGCACTTTCGAAAAAACCGTGTCCAGCACGGGGACCCTCACCGCCGTAGGGACGGTTGAAGTCGGGACCCAGGTGTCCGGAACCGTCTCGAAGGTCCTCGCGGACTACAACGACCAGGTGCTCAAGGGCCAGGTCCTTGCCGTCCTGGATCAGGCTTCCTTCAAGGCGGCCCTCACCGTTTCCGAGGCGGCGGTCCAGATGCGCCAGGCCGAAATGGAAAAAGCGCAAACCGAATACAATCGGTATCTTCCTCTTTTCAAGGCCGGGCACCTTTCGGAGGAGGAGTTCTTTTCCTACAGGACGGCACTTAAAACTGCCGCCGCTTCCCTCAGACAGGCCGAGGCCGAATTTTCGCGGGACAAGATCGACCTGGAAAACACCGTGATCCGCTCCCCCATTGACGGGACCGTCATTGAGAGAAGCGTGGATGCCGGCCAGACCGTTGCCGCAAGCCTGAGCTCTCCGACCCTCTTCATCATCGCGAAAGACCTGTCCTCCATGGAAATCGAGGCGAGCGTGGATGAGAACGACATCGGCGTGATCCGCGCTGGGCAGAAAGCCCGGTTCACGGTCCCCGCCTTTCCCGACAACGTGTTCACGGGAACGGTAAGCACCATCCGCCTTAATCCCACGGTGGTCTCCAATGTCGTCAACTATACGGTGATCGTGAATGTGGATGACACGAAAGACCTCCTTCTTCCCGGCATGACCTCCACGGTGGATTTCATCATCTCGAGGATCGAGGAGGCCCTCCTGGTGCCCAGCGCTGCCCTCAGGTTTTCTTCCCAGCCTGCCGGAGGACGGTTGACGGGGACGCCGGAATCCGCCCTCCCCGAATCGGGCAAGTTCGTGTTCGTCATCCCGTCATCGGGGCCGATCCATCCGGTACCGGTGAATGTCCTGGACGACAACGGCACTGTCGGCGCCGTCAAGCAGCATGAGGAGCTCAAAGAGGGCGACATCGTCGCGACGGGACTTGCCACGGCCGCCGAAACCTCTGCAGGACAGGGAAATGGCGGCATCGCAGGAAGACTCATGCCCGGCCCCCACGGCCGGAGAAATTAATCCGGGCCCATCCATCCCTTTCCGGGAGTTTGAAATGGAAACCATTGTTCTTAGAAACGTCACGAAGACTTACAAGACGGGCGAAAATCGGGTGAGTGCCCTGGCCGGGGTGGACCTGAAGGTCGGCAAGGGTGAATTCCTTGCCGTCATGGGAGCCTCGGGGTCGGGGAAATCAACGCTGCTGAACATCCTCGGCTGCCTCGATACGGTGACAAGCGGCGAATACGCTCTGGACGGCCACCGCGTCTCCGACCTTGCGGGAAGCGAACTTGCCGACATCCGGAACCGGAAGATCGGATTCGTTTTCCAGGGTTTTTACCTCCTTCCAAGAACAGCTGCCATAGAGAACGTCGAGCTGCCCCTGCTCTACGACAGGAGTCACAGGATAACCGATCCCCGAAAAGAAGCGGCGGCGGCCCTCGAGCGGGTCGGCCTCGGGGATCGGCTTCATCACGTCCCCAGCCAGCTTTCGGGGGGACAGCAGCAGCGGGTCGCCATCGCCCGCGCCCTCGTGACGCGCCCGGCCATTATCCTTGCCGATGAGCCGACCGGGAACCTCGACAGCCGGACTTCCCTGGAGATCATCGGGCTTTTCCAAAACCTGCACAGGGAAGGCATCACCATCGTGATGGTGACCCATGAACCGGACATCGCATCTTTCACGGAGAGGATCATCGAGATGAGGGACGGAATGGTGATCGGCGATCACAGGGTGTTTGACTCGGGGGACGCGGCGCGGGATCCCGTCAACGATTCCGGTTCCGCTCCCGGTTCTTTTCCCGGAGCGGCGCAAACGGAGGGGCACACGCCATGAAAACCCTCAACCTCCTCAAAGCGGCCTTGACCGCCATCGTTCGAAACAAGATGCGCAGTTTCCTGACCATGCTGGGCATCATCATCGGAGTCGCATCGGTGGTGGCCCTTGTTTCCCTGGGGGCGGGAGCCCAATCGGACATCGAGAGTCAGATCAATTCGATGGGGACCAACATGCTGATCGTCATGCCCGGGAGCAGCGATTTCAGAGGGATCAGAGGGGGAAGGGGGACGGTTAAGACCCTGAAATTGAAGGACGCAGACCGCCTAAGGAAAGAAGCCTCGAACCTGACTCATGTTTCCGCGGTGGTCCGGGTCCAGGAACAGGTCGTTGCCGGATCTGCCAACTGGAATACCTCCGTGTCCGGGGTGGATCCGGAGTTCCTGAGCATCCGGAACTGGGAGATTTCCAACGGTCGCGTATTTGATTACCGGGATGTCGCGACCCGGGCCAAGGTGGCGGTCCTGGGCAGGACTGTCGTCGAGGAGCTCTTCGGAAACGCCGATCCGGTGGGGAGCCGCATTCGGATCCGGACGGTGCCGTTCACGGTCATCGGCGTGCTGTCGCCTAAAGGACAGAACGCCATGGGTCAGGACCAGGACGACCTGATCCTGGTGCCGTCGACCACCGCCCTGTTCCGCCTCTCGGACGGGGAGAACATCAACACCATCATGGCAAGCGCAGTGTCGGAAGAGGCCATCCCCGACGCGGAAAAGGAGATCAGCCGGATCCTCAGGGCCAGCCACCGCCTCGCGGACGGGGAGGAAGAGGACTTCACCATCCGGAACCAGAGTGAACTGGTGAGCATGGCCACCTCGGTAACGGGGACGCTTACCATCCTCCTTGCCGCTGTCGCGGGAGTGTCCCTTCTCGTTGGGGGGATCGGGATCATGAACATCATGCTGGTCTCGGTGACGGAAAGGACGCGGGAGATCGGGATTCGGATGGCCCTCGGGGCTCGGGGCACCGACATCCTCTTCCAGTTTCTTGTGGAAGCGACGGTGTTAAGCCTTCTGGGGGGAATCATAGGTCTTCTGAGCGGGCTGGGCGGCGCCTATGCCCTGGGTTCGGCGATGGAAACGAGCATCCGTCCCAATATGCTTTTTCTGGTTGGGGCGGTGCTCTTTGCCAGCCTTGTCGGGATCTTCTTCGGTTTCTATCCCGCGAAAAAAGCGTCGAATCTCAACCCCATCGAGGCATTGAGGTACGAATAGAAGGCAATTTCTGCCAGTTTTCAGTTGGCTTCCAGAACGGCGCTGAGGAACTGCTGTGTCCTTTCTTTCCGGGGATCTCCGAAGATCTGGTCCGGAGGCCCCTGTTCTTCGATCTTCCCGTCGTAGAAGAAACACGTCCTGTCCGAGATCTCCCTGGCAAAACCCATCTGGTGGGTCACCATGAGCATGGTGAGGTTGTGTTTTTGCACCAGCTTGCGGATGACCTGGGTGACCTCTCCAATAACCTCAGGATCCAGGGCTGAAGTGACCTCATCGAGCAGCAGGACCTTGGGGCGCATGGCCAGAGATCGTGCGATGGCAACGCGCTGCTGCTGCCCTCCGGACAGCCTGGAAGGATGCTCATGGGCCTTTTCCAGCAAGCCGACCATGTCCAGGAGTTCCTCCGCTCTCCTGACTGCATCCTGTTTGCTTAGGCCGAGAACCTGGATGGGGGCTTCGATGCAGTTTTCCAGGGCGGTCATGTGGGGGAAAAGGTTAAAATGCTGGAAGCACATTCCGATGTTCAGGCGCTGCTTGCGCAGGTACTTGTCGTCAGCCCACACCAGGCCGCCGTTTTTCTCCATGTGCGTCATGGGCTCACCGTCCACGTAGATGATCCCGTCGTTGATCTTCTCCAGGGCCATCAGCATCCGGAGAACCGTGGTCTTGCCCGACCCGGACGGGCCGATGATGGCCACCATCTCTCCTTCTTCCACGTCCAGGTCCAGTGAATCGAGGACTACAAGGTCTCCGTAACGTTTCGTAACATTGTGGAACCGGACCAAGGGGATCTTCTCACCCTCGAGCTTGAGCGGGTAATGGAAAACGGTTTTTTTCATGTTCACCTCAGTCCCATCTTCCGGCGGATTTTTGCCTCCGCCTTCCGAAGCAACCCCGCAGTGGGCAGCGATATCGCGAGGAAGATCAAACCCACCAGCGTGTAGGGTTCGAGAAACCTGTAATATTCCGATCCGATGGAGTTGGCCGTGTGCATCAGTTCCGCGACGCCGATGACGGACAGCATCGGAGTGTCCTTAAAAATTCCAACGAGGTAATTACCCATCCCTGCGAATGCCGGAGGGACGGCCTGCGGGATGATTATGCGGGAATAGGTCCGCACCGGGCTCAGACTCAGGGATGTGGCGGCCTCCCACTGACCCTTGGGCACGCTGTCGATGCCCCCCCGATAGACTTCTGAAAGGTAGGAGGCGTAGTGCAGGCCGATGGCGGCCATCCCGGCTGTCCATGGCGAGAGCATGACCCCGAACTGCGGCCCCACGTAAAACGCGAAAAAAATCTGAAGGATCAAAGGGGTCGAACGGACGAATTCAACGAATTCCCGGATCGCCCTGTTCACCAGCGGGAACCGGGTCCGCTGGGCCAGGGCGAAGACCAGGCCGAGCACCATTGCGATGCCATAACCCAGCAGCGCCGCAAGCACTGTGTTCCCGGTCGCCCGGAAGAGGCGAGGGAGGATTTCTCCTACAAATTCCCACCGCCAGTCAAACATCACAACCTCTTCCCAACCTTGCGCGCCATCAGGCGTTCAAGCCATCTCATAAGCGGGGTTATCATCGCCCGCGACATGATGTAGTAAAGGATCAGTGCCGTCCCGAAAACCTGCGCCGAAAGGTATGTGGTACTGTTGATCTTTCTCGCGACAAACATCAGGTCGGTGACGGAGATCAGGGCAACGAGGGCCGTGCCCTTCAGGAGCTCAATGAGCAGGTTCCCCCAGGGAGGCAGCATGTTCAAAAGGGCCTGCGGGAAAATGATCCGGCGCATCCGGACTCCGGGCGACATGCTCAGGGCGGTGGCGGCCTCCCACTGCCCTCTGGGAACGGACAGGATCCCTCCCCTGACCAACTCGGCCCCGTAGGCGCCCAGATTCATGCCGACAGCGATGAAGCCGGCGGTGAACTTTTCAAGGGTCAGCCCGAACAGGGGCAGGACAAAAAAGATCCAGTAGACCTGGACGAGGAGGGAGGTTCCCCGGAAAACCTCGATGTAGACGGTGGCAGTGCCGTAAACGAGGCGGTTCCGGGAAAGACGCATCAAACCCATGGCGACGGCGATCATGATCGCCAGTGTTGCGGCCAGGATGGTCTGCTCAATCGTCGTCACCGACCCCTTGAGAAGCTGAGGGCCGTAGTTTTTCAAAAAATCAATAAAAAGCATCTCATTGGCCCGCCAAGGGCGGAGCAGACTTTCAATCCATGCCTGCCTTATGGTGTTAAGGCTATCTCGGTCTTCGGATCTTTAAAAAAAGTAGCGTGGGTTCAGAAAAGAAAGGTGCGGTAACCGTTCGGGTTCCCGCACCGGGAAAAGCCTACCTGTTTTTGCAGACCCACTCCGTTTTCATATCGCCGGGCAGCTGGGCCTCGGTATACCCGTACGGCTCAACGTCCTTGAGCATTTTTTTCGTGCCGATATAATTTTTCAGCGCGGCATTGAACTTCTTTAGAAAATCCCCATCCGCGTTGCTGAAGCCAATCCCGACCCAGTTCATATACTTGTCGGGAAGGGCCGACGGGTCCGTTACTTCAATGCTGTCCGAGGCTTCCTTGACTAGGTTCAGGGCTGTAAAATACGTCACACCGCCGGCATCCGCACGGCCTGATTTAACGGCGGCAAGGATCTCCGAGTTGCCCGGAACCGTCATGATGTTCTTTTCCGGGACGCCCTCATTTTTCGCGGCCTCGACGGTATTGTAGCCCGCACCGGTCACGAAAACAGCGCCCTTTTCCTTGATATCCTGGTAGTCCTGAAGCCCCTTGGGATTTCCCTTTGCCACGATGAAGGCGTCGCCGAAAATCCCTATCGGTTCGGAAAATGAAACATTCTGGCATCGGCTGCTGATGATGTACATTCCGCCGGTGATGATGTCAAAGCGGTTGGCCTTCAGGCCAGGAATAAGACCGCCCCAATCGGTGACGACGGGTTCGAGGTTCGTATATCCCATCTCATGGAGGATGCCGATGGTTATGGCATTGGCAAACCCAAGGGGTTTGTTGTTCTCCCCGGGGTAGGCCCAGGGGATCTCATTGGCAAATCCCAGGCGGATGGTTTTCCCTGATTCGATCCTGTCCATGAGGGGGCCCGCCTGTGCCACCCCGACCGCCAGACATAGGATGAGGGCCAGGAAAACGGGCAAGGATCCCCGAAGGATCCGCACCATTTTTCTTCCATGACTTTCCATTCTTTTTTTAAGAAACATGACGCCTCCTTTTTTGTTTTTCAGCCGACCGCCCGGGACAGCCTGCCCGATCATTACCGATGGAACGTTTCAGGCCGACTCTGGGTTTGTTAATCAGAAGAAATTGAAATGAAATGATTTGAACCCTAATATTATTGTCTATCCAACCACCTTTGTCAAATTCGACGATTTGGAGATTCGATCGAAAAACCCTATCTTTTACAGAATGTTATCATAATCCAGCCGATGCCTCCTTTCAAAAGGTCCATATTCGGTGATCTTTTAATCATGCCGATTCAAATGAATTCAGCGCATTTCCCTTCCTGTAACAGCCTTTTTTGGCTCAAAAGGAAGGAAGAAGACCTCCGAACTGATTTTCACCCAAATTGTATGAGGACCCTGGTCCTTGTCCATGGACCGGGATCACCCGGCTGATCGTCTGGATATTTGTCTTAGGGAATGGGGAGAAACCCATGCCCCGGGGTATTGCCGCATCGCAAGGGCATCAGGCATGGACCCTTCAGGGGACAGGGAAGAAAGTCCCGCATCGGACTTTTTGCGACCCTGTCAACGAGGAAAGGGTGGCAGAGGGGCGGGAGGCACTGGAAGGTCAATGACAGACGAGGGATGCCGGGGCGGATGAATCCCTCCCGGCTATCACTCCTGTTCCGGCAGTACCCCGCGATCTTTCCCGGCGTGGCGACTTCCGAAGACCCGCTCCACCAGCACGAAGAAAAGGGGCGCGAAAATGACAACCAGGAGGGTGGAGGTGATGACCCCGCCAAGGACGCCCGTGCCGATGGCCTTCTGGGCGCCCGCTCCGGCACCTGAGGCGAGAGCGAGGGGGAGGACCCCGAAGCCGAAGGCCAGGGATGTCATGACGATCGGGCGCAGCCTGAGCTTTGCCCCTTCAAGGGTGGCGCTGAACAGATCCATCCCCTGCTCCATGCGGGTCTTGGCAAACTGGACGATGAGGATGGCGTTTTTCGTTGTCAGTCCCAGGATGGCCAGAAGGCTGATCTGGAAATAGACATCGTTGGGAAGCCCTCTCATCGTGGTGGCCAGGACCCCGCCGATGATCCCAAGGGGAAGGGTCAGGAGGACCGAGACGGGGATGGTCCAGCTCTCGTATAGGGCAGCCAGACAGAGGAAGATCACAAAGATGGAGAACGCGTAAAGGAGAGGGGCCTGGGAGCTGGCCATGCGCTCCTGATAGGAGATTCCCGTCCAGTCGTAGCCAACTCCCTTCGGCAATTTTGCCACCAGTTCCTCCATGGCCTTCATGGCCTCGCCGGAACTTCTCCCCGGGGCGGCCTCACCCTGGAGGTTGATGGCAGGGAAGGCGTTGAACCGGATGAGCTGCTGGGGCCCGTAGACCCACCTTCCGGACGAAAAGGCGGAGAAGGGGACCATCTCCCCCTGGTTATTCCGGACGTGGAGGTTTTCCAGATCCTCGGGGAGCATCCGGTAAGGGGCCTCCGCCTGCACAAAGGCCCTCTTGACCCGGCCGCCCTGGATGAAATCGTTCACATAGGAACTGGCGAAGACTGCCGAGACCGTGGCGTGGATGTCCGAAATGGAAAGCCCCAGGACGCCGGCTTTTTCCCAGTCCACATCAAGCCTGTATTCAGGGACATCCTCGAGACCATTGGGCCGTACCAGAGCAAGCCTCGGGTCCTGGGCAGCCATCCCCAGGAGCTGGTTCCGGGCCGCCATCAGGGCATTGTGTCCCATACCGCCCCGATCCTGCAGCATGAAGTCAAAACCCCTGGAGGTCCCCAGCTCGGCGATGGCCGGGGGCGGAAAGGCAAAGACCTGGGCGTCCCTGTAGGTCATGAATCGCCCCATCGCCCGTCCGGCGATGGGACCGACCTTGAGATGGGCTGCCTTGCGCAGGTCCCAGTCCCGGAGTTTGACAAACCCCATGCCCGCGTTCTGACCGGCCCCGGCAAAGCTGAAGCCCGCGATGGTCATGACCGACTCCACCGCTTCCTTCTCGTTGTCCCGGAAATACTGCCCGATCCGCTCCATGACCTTTTCGGTCTGTTCGAGGGAGGACCCTGTGGGCAGGATGGCCTGGACCATGAGGATCCCCTGGTCCTCGTCGGGAAGGTAGGCCGTGGGCATCCTGACGAACAGAAACCCCATCGCGGCCACGATCAGAAGGAAGATGAGGCCATATCGCACCCATTTTGACAGGGCCCGACCGACCAGCTTCACGTAGAGATCCCTCACATGGAAGAAGGTCCGGTCGAACCACAGGAAGAAGGGGCGCAGGAAGAACACGGCGTTTTCAGCGGGCTCGTGCCCCTTGCGGACTGGCTTGAGGAGAGACGCGCACAGTACGGGGGTCAGGATCAAAGCGACCAGCACGGACAGCAGCATGGAGGTGACGATGGTCACGGAGAACTGGCGGTAAATGATCCCGGTTGACCCCCCGAAAAAGGCCATGGGACCGAAAACCGCCGAGAGGACCAGGCCGATCCCGATAAGGGCGCTCGTGATCTGCTCCATGGACCTGGCCGTGGCCTCACGCGGAGGGATGCCCTCCTCCGTCATGATCCGCTCCACGTTCTCCACCACGACGATGGCGTCGTCAACGAGGAGGCCGATGGAAAGGACCATGGCGAACATGGTCAGCATGTTTACGGAAAATCCGAACAGGCCCAGCGCCCCGAATGTCCCCAGGACCACTACCGGCACCGCGATGGTAGGGATGAGGGTGGCGCGGATGTTCCCCAGGAACAGCCACATGACAAGGAAAACCAGAAAAATGGCCTCGAGGAGGGTCTTGACTACCTCATTCAAGGACTCCTTGACGAAGGGCGTCGTATCGAAGGGATAGAAGACTTTCATCCCCTCGGGGAAATAGGCGGAAAGCTCCTCCATTTTAGCCTTGACGGCATCGGCCGTGGCAAGGGCGTTGGCGCCCGCGGCCTGACGCACCGCAAGGGCCGCGACGGGCTGTTCATTGTAGAGGAGTTTAAAGCCGTACCGCTCCCCCCCTATTTCAACCTTTCCCACATCCCCGACGCGCACCATCGAGCCGTCGGGGTTGATTCGCACGGGTATGGCGGCAAACTCCTCGGAGCTCTGGAGCATGTTCTGGACGACGATGGAGGCGTTGAGCTGCTGGCCTTCAACGGAAGGCTCTGCCCCGAATTGCCCGGCGGAAACCTCCACATTGTAGGCCCTCATCGCCATGACCACGTCCCGGATTGTCAGATTGTATTCATTAAGCCTGTCCATGTTCAGCCAGATCCGCATTGCGTACTGTGCTGAAAGGGACTCCACCTCTCCAACCCCGGGAACCCTCGCCAGGACCTTTTCGATATTTGACTGGGCGTAGTCGCCGAGATCGTAGGTATCCAGATCCCCGGTTTCGGAGGTCAAACCGATGATGATCAGGTAGTTGCGGGTGGATTTGCTCACGGTGATGCCCATGTCCTGGACCACACCCGGAAGACTGGGCATGGCAAGCTGGAGCTTGTTCTGCACCTTGGCCCAGGCGAGGTCCGGGTCAGTCCCCGGCGCGAAGGTGAGTTCGATCCGCCCGGACCCCGACGAATCGCTCGTGGCGGACAGATAGAGCATCTGATCAAGCCCGGTCATCTTCTGCTCAATGAGCTGGATGCAGGTATTTTCCACCGTTTCGGCCGAGGCGCCCGGGTAATAGACCTCGATGGCGATAGAAGGGGGCGCAATGGGAGGGTACTGGGAGACGGGCAGGGAATATATGGCCAGCACGCCTCCCGCCATGATGATGATGGCGATGACCCAGGCGAAAACCGGACGGTCGAGGAAAAATTTCGATAGCATTTCGGATCTCCGTAATTACTGTTCCGGCTGGTTCTCAGGAGGCTTTCCCGCCGCTGGTCCCGGCTGCTCTTTCTGGAAAGGGACCGCGCTGACGGCGGCCCCCGGCCTGACCCGCTGTATCCCTTCCATGATCACACGGTCGCCCGCGGCGAGGCCGTCCTGCACCAGCCATCGATCTTTTATTGCCCGGTCGAGGATCAGCATCCTTTGCGCCACCTTTTCCTCCCCATCCACGACGAGAGTCACAGGGTTGCCTCGCGCGTCTCTGGAAACGGCCCGCTGGGGGATGAGGATCGCCTTTTCATTGACCCCCTCCGTTACCACGGCCCGGACGAACATGCCCGGCAGAAGAATCCCTTCCGGGTTGGGGAAGATGATCCTCAGGGTTACCGAACCGGTCGAGGGGTCCACGGTTACATCCTGGAATTTCAGCGTGCCCGGTTTTTCATAGGGAGAGCCATCTTCCAGGATCAGCTTTACCTCGTCAAGGTTCTCCCCCTCGCGGCTAATCTGGCCGCTCTCTATCCGGCTGCGCAGGCGCAGCAGGTCGGCCGTGGACTGGGAAACGTCCACGAAAACGGGATCCATCCGCTGGATGGTAGCCATGGCCAGGGGCTGATAGGCGGCAACCAAAGCTCCCACGGTGACATTGGATTTACCGATGCGGCCCGAAATGGGGGCCGTGATCCGTGTATTGGAAAGGTTGATCCCTGCTGCCTCAAGGGCCGCTTCCGCCTGCTTGACAGAAGCCCGGGCGACGCTGACGGCACCCTCGTCGCTCTTTACCTGTGCCTTAACGGTAAGGAAATTGGCCTCGGCAACCTCTGCCTGGCTCACAATCTGGTCCCGCTCGCGAATGGAGATGGCGCCCTCCCCGGCCAGCTTTTCGAAACGCTCCCGCTCCGTCCGGGCCAGCTGGAGGACCGAACGCTGCTGGTCAACGAGGGCCCTGCTCGCCTCCAACGCGGCCTGGGCACGTTTCACCGATTCCCGCGCGGCTGAAAGGTTTGCTTCAGCCTGCTGGTAGGCCGCCCGGAAAGGGGCGGGGTCGATCTGGTAAAGAACGTCCCCCGATTCTACCCGGGCGCCCTCGGTGTACAGGCGTTTCTGGATGAGGCCGCTTACCTGGGGCCTTAGTTCCGCGACGAGGGAAGCGGAGACCCTTCCGGAAAGTTCGGTGGTCAGCACGATCCGTTCGGGCTGCATGGCCAGCACCGCGACCTCCGGCGCCGGTCCGGAAGGGCCAACAGCGGCGACCTTCCTGTCCCCTCCGTCCCCGGAGCGGAAGAAGTAGACGCCCGCGATCACGGCCGCGAGGACAACCGCGATGGCTGCCGCTATTTTTAAGGCCGCTAAACCTCGTTGCCGGTTCTGTGTTCTTCCCATCGTTGTACTCCCTTCAAATTCCCCTGCGGGAAAGGCAATCAAAAAACCTTTTGCTGAATCCCCCGGATTTTTCAGAAAAAACCGGTTCACATCCCTTCGCTGCTGGTGGCAAGACGAAGGAGCTCCTTCTGTATTTCCTCCTTCTGCTCTTTTGTCAGGAAGGAAAGGTTCAGGAGGTCGAGAAAATGCATCCCGAGAGCAGCGAGGAAAAGGATGGCCGAGCGGTGAAAATCCCCGGTGGAAGCGATATGGGCGTTGAAATGCCGGCTCATTTCCTCCCGGGCCCCGCTGGTGAGGTCGGGATTGGCGGCGATGGCCGCGAGGAGGGCGATGCTCTGGGGACGCTTTTGCTCGGCTCCCTGCTGAAACACCCTCATCTCGACGGCCAGGTCGTTGGAGCCCTCCTCGGGGTATTTTTTCCTTATTTCCTCGCGCATCAGATCAGCCCTTCTCATCATGCGGTCGATCATGGCCTGGAGCAGGGCCTCCTTGGTGGGGAAGTGGTAGATAAGCCCCCCTTTGCTGATCCCCGAACGCTTCGCGACGGCATCGAGAGTCATCCGGGCCGCGCCGGACTGGCCCACGATGGCCTCGGCGGCGTCGAGAATGGCCTGTCTTGAATCGGGCCTTGCCATCAAAGCACCTCCCTGGTCGTTATATATACCGACCGGACGGTACAGTAATCGAAAAAGGTGGTTTTTTCAAGGGGGATCTAAAAAAGAGTTCAGAGTTCAGAGAGGAAGGTCCGTTTATCGTTTATCGTTCATGATTTAAGTAAAATCGGACACCCTGCGGCCCCTTGGGAAAAGTATGGGAATGGCTTTCTTGGCGGCCCTTGCGGGGGAGCCTGAGCGGGCATTCTTTGTGGCCCTTGGCGTTCATGCTTTCAGATCCAAAAGCATTTAACGCAATGGACGCAAAGGCGGCTCGCCGGGAAGCCGCTCATTTCGCAAAGAACCGCAAGGGAGAACAAGGATGCAAGCATACATTATTAAACAGGATTTCCTCCGCGGCCCTTTGCGGCGTCGCCGAAGGGGCTCCCTGTGTGGTCCTCTGAGTTCAGGCTTTCAAACAGAGGCAAAGAGAGAATAGGGAAGTGGGAAGAAAAACGCGCCGTGGAGGGCAGAAATGCCTTGTGATCCTCACCGCTCAAGTGGATATCCGCTTTTTTCTCTGAACTCTGAACTCTCAACTCTGAACTGAGGTTTTTTGTTTACCGTACCGGGGGGTACCGGTCCCGGTAAACCCCCTCGAGCTCTTTCCTCAAATCGTCCGGCATGCCCCTCAGCCACTGATGGTTCCGGTCCTCCAGGACCGGATCGGTCACCCCCGGGAGAAGTTCCTCGGCCTCCGGCAGGAAATGCAGGTAGAACCGTTCAGCCACCTCGAAGAATCCATGCCACTGCGTGTAGTCCGGCCCCATCATGCCCGCCCCGTGGCGGGCCCGTCTCCCCTCGTGGTGCCAGAGAAGGAACCATGTCCACTCGATCTTTTCATCGAAGGGGACAGGTGTCAGTTTTCCCTCTTCGGCCAGCCTTCCCATGATTGCCGCGCCCGGCCCGGCGAATTTTTTATTTTAGAGGTTGACCCCATTGTCGAACTGGATGAAAAAGCTGCCTCTCCATCCCGGCGAATGGCAGTTAAGACAGGTTTCCTTCATCCCCTCCCGTCGGGATTCCCGGTCCGGCTGCCTGACCGGGATCTCCGGCCGAAGGGTCCATGCGATCCGAAGGCCCACGTCGTGGGTGGACTCGTGCCCCGGATCGGCCCCGTTGTGGCAGGTGACGCACGTCGGAGCGGCTGTGTAGTCCCCGCCAAGACGCCATTTCGCCGAACGGAGGTTCATCCGGTCCTGGGCCTCGACGGAGGCCACCCCGTGGCCCCGACCACCAGGATGCCGATCCACCCGAGCCTTATTTCAGGGGTGGGCAGCCCGCCCGTGAATCGTTTAGTAGTGATAAACAAGTGGATGTAGAGGATGGCCCCGAACCAGACGAAGGAGAAAAGGACATGGATGGACCCGGGCAGGAATTTCAGGAGCTGGATCCCGGTTGTGGCGGAGCCGCCGGCACCCGGCAGCCTGTACCCCGCGGCCCGATATTCCTTCCCCTTCCCGTTGTCAACTGCCAAAAAAAATTGGGAAGATTTTTCGGAAAACTCACCTCACGAGGGATCACGGACAGATTTTCCCGTCGAGGTGGCACACCGAAAGGGAAAAGGCATCCTTGTCCTCCCAGCTGATCTTTTCCCAACCGGACCGGATCAGAAAATCCTCCGCCTGTTGCCTTTCCCGATCCAGGACGAAGAACCACGCCTCGTCCCCGGGTTCGAACCTGGTTTCCTCCCCAACAGGTTCCAGCGTTTCTTCCCTCTCCACCGCGGCGGCCAGGAGTCCGTTTCCCGAATAACCCGACAGCACCCCTTCATCGTCATTGTTTCCGGTCCCTCCTTCCTTGCGCCTCCAGAAATGAAGGTGGACCTCTTTCCCGTTGAAAGCGCCTTCCCACAGCTCCAGATCAACAGCATGTCCGAAGGCGAGCTGGGCCCCGGCCTCATGGAACATTTCCGGGGTCAGGGATTCCGAATCCGGGTCAAGGGCGGAAAAGAGGGAGATCTCCTTTATCTCCTTCTTGACCTGCCTGACGAAAAGGAAATTCATCTCGTCGTCGGGGGTCAGGGCTATGGCCCCGCGCCGCGTATCGATCTGGGCCCTTTGAAGGACAGAGGAACTAAGGCCTTTCCCGAAAAGGACCCTTGTGCAATCTTTTTCGGCCGCCTCGCACCGATCCGCGTTGGCGTCGATGAGGACCGTCTCCTGGCCGTCCTCCTTCAGCAGCCTCGAGAGGGCCCTTGAGGCCGGGCCGGCGCCGAGGATGACCCATCCGTTCCGGCTCGGTCTCCTGAGGCCCAGACGGTTTGCCATGAACCCGCCGGTGAGGCCTGCCGAAAGAACGCTCATGGCGATGAGGAGAAAGACCAGCGCTCTCAGCTGGTGGCCATAGGGAAGACCGTTTGCCTCGAGGGCGACGGCGAAAAAGGAGGCGACCGCCGCAGCCACGATCCCCCGTGGTCCGATCCAGGCGATGAAAAGGCGCTCCCTGAAATTCAGCCGGGATCCCAACGACCCCGTGAGGACCGCCGCGGGACGGACCAGAAACATCATCACGAGGACGACCGCAAGTCCGGGGAAGCCAAGGTCCATCACCTGGGAAAGGCGGACATCCGCTGCCAGGAGGACGAAGAGCATCCCTATCAGAAGGGTGGTGAGTTCCTCCTTGAACTCGGCCAGGTCCTGAAGGGCGTAAGTCCTTTTACTGCCTACGATGATCCCCGCCGCAACCACGGCAGCGAGGCCGCTTTCGGCAAGGACCATATTGCACCCCTGGAAAAGGATCAGGACAGCGGAAAGGGCGAAGACGTTCTCGATCCCTTCGGGTATCAGCCCGCGCCGCAGGAAGAGGGCGACCAGGGCAAAGGCCATCACCGTCCCGCATAGGGCGCCGAAGCCCAGCCTGGACACCACGTGCCACCCGAAAGCCAGGGGGTTTGCCTCGGCGGAACTCAGGACTGCATAAAGAGCCACGGTGGCCACTACGCCCCCCACGGCGTCCACGAGGACCCCTTCCGCCTCCAGCACAGCGGCCGTGGAATGCCTGACCTTCACTCTCCTTAAAAGGGGGTTGATGACGGTGGGGCCGGTGACCATGGCGAGGCTCCCGAAGAGGAACGCCGCCCACCAGGGCCAACCCAGGAAAAAATGCGCGGCGGCCAGGCCGCCTGCCACCGAAAAAAGGCCCCCCGAGAGTATCAGCATCCAGACTGTGCGATGGATCCTTTTCAGTCTGGGGATTTCCTGGTTCAGGCCTCCCTCGAAGAGGATGACCGCCACGGCGAACCCCGTCAGGATATTCAGGGAATGCCCAAGCACTTCCGGGTGGATGATCCCGACTCCGTCCGGCCCGAGGAGAACCCCGGCCGCCAGCAGCAGGACGATGGCGGGGATTTTCAGATGATGGGCTAGAACGTTGCCGATAAGCCCGAAACAGAGGGCAAGGGCAATGGTCATCTCCGAATTTATGAAAACGGATTCTGTCATGAAGATCCCTTGTCACCGGTTCGGGCCGGATCAGCTAAGAGGGCCCCCTGGTCAACGCAAGGTCCTCGCAGCCGGAGCCGGTGGCCATGAAGCAGAACTCCTTCCGGTTATTTTCCCCCCCGATGATAGCCACGAGATCGTTGGGCAGCAGAATGAAATCCGCATCCGGATTCCTTAATAAACTTCCATTCCTGACGACGCCTACAATGGAAGCCCCCGTCTTTTTCCTGATCCCGCTTTCCGCAAGGGATCGATGGACGATGGGGCTTTCCTGGGGCAGACGGAACCATTGCAGGTCGAATTCCTGCTCGGCGCAGCGGAGTTCCGACAGCAGCCGCACCTCTTCCTCCTTGTCGTACAGATGAGCATAGAGCTCCTGACGGACGGGATCCGTGTAGCGGTGGACCTCTGTCGGCGGGATCCCCATCCGCAGGAGGGACTGCCTCGCCAGCTGCAAACTGGCCTCGTACTCGGGGTGCACCACCTCGCACGCCCCGAGCTCCCTGAGCAGTTCAAAATAATCCGGCCCCGGCGTCCTGGCCACGATTTCGAGGTTCCCGTTTATTTTCCTCGCCTGGGTGATGACGGATCTCGCGGTAGCCAGCTCGGGTACGGTCATGATCAAAAGGGAGGCGTCCCTTATACCCGCCGCCTTGAGGACGACCTCCTGTCCCGCATCCCCGTAAACAGCAGCCATCCCTGCATCCCGAGCCTGCTCGAACCGCCGATGGTCAAGCTCGATGACCGCGAAGGAAATATTGAGCCGCTTTAAAACCTGGGCCACCTGGAAACCTACGCGCCCGCCGCCGGCGATGACCGCGTGACCTTTGAGGCCCGCTTCGGGGATATTGGTCAGCTCCAGCTCTTCCCTGGGCATCCATCTCTTCTTGAGGGCGTAAAGCCTTTCGGTCCGGCCGGACACCAGGGGCGTCAGGATCATTGTGACGATAGCGGCTGTCAGGACCGTGGAGTACAGCTCGGCGCTGATGGAACCTGTCTCCACCCCCACCTTTGCCAGCACGAAGGAAAATTCCCCGATCTGGAAAAGACCCAGCCCGACGGCCAGGGGAATGACATTCCGGTAATCGAAAACCCTGGTGAGGATGGCGAAAACGGCGCCCTTCCCCACACCCACAACCACGACGAGGACAAGGATCCTGCCCAGATTGTCAAGGAGGAAAGCCGGATCCAGGAGCATCCCCACGGAGGTAAAGAAGAGAAGCCCGAAGAGATCCCGGAGGGGGATGATGTCGCTCAGGGCCTGATGGCCGAAATCCGACTCGCTCAGGACAATGCCGGCGACAAAGGCGCCGAAGGCGAAGGAAAGCCCCGCCAGGTGGGTGAAATACCCTACCCCCAACCCGATGGCGGTGATGGCAAGAAGAAACAGCTCCCTTGATCCGAGTCTGGCAATGTGGGCCATCAGGAGGGGCAAAAGCCTGTTTCCGAGCAGGACGATCCCGGCGATGAAAAGGGCCGCCTTGACAGCCGCAAACCCGAGGACGGTCAGGCCGACCTCAGGCTGGTTGAGCTGGGGCAGGATGATCATCATCGGGATGACGGCGAGGTCCTGGACGAGAAGCATGCCGATCATCACCTTGCTCGAAAGGGTCCCGAGCCACCCTTGATTCATGAGCGTCTTTAACACCACCATGCTGCTGGAAAGGGAGATGAGGGCCCCGAGCCACAGGGAAGCCTTCCATCCCCAGCCGGAAAGCGTGCCAACCAGGAGGCCAAGTCCGATGGTCAAAATGATCTGAAGGGGCGTCCCGATGAGGGCGATCTTCCTGACCGGTTGAAGGTCCTTCAGGGAGAACTCGAGACCGAGGGCGAAAAGGAGGAGGGCGATGCCGATCTCCGCCAGGAGCTCGATCTCATGGATGTTCGAAACGGTGACGCCCCCGGTGTACGGACCCAGGACGACCCCCGCTGCGATATATCCGAGGATCAGCGGCTGCCCGAGGCGCTGCAGGAGGACCCCGAAGAAAAAGGCAACTATGATGAGGAGGATGATGTCGGTGGCAATGCCCATGGATTCTTCCCAAAACGGGTCATCAGGACAGGCACCCGGATATTGCCGGCCGGGCAGCCGTGATATCAGGTTCAGATGTTATGGCCCGAAAAGCGCATGGTCAACAGAAAGAATGCAGAGGTGCGGCGGGAACCGGAAGGAAACAGCGGCTCAGCGGCCGAAACCCTTCAGCCGAGACTCTTGAGGAACACGATCAGGTCATCCAGGTCCTGGTCACCCATCTTCCATCGAGGCATCGTGGGATCGAGGCGGCCGCCGTCAGGCTCAACCCCATCCCGGATTGCCCGTTTGATGTCTTCTTCGGTATAGAGATGACCGTTTTCGCCCTCGTCTCCTACCTGGCTGTGCCTGCCCGACGCAAGACTGGAGAACCGGATATCCCCCGGCACTCTGGTTCCCATCATGACCGGAAACCCCCCGCGGCCGCCCGGTCCATGACAGTTGACGCAGCTTCCTCCCATGACTTTCAGCCAAGGCGGTCCGCCCCGCATGGGGATGCGCTTTCCTTCGCCATCCACCCCGAGGTAATAGATCCTCTCCCCGTTGGAGGCATAGGAACCCTGGTCATAAAAGCCCCCGGATCCCCACCCGGAAAAAGGGGCCGGGGCGGGACCCGATAGGCGAAAAATGGAAACACCCGCCAATCCCAGGACAATGAGTCCGATCCCCCACCAGAGGGTCCGTGGTGAACGGAGCGGCTTCATCTCCCCCCCTCCAGGATTTTTCTTTTTTCCTCGTACTCCTCGGTCCCGATCTCCCCGCGGGCGTACCGCTCCTTGAGGATATCCAGAGGATCCCGATCCCTTGATACGCCTGAACCTTCCCTTTGTCCTGAAATCAGGTATCGGACCACAAGAACGATTCCAGCGATGATCACAACCCAGAACAGGATCATCATGACCCCTCCGAACCAGCCCATTCCCCACATTCCGTAACCCTGACCGCCCCAACCCATCATTTCATTCACCTCCTGCCTGTCCGTTCCAATTCGGTTGTCACACTTTCAGCAGACGTGCGTTGACCGCCACAATGACGGTGCTCAGCGACATGAGGAGAGCTCCCACCGCAGGACTGAGGACGATCCCCCAGCCGGCCAGCACGCCTGCGGCCAGCGGAATGGCGAAAAAGTTGTAACCCGTGGCCCACGCGAGGTTCTGGATCATCTTCCGGTAGGTGGCCCTCGCCAGTTCGAAGATCGAGGCCACATCCCTCGGGTTGCTCCGCACGAGGACCACGTCGGCCGTTTCCACCGCGACGTCGGTTCCCGCACCGATGGCAATCCCGAGGTCGGCCGTCGCCAGGGCCGGCGCATCGTTGACGCCGTCCCCCGTCATGGCCACCTTCCATCCACGGTCCATGAGCTCCCGGATCTTTCCGGCCTTCCGGTCCGGGAGAACCTCCGCGAAGTATTCATCCAGGCCCAATGTTTCGGAGACAGCTTTTGCCACCCCCTCGTTGTCGCCCGTCAGCATAAGGCTTCGAATCCCCATACTGCGAAGGCGGGAAACGGCTTCCCTGGACTCCGGACGCACCGTGTCCCCCAGGGAGATGGCTCCCAGGACCGTTGATCCTTCAAGGATGAAGATGACGGTCCGGCCCTGACCGAACTGTTTGTCAAGGCCCTCAATGCCGGCTTTGATGCCTTTCTCTTCCAGGTATCCCGGACTTGCGGCCATTATCTGCTTTCCCTCCACGGTCGCCCTGGCCCCTTTGCCCTTGATGGCTTCGAATTCCTGAGCCGCGGGTATCTCCAGACCCTTCTCTCTTGCTGCTTCGACAATCCCCCTGGCAATGGGGTGTTCCGAAAGTGCCTCGACGGCCCCCGCCAGTCTGAGCAGCTCCTCGACCGAAACATCCCCCGAAGGGAGGATCTCCTGGACGCCGAAAAGGCCCACTGTCAAGGTGCCCGTCTTGTCGAAAACAACGGTGTCAATGGCGCGGGACCGCTCAAAGGCCGCCCGGTCCCTCAGGAGAAGGCCGCTGGAGGCGGCCAGGGACGTGGAAACGGCGACGACCAGGGGGACAGCCAGCCCGAGGGCGTGTGGGCAGGTGATGACCATGACCGTGACCATCCGTTCCATGGCATAAGCGAATTCCTTTCCGAGGATGAGCCATGCCGCAAGGGTGACGGATCCTGCCGAGATGGCGATCACCGTCAGCCAGAAAGCCGCCCGGTTGGCCAGGTCCTGGCTGCGGGAACGGGATCCCTGGGCGGAACGGACCATGGCCACCACCTGGGCCAGGAAGGTTTCTTCCCCCACTTTTTGAACCTCTACGGTCAGCGAGCCTTCGTTGTTGAGGGAACCGCCCACTACCGCGTCTCCCGGTTCCCTGGATACCGGAGTGGATTCTCCTGTGAGCATGGATTCGTTGACCGTGCTGGATCCGCCCACCACCTCCCCGTCCGTGGGGATCTTTTCCCCCGGTCTGACCAGTATCCGGTCCCCCTTCGACAGGTGCTCCACGGGCACTTCCTCGGATGACCCGTCCTCCCTGAGGCGGTGGGCCCCGGAAGGTAGGAGCCGGACCAGTTCATCCAGGGCTCTGGAAGCCCCCATGACGGAGCGCATCTCGATCCAGTGGCCGAGGAGCATGATGTCGATCAGGGTGACGAGCTCCCAGAAAAACACCTTCCCCGGGACGCCGAAGATCACAGCCGAACTGTAGACGTATGACACAGTGATGGCGAGGGCGATGAGGGTCATCATCCCCGGCTGGCGTCTTCCGACCTCCAAGAACAACCCCTTGAGAAAGGGCCAGCCGCCAAAAAAATAAAGGATGGACGAAAAAACGAAGAGGAGGATGGCGTCCCCGGGGAAATCCAGCTTCCCGGCAATCCCCAGGAAAGCCTGGATCATGGGGGAGAGGAGGAGAACGGGAACGGTCAGAGCAAGACTGACGAAAAAGCGGCGACGGAAATCGGCCACCATATGCCGGTGATGGCTTACAGGTCCCTTATGATTCCCAACAGATTGGCCGTGTTCCATGCCTTGACCCGCATGGCCGGAATGACCTTCATGGGTTTCCCCGCCATGACCCGCCCGCCTATGGTCATGGCCCGAATGGTTTTCCAAAAACCCTCCAATCCCGGATGCCGGACAGATCAAGACCCGGCATAGACCGGCACCACGCCAATCGCTGTGAGGCCCTCCTTGACCCGCTCCGTTATGTCGCTCGCCAGAAGCTGCTCGAAGCGGACGTCCATCACATAGGCTTTGACGGTGAAAACGGTGAGGAATCCGCGGTCATATTCATCCTCAACCAGCACCTGCACAGGGTTTTTCCGGTAGACGTAAGGGGAACAGGTTGCGGCTTCAAGCATCAGGCTCTTCACTTTCCCGACTGCCCCCCCCGCGGGCAGGAAAAATTTCACCACGACAAGCTCCACGATGGACCCGCTGTTGGAATTGACTACAGCCCGGTCAAAAAGGATGTTGTTCGGGATGGCGACGGTGCTGTCGTTAAAGGTGTGGATCCATGTCGTTCGAAGGCCGATCTGTGTGACCTCCCCGTAGTGGGTATCAATCCGGACCATGTCGCCGACCCGGAAAGGCCGTTCGATGAGGATGAGGACCCCGGCCAGGGCACCCTTGACCGTTTCCTGCGCCCCTAACCCGAGTGCGACGCCCGCGGTAGCTGAGAGAGCAACAAGGGTGCTCATTTCAGGCTTCACAATACCTGAAATGATGTACACGATGACTCCGATCCAGACAGCCAGCCGCAAGACCGGGAACAGGCTTGAAATAGTGACGCGATGACGGGGAAACTTTTCGGCAAGGACCACAAAAAGACGGTGGACCCCTAAAAGGACCAGCCAGGTGGCGGCCAGGATCGAAAGGGTGATGACGAGAACCTCCAGGTTCAGCATTTCATGGATGGATCTGACCATCTCCTCTTTCACTTCTTCACTCCTTTTCAGCGTTTCAGTAAAGCAAGTTGAGCTGTACCAGCGCCGTCGTGACCGCGTGGTGGACGATGGGGGAAATTTCAAAAGGCCTCTCACCGTCCCCAGTCTCCCCCGGCACAGCGCTGACAAGCCCGGCCTGCTCGAGAATTTCGAAGATCATCCCGGTCCGTACGCGGTCCGTCCGAAAAATCCGTTCGTGCTCGGTTCTGGTGAGGGAGCCATGGCCGGCGATCTCGGCGAGGGCAAGGAGGGTGAGCCGGTCCATCTCCTTGATGAAGGACAGGTCAAGCCGCTCAGGGGCCCAGAGGGCCATGGAGGATGCTTCCGCGTCAAAACGCGAGCAGAGCAGAAGGAAATAGAGAGCGGCGAAAAGGTTCCGGCCGGTGTTGGCGAAAACCCTTTTGTAGAAGGCCTGTTCTCCTTCCCGGTTTTCCTCCTCCAGGCGCTTCCGGACCTGGGTGGATTTATCCTGCGACGGGTAGAATAAAGGCTTCAGTCCTGATCCGGCTATCCTCCGGTTGAGGGCATCCCGCAGGGTGTCCTCCGGTAGGGGTTCCACGGCCACCACCCGGGAAAAACAGCGCGCTATCCCGAGTTGCCGATCCATATTGCCCCAGGCCAGGTCGCGGAAAGTCAGGAGCCAGAAATGCCGGCCGCGGGTACCCAAAAGAATGTAAAAGAAGAGCTCCGCGGCCTTCTGGCCTCCCGGAACCCGGAGAAGCGCATTATGTCCGCTCTCAACCAGGACAATGCGGGGCTCTGCCTGGACCAGCCTTTCCATGAGGCTCCCGGCATCTTCCGGGGGCGGATCGAGATCGAAAAGATCGTTGAAAAACCCCAGCACCGACTCTTCGGTAGACAACCGCTCCCTGATAACTGAGCGGAGGATCCGCCAGTCCCCGGGATAATGCCCCAGCAGGCAGTTGGCCAGGCTCGTTTTACCCGCTCCCTGGGGACCGATCAGGGCGACGGCTTCAGGGCGCCCCCCTTCCCATGCCTTCAAAGCCGCCTTCAGGCGTTCCATCTCATCTTCCCGCCCGAGGAGGAGCTCTTCATCCTCGAGGGGGGCCGGGAGGAAAAATCTGAGGCAGTCCGGCGGGAGGGCGTCCGGGCCTTTTAAAATTTCCTCGAGGGAAGGCAGGTCATCCAGGCTCAGAGTGCCTTCCTGAGGAATTTCCGGCTCAGGCCTGCGTTTGAGGAGATTTTTTATCCAGGCCTGAAGAAGATCCTGAAGTTTGGGCATCGGCTTTTTTCCCATTCCTTCCTGCCGGAAAGCGGGTTAGATCAGTTTGGTCGATTCCACCGGACGGGGAACCTTGGCAACCAGGAACCTCAAGACCGAATCCCCTTCATTGTACCAGCAGTGCGGGATCTTCGCCGGGCTGTCGATGAGGGTGTCCGGCCCCACCTCCTTTTTCTCATCCCCGATCTCGACCAAGCCTGTCCCTTCCAGGACGTAAAAAAACACGTCCACGGGGGTCACATGTTTCTTGAGGGACTGGCCGGGCTCCAGGGTGATATGGACGACCTGGGCATGGGGCGTGTCATAGATCCGGCTCGCCTTGACCCCGTGGGGATTTTCCATGGGCGGGACTGCTCTGGCATCAAAGGTTTTCATGTTTTCTCTCCCCTGATACGTTTTTTTTCGGAAAGATTGTCCAGAAATTCCTTCAAGGCGACAGCCTGGTTTAACCTGGTGTCGCGCGACGAGAAAAGAAGGGTAATCGGACCCTCAGAAGCCAGATCCAGGATCTTCCCGACGGTTTCGGGATCGGCATCCAGTTCGGAAGAATAGCGGGCTTTAAACTCATCCCATTTTGAGGGATCGTGGGCAAACCACTTGCGAAGGGCCGTACTGGGAGCCGCCTCCTTCAGCCAGAGGTCAACCTGCGCCTTTTCTCTGGTCATCCCCCGGGGCCAGATCCGGTCCACGAGGATGCGGGTCCCGTCGCCGTCCTCTACCGGGTCATAAACCCTTTTGATCCGGATTTTCATGGCTCTCAAGTGAATCCGTTTTCCCTGTGCTTCCCGGCAACGAGCCCGGCAAGCCTGTCAAGGGCCTCGAATTCGGCCGTGAGGGGCGCCCCCTTGCACAGGACGGGATCCAGGATCTCCACCTTCAGGTTGGGGATCATTCCCGCGAGGGTTTCCACCGTCTTGCCCCCCCACTCATAAGATCCGACAACTGAAAGGAACCGGACTTTCGGTCTTAAAGCGTTGGCCAGAAAGGCCGCGTGTGCCGCCAGGGGATGGGGACCGGCCAGAACGGTCGGCGTCCCAACGATTATGGTGCCGGCATCGACCAGGGCCATCGCCAGCTTCCCGATATCGGTGAAAGGCAGGTTGAAAAGTTCGACGCGCACCCCGTTCCCGACAAGGGCGGATGTCAGGTAATCCACCATTTCCCTTGTGCTGCCGTGCATGGACACGAAGGGCACCACCACCAGGTTCCGGGGGTCTCCGTTTACCCACTCCCTGTAGGCATCCATGATCCATTCCGGCCTGTCGTAGATCTGTCCGTGGCTGGGGGCGATCATCCGGATGTCGTACCCTTTCAGTTTTTCCAGGTTTTTCGCGATCACATTTCGAAAAGGCATCATGATCTCGGCGAAATAACGCTTTGCCGCCTCGTGGACCCGTCCCTGGTCCGTCACAAAAAGCTCACTGGCCGCGATATGGGACCCGAAAAAATCACAGCTGAAAAGGATGCCGTCCTCCTCGAGCCAGGTCACCATCGTTTCGGGCCAGTGGACCCACGGGGTGTAGAGGAATTTGAGGGTCTTGTCGCCGAGGGACAGGGTCTCGCCGTCCTGGACCGTGATGAAGGCGTCCTCATGGATCTTCAGAAGATCGATGAGGAAGTCCTTGCCCTTCGGAGTTGCGACCACCTTTGCATCCGGGAAGAACTCGAGGACAAGGGGGATTGTCCCGGAGTGGTCCTGTTCCGCGTGGTGGGAGATGATGAAATCAATCCTGGGCACATCCTCTAATTGCTCCATAAGGGCCTCAGCCATGGATGGGTCGACGGTATCCAGCAGGGCTGTCTTCTCTCTTCCCTTGATCAGGTAGGCGTTGTAGGAGGTCCCGTCGGGAAGGGGGATCAGGGAATCAAAAAGACGCCTGTCCCAATCCACGGCGCCCAGCCAGTAAACCCTGTCCTTTATCTTTCGCGGCAGCATCATTGACTCCTTTCGCATTCAGAAAAACCGGCCCGGCTTGACCATCCCCAACCGGACCACAACGTTAGTATAACATGGGACACCGGAGGGTCGGGAAACCGGTCAGATATCTTCGGAATCCCCTTTTTCCGGAAGATCCGTTATGTTTTCAACCAGTATCTTGTCGATCCGGTTTCCGTCCATGTCGACGACCTCAAATCGGGCGTTCCCATACTCGAAACTCACCCCGGCCTCGGGGATATGCCCCAACTGCTCCAGGACGAAACCCGCCAGCATCTTCACATCCTCTCCCAGGTCGATGCCGGTCTCGGTCCTGATCGCATCGGTCAGTGACGTTCCGTCGATCAGCCAGGACCTCTCCCCCCTTTTTACGATCCTTCGCTCAACTTCCTCCCCCTTTTTCGGAAGCTCTCCGGCAACCGCTTCGATCACATCGGTGAGGGTAACGATCCCTTCCGTCGCGCCGTATTCGTCCACGACAAGGCCAATGTGGACTTTCTCCTTCCTGAACCGTGAAAGGAGCCGGAGGATGTTGGTGCCGTCAGGGATGCAAAGGAGGGGGATCATCAGGCTGGCGGGTGTCATCTCCCCGCACTGCAGGGCCTCGAAGAGAAGGTCCCTGGTGTTTACAAAACCGACGGGGTTGTCCACCGTCCGGTCGCAGACGAGGAAACGGGAAAAACGTTGGGATTCAATGGTTTCCAGAATCTCCCCCCGGCTGGATTTCCTGTCAATCCAGACGATTCTGGAACGGGGCGTCATGATGAGCCTGACGGGGCGGTCGGCCAGACGCAGAACACCCTCGATCATTTCCTTTTCCTGGGGGACAAAAACCCCTGCCGCCGTCCCTTCGGCGATCAGGGCCTTGACCTCATCCTCGGTGACGGTTGCCTCCCCGACCCCGGAAACACCAAACAAACGCAGGACCACCCCGCTTGAGACGTTGAGCACCCAAACCAGGGGAGCGGCGGCCAGGGACATAACCCACATGAACCTGGCCACGAAGGATGCCACAACTTCCGGCCGGGCGAGGGCCATGCGTTTCGGGGCAATTTCCCCCAGAACCAGGGAAAAATAGGTGATGGCGATGACGGTGGCGCCGATGCCGGCGGGGATTCCATAGGGCGAGAAAAGGGGAAAGGAATTGAGCCAGACCCCGAGCCTCTGCCCCAGGGTGGCTCCGCTGAAAGCCCCCGCGATCACCCCGACGAAGGTGATGCCGATCTGGACCGTAGACAGGAATCGTCCGGGGTCACTCTTCAGACGGAGGGCGTATCGGGCCCCGGTATGTCCTTGCCCCTCCAGGTATTCGAGGCGGCTCTTTCTCGATGAAACGATGGCAAACTCGGACATGGCCAGAACGCCGTTTAAAAGAATCAAAAAAACAAGGGCAAGAATCTCCAGATAGATCATTCGTACCTCTTAAAAAGGAATGTCCGATCAGCGGGACAACGGCCCCCTGATCGGGTTTCGGTTCTATCCCGCCGGAAGAAAAAAGACGGCATCCTCAGCCGTCTTTAACGATAACCATTCTGCATCCCCAGGTCAGGGGGGAATTAACGACCTGATCACCTCCCCCCAGGGAAGGATTTCTCCTGCAATGGATTCAGGTAAAAGGCGACCTTGCGAGCCGGCGGACTTATCTTCCCTGCACCTGGGCTTTCCGTCAGGCCGTGTAAATGCAGCTGTTCCCCGTCCCGTGCTCGTTATCCACCGTATCCCTGCACTGGGGATCCAGGATCCACATGCCGTCGACAATGAATTTATATTCATATCGGCCCGGGGAAAGCATCTTGACCTTCTTCCACATCCCCTTCTCGTCCAGCTTCATGGGGTCGAGGGTCTCGGACCATCCATTGAAAGTTCCGGACAGAAAAACTTCCCGCGCTTCCGGCGCCATAATCCTGAACTCGCAGCGCTTCTTCTTTACGGCCATTTCTACCTCCCTGCTGACCAATCCGTATTACATATAACTGTATTTAAATTATAACCGCTTTTACTGCTAAAATGGTAACAGTTAATGCCCGTCATGGGAAATCAGGATCTTAAACCGAACGGTGCGGGGGGAAGATGATGGGTACTCCGGTCCTTTCTGTCCTGCAGATTTACGGCCTCGCCATCCTCCTGGGAGCACTCCTGGGCATGGAGAGGGAGCGCGGGCAGGACCACATGGCGGGCCTGCGCACCTTCATCCTGGTAACCCTCTTCGGCTGCATCTGCGCACAGATCTCCAAGGCAGCGTCTGAACCATGGATCATCCCTTCGGGAATGGCGGCGATCATCGTTCTGGCCGCCGCGGGGCATTTCACGATGGTAAAAGAACACTCCGCCCCCGGGCTGACGACGTGGGTGGCGATGCTGGTGGCTTTCGGCATAGGCGCCCTGGTGGGTTTTGACCAGACGGTGGAGGCGGTGGCGCTGAGCCTGGCAACGACCATCATCCTTTACTTCAAATCGATCCTCCACAATTTTTCCCACAGCCTTTCGGAACGCGACATCTATGCCATATTCCAGTTCGGCCTTATCGCCTTCGTCATCCTTCCTGTCCTGCCGGACCGCGGGTTCGGGCCGTACAAGGTCCTGAACCCCCACAATATCTGGCTGATGGTGGTCCTGGTAAGCGCCATCAACCTGTCGGGATACCTCATTCTGAAATTCGGCAAAAAGCACTGGGGCGGCCCGATGGTCGGCATCCTCGGGGGCACCATTTCGAGCACGGCCACGACGCTCTGCTTTGCCCGCCGGGCCCGCGAAAACCATGGTTTCTCCATGATGGGGGCCATGATCGTCGCCCTCGCCTCAACTACGGTCCTCGTCCGGATGACGCTCCTCATAGGCATCATCCATTCCGAACTTCTTCAAAGCCTCGCCCTTCCCATGACGGCCATGTTTCTTTCCGGCATGATCCCGGTATTTTTCCTCTGGCGAAAGACGCGGTCTCAGGAAACACCGGACCCCGACACAAAAAACCCGGCGGAGATCACACAGGCCCTGTTCTTCGGGGTGGTTTACGCCGTGATCCTGCTGGCGGTGGCCGCCGCCAGGGACTACCTGGGGAGCAAGGGCGTCTATATCGTATCTCTGGTATCCGGCCTGACGGACGTGGACGCCATCACCCTTTCCAACGCGCGCATGGCCGCGGGGGGCAGTCTCCTTGAAAGTCTTGCCGCCGGCAGCATCCTCATTGCCTTTATTTCCAATCTGGGGTTCAAACTTGCGATGGTGGGGACCATCGGCAGCCGGCGGATGTTCAACTGGACCCTCGTGTGCTTTGCCTTCCTCGCCCTGCCGGCCCTGCTTTTATTGATCTGAAAAACGTACCAGGTCGGGCCTCGGCCAGAATTCCCTGTCATGTCATTGCAGGGACTTGATATAGGCGACCATATCCTTCATCCCGGGGGAATCCACCGGGATTGCCTTTCCGCCATTGGCCGCCACGATGCAGTAATTTACTGCCTCCTCGAGACTGTTTTGCGTTTTTCCCCCGATGTTGAACTGTTTTTTCTCCCCCGAATCCTCGAGACCTTTCCCGTCCGGATGGCAGGCGCTGCAGGGGGTCGTGCCTCCGGCAAAGCCCGCATCATTAAAAAGAACTCTGCCTCTCTCTTCGGGAGTCTGTCCGGCCGCCAAAGCGACGGTCATACTCAATCCGACAACCATAATCATCAGCAGGAACAGGTTTTCAATCCTCATCTGCATACCCCCTTTCTTCAGGTATTTAAGTATACCTCCGGAACCTGTCATCCGCATTTTACCGGAAATTTCCCAAAACATTTGCACGGGCGCCAAAGTAATGTCTAAAAATGTGCTTTCCGCGCCCTTTGAACTTGTTTACACCTAAATTAGAGGTACACTTTTTCAGGGAGGCCAACAGGAGAGGGGGTTCCGTTCCCTTTAACGCTCCAAACCCTCGTGATGGCCTGCCCGAAATATCCATCCGGATAAGGATCCACCGGTTAATCTTTGATGGCATTGAGGTTTCAGGTGAGCACATCGAAGCATCGCATTGTCGATTCCAAAAAATGCGAGGCCCTTTGCACCTGCGGGCACAGTCATCCGATACCTTCCATGGAGATCCTCGCGTCGGAAGAGGCCTACGCGGTCCTCGCGCAGGACTGCGCCCGGGCATGTGCGGAAAAACCCGCTCTGCTGATCGATGACGAAAATACCCACGCGGCGGCAGGGGCCCGGATCGCGGAATTGCTGGAAAACCTTTCCGTGCCCTTCCGGCTCGTCAAACTGCCCGGCGACTCGGTCTCTACCGAAAAACTGGCGGAACGGATCTTCGATTACAGCGGGGGGCACGGGGTTATTATCGCCGCGGGCGGCGGGACCATGAACGACCTGGGAAAGTACGTGGCCGAAAAAAGAGAGGTCCCATTCTGGTCCGTGCCGACGGCGCCGTCAATGAACGGGTACACGTCCTCCATCGTGGCCATTAAAATCAATGGCGTTAAAAAAACCCTCCCTTCCCTGCCTCCCCGCTATATCTATGTGGATCCGAAGGTCATCCAGAACAGCCCCCTGCGGCTCCGCCAGGCCGGGTTCTGCGATGTCCTGGCCAAAAGCGTGTCGGACTGGGACTGGCAGGCTGAGTCCCTTCTGTTCAGCGGCACCTATTGCGCCTTGCCTTCCGCCATCGCCAGCGAGGCCGAATCCGGATATATCAACGATCCCGAAAAAATCCTTCAGGGCGATCGTCAGGCCGTCATGGGGCTTTTCGATGGCCTGCTGTTTTCCGGGGTCGCCATGAGCCTGGCCGGTTCCAGCGCCCCGGCGTCCGGGGGAGAGCACCTTGTTTCCCACTTTCTGGACATGCGCGAGGCCATAACGGGGATAAAACCGAATCTCCATGGCCTCCAGGTAGGCGCCGGCATCGTGCTGTCGGCGGCCTGCTACCGCAGGCTGGCCGCCCTCGAAGCCAAAGACCTGAAACCCGCCGCCGGGAAGGCCTTCGAGGCAGATGCCGCCCGCATTCCTTCCATATGGGGAGATCTCGCCCCCGAGGTGGAAAAACAGTTCCTCAATAAACGGGACCGCCTCCTCCAGTTCGACACAAAGCTCCCTGAAAACTGGGATGAGCTGAAAACCATTTTTGCCAAAGTCAGGACGCCGGGTTTTTTCCTCGATCTTTTCCACCGGGTCGGCCTCGACATGAAGCTGTCCTCTCTCGAAATTCCGGAGGAGGAATTCCTTCTCGGCGCGATGTCGGCCCGGACGATCAGGGACCGGATAACCGTTCTGGACTTGTCCGCCCACACGGGCATCCTCCAGGAGGCTGCCCGGGAAACGATGGAAATGCTTTCCTGAAAGGAGGCCCAAAAATGAGATGGAAGTTCTTCACAGGAACCGTCGTAACGGTCCTCACGGTGCTGCTGCTCTTGCCTGCCTTCGCCGTGCCGGCCCAGGCCGCCGACAAGCTCGGCTGGGTCGGCCCCGTCTATACGGAGCTGTCCGCAAGTCTGACAGCCGGGTTCAAGGCCTACTACAAGGAGGCTTACGGCAAGGATGTGGATATCACCGCCGTCCGTCCTGGCGGCTGGCCGGTGGTCGTGGACAAGGTAAGGGCCTGGGGAGGCAAGCCGGATGCCGACATCTTCCTGGGTGCCGGGGCACCGGCCCACGAGGTGCTGAAGGCCGAGGGCCTGATCGTGCCCTACAAGCCGAAGGGCTGGGACAAGATACCCCTGGAATGGCACGGAATGAAAACGAAGGACAAGGATGGCCTGTGGACCGTCTTCGCCCCCTGGATCGTGACTAACCTTTACAACGAAAAGGTGCTCCAGGCCCTGAAGCTGCCGCCTCCCAAGACCTGGCACGAACTCCTTAATCCCATCTACAGGGGCCAGATCGTGACGACCCTTCCCTACGCCTCGGGTACCATGCATGAAGCGGTCGAGATCATCCTGCAGGGATTCGGTGAAGAGGAAGGCTGGAAGTATCTCCGTCTCCTCGCGGCACAGCTCGCCCGATTCTCTACCGGAAGCACGGACACGACCCAGCTGGTCTGCCGCGGCGAGGTCCCCATCGGCCTCGCCCAGCCGCAGATGAACGCCATGGCGGCCCGCAAGGACGGGTTCCCGGTGCGCGACCTTCTGCCGGAAAAGACGATCCTTGTTCCCGAAGCGGTGGCTCTTCTTAAAAACGCGCCCAACGAAGAAGTAGCCAAGATCTTCCTGGACTGGCTCTTTAGCGAGGACGGGCAAAAGCACGTACTGGAAGGCCGCTACTTCGCGGCAAGCCCCGACGCCAAATTCGACAAGTGGGAAAAAGAAGGCGTCGAGATGGCAACGCACGCAAAGGCCGCGTTGGGCGTCAATTCGTTCTGGGAATTGAAAGTCGACTTTATCGAGTACGATCTGGACCTCGCAACGAAGCGTTGGGACGAGGTCAACAAGAAATACGAAAACGAGATCTATCGGAAATGGACTGAACTGAAAAACAGCCTGTTTCTCATAGAGGAAGTGGAGGGCGAAGTTGACGCGGCAGCGGCCGCCAATTACAATGTCGAGAAGGCCTCCGCCCAGATAAGGGAGGCCCGGAGGCTGTTCGAGATCGATGGCAACTACGCCGCGGCCAGGCTGGCCGCTATGAAAGCCCGCACGATGCTCGTTTCCCAATAGGGGATAAGGGCAGAATTTCATAACCCGGGAAAGGAATATTCCCCGGACGAGAGATCCAACCCACCCCTGCCGAACCCCCTGAAGGCCGTCAAGGGGGTTCGGCAGGCAGGGTGGGTCAACCATCCCTTCGCAAGCTTTCAGACAGGACCTGGGTGAGCTATGTCCCGAGGCAATGTCATTCTGGCAGCCGTCCTGTGGTCGATCATCGGATTTCTTGTCCTTTATCCGCTGTCGATCCTTCTACACGAAAGCGTCAGGATCTCCGGAACGGACACCCTGGGGCTGAGCAACTACCTCGAGTTCTTCCGGGATCCATATTATCTCAGAGTCCTCAGTAAAACCCTTCTCCTGAGCACCCTCGTGCTTTTGACTACCACCGTGTTCGGAATACCCCTCGCCTATATCCTGGCCAGGTACCGGCACAAAGGCAAAACGATTTTCACGGCCCTGATGCTTCTGCCCATCGTCCTCCCCGCCTTCGCCGGCATCTTCGCCTTCATCATCTTTTTCGGCAAATACGGGACGGTCAACCTGCTCCTTATGGATATGGGATTTATCAAGGAACCTGTGAATTTCATTTACGGTTTGCACGGCCTGGTTTTCATCCAGTCCCTGCACATGCTTCCGTTCATCGTCCTCGGGCTCTCTGCCGGCTTTACCAACATCGATCCATCCTTCGAGGAAGCCGCTGAGGTCGAGGGGGCAAGCTCTTTCCGGAGATTCATCACGGTGACGCTGCCCCTTTGCACGCCCAGCTATATGGCGGGGGCCGTCCTCGTGTTCCTGTGGCCCTTTACCGACTGGTTAACCCCCATGATCCTGGGGCAGTCGGACATCCTGCCATCGGTCGCCTACATCAACATCGCCTATCACTTCACCGACATGCACCGCAAATATATGGGAATAGTTGCGGTCGTCGTGTCGGCGGTTTTCTGCATCTCCTTTTTCCTGCTTGTCCGGTGGTGGGTCGAGAGGAAGAAATATACCGGACTTTCGAAAGGGACGACCTCCGAGGGCCGTGTGATCGAGCCCGGTCCTTTGCTCAGAGCCGGGGCGTACGCATATATGATCTTTATCGCGGTGGTGGTCCTTTTGATCCCGATCGTCCTGGGACTGGCCGCCTTTTCGAGAAGGTGGGTATTCGAGCCGTTCCCCACCTACTGGACCCTTGAAAATTTCCGGATGATCCTCCTGGAGAGCCCGCTTCTGGTCAAAAATTCCTTTTTGTTCAGCGGTATCGCCCTGGTCTTCGGGGTGGCCTTCGGGCTTCCGGCCGCCTATCTCATCGTCCGTACCAGGGTCCCCGGCAAGGATGCCCTCGATTTCATCATCACCCTGATGCTGGCTTTTCCCGGCATCGCCCTCGGGGTTGGTTATCTTCTGGCTTTCTGGGATACCATCCCCCTGGCAAAATACTGGGTCATCATGCCGCTGGCGCTTTTCGCGCGGAGGCTTCCATATTTCCTGAGGATGGCCCACGCATCCTATCTGCAGCTTGACATTTCCCTGGAGGAGGCCGCCGAGGTCTCGGGCGCGGGTAGGTTCCGGACCTTCATGACCATCTCCCTGCCTCTTTTGCTCAAAGGCGTCCTCGTCGGGGTGATGATGTTCTTCATCATGGCCTTCCAGGAGATTTCCACCGCTGTATTTCTCTACAGGGGCGGGTGGGAGACACTGCCCATCGGGATTTACCTGAACTGGCACCGCGGCATGGAGTTCGGCATCGCCGCCGCCATGGCATTTCTCATGATCGCCATCACCTTCGTCCTTCTGCTGATCGCATCACGAATCGGTGGCAACATGTTAAAGGCTGCGTGGAGTACTGATGACAAGTAAAGGTGTCAGGGGCTCTGACGCGCCCCTGGCGCCCTCTCACCCCGGCCAACGCTGGAGGAGAACAATCCAATGGCTTTTATAGAGATCAAGGACCTGCTCAAGCGCTTCAAGAAAGTGGTGGCGGTGAACCACGTCAACCTTGAAGTGCAGGAGGGGGAAATGATCACCCTTCTCGGCCCCAGCGGCTGCGGCAAAACGACCACCCTGCGCTGCATCGCGGGACTGGAGAAACCCGAGGGGGGCGATATCATCATCGACGGGAAGTCAATGCTCTCGGAGGGGTTCGTCCACCCGTCCAGACGGGGTATCGGCATGGTGTTCCAGAACTATTCCGTCTGGCCGCACATGAAGGTTTTCAACAACGTCGCTTATGGCTTGAAGCTTCAGAAGGTCGCGTCCCAAAAGGTCCGGGAGAGGACTTTAGAGTCCCTCAAAATGGTGGGATTGGAGGGTCTGGAGGACCGGTATCCCTCCCAGCTCAGCGGCGGGCAACAGCAGAGGGTAGCCCTGGCCCGGGCGCTGGTGAGAAACCCCAAGGTCCTGCTCCTCGATGAACCATTAAGCAACCTGGACGCGAAACTCCGGGAGAAGATGCGTTTCGAGATCAAGAATCTGGTGAAACGCATGGGCATGACGGCCGTCTACGTCACCCATGACCAGGCGGAGGCCATGGTCATCTCCGACCGGATCGCCGTCATGGATTCCGGGAATATCGTGCAGATCGGAACCGCGGAGGAAATCTACAGCAAACCCGCTAATAAATTCGTGGCCGATTTCATCGGAATCATGAATTTCATGGCCGGCGAGATCGTCCCGTCACCCGAAGGTCTGGATGCGGCCTATGTGCGGACCGAATTTTCCGACAGGGTGCTGTGCGCGGCCAACGGCGGCGGATCGGCCGCCAACGGTGAAAAGGTCTCTGTTTCCATCCGCCCCGAAGACGTGGAAGTCTTTCCGGATCCGCCTCCCCAAAAGGAGAATGTGTTCAAGGGCACTATCGCCCACAAGGCCTTCCTGGGCAATTTTCTCTTTTTCTTCGTGAAGGTTGACGGAACGATGATCCAGGCCCAGGTCTCCAGCCAGCTGCCACAGGAGGAGGGGGAAGAAGTCTACCTTTTTCTGAACCCGGAAAAATGCATCATCCTTTAAAAAAACAGGTGCAGCAGGTGAAGCGGGCAGGTCCCGCGCACAGCGCCCGGTGCGCAGCGCTCCGAAACCCGTAGAATCGTAATTGGACGTTTACCTGGGGGGCCACAGAGAAAGACACTTCGTCTCTCCCTGACAAAACGGGGTTTGCCATGTTCAGGATTTTTTTCCGCAAACAGCATCAGGTTTACTCACTGGTCGAAAAGTACCTTGAGGCCCTCCAGAAGACCCAGGAGTACTTTTCCCTGGCCATGGAGGTGTGCCTGGCCGATGACAGGGCACGGTCGGACTTCGGGTTCCTCACCGACGAGACCCACCGTTTTGAGTCCCAGGCGGACGATGTCCGGGAGGAGATCAAAACCCTCATGTACTCCAAGGTCCTCCTCCCGGAATCCCGGGAGGACATCATGAGACTCCTCGACGGTATGGACAAGATCCCCAGGGACATGGAGATCATCCTCAACATGATCAAGACCCAGAAAATATCGATCCCGGACTTCCTCGCTCAGGAGATCAGGGACCTCATCAAGGCGTCCCTGGAGGCGGTGGACCTCATGAGGGTCCAGGTCCAGGATCTTTTCCGCCGGAAGGGACGGATCAAGGAACTCGTGGCCGTGATCGACCGGAAGGAAAGTCAGTGCGACAGGATCGAGAGAAGCCTTGTAAACGCCATCTTCGACTCCGGTCTGGACGGGTTTTTAAAGCTCCAGCTCAAGGAACTGGTCATCTTCCTGGGGGATATTTCCGATCACGTCGATGTCATGTCCAAGCAGATCAACATCATCAATCTTAAGAGGCATGTCTAGATGTTACCCCTCGCAGCAGGGGTCTTCATGGGGTGGGCACTTGGCGCTAATAACGCATCCAACGTCATAGGGCCGGCCGTCACCTCGAGGATGCTCCGATTTGGGCCCGCGGCATTCATGGCCTCCCTGTTCGTCCTGATTGGAGCCATGCTCCAGGGCCGTTCGGGAATAGACACCCTGTCGAGTCTAACGGAGATGACCCTCCATCAGGCGGTCCTGGTCTCTGTATCCGCAGCCATCACCATGACCCTCATGACGATCTGGCGCCTCCCCGTGTCCACATCCCAGGCAGTGGTGGGAGCCATCCTCGGTGTCGGTGTGCTCAACCGACATGTTGACACAGCGACTCTTTCCAAGGTAGTCACATGCTGGGTGGGAACCCCCATAGGTGGAGCCCTGATGGCCATGGTGCTCTACCGGGTGTTGGCAGCGCTCCACAACCGCTTCCAGCCCAACCTCCTCGAAAGCGACAGCCTCGTTCGCATCGGCCTCGCGGCGGCCGGGGCGTACGGCGCCTTCGCCCTCGGGGCCAACAACGTGGCCAACGTCACCGCCGTTTTTGTCAGAGCCGGGCACCTTTCAGTCTCCGCCGCAACCCTGATCGGTGGCTTAAGCATCGGACTGGGTATCCTGACCTTCAGCAAGGGAGTTATGGAGACAGTGGGGTCGCGCCTGGTCCGGCTGGACCCCTTCTCCGCCTTAGTGGTACTACTGGCAACCGGTTTTACCATCCATTTTTATACTTTTATTGGCGTTCCAATCTCTACCTCCCATGCCGTCATCGGGGCAGTCCTGGGTATCGGCCTTCACAAAGGGATCAGGACCGTGAGCAGCCGAACCCTGGTCTCCATCCTGAGCGGGTGGATTTTCACACCCTTCGTCGCGGGGGCCCTGGTGCTGGCTCTTGTCAAATTATTGGGAGAATCGTGAAAAGAAAGGATTTTCTGCCCAGGCTCAAAACGGGGAAGCCTTTTGACATCCTTGTCATCGGGGGAGGGGCGACCGGGTGCGGGATCGCCCTGGATGCCGCCAGCCGGGGGCTCAGGGTCGCCCTCGTGGAAAAGAACGACTTTTCCGAGGGCACCAGCAGCCGCAGCACCAAGCTGCTGCACGGCGGCGTCCGCTACCTCGAGATGGCTGTAAAACACCTGGACAAGGGACAATACCACCTGGTGAGGGATGCCCTGCAGGAAAGAGGGATCCTCCTTCGTCTGGCCCCCCATCTTTCCAATACCCTTCCACTGGTCACCCCCCTCTACAGGTGGATGGAGGTTCCCTACATCCTGTCGGGACTTAAACTCTACGATGTCCTTGCCGGGTCTTCCGGCATCGGGAACAGCCGCCTCCTGGGCAGGGAAAAGGCGCTCAAACGCTTCCCCATGCTCCACGCCGAGGGCCTCAAAGCCGGAGTTCTCTATTACGACGGCCAGTTCAATGATGCCAGGATGGCCGTCTGCATCGCCCTGACCGCGGCACATCACGGAGCTGTCATCGCCAACCACGTTGGCGTCAACGATCTCATCAAGGAAAACGGGAAAACAGCAGGCGCCGTGGTCCGCGATTCCATCTCCGGCGAATCATGGGAAGTGCGGGCGCGCACGGTGGTCAACGCAACCGGCCCCTTCACGGACAACCTGCGCCTCATGGACAACCCGGCTTCCCGGCCCATGCTCGAGGTCAGTTCGGGGGTCCACATCCTTCTGGACAGGCGCTTCGCCCCACCGGATACCGGACTGCTTATCCCCAAAACGGAAGACGGAAGGGTGCTATTCGTCCTTCCATGGGAGGGACATGCCCTGGTGGGCACCACCGACGAGCCTGCCAGGGTCGAGGAACATCCATGCCCATCCGGGGAAGAGATCTCCTATCTTCTTCGCCACCTCTGCCGCTACTTTGACCTCCAGGTAGTCGAATCGGACATAAAAGCGATCTGGTCAGGCCTCAGGCCCCTTATCAAGGACCCGAAAGCATCCGACACAGCCAGGCTGACGAGGGATCACTGCATCGAATACAGTGCTTCCGGCCTCATAACCATCGCCGGGGGGAAATGGACCACTTATCGAAGAATGGCAAAAGACGTTGTGGACCAGGCTGTCCGGCGTTTCTCCCTGAAAACCCGGAGCAAGTGCCGCACAGACCGGATTTTCATAAACGGGGGAGCAGGTTACAATCCAAACGGAGATGCCATGCTCGCCATGAAATATGGCCTTGATCCAGAGGTCGCCAGGCATTTGAACCGGTCTTACGGCGACCGGGCCGTTGAGGTGGTGAAAATCGCGGCCGCAGGCTACGGGACTCTACTTGCCAGGGAACACCCCTATCTCGAAGCAGAGGTGCTTTATGGCGTGCGCCACGAGTGCGCCGGGCATGCCATCGATGTCCTGGCCCGCCGCACCGTCCTCGCCCAGGTGGACCGGGCCGCAGCAAGGCAAGCCTCCGGCCGGATCATCGAACTCATGGCACAGGAGATGGGTTGGGACGCCGAGCGGATCAGGAAGGAAAGGGAGTTGGTCGCCGAGCGGCTCGAGGCGCTGTGAAGAAAGACAAGGGCCGCTCCCACCGGAGCGGCCCTTTCGGAATAAAGTCCTGCCTAACTGCGATCTGAAAATTCTATTCTGTCAAAGGCAGATCCAGGATGGTCTCTTCCTCCGCATAGACAATCACACCATCCGCCCCGGCCGGGAAACCAAGCCCGTCATAAGCATCAGGATCGTCCTCCTCGCACGTCAGGGCAACCCCGTAATCCCCGGGCATGACGAAACCGATGAGGTAACTGTATAATGTCTCTTCCCCCATAGTTTCCTCAGTCAACGGGACGCTGGTGACGTACGAGTCATTGTCGGGGTGGATGTCCTCGGGCGTGAAATCGCCCACGGCATCGGTGCGGTCAAACAGGTAGACATTGGCCTGCGCTGTGCCGCACTCGGCGGCCAGGAATTCCGCGTCCACTGTCCCGGCAACGCTTCCCACCAGGGTGTCGTCCACGAGCCTGAGGCCGGTGGGCTTTAACTTGTAGAACTCGTCATCCTGGGGATCGGTCACGTTTTTCCTGAGGTCAAACTCCACCGTGAACCGGCTCGTGCCCCCCGCCGCGATGGTTACCTCCCCTTTGGGTTTAAAACCCGACTCTTCCTCGCTGGGGATCTCAAGGGGGTATCGGCAGGTTGAATCCGCGAACACCACCCCTTCAGGCGGCTCGAGGCACTCGGGGGAGTCTTCGTCGAAGGCAATCCAGGACATCTGCTCGTCCTCGTTGAAGGTGAGGTCGGCATCCAGGCGAACCTTGTAGGTGCCCGCGGGCAGCTCCAGATCGGTAACGAGCACCGCGTGGCCGTTCCCCTGATAAGCCAGAAGGTCGACCTCCCGGCTTTCCTGCGGGATGTCGAATGGTCCCTGAAAGTCTTCTTCATCAAGGCCCTCGAGTGATAAGGAGATGAAAGTGACCACGAATTCCTCGGCATTGTCGACTGCCGCGTCGGTGACAGCGAGGTCGAGATAGCCCACAGAGGAACTCCCCCCGTCCCCGCATCCCACCACCAGCGACAGGACCAGACTGAAAAACACTGCGAATTTCAATTTATCCGGACGCATTTCATTTCTCCTCTCTTTCCGGAACAGATCCTTCGTCCGTTCGAACCATCGGAAAAAGTGTTGATAAAGCATAACATAAAAACCCCTTTCTGACCAAGGTCGGGAGGGCTTGCTGTTTCCGCTCCTTGCCCTTATTCGCCCCCTGTGCTACAAAATACGGGCCCGCAGGCTGGCTCAAGGTTGAGTAAGCATCCCCAAAGCCGGCCTTTCAGAAGGGTCGTCACACGGTTAAAGAATCCCTCAAGGAACCTCGAAGAAGCATCCTCACCTTTCATGGTCCCCTGAAGCATTCAACCTGGCGATCTTGTTTAACGAGCCTTGTGAGGCACAACCCTTAAATTCAAAGGATGTACAATGGCGAAACGAACTAACTTCGGATTTGAAAAACGCCAGAAAGAAATGGCCAAGAAAAAGAAACAGGAAGAAAAACGGCAGCGCAAAATTGAAAAGAAAGACCAGCAGCCAGATGAGAGCGCGGCTGATCCGCAGCCGGAAAAAGACCCATCCTGAATATCAGGAAAATGCAGCTTGATTGTCAGGCGGCCTGCGGGCCGCCTTTTTTACGAGACTCATCCCTCCCCGGGCCGGACCGGGGAAGCTGGCTTAAAGTAAATTTGGCGCTGATTGCCAGACTGAGCTGGGATGTGTATTCCTATTTTATGATCCGCGCCGCGGGACCACATCAGGCAATAAGGACCACAAGGATAAGGATGAGCAGGAACATGACCCAACTCATTGTCACCGAACCTTCTCCCCCCGCCTGGATGGTCTCGAGCTGCTGAAGCACCTCGGCCCGCGTCTCAGGGGTTAAGGAATCAATACGCTCCATGACCTCCTCCGTAGAAAGGCCCAGTTGTTCGAGACGTTCCTGGATCAGCATGTTTTCGAGGCCCGCCTGCAGGAGGGATAGATCCTCCTGGACCATTCCATCGGAGATGTTGTCAGTAGAGCGGATAAACTCTGCCGTGGCGACAGTAGGCAGAGCAAAGCTCGACAACATGACCATCGCAAGGGTCAGGTACAAAAAACCCTTCGACTTGCGGAAAAAAGCCCTTTTTCTCATGACGCTCCTCCTCTTTGTACGGGTTTAAGGGGCCGGATATCCCCATTTAAAAGGGCCGGCCGCTTCCCCTGGCTCCTTAAGGCGTCCAGGAACAAACCAGATTTTCGACCGCCGCCCTATCACCAGTGAGTCTACCAGGAGGATCAGGAACAGGAAGAACAGGATTCTGGCGATGCCCGAAGCGGCGGAGGCGATATCCGTAAATCCCAGGATTCCCGAGACGAGAGCAACGACAACAAAAATTAAAGTCCACCGCAGTATTGTCTCCCCTTTCCGTTCGGCCGCCCCGGTTCGAACCGGGTCGAAGTTCAAATGAATATTTGTCTAAATTATACCAGACACTTTTGGGAACCGGGGACGAGCCCCGAAATCCGCAATAAATTGCTTCGTTTCGACTCTTGAAAAAACGGTTTCGGACCTCGACGTGATCCTGGACCGCTTTTTTCAGAGGAGGTCAACCAAAGGGGTCAGGAAATGTTTTTTCAATCAAACCCCTCATCTGGATCTTTTTATCAGACGCAGCAGGAACAGCAGGACAACAGCTCCGATTGTGGCGACGATCAAGGCGCCGAACAACCCGCCGCCGGCGGATACACCGAAAAAGCGGAACAAAAAGCCGCCTATAAGGGCGCCAATCACCCCGACGATGATATCTCCCACGATGCCGAATCCTCCGCCTTTCATCAACTGCCCCGCCAGCCATCCGGCGGCCAGACCAATCAGGATAAACCAGACAAATTCCATTTCATCGACTCCCTCCTGTCCGCGTAACATATTCATGGTATTCACAGAATATGAAACCGGACCTCAATAAATTCCGCGGCGATCTGGGGAATTTTTACATGTTGTTCCCGGCGCGGTATCTTTATAATTATAGATGCTTTCAAATATGAATGTCCTATGTGCGTTTAAAATGGATATTGAGGGGTGTCGGAAGCTTGCCGTGAGGGGCAATCAATGGGCCAATTTGTTGAGGTATCATTGGTGGGTCCTTCGGTCCTAATAATCATTTTGATTTGAGATCGCTTTGCCGATCATGTCCCTCTGTTCATTGGAACCGTGCTGATTCCAATTCGTTTCATTCAAGGTCGATGTCTGTTGCGGTGTGGAAAGAGTTCTATGCGGCCAGTTTCCGGGTTGATTGGTCCGGTCGGCCGCGGCCCGGGTTTTTCCCGTGGTTCTTTGGCGTCATGTCCGTGGTGGGATTCCATGAGTATCTTTTGCGGCAAAAAGACGAGGTGAACACAATGAAGATGGCGGCAATCGTTCTGATCGTGCTCGGTGTCCTGGGGTTGGCGTATGGCGGTTTCAGCTACATCAAGGACACCCATGAGGCCAGGCTGGGGCCGATCGAACTGTCGGTGAAGGACAGGGAGACGGTCAATGTCCCGGTCTGGGCCAGCGGGGGGGCAATCGTGATTGGCTGTGTGCTCCTGCTTTCCGGAATCAAAAAAAAGAGCTAGCTTCTGCGCCTTGTGTCCGGCAAGGGAGAAGTGAGTTTACGCAAAATGTGACCCTGGCTTTGCGTGAATCATGAAGAGCGTCCGCCGATTCTGCCGTTTGGGTCGGGTATCGGCAGAGTTACAATCAGACAGGATCAGGCCAATGTCAAAGACAACCAGAATTGTTCTCTTCGCTGTCGGCGGGTTCGTTGGTATCCTCCTCCTCGTCGCAATTGTCCTGCTTCTTTTTATGGACGCCAATGTCTACAAACCCCGGCTGGAGACGGCCGCCTCCGAAGCTTTGGGGATGGAAGTCAGGGTCGGCGGCCAGCTGAAGATCGGCCTCTTCCCGGGCCTGCTGGTCACACTTGAGGACGTGCATCTCCGTAATAAGGAAGCGGAGATCGCCTCCGCCGGGGAGGCCAGACTCAAGATCGCACTCCTCCCTCTTATCCAGAAAAAAGTCCGGATCGGGAAGATCGCGCTGAAACACCTCAGGATTTTCATCGAGCGGGACCGCGGCGGAATGTTCAAGGTGGAGAAACCGGGGGGGGCCGGAGGGACTTTGCCTGCCCTGAACCTGGCAAAATTATCTCTCTCGAACGGGACTTTCTTATACTCGGACGGGCAGTCCGGGGAAAGATCTGAGGCTGAGGATTGCAGCCTGGATATGCGGGGTTTGCGGTTTTCGGGTGGGGAAAGCCCGGTTCTCATGAGGAGCCTTTCCTTCACGGCGGACCTCGCCTGCGGGAAGATCCGGACTAAAAACATCGCGGCGTTCGATTTGAAAATAACGGCCACGGGGAAAAATGGGGTGCTCAATCTGGAGCCGGTCACGATGACTATCGTCGGCGCCCAGGGTAAGGGAGGCATCCAGGCGGACTTTTCAGGCGCTGTCCCCCGTTACCGCGTCCATTTCTCCCTGCCGCAGTTCCCCATCGAGGAGTCCTTAAAAAGCCTGTCATTGGGGAAGATCGGAAAAGGGCTGATGGATTTTTCCGTGAACCTGTCGATGCAGGGAAAGACCGTGAAAGGGATAAAGGAGACCGCGGACGGAGAAATCTCCCTCCGGGGCGAAAACCTCACTCTCAATGGCCGCGATCTCGATGAGGAGCTCGCCCGTTTTGAGTCCAGTCAGAACTTCAACCTTGTGGACGTGGGCTTTTTCTTCTTTGCCGGGCCCGTCGGCCTGGTGGTCACCAAAGGGTACGATTTCGCCAGCATTCTCCAGGGACCGGGGGGGCACAGCGACATTCGGACGCTCGTTTCCGACTGGAAGGTCGAGCATGGCGTGGCGCAGGCACAGGACGTGGCCATGGCGACGAACAAGAACCGGATCGCCCTCCGGGGAGGGCTCGATTTCGTCAACCAGGAGTTCAGTGATGTGACGGTGGCGCTGATCGATACGCAGGGCTGCGCTACGGCGCTGCAAAAAATACATGGCAGTTTCCAGGAACCGGTGGTGGAGAAACCGAATATCCTCAAGTCCTTTGCTGCACCGGTGCTCAAGCTGCTTGAGATGGGAAGAGACCTCTTCTCTGAAGGAGAGTGCGAAGTGTTTTACGCCGGCTCGGTCGCGCCGCCGGAATGAGGAGGCTTTCACCTCAACCCGCGTGAGAAATGCTTGGACAACTCGGGAGGGATCAAGCCTGGAAAGGGCGTGGAAAATAACCTTCCCCCTTGAAGGATCGATCCTGGACTCTGAAAAGGGATTAGGTCGGATCAGGGGGAAGTAGACCCCCATTTCTTTAAATCAGGGATTTATCCTCAGGCGGCCTGAAGGCCGCTTTTTTTTGGATTAACTCTCCCCATACCGGACGGGTGCAGGGAGTCCCGGGCAAATTCGTTGCTGATGGCCGGATTGCGATCTGGTGTGAAAAAAGCGTTCACATCGTTGCATCGTCGGAAACAGGACACCACGACCGCACCCAAACGGAATGATTTCCCCGAAAGGTATCTATAACGAGGAAGCCAGGTCCCGGCCCGAAACCCGGTTCAGGATAAACAGGGGTATCAGCACAGACAGGATCAGGATCGTCGCGTAGGAGGAGGCGGGACCGAAATCCCCGCTGCCGATCCGCTGGAAGATCTCCACGGTCATGGTGGCCCAGGGACCGTAGTACAGGACGATCGTGCTGCTCAGCTCCGCCAGGGTCGTGACCCACATGATGACCGCTCCGGCGAAAATCCCGGGAAGCATGAGCGGCAGGACCACTTTTGCAAAAGAGAGGACCGGCGGCACACCAAGGTTGATGGACGCCTCCTCGATGCTCGGATCGATCTGCTGCAGGAGCGACGAGGTCGTCTTGATAGAGTAGGGCGCTTTCCGGACGAAGTAGGCCAGAACGAGGATCATCCAGGTCCCGGTGAGCACAATGAACCCCTTGTTGTAGGTGGCGGCCAGCGCGATGCCCTGAACGGTCCCGGCAATGGCCAGCGGCAGCATGACCAGAAGATCGAGGAGATAGCTCACCGGACCTCTTTTGCGCACCAGGAGATAGCTCACCAGGATGCCGAAGACGATTCCGATAAGGGTGGCCGTGGTCGCCAGGAAAAAGGAGTTGATGATCGGGCGCGGGGCGATGGTGAACGCGCGGATGAAATTTTCCAGGCTGAACTGCCCGAAGTACATGACCGGCCCCTGCGTTTTGGTGACGGAAGAGACCATGACGACCGCGAAGGGAAAGAGGGCAACGAAGACCGTACCCGCGCAGAAGAGCCAGATGAGGAACGTCGGCAGGGTGCGAAGGCGCTTCACCTGGATCGGATTTAACGAGGTCATGGTGTAGTTCTTCCGCTCCACCCAGTATTTCTGGAAGACCGTCAGGCCCAGGGTGATGGCAAGAAGGATCATGCTGAGCGCCCCCGCCATGGCCGGATTGCCTCCGAGTTCGCTGATGAACTCATTGTAGGCCTGAACGGAGAGCACCTTGAAGTCCTCGCCGATCAGGACCGGCACGCCGAAGTTTTCGATGCAAAGATAGAAGACGACCAGGGCCCCGGACAGAATGGCCGGCGTCACGACCGGGAGGGTCACGGTGAAGAAAACCCGCAGTTTCCCGGCGCCGAGGTTCGTCGAGGCCTCTTCCAGGGAGCGGTCGATGGTGTTGAGCGCGGATGAGACCATCAGAAAAATAAAAGGGAAAAACTGCAGTGTGAAAACCAGGACGATCCCCTTCCACCCGTAGATGCTTGGCATCTCCAGACCAATGCCATGGAAAATCTTCGCAAAGAGGCCGTTTCGGCCCAGGAGGATCAGCCAGGCCTCGGCGCCGATGAAAGTGGGCAGGATGAGCGGCAGCGTTCCCAGAGTCCGGATCAGGTTCTTGCCCGGGACCTCGTAGCGGGAAAGGAAGAAGGCGAAAGGGACCCCGATGGTCATGGCGAGCACGGTAGACAGGGTGCTCACGAAAAGGCTGTTGCGCAGGCAGCGCAGGTAGTAGGGATAATGCAGGAAAGTAGCGTAGCTCTTCAGGGACCATGCGCCTGTTTCCGGATCAATAAAGCTCGCCTTGAAGATGTAGAGGATCGGGTAGAGGACGGCGAAGAAGAGAATGACGAAGATCGCCGCCAGGATGATGTTCCACCCCTGAAAGTGCTTGCGCAAGGCTCCCCCTATTCCCGGATCACGAGGGGACGGTCAGCGGGCAGCCGGTACCAGAGAGTTTCCCCGTCCTGGCGGATCTTCCCCTCGGCGGGATAGTGTTCCTCGATGATGACCGGCCTTTCCCCGGGACCGGAGACGCGGTAGCGGATCAAAGAGCCCAGAAAACTGCTGCTCAGGATCGTCCCCGAAAGCAGATTCTGTTCTCCGCTGGAGGGGTCCGCCACGACACGGATCCATTCCGGCCGAACAGACAGGATGACGCGGGGGCCGGCCGGCCTTTCGCCGGCAAGGGAGAAGCTGCGCCCGTCGACCTGGGCGCTGATCCGGGACTGCGCCTCGTCGTATCCCGTAACGTTCATCTCCAGGATGTTGCTGTTCCCCATGAACTCCGCGGCGAACCGGCTCTCCGGCCGGTAGTAGATCTCGAAAGGTGCCCCTACCTGCTCGACGCGGCCGCAGTTCAGGATGGCGATCTGGTCGGAGACGGCCATCGCCTCTTCCTGGTCGTGGGTGACGTAGATGGTGGTGATGCCGAGCTCTTTCTGGATGCGCCTGATTTCCTCGCGCATGCTCACCCGAAGCTTGGCGTCGAGGTTGGAGAGGGGTTCGTCCATGAGGAGGATCTGCGGTGAAATGACGAGGGCCCGGGCGAGGGCCACCCGCTGCTGCTGCCCCCCGCTCAGCTGGCTCGGGGCGCGGCGCTCCAACCCCTGGAGCTGAACGCTTCCCACGATCCGACCGACGCGCTCGGCGATCTCTCTTTTCGAAACCTTCCTTGCCCTGAGACCGTAGGCGATGTTGTCGAAGACGCTGAGGTGGGGGAAAAGGGCGTAATTCTGGAACACCATCCCGGTCTCGCGGCGATGGGCCGGGATGTGGTTGACCACCCGATCGCCAAAACGGATCTCGCCCGCCTCGGGATGGTAAAAACCCGCGATGGTCCGCAGCAGCGTGGTTTTCCCGCAGCCGCTGGGACCGAGGAGGGTAAAAAAAGCCCCCTCCTCGATCGTCAGGCTGACATCATCCACCGCCCGGAGCGGGCCGAAGGATTTTATTATATGGCTCAGTTCGACACGCATGCGCCTATTTTGACAGGACGATCTCCTTCCACCTGGCAAGGATCTCCTTCTGGAGCTTGTCGGCCTCCATGGGATCGAAACTCTTGAGAGTGGGGATATCCTGCAGGGCGGGCAGTCCTTCCGCAACTCCCGCATCGAGGCGGGCGGGACGGCGGGAGAACTTGGCGAAGATCTCGTCCACGACCGGCTTGCTGATCAGGTAATCGAGGAACTGCTTAGCCTCTTCCGGATGGGGGCAGTTCTTCACGATGCCGGCAGCTTCAGGGGCCACGAAAGCGCCGTCCTCGGGATAGATGATCCCGACGTTCTTGTCGCCGCCTGCGATATAGCGGTGGGCGGCGTATTCCATGGTGACGCCAAGGGGGTACTCCCCGGCGGCCACCCCTTTGTAGATCAGGCTGGAGCTGTCGAGGATCTTGGCGTTGGCGATGAGCTTGTTGATCCCGTCCCAGCCGTAAAGCTTGTAGATCCCATAGGCCTGGGCATAGGACGATCCCGATTTTTCAGGGTTTCCCATGACGATCTGGCCCTTCCATTTGGGATCGAAGAGATCCTGCCAGGTCTTCGGCATATCCTCGGCCTTGACGAGGCCCTTGTTGACCATGATGATCATCACGTGGGCGTTGCTGGCCGTCCATCGGTTATCCTTCTCGACGTAGCCCGCAGGAAGGGCCGCCGCCTCGGGCGACTTGTAGCTCTGGAAATTCTCCTTGGCGTTCTCCATGACGGCCGAGTCGCCGCTCCAGAAAACATCGCAAAGCGGCCTGTCCTTTTCGGCGGCGATCCGCTTCATGGCCTCACCCGTGCCCATGCGGACGACAGAGACCTTGATGCCGGTCTTGGCCTCGAAGCCCTGCGACACCATATCCAGGAGCTCGGAAGGGTTGGAGGAATAAAGGACGACCTCCGCCGCCGCGGCGACGCCGGCAAATCCGAAGAAAATTACCGATAAAACAGCCAAACATCTGATCAGTTGCCTGTGCATGGGGTTACCTCCTTGGAAGGGGATCACACTAAAAAATTACCGTTGTGCGCCTCTTTTTAATAGGCTGGAGCGACGTAACAACCTGCTGAAAATATAAACAATTTAAGGGAAATGCAACCTAAAACCAGGGTGGCTGATACCGCCTGGCCGGACAAGCCCCGAAAAAACAAGAAGGCACGGAAATTAACATGGACCGCTTTCAAGGGGTGCCAGAACCCGGGAGAATGTCTCCAACGGCCATGGGCGAATCAGGGGGATATTTTACCATGGAAAAACCGGCAAAAGCCCGGGAAAACGTCGGGAGACTTTCAAAACGATCTGTCGCTGCCACACTCCCAATGCCGCCCACTCGAAATTCATTTGATTCCCTTTTACCTTTAACTCTGAACTCTGGGCTCTGACTCTAGACTCTGGTCTCGGGACTCCAATTAAAAGACCCCACCTCACAATGAAGCCATTTAACTGGTACGGCTCAGCGCCTCCATGTGCCTCTTCCCCGCGCAAGCCCGTCACGCACGCCCCAATACCACCCTAACCAGCATGTACATCCCCATCACAAGGAGGAGGAAGGTCACCGCTTTCCTGTAGGCGCCGGAATTCATCCTGCTGTAGAGGTGGGAACCGGCCAGCAATCCAGCAGTGGCGGGGAGGAAACCGACGGCGAAAAGCCGGATGACTTCTGCTGTTACTAGCCCGAAGGAGGCATGAATGGAACTGACGGCGATTCCCGCGATCATGAAATAGCCGACCAGAGTCGATTTTACGGCGTCTTTTTCCCACGGCTGCAGGGAGGCGTATATGATCACTGGAGGGCCGTTGGCGCCGATGCTTCCGCCCAGGATGCCCGACAGGAACCCGGCGACCCATTTCCAGACACCGGACAGCTCCTTTTCGCGAGGCCTGGAAATAAAGAGGTAAAGAGAAAAGGAGGTCAGCAGCAAGCCGATGAGGACTTCCAGGTACCGGGCCTGTACATGTTTAAGCAGTTTGGCTCCAATGACCATGCCGGGAACGGCAGAGATGAAAAGAGGGATGATCCTTTTATAACGGACATGGGCGTTAAGCTGGATCCTTAAAATCGTCGTGTTGCAGATGGCCAGAAGGCTCACCAGTGGGACGGCTGTCCTGACGTCCCAGAACAAAACTATTAGCGGAAGCGCAATGAGGACAGACCCGAAGCCGGACAGCCCCTGGGTGAACCCGGCGATGAAAACAACCATGCCCAGATAGAATAGTTGCATATCTCCTGATAATCCCCTTATTGTTGAGCAGATGAATCCAGATGTTCCGGGTCCGGCGGGCTTCCCTGACCAATACCACTTCCCGGACGGAACTCAAATTCCAAAATCCCGGGGGGTCTCTGAACCCTGAATTCCCCGCAATAAAGGGCCCCATTTCAAGGGAGCCCTGTATTTTGCGGGTTCCAGGTCGTAAACGATGAACGGGGTCAGGCATGGATTTTGAGGTATTCGACCCAATTTGTCAGATGCTGTTCAATCAACACCCTTACCCTGCTGGCCTGCCAGCCTTTTGATAACACCTGTCAGCAGCCGGTTCTGATCGATTATTGGTGGTAAAATTATTATGAAAAAGCGGGTTTCTGTCGGTCCAACAGTTTGTAAGTTTTCCGGAGGTCACAATGAAAAATGAACGCATCGATTCAAAGGTATATGATCTATACGATGAATACGTTCACACCCTCATGAACAGGCGCACCTTTTTCAATGTGGCGTCAGCCCTGGCTGTGGTCGGCGGATCCGGTCTTGCCATGGCCAAAGCCATGATGCCCCGCTACGCCGAAGCGCAGACTATCTCCTTCACAGATGAGCGAATCAAGGCACGTTATGTGGACTACGAATCTCCCGGCGGCACATCAGGCAGGATGCGGGGGTACATGGTCAAGCCGGCCGGAGATGGTCCCTTCCCGGCGGTACTGGTCATCCACGAAAACAGGGGCTTAAATCCGTATATTGAAGACGTGGCGCGCCGGACGGCGGTGGAAGGTTTTCTCGCTCTGGCGCCCGACGGGCTGGCACCCATCGGCGGCTACCCGGGAAACGACGACGACGGCAAGGTCATGCAGAGTTCCCTGGACCCGGACAAGCTATTTACGGATCTGTTTAACAGCGCCAGATTCCTGAAAGGTCACGAGCTGTCTTCCGGAAAGCTTGGCGCCACGGGTTTCTGCTATGGAGGGGGCGTAGTCAACAAACTTGCCGTATTGATGGGGGCGGACCTGGATGCCGCTGTGCCTTTTTACGGAATGGCTCCGGCCGATGAGGATGTACCAAAAATACAGGCACCCTTGATGATCCATTACGCCGAGGACGATCCCCGGATCAATGCTTCAAGGGAAGCCTACCGCAGCGCCCTGGAAAAAAACGGGAAGGATTTCGTCATTTACACGTATGAGGGGACCCGGCACGGCTTCCACAACAATTCCACGCCCCGTTATGATGAGGCGCAGGCAAATATAGCCTGGGAAAGAACCATGGCGTTTTTCAAAAAACATCTCATGTGATATTCTGTGGGACAGGTCGAAGGGAAAACTGTATCCTACCTTTTTTATACATATGGAATATGCGTCCTGAAAAATCCGTCCTGAAAAAACAAAAGGCCTCTCAAATGAGAGGCCTTTTGTAATTGGCCCCCCGGGCCGGACTTCCGCCTTCGCTCCTGGGGCTTCGGCGTGACAAACGAACCAGTTCCGTACCTTGTCGCTGCTTCTCATCCGTCCTCTGGACTCTACACCCTGGACTCTGAACTCCCAATAACAGGCCCCACCTTTCGGCGGGGCCTGTTATTGGCTGCCTCCCCGGGACCGACGGCTGTGGGAACTACACAACCTGGCTGCAACTGACGTGGATCAAAGGACAAAACAGAAAAGGGTGGGGCTGCTTCCCTTCCTGACAGCAAGGAGGTTCTCTTCGTTGTTCCTTCCCAAATCCTCCTTGCGGACCTCTCATTCCAGAGATAAAATTACGGTTCCAACATGCAGCACCACGGTCCGCCTCAACCCGGGTGGGCCGTGGGGGTTCGGCAACTGGGTGTTCTCCGTGACCTGAGGTTTGTTCCGTCTAGAAAGGCGGGCCAGGCTGGGAGTGGATTGCGGTGAGGATGCTCGTTGATCGGGCTTTTGTGCTTTTGGGGTGCCAAGGACCTCCAATTTGCACCTTCAAGTTGACTTGCGGGGATTCTTCTGCAGGAGTGCCCTTGGGTGGCAGAGTTCCCGATTCCCGGGCTTTTACAACCCTTGCCCCGACTATAACCACACCATTTTTGACAGAAACTCTTCAGGGTGAAGCCCTGAACGGCCCGGACCTCCACCCGAATGGAATTCGAACCCACCGGCCTGCTCGGAAAGTACACACCTTCCTCATTGCCTGTTCGAAAAAGCTTTCCCAATTCTTGTTTATTGCTTTTTCCAAGGTCCCAAGGGAAGACTTTCCCTTTTCCTTGACCCCGAACATTAACCCAATGAGGTGGAGACATGAATAATGTTGAGAGATCGTCCCCGGAAGGAAAGCAACTACCAGGTAATTTGTCAGTCAGAACAAAAGCGGGTTATTCAGCCGGGTTATTCCTGACCCTGATCCTGATTGTCTGGCTGTTTCCAGCTTCCACTGCTCTGCCCGCAGAAAAGATTCCCATCATCGATGCCCACAGCCAGATCGACCAGAACATCACCTTCGAGGAAATCCTTACTCTCATGGACCGCGAGGGCGTCAGCAGGACTATCCTGGCTCCCCGGGATCAGGTTAAGCCGGACCAGGTGCTTTCCTTTGCATCCAGCCATCCCGACCGGATAACTCCGGCCGTCAGGTCAAAATCCCATCAGCAGAGTGATGGAAGTCCGGAGGAATTCGCCCAGTATCTCGACAACCAGCTGCGGAATCCAGGTTTCGGAGCCATGGCCGAGTTTCTTTTCTGGCATGCGGAAAAGCTCGACAAAAACGGCAAGCGCATGGCACCGCAGGTGGTTGTCCCACCGGACGACCCGAAGACCCGAGTTGCGGTTGAAAGAGCAATCCAGAAAGGATGGCCATTTGTCGCCCATGTCGAATTCGCTGCCATCGGTCCCGATAAGGATCGGTTCCTTTCCAAATTTGAATCCCTGTTGAAAGAATATCCCGATCACCCCTTTGTTCTGAACCGTCTTGGCGAACTCCAGGCCCCTGAAATCAAGAGGTTGATTGCGAATCACGGGAACGTTTTCTTCATAACCGCTCAGTGCAACCCCATAGCTGTTAAAAACACAAGGGAGCCGCTGGTCAACATTTTCAAGGGGAATAAGCTAGCCCCCGAGTGGAAGGAACTGATTGTGACCCATCCGGACCGGTTCGTCCTTGGCTTTGACAACGTCTGGGCGAGGCACTGGAAGAATATGTATGTCCAGCAGGTGGAACTCTGGAGAAAGGCATTGGCAGATATTCCTGAAGATGTGGCCAAAAAGGTCGCTTTTGAGAACGCTCAGGGTCTCTGGAAGCTTCAGATCCAGCATTAGCGCCGGGAGCGACTGGTTGGCGCTGGTCAACAGATAGATTTTCACCACCCCGCAAACAGGTAGTGGGTCGGGTGCCGTTAATGGAGGGAAAGCCATGAAGCGCTGGATTGGTATCAGATTCCTTTTATCCGTTCTGATTATGATCATGGGGGTCCTCGGGTCCTGCGGGGAGGGAGGTGGGGGTGACGGGGATTAAGTCGCCAAAGCTGACGTATCCGGAACGGTCCTCGACAGCTATGGAGATCCTGTCGCCGGAGCTCTGGTAACGATCACCAGCGACCCGGTGACGACGTTTACGGATGCCAACGGTTATTTTATCGCGGAGGTCGAACCGGGCAATCACGACATAACCGTGACAGTGGGAAGTGCCACGGTCTACAGCGGTCTTTTTTCCGTGCTTGACGAGGAGCCCTTGGACCTGGGTTCCCTCGATCCCACCATTCCGGGAAGGATCTGGTACAAGGATGCGGATGAGGATCTGTTTTCCGATGGAACGAGCATCTACAGTGAAACGGAGACCGCCGAATATTACAGCACCTCCAGCTTAACCGCTGTTGCGGGGGACTGTGATGATGATGACACGGACGTCTATCCCGGGGCCGATGAAATTTGCGGTGGCCACATCGACCAGGATTGCAGCGGTGCGGACTTACCTTGTTCGCCTATCGATATGGCCTATATTCCTGCCGGCTGTTTCAACATGGGAGACTCCTTCAATGAAGGATACATTGATGAGCTGCCTGTTCACGAGGTCTGCTTTTCCAATGATTTTTTCATGGATGTCCATGAGGTGACGAACGGAGAATACGAAGAATGTGTGAACGCCAGTGTTTGCTCGGCCCCGTCATCCACCATATTGTACGATGCTCCAGAATATGCTGACTTTCCAGTGGCTTACGTGACCTGGTGGCAGGCAAATACATACTGTATATCTGCTAGTAAACGGCTTCCGACTGAGGCCGAGTGCGAGTGCGCGGCCCGAGGGGGGCTTGAAGGACAGCGATATGCTTGGGGTAATACTCTCATACCAACTGACGCCAATTTCTACCTTAACTATGATCCCTGGGAAACTGGCCCTTCGCCTGTTGAATCTTTTGCACCGAACAACTACGGCTTGTACGACGTGATGGGAAACGTGTGGGAATTGGTTGCCGACTGGTACAGTGCCACCTACTACCAAGAGGTTCCAGTTTCTTCATACGATCCCCAGGAACCTGAAACGGGTACAGAACGCGTAATGCGTGGCGGGGCCTGGAGCGACCCAAGCTGGTTTCTAAGGGTCGCAAGCCGGGACGCACGTGGTCCAACAATCGTCTCCTCTGCCATAAGTTTCCGCTGTGCCCGGGATTGAATCGCTCGCTTAGAAATACTGGGTAGGGGCGGCCTTAAGGGCCGTCCTTTTTTGGCTTCTCCTCCTCCAGCCCGACAGTTGTTGACTGACCCTCACCCATGTAAAGCACAACTTTACACGTCTCCCCGGGTCGGACTTCCGCCTTCGTCCTGGGGACTTCGGCGTGACAAGCGAACCAGTTCCGTACCTTGTCCCTGGTTTGAGTCCGTTCTTTGGGCTTTACGCCCTAAACTCTGAACCTTCATAAATAGGCCCCGCCTTTCGGCGGGGCCTATTTATTGGCTGGCTCGGGGTTCGTCCCTTCTCACGGACGCCCCGTTCACTTCAGGATCCCAGGATTCTGCTTCACGGACTCCCTGAATACAAGAGGGAAAACGCGCGCTACGGAACGGGCGTGACCGACTGCCCCCGTGTCGAGGTGCGAGGTTAGCAGCTGGAAGGTCACCTCGCGCGGAACAGCTCCTTGACAGCCAACAACAACGGTGATAACTTTCAATCGGTCAATCGATTTACTCTGGAGTGTGAAGTGACCAAGCGCAGATACGATCCCGAAGCTTCTCGCGAGGCAATCCTCGACTCTGCCGAGAAGCTGTTCGCTGCGTGCGGCTTCGGAGAGGTCTCCACCTCGGCGATCGCTGAGGCCGCGGGCGTTTCACAGAGCCAGATCCACTACCACTTCGATACCAAGCGGAAGCTCTGGGGACAGGTCTTCCAGCGGCGCTTCGCCGAGTACTTCGCCACCCAGAAGCAGACGCTCCAGGCAGCGGGTCTGGAAGGCAAGGAGCGCCTCGCGCTCTCGATTCGCGCCTACTTCGAGTTCTTCCGCGCCAACCCTCAGTTCATCAAGCTCCTCGGGCGTGCCCAACTCGACGGAGTCCAGAAGGGCGAGGAGCCTCTTTCCGCAGAGCTCATGCGGCAGGGCACCGAGGTCATCGCCCTGGCGCAAAAGGCGGGTGACCTCCGGTCCGATGTGGCGCCGCAGTTCATCCTCATCGGCTTCCTTTCGCTCGTGGCCCACTGGTTCCAGTGCCGAGATCGATATGTGCCAGAGGCGGGTCTGAAGGCCAGCCCCCCGAGCTACGACGATCAGTACCTCGACTTCATCCTCAAGACCTACCTCAAGGGCGTAACGCCATAGGAGCTCACCGATGCGTCCCTTTAACGAAGTACCACGTTCAACTCAAATTCAATCGATCAATCGAATTGCGCAGTCTCCGACGCACGGCCCGCGGAGACGTTCTTCGGAGTTGGTCTCATGAGAACTCTCGTGATCGCAGGAAGCCCCAAGGGCGAGGTGAGCGTCACTCGCCAATACGTGCGCTACCTCGAGGAGCGGTTCCCGCAACACGCGTGGTCGGTCGTGGATGTCGCGAGTCGGATCCACAAGCTCGAGCGCGACCCCGAGACCTTCGATGCGGTGATCGCCGAGGTGCGCGCCGCGGACGTCGTGCTCTGGGCCTGCCCGGTCTACGTGCTGCTGGTCCCAGCCGGCTTGAAGCGGTTCATCGAGCTCGTTCACGAGCGAGGCGCAGGGAGCGCCTTCGCCGGCAAGTACGCCGCCAGCCTGACAACGTCGATCCACTTCCACGACAACTGCGCTCACGACTACCTGAGGGCCGTCAGCGAGGACCTCGGGATTCGCTTCGCCGGGTCGCACTCGCCCGAGATGTACGACCTTCAGAAGAAGCGAGGGGCTGAGCAGCTCATCGGGTTCTGGACGCAGGTTCTCCGATGTTCAGAGCAGCAGCTCGCGACCCCCACCCGGTTCGCGTCGCTGCCGAGACAAGAGTTCGCATACACCCCGTCCCCCTGCTCGCAGCCGGCCCGCAATCATGGGCTGCGGACGGTGATCCTCCACGATTCCGACGAGGCCGAATCGCGCCTCTCGGTCATGGTGCGTCGGCTCGGGCAGTCCTTTGGCGGACCGGTCGAAAAGATCAATCTCCGCGAGCTTTCGATTAAGGGCAACTGCCTCGGCTGTCTACGCTGTGCGAACGCGAACCACTGCGCCTATGAAGGCAAAGACGGCTTCATCGACTTCTACAACAGCGTGTTGAAGCAGGCCGATCTGCTGATCTTCGCTGGTTCGGTCGTGGATCGCCATCTGTCGTCGCGCTGGCGGCAGTTCTTCGAGCGGGGCTTCTTCAATACGCACACCCCTTCGTTCGCGGGCAAGCAGCTCGCGTTCGTCATTGCAGGACCGCTCAGCCATCTGGCGAACCTGCGCGAGGTGCTGGCCGGCTACACGCAGTGGCAGGAGGCCAACCTCGTGGACATCGTTTCGGACGAGGTGCATGCCTCGGCGGAGCTGGACACGCAGCTGGATGCGCTGGCTCAGCGCATGATCGCGGCGGCGCACGACGGCTACGTTCAGACCTTCGACTTCGTCGGCGTCGGCGGGCGCAAGGTCTTTCGCGACCACATCTTCGGGCCGCTGCGCTTCGTCTTCCCGGCCGACCATCGCTACTACGCCCGCAGCGGGTTCTACGACTTCCCCACGCGCAACTGGCCGATGCGCGTTCTCAACCGGGTTCTGTTGCTGCTCTTCCAGATCCCCGCCGTGCGGCGCGCCTTCGACAAGAGGATGAAGGAGGCGACCATCATGCCGCTCGTCCGCATTCACGCTTCGCCCGACCCGCAAGGAGACTCACGATGAGCACAATCGACCGATGCAAGCCGTATCAACACAGTATCCAGACAGGAGGATATCCATGGGAACACAAGAACACCGCTCGGAAGACGTCGCCGTGAAGTCCACTCATAAGTTTGCACTCGTTACAGGAGCCAGTAACGGAATCGGCCTCGAGATGGCGCGGCTGCTCGCGGCTCTCGAGTACGATCTCGTCCTCGTCAGCAGGAACACGGGCAAGCTCAGCCAGGTCGCCGACACGTTGAGGAAGAACCACCAGGTGAACGTGCAGGTTTGTGCGGCCGACCTGTCGGAACCCGGCAGCGCCGTGCGCGTCTTCGAGTTCGTCGCCGGCCAAGGACTGGAAGTCGACGTGCTCATCAATAATGCGGGCGTCGGTCTGTACGGTGAGCACCTCGAACTCGATCTCTCCGATCTCGACAGGATGATACAACTCAACATCACGTCTCTCATCGATCTCTGCCTCCTCTTTGGGCAGCGGATGAAGAGTCGAGGACAAGGCCGCATTCTGAACATCTCCTCGACTGCGGCGTACCAGCCAGCGCCGTACTTCGCGGCCTATGGAGCCTCCAAGTCGTTCGTCCTCAACTTCTCCGAGGCGTTTGCCAAGGAACTCGAGGACTACGGCGTGACGGTCAGCTGTCTGTCGCCAGGGCCGACCGATACCAGCTTCTTCGCCAGAGTGGACGCGCTTGGCATCCAGAACGGGCACTTCGACAAGGGCGACCGCGTTGACGCCCGGACAGTTGCCGCGATCGGCATAAAGATGATGATGGCTGGTAGGATCTCCAAGATCGTCGGCGTGAAGAACTACCTGCGGGCCTGGTCCGGACGACTTGCCTCGCGGGCGATGGTCGCCAGGGTGTCGAAGAACCTGCTGATGCCAGAGCGGAAGAGTGGAGGAAGAAACCCATGACGACCGTTCGACACGTCATCTTCGGAACCGGTCCTCTGGCGCACGCGGTCATGCGAGAGCTCCTGGCTCGGGGCCACGAGCAGATCCGCATGGTCAACCGCAGCGGCAAGCGTGGCGACATCCCCGAGCAAGTCGAAGTCGTGGCTTGCGATGCGTATCACAAGAACGCCGTCCAGGCCGCGACCAAAGGGGCCGACGTCGTCTACCAGTGCGCGCAACCCGCCTATACCGAATGGCCCGAGAAGTTTCCGCCGCTGCAGACCGCGATCCTGGAAGGCACGGCGGCGAACGGCGCCAGGCTCATCGTCGGTGACAATCTCTACATGTACGGGCCGACGGGTGGCCAACCCCTGCGCGAGGACCTGCCCTACCGCGCCACGGGCAAGAAGGGTGTGACTCGGGCGCGCATGGCCGAGCAACTTCTCGAGGCGCACAAGGCCGGGAAAGTCCGCGTCGCCATCGCGCGCGGCAGCGACTTCTATGGTGAGGGCGTGCTCAACTCGCTCCTCGGTGACATCGTTTTCGGCAACCTGCTGAGCGGCAAGGCCGCTCAGGTCATGGGCAACATCGATCTGCCCCACACGGTCACCTACATTGGGGACTTCGGCAGGGCGCTGGCGATGCTCGGCGAGCGGGACGAGGCGCTCGGCCAGATCTGGCACGTGCCCAACGCCGAGCCGCAGCTCACGCTGCGCGCGGCGATCGAGCGCATCGCTGCCATCGCCGGTGTCTCCGCCAAGATCTCGGTGATGCCCAAGGCGATGTTCGAGATCATCTCGCTCTTCCACCCGATGCTGCGGGAGTTCCGGGAGCTGCGGTACCAGGTGAACGCGCCCTACGTCGTCGACCACGCGAAGTTCGTCGCCGCCTTCGGTGACAGCAGCACTCCGTTCGATGAGGCGGTTCAGCGCACCGTGGGCTGGTACCGCCACCTGTTGTCCGGTGGGACAACGGGGGGAGTCGCTTGATGACCCGTCCGGTCGGCGAACCACCGTCGGCGAGTCTCTGGCGGTCCGCCGTGGTGCTCGCCACCTTGCTGCTGCTCCTGCACGTGCTCGCAGCGTTCGAGGCGCGGGATCCCAGGATCATAATGCCGCACGCGGTCGCGTGGTTGCACGACCTATCGATCCTGCTGCTCGTCGCAGGGCTGTTCGCCGTGCTCACCCGGCCGCGCTGGCGCGCGGTGCCACAGGTCGCGCGGGCGCTCGGTTGCGGAGTGCTCGTTGCCGCCGCGATGCTGCTCGCGCTCTACCCGCGGATGCTGCAGGTGTTCCTTGCCTCGCCAGCGAACTTCCTCGAGACCGATGCGGCCACTGCCGGAACGTTCGTCCGCGACTACCTGGGGGTCAGTGTGTTGTGGCCAGCAGCGGCTGCGCTCGTCGTCGGCCTGGCGAGCTGGCGCGTCCCTTTTCCGTGGCTCGGGCGACGCTGGTTCATCGCGGGGGCTCCACTGTGCCTGCTCGCCGTCCTGGCTCTGGGCCGTGACTCGCCCAACCCGGTCGTCCTCGGGCTCCAGGACAGCGTCCGGCAGATGTGGGTGCCGAGGGTCGTTCCTCGCATCACAGCCGGGTCCGCCGGCACACCTGCGCCGTTGGCGTCGCCGATGATCGACTGGAGCTCGGCCGCGCGCGCGGCGCGCTACGACCACGTCGTGATCGTCGTCCTCGAAGGGGTGACCGTCTCCGATTTCGAGGCCGGCTTCCTCCGTCGAGCGGACGGGTTCTATTCGCGGCACCGACTCCACGCGCGACACTTTGCCAGCTACTACTCGACCAACCTGGACAGCTACACCGCGCTCGTGGCCATGACGACCTCGATCCAGGTTCCCTTCCGTGCCTACGCCGCGCCCGAGCGGTACGCGGCGGTCAACGAAGCTCCCAACATCGCGCGCGGGCTGCGCGGCGCCGGGTTCCGGGGGCTTTTCACAAGCACCTACGAGCACCAGCCGTTCGTGCCGAACCTGCGCGACTGGGACAAGGTGCTCGACCGAGGGGATCTCGGTGACCTCGCCGGCTGGACTTCCCTCGGCTCGAATCGAATGGAGGCGGCGACGGAGGACCGGGCAGCGCTTCCCGCGCTGGTCGACTTCATGCGGGGCGGTCAACGCAGCATGGTGTTGGCCGAGCTCGTGTTCGGACATTCACCCAAGTGGCGGGCCAAGACGGGACTCACGCCGGTCGACTACTACGACCGCTACCTGACCGACCTCTGGGATCGGTTCACCGCGGCGGGTCTCGCCTCGCGGACGCTCGTGGTCGTCGTATCGGACCACGGAGAGCGCTCCCGTTCCTCGGACCCCGAGAACTACCGCGTGCCCTTGCTCGTCGTGGGCGAGGGTGTCGAACCAGGCGAGGACCGGGATCTCCGCTCCCATCTCGATCTGCAGGCCATCGTTGCCCACTACCTCATCGGGACGGCGCTGCCTGCTGCGAGATCCGCGGTGATGTTCGTGGGGTCGACCGAGCGCTGGATCTACGGGACGCTGCTTGCGAGCGGCGAGCACGCCTTCATCGACGACAGCGGCGGCCGCGTCCTGTCTGGGAGTCTCGCGCCTGTCGAGGTCCACGCCGCCTTCCAGGCTCAGGTGGCGGCGTTCAGCGCGACGTTCATGCGGGGCAGGCGCTGATCACCCTGCGCGGCGCTCACAGCCGCCAGGGCTGAAGCCGCGCCTGCTGCACGGCCATCTGCTTCTCGTGGTCAAGCTGACGTTCGTTATTCTCTGCTTGTGAACCGTACTTGACGTCAGCGGGACGCTCGGGGTCGGAACCAGGATGCGGACGCGAGGTTAGCGGCGCGACCGCCGTCGCTGTTAAACGTCGCTCTCCCGCCGTTAACCGCTCTCTGGCGCTCTCTCCCCGGAGAGCGCAGAGACTGGGCAAAATGGTGCCGGTCGTCCCGCAGGAACAACAGGTCATCGGCCGGTTAACAGGCTCTCTGCGAGAGCGGGGCCCTAGCGACTTCCGTTTTCTTCTTGCGGGACTTGGGGTTGGGAGGACGACGGGGGGCAGTTAAACAAAAGGCCCGTCTTGCGACGGGCCTCGGGATTAGCTGGCTCCCCGGGCCGGACTCGAACCAGCGACAAAGTGGTTAACAGCCACTCGCTCTACCAACTGAGCTACCGGGGAATGTCAAACCTTCTATCCGCAACCAGCGACCCGATGGTTAATCACGCGGCACGCGTGACTCTACCAACTGAGCTGCCGGGGAATGTCAGACGGATTTGTATAGCAAAAGCGTTTTTCAGTGTCAATTGCCCGCACGGAAACAGTTGATTATCTTACCCGACTCCCATTAAGATTCCCTCAAGGGATTTACTACGGGAAAGGAGTCTATCAATGATCATATGGATCGTTCTGGGCCTGATCGCGCTTCTGGTTTTCTGGGTTGTCGCCATCTACAACAGGCTTGTCAAGAATCGCCAGCTCGTCGAAGAGGGGTGGAGCGGCATCGATGTTCAGCTCAAACGCCGGCACGACCTCATCCCAAACCTCGTTGAAACGGTGAAGGGGTACGCAAAGCACGAGGAAGGGGTGCTCACGAAGGTTGTAGAACTTCGCAACTCAGCGACAAAGGCCCAGTCCGCCGGGGAAAAGGCTCCCATCGAGAACCAGCTTACCCAGACCCTGCGCCAGCTTTTCGCCCTCGCCGAGGCGTATCCGGATCTGAAAGCCAACAAGAACTTTCAGGATCTCCAGGATCAGATCGCCGGGATCGAGGAACAGCTTCAGCTGGCGCGCCGGTACTACAACGGGACGGCAAGGGACAACAACATCCTCGTCCAGTCTTTCCCCTCCAACGTCATCGCTAGGACCTTCGGGTTCACCCAGGCCGAGTATTTCGAGATCGAGCTGGAAGCGGAAAGGGCAACTCCCCAGGTCCAGTTCTGATGAACCGACCCGGACTTGCCATCCTCGCCCTTCTGGCGCTGGTCGTATCCCTTTCGGCCAGCCCTTCCCTGGCAGCCGAGGAAATCCTCGACTGGCACAGTGATATCGTGGTCCAGGCCGACGGGCATATGATCGTTTCCGAAACACTCCGGGTCAGGGCCGAGGGGCAGCAGATCCGAAGAGGTATCTTTCGGGACTTTCCAACCACCTACAGGAACCGTTTCGGCAACCGTGTCAGGGTCGGCTTTGAACTGATCTCCGTCGAGCGGGACGGCCGGCCGGAACCTAATCACATCGGAAAATTAGCCAACGGAGTACGGATTTACGCCGGGGACAAGGACGTCATGCTTCCACCGGGGGTATATACCTACACCATCACCTACCGGACCGATCGCCAACTGGGATTCTTCGAGGACCATGATGAACTTTACTGGAATGTCACCGGAAACGGGTGGGTCTTCCCCATCCTCAGGGCCTCTGCCTCCGTAGTCCTTCCCCCGGGGATACCCATGGATCAGGTCCGTGCCGAGGCCTACACCGGTCCGGAGGGCAGCAGGGAGAAGGCCTACACTTCCAGGATCGAGGGGCACGATAAAATCGTTTTTGAAACAACAAGGCCTCTCGGTCCCCTCGAGGGCCTGACCATTGTAGCCGGGTGGCCAAAAGGGTATATCCTCGAACCAGGAGCGGCCCAAAGGGCCAGCTTCTTCTTCCTCGACAACCTCCCCATTCTAGCCGTTCTAGGCGGCATGCTCCTGCTCATCCTCTATTACCTGCGGGTCTGGACGCTGGTGGGGCGGGACCCCGAGAAAGGCACCATTATTCCCCTCTTCGAGCCCCCCGACGGCCTGTCGCCAGCGGCCGCGAGATACATCAGGGAGATGGATTTCGACAACCGCGCCTTTACCAGCGCGGTCCTTAACCTGGCCGTGAAGGGTTACCTAAAGATCTTCGACGAGGACAAGGCCCTGGGCATTGGCAGAGACTACACACTGAGGAAGAACGAGGAGGACCCCGGAGCATCCCTGTCGAAGGGGGAAAAGAAGCTTCTGGAAAAGCTCTTCCCGCCGGGCGAAACGGATCTTCCCCTGGAAAAACCAAACCATGCCAGGATCTCGGGAGCCATCAGCGCTCTCAGGGAGCTTCTCAAGGACGAATACAAGAAAAGCCTTTTCCTCACAAACAGGGCCTATATGGCCGGCGGAATTTTCATATCCGCTGCCGTCCTTCTAATCTGGGCCTTTCTGCTGGGTTCCGGGGAAAGTGATCTCCCCGCACTGTTCGCCCTTCTCTGGCTCGTTCCCTGGGCCTTCGGGACCTTTGCCCTCTGGGGAGGAAGACAGTATTTCCCCGCGGCCCTTTTCACTTTTTTCCTCGTGGCTGCCGCAGCCTTCTTCGCCTTTGCAATCTCCCTTTTCTTCATCGTATCCATCGTCATAATAGTGGGGATAAACCTCCTCTTCATCCACCTTCTGAAAGCCCCTACAGCTCTGGGCCGGAAGGTCATGGACCGGATCGAAGGCTTCCGGATGTACCTTTCCATCGCGGAGGAGGATCGCCTGGAAAAGCTCCACCCGCCCGGGAAGACCCCCGAGCTCTTCGAGAGATACCTCCCCTACGCGCTGGCCCTTGACGTGGATCAGCAGTGGTCCGAAAAGTTCGCCGATGTCCTGAAACAGGCTGCCGAGACAAGGGGGTATTCCCCGGCCTGGTATTATGGAGGCACCTGGGACGGATCGCGCCCCGGGATGTTCACATCAGATCTTGGGTCGTCCCTTTCATCCGCCATTACCTCCTCTTCAACTCCTCCCGGCTCCTCTTCCGGGTCCGGCGGAGGGGGCAGCTCCGGAGGAGGCGGGGGCGGAGGCGGTGGAGGGGGATGGTAGGGATCCGCGCCTCGGATCACATCAGTCAAAAGGCCATAACCCAAAGGCAGATTTTCCCCGCGAAAAAGGCCCGATCATCTGGATCGGACCTTGTACATTTCCCACCGGAGGCACCTCGGGACCGCCTGCACCCTGCGAGAAAAATATCTGATCCCGAATCTAGTCGAGAGCGCCTCGGAAATAGGTCCTGTGGGCCTCGCAACGGCACTTCTTGTCCCAGGGACGCGGGCATCGGCCGATCAGTGCCACCCTTTCGTCCCCCTCCGCCCGCGGGACCGGGCCTGAGGCGCTCACGGTTTCAACTCCGGTGAAGTTGTCGTACCAGGTCACCACGGTGTAGACAAGGCATTGGGGACAGAAAAAAAACGAGTCGGTGTATTCATCCCCCATGATACTCCCGGAAATGGAGGCCACGCGATCTTCCTTTTTAAACTCCCGCTTGCATTCCAGGCAGATCCGGCACACAAAAAGTCCCTCCCCGGGTCAGAATTACTTGAAAAAACCATCCTTTTTGGCCGCCGGGAGGGCCATAGCCAACCCGGCCCCGAACAGTCCCCATATCCCGAAGACCACCTGCTTTTCGTGGGCGGTTATCCACTTTATCACCAGAAGATCGCCGTTGCCTATCCGGATCTGGGCGGAGAGGAAAAAGTGAACGACCGCGGGCACCAGGGAAAATGCCGCAACACCGAAGAGCAGGAGATAAAACACCTTTATCAACAGCTTCCATTTCGGGCCGACATCCCCTGTGGTATCCTTGTGGCGGGACCGGATCAGGCCGGCCGCCACGGCTGTCAGTATCATCAGGAAAAAGGATAAAATCAGGGCAATGAGGAACGGTCTCGTATCCATCGGGAGATCTCGATGCTTTCAGGAATGCCCCCCGGAGGCCGGATAGCCGGCGCTGCCCGGGGAAAAATCGTCATAACCCTTCTGGCCTTTTTCCTTCTGGCCGGCATCCGGGTTCAGGCCGGGAATCCTTCCCCGGTCGGAGTGGTTTCGGAAAAGCAGACCCTGGACGGGACTACCCCCTATTCCACAAATTACGGGGCCAGGCAGGGGAACTGTTCCGTCACCCTTATCGCCTATACCAATGAGCCCGGGGTAGTCAAATACCAGCCCGATTGCAGGATGTCACTGGCCGGCCAGCTGCCCCTTCTCAGACAGGTCTTTTCAACCTATCTGGCCAAGGACCCAAACGCGGCCAAATTCCGCACACTTTTCTGGGGAAGGGTGGCCCCCGACTGGGAGGACGCTTCTCGGGAGATGTCCCTGCGTCTCGCGGCCGCCGCCTTTCGCTCGGACCAGTGGGACAAGGAGAGCGGCCGCCCTAAAAACGGGGATATCAACGGGTTCGTCCGCGATCTCGCAAACAAGGCCATGATCTACCCCGAACTCGAGGAACTGTTCAGCGGCTTTAAAATGGCCGTCACCCTCCGCCACGCCGAAAAGGTCCTGGTACTGGAGGCCGGCAAGCTTCCCATTTTCCCCGGACTCGCCGAACTAGGTGCGGGGCCGATGGACCGTCTTCCTTTCGACTTTATGGCCTGGTTCGCCGTTGTCCGGGATGTCCAATAACAATATTTAGTGGCGGGATCGCCCGCCTGGAGCTTTTCATCTCCCGGTCAGGACCGAGTTTTTGGAAAAAAAAGCCCGGCCGCGATGGCCGGGCTTTTAGGTAGCTTGCGTCCCTTGATTATTTAGCCTTCTGGACGTTGGCCGCCTGAGGGCCTTTCTGACCTTCCACAATGTCGAAAGTCACCCTGTCGCCCTCCTGAAGGGTTTTAAACCCTTCCATTGTGATGGCGGAGAAATGAACGAACACATCCGGGCCATCGTCCTGCTGAATGAAACCGAATCCCTTTGAATCATTGAACCACTTTACCGAGCCCTCAGCCATTTTCCAACTCCTTTGTTTCCGGTTTGTTCCAACCGCCTCAGGATCGCGAGACGGACCATACAAAAGCAGCACTGGAACTGGTCCTTTGCTGCCTTCTCCCCTTGATCTCCTGGTTTCAGACAGGACCCGGTTCTCTTTTCCCGGATAGGAATTCTTATCACACAAAGGGACCGTTCTCAAGGCAAAAGGCTTTAACGGAGCGGGCTACAGGGAAGTCAAACGGCCTTCTTCCAGCTTGAGGACCCTGCTGACGCAGCGGCCGAGAAATTCCGCGTCGTGGCTGACCATGAGAAAACCAGGGACGTGGTCGGTGAGGCTTTCGAGGACCCGCTCGGCCGATTTCCTGTTTAATCCGGCGGTGGGCTCATCGAGGACGAGGATCTCGGGGTCCATCGCGAGGGCCGTGGCAATGGCGACCAACCTCTTTTCCCCGGTAGAGAGCTGGTAGGTCACCCTTTTTTGGAGATGGGCAATCCCGAGGGCATCCAGGACCCGCCGGGTGATGGCGAGGGATTCGGAGGCGTTAAAGCCAAGGTTCCTGGGACCGAAAGCCACATCCTCAACCACTGTGGGGCAGAAAAGCTGGTCATCGCTGTCCTGGAAAACGAAGCCTATCCGGCGCCTCGCCTCCCGGAACTCCTCTTCGCTACGCCGCTCCTTCCCGAAAAGCACTACTTTCCCCAAATTTGGTCTGAGAAGGCCCATCACCAGGTGAAGAAGGGTCGTCTTCCCGGAACCATTGTCCCCGACGATCCCGATCCGCTCTCCTTTTTCCACGGACAGGTCGAGTCCCCTGAGGACCTCCGGGCCGCCGGGGTGGGAAAAAAAGACCTCCTTCAGAAGGATCAAGACGGCCCCCTGGGGATCTGCCAACCTATCATTCCCAGGACCAGGGCGGCCATTGCGGCGGCGGCCACCCAGTCGGAGCGGTGCATGTGAAAGTGATCAAGGGTCCAGAAAGTACCGGAAAATCCTCTCAGGACCATAGCCTGGTAGATCCTCTCGGATCGATCGAAGCTCCGCACGAGGAGCATCCCCACAAGGTTGGCAAGGGACCGAAGGCCGTGCCGGGTAGGTCTCAGCCTGAAGCATCGGACGGCCATGCCGGTCCTCAGACGCGAATATTCCTGGTGAATAACGGTGACGTATCGGTAAGTGAAAAAGAAAAGCCACACCAGCCGCCGGGGGACTTTCAGGTGGTCCAGGGCGTGCACGAGGTCAAAGATGCCGCTCGTGCCGAGAAGGACCATCGTGGCTGCGGCGACGGTATTTGCCTTGAGGGTAATGGCAAGACCAAGGGCAATCCCCTGGCGGTGGACCGCGAAGGGCCCCAGGTGCGCGATCACATCCCCCGGCGTCGTAAAGGGCAGAAAGAACCACAGAAACAGGACAAAAGCGTTGACCGCGCCAAAGCGGGCGAGGACCTGCCGGACGTCCAGCCGGGCCAAAGCAAGGGAGAGGACCGAAACGCAAAGGGCGACGGCGAGGACCCCGTGATCTTTCGACAAGGCGGCGGCAAAGGCAAAAAAGACAAGACCCACGATCTTGACCCTGGGATCCATCCTGTGCCACAGGCTTTGCCCGAAAGCGAATTCCTCAAGATGCAAATAAAAACCCTTTCAAATTATGAACTGAGAATTGAACATTGAGGAGTGAATATCCTAAAGCGCGAGTTTAAACAGGCTGTCAAGAAATGCCTCTTTCTCAATTCCAAATCCTTAATTCTCAATGAATTTTTCTTCCTTCTCCCTTCCTCCTCCCCTATTCTCTCTTCCCTCTTCCTGATTTTCTTGAAGCTCCCCACAAATAGGCTCCGGCCAGTCCTACGATCCATCCAAGGCCGCCGACGACCTTGTCGAAAGTCGGCCTTTCTAGTTTCTTCCTGATGTGGTCCATCGACTCCCGAATGGGCGCGAGTTCCTCCCCGAGAATCTGGCGGACCGCCTGCACGTCCACGGAACCGCCCGTTCCGGGCAGATCCTCCACCCCGGATGGCTTCTCGGGGGCCGCCGGGGCGTTTTTTCCTCCATCTGCCTGAAAGGTGATTTGGGCGCCGTGCCCATCCCCGGCGTTCAGGGAGATTTTCAGAGATCCTGCCCCCTCATAGGGGAAGGAGAAAAGGCCTTCCTGGTCCGTTGCCCCTTCGGCCACAACCTGCCCTCCGTCTTCCCGGGCCGAGATCCGGGCCGAGCGGCAGGGCGCCCCGTCGGAAAAATAGGATTCGGTGAAGACGCGGCCATCCTCATAGTAGGCGAAAAGATTGACCTTGTGGGCAAAGGCGACCCCGGTGATGAGAAACTCCGAAAAAACGACCCCGAGGAAAAGGGAAAAAAGGCGTCCTTTCATTGGTCCTGCCCTCCTTTTCTTTCCCCGGAAAGGACCACGGGCCTGTAGTCGAGGAGGCCGGGCTTGACTTTCCTGAGGAACCCGACGCAGGCGGCTGTCAGGACGCCCTCGATGAGCATGATGGGGACATGGGCTCCCACCACCACCAGGGCAGCCGGAAGAAACTGCTCCCCCGAAAAAGCCAGCGCAAGGGCAAGGAGGGTTCCCGACAGCAAAATGGAAAAGGACCCCGCCAGAAATCCCGCGGCCAGAGCCCGGTTTTCCTTTTGCGATCGCGCCATTGACCCGAAAAGCAACCCGGCGGCTACCGCCGGGAAGGCCATGATCAAGGTGTTAAGTCCCAGGACGGTGATCCCTCCGTACTGGAAAAGAAGCATCTGAAGGGTCAGGGCCATGAAGATGGAGGGAAAGGCAGCCCATCCGAGAAGAAGCCCGTTTATTCCGTTTAAAATGAGGTGGACGCTCGTCACCCCCACTGGCACGTGGATGAGGGAGGCCACAAAAAAGACGGAGGACCAGACGGCCACCCTCGGAACCTGCTCCGCCCTGATCCGGCTCAGGCCCACGGCAAGCCCCGCCGCCGCTGCCGCGGTTCCGGCGGCCAGAACCGGCCAGGTCACAATTCCGTCGGAGAGGTGCATGATCAAGCCTGGAAGGATGAATGAAGAAGGAAGAAGGATGAAAAGAATCCACGAAACAAATTTCGCGGTACCACTTTCCAGGCAAAAGCCACTGTTTTCCTCTTCCTTCCTCCTCCCTCCTTCTTCCTTCTGCTCATCTCATGTCCCTCGTCTTTACCCAGATCACCGCCCCGATCTCCACAGGGTATTCCTTCCCGTCTTTTTTGAGCTTTCTATCGTCCTCATTGAGGGCCGCAAAGGCCCACCAGCCTGCCCGGGGCATGGCGTAGGTGAACACACCGCTGGCGTCGGCCTTGATCACCTGGGTGATGTAGGGGTCGGCGGGAGGGGTGATGCCATCCTCGTTCAGATATTCCACCTCCACTTCCGCAAAGGGGACCACGCTGCCGTCAACCTTGACGATTCCGGTGAAAACATTCCCGGTCCACAGCCCGTACGGCCGGGTCAGGGGCACGATCTCGGTTTTGAGTCCCACCTCGGCATCCCAGCCGTCCTCCAGCCCGAAGGCCCCAACCACAACCTTCGTGTAGTGGACGATGAAGCACCCCTCCGCCGGCTCCCAATAAGGAACCGGCTCAACGAAGAAAAGGTGGTCCCCGGGTTTTTTAATTTCATAGTCGGCGACCCAGGTGGAATGGACGCCCTTCCTGCGTTCAACAAGATCTTTGGAAAGATCCGTCTTTTTCCCCCTTGTAAGGACCCCGAAGGCCACCGGGCGGTCCATCTGCATGAAGTCCCCCTCCATCGGATGGAGGAACATGGCCTCCAGACGGATGACCCTGGAACCGCCGGAAGATACGATGTCGTCACTCGGGATCAAGGCCCCGAAATGGCCCAGGGCCGGCGTGAACCCAAAGACCAGGACCCCAGCGGCCAGGAATCCGCTTACGATGAGCTTTTTAAGCATGGCCACCTCCTTGTGCTACCTTTTGTACTTTTCGTGTTACTTTTTCGGCCGCCATCTTACCCGGGATCCCCCGGGACGGTCAAGGCAAAGATACCCCCTCCTCTCTCCCTTTTTCCTTGAGGTCAATGCCCGCATCGTTAAAACCCCTACCGGTTCCCGGCCTGTTCCCGGCCTTGACACTCCTGCCCCGGAGCATTAACTTTGACAGGGTTCCGAAAAGTCCGATCCGGGACTTAACGCTTCCCGGAAAAGGTTAATCACTGATACTTCTCCACACCTTTTACGCCCCGACACAGGACAGGAGGTCAGTTTAATGACCCCGGAAATCCAGGCCCGGAACCTCATAAAAACCTTTGGCCGCATCACGGCTGTAGACGACGTCTCTTTTATGGTTCACTCGGGTGAGATCCTCGGCTTCCTGGGCCCCAACGGCGCGGGGAAAACAACCACCATGCGCCTTCTCACGGGTTATCTCAGGCCGGATGGCGGACAGGCTGTCGTCTGTGGCACGGGGATGTCCTCAGACCCTGTCAAAGCCAAATCCTTCCTGGGATATCTGCCCGAGGGAGCCCCCCTTTACCCCGAAATGACCCCCGCCGCCTTTCTTAAATTCGCCGGCGCGGCCAGGGGAATGAAGGGTTCCCGCCTTTCAGACCGGATCGAGGAGGTGGGAGATCTCGTCCACCTGACCCAGGTCTGGCATCAACCCGTGGAAACCCTCTCCAAAGGGTTCAAGCGGAGGCTCGGGCTCGCCCAGGCGATCCTCCACGATCCCCAGGTGCTCATCCTTGACGAACCGACCGACGGCCTGGACCCGAACCAGAAAGCCGAAGTGAGGGACCTGGTCCGAAGACTTTCCCGATCCAAGGCGATCATCATCTCCACCCACATCCTGGAGGAAGTGGACGCCGTATGCGACCGCGCCATTATCATCAACGAGGGGCGGATCGTCGCGGACGGGACCCCTGCGGAGCTTGAAGCCCTTTCCGAATACCACAACGCCGTCAGCATCACCCTTTCTTCCGGCAGGGAAAACGATCTAGCGGATCTTCTCGGCAAACTCCCCTCGGTGAGGAACATCGAACTCTCCGACGAGGGGAACGGGGGAAAACAAATCCTCGTCATTCCCGAAGACGGCCGCGCCATTCTCCATGAGGTGGCCCGGATTCTTGGCGGGGGAGGTTTCGAGGTGGACGGGTTCCGGCAGGAGAGGGGACGCCTGGATGAGGTCTTCCGCAAGCTCACCACCGGGATCCAATCCCACCGGCAGGAAGGAAAACCATGAACATCGCCCCCATCTACAGACGGGAGATGAAGAGCTATTTTTCGACTCCCATCGCGTATGTTTTTATCGTGATCTTTCTTCTCCTTGCCGGGGTGTTCGCCTTTTACGTCGGCGGCTTTTTCCCGCGGGGCCAGGCGGATCTCGAAACCTTTTTCGCATGGCATCCCTGGCTCTATCTGTTCCTCGCCCCCGCCCTGGGGATGCGGCTATGGGCAGAGGAGCGGAAAACCGGCACCTTTGAACTCCTCCTGACCCTCCCTGTTTCCATGGGCGATGTCGTGATGGGAAAGTTCATGGCCGCCTGGACCATGATCGGGATTTCCCTGGCCTTGACCTTTCCCATGTGGGTGACGGTGAACATCCTCGGGGATCCGGATAACGGGGTTATCCTGCTGAGCTACATCGGCAGTTTTCTCATGGCGGGAGCCTATCTGGCCGTTTCCGCCTGCATTTCCGCCGCGACGCGCAACCAGGTGATCGCCTTCGTGATAGCCGTGAGCCTCTGCTTTGCCTTCCTCCTCCTGGGATTCCCCCTCATCCTTGATTTCTTCCGCCCCTGGATGCCCGAATCGGTGGTTGCCGTCCTGGGCACCCTCGGGTTTCTCCAGCACTTCCAGTCCATCATCAGGGGGGTCCTCGATCTGAGGGATGTCCTTTATTTCACGACCTTCATAGCCCTGTGGCTCTACGCCGGAGCCTGGGTTGTGGATCATCGCCGCAGCTAGGGACAAATCTATGGATATGGAACGCAGAAAATTTTTCTCTACACCGGTACTTCTGGCCGCTGTCGTTGCCTTTCTCCTTGTGAACGTCGCCGCCGGTTTCACGATAAAAACGGCCCGCCTGGACCTTACGCAGGACAGGCTTCACACCCTTTCGGAGGGGACGCTCAAAATCCTGGAGAAACTGGAGGATCCCCTGGCCCTGAAATTTTTCTTCTCGCGTTCCGCGGCCCGCGACATCCCGCCTCTCAAGGTTTTCGCCACCAGGGTCCAGGAGATGCTGGAGGAATACGAGGCCCGTTCCGGCGGAAAGATCACCCTCTCCGTCATCGACCCCGAAACCTTTTCCGAAGAGGAGGATGAGGCGGTCGCCCTCGGCCTTAAAGGCGTTCCCGTCGGCAACACCGGCGATACCCTGTATTTCGGCCTCGCGGGCCGGGACGCGCAAGGAAATGACCTTGCGATCCCCTTTTTCCAGCCGGAGAGGGAGACGTTTCTGGAACACGATATAAGCCAGACGATTTACGCCCTGGCCCACCCTGATAAGACCGTCGTGGGGATCCTCTCCGCCCTTCCCATCATGGGCGGCCCTTCCCCGGGGAATCCCTTTCAGATGGTGCCGGCCTGGATGATCTGGGATTACCTTGAAAGACAATATGAAGTGGATTTCCTCCAGGAGACGGAGCCCGTTCCCGACAGTGTGGACGTCCTGCTGGTAATCTACCCCCATGGACTCAGCGACAAGGCCCTCTACTGGATCGACCAGTATGTCCTGAAGGGAAACCCGGCTCTGATCTTCGCCGACCCGCTGAGCGAATATGAGGCCAGGCTAAACCCCGGGGCGGGCGAAGAGGAGGAAACCGCCGCGGACCGCCTCCTTCGCTCATGGGGGGTCGCGCTGGAAAAGGACAAGGTCGTGGGCGATCTTGACCTCTCAAGAAAGGTAACCTACCAGGGGAGATTCGGAACCCAGACGACCAATTACCTTCCCTGGATCACGCTGAAGGATGACAACATCGACCGCAAGGAGGTCACCACCGCCCAGCTTCAGAGCCTGAACATGGCAAGTGCCGGATCTCTCCTCCAGACGGAAGGCGCCCAAACGGAGTTCATTCCCCTGTTGTCCTCGACCCGGCAATCCATGCTGATCCCGGCCGAGATGGTGGCCATGCAGCCCGACCCGGTGAAAATCCTGTCTGAATTTTCTCCCTCCGGGATCCGATTCACCCTCGGGGCAAGGATCAAGGGTCCGGCGTCGACGGCTTTCCCCGAGGGAGAACCCAACCGCATCGAGGAGGACGAAGACGAGCAAGGACCGCCTCCGGGGCACCTCGCTGCGTCAGAGAGGGATATCAATGTCATCCTCATCGCCGACACGGATATGCTCCAGGATGGCCTTTGGGTCCAGGTCCAGGAACTTTTTGGAGAAAAGATCCCCATCCCCATTTCAGGCAACGCCGATCTGCTCATCAATGCCCTAGATCAGCTGGGAGGGAGCCCTGAGCTCATAGGCCTCCGGGGTGAAGCCTCCCGGTTCCGCCCCTTCACCCTCCTTGACCAGGTCGCCAGGGAAGCCGAACTCAAATTCCGGTCAAAAGAACAGGAACTCGTCAACCGTCTGGACGAGACGGAGCGCCGCCTTGCCGAGCTGCAGTCTCTCAAGGAGGATCCCGAATCCCCCGAATTGTCTCCCGAACAGGAAACGGAGCTGGAAACCTTTCTCCAGGAAAAGATCAGGATCCGCAAGGACCTTCGCGAGGTCCAGTATCAGCTCAGGCGGGACATCGAACGTCTCCAGGACTGGATCCGCTTCATCAATATCGGACTGGTCCCCCTGATCATCGCACTGGCCGCGACGGGAGCCTGGCTCTGGCGCAGGAGGAGAAATAAATAAATGGTCCAGGGCCTGCTCTGGCCTTTGTTCCGGTACCGGGAGAGAAGGCGGCCTTCCAGGCGCCCCGTTTTTCCTTTTAAACCCCTTGTTTTTCTGCTATGAATCCCTCGCTGATGGATTCCATGGCCCTGTTTTTCCGCGTTTTCCCACCTTCACGCATCTTTCCTGCCCTCCCTCCGGAGCTGCTCTGGAATCCTCATGAAATGTGATTTTCTCCTGATCCACGCGCCCACTGTCTTCGATTTCCGCCAGCGCGCAACCCTTTACGGGCCCATTTCGGATGTTGTCCCATCCACACCGATTTTCGAAATGTACCCCGTGGGTTTCGTCACCTTGTCCAATTACCTCTCCCGAAGGGGTTTCAATGTCAGGATCGCCAACCTCGCCATGAGGATGGTGCGCAGCCGCACCTTTGATCCCGAGGCTTTTCTGCGCCGCTTCCGGCCCCGGATGTTCGGCCTCGACCTTCACTGGATGCCCCACATTCAGGGGGTGATCGAGGTGGCACGCCTCCTCAAGCGGCTGCACCCGGACATCCCCATCGTTCTGGGTGGACTGTCCGCGTCCTATTTTCACCGCGAGATCCTGGAGAACTATCCCGAAATAGATTTCGTTATCCGCGGGGACTGCGCGGAAGAACCCCTGGGCGACCTCCTGGAAGCGGTGGAGGGCGGCGGGGACCTCTCCAACATACCCAACCTCACCTTTCGCCAGCCAGACAGCGTCGTCGAAACGGATCTGAGCTTTGTCCCGGAAACCCTGGACAGGTTTCCCATGGATTACCGCCACATGTTCCGCCAGGCCGTTTCCCACCGGGACATCGCAAGCTATTTTCCCTTCCGGAAATGGTTCGCCTACCCCATCACGGCCGTGCTGACCTGTAAGGGGTGCGTTCACAACTGCGTCACCTGCGGAGGCTCCTCCTATGCCTACAAAAGGATAGGAAACCGCACCCGGACTGCCTACAAGGACCCAGAACTTATCGCTTCCGAAGTTGCCTCCATTACCGGCTACCTTAACGGACCGATCTTTTTCCTCAATGATATCCTTATGGGAGGAAGGGATCATTTCAGCCGCATCATGGATGCTTTAAGGCCCATGAAGATCAAAAGCGAGGCCATGTTCGAGTTCTTTCTCCCTCCCCCCCGGGACGTCCTTGAGGAACTGGCCTCCACCTTTTCCCGCTTCAGCATCGAGATCTCCCCTGAGTCCCACGACGTATCGGTGCGAAAAGCCTTCGGACGCCCTTACGACAATTCCTCCCTGGAGCGTTTTATCCAGGATGCCAACAGGGCAGGCTGCCGCCGTCTGGACCTTTTCTTCATGACGGGTCTTCCCAAACAGACCATGGATTCCGTCCTCGGCACTGTCGAGTATTGCCGCGGCCTCCTGTCCTCCATGGGAGGAAACATGAGGCTCGTCCCCTTCATCTCTCCCCTGGCGCCTTTCCTTGACCCGGGAAGCATGGCCTTCGAGCACCCCGAAAAGCACGGCTACAGACTCCTTTGCCGGTCGGTGGAAGACCATCGCCAGGCCATGAACGCCTCCAGCTGGATGGAAACCCTGAATTACGAAACCCTGGCCATGGACCGAAGGACCATCGCGGAGGCGACCTATCAGGCTGCCATGGGTCTTTCCCGGCTTAAAACGGAATACGGGTTATTTAAAAAGAGTCACACGGACCGCGTGATCCGGCACGCGGAAGCGGAAATGCATCGGCTTAGGATTGCCGGCCCCACCTGCACCCTTCCAGATCCCCCAAGATCCCGCAGGTTTTTTCCCTTCTCCGGCCGCTCCCTGAAAAACGGGGGAGGGGATTCGGTGTCCAGCAAGGAAGACCTGAACGTGCCCATAGGCATCATAAGGCTCAGGCTTTTCAATCTCCTGCGCCTCCTGCTCACCAACAAGGGGAGTTGAGGGAAGCTGAAAGGGTCGCCGGCCTTTGTCTTTAGCCCCTGCCGGGGAACCAGCGGCCCGGTTTATCCCCGACTTTCCTAGTTGACGCAGGAGCAGGCCTCAAGGGCCAAACCCTCGATTTCCCGCACATCAAATGGCTTGGAAAGCACGCCATCGGCACCAAGGAGGCTGATTTCGTCCTCAAAAAGCTCCGGGTGGGCGGCGGTGATGATAACCACCCTGGAACTCAGACCCATCTGCCGGATTTCCCTGAAAAGCTGGATGCCGTTAAAACCGGGCATAAAAAAGTCAAGGAAGATGATGGCAGGTTCCACCTTGGAAAGAACGCGAAGGGCCTGGCAGGCATCCGCGGCGGGGATCACATCGAAATCCTCGCTCAGAAGAACCTCCAGCGCATCCAGGAGTGCCTCGTTATCATCCACGATAAGTATGAAATTTTTCTTTTTCTCCCGTTTTATCGTCATATTTCACTGCCTTTCCGTAAAAAAGGTCCCGTTTTTTTCGCGCCGCGGCCATGGAGGTTGGTTAAAGGTTTTCGATGCGATTTTAAATGCAAGATCCGAACCAGATAATCTTTTGAGCGGGGAAAGGGTTTGTACCCGTGGATCGCGGGACTGGGGGAAACCGGCTCCCCTTTTGGATCAGTTCCTGGCGCAGTCTTTTTCCTCAGGAGGAAGGATAATTCCGGTCGTGTGAAGCGGCGGGGAGGGTTATGGTCATGGATGTCCCGAAGCCCCTTTCGCTTTTTAGCGAAAGGGATCCCCCCTGGTCCTCGATGATCTTGTTGGAAACTGCCAGACCTAGGCCCGTCCCCTTCTCCTTACTGGTGAAGAATGGGTTGAAGATTTTGTCGATCTGATCGGCGGGGATCCCGGGGCCCGTATCCCGGACGGTTATCTCAACGACCTCGGCGCCATCGTTCCGGACTACCTTCCGGACGTGAACGCTCAGCTGCCCTCCCCCCGGCATGGCCTGGATACCGTTGAGCACCAGGTTATGGAGGGCTCTGCTCAGAAACGACTCGTCGGCCATCGCGCGGGCGGCTTCTTCACCATCAGGACCCATGACCAATACACCCCTTTTGGCGGCTTCGGGTTCCAAGGTCTCAAGGGTGTGCCCGATAACCTGCCGCACATCGATGGGTTCGATGTTCAGTCTGGGCTTGCGGACCAGGTCGAGAAGGTTCTCCAGGAGTTCGTTGACCCTGTCGAGCTCCCTCGGCACGATGCGGTCGAATTTCTCCCGGAAATCCTTCCTCTGGTATTTTTCGGGGGACATCTGGACGAAAACCCGCACCGCAGTTAGGGGGTTCTTGATCTCGTGGGCCAGCCCCGCGGCAAGAGTCCCGAGGGCCGCAAGGCGGTCGGCCCTCCTGAGACGGTCCTCCAGAGCCCTTTTCTCGGTCAGATCCTCAATGAGGATGAGATGGCCCCTGAAGCTCCCGTCGGCCTCCACGATGGGGGCAATGGAGATCTCGAGGATGCGGTCTTCCTCTTCCAGATGGACGCGGATTTCCCGGATGGAGGGAGGCTGCCTTTCCTCGTAGGATCCTTCAAAAAAACCCCCTGGGCTTTCTTTTTCCCCCCAGATCCCCGAAAGGGGGCACCCAAGGGCATCTTCCGCGCGGACCCCCAGGATCTTCTCCGCCATCCTGTTGAACGTGACGATGGATCCTTGCTCATCAAGGGTCATGAGCCCGTTGGTCATGGAGAGCATCACGAGATCGGAAAAATGCTTGAGCTCCTGGATTTCCTTGAGGTTCATCTGGAGGGCCAGCTTCTGGTCCCGGAGATTGACCGCCATTTTCCGGAAATTATCCGCAAGATCCTGGATTTCGTCCCCGGTGGCGATTTTCAGATCCACATCGTATTTCCCCCTGGAAACATCCACCGTGGCGTTGACGAGGTCCTTCAGGGGAACCGTTATCTTCCTTGTGAAAAGGGCTGCCAGGATCCAGCCGAGAATCGTCCCCCCGAATCCCAGGAGGAAAATGGCAATGGTGGTCCGTCGGATCCGGTCGAAAATAGGCTGGAGCCTTAGTCCGAGCCTCACCGTGCCCCAGCGTCCCTCCCCCCCTTCCATCCTGACGGGAACGGTGGCGTCGAGCCCCCTCGCCCTGCTTCCGTCCACCAGGTACCCGCGCAGGATGGGCCCTTCGGCAGCGAGGTCTTCCCGGGAAAGGGGAGGCACCCCTTCCACCCCCCCTGACCGGCCCTGACCCGAGAAGGCGGCTACTTCCCCCTCCTTGTCGTACAGGATGACATAGGCCACATCGGGGTCCCGGGCAGCCTCCTCGGCTTTCTGCTCTAACGCGATGTAATTGTAATTCAGAAAATCTGCGGAGGACGCGGCGGCGATGCTCCCGGCCAGGGCCCCGGCGGTCCGCCGGGCCTGCGTAATCATCTCCTTCTTCATACGGGCTGAAACGAAGAGGGCCAGAAGACCCACAACCAGGACGATCGTGACCCCGAAAAGGAGGATCAATCTTCGTCGAATCGTCGTTCGAGCCATCTTTTCAGGGCATCATGGACTGTCGCCGACCGCCATCAGGGAAAAGGGGAGATAAGGCGTCCCGGTTGCGGGGAGGTCGATATTTTTCACATCTGGCTGAAAAACCACCTGGGTTGAGATGAAAATGACGGGGATAAGGGGTTGATCTTCAAGGACCTGCCTTTCCACCTCATGGTAGATGCCCATGCGTTTTTTAAGGTTCGTCTCGCTCAGGCCCTCCCTGATCCACTCATCCACCTGGGGATTGCTGTACCCCGTGAAGTTATGGGATCCGCCTGTTTTGACGATATCGGAAATCAGGTCATCCGGGTCCGGAACATCGGCGTAGATCGCGTACCGGTACAGAGGATAGCGCCCTTCCTCGAGTCCCCTCTTGAATTCATCCCAGTTTTCCACAAACAGGGGCTTTAACGTGATCCCGATAGCGGCGAGATTCTGCCGGAACATCTCCAGTTCGCCCTTTGCGGCCTCGGAATGGGAGACCGAAGCCAGGACCAGTTCGGGAAGTCCCTGCCCCCCCGGGTACCGTGACTGGTCAAGATGCCAGACGGCTTTTTCCTGGTCAAAAACAGCCATGGCGTTTTCGGGGCAGTATCCCGGCATCCCCGGAGGGATGATCTGGTTTGCCGGGAAATGCCTCGAGTCCAGAACCTCCTGTGTGTACCTTTTCCTGTCAAAGGCATAGGAAAGGGCTTTTCTGAGATGAGGATCATCCAATGGGGGGGCGGCGACGTTCATCCCGTAGAACATGAAGGCCAGTTGGGGACGGATGAATATCTGGTAATTTTGCTTTTTCAGTTCCGCCAGATCAGCGTTTTCCGGGAGGGGACAACCGCTGAGCCTGCCCGCCAGAAAATCCTGGAAAACCCTGTTCCTTTTTTCCCCCGTGTAGTAGATGAACCGGATCTCCTCCAGGCGAGGCCCCCCCCTGAAATAATCCCTGTTCCCCTTGAGAAGGATAGTGTCCCCCTCCCAGCTGACGAACCGGAACGGACCGGTACCAACCGGGTGCCTTGTCAGGGGCTGGTCGGGGTCCTCGATCATCTCGAGGGGAACGATCTTGGCAACGGGCATCGCCAGGACGGACAGGAACGGCGCATAGGGTTCTATCAGTTCGATGATCAGACGGCGGTCCGAAAGGACCCGGATGCCGGAAACATCCTCTGCCTGCCCGTCCCGGAATTCCACGGCCCCTCGGATCCGGTATAAAAACTCTTTTGAAGAAGTTTCGTTTTCGGGCCTCATCAGACGGGAGAGGGAAGCGGCCGCATCCTGGGCGGTGACTTCCTTTCCGTTGTGGAACCTGACCCCTTGCCGAAGGGTGAAATCGTACTGCCTCCCGTCCCGGCTGACCTTCCAGGTTTCGGCAAGCCCCGGCATAATCCCCAGGTTGCTGTCGAAAGCCACGAGACCATCGTATACCTGACCAACCACGTGATAGGTGGAAACGAGCTGGTCCTTGACAGGATCAAGGCTGCTGGATTCATAAAAAAGGGGAAAGGAAAAAGATCCCCCGGCCAGGACGACGGTTGACCAGAGGCAGGCAACGAAAAAGCCTGCCATCCCATTTAGGGTAAAACGAAGAAGGGCTTGCTTCACAGGTTATAATCCTCCCGGCCCACAGACAGTCAGAGTTTTTTTAGCGGTCCCCCGAAACCGCGAAAAACAGAAAACCGATCGTCGGACAGCTTCCGGGATTATAACCTTATGATGACCAACTGCAAACAGGAAGCGGGAGGTCCGGAAACCCCCCGCTCCACTCCTTTAAAGCCCCCAAGCTTCGGCAGGAACCTAGATCCCACCCCCTCCGCCATTTGCCAGAACTGTGGTAGCCATAGTCATTATTGTCGTTGCCACGATTGCCAGGGTAAGAAGCATCTTTTTCATTTTGTTTTCTCCTGTCAGGCTATGAATGGGTCCTTGGTTTCCGTGTGATTTCTCTTTACCCTTCCATGAGCAAGAATTTTGCCAAAAAGATTTTCCCTTTAAGAACAAACAGTTAAATCAATCGCAGTTTTTTGGAGGACAGGACGGGGCTTTCTGGTTGCACAAGTTTATGTGCAAACAGGAGGCAAAAATCCCTAAAATGGAATTTTTCCTTTATATTTCAGTCAGTTATTTGGATTGCACAAGAATTTGTGCAAATCGGGGCTCAGGCGTCAGATCTTCCGTCCGCCGAGGCCCAGAAGGGAGAGCTTTCTGATCAAGGTGTTCCGGTGGACCCCGAGGACCTTGGCCGCCTCGGTCTGATTCCAGCCAACCTTCCGAAGAACGGAGAGGATATACATCCTCTCAAACTGATCCCTTGCATGATTCAGGCCCCGGGAGGGATTTGAGGAACCCGGAATATGGCTTTCCACCTCCGGGAAGATAAGCTCATTGGGCAGGTCCGGGACATCGATGGCGCCTTCCCCGGAGGAAAAGGCCACCAGCCGCTCCAGAAGGTTTTCCAGCTCCCGGATGTTGCCGGGCCAGTGGTATCTCTTTAACAACTCCAGGGCATCCTGGGTGATTTCCACCGGAGGCCGGTTGAGACGATGCGTGATCTTTTCCAGAATGAAGTGGACAAGAGCCGGGATATCCTGGGGTCGTTCGCGGAGGGGGGGCAGTTCTATGGGAAGGACATTCAGCCGGAAATAAAGGTCCTCCCGGAATTTTCCCTTGCGGATGAGTTCCTTGAGATCCTGGTTGGTCGCCGAGATGACCTGCGCGTCGGCCAGGATGTTCCGGTCTCCCCCGACCCTGGTGAATTCCTTTTCCTGCAGGACCCTAAGCAGCTTGGCCTGGAGATCGATATGCAGAGTGGAGAGTTCATCCAGAAAAAGGATGCCGCCGTGGGCGAACTCGAACTTCCCGATGCGCTTTTCGTGGGCGCCTGTGAAAGCTCCCCTTTCATGGCCGAAAAATTCGCTCTCTAAAAGTTCCCTCGGGATGGCGGCGCAGTTGACGGAAATAAAGGGTCCCTTGCTGCGGATCCCCCTGGAATGGATGGTCCGGGCGACCAGTTCCTTCCCCGTCCCGCTTTCACCCGTGATGAGGATATTGGAATCCGTCTGGCAGACACGGGAAATGATCTTCAGGACCTTTTCCATGGGCTTTGAGCGTCCGACGATGTTGCCAAAGCCACCCAGTTTGAAGACCTCTGAGCGCAGGAAATCGATCTCCCTCCTCATGCGCTTCTTCTCGAGGGCCTTCCGGGTCACCTCAAGGAATTCCTCCGTGTCAAAAGGTTTGGCGATGTAATCAAAAGCCCCGTTCTTCACCGCCTGGACCCCCATCCGCGCGCTGTCGGCCGCGGAAAGGATGATCACTTCCGGATGGTCGGGGAAAGACATGATGCAGTTCAGGGCGGCCATGCCCCCCATTCCCGGCATCATGACGTCGAGGATGACAACCTGGACGTTGTTTTCCCTGATCAGGGCAAGGGCCTTTTCGCCGCTCTGGGCCTTGAGCACCCGAAAATCCTTTTCAAGGAGAAACTCAAGGGATTCCAGGACCGACTCCTCATCATCGACGACAAGAACCGTGTCAGCAGAGATTGATCGGTCAATTTCCGAAATCGGCATGATTTTCCCCAAAAAAATTTTTCCTTCGGAAAAAACCTCGGGCAAGGAGACTGCACCATTTATTGTGCAACCACACACTACCATGGGGCAAGGGGCGTGTCCATGGGGGCGTTTCATCTCCCTTAAAGGTATCCCGCACCCTTTGGGAGGGGGTTTTTCGTGGAAAAAACGGTTTTTTGTGGTTCTCTCCGGATTTTTTTCGGCCCGGTTTTTGAAAGGCTTATTAGAGGCCAAAAAGATGACTGGGCAAAAAAGTCATGAACGCGTCACCGCGCGGGGTGCCCCGATCCAGGACCGGCACCACACGTCATGGATCCATGAGGCAAGGGAAAACCACGCTTTTCCCTTTCCGGGAAGCGTTAAGTCCCGAATCGGACTTTTCGCGACTCTGTCAAAAAAGGCGGCCGGGAAACGGGACACAACCCGGAAAGGAGGTCTTGAAATGGAAAAATCCGAGGTGCCAAGGAAAAGAATCCTCCTCGTGGACCATGCGGACCTTTTTTTACAGCTTCAGATTTCCTATCTGGGGGCCAGAAAGTTTGACATTGAAACGGCCCGATCCGGAGAGGAGGCCCTGGAAAAAACCAGGAAATGGAAACCCGACCTTATATTACTTGACCTCTTCATGCCGGAAATTACAGGCGACGCGGTCTGCCGGATCCTCAAATCCCATGAGGAAACGTCTTCCATCCCGATATACCTCATCAGTTCCGGACGGAACGGCGAATTCAGAAAAAGGGTGGAGACCTCGGGCTGCGACGGCCTGGTCTACAAACCCGTGAGAAAGGACATGCTCCTTTCCGTTGTCGAGCGGCACTTGGGAAACAACACCCGGGCCTCCCCCCGCATTAAAGTGCAATTACCGGCAAAGGTCGTCCTCGATGAAAAGGAATGGGAGGCGACCATCCATTCCCTTTCATGTCAGGGCGCCTTTATCGAACTGGACAGGGGAAAAGTCCTCGTCGGGGACCTTTTAAACGTGCGCCTTTTCCTTCCGGACGCGGAGAAGGGGGTCGACGCCCCCACCACGGCCGTCGTCTGGCAAGGCACCCTCGGCGCTGGCGGTCCATGGGGAACGGGGGTTCAATTCCTGGGACTTTACCCCGATGAAGCCAAAAAGATCGAGAATTATGTCACCGAACACATCATCTCCCAGGGAAATGAGAGCCCGGGAATCCAGGGAGGCTGGCCTGAAAGGTCCGCCCCGCTGTGACAGGTGGGGGAAGAGGGAGAGGATTTCAGCCGGGCGCTGCCTCCCGAAGATTTCATTTTCCCGATGAGGATGTCAAAATAGGTCAGGACATTTGTGACGTAGGCCACCGGTTCAATGCCTCGTGCATAACCATACCGGGTGTTCCGGTAATATTCAGGACGGCTTAAAAGGGGCAGCGTTTCCCGCAGGGCAGACCAGGATGCGGGGTTCTTACCGCGGCTTCTCGCGATTTTTTGCGCATCCCGGACATGCCCGTATCCGATATTGTAGGCCGCCAGGGCAAGGTAAAGCCGCTGTCTGGGATTCTCGACACCGGAAAAACGCTTAAGGAGGAAGGCGAGATATTTCACCCCAGCACTGATGCTCTGCTCGGGGTCCAGGCGGTTCTCTATCCCCATCTCCCGCGCGGTGTCAAGGGTCACCTGCATGAGTCCCCGAACCCCGGTATAGCTCCGGGCTTGGGGGGCAAACCGGGATTCCTGGTATATCATGGCGGTTATGAGCCTCCAGTCGAAGCCGTAGCTTTGGGCCGCGGCCTTGATCTGCTTTTCGTAAAGGGGAAAGTCCTCTTCCATGCTCTGGTGGAATGCCTCGATGTCCAGTTGATGCAGCCGGTTCCGGTCGTCGTGGTAAAACCTCCTGATCCGGGCCAGCGTCCCGTCACCCTTGGCCTTTTCCAGGAAACTGTTCATGGATTCGAGAAGGTCCGAATCCCCTTTCCTGACAACCCAGGCCATAGGCTGCTCCTCTGAAAGTGCCATCCCTACCCTGATATCGGGATAGTACCTTCGATTGAGGAGCGCGATGTTCGAATCCGCCACAGTGGCCTCAATCTTCCCCTCGGCCACCTGCCGGATGAGTTCCTCCGTAAGGACATCGGGGACGACGACCATTTCCAGCCCGATCCCCTCACCTTGCAGCTCGGCCAGCCTCTCCTGATAAGTGGTCCCCGCGCTTACATGTATGGTAAGCCCCTCCAGTTCACTCATCCGACGCACAAAAGGGTGATTCTCGTGAAGGATCAGGCGCTGCCTCACGGTGTCATAGGGAAGAGAAAATTCCGCCAAAGCCTCCCGGCCGGCATGGGCGGTGACCCCGGCCGCGATGAAATCACCCTCGCCGCGCGCGAGCTTTTCAAAAATTTCGCTCCAGTCCGCCGTCACCACCCGCAGCTCGACACCCAGGTCGCGGGCAAACTCCAGGGCCAGTTCATATTCAAACCCCATGGGCTGGTCGCGATGGATGTAATAGGTGTGGGCGCTGTTCTGGGTGATCATGACCATCACCCCCTCTTCGAGGATGCGCTTTAACGAGGAGTTGGGAGGCGGGGGACCTGTACGGCAGGATACTGAAAAAAGGACAATCGTTACAAGGATGGCGAGGAGAAAAATCCGCGCTGTCAGACCTCTAACCATTTTTCGAATATATCACGGACTGCACTCAAGATGCCGCCTGAAAAACCGGCCCTTTCTTCTATCCCTCCCCTGAGCCTTTCGCCACGGGGAGGGACCATTTCCTGTGCATGGCCGTAATCCGGATAAGCAGGACGGTGAGGGCCGCGATGAATGACACCGTGTTTCTTCCCGGTCCAAAGCGGTCAAGGAAAACGAAAACGACCCCCCCGATGACGCAGGCGGTGGCATAGATCTCCTTCTGGAGGATCAGGGGAACCTGATTGGACAGCACGTCCCGCAACAGCCCCCCTGCCGTCGCGGTCATAACGCCCATCATGACCGCCGCGAGGAAACCGGCATTAAAATCCAGGGCTTTCCCCGTCCCTATGACCAGGAAAGTCGCCAGCCCGAGGGCATCGAAATAGAGCAGGGGCCTGTGAAGAAAGTCCAGAGTCCCATGGAAGAAGAAAACTCCAAGGGCAGCGATGATCGCCACATAAAAATAGGTTTCGTCATCGAAGCAAAATGGCGGGATATCGCCCAGCAGGACATCCCGCAAGGTGCCTCCCCCGACAGCGGTAACGAGGCCCAGGATCACGACGCCAAGAAGGTCCATCCGCCTTTGAACCCCTGCCAAGGCTCCGGAGACGGCAAAGGACGCTGTGCCGAAAAGGTCGAGGGCATAAAGGAAACTCATGGTTTTCCTGCCTTGGGAGGGTCGCCAAAAGTCCATGCAGGACTTTTGGCTCCACGGAAAGGGAAAAGCGTCGTTTTCCCTTTCCTCACGGATCGATGACGTGTGGTGCCGGTCCTGGATCCGGGCGCCCCGCGCGGGTCGCGTTCATGACTTTTTGCATAATCATTAATTTTACACGAACAGCGCCCCGGAAAAAAGGGACACGCGCCCCTTTCTCGGGCGGGAGGGGGAAAAAGAGGTTCCCTTTCATGGGATATCAAGGGCGGACCGCGGCTGCCTCCTTGCGCAAACCCTTTCCTTGGGATAGATAAAAGGCCTCGCGGGCCCGGTTGCTTTCCCCTTTTCAGGCTCTCCTGACCACGCGCAACGACTTTCCGCTATCACCCCCCCGCGCAAAACGGGGGAAGGGTAAAACATGAAACGAGACTCAGGCCTTATCGTCTACTTTGCCCTGTCCGCGACGACCCTTTTCTGGGGGCTGTCCTTTGTCGCCACGAAACTCGCCCTGGAAACCCTTCACCCTGCCCTTCTCCTTTTCGTCCGCTTCTCCCTGGCCGGGGGGATCCTGCTGACCCTCCTCCCGCGAGGAGCGCTCCGGACCCTTTCCGCGAGGAATCACTTCCTCCTTTTGGCCACGGCGGCTTTCGAGCCAGGACTGTATTTCCTCTTCGAAACCCTTGCCCTCCAGAGGATCCATGCCGCCGAGGCCTCCCTCATCGTGGCGACGATCCCGATGGTGGTCCTCCTCCTGTCCGCGGTTTTCCTTGGGGAAAGGAACAGCTGGAAGGTCGGTGCCGGGATTGCCCTCTCCATGGCCGGGGTGGCCGTCCTTGCCCTCCTTGGGGAAAAATCGGCCATCCACTCATCCCTTTCGGCCCAGGGGTACCTTTTCATGGTCGGAGCCGTCATCACTGCCTCGGGGTACATCACCCTGGCCCGCAACCTGACGAGGCGTCTGAGCGCCCTCATTGTGACCACGATGCAGGTGGTCTACGGCGGTCTTTTTTTTGCACCGGCTGCCCTGCTGAAGTGGAGAAGCTTTACCTTTCAGGGTGTCAGCTGGCGCTCCCTGGCCGGTCTGGGTTTCCTGATCGTGTTTGCCACCGTTGCCGCCTTTTTCTGCTACAATTTTGCCCTGACCAGGACCAAGGCTGCCGCGGCTTCCGTTTATCTTAACGGAATCCCTGTCGTAACCGCCATCGCGGCCTGGGTCCTCCTCGGCGAAAAGCTGACCTATGCCCAGGCTATCGGGGGGAGCCTCATCCTCCTTTCGGTCTACCTCGTCAACCTCTACTCGCGGGAAGAGGTCCCCACCCCGGATGCAATTCTGAAGTGATCCTGCCCGGGAAGGCCGAAGGGCCCTTTTTTTTGAATATCCGGAGTTGGAGGTTTAACGATCCTGTCCGGAGCTGAACAAATGGCAGGAAACCAGGTGGGGTGACCCCGGGGTTCCGACGTCCACCTCCTTCGGAGTGACCCTGGAGCAAACGGGCATCGCTTCAGAGCACCTGGGGTGGAAGGGGCAGCCGGGAGGGGGCGAGGATGGGTCGGGAACATCTCCCTGAAGGATGATCCGCCCCGGACGCTCCCCGACCCTGGGCTGGGGGATCGCGGAGATAAGGGAAACGGTATAGGGATGGAGGGGTTTCTCAAAAAGATCGTCCACGTTGGCCACCTCAACGAAACGGCCCAGGTACATGACGGCAACCCGATCGCTTATGTGCTTGACTACAGCCAGATCGTGGGAAATGAAGATATAGGACAGCCGGAATTCCCTTCGCAGGCGGACCAGCAGATTCAGGGTCTGGGACTGAATGGACACATCAAGGGCGGAAACCGGTTCATCGGCGATAATGAGCTTCGGCCCCAGGGACAGGGCACGGGCGATCCCGATCCTCTGTCTCTGCCCGCCTGAAAACTCGTGAGGGTAGCGGTCCGCGGCCTCGGCGTCCAGTCCGACGGTCTCCAGCAGATGGTACATCCTTTTGATCCTCATCGGCTTATCCCCGATCCCGTGGATAATCAGGGGCTCCCTGACCGCATAGCCCACGGTCCTCCGGGTATCGAGAGAGGCGTAGGGATCCTGGAAAATGAGCTGCATTTCCCTGCGCATCGCCCTCATCCTCGAGTGCCCCAGGGTGAGGAGATCCATTCCATCGAAAATGACGGACCCGGAGGTGGGTTCATGGAGCCTTGTGACCAGCCGGGCGATGGTGGATTTCCCGCACCCTGACTCGCCGACGATACTGAGGGTCTCACTGTTTCCAAGGTCGAAGGAGACCCCGTCCACAGCGTGAACCTTGCCTCCTCCCTTGAGGTGGAAATGTTTGGTGAGATCCCTGACCTTCAGGAGGGGTTCGGCGGAAACTGTCATGGCTCGCGGTTCCAGCAGGCGACCCGATGGTCCCCCGACAGGTTTTCCAGGACAGGCGCTTCGACGGAGCAGCGATCGATAGCCCTTTCACAGCGGTCCGAAAAACTGCACCCCTTGCTCCTCTGCCCGGGAGGGGGGACCATCCCTGGAATTGTGGGGAGCCACTCTTTTCTGAGATCGAGCCTGGGGATGGAGGATAGAAGCCCCCGGGTGTAGGGATGCCGCGGGTGCTGGAAGATCACTTCGACGGGGGCCTGCTCCACCACGCAGCCGGCGTACATGACATAAACGAAGCTGCAGAATTCGGCGATCACGCCGAGATCGTGGGTGATCATCAGGATCGACATCCCCAGTTCCCTCTGCAGATGCCTTAAAAGATCCAGGATCTGGGCCTGGATGGTCACATCAAGGGCCGTGGTGGGTTCATCGGCGATGAGAAGGTCGGGCCGGCACGCCAGGGCCATGGCGATCATGATCCTTTGGCGGAGCCCCCCTGAAAGCTGATAGGGATACTGCTCCATCCTTTTTTTCGGAGCGCTCACACCTATGGCCCTCAGGATCTCAACGCTTTTCTCAAAGGACTCTTTCCTCCCCATTTTAAGGTGGATGCGGAATACCTCCATCAACTGGAACCCGATGGTGAAGGTCGGGTTCAGGCTGGTCATGGGTTCCTGAAAGATCATCCCGATGCGGTCTCCACGGATGGCGCGGATCCGGCTTTGATTCATTTCCAGCAGATCCATTCCGTCGAAGATGATCCTGCCCCTTTCAACGTGGCTTGGCGGCGAGGGAAGGAGCCGCATGATGCTCATCGCGGAAACGCTTTTCCCGCACCCGGATTCGCCTACAAGACCCACAGAGCGGCCCCGCGGCACATTGAAGGAAACCCCCTCGAGGATCCTGATCCTTTCCGAATCCTCGTTGGTGAAGCTGACGACCAGGTTTTCCACCTGAAGGAGATTCTCTGAATCGGGTCCGGCCGGCTTCCCGGCCGGCCGGACCTTGGGGTGATTACTCAAAGACGACCCTCGGAAAATAGAAGGATACCAGGTAATTGGGCATATCAACGATCTCGCTTATCCTGAGGTCGCCGCAGACGCTGCAGAGTAAATATGCCTCGTAATCCTTCATTCCGAAGGTTGCGGCAATGTAGTCGATCATGTCTCCCACCGCGCTGCGGGCGTTCTCCATCAGGTCCGGGCCGACCCCCGTGGTGACAATGTAGCCTTTCTCATCGAAATGGCGGCTCACGGGCCCCGCAGTCACGAAGCGGGGAAACCGGAGGTTGGCCCCCTTGACGAGATCCAGTTTGAGGGTGATTTTCAGCGGACACTCGATGGCGGTCCCGCAAACCTCACCGTCCCCCTGCGCGGCATGGCCGTCGCCGCAGGAGAAAAGACCTCCCGGGACTTCCACCGGAAGGAGCAGTTCAGTTCCTTCCGAGAGGTCCCTCGTGTCCATGTTGCCCCCGACGCGCCTCGGGTTGACCACACTCAGGTTCCCCTCTTCCGAGGGAGCCAGTCCAAGGATGCCCGGGAAAGGCTTGAGGGGCACTTTCCCTCCTGGCCCATAAACAGCGGGCTCGGCGCATTGAGGGTCGAATTTCCAGATATGGAGGGCGGGTTCAGTGAAACGCTCCGCAAGGAGCCCGAAGCCGGGGATATTCGCGGTCCAGCCCCAACCCTCGGTTTCGAGAGCGAGGACGTTGATCTTTACCGCATCCCCGGGCAGAGCCCCATCGATGACCACAGGCCCGAAGGCGGGGTTGACCCGGCCGAAATCGATCCGGCTCACATCCTCAAGGCCGGAATCAGGCTGGATCTGCCCCCCCCCCGCATCCATGGCGTCGAACTGGACCACCTCGCCGGGGGCAATGGTCAGGACGGGCTCAATGGTGTTATCCCACCCGAAATGAAAAGTCTCGATATCGATTCGGTGATTACTTTGCGTCGGTCGCATAGACATTCTCGTAATTTACCGGGATGTGCACCGGGTCGACGAAAAGTTTCGGGTCTCCGCTTATCCTCTCGGTGTGCATGGTGAACCTCTGCTCGTTGAAGATGGGAACCCAGGGGGCATCCTCCATGATCTTGAGATAGGTCTTCCTCCAGAGGTCTATGCGTTCTTCCTCGCGGCCGGCCTCGCTCATGGAATCCGCTTTGACGGCCATCTTCTCGACCTCCTCGTTGCAGTACCATGCCCAGTTCCAGCCGCCGACGACAGCTCCGCCGCAGCCCAGGATGGGCCCGTAGAAGTTGGACGGGTCCGGGTAATCCGCGATCCACGCCATCCCGCCTGACCAGATCATGGGCGCCTGGTCGGGCTCCCCGCCGGCGGCGATGACCGTTCCCTGGCTCTGGTTCTTGATCTCAGCCTTGATGCCGATGTTCGCGAGGTCCTGCTGGATCGCCTGGGCAATGCGGGGGTTGGGATCAACGTTCATCACATAAAGCTCCGTCTCGAACCCCTCGGGATAGCCGGCCTCCGCCAGGAGGGCCTTGGCCTTATCAGGATCGAACGGATAGCCTTTGTAATCCTTGTCGTACCCCGGCATGGACGGCGGAAGCGGCTGGTTGGCCACAACGGCGCGGTTGTTGATGATCTGGACGATGCGCTGCTTGTTGATGGCCATGTTGACGGCCTGGCGCACCTTGACGTTGTCGAAGGGCTTCATTTTAACGTTCATGGAGATATACCCGGTCTGGAGCTGTCCGCCCTCGATCACAAGCTTGCCCCACTTCTCGTCCTGCATGATCTGGACGAACCGGGCGGGGGGGATTCCGTCGCCCAGGATGTCAACCTCGCCCCGCTGAAGCCGGAGGAGGGCCACTGTGGGCTCCTGTCCGATCTCGAAAGTGACCTCGTCGAGACGCGGTATCCCCTTGAAGTGATAGTCCTTGTTCCTTGCAAAGACGACCCTCTGACCCAGCTTCCACTCCTTGAGATAGAAGGCCCCCGTCCCCACCGGGTTTTTACCGAAGTCCTCCCCGTACTTTTCGACCTCTTCTTTGGGCACCGCGAAGCCGAAATTAAGCCCGAGGACGTGCAGGAAGGTGGCGTCACGGCGGCTGAGGTCAAACCGCACAGTGTATTTGTCCACCGCGGTGATTCCCGAAAGACTGGACGCCTTGCCCCCCGCCATTTCATCAAATCCCTTGATCATTCCGTAAAACCCCTGGCCCGGGCTCTGGGTCTTGGGGTTGACGGTCCTTTCCAGGGAGTATTTGATGTCCTCGGCGGTGAGTTCCCTGCCGTTGTGGAACTTAACCCCTTTGCGCAGCTTGAAGATGTAGGTCAGCCCGTCGTCGGAGATGGTGTAGCTTTCCGCCAGGTCCGGGGTCAGCTCCGTTGTCCCGGGCTTGTAGTCCATAAGGCCCGAGAAGAGGGATTTAATCATTGACCAGTTCTGCCAGTCATACCCGATGGCAGGGTCCAGGGTTACCACATCGTCCTTGTAGGTGACGATCATGGACCCGCCCTGCTTGATCTCCTGTGCTCCTGCCATCAACGGAACCGTGAACAAAAAGCACAAGGCCAACATCAGTACCGTAACCTTTTTCATTCCGACCTCCTTTTCCCCCAGGTTCATTGAGTCCTCAGCCTCGGGTCCACGAGCGGAAGGACCAGGTCGGCGAGGAAGTTCCCCAGAACGATGGATAACGCGGCCACAAGGGTTACCCCCATGATAATGGGGATATCGATCACCTGAATGGCCTGCCAGGCGAGCTGCCCGATCCCGGGCCAACCGTAGACGGACTCCACAACAACGGCCCCACTCATGAAAAAACCGATATCCAGGCCCACCATAGTGATGACGGGCAGGATCGCGTTGCGAAGGGCGTGGACCAGGACCACACTGGACTCCTTGACCCCCTTGGCCCTCGCGGTTCTGATGTAATCCTGCATCAGGACATCCACCATGCTCGAGCGCATCATGCGTGAATACCATCCTCCCCCTGTGATCCCCAGGGTGAGGGCGGGCAGGAAGAGGTGGCGCCAGGTTCCGTACCCTCCAAGGGGAAACAGGTTAAGGAGATTGGAAAACGTGTAAAGGAGAAGGAGCCCAAGGACGAACTGGGGGGCGGATACCCCGATAAAGGACAGCACCATTGCCGCGTTGTCCGTTTTTTTCCCCCTCCGCGTCGCCGCGAGGATCCCGGCCGTGAGACCTATGACCAGCTCAAAGAAAATGGCCCCCGCCATAAGCAGAAGGGTTGCCGGAAGCCGGCTCAGGACCAGCTCGGTGACCTGCGTCTTCCTCTTGTAGGAACGCCCGAGGTCGCCCTGGGCCAGGCGCCCGAGATAGCTGAAATACTGGATGTGGAGGGGGCGGTCCAGCCCCAGCTCGTGGCGTATGGACTCAACCGTTTCCGGTGTGGCGCTCCTGCCCGCCAACATGCGGACGGGGTCTGCGGGTATCAGAAAGGAAAGGATGAAGGTTATCAGGGTGATCCCGATAAGGATCCCCAGGGAGGCGAGAAGCCGTTTGCCGATAAAGGAGACCATCAGGCCCTTCCCCTTTGGGTGGGATCCAGGATGTCGCGGAGGGCATCGCCGATGAGGTTAAAGGAAAGGGCGAGTATCAGGATGGCCGCCCCCGGGAAAAACACGAGCCAGGGGGCATCCAGAAAATAGGACTGGCTCTCGAAGATGATCCCCCCCCAGGAAGGAATAGGGGGTCTGACGCCGATCCCGAGAAAGGAAAGGGTTGCCTCCAGGAGGACGGTGGTGGAGATCCCCAGCGTGCTCCATACGAGGATCGTGGGCACCAGGTGGGGGAAAATGTGGACGAAAAGGATCCGCGGCCAGCCCGCCCCGAGGGAGCGGATGGCCTCGATGAACTCGCTCGTCTTTAACGAAGAGGTCTGGGCGTAGATGACCCTTGCGACCCATACCCAGTTGACCAGGGCGATAACGAGGGCGACGATCCAGAGACTTGGTGAAAAGATGGCGGCGAGGGCAATGGCCAGGAGCAGGGCGGGGAACGCCATCATGAGATCGGTAAAGCGCATGATGAAACTCCCCAGCAGGCCGCCGGCGTATCCGGCGATGATGCCGAGGAGGGTCCCGATGCCCACGGAGGCGCCGTTGGCAACGACTCCGATGATCAGGGATGTCCTCGCGCCGTATATCAGCCGGGAAAAGAGGTCTCTTCCAAGGAGATCGGTCCCCAGCCAGAAGGTGCGCGACGGGGGGAGGGGAGCCCCTTCGAGGCTGAGCCCTTCGAAGAATTGCTCATAGGGATCAAAGGGGGCGAGAAGCGGGGCAATGGCGGCGGTAAAAATGATGACCCCCGCGGCAACAAGGCCGAACACCGCGGGTTTGTTCCGGCGAAACTTTTTCCAGAGATATGCCAAGTTTTTGGCTCCCGCCGCTGCCGACATCCGGGCAGCATTTCTTTTTCTGAAATTTCACAACAAATCGAACGACAGCACGGAAGAAAGATCCACGGCTATCGGGAAAGGGCAAATTTTTCCGTCGGGAGGAAAAAATTTACCCCTGCCTGCCTCTTTTTTCAAGAGGGAAGGGAGGAATTCAGTATACCACGCCGGTTGCAGCCTGGCTCTTTTGCAGGTAGTATCTCTTTTATGGATGATGGAGGAACCGGCGTTTGCCGGATGTATCCGGTTTCCCCTCTCTCAAATTTTTGATCACACCGGCTCTGGACACTATCAGCCTTGAAAAAAATCCCCGTTCATCGCTACACCGCCGCCGAGGAGATCGCCAACAGCATCACGCACGGGCTGGGTGTCGCCTTCGGGATCACAGGCCTTTGCCTTCTCGTCATCAGCGCCGCCAGGACCGGTGACCCATGGCGGATCGTGAGCTTCTCGATCTACGGCTCGAGCCTGATCCTGCTGTATCTTTTTTCCACCTTCTACCATTCCATCCCGGTTCCCAGCGTCAAACCTGTCCTGCGCTATCTGGACCATTGTGCCATCTACCTTCTCATCGCGGGGACCTACACCCCATTTCTTCTGGTGAAGATCCGCGGAGGATGGGGCTGGTCCCTCTTCGGCGTCATCTGGGGCCTCGCCCTGGCCGGCATTGTCCTCAATTTCATCCTCCTGGGGCGATCCAGGGTTTTAGGTTCCGCGATCTACATCGGGATGGGGTGGCTTGTCATCATCGCCCTGAAACCCCTCATCGAGGCCATCCCGGCGGGAGGGATCTGGTGGCTGGCCGCCGGGGGACTATCCTACACCTTCGGCGTGGTCTTTTACCTGGCGAAAAAGCTTCCCTTCAACCACGCCATCTGGCATCTCTTCGTTCTGGGGGGGAGCGTGTGCCACTTCCTGGCTGTCTGGTTCTACGTCCTTCCGGTCTGATTTCCTCTCCTCTCCCTTTCTGGTATATTTCAGGAAGACGTCCCCGCTCGATCCCATTGGCGGCGACACTGGCCCTGTGCGGGGAAAGGAGGTTGGCATAAAGATGGACCGGAAAATCGGCATCGACCTGTCCCGTCACATCTACGAAATGCAAAGGGAGCATCCGGCAGCCACCGGGGAGCTGACGGGGATCCTGAACCAGATCGCCTTCGCGTCCAAAATAGTCCACCGGGAGGTCAGCAAGGCGGGCCTCGTGGAGATCCTGGGCTTGACGGGGGATAAAAACGTTCAGGGTGAGGACGTTCAGAAACTCGACGATTTCGCCAACCAGGTTTTTCTGAACATCCTCGGGAAATCGGGCCACTTCTGCGTCATGGCGACGGAGGAGGAAAATGGCCCCGTGTGCATCCCCGATGGCTACGGGAGAGGACATTATTGCATCGCATTAGACCCCCTGGACGGCTCCTCCAACATCGATGTGAATGTAAGCATCGGCAGCATCTTCGCCATCCACCGCAAGGTCTCTGAAGGGGAAGACGGCACCGAAAAGGATATGCTGCAGCCCGGAAGGAAACTCGTCGCCGCGGGCTACATCGTCTACGGCAGCAGCACAATGCTGGTTTTGAGCACGGGGAACGGAGTCCACGGGTTCACACTGGACCCTTCCGTGGGGGAATTTCTCCGGTCCCACACCGATATCAGGATCCCGGAAAAGGGGAAGATCTACTCCATAAACGAGGGAAACTACCCCTACTGGTCAACGGGGGTGCGGGAATACATCGACTTTCTGAAACAGAAAGACAAAGAAAGCGGCCGCCCGTACGCCGCCCGCTACATCGGCTCCATGGTGGCTGACATCCATCGCACCCTTCTCAAAGGGGGCATCTTCATGTATCCCGCCGACTCCAAGGACCCGAAAAAACCCCAGGGGAAGCTGCGCCTGCTTTACGAGTGCGCGCCCATGGCATTCCTCTGCGAACAGGCCGGGGGAAAAGCCAGCACCGGCCATGGACCTGTCCTGGACGTCGAACCGACAGGCCTTCACCAGCGCGTCCCCTTTTTCGCGGGTTCCGCCCATGAGGTGGACCGGCTGGAGGAATTCATCCGGAAATACGATCGGAAATGAGGGAAAGAGATGGAGCCGCGCATCATAAGGCACAGCGGGATCGAGGAGCAATACACCGACGAAAGATGCTTTGTGAAGGAGCTGGCGGGCGGGGAGCTCGACCCCGGCCTTTCCTTCGCGCTGGCGAGGGTGCGGGCGGGCGTCACGACGGCCCTTCACGCCCTCAAGGGCACAAGTGAACGCTATGTCATCATCCAGGGAAGGGGGACCGTGGAAGTGGGGGACCTTCCCGCCGCTGCAGTCCTGTCCGGGGACCTGGTCCTGATTCCCCCCGACACCCCTCAGAGGATCACCTGCGACGGTCCCGAGGACCTGATCTTCTGCTGCGTGTGCCAGCCTCCCTTCGAGCCAGGGGTTTATGTGGATCTGGAGAAGGGGAAAAGGGAACCCTCGGCCTGATACGGACCCCCGCGGGGGCTGCCGCGGTCCCATTAAGGAACAGATCCAGGGGAAGATCCCCCCGGCCCGCATGAGGTTCATGAAAGGGGTACGTTATGGAACAAAAACAATCCGCCCTGACGCCCAAACGCTGGCTTATCATCTTTCTGTCCGCCATCTGCGTGATCCTCCTGATCCAGAATTCCCAGGTTGTCTCCTTTAACATCCTTTTCTGGAAGATCAGCATGTCCCGGATCATCGCTTTTCCCCTCCTCATCCTCCTCGGGGGCGTGATCGGATACATCCTGGGCCGGTACTCCAGGATCGGATCCCGGCCGTATTAAGGATCCCGGGCGCGGAGTTCTTCGTGAAGGATTTTTTCGATTCCGTCATTCTCCTGCTGATTCTGGTCAACCCCTTTCTGGTCATAGTCTATCTGACCGAAGCGGTCCAGACCCTGAACCTGAAAGTCTTTTCCAGCGTCCTCATCAGGGGGGCCGTCATCGCCTCGGGGATTTTCATCTCCTTCTCCCTTCTGGGGGATGTCATCTTCAGGGAACTCCTGGGAGCGGAGTTCGCATCCTTCCAGATCTTCGGCGGGATCGTATTCCTCATCCTGGGCATCAACTTCATGCTGAAGGGCAACCAGGCGTTAGAAGCCCTCCGCGGACCGGCCCTCGAGGATGCCGGCCATATCGCCATGCCCATCCTGGTGGGCCCGGCTTCGGTCAGCGCGAGCGTCATGGTGGGAAAACGTCTGGAGCCCCTTCTGGCGGCCCTGGCCATCATCGCGGCCATCGGGGTCTCCGTCTCCGTCATGATTCTTCTCAAAAGGCTTCACGACTGGGTCAAACCCCGGCATGAGATCCTCGTCCACCGCTACGTCGAGGTGGCGGGCCGTTTGCTGGCATTCATCGTGGGGATTTACGCCATCGAGATGATCATGCAGGGGGGGATCGTCTGGCTGGAAAGGATCACCAAAACCATGCAGGGGTGGTGAGGGGGACATTTTCTGGGGCCCCGTTTTTCCCGGACCCTTTTCACGCAAGGTCCATGCCCGAAAAGAAATGGCCCGGCTGGGCTGGTCCATGATTCCGTGTCGGGAATCAAAGGGCTCAATCTTCCATCTGCAGCAACCCCTTGAAAAAGATCCCCTCGGGGGCCGCATGGAGAAGGCAGGGGACGATGAGGACCCCGGCCTCCCGGGCCCGCAAAAACGATGAGGCGTATTCCGGATCGAGGTCCCGGGCCGGGGCAAACACCCGGCAGTCAGACCTTTGCACCATGTAGAGGGCGCAAACCATCTCCCCTCTTCGGGAAAGGCGGGCCAGGGTCTCGAGGTGTTTTTTCCCTCTGGCCGTGACGGCATCGGGAAAAAGGGCCTTTTCCCCTTCCCTCCAGGTGACGTTCTTCACCTCGACCACGCAGTTCCTTTGCCCGTCGGAGGCCAGAAGGTCGAAACGGGAGTCCTCGATGGCGACTTCCCTCCGGGTTACCCTGAATCCGTCGAGATCCGGCGCGCCGGTCAGATTCCCGTCGATGACAGCGGCGCCAAGGGCATTGGCAAGAAAAGTGTTGACCCCGACCCATGTCCTTCCGTCCTGGACTATCTCAAGGGTATAGGCGGTCTTTCTCTTCCCCCCGGGCGATTCGGACACCATGACGGGGGAACCGGGATCCGAGCAGGTTTTCATCCTCCCCGAATTGGGGGTGAAGGCAATGATCTCCCGGCCGTCGGGAAGGATGATGTCCGCGAGGAACCTCTTGTAGCGTTTAAGGAGGATTCCCGGCTTCAGGCCCTCAAATCTGTGGAGAACACGCAACGATCTGACCTCAAAGGTGACCACTAAGGATTCGAAACCCGCCAGAGATGCTATAATCCCTTTACAGTTTATTTACCGGACGGAAATCCGGGTATTCCCCTTTGTACCCTTTCCCGGGAGGAAGCCATGAAATATTTTCTTACTTTCACTGTCGTTATGCTTCTCGCCTTCCCCGCCCACGCCGCCGTCAAGGGCGAATTCGTGGACTACCGGCACGGGGATGTTGAACTGAGAGGTTACATGGCCTGGGACGACAGCGTCAAGGTCAGGCAGCCGGGGGTCCTCGTGGTGCATGACTGGATGGGAGAAGGCCCCTTTGACCAGGACGTCTGCCGCAAGCTTGCGGGGCTTGGCCACGTGGCCTTCGCCGCTGATATGTACGGCAAGGGCGTCCGGCCCTCAAATCCACAGGAAGCTGGCAAACAGGCGGGAATTTACAGGTCCGACCGTGCCTTGATGAGAGCCCGGGCAAGGGCTGCCCTGGAGGTTCTGCGATCCCACCCCCTCGTGGACGGGGAGAAAGTCGCGGCTATCGGATACTGTTTTGGAGGAGGGGTTTCCCTTGAGCTGGCCAGAAGCGGGGCCCCACTGGCCGGAACCGTCAGCTTTCACGGGAACCTCGACACCCCCGATCCGGCCGACGGGAAGAACATCAAAGGCAGCATCCTGGTCCTCCACGGAGCCGACGATCCGTCCGTTCCTCCGGCCCAGGTCAACGCCTTCATGGAGGAGATGCGCTCTGCGGGGATCGACTGGCAGATGGTCCATTACGGCAACGCGGTCCATGCCTTCACAAACCCGGCAGCCGGGAACGACAACTCCAGGGGGGCCGCCTACAACCCCCTGGCGGATAAAAGGTCCTGGGCAGCCATGGAGGATTTTCTGAAAGAGATTTTCAAGGGGGATCCGGGGTCCCCTTAGGGCAGGACCTGGGAAAGGGGAGACAGATATGAAGAAAGTAGTCGTCCTTCTCGGGAGCCCGAGAAAGGACGGGAACAGCGCAATCCTCGCCGGACAGCTGACCGAGGGGGTGAAAATAGAGGGAGGGAAGGTCCAGACCTTTTTCGTCCACGGGATGGACATCGCCCCCTGCACCGGCTGCGAGAGCTGTCAGATAAATCCCGGATCCGGGTGCGTTATCCAGGATGAAATGACTCCTGTTTACGAGGTTGTGGCCGGGTCAGATGCGGTGGTTTTCGCGAGCCCGGTTTACTGGTTCTCGGTCTCGGCCCAGACCAAGATCGTGCTGGACCGGCTCTATGCCATTGGCGCGGGGGAGGCGGGCATCCTGAAGGGAAAAACCTTCGGGATCATCCTGACCTACGCCGACAGGGACCCCTTCGTATCCGGAGCCGTGAACGCGGTGCGAATGTTTCAGGATATGGCCGCGTACCTTGGCATCCCTGTCCAGGGCATCGTCCACGGTTCCGCCTATGCCCCGGGGGATATCCGGGCCAACGAACCGGTGATGGCTCAGGCCTTCGAACTGGGAAGAACGCTGGCAGGGGGAGGGTCGGAATAGGGGAGAGGGAAAGGAGGAAGGAGGAGAGAGAAGGGAGAAGGGAGGGGAATACCCCGTGGATCGTTCGACGTTTAACGTTTAAGGTTGAACGGAAACCTGAAGGCTTAACGCTTTTACCCGGAAAGGATCTTTCTTCATGGGAGAAGAGGGAAAAAAGGCAGGGGTCCGCCTTCTGGAGGAGCTTCCAAGGGAGGACCTTATCGGCATCATCGTGGATGACGCCAAAAATTGGCTGGCCCACGACGGCCTCTGGTTTCAGGCGGTGGAAACGGTCCACGGAATGGAAGCGGCCATGGACGCGGACCGGGAGGCCTGGAGAAAATTCACCGTGGTGGAGGCCAACAGGATCATGCGGCGTCTCAGCCTTGCCCCCGGAGGCGGGATCAGCGCCCTGATCCAGTGCCTGAACCGGCGGATGTATTCCAGGGTCAACATCCAGGAGACCATCGAGGTCACCGACCACCGGGCGGTCCTGCGGATGAACGACTGCCGGGTCCAGTCGGCGAGGAAGAGGAAAGGCCTTCCCGACTTTCCGTGCAAATCCGTGGGCATCGTGGAGTACTCAGAATTCGCCCGGGCCGTGGATCCCCGCATTGAAACCCGCTGCCTGGCCTGCCCCCCGGACGATCATCCGGATGAGTACTGGTGCGCCTGGGAGTTTACCCTTAACCGGGAAAAGAAACCCTGACAGGAATCCGGGCCAATAAACCCGAATCCCTTTTGATTCCTGAAAATAGTATCCGGCGTTATTTGTTTCCCAGAACACGGGCCAGGTCTTTTCCCCACTCTCTTGCCTGGCTGAGAACTTCAGGATGGCTTCCGACTATTCCGGCATCGAACATGCCCATGATCGGTAATTTCCCCGCCATTTCATAACCCAGGGCCTGCATGGGAAGATACAAGGCCTCCATGGCCACCCCCAGGTCCCTTCTTGTGGTCTGTTCAGCCACTACGGCCAGAAGCGCGCAGCGCCCCTGGCTCGCCAGGCGGCTGGACCATCCCCTCGGACGCCTGTCATCGAAATCGTAGAAACAGTACAGCCGGTCTATAAAAGACTTCATGCACGAAGTGATGTTGTAGTTATAGACGGGAGAGACAAGGACCATCCCCCTGGCGTCGAAAATTTTTGTATACAGGGATGTCAGATCATCCTGGAACCGGGTGCAGATCCTGTCGATCCTGCACCGTTCGCATCCGACGCACGAGGAAAAATCCAGTTCCGAAAGGAACACGGCCTCGGAGACAGCTCCACCAGCCCGGGCGCCGTCAAGGATGGCCTCCAGGATGAGGTCCGAGTTTCCTCTCCGTCTGGGACTTCCGGAAATCCCGATTATCTGCATGGTTCTGTCCCTTTCCCCTCTCCCCCATTCCCGAAATTTCCAAAAAAACTTTAAACACAGACTGATACAATACGAGAAAAACACATTATGGATCCAATTCATGGAAGGGCGGAGTGTCTGGCAGGAACAAGGAGCTATCATTCCATCTGGCGGGCTGGATTCTCTTTTTGTCCCCTTAATCCGCGCCTGAATCGCGCCTTTTCGTTTCCAAAATGCCAGGAACAACGGAAAAATGTGCGGTCAAGAGGGAGACAAGCGCAACATCCAGTAGTTGGTGATGTCCTCGACGCTCAGGGGACGGGCATCCCTCGCGGTTCCCAGGATTTTTTCCATGGCCCGGGCCCCCGCCCGGTCGGGCGCGGTGCCGACATAGGAGAAGATGTGGCAAGACATCTCCGCGAAGTCCTCAAAAATCCACCGGTAGGCAACGGTCCCTGAATCCTCGATCGGCAGTCCGCATCCCGTAACGGCGGCCTCGACCCTCGCGTATTTTTCATCCTCATTTTGAACAAAGCGGAACAGGCGGTTGTAAAGGGACCCGGGGTTCGGTTCCAGGACGAGGATCCGTCCCCCTGCCCGTACAACACGGCAAGCTTCTGCCAGGGCTCGGGAAGGTTCCTGATGATGGAGGGAAAGGGAGAAAACCACAGTGTCGAACCGGTTTTTCCCCAAGGGGAGGTTTTCCCCGGATGCGACGAGGAACAAGGCATTGTCCCCGTGGCGGTCCGCTGCCCGGGCCACGGATTCCGTTTCTGGATCGAGGGCGCAAACGGCAGGACATAATCCCGTGAAAAAACCTGTCACCCGGCCATCCCCGCATCCCACTTCCAGCAGTTTGCCGGCGGAGGGACCCAGAATCCTTTGAACAGCCGATTTTTCCTTTCCTTCGGGGTCCCGCCTCAGGGAACTTCCTCCCCTCTCCCCCAGAGAGAGAAAAAGCTGTTTAACGATTCGGCCAGGGTCGGGTGGGCGAAGATCATGTTCTTCAGATCCGGGGCCGTCAGCCCCCCCGCCATGGCCATCTGGACCACGGCCATGAGCTCTCCGGCATCCGCGCCCAGGCAGGCGAACCCGAGTATCCTTCCGGAATCCGGCTCTACCAGGGCCTTCATGAATCCCCAGGTCTCGTCGGTTTCAATCGCCCGGGCCACGTGGGACATGGGCATCCTGATCGCCTCGTACCGGGTCCCCCGGCTTCTGGCTTGACTTTCGGAAAGACCCACCCTTCCGAGCTGCGGGTCGATGAAGACCGTGAAGGGCACCATCCTTCCCACGGTGGTCCCTCCCCCTGGGCCGAAGATATTGTCCCGGACGACCCGGTAATCGTCGTAGGCGATGTGGGTGAAGGCTGGGCCTCCGGTGACGTCCCCGAGGGCGAAGACCCCTTCTGCAGAAGTCCTTAATCGATCGTCCACAAGGATAAAACCCTGATCGTCGGTTTTGACCCCGGCCGCGGGGAGATCCAGCATATCGGTGTTCGGATCCCGTCCCGCCGCAACGAGGAGATGGGACCCGGATACGGATTTTTCTCCATCGGGACAGGTACAGTTCAGATGGATGGTCCCGTCGGGATCCTGGACCGCCCGGTGGGTTTGTCCTTCCAGGATTATGTTGATCCCGTCTTCCCGGAAAATATCCTGAATGGCGTGGGCTATATCCGCGTCCTCCCGGCTCAGGACGTGGGGACTTCGGTGGATGATGGTGACCTCGGAGCCGAACCTTCGAAACATCCGCGCGAATTCAAGGCCCACATAGCCGCCGCCGATGACCATGAGATGGGCCGGCACCTCATCAAGCTCCATGATCGTGGCGTTGTCCAGGATATGACACGAGCAAAGGCCCTCGACCTGCGGAATGTGGGGGCGCGTCCCCGTATTGATAAAAACCAGATCGCCCCTGAGGCGCCGCATCTCTCCCTGCGCCGACAGAACTTCGATCTCCCGGGGGCCCGTGAACCGCCCCTCTCCCCGGACGATCTCAACCCCGTTCTTTTTCAGCTTTTCCTCGTTGCCTCCGGAAAAGGAGCGGACGATGGCGCGCTTCCTCTGTCGGACTTTTTTCATGTCGACCGTCACCGGCCCCTGGACGCTGACCCCGTAGTCGGCGGAGCGCCGGACCAGGTAGGCGACCCGTCCGCTGGCCTCCATGGTCTTGGTGGGCGAACAGCCGTAATTGACGCAGGAGCCTCCGATGGCATCCCGTTCGATGAGGGCCACCTTCCGTCCGCTGACGGCAAACTTGACAGCAAGGGGGTTCCCGGCCTGCCCGGATCCCAGGATGACTGCGTCAAATGATTCCATGCCCGACTCCTTCCAACCGGATGGGTCTCATTCAGGTTCCGGGCCCTAAAAAACCCGGCTCTTAGGCGGGGGATTTCAGGGGATAATCACAACATCCTTGGTAAAAGCAACGTGATCTTTAATGGCCAGGGCCGCTTTCGAAGGCTCCGGATAATAGAAAGCGGCGTTGGGATTGACTTGGGCGCCCACGACAAGATTATAATAGAAGACCTTCCCTTTCCAGGAAGCAGCCCCTGACTTGCAGCTTTTTTTCAGGAATTCGAACCGGACCGACTCGGGCGGAAAAAAGTGGTACCCTTCCAAAAGGGTAGTCTCGTCGCTTTGGGCAAGGACAACCCCTTTCCAGACTGCTTTCGGCATTTTCAACCCTCGAGGACCTTCAAAGAAGAATTGACCTGGATCCCGCCGCAAGTTTTCCGGAAGGGATCGATAGTTACTTCCTTCTTTCTATTTACAAATGCGCTTATGGGCAAGCCTAAATTGAAATTTCTACAAACCCCCCAGCCGACGGGGCAAATTCCCGCATTTCCCGACAACCGGATCACCCGCTTTAATCGGCCTGGACCATCGCCAGACCCTCCACAGCTGCCCCAAGGAGGGCCGTTTCGGGGTTCAGGACGACATGGACGGGAATCTCTTTGGCGATTCCGGCCATACGACCCTTGGCCAGGAAGGCTTTCATGAAAAACCCTTTTTCGAGGAAGGGCAGGATCCTGGGCGGAAGCCCTCCCCCAAGGTAAACCCCTCCTGTCGCCATGACCTTGAGGGCCATGTTGCCCGCCTCGGCCCCTAAAATGGCACAGAACAACTCCAGGGCGCGCAGGCTCAAGGCAGAAGGCGACGGATCTTCCATGGCCTCATCAATCAATTCGGGGGTGATGCTTTCATCCTTTCCGGCCTTCTCCCACCAGGCGGGTTGGTCGAACCTCCCGGTTTGAAGGAGAAACTGCGCGAGGTTTTCGATCCCGATCCCCGAACAGACCCGTTCCCAGCTTACGTGGCCGAACCGGTCCGCCAGAAAACGGAACAGGTCGATCTGTTCCTCGTCCGCGGGCGCAAAATCCGCGTGCCCCCCTTCCGTAGGATAAGCCGTCATTCTTCCTTCCCCGCACGTCAGAAACGCCTCCCCGAGACCGGTGCCGGAAGCCAGGACGGCCCTGACCCCGAGTGGTTCAGGGCTCCCCGCGTTCAGGGTCTTGAGATCCCCTGAACCGAGAAGGGAAAGGCCGAATGCGAGGGCCTGGGTGTCGTTTATGAGCCGGACTTTGGTCACCCCCAAAGCATTCCCAAGGCTCCCCGCGTCAAGGGTCCATGGAAGGTTGGTGGCATCCACCCGGCCGGATCGTACAGGGCCGGCGATTCCGAAGGAGGCGGCTTTAATGGTCACCGCGCCGGCGTCCTTGAGGAACCGGACCGCGATCTCCTCGAGAGAGGAAGATCCCCGGCTTGAAAAGATTGCCTGGAGGATGGGTCTCGCAGGTCCCCCTTCCCTGGAAAAAAGGCCCAGGCCGGTTTTTGTCGCCCCGATGTCTCCCGCAAGGATCATGAAGTCTCCCTGTCGATATCTCCCCTTTATTTTTATGCTAACACATTCCATCGGCCCATAACGTATGTTAAGTTGAATTTACCTATGATAGCTCCCGGCCTCTACATACGGAAAGAGATCGAATCCCTTGCAGAGGAACTGTCCGGGGGCCCCAATGAACTGGTCCTTGCGCGGGAGATCTCCGGGGCTTCTGAAGGCTCCTCCTTTTCTTCGTACGTCACCGTCCACCTCAGGGAACTGGAGGATGGATGGTGCCACCTCACGATGTCGGGCAAAGAAGAGGGAACATCCCTGATTATGAAATTCATCACCGGCCATGAGGGCATCGAGGATGTCCTGGTCTGGAATTCCCATGAAAAACGTGGAGAATATGGCTATAACCTGTTTCGAAAGGGCAAGCTGAAAGAACAGTTCCGGGTCGAGGGTCCCGTTCTTGACGCCGTCGCCTTTGTCAGCAACTTCCGGCGGGTAGAGGCCCGGGAACTCATCGACGCCCTGGGGTTCGCCCTTCGATCCATAGAGGGCTTCGGCATAAGCACGGGAAAAGACCCTTCCCATGGGAAGGCCATCACCCTCCATTTCAATCTTCCCTCCCGGACCCCTTTCTGGCAGAGGACTGCCGGGTCCCCTTCCGGATCCGGACCAAAATAATATCCTCGAAAGGTTGATGGCTTCGGGAAGCCATCATGATAGGGTCGCCAAAAGTCCGATGCGGGACTTTTGGCTCCACGGAAAGGGAAAAACGTCGTTTTCCCTTTCCTCACGGATCCATGACGTAACACCCGATCATGGATCCGGGCGTCCCGCACCCGGGCCGCTTCGATGGCTTTTCGCGACTTTATTAAAACTTGCGAGGCGAAAAAGGTGAGGTATACTTTAATCAGGCTGCCTTTGGAACACTTGGAAAACCCGGGTAACGCCGGGCGAAAAAAGGAAAATCCGGTGTTCCAGCCTGGCGCGGTTCCCCTCCTTACCAAGCGGCCACCGACCGTGTCAGGTTAAAAGGCAGCCTTTTTGTGCCCAATCCGGAATCTTAAACCATGACGAGCGAGCAAACAAACCCCGGGACCCCCCTGGAAAGGGTTGAATTCGTCCTTAACAGGCCGAGGATGGGGGGCAATGTGGGGGCCGCGGCAAGGGCCGCCAGGAACATGGGCCTGGGTGGGCTGCGTCTGGTCGCCCTGGAGGACGAGGTCCTTCCCGAGGCGAGGATGCTGGCCGCCGGCGCCATCGATACCCTGCAGGACGCCCTTCTTTTTGACACCCTCAAGGATGCCTTGGCCGGGGCACAGATCGTCCTGGGGACCTCCCGCAGGGTCAAAAGCTCAAGAACCCGCATCATGACCCCCAGGGAGGCGGTTTCCCACGTCCTTGACAACCTCGGGGGGGGTCGGGCCCTGTTTGTTTTCGGTCCGGAGGACACGGGTCTAACCCGCGAGGAGATCGCCCTGTGCGACGGGATCATTTCCATCCCCGCCGATGAACGTTACCCTTCCCTTAACCTCGCCCAGGCCGTGATGGTCATGGCCTACGAGCTCCGGATGGCGGCGATGAAGCCTCTTTCTTCCGGGCCCGCGGGCGGCCCTTCCCGGGAGGAAAGGGAGGAGATGTTCGCGCAATTGATGGCGGTCCTCGACATGAGCGGCTTTTTTATCTGGAATCCGAGGGAAAAGGTCACCCTTCACATGAGGGAAATCCTTGCGAAAGGGGTGAGGACCTCCCAGGAGGCCCGGATCATGAGGGGGGCCTTCCGCAGGATCGCCTGGGCCCTTTCGGGGAAAGGGGAAATGGAGGAACCGGAAAGGGAGGGGGAACCTTGACCGGGGGGTGGTTTTTCGCGGTCAAGGTGGTTATTTCCGCGATCATCATCGCCGGGGTGAGCGAGCTGGCGAAAAGGCTGCCGTCTCTTGGCGGCCTCATCGCGGCCATGCCCCTGACCACCCTCCTCGCCCTTATCTGGCTCTATGCCGAGACGGGCGACTATTCCCTGGCCCACTCCTTCACCCGCTCGGTGCTCTTTGCCATCGTCCCGACCGTGTTTTTCTTCATCGCGGCGCTTATCCTGTTCAGGAAAGGGATCCCCTTCTTCCTGATCATCCTTCTGAGCTTCGTGGTCTACATCGGGGCCGCCCTGGTGCATCAGCACTTTTTGCCCAACGGGATGAAATAAAAAACGCTTGGGGCCCAGGGTCCAACGCTTTTCCCTCTGGACTCTGGACCCTCGACTCTGGACTCTTTTCCCTGGAGTGTAGCCATGACGCAGTATCGCAACCCTGTTCCGACCGTCGACATCATCATCGAGGTGGAAAAAGGCATCGTGCTGATAAAACGCAGGAACCCGCCTCCGGGGTGGGCCATCCCGGGGGGATTCGTAGATTACGGGGAAACCGTGGAAAACACGGCAGTGCGGGAGGCGAAGGAAGAGACAGGCCTCGATGTCGAACTCACACGCCTTCTGGGGGTCTACTCCGACCCGGCACGGGACCCCAGGGGCCACACCATCTCCACCGTTTTTATAGCCTCGGCTTCGGGGACCCCCGTTGCCGGCGATGACGCGGCCGAGGCCCGGATTGTCACCAGGAGCTCGCTGCCCCCGGATATCGCCTTCGATCACCGCCGGATCCTCGAGGATTATTTCAAAACCCGTTGACAGGCCAGGGCTTCCAGAGGAAAAAACGGGTTCCTCTGACAGCCGGATGATCCCGTGTTTACGTTCTCTTCTCCCTGTCTCCTGTCACTTTTACCCTAGCCTATAGCCACCGTCTCCCCGGCTCGGGGGGCGAAGACGTCAAAACCCTCTTTTTTAAGGAGATCCACGAAAGCGAGCGTCTGATCCTCCTCGCCGTGGACAGCGGCGATTCTCTTGATGTTCAGGTTGGATTCCTTCAAAAAACGCACGAGTTCCGACTGATCGGCGTGGGCGCTGAACCCTCCGATCTGCTCCACCTGAGCTTTTAAAGGGTACTCCTTCCCGAGGATCCTGACGACGGGAGGCTCTCCGGCATTCCCCGATGCCGCAGTAACCCCGGTGCCCAGTTCCAGAATCCTGCGTCCCAGGGTGTGCTCCGCCATGAACCCCACGATGAGGACCGTGTGCTTGGGGTTGTGTATCTTGTATCTGAGGTGGTGGAGGATCCGCCCGGCCTCGCACATCCCGGAGGCTGAAATAACGACATGGGGGTTTTCGTCCCGCATGAGCGCCATGGATTCCTCCACCGAAGAAGTGAAATGGAGATCCGGGAAATGGAAGGGGTTTTCCCCCTTCTCTAGGAAGGTGTCGTGGGTCTCGGGATCGTAGAGCTCCGGGTGTTCCCCGTAAACACTCGTCAGTTTCGTTGCCAGGGGGCTGTCGATATAGACCGGGACGCGCGGCGCCTCCCCCTCGTCGTAGATCTCATGGAGCTGATAGATGAGATGCTGGGTCCTTCCGTAGGCGAAAGCGGGGATGATCAGGGTCCCTCCCCTCTGGACCGTTTCCGTCAGGATTCTCTTCAGCTTGGCCTTCGTGTCCTTCACCGGCTCGTGCATTCGGTCCCCGTAGGTGCTTTCGGTAATGAGAAGGTCGACCTCCAGCCTTTCCTCCTCGAACTTCAGGGTGGGATCCTGGACAATCGGCTTCCCGAAGCGCCCGATGTCCCCGGAAAAACAGATCCTGACGGTGCGGCTGTCGTCCTTGATCTCGATCAGGGTAATGGCCGAACCCAGGATGTGGCCCGCGTCGTAGAAGGTGCAGACCGTGTTCTTTCCTATGGAAACGGGGTGGCGATAGGGGAACCCGTCAAAGAAGGTGAGGGCCTCCTTGGCATCCTCGGTGGAATAAAGGGGCTTTATGCGATCCATGTGGTAGCGGTCCATGAGGGAGTTGATGACCTCCAGGTTCAGATCGTTCCGGTCCTTTTTCAGCATCCTCCTGATGTGTTTCTGGGCCGCCGCCGAGAGCTTCTTGGTCCGGGGGGAGGTTTTCATCTCGCTCAGAAGGGATCTTAAGGCCTTGTAGTTCAGGTAGCGCGCATCCGATTCCTGGATGTGGGCGGAATCGAGGAGCAGGTATTCGCAGGCGGCGGCCGTGGCCCTGGTGCAGATGACCCTGCCGCCGAAGTGGTTCTTCGTCACCAGCGGGATCCGGCCCGAATGGTCGATGTGTGCGTGGGAAAGGACGATGTTGGTGAGGATGCGCGGATCGAAGGGAAGGACCCTGTTTTTGGCGTCGGCCTCCTTCCGCCGCCCCTGGAACATGCCGCAGTCCAGGAGGATCCTGTCGGATCCATTGGAAAGAAGGTGCATCGAACCCGTGACCTCCCTCACTCCGCCGAAAAAGGTGATGTGCATGCTTTGCCTCCCCTCGATGTTTTGTTAGGAAACGGGTTTTCTTTTTGTGAACGCAATTCATTCAACTGCCGACCTTCCTGAAGGCCAACATTTTAAACTAGTCGATCGGGGAGAGTCCGGCAACCCTTTTCGGGACCCTGAAGGACGGGAGGGCGGAACCTGCCCGCCAAAGCGCAGGAAACCGCCCCATCCCATACACTCTGGAAAAAAGCCGGCTCCCATGACAGGGAGCCGGCCTCTGACAGAACCCGCCCTGCTTTTTAAATCTTTTTACTGAATCAAGCCGACTAGAAAGGCCACCACCCGCTCGATAACGTCCGTCTCGTCGTCTGAAGAAACGATATCATCGAAATCAAAGGACATGTAGACAGCCCGGTAACTCTCGCGGTCCACGGCGACCCCCGCCGCATCCCCGTCGGAAAAACTGAAAATGAGGGTTCCCTCGGTCCCGACGGAAAAACTGTCCGGGTAGGGATCGGGAGTGATGTCGGGGTTCAGCCCAGCCATGATTCCCACGCCGGTCAGCAGATCCCCTCCGTCATCCTGAATATAGTTGGCCTGGAGATAGCTTGTGTAGAAAGCGGTCGAATTGTTGCTGTATCCAAGGTCATTTTCCGAGATGAAAAGACATCCGCCCGCATCCAGGAAATCCACCAGGTGGCCAATGTTGCCCGCTGAACCTGCGTTGCCGGCGTAGAGCACCGCCGAATACCCAAGGAGATCGTCCACCGGAAGGGCCTCAAAAGCCGCGTTGGAGACCGTTTCAAAGGGATAGCCGAGGCTTGCCAGGGCGTTGGTCATGGCCGTGGCAGCGGTCAGATCATAGGTCACAACCAGGAGGTTCAGATCAACCACCGTCACGGTGACCGTATAGTCCTGCTCGCTCGAATCCGCGGCAACGACAGTGTAGATCACCGGGTCGGTGAAATCGTTCGCCGTCACCCCGCTCTCCTGCATGGTGCCGCCCACGTAGAGGCTTTCTCCCGTGATGGTGAATTCCGCCACCAGGGCGGTGACATCGCTCCCGGGGGGCACGGCAACCGAGATCGTCTTGGCGTCCTCGTCGATGGACCCGGCAACGCCTTCCAGGGAAAACGCCGTGATCGCTTTCTCCGAGGAGGCCGCCACAGATACCGTGACGAGGTAATCCTGCTCGGTGCCATCCTCTGCCACGACAGTGTAGGTTATCGGGTCGGTAAAATCGTTGGGCGTCACCCCGCTTTCCTGAAGGGTGCCCCCCACGTACGCTCCCTCGCCCGTAATGATAAATTCGGCCACCAAGGCGGAGACGTCTGTCCCGTAAGGCATTGTGATATCTATCGTTATTCCCGTTTGATCGATGACACCATCGACGCTGTCAATGGAAAAGGCGGTGATTGCGTTTTCGGACGACGGGTCGCTGCCCCCGCCACAGGCAACCAGGGCCAGGGATAACACCGCCGCCAGCACTATCAGAGCTTTTTTGGTCATTTCAAGCCTCCTGGACAATATCCTGTTGTTAGTTATTACATATTTTATTCGGGCCGATTGTGATTAACAAATGTTGGAAGACGGGTCAAGAACAATCGGTAAAGACGTTCGAATAAATCCGAAAGGGACTTCCGAAGACCCGGGAAAGAATTGTCCAGCGGAAAGGGTTCGGGCATGGGCGCAGGAGGCCACTGTGCCGGAGCAGGAGACAGGGACTCCGTTGCGGACCGCAGCACGGCGAATCCGACGCAAAGGGCGACCCGGGGCAGGACCAAGAAAGAGGGCTTTTTTTCAGCCTCCCTAAGCCTCTTTCTTATCCTGGCTCTTTTTTTGGGCTGCCTGGGCCTGAGCTGACCTGAACTTTTTCAGTACGACCCAGCCGATTATCCCTCCGATCACAAAGGGGATGGCGATCTGGATCCCCATCAGGCGCGCGGGAAGGAGAAAGGAGGGGGGGGAATGCTGGGGATTGGTCGGCAGGGTCCTCACATAATAGGAAATGGCGGCGGTGATCCAGGTGAAGGCCCAGGCGGCGAACATGGCGGGACCCAGCCATTTCCGCTTGCTGTAGAGTTTCGGCTTGTCGAAATAAGACAGCCACGCCTTCCAGACAAAGATCCCCACGATTGGGAAAGAGATCCAGGTGTGGACGTTAAATGATAAGCTGCCCAGCTCCAGGGGCGGCTTTCCGCTCGTCAGGGCGCCCACGAAGGTGTTGAGTCCGTTAAACAGCCCGAGCAGGTACAGCGTCGTGGCAAAACTGCCGAAGGCCCTGTGGGCCCGGTTCAGGATCCGGTCGGTGGTCAGGAGGGCCGGTTTGGCGAGGATGTATCCCGCGTAGAAGCCGGTGAATATCTGGACCGTGGCGCACATACAGCCGAGAAAGGTGATGATGGTATTGTATTCGGCAAGCTCGATAGGCATTTTTACCCCCGAAAAAAATCCCAGATTTCAAATTCCAGATTCCAGATTTTAAGTCACAAATACTAAAAAAATTTCCGCTGCAGTCGGCCGAACGGAAGAGAGCTGACTGCTTTTCTCCCCTCTCCCCTCTTCCTTATTCCCTCTTCAGTTCCTTCTCTATTTCCGGCCATTTTCTCGCGAAATCCCTCAGTGCCCTCGACCTGTGGCTGACCTTGTTCTTTCCTTCAAGACCCATCTCGGCGAACGTCCTGTCGGCAGGAAGGTAGAAAAACACTGGATCGTAGCCAAATCCCCCTTCCCCTTGCCTCTGGAAGGTGATGAGGCCGTCTACGCGCCCCGAGGCCTCCCAGGTCCGGCCGTCCGGCGCCGCCAGGACGAGGACGCATATGAAATGGGCCAGCCTCTCCCTTTCCGGAAGATGGGCCATCTTCCGCAGAAGGAGGTCCATATTGGCTTCCATATTGCCCTCGTCCCCCGCATACCGGGCGGAGCGAACCCCTGGTTCCCCATGCAGGGCAGGCACCACCAGCCCGGAATCGTCCGCCAGGGCGGGCATCCCCGACCAGCGGGCGGCCGCGAGGGCCTTTTTGGCGGCATTTTCCGGGAAAGTGGCTCCATCCTCATCAACTTCGGGGGGGTCGCCGGAAAGATCCGAAAAGGAGAGAAAATCGATTCCCAGTTCCCTGAGAAGTGACCCGATCTCCACGATCTTTGCGCGGTTGCCTGTAGACAAAAGAATTTTCATCAATTGTAATCTGGAATTCTGGATTTAATTCTGGAATCCTTATTTCAGGTCTCCAAGAATTTCCTTTTGCCACTTCACGATCCTTTTGATCCCTCTGGCTCCCTCCAGGATGAGGGCGTCCAATTCCTCCCTCGAAAAGGTCGTACCCTCCCCGCCGGCCTGGACCTCGACGATCTGGCCGGCCCCCGTCATGACGACCGTCATATCCACCGCGGCCTGGGAATCCTCGAGGTAACAAAGATCAAGGAGCATCCGGCCGTCGACGATGCCGACGCTGACCGCGGCCAGAAAATCCTCAACCGGAATTTTCCGGATTTTTTTCCCGTCCTTCATGACCCTCAGGGCGTCCACCAGGGCAATGAAAGCCCCGTTGATGGCAGCGGTCCGCGTTCCGCCGTCGGCTTGAAGAACATCGCAGTCGACATAAAGGGTCCTCTCGCCCAGGGCATCGGTGTCCACCACGGCCCGCATGGCGCGGCCGATGAGCCTCTGGATCTCGAAGGTCCTTCCGGCGGTCCGGGTGATGGTATCCCTGGTCAGACGGGTCTGGGTGGAACGGGGGAGCATGGAATATTCGGCGGTTATCCAGCCCCGCCCGGTTCCTTTCAGCCACTGTGGCACCCGTTCCTCCACAGAGACGCTGCAGACAACGCGGGTATCCCCCATCTCCATGAGGACGCTCCCTTCGGCGTGCTTCTGGAAAGGACGGGTGATTTTGATATCCCGGATCTGGTCGGGCTTCCTGCCGTCCGGCCTGATCAGTTCGCCCAGCTTGAACGTAAGATCCCTGTCTTTTTCCTTCGGCACTTATTGCTCCTTTGACACTGGCAAAAGATGAAAGGCCAAACGAGGCAAGGGAAAACGGCGTTTTTTCCCTTTCGCCTTTTCCCTTGTTTCTCCCTGTTATTCACCCTCTACGATATTAACCTGGCGGATATTCTCGAGTTCGTGCTTCAGGAATATTTTTCCCACCTCTGAAAAGCGGGCGGGGGAATCGGTGACCTCGAACCGCTCCTTCCCAGGGGTTTTTTCATCCCTGAGGCCCTTTTCCTCCACAAAGGCCTTGACCTCCCGGGCCGTTTCCCGGGCGGAATCGATGAGATGAACTTCCTCTCCCATTATCTCTCCGATGGTCTCCTTCAGGAGGGGGTAGTGGGTGCATCCTAAAACGAGGGTGTCCACCCCTCCCTTCAGGTGGGGGGCGAGGTACCTGTGGGCCACATCCCGTGTAACGGGATCGGTGAGCCACCCTTCCTCGACCAGGGGGACGAAAAGGGGGCAGGCCGATGCGATAACCTTCGTGTCCCCCGAAATGCGGGCGATGGCCTTCTGGTAGGCCCTGCTGGAAATGGTCCCCCTCGTCCCGATAACGCCGATTTTCCCCGTTTCTGAGGCCTCGACGGCAGCCCGGGCCCCGGGTTCCACCACGCCGAAGACAGGGACATCAAGGACCTCCCGCAGGACATCGATGGCGTAGGCCGAGGAGGTGTTGCACGCCACCACCACCGCATCCACGCCCCGCCCGACAAGATACCAGGCGATCTGGAGGCTGTAGCGGGTGACCGTTTCGGCGGACTTTGTCCCGTACGGGACCCGGGCCGTATCCCCGAAATAGAGAATATCGGCCCCGGGAAGGGCGGCCCGGATCTCCCGGAAAACCGTGAGCCCGCCGATGCCGCTGTCGAAGATGCCGAGATGGATCATTTTTTTTGATTCCAGATTCCAGATTTCTGATTCCAGATTCCAGAGCCAGATTTCGAACCCAATATTCCAATCTCCATATTGGGGTTAGGCACTTATCTGGAATTTGCAATTTTATATCTGGAATCTTTCTATTCCCATTCTCCCGAAAGGAGCTGGACCCGGCTCGTCAAAGGTCCGCTGATATCCACATGTCCTGCCAGGGTATCGCTTTGACCACCCTCGATGAGGATCTGGACCCAATCCACCTCCGGGAAATTCTCCACCAGGGTGTTGACGATGGAATAGACGGACAGGACCTCGGTCCAGGTGCCCCCCGGATGTTCATCCCGAATGGCCGCATCGAAGTCCACCCAAACCGTGCCGTCCCGGAAATAAACCGTCCTGACCTGCGTTGTCTCGGGAAGGGTCCTTAACCGGCTGCCATCGGTCGGGCCACGCAAAAGCTCTTCCACCACCCGGGCGAAAAGATCCTCGCGGTTTTCTCCCGTCACTTCCCGGCGTTCGATGGACAGCCGCTGTCCGTTCAGATCGGCAAAATATAGATCCACCTCGCGGGTCTGGGGCAACACCGTGAGGTCCCCTGCCCTCTCGCCGGGGGCTTTTCCCGTCCTGATGTGCTTCCCCAGTAGAAAGGCCGCCACAAGGGCAGCCGCGACCAGCGCCACCAGGATGAAGGCAGTCAGATATCGCTTCATGGACGTCCTCCCTGGATCTCTCCGCGCAGGAGTCCCCGATGATACCGCTCAATGGCGCTATAAAGGGCCCTTGCCACCTCTTCCTGGTAGGATTCCCGGTTCAGCTTTATCTCCTGCTCCGGATTGGAAATAAAACCGATTTCCGCCAGAACCGCCGGCATCCGCGCCCCCATCAGGACCGCGAGGGGTGCCTGGCGGACCCCGCGGTCATTGCCTTTTAAACCGGCGACGAGGCTTTCCTGGATCAGTGCCGCCGCATCCCGGCTCTGACTGATGAAGGACGTTTGAGCCATATCCCAAAGGATCGCCTCCAGAAGGGCCTCATCATCGGGGCCGCCTTTCAGTCCTAAAGCCTCATTTTCCACCCTGGCATATTCCATCGCGTGGGCATCGCCGGATCCCAGGCTCAGATAATAGGTCTCAATCCCGTCGACCTCCCTCCGGAAAGCGGCGTTGGCGTGGATGCTGATGAAAAGATCCGCGTTGTTGTTATTGGCGATGGCTGCGCGTTCTTTCAGACCCACGAAATAATCCGCCGTCCTGGTGAGGATGACCTTGATTCCCAGGTTTTCCTCAAGGCGCCGTCTGAGTTTCTCCGCGACGGACAGGACGAGGGCTTTCTCCGTGGTTCCGGAACTGCCCTTCGCCCCGAGGCTCCTCCCCCCATGCCCGGGATCCAGGACCACGACCGAAAGGCCTTTCGGTGCCGGATTGAGGACCTCTTCCGGGACGTATTGATCCCGCTGGATAAAGGAGGCCATCTTCGTGAGTCCTTCGGCTTTCTCTCCTGAGAAAACACCAGTGCCGGGATTTCCCACGGTCAGGATGGAATTGGCCGTATCCATTTCCATAAAGCGTCCCGTCAGACCTGGAAGGCTTTTGGTCAGAAAATCCAGGGGGACCGACAACCCCGCCCCCGAAAAACGGACCGGCGTGGAGAGGACGGCGAAAAGTCCACGGGACAGGACCAGGGGGGAACCCGCGAGAAGCCGGCAGGAGCCGGACTGGCCGACCACATCCAGACGATCGCCCATGAGATCCATGCTGGAGCGCAATTTGAAGAGATCCATGATGGAGGCAAGCTTGACCATGCCGGATGGTTGAAGATCCAGGGAACCAAGAACACTTCCCCCTGGATCCCGTTCCCGGACCAGGATCCCCGCCCCATTCACGGGCGCGGGGAACGCTCCCAGGAACACCAGGACCGGGATGATCGCCAGGATCCCCGTTTTCCGGATAAACCTTCTGTTCACTTAATAATCCCGCGGGATGATTCCGGGAGCGCCCGAACGCGGCATATATCCGGGAGAGCGGCCCCCGCCCCCGTACTGGTCTCCCGGAGTGTCCCCGTCCCCGGCGAATTCCTTCGGGGCCGTCCCGACTTTATAGGCCTCGTAGATGAAGCGATCCGCCCCGGAATCGGCAAGGAGCCCGGTTTCCGGGTCGATCTTCACCATTTCGATCCCGGGGGGCGGCGGCGGGAAGGCGAGCACAGGCCGTCCGGCCAGGGCCTTTTTCATGAAATTGACCCAAATGGGGGAGGAGGCCCTTGACCCTGTCTCATTCTGGCCGAGGGTGGATTCCTCGTCAAAACCCACCCAGACGCCGGCGACGATATCAGGGGTAAAACCCAAATACCAGGCATCGATCATATCATTGGTCGTCCCGGTCTTGCCTCCGCAGGGCCTTTCAAGCTCCCTGGCCCGCCAGCCGGTGCCGGACTGGACCACGCCGCGAAGAAGGCTCTGCATGATGTAGGCGGTGTCCTCCGAAAGGGCCCTGACGAGTTCCGGCCCCCCTTCCTCGAGGATGTTCCCATCCCGGTCCTCGACCCGGGTTATGAACCACGGGGAGGCCCTCAGACCAAGATTGGGGAAAACCGTAAAGGCAGCGGTCAGGTCCATGGGGGAAAGGCCCATGCTGCCAAGAGCAATGGAAAGATCAGGGGGAAGCTCCTGCTTGATCCCGAAGCGCCTGGCGTACTGGATCACGGTCTGGATGCCGAGCTTCTGGACCAGCTTGATGGTGATGACGTTTCTGGACTGGATGAGGCCCGTCCTGAGGGTTGTGGGACCATAGAATCTTTCGGAATAGTTTGATGGCTTCCACTTCAGCTCCTGGGAAGGGTTGTCATAGATAATGGGGGAATCCATGATGATGGAGGAAGGGGTGAAACCGTTATCCATGGCGGCGCTGTAGACAATGGGCTTGAAAGCCGAGCCGGGCTGGCGCTGGGCCTGGGTCGCCCGGTTAAACTCGCTCCGGTTGTAGTCGTACCCCCCGACGAGGGCCAGGACCCGCCCGGTCGCCGCGTCAAGACAGACAAAAGCCCCTTCCACCAGGGGCTCTTGTTCAAGGGCAAAAAGATGTGTTCCCCCTTTGTCGGTCTTTCCCATATACCTCACATGGATGATCATCCCGGGACGCAGGGCTTCGTCGGCCCTCTTTATGGCATGGGCCGAATAGTCGACGGTAAAATCGGGGGGCCGGGCCCACGTCATCTCGCTTACAGGCAGAATGCCCTGCACGCCTCCCAGGTCCAGTTCGGCGAAATCCTTTCCCGCGGCGGTGACAAGGGCCTTTGCTCTCTGTCCCTCCAGCAGGGGAAAAACGCCCTCCGTTTCGGTGGATATTTCGGAAAGGCCGTTTTCCTCCCAAAGGGTTTCAATGGCCTGGGCAAAATTCTCCTTGGGCACGGACTGGACGGGGCCCCTGAAGCCCTGCCTCTTGTCAAGGTCCTCCAGCCCACCCCGCAGGGATTCGCCGGCCAACCCCTGAAGGGTGCTGTCCATCGTGGTGAAAACCTTCATCCCCCCGCTATAGAGGGCCTCCTCCCCGTAACTGGCATAAAGATAACGGCGGACCTCTTCGGCGAACCAGGCCGCGGGGTCATTGGGGTCTTTTTCCTTCGGATCCAGGTTCAGGGGCGTCGCCGCCGCCTCTTCCATTTCCTGCCGGGTGATGAAGTTCTCCTCGAACATCCTTTGAAGGACCAGGTTCCTGCGCTCCAGAGCCTTTTCAGGGTTCCTGGTGGGATCGTAGGTGCTGGGCGCCTTGGGCAGGCCGGCCAGCAGGGCGCTTTCAGGGAGGCTCAATTCCCAGACGTGCTTCTGGAAATAGTTTTGAGCCGCGGATTCGACCCCGTAGCTCCCGTGACCGAAATAGCTCTGGTTCAGGTAGATCTCAAGGATCTCGTCCTTCGAAAAACTCCCGTCGATCCTCCTTGCGAGGATGGCCTCCTTGAACTTCCTGGAATAGGTCCTCTCGTTGGAAAGGAGGAGGGATTTGGCCACCTGCTGGGTAATGGTGCTTCCCCCCTGCCTGACTTCCCCTGCCACCATGTTTTTCAGGAAGGCCCGGAAGATGGCGAGGTAATCCAGCCCTTTGTGTTCGTAATAATGGGCGTCCTCGATGGCCAGGACCGCGTTGATCACCTGCCTGGGAACCTGGTCGATGGAGATTATCTCCCGGTTTTCTATATAGAACCGGGCCGCCTCGGCACCGTCCTTGTCGTACATGACCGTCGGCAGGGATGGCCTGTAGTCGTCGAGGGTCATGAGTTTGGGAAGGTTCGAGCTAAAGTAAAGGAAAAGGGCCCCGGCGGCGGCAACGGCCAGGAGGATGAGCAAAAGCAAAACCAGCAAAAGGGTTTTGATGTGCCGTCTTTTCCGATCAGGGGCTGTGGGAATGTGTCGGACTTTCAACTTGCACTCCTGCTGGGGAAAATTTCACTAACGACCGGATTTTGAAGATTAAAGCCCCCGTCCAAAAGTGTCAAGGAAGGGGAAAGCATGGAGGATTGAGGATCGCGAATTGAGGATTGAGAATAGAACCTTGACCAGGTTTTTGTGGAAAATCGTTCACGGATTTTCCAGTATCGGCGGCGGATATCCGGAGGGGTTGCCCGGGTTTTTGCCGCGTTCCTCCGCGCTTTCTCCGGCTCTGCCGCAAAAAAACCGGATCTGACCTCCAATCTTCCATTCTCAATATTCAATTCTCAATTCTCAATCATTCTTTACATTACCAGCCTTTTTCGAATGGCCCTCACCGAAACCAGAAATGCCCCGGCCGAAAAAACGAGGAGCCAGGCCAGGTCGGCCGCCGTCACGAGGTCCACCGTTCCCGTAAAGATGGCCCTGCTGACGTTGACCCCGTGGGTAAGGGGAAGGAACCAGGCCAGGGTGCGCCCCCATTGGGGCAGGGTCTGGATTGGGAAAAAGACCCCTGAAAAAAGGAACATGGGAGCGATCCCAAGGGTGAAATAGTAGGAAAAGAAATCGTAGGAAGGGGCCTTCGCGGTCACGATCATGGAAAGGCAGGCAAACAGCAGACCGATGAGAAAGGCAAGGGGGAGGCCAAGGAGGGCGAGGGGGCTCCCCGCGAACCCGAAAAGGGCCATGACGAGGATCATGGCGCCCCCCGAGAAGAATCCCTTGGTCCCCCCCCAGAGAACCTCCCCCGCAACGATCTCGTCCAGAGAGAGGGGGGAAGCCAGGATGGCGTCGTAGGTCTTCTGGCGGGTCATCCGGGTGAACGCGCCGAAGGTGCATTCGAAGGTCGCGGCGTACATGGCAGTGGAACACACCAGGCCCGGCGCCAGGAATTCGATGAAGGGGACGCCGTCCACCGTACCCACCAGCTTTCCGAGGCCCCATCCCATGGCGACGAGGTAAAGGAGCGGCTCCCCAAGATCACCGATGAGGCTGGCCTTGTAGAAAGTCGCCCATACCTTCGCATCCCGGAACCAGACGGTAAAGGCCCTCCGGGTGATATCGGGGACCATCCGGAAGGCCCTTCCTGCCGTCACCGGCTGCCTCGGTCCCGCCGCTTCCCTCATTCTCTCAACTCCCTCCCGGTGAGCCGCAGGAAAACATCTTCCAGCGTCGCGCGGCGGCGCAGAACGGTCCGCCCCGAGTCGATCGGGATCTGATCCAGGATCTTTCCCCCATCGGGGGCATACAGGTAGAGCGTATCGGCGCTGCACTCCGCAACGGTTTTGTCGGGAACCTGCCCGTCCAGGACCTTCATACAATCCCCCGCGCTCTCCCCTTCCTCAAGGCGGATCTCCACCACATCGCTTCCGGCGTGCTTTTCTATCAATTCCTTCGGGCTACCCTCGACCAGGATGCGGCCGTGGTCCAGGATCACCAGACGGTCGCAGAGCCGTTCGGCCTCCTCCATGTAGTGGGTGGAAAGGACAAGGGTCACCCCCTGGGATTTAAGGGCGCGCAGCTTCTGCCAGATGACGTGCCGCGCCTGCGGATCCAGCCCCGTGGTGGGTTCGTCGAGGATAAGGAGCTCCGGCTCGTTGATGAGGCCCCGGACGATGAGAAGCCTCCTCTGCATTCCGCCGGAAAGCCGGTCGATAGGGCTTTGGGCATGTTCGCCGAGCTGGAAGAAGCCGAGAAGCTCCCCGGCCCTTTCAAGGGCCGTTTTCCGGTCGATGGCGTGGTAGCGGGAATAAACCAGAAGATTCTCCAGGACCCTGAGGTCGGTGTCCAGATTATTGTCCTGGGGCACCACCCCTATGCGGGACTTGACCTCGCGGGCGTTGGCCATGACCTCCATTCCCAGGACGGTCAGGGATCCCTCCGTCACCGGAACGTGGTTGGTGATCATCCGCATGGTCGTGGTTTTCCCGGCCCCGTTGGGACCGAGGAAACCGAAGCATTCCCCCTCACGGACATCGAAAGAGATCCCGTCCACGGCGGTGAAGGAACCGTAGCGCTTGGTCAGGTCTGAAGCTGATAAAACGATGTCGGTCATGAAACAATCCCAGATTCCAGATTTCAGATTCCAGATCCCACCCAAAAAAAGCGTGATTGCCTTTTTTTCAAGGAATTCATCTCAATATTTTCTTTCTTTCATCCCGGTATTTTTAAGATATTTCATTAATCCGGACAATTGCCTGCTGATGCTGTCGGCCAAATCATAAAGATTCTTCAAATCCCCGGGCGTCATTAATCCCTTATCATATCCGGCAACAAGATGGGACCGGAGTTCTCCCGCGGAGCCTTTTGCGACAGAAAGGAATTAGATCAGCTCTTTTTTGCCATCACGCTCAAAACCCTCCGCAATGTTGTTGGCCACAACGGAAAGTGCTCCCCTTTTCATTTGATCCTGGAGGAAAAATTGACCCTTTATAAGATTGGATTGAGTTATGTTGAAAACCTCTTTTGCCAGTTTCCGTGCATCATTCCAGACTTCAATTTTTTAAAGGAGTTCCTGTCAACCATCTTATCCTCTCGTTTGAGAAAAAGGCGGTCTTGCCTTGGACTTGAGAAACGCGATCCGAATGCCAAGGCTCTGCAACCAGGTCTGGAATCTGGAATCTGGAATTGCCTTTTCCAGGATCACCCTTTTCCGCAAATTTCGTGTAATGGGCACCCGGCACAAAGGGGGGTTTTCTTCCGGCACATCTCCTTGCCGTGGATGACAATCAGTGCGTGGTATTCGTTAAACAACGCGGTGTCAAGATCCAGGCCCTTCATGAAAAGATCCTGGACCTCTCCGTAAGTCCCCTTTCCTGGAAGCCTCCCAAGGCGTTCCAGGAGGCGGACGGTGTAGGAATCCACTACGAAGACGGGACGGGAAAAGGCATAGAGCAGGATTGAATCGGCGGTCTCAGGCCCGATCCCCTTCACGGAAAGGAGCCGTTGCCGCAGTTCGGGCGTCGGCACCTTTTCGAAACGGGAAAGGTCCCCTCCGCCATCCACCAGGAACCGGCAAAGGTCGCGCAGCCGGCCGGCCTTGACCCGGAAATACCCCGAAGGCCTTATCACCTCGCAAAGCACTTCCTCCGGGAACGAAAGGATGGCCTCCGGATCCAGGAGGCGGTTTGTCCTCAACCCCTCCACGGCCTTCTCCACGTTGCTCCAGGCCGTGTTCTGGGTCAGGACGGCCCCGACCATCATTTCAAAAGGCGAATCCGCCGGCCACCACCGCTGGGGGCCGTAAACCTTCAGAAGCCTTCCGTAGATATCAAGGAGATCCATGAAAAAATAGCGGATTGAGGCTTGAGGATTGAGAATTGAGAATAACTTCGCTTTCGGAAAAGCCTCTATAATTCTCAATTCTCAATTTTTTTCCCGGCCTGTTCCCGTTAAGCGTTTTTTAACCACCACTGTCCCGGCGATCTTGTCGTGCCATGCCTGCCGCCTGCGGTCCCAAAGGACCCACAGAAAACCCAGCAGCGTCCCGAAGAAGGCCGAAAGAAGGTAGCCAAGGGCCCTGAAAAAGGAGACCCGGGGCGATACATCCCTTCCGTCGAGGCGCACGACCCTGATCCCCAGGAGTTTTTTCCCGGGGGTCTGGCCTCCGTCCGCGGTAAAAAGGGTAAAATACAGGACAAACAGGATAAAGGATATCACCGCCGGGATGTTGACGCCATACTGGCCGGCGCTGTCTCCGGAACCCAGGGAAAAGGAGAGGCTGACGAGATCGGCGAGGGCGCTCAGCAGGATCACATCGAAGAAAAAGGCGAAGAAACGCCGGAAAAAGCCCGCAAATTCCCCGGGGACCGCGGACGGACCCTCTGAAGGATCCGGTTCCTGATCCCTGACAAAAGGCTTCTGGCAGGAAACGCAGAACGGTGTTCCGTAATCCTGGGCGCCGCAGTGTGGGCATGTCCTCGCTGTCATGACAGCAACTCCAATCCGTCCCGGAGCCAGTTCGCCGACCCCCTCGCCCCCCTCACCTTCAGCGAAGCCGGATGGAATCCGGACTCTGAACTCTGAACCTTGTTTACCCCATATCCCCGTACAGAAACTGCATCAGGGCGGTTCCGGCCGCGACGGCCGTTTCCGTCCTTAGGACCCTTGGACCGAGGCCGGCCAGAACGCACCCTCTGTCCCTTAGCCCCTCGGCTTCGCCCCGGCTCAACCCTCCCACAGGACCCACCACCATGAGGCCTGTCTCCGGCTTTTTCCCCTCTTTCCCCGAGGGGAGGGAAAGGGTCCTGTTCTCTTCCTCCCAGAACGCGACAGACATGTCAAAATCACCCGGATCCAGATCCCGCAGATCTACCGGCTCTGAAAAGCGCGGGAACCGGGCCCTTCCGCACTGCTTGCAGGCCGAAACAGCAACCCGGCGCAGCCTTTCGAGCCTCTTCCAGGGGACCCGGCAGGTCCCCTCGATTCTTTCCGTGACGAGGGGAACAATGGCCGCGGCACCGAGCTCCGTGCCCTTCTGAACCGCCCAGTCATAGCGCTCCCCGGGGACGATACCCATGGCGAGGGTCAGGGAAAAGGAAGGTGGCGGCTCCACCTCTTTGGAAAGGATCCTGAGCCGGGCGGCGGTTTTTTCCAGGGCTTCTATGACCATTTCAAACCGACAGCCCTCCCCGTCAATGATTTTAACACGATCCCCCGGGCCCAGCCTCAGGGTGTTTTTGGCGTGCCTCAGCTCATCGCCCTTGAGCAAGGCTGTTTCAAGGGAGATGTCCGGCGGGGGTATGTAAAAGGTGTGCAGGGACATCCGGGGATCTCATCTCTCCGGATTCGGGATCGGGTCCCGGGACTTTTTTCTTCTTTCCATGACGGTTTTCCCTCGTATGCCCCAATTGTCGGTGTCCACCTCATCGATGATGACCACCGTGGCGGCGGGGTCCTTGCCCAGGACCTTGACGAGAAGATCCGTCACACCGCTGACCAGGGCCTTCTTCTGGGACGGGGTGGCACTCTCCCTTGTGATCCTGATATTGACGAACGGCATGGCGCCCCCGTTCGAAATGCGTGATCAGGCCGGACGGTAAAAAAGAACCCCGACCCAGTCGTCCTCCTCCATCACTTTGACTCTTTCGAGGCCAACCCCCGCGAATCCGTCCAAAACCCCCGGTCTCTCTCCAGGCGTGATCCCCGAAGCGATCAGGAAACCCCGAGGAGCCAGGCGGGCCGCTATTTCTCCGGCAAGCCTGACCAGGAGGGAACCGGAAAGGTTTGCAGTGATCAGGTCATAAGACCCAGCCGTCTTTTCGATGCTTCCTTCTTCGATCCGGATGGCATCGGCGACGGAGTTTTTTCGCGCGTTCTCAAGGGCCGTCTCCACGGCTACAGGGTCGATGTCCAGCGCGAGGACGTCCCCGTCCCCAAGCCTGGCGCCGGCAATGGCGAGGACCCCCGAACCGGTTCCGAGGTCCAGCATGCGATGGAAGACCCGATCGCGAAACACCTCATCGAGGAGCTTTAAACATATCCTTGTGGTGGCGTGGCTCCCGGTCCCGAAAGCAAGGCCCGGATCCACGACGAGATCCTCCGGGGTGACCGGTTCGCACCAGGCCGGGCGGATGACCAGTTTTTCCGAGATCCTTACGGGATGATGCTGCGAGCGGAAAAGAGCCATCCAGTCCTCCTCGGGCACATCGGTCACCTCGGAAGCGGTCCCCGGCGGCAGATCCCCCCTGTCGATCAGATCCTTCAGATATCCCTCGAGAGCCAGGATCCGCTCCCGGGAAGGGGCGTCCAGGAACCCCTCGATGATAAAGCCTCCCCCCTCCTCCCGGGAAGAGACCCCGCGGTCCGTCAGGGTGATCAGGTATTCGGAGATGACCTCTTCCATGGCGGGCGGCACCTGGACGGCCACTTTTGTCCAGAATTCGGGGCTCATAAATTCATCTTAACTTTTTCTTTTTGCGAGTGTCTAATAATAAGGAGCCGGGATCTTTAAAAATTCGACAAAAAACGGTCCTCATGGGTTAGAATCGAACCGGAGGGGAAAGAGAGGTGAACCATGAAGAATCGATATGCCCTTCTGTCCGTCCTGCTCCTTATCAGCCTTTCGACGGCCGGATGCTTGGCCTATGCGACCGGCCACGCCGCGGGACCCGCCCCCGGACCCCCGCCCCCCGGTCCTCCGTCGGTTGTCATCAGCCAGCCTGAATTCCTGTTCATGATGCCGAACCTGGGGATCTATTTCTACCCGGGGGTTTCCTTTGATCTCTTCTTCTACGACGGCCTGTGGTACTACAGCGCACGGGGTGCGTGGTACTGGGGCCGGAGCTACAGCGGGCCGTGGTACTACATGAGGCCCGACCGGCTTCCCCCGCATCTCAGGAGGCTGCCGCCCGACTACCACACCCGCTACCGCCAGGACTTCTACCGCGTCCCCTATGGCCACTGGGAGAAGCGCCGGGACCAGCCGCCTCCGAGGTCCGACCTCAGGCCGCCGGGCTTTCTCTACAAGCTGCCCAACAGCCGAACCTACGCCTATCCCGGGGTACCGGATGAGATCTTTTTCAACAAGGACCGCTGGTACAAGCGCTACAACAACGTCTGGTACTGGTCGTGGAGCTACAACGGCCCCTGGGCCTACATGCAGCCGGAACGCGTCCCCAAACAGATGCGCAACATGCCGCGTCAGCATTTCGACAGGGAGGACCGCTACGAACGGGTGCCGTGGGAAAAGGGAAAGAAAAAATGGAACGGCGAACGGGAATAGGAAAGGGACTGATCAACTGAACAACAATAAAACAACGCGAATTTTGGGGAGCCGTCCCCGGTGCCCGGACCCGGGCACCGGGGACGGCTCTTCCCTTGACACCGGATGCCCTTTTGGACTAGATAGGAAGGTCTGAAAAAGCGCCGAGGTAGCTCAGTCGGTAGAGCAGAGGACTGAAAATCCTCGTGTCGGCGGTTCAATTCCGTCCCTCGGCACCAAAAAATTAAGCCCTGCCTCATGTGGGGCTTTAATTTTTTGGTGCTTGGATTACATGCCTGAACCGCCGAGAGATGGGCGGTTCAATGGAGCCTGTCCCCCATAGCTCCGAAGGCGCGAAGGGGGTGTCCCTGCCCCCGAGAAAACATAATGCATCGAACGTTCATATCATTGGTCGAAAACCGGTGGGGTCAGGTCCTGTCTCCTGATCTTTTACCCAACCGGAAATGAGGCGCGGATTACAATAAGACAGTTGGCTACCTCCCTGAGGGATATTGACGTTTTTGAATGAAGGCCTAGCCTTCTCAATCGGGTGGGATCACGCAAAAGTTAAGAAGGCAGGACCTGACCCCAGGGTTTCTCCTAAAACACCCTTCCGGGCCCTTCAGATTCCGGCATTTCCAGACTCTTTTCCTCCTCAGAACCTCTTTCGTACAGGACCTTTAAAAGTTGCTATACTGAAAGAGTCAAGAGCTTGGCCGGACATTGAACTGCCGGGAGGGCAGAGCCGCGCAGGCAGTGAATTCCTGCCGTAAGATTATCGCGGTTAACCGGAATGGGGGTGATAAGCGAGGACGCTGTTTAAAGACACAACCGGGGCAGGATATTTCGATTGTTCCTGAGGAACCAGGATTGACAATGAAGGAGGATAGAAACGTGAAAAAGTCCATCGCAATTCTCACCGTGGTCGTTTTGGGAACTGTTTTTGCTGTCGGCTCCGCTTTCGCTGCAGGTCATTTGGAGGCCCTGGCCAAGAATGAACTGGCGCCCATCGGACACAACAAATACATCGTCAAATACACCCAGGAAAAGAACAGCCAAGGCGAAACAATGGAAGAGATCAACAGGATAGACACCCTCTGGAAGGCAGAGGAGGGCGTCGCGGACTATATGAAACCCTATCTCGAAGGCCCCTGCGCCCGCTATCTGAAGGAGGTCCGTTCCCTGGTGCCCTATATCCAGGAGATCTTCGTGATGGACAACCAGGGGGCGCTTGTCTGCGAGACCGATAAAACCGGGGATTACATGCAGGGCGACGAGGCCAAATGGCAGAAGTCCTTTGCCGACGGCAAGGGTGCGGTCTTTGTCGACGAACCGGAAGACAACATCGTCCAGATCTCGGTCCCCGTCATGGATGGCGGAATGGCGATAGGGGCCATCACCTTTGGCGTCTTCACCGACAAGGTCCAGTAAAATCGTGTCAGGGACAGGGCGGGTTTTTAGAGGATAGCCCGTCCAGTCCCACGATCCATGCTCTTTCCTGAATCCGGTTAAGGACCGCGTCCCTTTTCGGCAGACTTGCCGGCAGGGATGCGGTCCTTTTTCATGGACCTCATAAGGGCATCCGCTGGAAGGGATCCCCCGCCATTTTTACGCCTTTCCCTGTTCTTCCACCCGGCACAAGTTCTCTGGTATTATCCCTCCATGAGGCGCAAGGATAAAAGGATCGAATCCCGGGATGAGGTCGTAAAGATCCTGAGGCGGGGGCACGTCTGCTTTCTCTCCATGGTGGACGGGAAAAGGCCCTACGTCGTTCCGCTGAATTACGGCTACGCGCAAAACGCCCTTTTCTTCCACTCGGCCCCGGAGGGCCGGAAGATCCGGATCCTCCGGGAGAACCCGGACGTCAGCTTCTGCATCGTGTCCGATTACGAACTGGTGAGATCCGGGAATGCCTGCTCCTGGACGGCCGATTACAGCAGCGTCATGGGGGCGGGAAAAGCCATCATCCTCCGGGAACAGAGGGAAAAGACACGGGGACTTTCAGTCATCATGGGACATTATTCCGACCTGGAATTCGATTTTTCCAGCGCGGCTCTCGAGGACGTGGCTGTTATCAGGGTTGATATCGATACGATGGAGGGGAAAAAAAGCTCCTGAGGGAAAAGCTGGTTTAACGTTGAACGATTAAAGTTAAATGGTTTACGAGGAAGGTCCGCCGGGGAACCGGAGCCGGGCCGGATGGTGTGCTCCGGCCGCCTTAAACGGGCTGCAGGCCGCCGGACGGCCACGTGCTTTCCTTCTTCGGGTCAATCGCAGGGCCCGAGGCGTCTGCCGGAGATGGTGTTTTTGATCGTCAGGCCCTGTTCCTTCATGACCATTTCCATGACGCCGGACATTGTGTCCCCGCTGTAGGTCATCTTCCCCGAACCCTCTGTGGTTCCTCCTTCCCCGGTACACACCATCTTCCAGGAAACGGTATTTCCCTCTTGGCTGAAGTCGAGGGTTTTGCATTCCTGGGAGGGATCCTGGTTCTGGGGCATGTAGGGCTCATTTTCCAGGCATTGGGTGACCGTCATGGGCGGCATGGCCGGCATCCCCGGCATCCCGGTCATTTCAGTCTGGAAGGTCATCTCCCACTTGCCGGGGTTCATGTTCAGGTCGGCGGAAAAGGCGGCCAGGGGCGATATCGTGAGAAACAGCAGAACAGGGAAGAGGATTTTTCTGATCATGGTTAACTCCCTTTTCACCAGCGGAAAAAAAGATTTCAACACAACCCCTTCAAGATTTTTCCTGGCGTTCTCTTCATCCTGCTTTCAGCCGAGGGGCTCCGACCAGGATCCGGAAGGTCAGGAGGGCGTTCTTTCTGCCACCGTGAGGAACGCGGTCCCCCGGAAAAGCAGCCCTTTCCTGAGGGTGAAATTCGTTCAATGTTATTTATTATATCACAGTCGCATACTCGCAGATTCTCATGTCAATGGTGATTTTGGCGCCTGCACGGCCACGCAGGATCCGGAGATTTCTCCTCGGTTTGAATCGTCGTGACCCGATGATCCTCCCGGTGTGGACTCCGGTGTGGATATCAAGGGATTTCCTGAAAAGCTGGCAGATTGAATTCCCCTTATCGGGAAATGCCGGATCCGCGACGATGCGGGCTGATTCAGCCCTCCTCCCCGGACTCACGGCTGTCATGCGGGGGGATCATAAGAGGGAAGGGCCTGGCTCCCCCCTTGCCGGTCCGGGGATCGGCTTTTCGACCGGCCATGGAAAGATCTTAAGGGTCGGGATTGAAGGTGAAGTCCGCTGCCGGGAAATCCGTATCGGTGATGGTGACGTTCCAGAACTCTGGAACAAATTCGCCCGGATCCGACGAGGACGGCGCCACCGTGTAGTCCCCGGGGAGAAGATCGGTGAAGGAATAGGCCCCTGATTCTTCCGTCACAACGGATCCTGAGCCGTCTCCCGAAAGGGCAAGGGTCACATCTTCCTTCCCGTCGGTCCCCTCCAGAACCGTCCCGTTGATGGAATACGTGTCGGGTGTGAAGGTGAAGTTTACTCCAGTGACATCACTGGCCTCGATCGTGACCGGTGCACTCGTCGGGGAAAAAACCCCATCCCCGGACGGCGTCACCGTGTACGTGCCGGGGAGCAGGCCGGCGAAGAAAAAGGCCCCCGAGGCGTTGGGAGTG
>Ga0068714_10000052_pt1 | contig 232676 bp, 223 predicted proteins | sample MTBNYHSulfiMetaG_FD_62988 | JGI IMG/M metagenome (GOLD analysis project Ga0068714, IMG submission 62988) | Enrichment culture microbial communities from rom New York Harbor, USA that are MTBE-degrading - MTBE-NYH (New York Harbor Sulfidogenic)... | ecosystem: Environmental > Aquatic > Marine...
GGAAAATGACTTTTCCACAGGTTGTCCACCTTCGGAAACCTTATTATTCTCTGTATTTTTAGTAAAAGAAGGTTCTTTTTTTAAAGTTTTGGGTTCTAATTGAGAAAGTTCGATTCCCTCATCTTCTGCTTCTGCTGATTCTGCTGATTCTTCTTCTTGTTCCGATTCTATTCCTAATAAAGTTTTTTGTTGGGATAATTGTCTTTTTTCGGTTTCTAATTGAAGAGCGTGAATTTCACTAATTTTTAAGGACTGAATTTCGGAAATTTTTTTCAATTCCTCTCCTATTTTACCATACTCTTTTTGAATTTCCAAAATATCGGAAACATCCACCCAGTCCATGGTTTTAATCACTCCGAAAAAAGAATTCAAGGCTTCAATGTTTTTTTCAGTATCATCGATTAATTCCCGGGATTGATAAAACGCTCCCTCTAAAATAAAAATTAGGTTAGCCAAAATATCGGCTCCTAATTTTCTGATTCTTATTTTCATCGGCTCATCGGTCGGAAAAAAAAGCGTCAGCCGATAGAGCTTGGAAGTAAGTTTTATAAAGTATTCTTTGTTCATCTTTCAATCAGGGTGTTGGATAAATATTAACCGCATTCCCTACAAAAGTCAAGGCAAAAATAACTATATATAAACAACATTGTCCCGATTTTAAAATCGGGACAATGGGTTTAATTTGAAATCTTTTCAGATAAAATTACTAACCAAGACTACCAGCAGTAATAAGCAGTAGGCGCAGTACCACTCTTTCTTGTTCCTTTCTCGCTAGCCATGAAATACGTCGGAGCAGTGCCTGTTCTTTCTTCAAGGCAGGAAAAAATACAATATTGAGAAGCGCTGGCATAGTTACCCGCAGTGGGATAATTAATATAGGCTCTATAATTAGCATTAACCACGTCATTACAAGCAGCGTCAGGGCCTCCGCCTGGATCCTGAGGTATAGGATTAAGGTAAGTGCCAATATTATAAGTTCCGGAAATTCTGGCACCATCAGTTCCACCAGTAAGTTCGGCTGAGCTAATTGTTGCATAATGAGTGTATTGATCGTAAAACATTTCCTGAGCCAAGCTGATTTGGCGGATATCGGATTCTCTTCGAGCGTCTCTGGCCTTAGACCGGGCTCCGCCCAAAGAAACCAAAACAACTGAAGCCAAAATACCAATAATGGCAATAACCACCAACAACTCAATCAAGGTAAAACCTTTTTGTTTTTTTAACATGTTTTTATTTTTATTATTCTTCAAATTAAATTCTCGACCTTTATTTTTTAAATAGGATGTTTATATATTTTATTTTAGCATTTTTTAAAAAACAACCCTGTGGAAAACTAAATAGTGGTAATTGAATTATACATCGGCAACAAAATTGAAGCTACTAAAATTCCTACTCCGCCTCCTAAAATCAGAATTAAAACAGGCTCCAACATTCTTAAAAGGCCTTCCAGGGCTCTCTCGGTTTCCGCCCGATAAAAGACTACCACGTTAAGCAAAGTAGAATCCAGGGTTCCTGTTTTTTCTCCAACTAAAACCATAGCTGTAAACATAGGCGGGAAAAGCTCGGGATGCCTTTTTAAACTAAAGGAAATACTTTCTCCTTTTCTGACGTTGTCAGTAGTTTCTAAAATAATTTTTTGATAAATACTATTACCCACTACGGCCGCGCTGATTTCTAAAGCGTTAGCGATCGGCAAACCACCGGAAATCAAAGTAGATAAGTTCTCGGCAAACCGGGAAACGTAAACCATTTTTAAAAATTTACCGATAATCGGTAGTTTTAATAAATTTTTATCTTTTTTAATTTTTCCTTCCGGAGTGCTGGAAAACCTAAACAAAACAACGAAAAGCAAAGCCATTCCTATCATAAAACCTATTCCCAGCCAACTTCTCATAAAACTACTTGATTTTATTATTATTTTAGTGATCAAAGGAAGATCCTGACCGCTTTCCTCAAGCATGGTGGTTAATTGAGGTAAGACATAATAAGACATTAAAAAAACAATGCCAATCATCATCGCTATAATTAAAAGAGGATAACTCATCGCGCCTTTAATTTTGGCCTTGAGATTATATTCTCTTTCCAAATGATCAGCTAAATAATTCAAAGCTTCCGACAATTTACCGGAAGCTTCTCCCGCTTTTACCATATTAGTAAAGAATAAGTCAAAGATTTTAGGAAAAGACGCTAAGGCTTCAGAAAAAGAAGTACCGCCCTCAACTTTTTCGGAAATGACAAAAATTTTTTCCCGAAAATTCATTTTAGATGACTGATCGGCTAAGGTTCTTAAAGATTCAACCAAAGGAACTTTAGATTTAAACATAATTGAAAGTTGACGGGCAAAAACTACCAAATCTTTCTGGGTAATTCGAGTTAGGTCTATTTTTTTAGTGTAAAAAGGCGAAAAAGCAACCTCTTCCAAGCTGGTTATATACAATCCATGCCGCTGTAAAAGAGTCAAAGCTCCTTCTCGAGAAGCGGCTTCAACTGTTCCCATCTGAATTTCTCCACTTTTAGTTCTGGCCTGATAATTAAATTTCACTCAGTTAAAAATCCGTCTTATTCAGCGTAAAACTAATTTCAGACAGATTTTTATTTATTTTTGCGTTTATTTTTTTATTCAATCTTATTTCTTAATCAAACTTCTTAACTCGGAGGGATCAAGAGAGTAGCTTAAAGCGTTTCTTACTGAGATTTCTCCCTTTCTGACTAAATCAGATAAATACCTGTTTAACGAAATCATGCCTTTCTCTCCCGAAGTTTCAATCACTAAGGGTAATTCATGAACTTTATTTTCCCGAATCAAACTGGAAACGGCCGGCGTAGCCATCATTATTTCGCAAGCTGGAATCAAACCGCCTCTCAAACGAGGAATCAATCTTTGAGAAACTACCCCCAATAAAGAACCGGACAACTGAGCCCTAACCTGGTCTTGCTGGCTCGAAGGAAAACTATCTACGATTCTGTGGATGGTCTGAGAAGCTGAATTAGTATGCAAAGTAGCGAAAACCAAGTGTCCGGTTTCAGCTGCGGTTATGGCCGTAGAAATAGTTTCCGGATCTCTCATTTCGCCAACCATAATTACGTCCGGGTCTTGCCGAAAAGTCGCTCTGAGGGCTTGGGCAAAACTCGTCGCGTCTTGATGAATTTCTCGCTGATCAATAACGCACTTATCATCCTGAAAAACATATTCAATAGGATCTTCTATAGTAATAATATGATCGGTTCGATTATGGTTTATTTCGTCAATTAAAGAAGCTAAAGTAGTTGACTTGCCATGGCTACTAGGACCGGCCAATAAAACAAAACCTTGATTAGCCTGAGTAAATTGGCGCAGAATAAGGGGTATATTCAATTCTTCAAGGCCGGGAATTCGATTAGGAATAAGACGCAAAGCAATGCTTATTCCCCGGCTTTGAAAAAAGATATTAACTCTAAACCTTACTTTCTCTTCGAAATTGTAAGAAAAATCAATATCTTTATTGGCTAAAAATCTTTCTCTTTGGTCATCGTTCATTAAAGCGAAAGCCAAGCCTTTACTCTCCTCCGAGGTTAATTTTTTTTTCTTAATTAAAGGAGAAAGTTGACCGGATATTCTTAAAACCGGCGGATGAGTAGGAGAAATGTGAAGATCGGACGCTTGGGCTTTTACCGCCAAAGAAAGTAGTTCTTGAAGTTGATCTTGATAATCTGTTTTCATTTTTTTTAATTATTAAATTAATCTTTTTTATTGAATATTTTTTTAACTTCTTCCACCACTTCGGTAGGAGTATAATGAGCCTTAATTAAATACTTAACCGCTCCCAAATCTAATCCTTTTTCCACTTCCTGCTTTTGGCCAAGATTAGAAAGAATAATAACCGGCAAATCTTTAAATTGCTCTTTTTCTCTAACTCTTTTCAGAACCTCCCAGCCATCGCAATTGGGCAAAACTATATCTAAAAGCAAAAGATCGGGTTTTTCTTTTTCTAAAGCGCTTAAGGCCTTATCGCCATCTTCAACTGCTTGAACTTCAAATCCGGCTTCTTTTATTTTAAGAGTATAAATATCGATTAAAAAAGGATCGTCTTCGACTAATACAATTTTTTTCATAAAATTAATTGAAAATATAATTATTAATCATTAAACTTCAGCTGCTACCCTTAAAACCTCTTCCAGAGAAGTAACGCCTTCTAAGACCTTAATCATTCCGTCTTGTCTCATCTCTATCATTTGCTGACGGTTAGCTTCTTTTAAGATTTCGCCTTCCGAAGGATTTTTTAAAATAATTTCAGCCAGTTCCGGAGTCATTCTTAAAACTTCAGCTATGGCTACTCGACCAGTATAACCTTCTCCTCGACACTTCTTACACCCTTGAGGAACGCATATCTGGAAAGGCGGCTTAATTTTTAGTTTCTTTCTATATTTCTCCGGTATTTTTTTTATTTCTTTTAAAATTATTTCTTCGGATTTCGAATCGGCATTAATTTTCTTTCGACAATGAGGGCAAAGCACCCTAACCAATCTTTGGGCTAAAGACAAACTTAAGGTGGGAGGAATTAAATAAGGCTCTATCCCCAAATCAATAAGACGAGGAATTACTCCAATAGCATTATTAGTGTGAATAGTCGAAAGAACAATATGACCGGTCAAAGCAGCGTGGGTAGCTAAAGAGGAAGTTTCCGGGTCACGAATCTCTCCAACCATAATAATGTCCGGGTCTTGCCGAACAATACTTCTTAAACCAGCAGCAAAGCTATAACCTATTTCCGGCCTAACCTGAGATTGATTTACTCCTCCAATATAATATTCTATCGGGTCCTCTAAGGTTATAATATTAACGCCTTCTTTATTCAAAATTTGAAGAACCGAATAAAGAGTGGTTGTTTTTCCGCAACCAGTTGGACCGGTTGCCAATATCATTCCGTAAGGCTTATCAACCGCTTCCAGAATGGATTGACGAGCCTGCTCTGAAAGTCCTAAATCATCAAGGCTTTTCATTCCCATTGTTGGATCCAAAACCCTAATAACCGCTTTCTCGCCCATACTGGTTGGAAAAGTAGAAATACGAAAATCAATTATACTATCTCCGATTTGAGTGGAAAATCGACCGTCTTGAGGTATTCTGGTCTCGTCAAGTTTTAATCGGGCAATAATTTTAATTCTTGCTATTACTGCCGGATGAATTCGGGAGGGTAAAAAAATTGAGGAGTGTAAAACTCCATCTAATCTAAATCTTACTCTTAAGTTTTCCCGAGTAGGTTCAATATGAATATCAGAAGCCCGTCCGTCAACGGCATGCCTTAACAGGACAGCCACTATTTTAGCAATAGGCGCTTCCTCCACTAATCTCTTTAATTCAGTTTCGCTCACTTCAGCCTTGACTTCGCTCGGTTTTAATTCGGTTTCTAGCTCCTCAAGGGCTCGACCCACTTCTTTTCTTAAAGTCCTGTACTTTTTTAAAACTTCGTAATGGAAAGAAGGGGTAATTAAAAAAACTTTGCAGTCGAGCTTCTGTCTTCGAGCGAGAAATTTCAACGCTTCTTTGGATTTTAAATCCTCAGGATAAACCATGCCCACTTCCAAAACATCATCTTTCTTGGCCAAAGGCACCATTTTATAAAACTTAGCCGAATCTTCGGGGATTAAACTTAAAATATTGGCTGAAATATCGTCTAAAGCCGGCTCTTTCAGGGGTATTTTCAAACTTCTGCTTTTTAAAATAAAAAGATCTTTTTCAGAAATAATTTTTTGCTTTAAAATCACTTCTTCTTCTTTTTGACCGAGCGTTTTTATTTCATACTCCAAAGAAGTGGCTCTTTTTTTTTCTAAAACTCCCCTTTGGACTAATTGTTGGATTAAAGTAGGCATAAATATTTAAAATCTCTTTCGTTAAGTTCATTCTTCCAAAATTTCTTCAATTTCTCCGTAAGGCAAAAAAGGATTTTCTCGACCGACACTTCCTGAGGGTAATCCAGCAGGTAAGTCCGGAAACGGTTCGAAAAGTTTTTTAAAAATAGGGTTTTCTAATACGTTAAAATTAATCTCTATCTTCGGAATGGGTTTAGAAATCGTTTGGCTAACCATAGAAGTTGTTATTTCTTCTTTTTTAAAAAAACCGGAAAGAAAAACAAAAGCAATCAATGAAATTAAAGCTACGAAAACTAAAACTAAATATTTTTGATTTTTTCTTTTTTGAGTAAAACTAATAACCATATTTATTATTATTAACGAGTAAAAGTTTTTAAACTTAAATTCAAACTAAAAGGCTCTTCGGGTAAGTCCGAACCAGAAAGAGATACGTTTTGTAAGGCAAAAAACCGAACCGAATTTTCCAGATAAGCAACGAATTCCTTTAGCGAACTATAAGAACCGGAAAGACTTAGGGTGATCGGTATTTCTTTAATATTAGATAAGTCGCTTAAAGGATTAAGATTGGCGCTCATTGAATCTAAAATTAATCCGTACTTTGGGCAAATTTCTTCGAAAAAATAATGTAAATGAGGTAGGTAAAATTTAGCCGGTAAAGCAGAGTCAAGTATTTTGATTTGGCTTTCGTACTCTTTTAATCTTTCGGACGTTTTTTTAAGTTCGGCAACGTTATCATCTGCTGTTTGGATTCGCTCCTGAACAGATACGATTTCCGATTGAACGGTCGTAAATTGCTGGTAAGCCGGCCAGATTAAAAAGTAACCGATCAAGCCGACAAGCAAGAAAAAAATAATGATAAAATATAAATAAGGTTTCATTTTTTTTAAAATTTAAATAAATAAGGCTCTAGAGAAAACCCTATGCTAAAACTAACGCCTTTTTCATCCTTTGCTGATGAAAAACTATTTAATTTCAAGTTTTTGATGTCGGGATTATTTTCAAAAATATATAATTGTTGAATCAGGGTAATAAAACTCTTGGTTTGACCGGAAAGATTAACTTCGTAAGTTGAAAAATTAACGCCGGCCGAAGCCCATTGAACTTGGGGGTGGGTATACTTTTCAACAAATTTAAAAAAATTAGTTCCTAAATGATAAGAATCAAACAAGAAAGAAATCGTATCGATTTTTTCTTTATAAACTGAGAGTTCTTTTTGCAATTGTTCCGACTCTCGGGATGTTTCCTTTTTAGCTAAAACGTCTTGCAAGTCCATTAACTCCTGATTCTTTTTTTTCAAATCGGATTTCAAATAAAAGTAAGCGCCGACTGTCAAAATTAAAATAATCAAAGAAAAATACGTTAAAAAAATTAGGATTTTATTCGGTTTTTCTTTTGGCTTGGGGACTATTTGTATTTCCATGTAAATTTATCTAAATAAATTTATAAATTTTATAAAAATCCTCTCAGGGCCGCTCCTACCGCAATAACAAACGAAGGTCCGGTCTCTTTTAGTTTTTTTTCTAAAACCGGCGGATAAATAAAACCGAAAAAAGGATCAGCCATTACTGTTTCTTTTTTCAAATAAGAGGTAATGTACTGACTCAATCCGGGTAAAAAAGAAGAACCTCCGGCTAATATTATTCTTTTGATTTCTTTTTCTTTAGCTTCGAAGTCTTTAAAAATCTTTTCCATTTCTATTATAATCAAATTAATGAAGGGGAGCAAGATTTCTTTTGTTTCTTCAGATTCAATACCTTTCTCTCTTTTTATTAAGTCTGCCTTTTGAGCGCTAATAGATAAAGATTTAGCTATTGATTGAGTAAAATCGTTACCGGAGATATCCGAACTATAGCTTAGCTTTAAAACTCCCCCCTCAACAATATTAATTGTCGTACTTTGGGTGCCAATATCCAATACACAAACCGTTTCTTTCGAATCCGTTGCTAAAGCCCGAGTTAAACTGAAAGCCTCAGCTTCTAAATATTTCAACTCAAGGCCAGAAGCGGTAGCAATTTCTTGATATCTATTGATAATTTCATTGGGCACAGCCACTAACAACATTTTTAAATCAGTTCCTTTTTTACCGGTTTGACCTTCAATCAAGAACCAATCTAAAACAACGTCAGATACCGGAACCGGAATATGACGCCGCGCCTCAAAACGTACTGCGTCGGGAATTTCCTCTTCAGACATTGGCGGCAAAACAAAAGTGGTGAAAAAAGTAGAAAAATCAGGAATAGCAAAAGTCGCTTCCCTGGTTTTAATTTTGCTTTCTCTTAAAATAGCTTTTAAAGTTTTAGAAATATCCGGCGAAGAAAGAACAAAAGATCCTTTCTCTCCGGTAAAACCCTGGTAAGGTTTATGATAAAGGGAAGAAACCGCAACTTGACCGTAATTTTTTAATTCTATCTTTCCCCCTCTTTTGGAAATCTCTACTACTTTTATCATAGCCATTCCAATGTCCACTCCTAAAAAATTCTTTTTTATTGCTTTAAAAGGATTTAAACTCATTAAATTATTATATAATATTTTTAAGTAAATGAAAAATTTTTTATTAGACATCTTTTTCCCCAAGTTCTGTTTCGGTTGCGGAAAGGAAGGAACTTTTCTTTGTCCGGATTGTCAGTCCTGTTTTGAAATTTTGGAAGATAATTTTTGTCTTTGCGACAACCCTAAAAGATTGCCGGAAATTGGAAAATGCGACAGTTGTCGGACGAAAAAACTTGACGGCTTATTTTTTGCTGTTTCTTATCAAAATAAATTGGTCAGAAAAATGATTCAGGAATTCAAATACGAACCTTTTATAAAAGATTTGGCCGAACCTCTAACCAATCTTATTATGAACCATATTTCTTTGTTAAAAGAAGGAAATCGATTTAAAGAAGGAGATATTTTAATCCCAATTCCTTTGGTCAGGAAAAAATTAAAAAATCGGGGATATAATCAAGCCGAAGAAATTGCCAAAGAATTGAGCAAGAAATTAAAAATTCCGGTTATAACCGACTGCCTGATTAAGGTAAAAGAAAATTTACCTCAAATGGAACTTTCTAAAGAAGAAAGGCAAGAAAACGTTAAAGGAGTTTTTAAGGTTAAAAATAAAGAAAAAACTCAAGGTAAAAAAATTCTTTTAGTTGATGATGTTTACACCACCGGCGCCACAATGGAAGAATGCGCAAAAACTCTTAAACAGGTTGGCGTAAAAGAAGTTTGGGGCGTAGTAGTAGCGAGAGAAAGTTAAAATTGACTGGAACAGAACAAAATGATAACTTGAAGTTTGAAGGAGGAGTGCGGCGAATGGCAAGCCAGCAGTTTGCTAAACTGTAACCGTGTAAAAAGCGGTTTGTGGGTTCGAGTCCCACCTCCTCCGCGGATTTCTGAGTAAAATAAAATCGCTTTTTGATGAGCGATTTTTGATTTTATTCTTATGTAGTTAATTTAATCTATAAATTTAAAAGTAGAAAGTAATGATTCAATCATATTGTCGGTCAAGGGTAAAATTTTTGTATAATCTTTATATTGCTCATAACGAGAAAGAAACATAACGTTATAGATTAAGTCATCTTTTAAAACCGCTATTCCTCTATCTCCCCTATTAATACAGAAAACTTCTACTTTTAAAGCAGGGTAACCATCTTTGAAATTTAACGCCTCGATACTAAATTCACCAGCATTTTCTCCATACTTATCGTGTGTATAAGTTTCTTTTATCTTTCCATAAGGCACTGTTCCGCAAGGTGAGGTAATTTGAGCAAGACAATTTTCTATGTTTTCGCCCGGAGAACACTCATTCACAGTAATACTAAGTATCATTCCTCCTGTATTCCTCGATTCATTCCACCCATAATATCTATTTTCGTCAGAAAAAGACGCGTCCCAAATACGTCTTCCCATATTAGGATGTTTTCCCTCTTTCGCCCAATCATGAATAAGCGGATTATTCAAGATAAGAATTTCCGGTATAACGCGACCAATTTCAAATTTATAATCATTATTGGTATATTTCATTGAATAAATTAAAAACTCATCGCTATAACCAGAGTTATTTTCGGAACTAATATAAATCTGAAATTTAGGACTTGGAAAAATGTCTTGATATCCTTTAGAATAAATATCCGGAACAATAAAATTATAACTTCCGGTATTGGAAACCTGTTCTTTTCGCCAAATTTTATTAATTGTATCTTCGCTTATTAGACTTATATTAACTTTTTCTTCTGCATTAAAAGGAGCCCACTGAATTTTATAAGTTTCACCTATAAACAATTTACTATCCTTAATAGGAGAAGTTATTGTAATTGTTATTTTCTTTTCTGGTATTTCTATTTCTTTAATTTCTGTCTCATATAATCTAGCTCTTAAAGAGTAAGCTCCAGATAATAAAGACAAAAGCATTATCCCTATAGCTATTATACTAGACGTTCCTTTATTTAGATTCTGATTTAGCATATTAAACTATTTTAACATAAAATTGTCATAAAAACTTTTTTGTTTATTATTGTTTTGGTTCTAACGTCGTCCACGATGCCCCGCCATCCTACGCCAAGGCTTCGGAATGGCAAAGCTGGGCAAAACCGCTTTCTGATAGGGCCTCGCCCGTAGGCGGGCTATGGCCGAGGACGGTTTTTTGGTAGAATAGAAGAATATGTTGAAAGACGCACTTAATAAAAAAATATCTACTCCAGGAATTATAATAAAATTAAATAATTTATCTTTTGAGAAAAAAGCTTTACTTATATTCGTTATTTTTAATATTCCGGTTTTTATTACTCTTTTAATGTGTAAAAAATCTTATTGTGATGGTGGGATGATAATGGTATTAGGAGCACTTGTAAACGGAGGAGCTATTTTAGTAAGTGGATTTATTTTTATATGTGAAAAAATATTAAGGAAACTAGGGAAAGAATCTAAATTCTTCGCCGCTCTTATGTTCCTATTGCTATTAATATTTATAATTTACTTTTTATACGGTTTCTATTTTTAATATTTAAATAAGCCTTACCAAAGTTCAACACCTTCACTCCTCCTAATCCTGGTCCTAACATCATCCACGATACCCCGCAAAGTTTTACCCGAGATTATACTCGAGCTTTGTGTTAGAATGGGATAATGAAAAATATATTTTTAGCAATATTTAATAAAATTATATACTTTTTTACTCCTTTCGGTTGGATTATTGATATTTTATATTTAAGAAAGAAAATACCAGAGGATATTGAAATTAGTTCGCCCCATACTTATATTTATTATATTGGATTTAAAAAGAAACCGACTATCGGAGAAAGAATAAGTTGGTTTTTTAATGGATTATTTTTGTTTATTGAGACTTATTTAATAATTATTTTTACCGACAAAGGTGTTTCTAATTTAACATTAAATCAATTTTTAGGTTTTCTTTATGCGATTTATGCTTCCCAAATGGGTATTATTATTTTAGCATCAAGTGTTTTTATAAACTCCTTAAATAAAAGCTTTGGAGAACAAAAAACATTATTTCAGCGTTTACCGTTTTATATTGCACCAATATGTTTGATTATTTATTTAATTATATTGTTTATTTATATATAAAATTTATCTAATTAAACGATTTAAACCGTTTTCTGATAAGGCGGTTTTTTGGTAAAATAGAGGAATATGAAAAAGAAAATAAACGTATTTGTTAATATTGCAAATATTTTTGTAGGATTAGTGTCTTTGTTCTCGGGAGTTATTATTTGGTTAATTATACCTTCTGGGCAAGGTTTTGATAGAGGGAGAGGAGAATTAGACGTTAACTTATTTTTAGGATTAGAGCGTCACAATTGGATGAATATCCATACAATATTTTCTTTGGTTTTTGTCGGACTTATCATTATTCATTTAATCCTGCATTGGTATTGGATAAAAAACCTTCCAAAGATAATAAAAGAGTAAATCGTAGGCCTAAGAAAATTCTAACACTTTCCATCCGTTTTTCCTAGTTTTTCGACAAATCCATCCGCTTAAACGTTCTTCCGATCATAGCTTGCTTACGAACGAAGCTAAACACCTTCCTTCGCCAAGGCCTTGGACGGACAAGCTGATTTCTGCCACCTCGTAAGAGGGGTGGTTTTTATCTTACGATAAATTCATCGAAGTGTTATAATAGAAAAATATGAAAAAAATTAATCTAAAAGGCTCGTGGATAATTAAAGCTCCTCGTGAAGAAATCTATAAAATAATGAGCGATTTTGAGAACATGCCCAAATATTTTCCAGCCGTAGCCCAATCGATAAAAATCATAAAAAGGAGTGGAAATAATCTCACTATAGAGGCTAAAGCTAAAACATTTGGTCGAATAATTCCTGTCCGTATGGAAACCCAACTACGCGCACCCGTTGGATACATATCAAATAATAAAAGTGATATTGGAACTTCTGGTCATGAAGAATTTCTAATGGAAGAAATTCCAGGAGGCACAAAAATTAACTATACTTATAGCGTTGAATTAAAAAACCCGTTTCTTCGTATTTTTGGTGGATTTTTAATAGGCTGGTATGCTATGCGTTTCTGGAAGCACGCTGTTATAGATAAATTAATAGAAATGTTAGAAAAATGAATTTATCAATGCGGTTCTAACGTCTCTCAGAGATGGACAATGAGTACATGGTGCCCTACTAACTGGGGAAAAAGAAATTGATGGCTTTATCAAATAACTGTATCATATTATAAAGGTCATTAATCAATAAAAAAACAAAAAATATGAATTTAATAATTATCGGCCGTTGGGCTTTCTTATTGGGATTATTAGCCTCTTTAATAGCCGGTTTTGGCGGAACAATTCCTAATTTAGCTACTATTCTTTTTATCTTAGGATTGATCGTTGGTTTTCTTAATATCACCGAAAGAGAAAGTTCTCCTTTCCTCCTTGCTGTTATTACTTTATTATTGATCGGTATTGGCGGACTCCAATTTGGCAAATTCACTCAGCTTATTTCTGACATTCTACAAAATTTGATTGCTTTCGTAGCGGCTGCCGGTTTTATTGTCGCCATTAAACAGGTTTTAGTTATGGCTAGAAAAGCAGATTGAAATCATTCGTTTTGTTCCCGTATCTTCAACATTATAAATAGAATCTTGTTTTTACAACTAAAAACTTAATTTATGCTTATAGTTTGGGTAGCCATATTCGTAATTGCATTATTTTTTCTTGTAAAAGGAGCGGATTGGCTTATTGCCAGTGCGGAAAAAATCGGACTCGCTATCGGCTTATCTCCTTTTATCATAGGTGTTACTATTGTCGGAATCGGCACGTCTTTTCCCGAACTTGTTTCTTCTCTCGTCGCTACTTTTAACGGCCTCACCGATGTTTCCGTTGCTAATGCTATAGGTTCAAATATTGCGAATATATTGCTCGTTGTCGGTATCTCTGCTATTTTCGCTAAACGATTAGTGGTTACAAAAAGTTTAATAGACTTAGACTTACCGCTTCTTGCCATTAGCACGGTCTTGCTTTTAGGTATATTATGGGACAAACAAATTACTTTCGGTGAATCTTTTTTAATGATTATTACTTACGGTATTTATTTGCTTTATACGATTTTTTATAAAGAAAGCGAAGATGCGGATGAGATTTACGAATTTTTACCGTCACGCAAAGAAAGAAGAAGAAATATAATCCCGAGAAAAAAAGACAGAAATGTTCGACCAAAAATGGTTATAAAAGATTTTGTTATTTTATTTATCGGTATTCTCGGTTTAGTTTTTGGCGCAAAATATCTTGTCGAAGCGTTAGTAAACTTATCGACAATTTTAAACATCTCAACCGGAATAATTACCATTACGGCCGTAGCCATTGGAACTTCTTTGCCGGAACTTTTAGTTTCGGCAAGAGCAGCTTTTAAAAAGAAATCAGAAGTTGCGCTTGGTAACATTTTCGGCTCGAACGTTTTCAACGCCCTTGTCGTAATCGGCCTGCCAGGACTATTTCGCACCTTAACGATAGACAACCAAACCTTTACGGTTGGAATTCCAACAATGGCCCTTGCAACTCTTATCTTTGTTATTTCCGGCATCTCCAGAAGAATTCATATTTGGGAAGGATTATTCTATCTTTCAGTATACGTCCTATTTCTTGCTAAACTTTTTAACTGGTTTTAATTTCAAAATTAAAAAATAATTAGATTTTACCGCCTCGCAAGATAGTCGGTTTTTTGTTAAAATTAATCAATGAAACAAAAAGGATTTACTTTAATCGAACTCTTAGTGGTAATAGCGGTTATCGGCGTAATAGCTAGCGTTGTTTTGGTTAATTTAAGTTCTGCCAGATCTAAAGTTCGTGACGCAAAACGTATTGCCGAAGTTAAACAATTAATGACTGCTTTAGAGTTATATTACGACGCAAACGGACACTATCCGCTTTCGCCTAACTGCGGCGCTACGTCCCCAAATAATGGTTGGTGTAATTCTATACAATCACTTTCGGGTGACCATTGGATTCGCGATAACGGAGCCGCAAATATTCTTTCTTCTTACCTCTCTGTTGAACCAATTGATCCAATTCAACACGCTTTATCAATTCCAAAATGGCTACCATATAAAAGCGGAACAATTTTTTATTATTCATCTGATTATGGTGGAAACGGAAAATGGTATATGATTGTTTTCGGACTTGAAAATTATCCGCACCCAATCGAAAGCCAAGACGGAATAACGGCATGTGACGGCCATTACTTTCATTATGGAAATGATAACAATGGAATAGTCACAATAGGCGCAAATTGTAACCGTTAAATTGTTTTTTAACGGCTTGACTGAAAAAATGTTCAAAAAAATGCTGAAATAAAATAAAAGTATAATTTTTACGATAAAAATCGTTAAAAAACGATTTTTTTATTTGATAAAATAGTAGTCAATAATTTATTAAAAGAGTTTGCTCAAGAAGGTAAAATATGATACTCTACAGAGGAATTAACGCTCTAATTCTAATGCAGGAGGGGTCGGATAACGGCTATTCCACCGGTCTTGAAAACCGGAGTTCAGTAATGGACTTGTGAGTTCGAATCTCACCCCCTCCGCCAGTTGGAAAAAACAATAAGCCCTCGTAGTTCAATGGATAGAACAGAAGATTGCGGATCTTCAAATAGAGGTTCGACTCCTCTCGAGGGCACCACGCTAAAATCGCCTTATCACTGGGGCGTTTTTTTGGTAAGATAAAAAAATGGAAAAAGAAAATTCACAAAATCTAAAATGGGAGATAACCCCAATAGAAAAAAGACAAAGAAATCAACAGGCTTTAATTCTATTTTTGAAATTATCGCCCATTATTATTGGAATTATGGCCACTGGAATAGCAAAAGTAGAACTTTCTTTAAGAGATTTTCTATATGCTATTTTATATGCTATATTATTTTTTTGGGGAATTATTTTATTTGCTTTAATAATTAACAAAATCTATCCTTTTTCTCAAAGAATATATCTTTTAGATAATCAGAGGATAACGATATCAAAAGGGAGAAAAAAAATTAGTTATTTATGGAGTGATTTTGAATATTTTTATGAACCGGCTATTGGATATTACAATAAGAAATCATCCAATTATTCTGATAGTTATAGCTCAATTTATGAAGATGTAAAATCGGCCGAAAAAGAGATGAAAACGATTGAAGGAAGAACATTCTACCTCAAAAGAAAATCGTCAAACTTTTTATCTAAGTTTTATAAAATTTTTGTTGTTGTTTATTCTGAACCTGATAATTCAGAGAATGTATTAGAATTTTTAAGGATATGTTTATCACATAAGCAGCAAACATTAAAAAATGATTTAGGGTTAATTATCTATAAATTTAAATAATACAGGTTCTAATATAGTTCGTTAGGGAACAAAAACTCCGGAATGATAAACCAAAAAACCCCGATAATTATCGGGGTTTTCGTTAACTGCTTTACTTTAAATTATTTCTTCCAAAGACCGTGAATATTGCAATAAATCCTGACTCCTGAAATTTCCATTCGGGTATAAAATTCGGCTTCGGGTTTGTCGCCGGGTTTCAAGAATTTTTTGCCGATTTTCCCGTCTTTGGTTTTAATCTCTATCCATTCGATAAAGTGTTTTTCTTCCATTGGATGAGGAATTTCTCCGACTTTTATTTTAAACCCGTCCTTCTCCTGACAAACCTTAGCCGGTAACACCTCAACCACCGGAACGTGTTTTTCTTTTCCTTCATCTTTTATTTTCTCGGTTAATAATTCCATCGGCTGACCACAACAAACCGGTTCGCCGCCGCCAACAGTCAAAATCTCAACGACATTGCCGCAAATATTGCATTTGTAAATTTGGTTTTTGGCTATCATAATTTTTTTATTCGCTTAATTCTTCCACTTCTTTCTCTCCCTCTTTTAATTCTTTTTCGTATTCGTTATCTTCTTTCATCAAAAGAGCTTGGAATTCGCCGACATGGGTTTTTTCTTCTTTGGCAATATCCAAAAGCACCTTTTTTATATTTTCATTTTCGGTTAAAGCCGCCATTTGTTCGTAAAAACTGACGGCGTCCAGCTCGGCAATCATGCCGGCTCTTAAAATTTCTTTGTCCAGTTCTTCTTTTTTTACTTTACTAAGATTAATGGGTAATTGGGATAACATAATTGAAAATTTTTAATTTTATTAAACGACCTTTTATTTTGCGAATTTATATTCTTTTCTTTCTTTATACTCCCTTATTTTGCCAACATTCCACTGCTTAACCGGTCTTAAATAACCGACCACCCGGGAATAAACTTCGCATTCTTGGAAATTAGTCAAACTGGGATTTTTTTTAAAACAAGTATCGCATTTGAAAACTACGATTTTTTTACCGTTATCGTCGTAGATGAGTTTTTTACCGTTAATTATTTCTTGACCGTTAATTTTAATCTCTTTTTTACAATCGCGGCAAATTTCTTTAATTTTTATTTTTGCTTTGGCATTTTTTACAGATACCATAAAAACAAACTTGATATTTTTTAATCTTTCCGACCTTTGCTGCATTTATCTGGGGAATAATAATTTTTTCCCAAATATCAAAAATATGCTCGCATTTTTCACAAATAAAATGAGCGTGACCGAGAAGGCAACCGTCGTAATGAATTTCCTTATAAAGAATTTTTTGGATCTCGCCTTTTTCTTCAAGATTTTCCAGAATTCTATAAACCGTAGCCAAACTTATTTGAGGCAATTTTTTCTTAACCACCGAATAAACCTGCCGGGCTGAAGGGTGAGTGGAAACACTTTTCAGATAGTCAAATATAATTTTTTTCTGAGAAGTGATTCTTTCTTTTATATTATTAGTAGTCATTATTATTTAGATTTTATTATCAATAAATTTTCTGTCAAGTGGATAACTTTTTTAATATTTGGTAAATTATTTTTTTTAATTTAATATGGAATAATGGACCTAATGACTTCTATCGAAAAAATACCCCGAATCGGACCGGTTTATCAAAAAAGGTTGAAAAAAATGGGAATTAAAACGGTTCAGGAATTAATTCTTCATTTTCCCTACCGTTATGACGATTTCTCGAAAATTTCTCTTATTTCCGAAGTAAAAGCCGGCGAAGCTTTTTGCGTTCAAGGCAAAATTTTAGAAATCAAAACCAATAGGACCTGGAAAAGAAGGATGTTTTTAACTAATGCCATTATAGAAGACAAAAGCGGAGCAATAAAAGTAATCTGGTTTAATCAGCCTTATTTAATCAATACTCTTAAAGAAGGAGATTCTGTTTGCTTAGCCGGCAAGGCCGTAAGGGGAGAAAACGGTCTGTATTTGGCCAATCCGGCCTATGAAAAATTATACGAAGATAAAAATCTGACCCATACCGGCCGACTGGTTCCGGTTTATCCGGAAACTCAAGGATTATCTTCCCGTTGGTTAAGATTTATTTTGAAATCTTTGATTTTTAAAATCCAGAACGAACTAGAAGATCCTCTGCCGGAAAAAATAAGAATCCAAAACAAGCTTTTACCTTTTAAAAAAGCTGTTTGGCAAATTCATTTCCCCGACTCTTTAAATTCGGCTGAAAAAGCCCAAGAAAGATTTTCTTTTGAAGAAATTTTTTTTATAGAACTTTTCGTTTTAAGAGAAAGAATGAAAATGGCCCAACAAAGAGGAATCGCCGTACCGATTAAAATTGATTTAATTAAAAAATTTATCGACTCTTTGCCGTTTAAACTGACCGACGCTCAAAAAAAATGCAGCTGGCAGATTTTAAAAGATACGGAAAAACGCCGACCGATGAACAGACTGTTAGAAGGAGATGTTGGTTCGGGAAAAACAATAGTGGCGGCAATAGCCGCTTTAAATACCGCCAAAGCCGGTTTTCAGGTGGCTTTTATGGCTCCAACGGAAATTTTAGCCAAACAACACTTCCAAGAAGTATCGAAACTAATAAAAGATTTTAATTTAAACATCGGCCTCTTGACGGGTAAAACCGATAAATTCGTATCAAAAAAACTAAAAAACGACGTAATTGAAATTTCCAGAAATAAGCTCTTAGAAAAAGCAATAAACGGAGAGATAAGCATTCTAATCGGAACTCATGCTTTGATTCAAGATAAAGTAAAGTTCAAAAATTTAGCTTTGGTAATCTTAGATGAACAGCACCGCTTCGGAGTAGAACAAAGAGCTAAATTAATAGCCGATAAAAAACAAAAAGAAATAAAGGCCGTTCCTCATTTACTTTCTATGACCGCCACTCCTATTCCCCGAACGTTGGCTTTAACTATTTATGGCGATCTGGATCTGTCTTTGATAGATCAACTGCCAAAAGGAAGAAAAAAAATTATCACAAAAATAATCAGTCCGGCTAATAGAAATAAAGCTTATGATTTTGTCCGCCAGCAAGCTAAAGAAAGGAGGCAGATTTTTGTTATCTGTCCCAGAATTGAACCTCAAAACAATAATCTTAACGTTAAGAATTTATCTAAATCTAAATTAACCCGAAAAAAAAGAGCTGTCTTAAGTTGGGCCGAAGTTAAAGCGGTTAAAGAAGAATACGAAAAATTAACAAAAGAAATATTCCCCGATTTAAAAGTAGGAATGCTTCACGGAAAAATAGCCTCCAAAGAAAAAGAAAAAATAATGAAAGATTTTAAAAATAAAAAAATAGATATTTTAGTTTCTACTTCGGTAGTGGAGGTGGGAGTGGACATTCCAGAAGCAACGGTAATGATGATTGAAGGAGCGGAAAGATTCGGACTGGCTCAACTTCATCAGTTTCGAGGCCGAGTGGGAAGATCCAAATACCAATCTTTCTGCCTTTTATTCACCGACTCACCGGCTAAAAAAACCCATCAAAGATTAAAAGCCTTAATTAGTTCGGAAAACGGTTTTGCTCTCTCGGAAAAAGATTTAGAAATAAGAGGGCCGGGCAATCTTACCGGCACAAGGCAATGGGGAATTCCGGATTTAGCCATGTCGGCTTTAAAAGATATTTTCTTGGTTGAAAAAACAAGAAAAACAGCCGAAGAAGTTTTAAAAGAAGACCCTCTTCTAAAGAATTATCCTCTCTTAGAAGAGAGGTTAAAAAAGTTTAGCCAAAAGATCCATTTGGAATAATTATTTTCTGAATTTTTCAGTCGGATAAAACCCCAAATACTTTCCGAACATTAAACGAGTTTGAGCGTCAAGCGCCGGAATGGGAGTAAAAACTATCATTATTACGGGCACTATCAGCCACTCTAAAGCCAAAAATAAATATTTAAAACGGCCGTATTGGGGAGGTTTAGGCGGCAAAGAAATTATACTGAAATAAGCAGAACTAATTAGTCCAATCATAGCCACGGTCATCACATTCCTTAACATTCGAGGCAAATTATAAGAAAAAAGGGTTTGATTGAATTCAAAACCGCCTAAAATTAAAGGCAGCCAACCTATAAGAAAAATAATAAAACTTGCCGTTGCCCAAGACCAATGGCCTTCAATCAGATTAAAGCCGTAACGCAATTTCTTTCTAAAAGAAATTTTTTTATTTTTCAAAAAACCGAAAAAAACATATGGCACTTCTATCGCTCCATAAGCCCATCTTCTTTGCTGCTTATAAACATTAACCATGGTTTTAAAATAAGTTTTAGAAACCACCGCATCCATAGAAATCGGATAAAAAAGCGGCTGGACTTTATAATTACCGTCGAAATTTAAAAAACACTGCCAAAAAATTCGGGAATCATCGCTGACCACGTTTGTTTGACGAAAATCAACTTCCACTAAAGCTTTGAAGCTCATTGAATGAGAAGAAAAAGTGATTAAATTCTCGGGACTGGCTTGGTTCATTACGTTCCAGAAAGTCGAGGAAAAAGAAAAAACGCGAGACGGTACCGGCGCCTGCCAAATATTATTAATAAAAAGAGGAATGGGCTGAAAGCTGGTCCGTTCCGGATCTGGACAAGTTAAATAATGAAAAGTGAGGCAACTGAAATATTTAGGGAAAACTACCGTATCGGCATCAAAAGAAGAAAAAATAATTTTTTCATAAGGAATTCCCAAGGGATTAATAATTTTTTCTTTTGCCGCCTTGCTGCCCCAAGTTTCATTAGACCCTTTTCCGGCTATCTCACCGGCTAAATTTTGAGGATGCCAGGTAATTAAAAACTTAAAGAATTTTTTGCCAAATTCTTTTTCAATAACTTCTATTATTGGTTGAATTTGATTCTTTGTTTTTTCTTCGGCTGTTAAAACAACAACCATCCGGTCTTTAGGATAGTCGCATTTCGCCAAAGATAAAAAACTTTCCCGAACAATTTCCAAAGGCTCTTTATAGATAGGTACAACTATCAAATGATAATAGTCTCGCCAGTTTTTATTTTTTATTTCCCGGATTTTTTCCAACCAATCAATTTCTTCGTAATCTTTCATTTTTTTGTAGCCGCTTCTTAATAAAAAAGAACGATAAATAATCCTTAGAAGCCAAAGCAGATCAAAAACAATGGCAAAAATTGCAACCAAAAAAGGCTTTTGCCAGCAGAAAATAAAAAGAGAAATTAAGGTTAACCAGGAAAGAGTGCCGGGAAAAATTTCTAAAAGCCGGTAAATTATTCTTTCTTTGCTGTTTTCAATATCATTAGCTCGGCCGATTTTTAAATAATCTTTTTTTTCCATTAAATTTATTCAAAATCAAACCCCCGAAAGAAAAAATCGGGGAAAAATAATAAATATATCGTTTAATAAATATTATTAAGGCTTAATTTCTTTCCAAAGCAGATTAAAGGAAGAAAACATATTGAGAAGATTGGAATAAGTAGTCCCTCCATTATTCTGAGCTTCAACCCTATACCAAGGATAAATACTGCTGGGGGAAGTATCGATACTGCTTGTGGAGTCTTGAACGGGAGAAACCGCTTCTTTGACTAAAAAGTCTTGGGTCATTGAGCGAAAAAGTTGATACTTAATTTCTCCGCCAGCTTCAGTGGAAGAAGCGTCGGTCCATTCAAAAAATATTGTATTATTAGTTTGCCATTGGCCCGATAAAATGAAAGGTCCGGGCGGAGCTTCGGGAACGTCAACGCCTGGTTGATTATAGGCGGAAACGCAACCGTTTTTATTACATCCTAAAATTTGATAATAATAAAACCTGCCGTCTAAAACGCTTCTGTCAACATAAGTATAATTCTCTCCCGAAGTGGTGCTTACTTGACCCCATCCCCCTGATTCTTCTTTTCTTTGAATCTCAAACCATTCTGAATTGGTGTTTTCTTGAGACCAATATAGGTCAACCTTTCTTTCAATCTCATTAAAATTAAGCCATTCCACTTTAGGTATTAGATTCGTTATCTCTACCGGCGGAAAAGGTGACATTTCATCGCAATTATAAGTACTGGTTGCCAGAGGAAGAGAATCGGAAAAATTATTAAGACCCGTACCGACAGCCCTTACTTTATAACAATAATTATTTAAATTATTAAGGTTGTTTTCGTCGAGATAACTCCTTTGGTTGTTTCCGACATAAGAAATATTTACCTGTTCAAATTCCCCGTTGCAACTTCCTTCTAGTCTTAAAATATCAAAATAAGAAGTATTAACTCCGTCTGTGTCCCAATAAACACGGATATTGGGCGTATAATTTTGACGGCAACCAGAATAAAGATTGGTTATTATTGGTTTTGTCGGCGGATCTTGACAATTAGGAGCCTGCGCGGTAACGGGGGCGGTAGTGGCAACAGCGCCTCCGTCTCCCTGTATTGATATGTAATAATCATAACTTATTCCATTTTGAACGCTACTGTCATAATGAAAACTATTATTTTCAGGAATATAAGGCTCATAATCATAAGTAGTAGAGGCTGTTCTTTTTTTATAATAAAGCACGTTTACAATATTGCCAGCGTCCCAATTCAAATAAATATAAGGGTTTCCTTCCATACATTGAGGGGTAGCGGTAAAATTATCAACCCAGGGCCCGCATTCTTCAGTGTCAATTGACGTATCGGCCGAATCGCTTTCTCTGCTCTGGGCCGCTCCTCTAACTTGATAAGAATATGTTTTATTTTCTTCTACCAAGGAACCGTGAATTGCTCTTTTATACAAAGGGTCGGTTTCGCCGGTAATTTTCAACCAATTAACAGCGTTGCCGACAGAAACATTAGCTGAACTGTTACGACCGGAACTGTCGTAAGCAATACTGCCACTTCCTTCATCAAAATGCAAAGCCAATCTTAATCCTGTTTCGTTTTTATAAATTCCGTTATAATGTTCTGCAATTTCAGCGGCTGATAAAGCTCGACTATAAATCCTTACTTCGTCGATTAGGCCAAGATAATCATTGGTACCATGCCAGCCGGGATTTATTACAAAACTCTCCGAACCGTAATTAAGAGGCCCGCAGGCAAACTTTTTTGCGCTCCTTAATTCTCCGTCTAAATACAGTTTCATATTATTGCCAAGTTGATACATATCAAAAGTTCCTGCCATAAAATACCATCTACCTTTACTCAGATTTACTCCGTGGCCGATATAACCGCTCTGGGAAGTATTGCAACCATATTGCACATAAGTGCTTCGGGCGTTTAAATGAAAAGATTCGTCCCTAAAAGTATGAAGATTTATCCAATCGTCGTCTATTAAAGAGTGATCGATTGTTGAATTTTGATTCAAGTAAAACCAAATTTCAATTGTCATAGCGCTTAAACCGTCTATGGAAGAAACAGAATCGCTAACCCAAACATTATCTTCTGCTGTCCCGTCGAAACTTAAAACATGACTTGCCCAATCTTTAAAAGGAGAAAGTCGAGTGGAAAAAACAGAAGTATCAGAATCAACAGTCCGATAAATATTAGAAGATAAAGTATTGGTAGTGGTTGTCCAAGATAAAGTATTATAGGGCTCGTCAACGGCAAAGCAAGTAGTGGTAACGTTTGTTATGTTGAGAACTTCGGGCTGGACACTGCAACCATAAGTTAACATTGAAATAAAAGGATTAGAATTAGTATCGCCTTTCTGACCAACTACTTCTACTAAATAATTATAATTTGTCGAATCAGAGAGAGGATATAAACTTCCATTATCAATAAACTTTCTAATATTGGAAGCGAACTTAGTATCAACCATATTATAGGTCGGATCACCTGACCCAAGTTTTTGCCAAGCATTTTCTATGGAATTTTCTCCGTAAGGATCGCGGCATATATGATTATAACCGGAACTATCCCTAATAACCGACCCCACTCCTTCATTGAAACGCCAGTGCGCTACTAAACCAGTTTCATTACTATAGTTTTTATTTATATAATGCTCGCTAACTTCATTAGCGCTCAAGGCCCGTTTGTAAATCCTAACCTCGTCTATTAACCCGTTTTGAAAAGCGCCTAAAAGTATTGGCTGGGTATTAGTAGCCAAAAGGCCGGCGCCAACAGGACCAGTACCCTGAACAACGTTATCAATATAAAGATAGCCGCCGGTAGAAGAAGCGTAAGATAAAACAACATGATACCACTTATTTAGAGTTAAAGATGAATTAGAATAAGGAGAAATCATGCCCCAAGTAGGAGTTCCGTCATAATCATGATCTCGGGTCGCGTAAAAAGAAATCCTGCCGTTATCGCTTCCTGCTTCTTGACCATAATAATAAAAAGCAAAATTAGCATCTCCTGTATCAGTATATTTTCTCATTAATCTAGTACCCCAAGTATTTAAATATTCGGTAGGTTTCATCCAAAGTTCAATTGTAAGCTGTTCTTTTAGGTCATTTCCAAGGATTTCGCTATTCTCACATTTAAGATAATCACCCCAAGTCCAATTAGTGGGCTTTAAGGCAAAACTATCCGTGTCTGGAATTGTTCCAATCATGCTAGTGCCTCCTCCCGGATCTACGCGCCAAATTCTATACTGGGCAGTATTAAAAAAAGTATTATCCTCCCAGGTAATTTCATTTATTGGTTTATTGTCAGAATAACGACAATCAGTAGAAACGCTGGTTGTCGGAACCGTGGTCCAGCAATAACCTATATCAACGCTGGAAGAAGCGGACATAATACTATTAGTAGCGTAATGATAAGCAATAATGCTGTAATAATAATTTTTATTTGTCACAACGTAAGGATATTCGTCAAGAAAAGAATTAGTGGTGATATTGGTTTTATAAAGATCTCCTTGTCTAAAAATATCATACCAAACAGCGCCGTAAACAGCGTTCCAAGTAAGGGAAACTTGGGGTGTTTGCGACTCAGAACACTGGAATTGAGCGGAAACATTTAAAGGTTGAGCAAGAGCACCGCAATAAAAAGGCGTTTCAATAAGTAAATGATCCGAATCTTGATTGCCGCCAGACCCAACAGATTTTATCCAATAAGTGTAATTAGTACTGGTTGCCAAACCCAAATTATTATTGTTATCAGTAAATAATCTGGAAGTAAATTCCGGATCGGTAAGGCCTATAGTTTTCACTAAAGTATCTGTTCCTCCTTCTTTTTTACGCCAAACTTCAAAAGCATTCGCCTGAAGCGAAAAAGACCAGTCTAAATGAACAACTGCTTTTCCGTTTTCGCAATCCGGAGTTAATTTCAAGCCGGGCTTTATTGGCGGACATTGAGACAAAGGTATTGTTATACCTGAAGCGGGTTTAACAGAAGAAAGAGTTGGAAAAGGCCCGTTACTATAAGCTGAAATCTGCCAGCTGTATTTGCTTCCTAATTGAATTCCGTTCTTAACCCAAGTTGGCGTGCCCCAAAGAACAGCATCATTTCTATTATTGCTGCTGTCCGAAACTGTTTCAGTCGCCACTCCAATACCCTCATCGAAAAACCAAGCGCCTATTAAACCGGATTCGCTATTGTAAATTCCTTGATAATGTTCGGCTACTTCAGTGCTGCTGATTCTCCGATTATAAATTCTAACATTATCAATTTCTCCTCTGAAATTTCCTATCCCCCCTACTGCGCCGATTTTCCAGTCAGCAGGAGAAAAAATTGTTCCTCCTACGTTGCTAGTGGTATAAGTTTTTCTGTTACCGTCCAACCATATTTCCATTCTCGCATTGTCATAAGTACCAACAATATGATACCAACGGTCAACTTCAAGCGTAATTTGATCAGGTCTTCCCCAGTCAAGACTTCTTCGGGTCCCAGTAGCCTGTATCACACTAAAACGAAACTGCTCAGAGTCGTTCGGGTCCCAATCATAAGATCTAAGATAGAAACTGGTCCCGGAAGCAGTCCAATAACTATTACTGCTTAAAACGCCAAGAAAGGAATTAACCCTGCTTGGCTTAATCCAGAATTCTATTGTTAAGCCGTAAAGAGTTTTTAATTCCTCCGGCTGGCCAATATTAAGATAATCATCGCCGCTAAAAGATATAGCATAACCCTGGCCTCGGTCGCCGTAAGGAGAAGACGGAGACGTTACCGGCGCAACTAAAGTGGTTGTTCCCAAAATAGTGCCATTATTATAAAGATGACGGTTTAATATATATTTAATAGCATGAGCGCTACTACTCCAAGTAGTTATAGCTTTAGGATAAGAATAAGGATTGTTTTGGCAAGAAATTGCCGGATCTTGCAATTCAAAACCACCAGGCGGAGCGCAATAATAACTAATAACGGAAGTATTATAACCAGTGGTATTGCTTTGACCTTCTAAATAACCTATTGCTATCACTTTGTATTGATAAGAAATATTTTGGCCAACAGAATCAATCCATTGTTTAGTGCCGGGAAAAGTGACATCGCCCACGTGTTGCTCCGGTCCGCCAGCGTCTTTTCGCCAAATCTGATAATTTTTAGTATTGATTTCATCAGCGGTCCAAGTTAAAAGAATTTTCTGGCTTGTTCCTTCACAAAAATTAACCTGAGACTTAACAACAGGAGCAGACGGAAAACAACTATCAGTGGTTATTGGAACAGAGTTAGACTCGGTATAAGGTCCGCCTGGCGGACCCTTGGCGATCACTTTATAAGTATAAGAAGTAGAAGTGCTAATTTCTGCATCCTGCCAATAATTTTCATTAGGATCTTCTAAAGTCGCTTGCCAAGCGTAACTGGTAGTATTGGGGTCAAGACGAAAAATTTCATAGCTATAAGCGTTATTAGGAATATTCCAATTAAGGTCAACATAAGGTTTCCCCAAATCACAGCCTTTAGTTAAAACAAGATTAGGATAAGGAGCGGGAGCGTCGCAATTAAATGCTGTAATATTAACAGTGTTACCTTCAGTAGTAGCGTTAAAACCAGCAGCTTTAATTGTGTAATTATAATTATAATTTCTTTCTACCGTACAATCAGTATAAGAATTATTCGTACCAGAATATTTTTCCCCTGTTGAATCTCTAAAAAGATAGTAAAGATGCGTATTTTCAGACCAAGACCAAGAATTAGTTATTACCGAGTCAAAAGGTATTCCGGCGCAAGTTTCACATTTGGCTACAGGAGGATTTAATATTGGAGGAGGATAAGGAGGTGGCGGATCTACGCAATTTATTTCTTTAGAAACATTATTAGAATTAAAATTTACTCCTAACGTAGTAGCTACAATTTTATAAATATGGCTTGTGGTCGGAGGAATTATCTCCTGCGAATAAAAAAGAGGAGAATTGCCAGGAATTGATGTTTGGTAAAGATTATCCCGATAAACATGATAATTATCAGCTCCTAAAGTGCCGGTCCAGGAAAGATTCATAAACCCTTTTGCCGCTGATTCGCAAACAGTATTTACTTCTAAAAAGGGCGAGCAGGGGAAAATTTTTACCGTTGTAGAAGATTGCTTTTCACCGCTCGGCCAAATCGCTTTAATTAAATAAACAACCGAACCGCTTTGATAATATTGATCTGGCAAACTATCAGCTAAATTATCAATATAAGAAGTATCTGTGGTGCTGGCTAAAAATAAAGGAATGGTTGTTCCCGGCGCTATTTGATAAACCTTATATTCCGAAACTCCTAATAATGAATTCCAGGACAAACTGACGCGCGGACCGCCCGGCTCCGCGCTTAATAAACAACTGGTGGCATAATTAATAGTCGGCGGGCAAGCCGGAGCAGGCAGCTCCCAGATATTAGCCGAAGTGGTAGAATAACCGCTTGACCAAATTGCTTCAATAAAATAACTATAAGAAGCATATCCTTCAATATTGGGACCGTCCGAAAAACTAGTAGAAACAGTACTGTTTAAAACACTATGGCTACTTTCTCCTTGTTTTTTTCTCCAAATTTTATAAGTATTTAAATTTCCAGAAATGCCGTCCCAATTCAGATTAATCCTGGGACCATTGCTCAAACATTCGGTTGTCGGTTCATTAAAATAAGGCCGGCAATAAAGACGGCCGATACCTGCTACGTTCGTTTGATAAACGCCGGTTTTCACATAATAATCGTAAGTTTTGTCGCTATCAATATTGTCGTCAATGTAAGTTAGATTAATGGTAGAATCAATCGAAGACCAAGAACCGCCATCTGTTCTTCTGTAAATATTATAAGTAACCGGCGGAGTTCCCGTAGCAGAATCCCAAGAGAGCTCAGCCCAAGGATCAGATTTAGTACAATCGCCATGGACTGTTAAATTAAAAGGCGCAGCCAAAGAAATTTTCGGAAAAAACAAGATTAAAAATAAAAAAATCAAAAAGAGATAAAGGTTTTGTTTTTTAATAAGCATGATCTCTTAAAATTTTTAATAAGGCAGAATCCTGATTTTAGACACTTCAAATTCCTCTGCCCGACTAATGTCTTGGCCAGCAAGAGAAAGCACTTCAATGTAATCATCAACTTTAAAATCTTTAAATTCTATCGTTTTTTCTTCCGGTATTTCAGCGCCGGTTTCTTTATGAATAATAATTTCTAAGCGAACTAAAGCCGTATTAGAGTTTATTATTGCTTTTCTTGTTTCGTTGGTAGTAATCAGTTGATTGTTTTCGTTAAAATGAGGAATAATTGCTTCAAAAATAATGGCGTTATCTTCTAATTCTTTTATTACTCCGGTTAAATTATAAAGAACGCCGGATTCTACAATATTGGAAACCGAAGAAGGTACGCCGGCTTCCAAAAGATTAGATTGTTCCGGCTTTTCCTGGCGCGAATTAAAAAATAATCCGATAAAAACAATGAAAACGATAACCAGTCCAGCAATGATTATTAAAAAATTTCTTTTTTTAAGTTGAGTTAAAATATTTTCAAAATTAAAATTCGGCATATAATTATGATGTTTTAATATTTTTTAATTAAATACTGAGCATCAGCTCGTTATAGCGATGGCGTATCACTATATTGAACTTCGTTCATTATAGTGGCAAGCCGATATATTGAACTTCGTTCATTATAGCAAAAAAATATCTGTCAATAAAGAAAAACAAGCCTGAGGCTTGTTAATAATTTTTAATGCGGTGACCCTACGGGGAGTCGAACCCCGGTTTTCAGGATGAAAACCTGATGTCCTGGCCACTAGACGATAGGGTCGATGAAAATATTCTAACTTAGAAATTGAAAAAAATCAATTGTTCTTGTAGTATAAAATATTAAATATGATTATTTTAGCCGTTGAAACTTCTTGCGACGATACCTCTATTGCTTTAATAAAATTTCGCCCTAAAAAGCGAACTTCTTTTGATATTTTATCCAGCGTTGTTTCTTCTCAAACGGAAATTCATAAAAAATGGGGCGGAGTTTATCCGACTTTGGCTAAAAGAGAGCATCAAAAAAACTTGATTCCGGTTTTAGAAAAAGCTTTGAAAAAAGCAAAAAAATTTAAAACCGTAAATTACAAATTGAAAATTGAAAATTCTCAATTAAAAACTTTTAAAAAAATATTAGCCCGAGAGCCGGAATTATTAGACGGATTTTTGAAATTTATTCCTAAAATTAGAAAACCGGAAATTAAAGCTATTGCTTTAACCGTTGGTCCCGGGCTCGAGCCTTGTCTTTGGGTTGGAATAAATTTTGCCAAAACATTAGCTTATTGCTGGAATCTGCCCATTATTCCCGTTAATCATGTTGAATCTCATATTTTTTCCGCTTTTCTTAACCGTCCAATTCCTAAAAGATCAATCTTTCCCGCCGTTTGTTTGGTAGTTTCTGGCGGACACACTCAATTAATTTTAATTAAAAATTTTGGACAATATAAAATTTTAGGCGAAACTCAAGATGACGCAGCCGGAGAATGCTTAGACAAAACGGCGCGAATTTTAGGGCTTGGTTATCCAGGAGGACCGGCTATTGCAAAAAAAGCTGCTCAGTTTAAAATTTCAAACCTCACCCTTCGAAAAGCTCAGAATAATACTAGACGTAGCCGAAGCGCCAAGTTCAAAATCGATTTGCCAAGACCGATGATAAAAAGTAATAATTATAATTTCAGTTTCTCCGGCTTAAAAACCGCTGTTCTTTATGAATTCAAAAAAAGAACCCCGCGAATCAGAAAAAATAAAGAGTATATTCGCGAACTGTGCGCCGAAACTCAGCAAGCGGTTATTGATGTTTTAATTTATAAAACCTTAAAAGCGGTTAAAAATTATAAAGTAAAAACAATAATTCTGGGCGGCGGCGTAACCGCCAATAAAGAATTAAGGAAGCAATTCAATAAAAAAATAAAAAAAGACCTTCCGGACGTTGAAATTTTTCTTCCTGATTTTAAATTCTGTACCGATAATGCGGCAATGACGGCTTTAAATTCTTTTTTTCGGCTTCGAGAAAAGAAAAACTGGCAAAAAATAAAAGCCCGGGCCGATTCAAGAATCGACTAGCAAAAATTTTAAATTATTGGCATAATTGCTATAATAAAATAATATATGCCTTTGCCTTATTATATTTATTTAATTTTCGGAATATTTCCCAGTATAATCTGGCTTCTCTTTTTTTTAAAAGAAGATGTTCATCCCGAATCAAACAAAATGATTTTGAAAGTTTTTTGTTACGGAATAATTGCCGCTTTTCTGGCGCTTGTTTTTGAGTTCGGATTTTTAGCAATCAGCAGCAAACTTTCTCTCCCTTTATTAAGCGTTTTACTTTTAAATATTTTTATTTGCGTTGGCCTGGTAGAAGAATTCTCTAAGTTTATTCTGGTAAAAAAACTAGCCGTCTCCGATCCGGAATTCGACGAGCCAATAGATGCAATGCTTTATATGATTATCGCCGCTTTGGGGTTTGCGGCGTTGGAAAATATTTTTGTTTTATTAAATCTGGGCCTGCCTTTTAAAATTTCCGATACTTTAACCTTAACTCTTTTTAGGTTTTTAGGAGCCACTTTTCTTCACGCTCTTTGTTCCGGCACAATCGGCTTCTTCTTGGCTTTATCTTTTTATAAAACAAAACAAAGATTAAGGCTGATTATTTTAGGATTTATCATTGCCGTTTCCTTGCACGGACTTTTTAACTTTTCTATAATGGAAATGAAAGGGAGTTTAAAATTTTTAATTCCGACTTTTATTATTATCGGATTAGGCATATTCGTTTCTCTGGCTTTCCAAAAATTAAAAAAAATCTCCAGCGTTTGTAAAATTAAATAAACTATGATTTCTTTTAGAAAAATAAAAATCGAATCTGAAAAGGAATTTAATCAAGAAGAACCTAAAGAAAAAAAATGGTTCAAAGCCGAAGGAAAATTAACCGTTGACGCTTTTGAAACTGATTCGGAGATTATTATTCAAAGCGCCGTAGCCGGAATAAAGCCGGGCGATTTTGATATATCTATTGAAAATGATATTTTAGAAATCCGGGGAATCCGTAAAAATCCATTAGAAAATAAACCTGACCAAAAATATTTCTTTCAAGAATGTTATTGGGGTCCTTTTTCTCGACAGATAATTCTACCCAAAGAAGTGGATACGTCTAAAATTCAGGCTTCAATTAAAGAAGGGGTTTTAACCGTAACCGTGCCCAAACTTAAGAAAGAAAGAAAGAAAAAAGTTAAATTAAAAGAAGAAGAATAATCTTTAAAAAATAAAAACCCTTGATGAAAATCGGGGTTTTTAATTTACTGTTCCGAATCTCCGTCTTATCGGAACGAAGAATGGTGCCGCAGGAGAGATTTGAACTCTCACCCCGTTACCGGGACCAGGTCCTAAGCCTGGCGCGTCTGCCAATTCCGCCACCGCGGCAAATTTTTATCAGGAAGTTTTTTAATTTCGTCAACTCGGCCTTTCTGAATATTGATTTTAAATTAAAACAGGGATTTTTTCAATTCCCTGTTTTTAATTCCAAAATCTTGCTACCAATTATAGCGAATGGAATTTGACACACTGAGTATTCTACTCGCTATAGGGTAGCTAAAATTAATTCCTCTAATTGTTTTTAATTTTTATTAGTAACCGATTATTGTTCTGAGTATCCAAGGAAGAGCTTTAGCCATTAAAGCAACGGCCACGCCGACTAAGGCAAAAACAATATAGGTTCTTCCTTTTTTAATTCCTTCTTCAGAACCGCTGGCAGTCATAATAGTGAAAGCGCCCAACAAAATGAATATTACCACCACTATCATAACGATCATAAAAATCAAATCAACAACATAAAGAATGGTTCCAAACAAACAACACATAGCACCTCTTGTTCCTTCGGCGCCTTCGTCATCTATACCCACTTCTGTACCTGCTGGTTCACAATCGTTAAAAAAAGCGCTCACATCTCTTCTTATAGTACATGTTTCAGGAATTGCTTCAGCCGCTAAAACAGGCAAAGCTACTCCCATTAAAAGACTGCCTAAAATTAAACTTGTTAAAATCTTTTTCATTTTTTTTTACTTTTTTATTTTCTTTTTTTTCGACCTTTGGTTTTTTAATTATCTTCAATATCATGGTGCGCCTAAAATATCTCTCAGAATATAAACCAATCCTCGAGAAAGTAAAATAATAGTGTAGCCGATTACGGTGTAAGTAATAATATGCTTAGCTCGGGTGATTTTTTCATACTCACCGCCTGAAGCCATAAAAAAGAAAGCGCCAATAATTATTAATACCGGAGTTATGGCAGTAGCGATCCAAAAAATATAATTAGTAACATTTTCCAGCACAGTTTCCACGTTAGTAGCTGAAGTAGGCGGACATATGCAAAGAGTGCCCGAAGGCGGATTATAGCCCAAACCTCCCTCACAAGGATTATTGCAGTATTGTTCACAGTTAGAAGCAGTTCCGCAAACAGCAAATACAAGACTCGGAATCAATAATAAAGCATAAACTAAAACAAAAGCGGAAAAAACTGAATAAAATAATCGCTTTCTCATATTATTATGATAAACTAATCTTAAATTTTAGTAAATACCAATCCGTAATGATAATCCCCAGCCTCGAATTCTTTCTTTAAATCAAATCCGCTGTCTTCGGCTATTTTTTTAATTTCTTCAACGGAAATCCTTCCTTCTTTAGGTCCCAAAGGACTGGCTTCTTTCCAGTCGATAATCAAAATTTGGCTCCCTTTTCTTAAAATTTTATTGGCTTGACTAAATACTTTTTCTTTATTTTCCAACTGAAATAAAAGATTGGTCATTAAAATTAAGTCCGTTGACTCGCTCGCTAATTTTAAAGTTTCCGGATTTTCCAAATCGCAAAGAATGGTTTCAATGTTAAAGACTCGTTCTAGTCTGGCTCGGCTCTCTAAGGAAGAAAGGGCTTCTTCTAAAACGTCTAAGGCGTAAACTTTGCCCTTTTTTAATCTTTTTGCCAAAGGAATAACCCAGCCGCCGGAACCGCAGCCAAAATCAACCGCTATCATGTCTTTTCTGAGTTCGATTTCGTTTAAAATTTCTTGAGGATCTAAAAAAGAAGGTTTAAGCATTTTAATAAATTATTTTTATTTTTAATTCATTGAAAAAATTAAAAATTTAATCATTAAACGCAGGCAACTGAAGCAATTTTATCACCCTGATCCAATCTCATAATTCTGACTCCTTGAGTGGACCTGCTTAACTTAGAAATGGAAGCGATTTTTATTCTGATCACCTGGCCTTTCCGAGAAATAATAATTAAGTCTTGCTGGTCATTTATTAATTTCGAACCTATTAAATTGCCGGTTTTGGGCGTTATTTTGGCTGTTTTAATTCCGGTTCCGCCCCTGTTTTGAATTCGATATTCTTTTAAATCAGTTCTTTTGCCGAAACCGTTTTCGCTAATAACCAATAATTGCCCTTTTTCCTCCGAACCAACCACTTCCATAGCGATTACTTCATCGTCTTTTTTTAGCCTTATTCCTCTGACGCCGGAAGCCGACCGGCCCATTTCTCTAATATCTTTTTCTTTAAAACGAACAGACATTCCTTTTTTGGTAACCAAAATCAGCTGGTCTTTATCTCGTATCTTAGAAACCTGTTTTAATAAATCGCCTTTTCTCAATTTTATAGATATCAAACCCGAACGTCTAACGTTATTAAACTCTTCTAAGGCAGTTTTCTTTATTATACCATCCTTGGTAACCATTGCCAGATATTTTATGTCGGTTTCTTTATCTTTTTGACGCGGAACAACGGATAAAATCTTCTCCTGAGAGGAAATTTCAAGAAAATTAGCCAACCCTCTGCCTTTGGCTACCCGGCTTTCAGCCGGAATCTCATAAACAAAAGTTTGAAAAACTTTTCCGGAATCAGTAAAGAAAAGCAAAGAATCATGAGTATTACAAAGAAGAAACTTATCAACGATATCTTCTTCTAATGTTTTCATTCCCAAAATACCCTTACCTCCTCTTTTTTGAATTTTATAAGCCTGCGGACTGGTTCTTTTAATATAACCGCCGTTAGTCAAAGAAACTATAGTCGGCTCTTGAGGAATAAGATCTTTTTCTGGAATTTCTCCGATTTGCTGAAGAAAAACTTTGGTTTTCCGTTCGTCGCCATATTTTTCTTTCAGAGCCAAAAGTTCCTTTTTAACGACCTCTTTTATTTTTTTGGGGCTTTTCAGAATCTCTGAAAATTCCTTAATTTCTTTTTTCTTCTGGTTAAGTTCTTGAGCAATTTTTTCTCTTTCCAATCTGGCTAAAGCCGAAAGTTTGGTTTCTAAAATAGCATCGGCTTGAAGAACGGTTAGTTTGAATTTTTTAATCAAATTTTGTTGGGCAATTTCTCTGGTTTTAGAGGCCCTAATGGTTTTAATAACCTGATCGATTTTTAATAAACATTTATTCAATCCTTCCAAGATATGGGCTCTCTCTTTGGCTTTTTCTAAATCGAACTGAGTCCTTCTTTTGATTACTTCTTGCCGGTGAGAAAGAAAGCAATCCAAAACATCAGCCAAAGAAGAAACTTTTGGCTGCAAACCGTCGGTTAGGGCTACCATATTTAAATAAAAAGTTTTCTGAAGGTCGGTAAATTTATAAAGCCGATTTAATATTTTTTGCGGAAAAGCTCCTCTCTGAAGGTCGATAGCGATCCTTAAGCCTTCTTTGTCTGATTCGTCCCGAATATCTCTCACTCCTTCAATCTTTTTTTCCTGAACTAAATTAGCCAACTGTTCGACTAAGGTTGTTTTTTGAACCTGAAAAGGAATTTCGGTGATTAGAATCTGATTTTTTTCTTTTTCGGAAACTATATCCGCTTTTCCCCTCATCAATATCGCTCCTTTTCCCTGAGAATAAGCGGTGACAATTTCTTTTTGATTATAAATCTGACCGCCGGTCGGAAAATCAGGGCCCTTGATGAGCTTGAAAAGGTCTTCGGTGTCAGATTTAGGATTGTCTAATAAATAAACAGCGGCATCTATTGTTTCCGAAAGGTTGTGAGGAGGAATATTGGTTGCCATTCCCACGGCAATTCCTAAAGAACCGTTTAATAAAAGCTGAGGCAAAGGCGAGGGCAAAACCGTTGGCTCTTTTCTGGTTCCGTCATAATTATCAACAAAATCAACCGTATCTTTCTCGATATCTTTTAACATTTCTTCACCGATTCGGGAAAGCTTTACTTCGCTGTATCTCATGGCGCTGGGCGGATCTCCGTCAATAGAGCCAAAATTTCCCTGGCCGAGAACTAAGGGATATCTTAAGGAGAAATTTTGAGCCATACGGACTAAAGCGTCATAAACAGCCTGGTCGCCGTGAGGATGATAACGGCCTAAAACATTTCCCACTACCGCAGCTGATTTTTTAAACTTTGCTTCCGGCCTAAGTCTTTCTTCAAGCATTGCGTACAAAATTCGACGATGAACCGGCTTGAAACCGTCTCGAACGTCAGGTAGAGCTCGGGCAACAATAACCGACATAGCATAGTCGATATAACTTTCTTTCATCTCTTCGGTTATCTCTCTGGGCTTAATATAGCCGGTTTCTTTATTTGGTTTTTGAATTTCTTTTTTCATCTTATTGAGAGCTTGTTGATTCGGGAATTTGAGGAATTACAATCTCGGGCATAGATTCTTTTAATTTTTCTTTTATTGACGGAACTTCTATTCCTTCAAAAAGTTCTTTTCTTGATAAGTTTTCAAAAGTTTTTAAAAAAATCTTAGACCAGATAAAAACCATGAATATTCCTATAATTATTATAATTACCAATAAAATAACTTTTCTTAATATTAAAGGAGATTTTTGAATTTTTTCTAAAATTTTCCTTTTTTTAGGCTGATCCATATAGTATTTCGATAATAATTTAAGGGGTTAAAACGATTATTTTTGTTTCTCCTTCAACGGCCAGATCTTTCTTTTTTATCGTTAATTTATCAAACGACTCATGATTTTTAACGCCCATTATTTTTAGAAACTTATCCAACTCTTCTAATTTTTCTTTAAGTTTGGGTATTTTATAATGCATTGGTATAACAATTTGGGGTTCGATTTGTTTAATCACGGCAGCCGCCTCTTTTGCTCCTATCGTATAAACTCCCCCTATCGGAATCATTAAAATATTAACCTCGCCGATTTCTTCTATCTGCTCTTCGGTTAATTCTTTCTGGCCAAAATCAGAAAGATGACAAACTTTTATTTCTTCTGACTCAAGGATAAAAATAGCAACTTTCCCTCTTTCTTTTCCCAAAGAATTATCGTGGAAAGCTGAAACACCTTTAACATAAACTCCTTTGATTTCGTATTCGCCCGGACCTTCAATCAAAAACGGTTCGCCTGAAACCGCTTTAATATTACAATGATCGTAATGCTGATGGCTGGTTAATAGAATATCAGCGCTCAGCCTTGGTACTCGAAGTCCTAATTTCTCATCAAAAGGATCGATAACTATTTTTGTTTCGCCGTTTTGTTTAGCAAGAGTAATTATTTCAAATAAAGATTGGCCGTGCCAAATAATTTTCATAGTTTTAAAAACAAAAAATTACTTATCTTTTAATTTATCACAAATCATTTTTTTTTCAAACTCATAATTGGGGAATTTTAAAAAATACTGACGGGACTTGCTTAAATTATTTTTTTAATATATTATTTTAATTATGTCGGATACAAATCAAAATAAAAAAGATTTAACTCAACCTTTCAAAAGAGGAGAGGTGGTAGAGGGTAAAGTAATCGGGATGGAAAAATCAGCCTTTTATTTAGATTTAGGGCCCTTTGGAACGGGAATAGTTTACGGAAAAGAATTTAAAGAATCTAAAGACTCTCTAAAAAATTTAAAAGTCGGGGATAAAGTAACGGCTAAAGTAATAAATTTAGAAACAGAAGAAGGTTTCGTTGATTTATCTTTAAGAAAAGCCGGCCAAGAAATGGCTTGGGATAAGGTTAAAGAAAAAAAAGAAAAAGACGAAACGGTTAAGGTAAAAATTTTAGGCGCCAATAAAGGAGGTTTGCTAACTCAACTTTTTGACATCCCGGCTTTCCTGCCGGTTTCTCAATTATCGCCGGCTAATTATCCTCGGGTGGAAGAAGGCGATCCGACAAAAATTCTAAAAGAACTCCAAAAATTTTTAGGAAAAGAAATCGAAGTGAAAGTTTTAGATTTTTCTCGAAAAGAAAATAAACTGATTTTATCCGAAAAAGCCAAAACTTCGGAAAAAATAAAAGATATTTTAGAAAATTATAAAGTGGGAGATATAGTAGAAGGAGAAATTACCGGCATTTCTAATTTTGGCGTTTTTATTAAATTCGGCGAAGCGGAAAACAGCTTAGAAGGCTTAATTCATATCTCCGAAATGGATTGGAAACTTATAAAAGACCCGGCCGAAGTGGTTAAAATTGGTCAAAAAGTTAAAGCAAAAATTATTAACATTGAAAAGGAAAGAGTTTTCTTGTCGTTAAAAGCGCTGAAAAAAGATCCTTGGGAAGAAGTCGAAAAAAAATACAAAAAAGGAGATATAATAAAAGGCAAGGTTGTTAATTTAAAATCCTTCGGAGCTCTGATTCAGGTCGCACCCAATATTCAAGGGCTAATTCATATTTCGGAATTCAGTTCTTCTAAAAAAATGGAGGAAACTTTGGAAATTGGGAAAGAATACAATTTTAAAATTTCTTTAATAGACCTCGCAGAGCATAAAGTCGTTCTCAATCTAATAAAATAAATTCCGTTAGAAGTTTTGGGCAGAAAAAATTTAGGTTAAATTTTTTCTTTATATCACTAACGAATTATGAAAAAAAATAAAGGTTCGTCCCAAATCAACAAATTATTGCTGTATAAGACGAATCTCCAGGAGGGTGAAAAATTTAATTAAAAATTTTCTAATAATTGTTTTAATTTTTTTAGTAGTTTCCAGTGTTTTTGCTTTATTTTCCAAACCTTTTGAGGAAAAAAAAGAAATTTATTTAAATCAATTAGTTCAAGAAATCGAACAAGAAAAGATTAAAAACATTATTGTCTCGGGCGACGAGCTCCAAATAGTCTATAAGGACGAATCGGAAGCTTTTTCTAGAAAAGAACAAGAATTAGCTCTGACTCAATCTTTATTAAATTATGGATTAACGCCGGAAAAATTAAACAAAGTAAGCATTAAAGAAATAGGAGAAACGAATTTAATTTCTTGGCTTGGTCCGATTTTAATCATTTTGCCTTTAATATTTTTCGCTCTCTTCTTTTGGCTAATTCTTCAACGAGCAAAAGCCGGAGCAATGGAAGCGGTAAGTTTCACCAAAGCCCATCCTCGTTTATTCGGTACCGGCTCTCAAAAAGAAAAAATCACTTTTAATGATATTGGCGGATTAAAAGAAGCCAAAGAAGAATTAAAAGAAGTAGTTGAGTTTTTAAAAACTCCTAAAAAATTCTTAAAAATTGGTGCTAAAATCCCTAAGGGAATTCTTTTAGTTGGTCCGCCGGGAACGGGTAAAACTCTTTTAGCTCGGGCCGTGGCCAACGAAGCCGGCGTTCCCTTTTTTTCAATTTCCGGCTCCGAATTTATCGAATTGTTTGTCGGCGTAGGGGCAGGCAGGGTAAGAAGCCTTTTCAATACTGCTAAAAAGAATCAACCTAGCATTGTTTTTATTGACGAATTGGACGCCATAGGAAGAATCAGAGGCTCAGGCATCGGTGGCGGTCATGACGAAAGAGAACAAACCCTTAATCAAATTCTGGTGGAGTTAGACGGTTTTGAAAAAGACGCCACTTGTATTGTAATGTCAGCCACTAATCGACCCGATGTTTTAGATCCGGCTTTATTAAGACCGGGCCGATTTGACCGAAGAGTAGTTTTAGATCTGCCCGATATTGAAGGCAGGGTAAAAATCTTAGACATCCACTGCAAAGGAAAACCTTTATCCTCTGATATTGATTTAAAAGAAGTGGCGGAAAGAACGCCCGGATTCTCAGGCGCTGATTTGGCTAACGTTGTCAACGAAGCGGCAATCCTTGCCGCCAGAAGAAATCAGCAAAAAATCTTCCAGAAAGAATTATTAGAATCAATTGAAAAAGTTCTTTTGGGGCCGGAAAGAAAAAGTCATATTTTAACCAAAAAAGAGAAGAGAATAGCGGCTTTCCACGAAGCCGGCCACGCCCTGCTCTCGGCTTTATTGCCTAATGTCGAACCGGTCAGAAAAGTATCAATTGTTGCCCGAGGGTTAGCCGCCGGCTATACTTTAACAACGCCGAAAGAAGACAGAAGACTTAAAACCAAATCCGAATTTTTGTCAGATATGGTGGTTCTTTTAGGAGGTTACGTAGCGGAAAATATAAAATTCAAAGAAATTACCACCGGTGCATCTAATGATCTAGAAAGAGCTTCGAACTTGGCCAGAAAATTAGTTAAAGAATACGGCATGTCCTCTCTCGGGCCGATTGCTTTCGGCAAAAAAGAAGAAATGATTTTCTTAGGAAAAGAAATTTCCGAACAGAGAAATTATTCAGAAATAATAGCCACTCGAATCGACGAAGAAGTCGCCAAATTCATCAAAGAAGCTCAGAAGAAAGCGAATAAAACTTTGTCTAAAAATAAAAAATTGTTGGAAAAACTGGCTGAAACTTTAATTGAAAAAGAGACAATCGAAAAAGAAGAATTTGAAAAAATAATAGGAAAGAAAAAATTGAAAAACAAATAGCAGAAGAAATTCAAATAAAAAAAGACCGCTAATATTAAAAGCGGTTTTTAAATTGTCATCTTGATATTCCGGAAATTGTCAGTTAATCGGGAAACTATCTCGTACTTGTTTTTCACTTCTTCCAGATTTCCTCCGTCGCGATAAACTTGCTTGTCGAGCTGCTGGCCGTCTTTTGTCCGAATCCGCCAGCTGTCATTGTCGATGACATCGGCCAAAAGAATTTTGTATCTCCATTTTGTATATCGCCCGAATTCAATCTTCAGGTCGTAAAGGATTATTCCCTGCTTCCATAGAACTTCTTCCAGTATTAAAAATACTTTTTTTGCCATCTTTCTCGTATATTTGACTTCTCCTCGATCGCAAATCGGTTTTATCGTCTTTAAAATACTTTGAGTATTGGTTGGCTCTTTCGGCCGGCAAAGTAGCCACTCGTCTTTAGACGAATCGGTCATATCTTGCGATATCACTACAAAAGGATCGTGATTCTTATCGTCCTTGAAAAAGAACTCAACGACTAAATCGTCAAATACCGCGCCTTCTTTCGTTTCCGGATTTCTTCTTAAATAACTGCCAGTAGCTATTCTTCTGATGACAACTTCCACGGGAATCATTTCGCACTGATAAGCAAGAAAAGATCTGTCTGATTTTCTTTTTATATAAGCTATGTCGTTTTCCAGATCACATCGTTTTAATAATTCGAAAATGTTGCAAGTGGTATTATTAGCTAACATCGCTTTATTTTCTATGACATCTCTTTTTTCTCCATCTCCGGCAGTAATATCGTCTTTGCTTTCTATTTCAACTTGGTTGTTTCCCAGCTTCCAAATTTTTTTTGTTTTTCCTTCGGCCATTTTTTCTCTCATTTTTCTCACCTATTTCATCTGTTTGATTTAAAAAGGGCTAATAAAAACCCTCCTGAAGACTATCTTATATTAAAAAATCTGTCTGTCAACTCGTTAGTGATTCCAACTTTACCAGAACAATAATAAAAAGAAGCAGAATAATAAGCTCTGCTTTTAAAGATCTGTTTTCATTTTTAGAATATAGATTGCCTGAGCCCAATCATCAGCTATTCTTTCTGCTTTCTCTGAAGCAATGCCAGTGTATAAAGCCGGGTTGGAAATAATACGTTTTCGCCCTGAATTCCCCGATAAAGATAGATATTTCTCGACTTCAGCGTCTTGTATTGCGATTTCTTCAAGCGCTTTATGCTCTCGCTGAGCTTGAAGAGTTAAAAGCCTCACCTTTTCATGAGCATTAGGATGCCCCGAAGCTGCCAAGGTAATATAAAGGGGTTCGGCAGCTATTAAGCCTTTTTGCATATTGAAATTCCGTTCAAGATTCGCTTTATCGACCTGCAATTTTTTCATTGCCCTAGTTAATCTTTTTGTCACGGAAACCAGATAACTGATCGCTTCACCCATAGTTCTTGCCGAAGCGGAATTAGTAAGATCTCTTTGGTGCTCACTGATCTGATCTAAAATAACGGTAATAAGTCGTCCGATTAAAACCTTCCAGATACTTTCCACATTTTCAAAGTTAATAGGATTTCTCTTTTGAGGCATTGTCGAAGAACCAACCTGATTCTCCTCAAACAACTCGCCAACTTCTCCGATTTCAGTGCGTTGAAGATTCCGCATATCTCTTGATAAATTGGCTAATATCCCGCCCAATAGAATTATTTCAAAGAAGAATCTCATTGTTCTCTCGGGCATGGCGATTTGGGTTGAGTATTCGCCCGGTTCTAAAAAAAGGTCGGCTAGCACGTCTTTTTCAAACTCTTCGGGATCATCAAAAAAAAGAGACGAAGCATTGTAAGCCCCCACTGCTCCGGAAAATTTACCAACCAAATTTTCCGCTCCTTTTTTGAGAGAGAACATCGACTCTCCAAGACAACTAACATATTTTGCCATAGCAAAACCAAAGGTAATAGGCACGGCGTGTTGACCATGAGTTCTCCCTACTTGAATGGTTTTAGATTCTCGTTTTGTTAAAGCAATAAGCGTTTCTTCTAAATCAATGAGCGCGGGTAAGAGAACTTTCATAATTGCATCTCGATAGCGAGCAGCATTAGCTGTTTCTACGATATCGAAAGAAGTTGCCGTCATATGAACAAACGGCTTAGTCGAATCGCTAACTCTTCTTTGGATACAATTCACCAAAGCCCGAATATCATGCTTGGTTTTGTCTTCTTCAGCGTAAACTTCTTCGGTAGTAATCTGTTCGCAGGCTTTTTCAACTTCTTCAAGAACTTCATGCTCGCATTTTCCTCTGGCGTAGAGAGCTCTTATTAATGCTACTTCTGTCTTAAGCTTATAAAGAGTATAACCGTTTTCGGAAAGATAATAAGCCACATCCTTATTCCAATAACGGTAATCTATCGGCGAAATACTATCATATATATCTCTTATTTTCTTATCTACCATATCGCTTCCTCCATCTATTTTTTTTCAAAGGACTTAGCTCGCCAAATCAAAAAGGCAAACTTTTTGCCCTCCAAAAACATCTTATAAGTTAAGCGCTTTTTGTCAACTTTTTCAATTGACTAAGCACTAAAAATTAGATACACTATATAATATTTAAAAAGGGCGTGTAGCTCAGGCGGTTAGAGCACCACTCTTATATCTTTAAAAAGTTTTGGCTGGGCGTGTAGCTCAGGCGGTTAGAGCACCACTCTTATAAAGTGGGGGTCGATGGTTCGAGTCCATCCACGCCCACTAAAATTTTTTAAAGCATATAATTTCATCTATAGATAAAATTAGAAAGTGGGGATCGATGGTTCGAGTCCATCCACGCCTACACCGGGCGGTTAGCTCAATGGCAGAGCGCGTACTTGACGTGTATGAGGCTACAGGTTCAAGTCCTGTACCGCCCATCATCCTTCGTCCCGCCTTGGCGGGACTGCGGAATAGCAAATATGGAATTGAAAATTATTTACGAAGATGATAATGTTTTGGCAATTGATAAACCGGCGGGAATTGTAGTTTTTCTGGAAGGATTTTCGCTCACCAAAGAGCAAAAAACCTTGATTGATTATTTAATCGAGAAATTTCCGGAATTAAAAAATGCAGGGCTACCTCCTCGATTCGGCATAGTTCATCGTTTAGACAAAGAAACATCGGGAATCATTCTTGTTGCGAAAAATAACGATTCTTTAAAATTCCTGCAAGACCAGTTCAAGCAGAGAAAAATCACAAAGAAATATCTCGCCTTAGTAGTCGGCGAGGTAAAAGAAAACAATGGAGAAATCGAAACTCTAATCGACCGAGCGCCGAAAGATCGAAGAAAGCAAAAAGTTTATTTAAAAGAAGAGCCTGGATCTAAAGGCAAAAGAGAGGCGAAAACTCTTTATAGAGTTGTAGAAAGATTCAAAGGCTATACGCTTTTAGAAGTTGAGCCGAAAACCGGTCGAAAGCACCAAATAAGATGTCATTTGGCTTGGATTCAACATCCGATTGTCGGCGATAAACTTTACGGATTTAAAAACCAACCCTGTCCCGACAATCTTTCCAGACAATTTCTTCATGCTAATTATTTAAAAGTCGATCTCTTAACGGGGAAAAAAGAATTTGAATCAAATCTGCCCAATGATTTAGAAAAAATTATCAAAAATTTAGAAAAATATGACAACTAAAACTAACGAATTAATTCAACTTAACTTAAAAAAGGATTTGCCCGATATCCGACCCGGTGATACGGTAAAAATCTATCAAAAGATTAAATCGGAAAAACAAGAAAAGATTCAAACTTTTGAAGGACAAGTTTTAGCTCGTAAGCACGGCAAAGGTATTTCCTCGACTATTACAGTCAGAAAAGTGGTGTCCGGAATCGGAGTAGAAAAAATTTTTCCTCTCCATTCTCCAATAATTGAGAAAATAGAAATATTAAAAAGAGGAAAAGTAAAAAGGGCTAAAATTTATTACTTAAGAGAAGCAAAAGGGAAAAAAGCCAGATTAAAAAAAACGGAAGTAAAATAAAAAAAGGGCCCAGGTGGCGAAATTAGACTGGTATACGCTTTTAGTTTGAGTAATTTTTGGAAATTTGGTAGAACTGGAGTAATGAAGGTTAGAAAAATCCAAAAATTTAAATGATCTCCTGATCTGGCTTACGTAGTCGGGCTTATTACCACAGACGGAAACCTATCTAAGAATGGGAGACATATAATTTTTGTATCTAAAGATGTTCAATTATTAAAAACGTTTAAAAAGATTTTGAAGTTAGAAAATAAGATAGGTTCTAAAAAAAACGGCTATACAAAAAAAAGAACCTGTCATTATGTTCAATTTGGAGATATTGTCTTTTATAAATGGCTCTTGGGAATAGGGCTGATTCCCAAAAAAACTAAAAAGATGGGAAAGCTAAAAGTTCCAAATGAATATTTTTTTGACTTCTTAAGGGGCTATTTTGACGGAGATGGAAGCTGTTTTAGCTACTAGGATAAACGATGGAGCAAGAGCTTTATGTTCTATACAAAATTTTCTTCCGCAAGCAAAAAACATATTTTATGGTTAAGATCTAAAGTAAAAACCTTATCAGATATAGAAGGAAATCTAAGCAAGGACAGGAAGGCCCCAATTTATCAATTGAAGTATGCTAAAAGAGAGTCAAGGATATTAATTTCAAAAATGTACTATAAAAAAAATTACCCTGCCTTGAAAGAAAATATAAGAAGCTAAATCGTATCTTAAATATTGATAGTAGAAAATAGAACATTAAAAGGAGGGCGGGTGCTGTAATTGGTAGCCAGCTTGGACTGAGGCTCCAAGGGGAAATTTTCCCGTGAGGGTTCAAATCCCTCCTCGCCCACTGCATTTCTTATTATTCGGGCGCGTAGCTCAGCTGGTTAGAGCGTCTCGTTTACACCGAGAAGGCCTCCTGTTCGAATCAGGACGCGCCCACCGCGAGGAGAGGTACCGAAGCGGTCATAACGGAGCCGCCTCGAAAGCGGTTAGTCTCTTTTTGAGGCACGTGAGTTCGAATCTCACCCTCTCCGCTGAATAAAATTATAAATTATCAATATGATTAAATTTTTAAAGAAAAACAAACAAGAGCCTAAGAATTTAAAAGAAATTTTAATTTATTTAGAAAAATTAGAAAATAGTCTTAAAAACGTTTCTCAGGAAATAAAAAAAATTAAGGAGAAAAATAAATTTTCGGTTCAAAAAGTCGGGATAGTCAGATTTAACCCTTTTGAGGGAGTAGGCAGCGACCAAAGTTTTTCCGTTGCTTTATTAAACGAAGAAAATAACGGCGTGGTTATCACTAGTTTATATAATCGAGAAGGAAACAGAATTTACGGCAAACCGATTAAAAAAGGCCGGTCCTCTTATTCTTTATCCAAAGAAGAATTAACTGCTATAGAAAAAGCGCAAAATACCCAATAAGTATTTATTTATGTCAGATGAAAAAAAACAAATTTTAATCGAAAGACCGCCGATAGTAGTAGTTTTGGGTCATATTGATCACGGTAAATCAAGTTTGCTTTGCGCTATTAAAGATTTTAAAATTACCGAAAAAGAATCGGGCGGAATCACTCAGCATATCGGCGCTTACGAAATCGAACATCAAGGTAAAAAAATCACTTTTATTGACACGCCCGGCCATGAAGCTTTTTCGGCAATGAGATCGCGGGGTTCAAAATTTGCCGATATTGCCATTTTGGTCGTAGCGGCCGAAGAAGGGGTAAAGCCTCAAACCAAAGAAGCGATCTCTCATATAAAAAAATCTTCTCTACCTCTAATAGTAGCCATAAATAAAATGGACAAACCTCAGGCTAATCCGCCTAAGGTTAAGCGGGAATTGGCTCAAAATGATATTTTAGTGGAATCGGAAGGCGGTCAAACACTTAGCGTTGAAGTTTCGGCGAAAACCGGCCAAGGAATAAATAATCTTCTTGGTCTAATTTTATTAGTAGCCGAAATGGAAGAATTAAAAACTGACATATCCCGCCCGGCCGAAGGAATAATAATCGAATCTTATTTGGATAAAAAAAGAGGCCCGACATCTACTTTAATTTTAAAACAAGGAATTTTAAAAACAGGGGACATCGTCGGAACCGATTCTGCTCTTGGGAAAATTAAAATCTTAGAAAGCTTCCAAGGAAAGCCAATCAACAAAGCTCTGCCTTCTATGCCGGCTATTGTTTTGGGATTTGAAAAAATTCCTCAAATCGGAGAAATTTTTAAAACTTTCCCTGATTTTGAATCGTCCCAAAAAAATATTAAACCTTCAGAGAAAAGAGAGAGAGGGGTTCCCTCTTTTGAATCAGGACAAAAAGTTATAAATCTAGTTTTAAAAGGAGACGTACTGGGCTCCTTGGAAGCAGTTGAAGGAATTTTAAAAAATCTCCCTCAAGAAAAAGGAAAATTAAGGATTTTAAAATCAGAGGTGGGAGAAATTAACGAAAGCGATTTAAAGCTGGCGCAATCTTCCAATGCTAAGATTTTAGGTTTTAGAGTAAAAGTTAATCCTCAAATCGCTCAATTGGGTCAATTGCGGAAAATCAGAATAATAACTTTCGAAATCATTTATGATTTAGTGGAAACAGTTAGAAATCTCATGGAAAAAGAGTTTAAACCTAAAGAAGAAATGAAAGAAATAGGAAGGGTTAAGGTTCTGACAATCTTCCGAACCGAAAAAAATCGCCAAATTATCGGCGGTAAAGTAATAGAAGGTAAAATAACAAAAGGAGTAAAAATTGAAATTTTAAGAAATGAAGAAAAAATAGGAGAGGGAAGGCTTATAACGCTGCAGCAGGGTAAAAAAATAACTGAAGAAGTTAAAAAAGGAATGGAATGCGGAGTTTTGCTTGAAGGAAATGTTAAGATCCAAGACGACGATATCTTAATAATTAAAGATTATGACTAATCAAACCCGCGTCTTTCGAGTTAATGAATTAATAAAAAGAGAACTGGGTAAAATTATATTAAAAGAAATAGAATTTCCTAAAAATACCCTCGTAACCATTACTCGAGTTCAAACTTCTTCTAATTTGATCCATACTAAAATATACATAAGCGTTATTCCGGAAAGCCAATTCATTAAAGTAATCGAAATTTTAAATTATAAAATTTTTGACCTTCAGCAAAAAATAAATAAAAGCTTAAAGATGAGACCGATACCTAAAATAGAATTTAAAGAAGAAAAAGAAACCGAAAAAGCAGATAAGGTCGAGGAACTTTTGGAAAAAGCAAAAAAATTGTTAAAATAAGTTAGTGGCCAGGTAGCCAAGAAGCAAGGCAACAGTCTGCAAAACTGTTATACGCGAGTGCGAATCTCGCCCTGGCCTCAAATTTTAAAACCATCAGGGCAAAACTGTTATATAAGTACGAATCGGGGCGATTGTAGTTTCAAAAAATACGCCGGGGTGCTGGAATGGTAGACAGTGTGGACTTAAAATCCACTGGGTTTTTACCCGTGAGGGTTCGAATCCCTCCCCCGGCACAAAACAAAAACTCCCCTTAAAGAATTGGGGAGGTTTTTTAATAAATTTATAATATAAATTTAACTTTCTAAAACTTCGATATAGGTTTTTTGAGCTCCAAAATTTTTAGCCTCTTCTTTTGAGGCAAACCAAATATCTATCTGATAATAACTTTTTCGCCAGTGCATTCTATCTTCAACAATGAATATTTTTTCTCCGTAAAGTTCCGGGATTCTGATTTCTGTTCCAAAGGGCAAAAGATTATTAGCTATTATTCCTTCTCTTACGCAACTACCGCTAGCTGTAATTAAAGGACTGTCGTCAGTTTCTTCGGGAGAAGAAGAATAACCAGTAGCAACGACGCTTATAACTTTTTTAACTTCCGGATTTTGGAAATTATTAACCGCCGCCAGACTGTTTTCTTGAATAATAACTAAGTTATCTCCTAAATTTTCCAACCTAAAATCAATGGAATTTTCTATTAAATTAGCCTTAATTGGCAATATTCCCGAACAAAAACAAAAAACGCAGGCAATAACACCCCAGGAAAAGCCAAAAATCATTAAGTTTTCTGAAATTTTAGGCATTCTCCTAAATTATCTTATCTTAAATCCGTTGTCAATACCGTCGTGAAACGTTTAAAAAATCAATAAAAATAACTAAAAAAATGGAAAAAGCCGATTTTTTTATCAAATCGGCTTTTCTTGGAGCGGGTGAGCGGACTCGAACCGCCCTTACTACCTTGGCAAGGTAGAGTAATAACCACTATACTACACCCGCCCTTATGTGCCGCAGACCAGACTTGCACTGGTGACCCCAGCTTTTTCAGAGCTGTGCTCTACTACCTGAGCTACCGCGGCTCTTTGGACCCAGAGGGAATCGAACCCTCAACTCTTCCATGCCATGGAGGTGTTTTACCGTTAGACTATGGGCCCGAATAAAACTCCCTATTGGTTATAATTTATTTTTGCACAAATTCTCTTTAATAATTCCTTATAAACCTTTTTCCAAAAAATTATATTCTTATTGATAATTTTTTGCCAAAGCTGACCGAAATAGACAATATTTAGAAAAGCCGCCAAAATAATAATTACGATGTCGTAACTGTGACGCATCCAGTAATCGTCTCGAAGATGAAGCCACATTCCGAACTCGTCAAAAGTAAGAGCCAGACCTATTCCGTAAAGTTTGGCAATTTTTAATCTATTACTCTCTTTTCTGTTGACTAGAGCCCAATAACCAGCAATTACTAAGAGAAAAATACCGTAATTTAAATGATGGATATGAACTTCTTTTACGATAACGCGAATTTCAGGTATTATTTCGTAAGTCCAAGCATAAACCAATAATCTAACCAAGACAAAAGTAAACAAAAAATAAACTAAAACATTAAACGAAACTCTTTTATTGTGTTTTCCTACGAGGTGATAAAAGATCTTACCCATAAACCAGGTTCTGTGCCCCCGAAAGGAATCGAACCTTTATTTAGGGTTTAGGAAACCCTCGTTCTATCCGTTAAACTACGGGGACAGCATAAGAGCAGTATAGCAAAGTTTTTTCTGGCTGACAATACGATTTTATGTTAAAATTAGAACATGAACGAAGAATTACAGATAACCAAAACAATCAAAAAAGTCTTGCCAACGGTAGTCAGTATTACTATTTCTAAATATTTGACTGTTTTTGAAAATCCTTTTCAGTCCGACCCTTTTGGCTTCCAAGATTTTTTCACTACTCCTAAAAGAAAGAAAAAAGTAAAGATTGGCGGCGGTTCGGGATTTATTGTTGATAAGTCAGGCGTAATTTTAACCAACCGTCATGTAGTTATCGATCCTCTGGCTGAATATGTGGTAATCCTGAACGACGGCAGAAAGTTTAAAGCTGAAGTTTTGGCTCGAGATCAAATTAACGATATTGCCATAATTAAAATTAATACTAATAATCTTCCGATAGTAAAATTAGGCAGTTCTTCCAAGTTGAATCTGGGCCAAACGGCTATTGCTGTTGGCAATACTTTAGGAAGTTTTGCCAATACGGTTTCGGTCGGAGTGGTTTCCGGCTTAAGCCGAACAATAAAAGCGATCGATGCTTTAGAGAGAAAAACCCAAAGTTTAAAAGGATTAATCCAAACCGATGCCGCAATTAATCCCGGCAATTCAGGCGGACCCTTGGTAAATATTGAAGGAAAAATAATCGGAATAAACTGCGCTATGGTTTTTGGCGCTGAGAACGTTGGTTTTGCTATTCCTATTGACGCGGCTAAAAAAGACTTAAATGATATAAAGAAATACGGCAAAATACGCCAGCCCTTTTTAGGATTAAGATATATTTTAGTTGATAAGAATTTACAACAAAAATATGGCGTACCGGTTAACTACGGCGCTTTAGTAATTTCAGAAAATATACCCGGAGGAGAAGCGGTTATGCCCGGCAGTCCGGCGGAAAAAGCCGGTGTCCAAGAAGCAGATATTATTTTAGAAATTCAAAATAAAAAAATAACTTTTCAAAATTCTCTTCAGGACATTCTTCAAGAATTCAAAATCGGCGATGAAGTCGAGCTAAAAGTGCTAAGAAAAGACAAAAAATTATTGTTTAAAACGATCCTGGCCGATAAAAAATAAAAAAATAAGATGTTTTAAAAAACCGACAAGCAATTATCGGATTTTTTGTTTACGCACCTTCTAAATTTTGAAATTAAAAATAAAGATTGTTCTTTGTTATTTTATACCTTCTTAATCCTTCTGCGTAGTGTTTTTGAATTTGAGTTTCAGTTAAAGCTAAATTATAAATTCGAACTTCGTCAATTAAGCCGTCGAAAGACAGAAATCCATCAGCCACTCCTATTCTTAGGGGATAGTTTAGATTGTTCATGTTGGGCATAGTTATATTACTAGTATCAACGGTTTGCTTCAATTCTCCATCTATAAATCTTTTAAATTTTTGATTTTCTTTATCATAAGTAAAAACTATATAGTACCAAATATCGGCAACGATTTGAGTCGGACCGCCATAACCATCCTGAGTGGGATCAATATTATTATTTCCTATTTTAAAATAACATCGCCAGTAAGGATTAGAACAATAAAATATCCAACCATTAGTGCCGCCAAATCCGTATCTTAAAGGCCCGGGAAAGTTAGAGGGAAGACTATATACTTTCATCCAAAAAGATAATGTAGTAGAGTCTGAAAAATTATATTTAAGAGAAGAACCTGTTATAATATATTGATCCACTATCCCGTTAAACCTTAAACTTTGTCCTATAATTCCCTCAGAGAGACTAGGAGAATATAAAGGATTATATACGGCTCCATAGTTACCATATCCTGACGTATCAGGAGTATTATTATTTGTTAATATATCAAATGACCAAATACCAACAGCGTGAGCTCCTAATACGTGATTAATACTTTGATTAAATCTAAGACTTTTGGCAACCCTGGCTTTTTCTCTCGTCCCGCTTAAATTAACTAAAACAATACTAGCTATTACTCCGATAATAGCTATGACCACTAATAATTCTATCAAAGTGAATGCTTTTTGCTTCATTAAATTATTCTACCAAAAAAACCGCCCTCATTGCGCCAGAACGATTTTTAATAATTTAATTTGAATTTTCATTAAATAATTCCTTAATCAGTTAATTATATTTTAGATAAAAGAGTTAAAAATCTAATCTTTTTTATGAACTTCTTCTAATTTTTTTTCAATTTTTTTTTCAAATTTTGAGTTTGTTTTACCGAAACCAAACAAACTGAACATTAAAACGCTTCCAAAAAGAATACCGATAAAATTTAGAATAAAAAACATCAGAGAGCCCGAAACAATATCCTTATTAAACAAACTTAAACCTATGCCCAAACAAGAGATTGGAGGAACTAAGGCTACGGCAATAATTACTCCCGAAATAAGATTTTGTAAATGAGGTTTTACCCAAAAGTAAGTCCCAATAATTCCGGCGATAAAAGCAACCAAGAAATATTCGAACTTTGAACTTGTTCTTAATAAAATTTCCGTATTGGGTTCTTTTACGTTAACAATAAAAGAAATAATAAAAGATATTATAACAATACTAAAGAATAATTTTGAAAAATTTATAAAATTTTTGATAACAATATCTTTATTTGAGAGAATAATTCCCAGGCCGATTGTTAAAAGAGAAGAAAATAAAGGGGTAAGCAACATTCCCCCTATCACGACGGTTGAATTATTAAGAATCAATCCTAAAGTTATAATGCCGGCGGAAGAAAATAAAAGAAAATAAAATTCTTTAGTCGGAGCGCTTTCTTTTGTTAGTTTTTCAACCGCTTCTTTTTTTTCAAATAAAGAGGCATCGATTAACAAGTCTTGTTTTTCTTTTTTCATTTTTTTATTATAACAAAATTTTTTTAAAATAGCGATTTAAACAATAAAAATCTTGATGAATCATGTTTGCCGTAAAACTTCTTTAAATAACTTTAAATAATCTCTTATTAAACGAGGCATTAAAAATTTATTTCTTACGTCGCTTTTTCCTCTTTTACCCATTTTTCTTACAAGATCGGGATTTTTGATTAACTCAACGATCTTATCGGATGCTTGTTTATAATTAGAAACCAAAAAACCATTTTTACCGTTATTAATCTGAATCTTAATTCCTCCAACGTTTCCGCCGATTACTGGTTTTTGTTTCCACATGGCTTCGGCTACGGTCAAGCCAAACCCTTCTTTTATGGATTTCTGCAAAATGAAATTTGATCCCTTCTGAAAAGCATTTATAAATTTATCTATTTTAAACCCTTCCAACTTATGAGGATCAGAAAAAAGAAAAATGTCCTTATCGTGTTTAATTTCATTTTTTACTATGTCAAAAACTTTCATTGCTTCCGGATCGTCATAAGCCAAAAAAAGTCCTATTAACGCTAATTGCAAAGAAGGTATTTTCTTTTTGGCCAATCTGTAAGATTTGATTACGCCCACCGGGTCTTTCCAGGGATCAAAACGAGAAATTTGAGAAATTAAAGGTTTTTTTGTGTTAATACCAAATTTTCTTAAAATTTTATTCGCAGAAAATAAACTAATTGGAGTGTTTTTTTCGGTTAAAGGATCAATTGCCGGAGGGAAAACAGCTATTTTTTCTTCAGGAAAATCTTTACAAATAAATTCTTTGCTGGAAAAAATTATCTTATTATATTTTAATAAAAATTTTTTACAGAAATTCCAAACTTCTAAATTAGGACTGGACGTATCAATATGAATGCGTGATATTGTGCGACGAATATTAAAATCCGATAAAAAATCTATGATTCCTGCCGGTTGAGGGTCGTGGAAAACCCAAATATCGGCTTTCATATCCAACATCATTTTTGCGAAATTTTTTACATAATTACGATAAAGGTTCTTAAAATTAGGGTTTAAATAAAACTTTTTACCTTGTAACCCATTGTGTATTTCTTTTGTTAGTTCAAAAAAATCTTTCTTTTTGGGTAAAGTATACCATTCGGCATTGATTTTTATTCCTTTCATTATGGGAACTAAACTTTTTAAAATTTCGGCAACTCCTCCGCCAATAGAAGTAGAATTTATATGAACAACCCTTAACCCTTTTAAATCTTTGCTTAGATTATTTATTTCTCTATAAAGGGTTTTTGAAATGATATTTTTATATTTTTTTAATTCCTGAGTTCTTGTTTTTATCAAATTTAACATTTTTTTATTAATTATTCCTTAATTCTACCATTTCGATAAACTCAGTGTAAATAAAAAACCGCCTTATTAGAAAGTGGATTTCTGGATAAGACGGCTTAAGGGGGCGATATTAGAGCTAAAATCAGAATCAATGAAAATGCTTACATCCCAAGCTCGAGCTTAACGGTTTAAACTATTATAGTTTTAATGAGTCTTATCTGCGCCTATTCCTCTTTTTTTCTTCTAGCATAAGTCGCTTTATTTCCAATCGTTTCTTAGTTTTATGAGGATGTCTTCTCCTGCGTTTAGCCAACCCTGTAATCCTTTTTGACATATATGTGTTTTATTAATTGTTTTTTTAACCTTTTGCTCATTCTACTGCGTCCGTTTGAAACTCGCAAGCAAAAGAGGGCTAAAAAAACTGCTTTATGAAAAAGCGGCTTAATTTTGGTTAACTCTGAGTTTATCGAATGGCTTGTTTTGGGGAACATAGCGACGAATGGGCCACCTAACGAACCATGTTAGAACCTGTTTTTATTAATTTTGACCTAAGATAAAAAACATAGCTACTCCTAAAATAAGAAGAATAATTCCTACAAATAGAAGAATAATTCTTTTTTTTCTTTCTTCAGCCGAAACCTCTTTCAATGATTTTTGTTTGTTTCCCGTTATTACAATAATCATTATCATTGCGATTATTGGGATAAGCCAAATTGGAAATTTCATATTTTTTATTAATTATTTTCTATTTTTTCTACGATAAGAACAAACTTTACGGTTCCGCCGTAACATAGAAAAACAGGGTTTATGTTTGGAATTATTGCAATAATTTCACCATTTAAGCTATTCAGAAATTGTTCTAATTTTCCAGAATCATTTTTAAGATTAATATTAAACTGATGAACTTTATATTTCATTTTTGATTTTTAAAACTTAATTAATAGCACTCAACCTTTTTTCTAGTGTACCAAAAAACCGCCCTTCTTACGAGGCGGCTCCCTATTAGAGGATAGACAGGTCCCCTAACGAACTATGTTAGAACCTGTTATTTTGGGGTCTGAACAAGATAACCTTCGGCAAAAAAGTTATCAGCATTCTCTAAAATTAAATCATAAGTATCAACTAATTTATCTAAATATTCAACCGAATAAACCGTTATTGTATTACTTCCTTCACTCAAAAGCGTATCTCCCATTTTTAGGTTAACTACCATCTTTGTATTTCTATTTGCTAAATAAATTAATTCGTCAGGAGCTACCTTCAAATTATTATTAATAAAGATTAATGGATCTTTTCTTTTAATAACTTTTATTACTTCTGAATTTTTTAATTCCTTTTTTTCTAAATTGAACGACTTAACAATTTCTCCCAGTTTAATATCTTCTATTTTTTTATAACTACCATCTGCCATTGTGATTTTTGTTCCCGCGGCAAGACATGCTTTGCTTGAAAAACATTTTTCAACTTTTTCGCACTTATTATTTATGCATTCACAAGAAGACTGCATAATACCATCTTCTATTTCTCCTTTTTCATTATTAAAAACACAATATAATCCATGCATTGAAAAAAATGCTTCACTACATTCTAGATAATTACAAATATCATTTCTTAGCGTTTCAATATTCACTGAAGAATTAATTGAATAAATAAAGGACAAACATTCTGTATCATAATGAGAATAATTGTTTTCTCTTGTTATCATGTAACAACCACTTATACTACATGAATTACAAATAAATCCTGATTTATCATTTTTATTAACACACGAACCACAATCTGATATACAATCATTATTTACTAAACATTCTTTATTCCTTTCTAATTTTATTTCAGGCTTATTATCTAATCTTAGAATACAGTTCTTTTTAATTATTTCATCATTAATTTTATTACAAAAAACAGTTTCTTTGCTTAATGTTGCTATTTTCTTATAACAGTAATCTCTTAATAATGAATCTTCTATATTCTCACAATAATATGAACAAGATTTATTAAAATCTAACGAGGAAACAAATAATGCAAAACAAATATCTTGAATCGTTTCTTTTGCCTCTTTAAAAGTGATATCTGTTAGGCATGATTCTTGTGATTCTTTAATGCTAAGACATTGATTGAATATCGTTTTATCTCTAGCTTCTTGTTTCTGCGACATCCTAACCTCTATTATTTTTTTTACCGATTTATCTATCTCTCTAACCTGCCAATAGGTAAAAATTATTAATACAACAGACAGGATCAATATAATCCCTATTGCTATTGGTGTAGATATTTTTTTGTTCATGTTAATTAATTTTACCAAAAAACCGCCCTAATAAGAAGGCGATTTTACGATTGGTCCTCTAACGAACTATGTTAGAACCTGTGTTATAGGCTTATCTTAATTTTTTAAGCACATCGTTTATATTACAACCAATAACAGTTAGGTCTTTTTTTTCTTCAAACCCCATCTTTTTATACCAACTTAATGGATGTTTAATATTTTTAAATGTAGTAAGGCTACAAGATTTTACTTTATATTTATCTTTGGCAATCTTAAATGCTTTTTTTATTAACATTGTTCCAATTCCTTTTTTTTGAAAATCAGGATGAACAAACATTTCTCCTCCTTGTATATGATAACCATCCCACCAAGGTTTTAATCCAGTAATAAACGCACCAACAATTTTTTTATTATATTCAGCAAAATAACCTAAATCAGCAGGATATTGATTAAGCCAATATTCTAATAATTTATATGATTTTTTAGGATTCCAATTTTCTCCAACTTTAGAAGAGTTGAATACTCTTGTATGAATCTTAGCTAAATTTTTTAAATCGCTTTTTTTAACTTGTTTTATTTCTATTTCCATATATTTTACTATATCAAAAAACCCGAGATATTTCACTCGGGGAAGTCATGGTCCCCTACGGAACGATGTTAGAACCTGTTTAAGAAAATAATAAAGCTAATAAAATTACTAAACTCATTAAAATTGCCAACAAATAAGGAATAAAATCTTTGTTTCTTTCTTGGTACCGATTAAAAGCAATTTGCTCTGCTTGTTCTTTCAACATTTTTTCCCTACCTTTTTTATCAATAAGCATACCGATAAAAACTAAGGTGATAAAAAAAGAAACTATAAAACTTATAAAAATAAATTCTATTAAATTATTAAAATTCTTATAATCATGATTATATATTATAAAGGCAAAAATTGGAGCGATTATCCAAGTAATTATTATAAAATTTAAAAAAATTTTCAATTTATTTTTATCAGCAAATTCTTCTTTATTTTTTTTCTCTTCAAAAATTTCTCTTTCTTCTTTTTGAAGCTCTACGTCATATTCTTTTATTTTTTTATACCTTTTATTTTTACGATCCATATAAAAAGCAAAACAAAAAACTAAAACGACGAATATCCATACAAATATTAAGGTAATAATAGTATCTTTCATATTCCCATATTCTACCAAAAAACCGCCCATAAGATAAGGCGATTTTGCCGTGGTGGCTAAGCGGATTCGAACCGCCTCTAGAAGCTCCACAGGCCTCTGTGCTAACCATTACACCATAGCCACCGTGCCCTCACCAGGATTCGAACCTGGATTTCGGGTTTAGAAAACCTGTGTTCTGTCCATTGAACTATGAGGGCGTTAATGTGATTTATATTATAATTAAAAAAACTATTTGGTCAATCCGGTAGTAAAATTTTGAACGATAATATTAACCCAAGCGAATCTTCTTTGTAATCCTATTGTCGAGTTAGATCTTTTTTCAAAGTTTCTAATAAGAGTATATTCTGATATTCGCTGCCATAATAATAATCCCGAGAACCAAAACCTTTATTCTCCCAAATTATTGCCCTATCCCAAAAATAAGGAAATTTTCCGTCCTTAATCATAAAAAATTCAAATAAGTTTCTGGCCGCCAATAATGCTTCATTGCTTGAAAAAGGCCCGGGTTCGGGCTCAGGCTCAGGCTCAGGCTCGGATTCTTCGGATACCGGCGGGGAACTTTCCGGCGAAGTAGAAGTCGATTCTTCGATCGAGGTCGTTTCCTCGGTCGCGGTTGCTTCTTCGGTTGAAGTGGATAAATTTCCGTTTCTTAATTCTTTAAAAGGATTAAAATATTTTCTAGAATTAATCGTCTTTAAAGCTTTTTCTCTTGTCTGCCATTGATTTAAAACCTCTTGATAATTACTTTCTTCAAATTCTAATATCTTTTCCGTGATATTTATTTCTGAATCTTCTATTAATAAATAATATTTATAAAAAATAAATCCGCCGATAACTAAATCAATAATTAAAAATCCAAAAAAACTTAGAAATAAATGTTCGGCCAAAGTTTTTGGTATTTTTTTTAATTTTTTTGAAATTCCCTTAATTCTTTTTTTGTTTTTTGAAGATTTAATCATTTTAAAAAATTATCTTTTAAATACGTTTAATAAAACAGAGGCGATAACGTTTTCGTCAGAAATATCGTTATTGTTTAATTTTTTGATAGTTAAATCAACGACCTCAATTAAATAGTAGTTATTTTCTATTTTTTCGATAAAATTTAAAAAATTATTAAAAGAGCCGGAAGCCTCTAAATTTAGCGTTAAAATTGACAGCTGGTCTTCTCCTTTATTTTCAGAGCTTACCGAAGAAATTTTTATCGAGACGTCGGAGTCAGAAGCAATTTTTTCAAAAAATTTGATTAATTCAAGTTCGATCGGCGTTTTTTTAACAAGAAAAACGTCTTCTGTTTTTTCCAAATCCGGCGTAATTCTGTCGTAAATAATTTTTGATTTTTGAAGATTTTCTTTTTCTAAAGAAAAATAAAATTTTTGCTCTTTTCCCTCTATTAACTGCCGAGAACTTTTTTGTATCTTTTTTAATAAAGGAAAAATTACCAGTGCCGTTAAAAGCGTAGAGAAAACAATAAAGAAAATCAAAGAAATATATTTTTTATCTAACCTTAATGTCATTTTTTAATATTAAAAAATAAATTAAAATTTATATTTTCGGATTTAATCCAGGTCGAGGGAGGAAAATAAATATCCTTAAAATATTCTTTTTGTTCAAGGTTTCTTTGAAACTGAAGAAGACTATCCCTGCTTGAGGAGAAACCGGAAAGAGAAATGCGCGAAATGTCTTTCTGATAAGAAAAAATAGTAATATAAATTCCTTCGGGAATAGTTTCGGAGATTTCAGAAAAAACTTCAACTGATTTAATTTGATTTTTATAAAAAGAATTTAAATCGGAAAAAGCTTTGTTCGCTAAGTTAATTTTTTCTGAAAAATATTTAATTTCTGAAACCTCTGATTCTTCTTTTTCGCTCTCGTTGATGATTCTTTCCGCTTCTACTCGACCGGAAATAAAAATCTCGATGGAGGTTAAAATAAAAATCAAACAAATCAATAAAACAGAAATAAGTATTCCGATAATTAAAATTATCTTTTTATTTTCTTCGTTTCGAAGAGTTTCTTTCTCTTTTGGGGGTAAAATATTAATCATCGTCTAGTTAAATAGTTAAGGTTTTTTTTCGTACGCTTTTATTCCCCGCAAAGCCAATCCTAAAGCGGTGGTATATTTAAGAATTTGCTCTTTTGGCGGTAAAGATTCTTTTTTACGAGATTCTAATAAAATATTTACCCAGGGATTTCCTAATTCGGTTGTAATTTTAAGTTGATCGTTTAAAAACTCCGCCAATCCTTCAAGGCAAGATCCTCCGCCGCAAATAAATATTTTTTTAACTCCGCTTTCTCCAGGCATTAGATGTTCGTGGACGGTGTGGCTTTCATAAAAGTTTAAACGTTTTTTTATTTGCTCCAAAAAATCAGTTAAAACCGGGGTAAGGGCTTCAAAAACTTTTTTACCTTCAACGCCTTTCTTTTTTAATCCATTTTTTAATTTTAATTTTTCCGCCTCGACCAAATCAATATTTAAATTCTTTGCTATGGCCTGAGTAAAATCTTGGGAAGACACAGGAATAGAACTGGTAAATCTTAAGGCGTAACCGGAAAAAACAATAAAAGTAGTTTTAAAACCCCCCAAATCAATTAAAAGAACCGGATAAGGAGAAACTTCTTTTTTTACCAAACTCCTGGCGATAGCCGATGCTTCTGGCTCTAAAGCAACCGGCTGAATTCCTGCTTTTTGGAAACAAGAAATATAAGAATCAACTATTTTTTGGGGAAAAGCCACAAGCAAAACGTCTAAATGGTCAAGATGATTACAAATAGGCGGAATTATTTCAGAGTCAAGATAAGCTTCATCTATAGCTAAAGGAATATAATTTTCTGCTTCATAAAGAACCGCTCTTTTTAACTCTTCTGTTTTAATTTTCGGCATCTGAATAACCTGTAAAAACCCTTGTTCTTCGGGCAAAGAACAAACAGCATATTTTGTATTTAATTTTTCTCCTTTTACTTTAGAGATTGCCTCTTTTATGTCTTCGATCAAAATATCTTCTTTTATTATTTCGCCTTCTTTAATTATTTCGGGTTCGATTGTTTTTTCACCAAAAGAAGCCAAGGCAAAACCCTTTCTTTTTCTTTTAAGTTTTATAATTTTCACGGACGAATCTGAAACGTCCAATCCGAATATCTCTGGTTTAAGTGCTAAAATTTTTCTCATTTTTTAAAAATTTAATAAGACTCTTCCCAATGCTCAACCGTTATTACCGGCGAATAAGGCATGGTTCCGCCCGGAGGAGGCAAAGGACCGCCCCAAACTCCTTCTCTAATAACCGCATTATCTAAATAAAGATTGAAAGGGGAAAAGCAACTCGTAAAAGAAACTTTTCTGGCTATCATTCCTCCGGTTGCATTAAAAGGGTGGGGAGAACCAATAAACTGCATTTCGTCTTGAGAATAAACAAGACCGACAATATTTACGTCTTGAAAAGAAGAAAAATTACCAAAATTCATTTTCGCTTTTGTTAAAAGGCCGGAAGGAATGCCAACGCCCGGATCGTTAATTGTTAGTTGGCTATAACCTTCATCTTGCCCCCATTTCAACTTTTCTCCAATATTTATGGTCCCATCGGCTATTAAAACTCCGTTAATTTCAAGATACCGACCGCCCTGTAAATCAATACCTCCTTCGACATAATAAGTAGAAATGGCGCTTCCGTTGGTTTTATGCTCTAAAATCAATTTTCCTCCCAGCCCAACCTGCCAAAGAAGATCTTTAAATTCGCTCTCGCTATAAATGCATTCGTTTTTCTCAAATACTGTTGAGCCGTCTGAATACTTTCCTGTTGCCTTGCACTGACCCTGATTTTCTGCTTCTTGCGCTTTGCTTCTGTAAGAATAAATACTGGGCGAATCAAAATCAATAGCCGGCATTTCAGATGAATCCGGCGGACAATCGTCCGGAAATTCGCAATAACCTTCACAAAAAAAATTACCGTTATCGCAAGTTCCGGAAGCATAAAGAAACGCATTAGAATCTAAATTAATATTGCTTGGAGACAAAACTTTTCCTTCCTGCTCTCCGGTGAATTGATTGTCGTAAACAGAAACATTGCTTTCGTTTTTAATATTAATGTTTTGATTGCTAAAAATATTTCCATCGTAAACGTTTATTTCGCTAGAGATAATGTTAATTTCTCCACTGGGTTTGCCAGAAAAAATCGGACTATTCTCGGTTAAAGTTCCCAATGTTTTAATTACTTTTATTTTAATTACCCGTTGAGAATTTTTTCCCAAAGAAAAGGTGATGGAAGAAGTTGCCACAATTTCTCCGGCGGCGCAATCAGAATTATTAATAGAGACGGTTGTGGTAGAATCGGGAATATAATTTCTAGTAAAGGTGCTTGACCAGGTTTTACAATCGGGACAACCATCACTGATAGAAGAAGTGGTGAAGCAAATCTTCCAAGGAACATCGCCGTCAGCGCCGGTCTCGTCATTTTTTAATTTCCAAATAGCTTCGTTAATGCCCGATTCGGTTAAATAATAAGTTTCAGCGGCTATTTTTTGGGCTTTGGAAATTTTAGACTCCGACAAAGTCAAAGAAAGAAAATAAACTCCGAAGATTATTAGTATTCCCATAGCCAAAAAAGTGATAATTATGATTGTTCCTTTTTCTTTCATTGTTTAAAATTAAAGATTACGGCCGAAAATTTTAGTTTTTAATTTAAAAATTTTATCTTCTTTTTCTAAAATCATTTTTATATTAATTGTTTTAGAACCCCAAAAGTTTAAATCTTTTACGTATTCGCCAATTGTTTTTTGGCTTTCTAAAATTATCGTTTCTCTGGTCTGACCGGCTGGCGGCGCCGCATTGTGCGGAACCAAAGTATTTTCATCTCCTGAAAAATAATAAGCCAACACTTCTCTTATTATCTCGGTATCTGTTTTAAAATAATGAATATAATGATAAGAATCGGAGATATGGCCGTCCTCAAAGGCGATAGAATCAGTGGCATTAATTTCTTGGTCGGGAAATTCGCCGATTATTTTTCTAGCCTGACGAACTTCTCTGGATATCCTTTCTAGAATAACCCGACCGTTTTGAACGGCTTCAGCCGATCTTTCCCCGGCCCGATAGGAACGATAGCTTAATAGGTAGCCGGAATAAACAGCCCTGACAACCAAGAGAAAAAGAAAAGCAATCACTAAAATTTCGGCCAAGGTAAATCCTTTTGAAAAAAATAAAGAAGGTTTTTTCATCATCTTTTACTGATTAAACTTTCCAATTTAAAACTTTCCTCTGAAAAACTTAAACCGGATTCCCAAAATAAAATTACTTCTATTTTTTTAATCCCCAATTCGGTGTCGGTTATTGTCGAATTAAAAGGATCATAATAATTTATTCTAACCAAAGTTTTAAAATATGGATAATCAGACAGGGATCCGTATTCTTCGGTGGTGGTTCCTACTAATATCTCCTGATAAGATTTAGAGATATTCTCTTCGATTCGCTCTTGAGTCAACTGAATAGCCTCTGTAATAAATTGAGAAGATTTTTGAACTTTAGCGCCTAAAGGAAACATGGCTAAAATTCCGGCTATTCCCATTGATAAAATGAAAATTGCTATCAAAAACTCAATTAAACTAAAGGCGATTTTTTCTTTCGTCATAAATTAATCAGTCTATTATTTTTACAAACCCGGAAGATTTAACTTCAATCGTTATCATAGAATTATTAATGTTATTTAGAATTATCGTACCCGGCTCCAAAGCTGCGCCGTAAGGATTAAACATTGCTCGATCATCGATAAATCCGGAAATTGAATAAAAGCTGACTTCTGGCGGAAGGAATTTTTCCTCTAAAACTTCTTCCGCTTCGGCGTATTTCTTTATTAATTGGTATTTATTTTCATTATAAATAAAATGAATTCCGTGATTAATTTGTTCGTTAAGGGCCAACTGTTCGGAATAACGAAGGTCGCTTACTAATTCTCTGGTTGCCCCTGAAAGCTTTAAAGCGGGACTATACGTTCTGAAAGCCGGCACGCTAATAAGCATAATTATTCCAATAATCGACAAAACGATTATAAGCTCGTTTAAAGTAAAGCCTTCTTTTTTTTTAAACCTGTCTTTTTTCATAAACCTTCTAGCATTGAATACATTGGTTGAATCATAGAAACGGCAAAAAAACCAACCGCTGTGCCGATAATCATCATTATTATCGGCTCAATAGCTGAAGCTAAATTTTTAGTAAGATTTTCCACTTCTGCTTCGGAAAAGTCGGCTAATTTTTCCAAAATTTGAGAAGTTTCTCCAGTTTCTTCTCCTATGGCTATCATCTCAGAAAAAGAAAAGGGATAAATATAAGAAAAGGGCTTTAAAGACTCGGAAAGTTTATTGCCTTTTTTAATTTCCCGAGAAGCTTCTTCCATGGCTTTTTTAAAATAAAAATTATCTAAAATTTTAGACGTAATATCTAAAGCTTCGACGACCGGCACTCCGGAACTAAAAAGGGCGCTGAGCGTTCTGGCGGTATAAGCAGTATTAGTTTCTTTAATAATAGGAGAAACAAGAGGAACCTTTAATATTATCTTATCGAAAATTTTCCCTCCTTTTTTAGTTTTTAAAGTTTGTCTGACTATAAAAAATATAATTAAAGCGAAAAATATAAAAAGAGGCCAAAATTTAATTAAAGAATTAGCGAGAAAAATTACCATTCTAGTCGTAAAAGGCAACTCAATGCCTAATTCGTCAAAAGTGGCGGCTAATTTAGGAATCACCATAACCAACATCAAAATTCCAATTCCCATCATGGCCACAATAATAACTGCGGGATAGATTAAAGCTCCTTTTACTTTTGATCTTAATTCGTAATTTCTTTCCATTTGTCGAGCTATATTCTTGAGAACATCTTCCAGATTACCTGTTTCTTCCCCGGTTTTTACCATAGAACAAAAAAATTCAGAAAAAATATCCGGAAAAGCCTTAAGGCAGTCTGATAATTTTTTCCCCTTGGTTATTTCTTCTCTGACTTTTAAAAGAGCTTGTTTAAATTTTTCATTCCGGGTTTGAGTGGATAAAATCGTTAAAGCTTTAGGCAAGGGCACTCCGGCTCTTATCATCAGCCTAAAATTTCTGGTAAAAAAAAGTTGTTCTTTTAAGGGTACTTTTGATAATTTCGAAATAAAATTGATTTTATTTTTTTGTTTTTCAAGACTTGAAGAAACCAACATATAACCCTCTTTACGAAGGTTTTTAGCTAATTCATTTTCGTCTTTAGCTTCAAGGACGCCGGACTGCGGCTCTCCGTCTAAAGACGTAGCGGTATAAAAATATTTAGGCATTGATTTGTTAGTTTAAGCTTATTTATTCAATAATTACTCGAAGAACTTCTTCGATCGAAGTAATCCCTTGAGCAGCTTTAATAAATCCGTCTTCAACCATGGTCATCATTCCTTCTTTTCGGGCTTGATTATGAATTTGATCAGAAGTTGATTCTTTATTAATCATTTCTTTTATCGATTCGGAAACAACCAATATTTCAAAAATCCCGATTCGCCCGGAATATCCATCAGGACATTCTTCGCAAGGCTTAGGTCGATAAAAATTTATATCCTCAAGACCCTGATCGGATTTGATTATTTTTTCTTCTTTTAAAACTTTTAAAATTTCGGGGATGTCGCAATATTTTTTAAGATTTTCTATCTCTGATTTTTTTAAGTTATATTTTTCTTTGTCGTCGCATAGTTTTCTGACCAATCTTTGAGCCAAAACAATATTCAAAGTTGAAGAGATTAAAAAAGGTTCGGCTTTCATATCAATCAAACGGGGGACAGCGCCAGCCGCATCATTAGTATGAAGGGTAGATAAAACCAAATGACCAGTTAAAGCGGCGTTAATCGCCAATCCCGTTGTTTCCGAATCTCTTATTTCTCCGACCATTAAGACGTCCGGGTCTTGACGAAGCAAAGACCTTAAGCCGGAGGCAAAAGTTAACCCTATTTTAGCGTTAACTTGAGTTTGGTTAATCCTGGGCATTCGATATTCGATCGGATCTTCAACTGTTGAGATGTTAACATCAGGCGTATTTAAAATTTCCATCATCGCATATAAAGTGGTAGTTTTGCCGCAACCGGTCGGCCCAGTAACCAATATCATTCCTACTGGCTTTCTTAAGCTGGACTGAATTTTTTCTAAAGAGATCCCTCTTAACCCTAATCCTTCTAATGTATAAGAATGAGCCGTCTCTGAAAGTAAACGCATCACGATTTTTTCTCCATTAAGGATCGGCAAAACCGAAACCCTGATTGAATATTTATAATCTTCGTTTTCTACTTTAAACCGACCATCTTGGGGTAAACGATGTTCGTCTAATTTTAAATTAGACAAAACTTTAATTCTGGCTACAATTCCCGAAGAAACTTTTTTAGGCAAAACCATCGCATCTCTAAGGATTCCATCAATCCGATAACGAACCACGATTTCTTTCTCTAAGGGCTCGATATGAATATCGGAAGACCTTTGTAAAATAGCGTGATGAATTAAAGTTTCTACGATTCTGATTATGGGCAATTCTTCTGCTGCTTTTTTAAGCTCTTCCTTTTCTTCTTCGGGTATCTTTTCTTGTATTGATTTAATGCCGATGGCTTCTTTCTTAATAAATTCTCCGAATTCAGCCTCAAGGGTTTTTTGGTACTGCTTTAAAGCGCATTTAATACTTATAGGCGTTGTTAAACGGGGTAAAATTTTTAAATCGGTCTTTTTTTTAATAAATTCGATCGTTTGCAAGTCTTCCGGGTCAAGCATGGCTACTTCTAAGTTTTTCCCTTTTTTTCTAAAAGCGATAATATTGTGAGATTTAGCAATCGGTTCGGGAATAATTTTTAACACATCGGGTGAAATTTTTTCTTTTTCCAAATCGATAAAAGGTATTCCTAAAATATACGCCTGGAGCTTAATCAGTTCTTCTTGGGAAACCAGCCTTTTGGCAATTAAAATATCGTTTAATTTTTGGTTGTTTTTTTTAGCCTCTTTTAAAACGTCCTCGAATTGCTTCTCGTCAAGCAGTCCCAAGTCTGATAAAAATTTTTTTAATCTTTGAGGTTCAACCTCCATAATTAAATTTAATAATTTCTAATTTAAAAAATTAATGGTTAAAAAAAGCTAAGCTTTTATTCTTTATTGTTCTCCCAAAGCTTTTTTAACTTTTTTGACTATTTCTTCTAAGCTGTAATCTACCTTGATTAAATAAGTGGTGGCGCCCGACTCTAAGGCCTTATCGATATCGGAAATTCTTTCCAGATTGGTTAAGATTATAACCGGAATATCTTTTGTTTCTGGAGTTTCTTTTAATTTTTTTAACACTTCGAAACCGTTAATTTTCGGCAGAATAATATCGAGCAAAATCAAATCAGGCTTCCGAGACTTGGCCGTATTAAATCCGCTCTCTCCGTCAGTGGCTGAAATAACTTTATAGCCCTCTTGTTTTAGAGCGCTACCGACCGTTTTCTGAAGAACAGATTCGTCTTCAATAAATAAAATATTTTTCATAGTACGAAACGATCCTAATTGGCGAACAGCGTCCGAAATTTTTTTATTCGGAAGAAAATTCGTTTTCCTTGGATCGTGTTATTTATTTAATTGGTAATTTTGTCTTTCTCTTTAATTTTATTTTTTAAAATCGGCAAGGTAAACCAAAAAGTAGTTCCTTCTCCTTCTTCTGATTTAAATCCTGTTTTACCGTTATGAGATTCTATAATGGATTTAACTATGAACAAGCCCAGTCCCGATCCTTGAGTTTGATGCTTCATCGCACTTTTTGATCGAAAAAATTTCTGAAAAATATATTTTTGGTCTTCTTTGGGAATGCCCACGCCTGAATCTTTTATCTCAAAGTAAATATCCCTGTCTTTGTTGGTTATGGAAAGTAATATCTTTATCTCGCCTTTATCTTTGGTGTATTTGATGGCATTATCTACGAAATTTTCTATTACTTCTCTAATCTGACTAACGTCGCCAAAAATTTTAGGCAATCCTTGGGGGCATTCAAAAATTATTTTAACGTTTGAAGCTTCAGCGTATGATTTAAATTCTAAAATTACTTTGTCTATTAAATCTTTAAGAGTGAAAAATTCTTTCCGAAGAGGAAACTTTCCTTGCTCAATTTTAGAGACGGTTATGATTTTATTAATTAATTCTTCTAATCTTTGGCTGTTTTCCCGAAGAATCAAAAGATACTCTTCTTCTTGCTGTTTATTATTGGTAATGCCGGATTTTTTAGATAATAACAAATCGGTAACCCAACGCATGTTGGCAAAAGGAGCTCTTATTTGATGACTCATTATCGTTAAAAATTCTATCTTCATTCTCGAAGCTTCGGCCAGTCTCTCAAAGCTTTGAGTAACAAGATAAGATAAAATAAGCAAAAGCCAAGTCAAAAAAATAACAACTAAAGAAATTAAAAGAGGATCTTCAATGTATTTTGAGCTAATAGCATAAGTGAAAAGAGTGGAAAAAATAATAATGACTCCCATTATCATAAAAACAAACTGAGGACATCGCCAAATAGAAAGACCGTACTTTTTACATTCTTTTCGGATATTTAATTGGTTTAAATATTTTTTAAAATCCATATTGAAATATTATATCATAAATTGAAAAAACAAAAAAACTTGAAATTTGTCAGATTTGATAGTAGGATAAAAAATTGCCGGGGTGGAATTGCCCATGCCGGGGCATAGTGTAATGGCAACACGAGTCCTTTGGGAGGATTTAATCTCAGTTCAAGTCTGAGTGCCCCGATAATGTAAAATGTAATACCGATAAATCGGGACGAAAATCCGATTTCGCGGGTATCGTATAAAGGCATTACCTGACTTTTCCAAAGTCATGACAGGGGTTCGATTCCCCTTACCCGCTTTGATAAAACCTAATCAAGATTCGTCAAAAAGCAGAACGTTCCAAAAGCAAAACCCCGATTTAGTCGGGGTTTTATAGTTCAAAAATTTAATTTATTTCACCGCTTTTTTTAATTGTTTGCCGGCTTTAAATCGAGCGACTTTCCTGGCTGATATTTTTATCGTTGCTCCTGTTTGAGGGTTTCTTCCAATTCTCGCTTTTCTCTGCGATACCTGAAAGGTGCCAAAACCGGTTAAAGCAACTGTTTTTCCCTGAGATAAGGTTTTGGTAATTTCTTCTAAAATTACGTTTAAGCAAGTAGCGGCGCAAGAAGAGGAACATTTTGTTTTTTTGGCTAAAATTTTAACTAAATCTCCTTTTCCCATATTATTCTTCAATCATTCCGATTTAACGGAATGAAATATTATCTTTTTTTATTATTTCGGACGACCTTTTGTTTTTTTTATTCTACCATCTTTATTTAGCGTATTCAATCACCCTTGATTCCCTAATTAAAGTTACCTTAATTTCTCCGGGGTATTTTAGTTCCGATTCGATTCTGTCGGCGATTTGACGGGCCAATCTTTTGGCTTTTAAATCGTCAATTTCTTCCGGTTTAACAAAAACTCTAATTTCTCTACCGGCCTGAAGAGCATAAACTTTTTCTATACCGGAGAACGATAAGGCCGCTTTCTCTAAAGCCTCCAATCTTTTAAGATAATTTTCTAAAGTATCTTTTCTTGCTCCTGGCCGACTGCCGGAAATAGCATCGGCCACCTGCACTATAACAGCTTCCAAGCTTTCAGCGGGATATTCTTCATGATGAGACTTCATAGCCTTAATAACCTCTTGTTCTACTCCGAATTTTTCTAAAATTTTTATTCCGATTTCAACGTGAGAACCTTCAATTTGATGATCAACGGCTTTCCCAATATCGTGAAGCAGACTGGCTTTTTTAACGATTTGGATATCAGCCCCAAGTTCAGAGGCTAAACCAGCGGCTAAATGAACAACTTCTATCGAGTGAAGTAATACGCTTTGGCCATAACTTTGTCTAAATTGCAAACGACCTAAAAGATGGACTAATTTCGGATCAAGGCCGATTACTCCGGTATCGTAAATGGCTTGCTCTCCCGCTTCTTTAATCTGGTCCACTATTTCTTCTTTTACTTTTTGAACGGTTTCTTCAATTCGAGCCGGCTGAACTCGTCCGTCGGCAATCAATCTCTCTAAAGCCACTTTAGCGATTTGACGCCTGATCGGATCAAAACTGGAAATAATAACACTTTCCGGCGCTTCGTCTACTATCAATTCTACGCCGGTTAATCTTTCGAAGGCCTGAATATTCCTACCTTCTTTTCCGATAATTCTTCCTTTTATTTCTTCATTAGGCAAACTAATAGTAGTGGTTGTTAGTTCTTGAGATTGCGAAACGGCTAATTTTTGAATAACCGTGGCCAAAATTTCCTTTGCTCTTTTTTGGAATCTTTCTTCTTTTTCTTTTTCCAGTTTTTTCATTTTTTCTGAAATTTCTTTTTGGTATTCAACCTCTAAATTATCCAGGAGTTCTTTTTTTGCCCGTAATTTGCTTAAACCGGAAATTCTTTCCAGATTTTTTATCGCTTCAGTTCTTAATTTCTCTAAACCGCTTTTAATCTTTTTCAATTTCTCTACTTTTTCTTGCAATTCTTCCCTTCTCTCTTCTAATTCGGAAAACTTTTTATTAATTAATTTTTCTCTTTCTAAAAGAAGCTGCTGAGTTTTTGAAAGCTCCTGACTCCTTCGGTTTTCTTCTTCCTGAGCTTTGCTTAAAATTTCCGTTGCTTTTTGCTTGGCTTTCGTCAACATTTCCTCGTTTTGAGTCTTGACTTGAGATATCTTTTTTTGAAGAACCTCTTCGATTGAACCGATTTTTTTTCGAGCGATAGATTGGCGAGCAAAATATCCCAAAACCGAACCTATCGACAGACAAATCGTCACGATTATGATTAAAACAATTGAATTCATATTTTTAATTGACTGAATTTTAGCAGTTCAACATTGTTTTGTTAACGTAGAAAATCGCAAAAATTCAATGCCAATTTGATTATTTTAATTTTTTCGGAAAACTCCGGAAGTGGAACTTGCCGAAAAAATCAAACCCACTTCGAGGTGGGTCCTTTATCGTTTTGGTTACTTTAATTTTAATTTTTTTATTTCGTCTTTAGCACTTCATCGATAATACCGTATTCTTTAGCTTCTTCGGGAGAAAAGAAAAGATCGCGATCAGTATCTTTTTCAATCTTTTTAATTGATTGGCCTGTATGTTTAGTAAGAATTTTATTGATTTTATCTTTTACTCTAAGCATATGCTTTGTCCAAATCTCTACGTCTACTGCCTGACCGGCGGTTTTACCCATTACCTGATGCAGAAGTATTTCTGAATTAGGCAAGGCGTATCTTTTGCCTTTAGTGCCAGAGGCTAATAAAATCGCCCCTCCCGAGGCAGCTTGACCTAAACAGCAAGTTGAAACATCACATTGAACGTATTGCATAGTATCGTAAATAGCTAAAGCTGAAGTAACCACCCCACCTGGACTATTAATATAAATATGAATATCTTTTTTAGGGTCTTGAGAAGTTAAGAATAAAAGTTGAGCAATAACCAAATTAGCCAGATCGTCGGTAATCGGTCCGGTTAATAAAATTATTCTCTCTTTCAAAAGTCGAGAATAAATATCGTAAACTCTTTCTCCAAACTGACTTTTCTCAACTATTGTTGGAATTAAAGCCATAGTTGACCTTTCATTTTTTTTCTAACAACTCAAAAATTTTTTCGTTGATTATTCTTTCTTTAGTATACTCTTTTAATTTTTCCAAATCAAGTTTAGCTTGAACGGTTTTAAAATCGGGGTATTTTTTTAAAATTTCGTTAATTTGCCGTTCTATTTCTTCTTCAGAAACTTTTATATTTTCTTTTTTAGCAATTTCTTTAAGGATTAAAAATATTTTTACATTCCTTTGGGAAGGCCCCGATAAAGATTCTTTGACCTCTTTTTCTGATTTTTTAATTTTATTTAAATAATCCTGAAAGGAAATATTATTATTTCGCGCTAAGTTTGTTTTTAAATCGTTAAGAAGTCTGTCTCTTTCTGCCTCTATTAAGATATTGGGAATTTTCCATTCAATAGATTTTATAATTTTCTCTAAAACCTCTTGGCGAAACTTTTCTTGCCCCTCTCTTTCTTTTTCTATTCTCAACCCTTCTTTAATGCTCTTTTTAAAAGAATCCGAATCTTTAAATTCGCCTAAAGATTTAACAAATTGGTCGTTAAATTCCGGAAGTTCCATTTTAAAAACGGTGATTAATTTTACTTTAAATTCAACTTCTTTACCGGCTAATTCTTTTAAAAAATGATCTTCGGGAAAAATTAAAGAGAATTTTTTTTCTTCGCCCGCTTTCATCTCCTCCAACTTACTTTCAAATCCTTTCATGAAACGTCCTTCGCCTAAAACGAAAGAGTCTTTTATTTTTCGACCCCCGTCAATCGAAGAAGAACTATATTCAATGTCGATAAAGTCTCCTTTTTGGGCCGTTTTATTTAAAGCGATAAGCTTGGCTCGGGATTTTCTAAGATAATCAATCGTTTCTTCAATTTCTTTATTTTCAATCGGCATTATTTGTTTTTTAACCGATAAAGCAATTTTTTTATAATCAGGCAATTTAATTTCCGGCAAAAGAGTGGCTTTGGCTTTAAAAATAAAAGAGTTATTTAGAGCCAGCTTTAAAATTTCGATTTCCGGTTTTTCAATAACTTCTAAATTATTTTCCGTTATTGCCTGAACGTATTTTTCTTTAACCGCTTCTTCGGCGGCTTGATTTATAATTTTTTCTTGGCTTATTTCTTTTTCTAAAATATGGAGCGGGATATGGCCCGGTCTAAACCCTTTAATTGTAATGCTTTTTCCTATTCCTAAAGCGGTTTTTTTATAATAATATTCAAATTCTTGAGAAGAGATTTCGATTAAAATTTCTATCCTTGATTCGGGTAATTTTTTAATTGACGTTTTCATAAAATTTGATACACTTAAAAAGTTATTTTGGAGAAAAAATGATTGAAGAACTAATAGGGCTTGGATTGATGATTCTCAACGGCTGGGCAGCGGTAATTTACTGGAACCTTCAAGGAATTCCTTTCTGGCAAGCAACGATATCTTTAACGACTTATTGGTCTATTACCTTGATTTTTACCTACTGGATAACGAATCCTATAATCCTTTTTTTAAAGAAAATATTTTATTTTTTAAAAAAATGGGAACCTTTAGGGGTTCTTATAGATAAAATATTGAAAAAAATAAAAGGATTCGGTTTAAACATAGAAATCAAGGAAAAGACAATAAATTGGCTGATAAAAAGAAAGGGGATAGTTATCGGAATCTTAACTTTTATTCCTTACATTCCGGAACTTCCTACGGCAACAATTATTGCGGCTAGGATCGTAAAAATGAAATACGGTTTAGCGATTTTGCTTGCTGGTAACGCTTTTCGCGTTTTCATACTTTGCTACACGGTCTATTGGGGCATTAATCTTCTAAATCATTAGAGCGTGAGAAAATCACGCTTTTTTTTATTTTCTATAATTCTTAATCGCTTTTTCAATAATTTTTTCTGCCTCTTCTCTCCCGGCAAAACCTTGAACTTTAACGTGTTTATATTTTTCCTTTTCCAGTTTTTTATAATCGGCGAAGAAAACTTCGATTTCGTCTCTCAGGTGCTGGCTTAAATCTTTGACGTCTCTTATTTCTTTAAATCTGGGGTCAACTTTATCGTCAGGAACAGCAACGACTTTACTGTCTTCTCCGGCTTCATCCATCATTAAAAAAAGACCGATCGGTCTTGCTTTTACAAGACAACCGGTAAAAGTGGGGTAAGTCACCAAAAGAATAACGTCCAGAGAATCGCCGTCTCCGGACTTTGTCTGAGGAATAAAACCGTACTCGAAAGGAATAGCAAAGGGTGAATAGCAGGTTCTATCTAATTTAAAAAACCCTTGTTCGTCATATTCGAATTTATTCTTTTCTCCTTTTGCGTTTTCCACGATGACGTTGATTTTTTCCGGCGGATTTTCGCCCGAAGGAATATCCTTAAAAAGATTAACCATATTATTGAAAATTATTTTTTAATTTTTATTTCACTCTCCGTGTTTTTAGCAGGAGAGGGACGTAAGATCTTTTTTTCTTTTTTTGGTTTTTCTTCTTCTTTAGCCTTAAGAGAAGAAGATTCTTTTTCTCTTTTCTCTGTTTCGCTCTCTTCGTCTTCCATCTCTTTAATAATACCTCCTTCGCTTCTAACGTCTATTTTCCAACCGGTTAATTTAGCCGCTAGTCTAACATTTTGACCGTTTTTGCCGATAGCTAAAGATAATTGGTCTTCCGGAACCAAAACTTCGGCTTTGTTTTTTGCTCCGATTTTTACTTCAATTACTTTAGCCGGAGCCAAAGAATTAGCAATAAATTTTTCCGGATCATCCGACCATTCTATGATATCTATTTTTTCTCCGCCTAATTCGTTAATTACGGCCATTACTCTTGTTCCTCTCTGACCTACAACCGAGCCAATCGGATCAATGCCTTCGGTATCGGCAGTAACGGCAATTTTAGAACGAGAACCGGCTTCGCGAGCAATAGATTTTATAATTACTTCACCGGAAGCTATTTCCGGCACCTCTAACTCAAAAAGTTTAGAAATTATTTTCGGATAGGCCCGGGAAAGAAAAACCAAAGGACCCTTGGATGTTTCTTCCACTTTCAAAACATAAACTTTCAATCTTTGAGAAACTCGATAAAATTCTCCCGGAACTTGTTCTTCCATCGGTAAAACCCCTAAAGTTTTGCCTAAATCCAAATAAACCGTTTTACCCTCAACCCTTTGAATGATACCGGAAACTATTTCTCCTTCCTTTTGCCTGAATTCTCCTAAAATAGCATCTCTTTCCGTTTCTTTAATTCTTTGTAAAATTACTTGCTTGGCTGTTTGAGCGGCGATCCGGCCATAATCTTTTTGAGTTTTTAATGGTATTTTTATTTCTTCGCCTATTTTAATTTTCGGATCCAATTTTTTAGCCTCTTCTATCATAATGTGTCTTTCGGTGTTAAAACGAACTTTTTTTTCTTCCTCATCTTCTAAAGCTTTAACCGAAGAAAATTCTTCCTTTTTTTCGTCTTCTTCTTTTGTTTTCTTTTTTTTCATTTCTTCTACTTCCTCTTCGGAAAGAAGCATTTTTTCATCCAACACCAATTTTACCTGCCAAAACTTAACCCCACCGCTGGCCGAATCAAGCTTAGCTTCAATTTTTTGTCCTTTTTCGCCGTAATCTTTTTTATAAGCAGCGGCTATTGCCTGTTCAATAATCTCAATTACTTTCTCCGAAGAAATTCCTTTTTCTTCGGCAATCTGAGCAACGGCCGATGTAAAAGTTTTTAAATCCATAAAATTTTTAATCTATGATGTTAAAAAAGGTCCTTCCGCTGACGACCTTTCTATCTTTAATATAGCAAACGGATAAAAAGGGGTCAACCCTCAACGGCATTCTTTAAATGTTTTATCTTTGCCCTTCTTTTGGTTAAATCAATCTCAATAGCTAAAACGTCTATCTGCCATTTTATTTCTAAAGACATTTTATTCTCCGTCAGCCAGCCTTCGGCTGTTTTAATAATTTTCCTTTGTTTTATAAAATCCACCTTATCTTCGGGGGAGATAAATAGAGCCCGTCCTTTGTTATTTCTATAAGCCAAGGACTTAACCTCAACAAAGAAAAGCATGTCAGACTTCCTGGCAACAATATCGATTTCTCCCCTTAAGGGTCCGGAAACAAATCTTGAAAAATAATTTCTCTCTAATATTTCGTATCCTTTTCTTTCCAAATATTTCTTTCCGATCCTTTCGCCTAAAATTCCGATTTCTTTTGAGTTCATAAATCCCAGGAAGCTTTCCTAAGAGCGTCTTCTTGGTCGGATTTTAATCCTAGAAAATCTTCCTGAAGTTATTGGGTTTTTTCTTCTATTCTTTCTTGGGCTATCCGAAAAGCAATATCGCGAGGATTTTTATTTTCCTTCAAACTTTCTTCTAAAATAAGATTAACGTTTCTGGCGATTTTTTCTTCTATTACTTTAAACATCTCTTCGGAATAACAGCCCTTACATTCACAGTAGGAAGAAATAACACCGCCGGCATTGGCTATTGAATCGGGCACGATTAAAATTCCTTTTTCAAACAAGTCTCTTTCTATTTTTTCGGACATAGGAATATTACCGGCCTCTATAATTATTTTAGTTTTTATTTTATCTTTATTTTTTTCGTTAATAACGTCTGTTACCGACGCCGGAATTAAAACGTCAACCGGCAAAGACCAAAAATCTTCCGAAGAAATTCTTTGGCCATTAGGGTATTCGCTTAAATTTTTTTTATCGTTTATTATTTTTTCTATTATTTCACAATCAAATCCGTCTTTTTCGAAAATAGTGGCGCTCAAATCAGACAAAGCCACGATCTTAGCGCCCATCTGGGTTAAAAATCTACAACTAAAAGTTCCGACATTACCAAAACCGTGAATGGCGATTTTGGTTTTTTTAATATCTAATCCTTTTAATTTGATGGCTATTTGAGTTGCCTGAGCTACGCCAAAACCAGTGCTGCCGTATTCGTGAGGGAGACCGCAACATTCTTTTAATTCTCCGTTTTTATCGGGCAGTTTACAACAAAAATTTTTTGGTTTTCCCGTGGACGATTTCCAGTTTCCAATTGCTTCGGCAAACCACTGCATTTCTTTCTCGCCGCTATTTACATCCGGGCCAGCAATGTATTTATCGGGAATTAAAAATTTAATTTTTCTGGCAAAACTTTGAATGAATTGTTTTTTTAATTCCGGAGAGCCTCCGGACCAAATAATTCCGGCCTTAGCTCCGCCAAAAGGAATTTCAGCCAAAGCGTTTTTAAAAGTCATGACTCTGGCAAGACGAAAAACTTCTTCAACATTCACGTTTTCGGTCATTCTTATTCCTCCCTTGCCCGGACCTAAGACAGTATTGTCTATAACCAAAAATCCATTCATTCCAACCTTGGAATCGTAAACCTCAAGGATATATTCCGGCCCAAACTTATCTTTAAGAATTTTATTATTATTCATGTTTTTCATTTTACCGCGTATTTCCTTTACCTGTAAAGGTCAAAGGATTGTATTTATAAAAAAACTCGTAAAAATAGAAAATTTTTTAAACGGGTCTAATGTAAAACAAAAAAACGCCCGATTGGCGATAATTATTAATTCTTTGATTGCCTCAATTTTATTCAATAATAAAAGTACGTATAAAATTTCCTTGTTTTCCTCCTTCTGTCGCCGGAGCATATTGCCAAAGCCCTTCTTCGTCAACGCCACGAATAGAATTGTTTTCTAGAAAAATATTAAAAGAATGAGGCGAGCCTAAGGGTTGAAAATTTTTTGTATCAATTTTAACCGTAAAAATTCCAGAACCTCCGTCTTTTACAACGGCCTGAATATTTTGGAACCTTAACAAATAGATATCTCCTTCCGTATAAATAAAAGATCCTTGAACCAATTTTTCTTCCGCTATAGTGCGCCCGGCGTATTGAATTTTTATTTTATCTAAATAATGCCAAGGCCGAAAATTAAAAAATAAATCTAATCTTGTTATGGTGATATCGGAAAATTGAGCCTTCACGTTAAAAGCCATTATTGATTGATTGGCAGATAAAGCCTTTAATTTAACATTATCAGCAGGAGAACTTCTCATCTCGGCAGAGAGAATACCTTCTTTAGATGTTTCCGGAACCACATAGGAAACTTCGGAAACCGTAGGCGCGCAAACTCCGGAAGATTTAAAAGACGTGGGCGTTGAAAAGTCACTCCAGCCGCCCTTATTTCCAGCCCTGATTTTATATTCATAATTCCGTGAAATTTGAAGATTAGAATCTATAAATTGAAAAAAAGAACCGTTATATATTTCCTTATTCCCTCGAAAAAGTTGATATTTGGCTGCTTGAATATCTGGAGTCCATTTTATCGTTATTTGCCCGCCGCAAGGCTTTGCTTCAAAGTTTAAAGTGGGAATTTTAGGAGGACACACGTTAGGAGCGGTTATTTCATAGACATTAGACGGTTCTCCTTGTTCTCCGCGATATAAGCCGTAAACCACATATTTATATTTCCTTTCTAAAAATAGCCCCGAATCTACAAAACTACGAGCCGTTCCTTCGTAAACCATAATACCGTCTCGATATAATCTGTAAGATGTAGCTCCCCGTACCGAGTCCCAAAAAATTTCAAGTTGAGCGCAATTTTTTCCTTTAACGGCAGCCGCAGTAATGGATGAAATTTCTTTTACTTGGACGCCTTTGGCAAGAAGAGCGATTTGAGCTTTTAAAACCTCTATTTGCAACTGAAGTATCCGTATTTTCATCCGCAAAATCCCTTCGTTGGTTGTTTCGGCAACCGCGGGCAAAGGAGAAGGAACGGTGAAAGAAATAAACACCATAAGAAGCAAGAATATTAAAAAAATTTTAGACATAATATTAAAAATCTTGTTCTTTACAATAACATAAATAAAATTAAAGTCAAACGATATAAAATCGTTGCGATCAAAGAGATTAATTCAGATTAACTACTAAGCGGATTTAAATAATAGCAAACTGGCCGATAATCGTTCCGTTAGTAAAACTATCGGAGTTCCTGATTATTTATAAAATAATCGAAAAATCCATATTTCTACAATATGACGCGTATGAACTTTTGGACCCACCGGGAATTGAACCCGGACCTCGGCAATGCGAATGCCGCGTAATACCGTTTTACTATAGGCCCTATTCAGTCGGGGTGCTGGGAGTTGAACCCAGTCTGCACGCACCCGAAGCGTGTGTACTACCGTCATACTCCACCCCGATTTAAAATTTTAAGTTACCCAATACTTCTTCTTGGTCATTTCATCTCTTTTAGTTTCCGTTTTCTCCCGTTCCTGTTTGGCTTTCCAAGAAAATTCTTTAATCTTTTCATCGCTTATTTTTTCGAATTTTTTAATTTCTTTTTTTAAAATTTCTTTTTTATTTTTTTGAGGATTTTCTAAAACATAACCTAACAAAATATCTAACACCTGTCCAACTTTCGGTCCGGGTTTTATTTTTAAAATTTTCATTACTTCGTCTCCCGAAATTTTTAACGTTTTTACCGAAATCGGATCCTGAGAAACTTTTTCAATCAGATATTTTAAATGTCTTAATTTATAAGGTTCAGCCTTTGGGCAACCGGAGCCAATCCGATCAGCCATTCTAACCTGAAGCAACTCTTCCATATTTTCCAGCCCAACCTGACGCACCAATCTTCTTACCGAATTTTCACCCACTTCGCCAACGTTATAATAAAATAAGTGATACCTTACAAGTTTAGTTATTTTTTCTATGTCTTTTTTGGAAAATCTTAAACGTTCCAAAATTTGACGCGTCATTTTTGCGCCCACAATTTCGTGATTATAAAAAGTAGATTCAGGACCGTCTCCTTTTTTAACTCTGGGTTTGCCAATATCGTGCAGAAGAGCGGCTATCCTGACGTATTGATTAAATTTTTTTTGGACGGCGAATTTTAAAGACATTAAAGAATGCTCATATACTTCGTAAACATGATGCTTATTCTGGCCAATTTTATATCCCTCTTCTAGTTCGGGGATAATGTTTTTTAATAAGCCGGTTTCTCTCAATGATTCTATACCTTCGGCTGCCCCATCGGACATAATTATTTTCATTAACTCATCTCTAATTCTTTCTTTGGAAATCGCTTTAAGCCAAAGAGAATTTTTTTTGATTGCCTGAGCGGTTTGTTCTTCGATTTTGAAATTCAAAGCAGCAGCGAACCTTATTGCCCTCATCATTCGAAGAGCATCTTCGGAAAATCTGTCTTCAGCTTTGCCTACGGTTCTAATAATTTTATTTTTTAAATCTTTCTGGCCGAAAAAAGGGTCAATGGTTTTTCCTTTGAAATCCACTGCAATCGCGTTAACGGTAAAATCTCTTCTGGCTAAATCTTCTTCGACTGTCTTCGCCCAATGGATTTTATCCGGATGACGCTTGTCGCTGTATTTTTCGTCAATCCGATAAGGAGTTATTTCCACTTCTTTTAAGGTTAAATCTTTTGAACCCGTTAAAACAGTTACCGTACCAAATTTATTCTCGATATAATTTTTAGGAAAAATTTGCACGATCTGGTCGGGATTAGCATTGGTAGTTACGTCCCAATCTTCGGGCTTAACTCCTCTTAAAGAATCGCGGACGCAACCGCCGACAATGTAAGATTCAAAGCCTTTATTTTCTAATTCTTTTATGATAAATTGAACTTCTTTGGGAATTAACATTTCGCTTTTATCTTAATCTAGAAGTCAGTTTTTTTCAATCCTTAATTTTAAAAAATTATTTTCTTGCTGAAAAATAATATTTCTGGTACAATATTTTTAAGCCCCTGTGGTATAATGGATAACACGAGGCGCTTCGGACGCCTAGTTGAGGGTTCGAATCCTTCCAGGGGCATACAGCATATGAAAAAAATATTTTTTTTGGTTTTTTTTACGGCTTTGTTTCTGCCTTTAACCGGTTTGGCCTTAGGTGGATATTATACTATTGATGCTTCAGGTACAATTTATCAAGTTCAATATGACGGATTAGTTCCTTGCGGAAAATGCGTTAATGTTAGCGGCGCTACATTGCCCGGCGCCACTATAATAGGAGAGTGTAATCAAGAAACTCCGGGCGGCGATCCGGTACCAATAGGCTACCCAATAAGCAAAAAATCTGTTCGCTGTATTATTTGTCATATTTTCGTTACCCTTGATGGCGTAATTGATTTCGTTTTACTTCAAATTGTTCCGGCTATCAGCACCTTGTTATTTATCTTCGCCGGTTTAAGTTATTATCAAGCAATGGGCACTCCTGAAAAATTAACTAAGGCAAAATCGCTTTTATTTTCGGTTATAATAGGCTTGACTATAATTTACGCTTCTTGGATAATCGTTAATACGAGCCTCAGCGTATTGGGCGTGGCTGATTGGGTCGGTTTCGGCGAAGGTTGGTTCCAAATAAAATGCGACTTAAAAACTAGAAGTCTTTAAATTGCCCTCATAACTCAATTGGCAGAGTAGCTGCCTCTTAAGCAGCGAGTTCCAGGTTCGAATCCTGGTGGGGGCATAGTATGAACAGATTACTTCTCTGTTTTTTAATTTTAATATAAAATAATAATAGAAGAGTTCAAAAAGATTTTATCTATTATTCCAAACATATGCTTAAATCAGAAGAAAAAGAAAAATTAATAAAAAAATATAAAGTTCACGAAAAAGATACCGGGTCGGCTGAAGTTCAGATTGCTTTATTGAGCGAAGAAATAAAAAAACTTTTATTTCATCTTAAAAAGCACCCTAAAGACCTTCATTCCAAAAGAGGATTGTTAAAGATGGTCTCGAAAAGAAAGACTCTTTTGGGTTATCTTAAAAGATGCGATGAAAAAAAATATAAAATTCTGATAAAAAACATCGGTTTAAAAAAATAAAATTTTCCCGATTTTATCGGGTTCACTAAAATGGCGACTAAACCAAAAGAACAAAGAGTCGAAGTTTTAATTGACGTTCAAAATTTATATCATTCAGCCAAGAACTTATATCAATCCAAGGTTAATTTCGGAGAAATTCTTAAAACCGCGGTTGCCGGAAGAAAATTTATCAGGGCTTTTGCTTACGTAGTCAGAACCAAAAGCGGAGAAGAAAAGCCTTTTTTTGAAGCTCTGACCAAGTTAGGAATAGAAACAAGAGTTAGGGATCTTCAAGAATTTTACGGCGGTATGAAAAAAGCCGACTGGGACGTCGGCATAGTTGTTGACGCTATTCGAACGGCGGCAAGTTTAGACGTTATTATAATTTGCTCGGGCGATGGCGATTTCACTCCATTGGTTGATTATCTAAAAAATCAAGGCAAAAGAGTGGAAATTTTAGCTTTCGGCAAAACTACTTCGTCTAAATTAAGGGAAGCGGCTGATGAATTTATTGATTTAGATAAAAGCCCTGATAAATATCTTTTAAAGATTTAAACCAATTCCCGTCTAGAGGGAAATCAAAAAAATAAATTTTGAAATTATCGTTAATATGGAAACAATAAAAGAATTTAAATTAGAATTAGACGGTCGTGAATTAAACGTTCAAATAAGAAATCTTGCCGAGAAAGCAAGCGGAGAAGCCTTGGTTAGGTGCGGCGATACTTTAGTTTTAGCCACTTGCGTTATGGCCGAAAGCGAATCGGAAGAAACTTCTTTTTTTCCTTTAAACGTAAATTATGAAGAAAAGTATTACGCTGCCGGAAAAATAAGAGGGCCTCGCTATATCAAAAGAGAAGGTCGCCCTTCCGATGAAGCTATTATTAATTCAAGATTAATTGATCGAGCAATCCGGCCTAGGTTTGCCAAAAATCTTTATCGAGAAGTTCAGATTGTTACTACCTGCTTGGCTTGGGACGGGGAAAATGATCCGGATATCATAGGACTAATCGCTTCTTCAATCGCTCTTTCAGTCTCCAATATTCCCTGGTCCGGACCGGTTTCTGCCGTTAGAATCGGCCGGAATAACAACGAATTGATTTTAAATCCGACCTATGAACAAAAAGAAACTTCGGATTTGGATTTAGTCTTAACCGCAGTTAAAGAAAACGGCTCTCTTTTAATTAATATGATTGAGTGCGGCGCCGATGAGATTCAGGAAGAAATAATTATAGAAGGATTAAACTTCGGAAAAAAATACCTGGAAGAGATAATTAATTTTCAAAATGAAATCATTAAAAATACAAGAAAAGAAAAAACTGAAATTGAAGTTTTTAAAGATCCGAAGTTAGAAAAAGAACTAAAAAAATGGTTAGGAAATAAATTGGAAAAAGCGCTTTATCAAGCGCCTGCGCTTCATAAAAAAAACGAATTGGAAGTTTTAAAAAAAGACTTTTCGGATTTTGTTAAAAAAACTTATCCGGAACCGAAACAAATTAGATTCTCTCTTGATTTTTTTGAAACAGAAATTGAAAAATTACTTCATGAAAATGTTCTTAAAAACGAAAAAAGACCGGACGGAAGAAAATTAGACGAAATAAGAGAAATCAAGGCCGAAGTGGCGTTAATCCCCAGAAGCCATGGTTCGGCTCTTTTTTGTCGGGGTCAAACAAAGGCCTTGTCTATATTAACTTTAGGTGCGCCGGCTGACCAGCAAATATTAGAAGGAATGGAAGTTGTAGGCAAAAAAAGATTTATGCATCATTATAATTTTCCACCTTATTCTTCTGGAGAAATAAAACCCATAAGAGGACCGGGGAGAAGAGAAATAGGCCACGGAGCTTTAGCGGAAAAAGCTCTTTTGCCTTTAATTCCTGCTTTTGATAAGTTCCCCTATACTATAAGAATAGTTTCTGAAATTCTTTCTTCTAACGGCTCTACCTCCATGGCTTCTGTCTCTTCTTCCTCTTTAGCTTTAATGGATGCCGGTATCCCTATTAAAAGACCAGCGACTGGAATAGCGTTGGGCTTGATAAAAAACGATCAAGGAGATTATAAAATACTAACCGATATTCAGGGACCGGAAGATCATCATGGCGATATGGATTTTAAAGTGGCTGGTACGGAAAAGGGAATAACCGCTCTGCAAATGGACGTTAAAATTTCCGGCATTAATGAAGAAATATTAAAAGAAAGCTTAAAGAGAGGAAAAAAAGCTAGGTTTGATATCTTGGAAAAAATAAAAAAAATTATATCTGAACCTCGTCCCCAGCTTTCTCCTTGGGCTCCAAGGATCTATATGCTTCAAATAAATCCTGAAAAAATAGGTGATATTATTGGGCCGGGGGGAAAAATAATCAGAAAAATCACCGAGGAATACGAAGTTTTAATTGATATCGAAGAAGACGGAAAGGTGTTTATCACTTCCGAGCTAGAAGAAAACGGAAAAAAAGTTATTTCCTTGATAAAAAACATGACACGAGAAATTAAAGTCGGAGAAACTTTTCAAGGAGAAGTAAAAAGAATACTAGATTTCGGATTTTTCGTAGAAATTCTGCCAGAGCAAGAAGGATTAGTGCGCCTTCCTAGATTTAAAAAATTGGACGTTAAAATGGGCGATATTGTTTCCGTTCAGGTTAAAGAGATAGACTCTCAAGGCAGAATTAATCTTTCTTTAATAAAAGTTTTAAAAAAAAGAGGTTAATTTATGGCGAAAAAAATAAACAAAGAAGAGGAAGAGGAATTCTTGAAAAAAGAGGAGATTATTACGATGGAAAAAGATATTGAGAGAGCAAAGTTAGGAGAGCTAAAAAAAGAAGAGACAGCCAGGCCGGATTTTGAAAAAAAGGCGGGGGAAGAAAGGAAAACGGAAAAGATAATACCAGAAAAAGAAAGAATCGAAGAGGAAAGAAAAAGAATGGAAGAAGAAAAATTAACCGAAAAAAAAGCGTTAGAAGAAAAAATAAAATTAGCGGAACAAAGAAAGATAGAAGAACAAAAAAAAGAGGAGGAAAAAAGAATAGCCTTAATGGAAATGGAAAGAAAAAAAAGAGAAAAAGAAGAAAGAGAAAGAATAGAAGAAAAAAAGAGAAGAGAAAAAGAGGCGGAAGAATGGAGGGAAAAAGAAGAAGAAAGAAAAAAAACGTTAATGGCCGAAAATCAAAAAAGAGAGGAAGAAAGAAGAAAAAAAGAAGAAGAGGAGAAAAGAAGGATAGAAGAAAAAATAAATGAGGAAGAAAAAAAGAAAAAAGAAAAAATACTTTCTGAAGAAAATTTAAAAAAGGAAAGAATAAAAATAGAAGAACAAGTTGGTTTTCTTTTAAAGAGAAAAGAACCATTGGAATTGACCCGAAAAGAAATATTAGAACAAAGAGATAAAGCGAAAGAAATATTCAGTTTGATATCAGAAAAAGAAAGAGAAACCGAAAAAAAGGTAAAAGAAATAGAAAAAAAAGAAAGAGAAGCGGCTTCTTTCGAAGAAAGAGAAAGAATGGAAAACGAAAGATGGGAAATAGAAAGCGAGAGAAGAAAGATAGAAGAAAAACGATGGAAAACAGAAGATCGAATTGAGGAGTTGGAAAAAGAATTAGAAAAAAACAAAGAAGAATATAAAGACCTGCTCAACGAAGAACAGCAACTAAAAAATCAACTAGAAGAGGTTTCAAATCAAGAAGAAATATTAAAATTAGAAATAAAGAAAAAAAAATTAGAAAAACAATTTGCCGAAATTACCTTAGAAAAAGAACCTATCGAGAAAAAATTAGCGGACTTATCTCAAACGAAAAAAGAGGTAGAAGAATCTTTGGCCGAAGTTTCAATTAAAGAAAGTGAAATAGAAAAGGAAATGAACGAATTGGAAGAAAAAGAAGAAGCAATAAGTATTCCGGAAAAAAAGAGAGTGATAGAGAAAAAAAGATGGGAAAAAGGAAAAGAAAGAGAAGAAATTGAGAAAAAAAAGTGGAACATTAATAAGGACAAAAAGAGAATCGAACTTCAGGAGAAAGAATTATTGGCAAACCGCCAAGAATTGCTAAATAAAATCGAGGCGATAAAGTCTAAAATCAATCAAACCTCTCTTTCGTTAGAAGAAAAACAAAAATTAATTTCTTTAAAAAGCAAGTCTTCTTTTCCGGCCGAAGAAATAAAGATTAGTAAAGAAGAGAGAGAAATAATAGAAGAAGAAACGACCAGAATCGAAAAAGAAAGAAAAGAAAGAGAGGAAAAAGAAGAAAAAGGAAGAGAAGAGGAAGAAAGAAAAAGAATAGAAGAAGAAAAAATAAGAACAGAGAAAGAAAAAGCGGAAGAAGAAAAAAGAAAGGAAGAGGAAGATAAAATAAAAAGAATTGAAAGAGAAAGAAGAATAGAAGAAGAATTAAGGTTATTGAAAGAAAGAGCCGCCAAGACAAAAGAAAAAGAAGTTATAGAAGAAATAAAAAGAACCGCCAAGGAGGAAGCGGAAAGAAAAACAATAGTAAATATCAGCCGGGAAACCGAAGAAGAACTTGAAAAAAAATTTAAAAAACAAAAAGAAGTTCCTGAAAAAAAAATAAAAGAAGAAAAAAGATTCCCTAAAAAACCTTCTTTGATTCAAAAAATTTTCGTCAGATTCGCAATAGTTATTTTAATAACGATTTTGATAATAGTCGCTCTTTTCTGGTATTGGTATTTTTTTAAAAAAGACACTTTTAATCAAATCAAAAACTTAGTTCCTTCCTCTAATAAAGAGACCTCTTTACCATCCGAAGAAACACCCCCTGCTCCAGAAAAAGTCCTGCCGTATATTTTTACTTCTTTTCCGTCTGAAAAAACCGAAAATTTAGAGATAGCCGAAGCTGAAAATTTTCTTGAAAGATTTAATGAATTATTCCAGAAAGATTTCGAAAAAACCACTTTTACCAAAATTGTAATAAGAAAAAAAGAAACTAACGAATTAGTTTCTTTAAAATATTTTTTGAACGCTTTCCAGATAAAAACGCCGGAAAATTTTTATTCTAATCTGGAGGAAGATTTTATTCTCTTTATTTTTTCCCAAGAAACCGGAAAAAGACTCGGCTTTATCGTAAAAATTAAAGAAACTGAAAATTTCAAAAAAGTAATCGAACCTTGGGAAAAAACAATGGAAAAAGATTTTGAAAATTTTTTCGTTTTAATGGGCAGAAAAGAAACAAATTCGTCTTCTTTTAAAAGCGGCAATTACAGAGGATCGATTATTCGCTATCAGGCGGAAGATTTGGGAATTTGTTATTCTGTATCCGAAGAAGTTTTAATTTTTACCAGTTCTTACGAAAGCATAACAAAAATCATCGATAATTTAAAAATTTAAGCGCTCTTTCTGAATTCATTAAAAGTTAAAAATTATATGAACAAAAAATTACTTCAAGAGATAAAAAAAACTTTGGAAGAAGAAAAAAAAGCGACCCAGGAAGAACTTCGAAGGTTCGCCCGAGAAGATAAAAAATTAGAAGGAGACTGGGACACCCGTTTTCCTCGATTTGATAAAGAAACGGGTGGCTCTAGCTTGGAAAAAGCCGCTGACGAAGTAGAAGAATACGAAGCTTTGTTGCCGGTTGAATTTAGTTTAGAAAAAAAACTTCAAAACATTAATTTAGCCTTAGAAAGAATAAAAAAAGGAATATATGGGACTTGTAAAAGCTGTAAAAAACAAATATCGCCGGAAAGATTAAAGGCTTTTCCTGCGGCTGAAACTTGCGAAAAGTGCAAAGAATAATAATTTTTTAATTTTTTAACCATGCCTTCTAAGGTTTTTTCCGCTGCCATTCTGGGGCTAGACGCTCAAATCATTGAAATAGAAACGGATGTCTCTTACGGCCTCCGTTGTTTTAATATTGTCGGCTTACCAGATAAGGCGGTCGAAGAATCAAAAGAAAGAATAGGGGCGGCAATTAAGAGCGCTTGTTTTCGTTCTCCTTATCAGCAGCCCCAAAAGATTTTAGTAAATTTAGCGCCGGCTGATTTAAAAAAAGAAGGCTCTTTATACGATTTACCAATTGCCCTTGGATATCTTTTGGCTTCCAATCAAACAAAATTCAATCCTAAAAATAAAATAGTAGCCGGAGAGCTTGCCTTAGATGGAAAAATAAAACCGATAAAGGGCGCCCTTTCTTTAGCCTTAATGGCTAAAGAAAGAAATTGGCCGGAAATTATTCTTCCAAAACTTAACTCAACCGAAGCCGGACTGGTAAAAAACCTAAAGGTAATCGGAGTAGAAACACTAAAAGAAACAATTGATTATTTAGAAAATAAAAAGAAAATTTTACCGACTTCGGTTAATACTCAGGATTTTTTAAGCCAAGAAACTGATTGCTCCTTTGATTTGGGATATATCAAGGGACAAGAATACGCTAAAAGAGCATTGGAAATCGCTGCGGCCGGCGGCCATAACCTTTTAATGTTTGGACCTCCGGGCGCAGGAAAAACTCTTTTAGCTAAATCTCTGCCGACAATTCTACCCCTGCTTAATTTTGAAGAATCATTGGAAGTAACTAAAATATACAGCATTGCCGGTTTTTTACCAAAAGAAAAGCCTCTTATCATCTCTCGACCATTCCGTTCTCCTCACCACACTTCTTCGGAGGCGGCTTTAATTGGCGGCGGCAATCCGCCCCGACCGGGAGAAATAACACTAGCTCATCAAGGAGTATTATTTTTAGACGAATTTCCCGAATTCCATCGAGATGTTTTGGAAAGTTTGCGCCAGCCGATGGAAGAAAGAAAAATCACCATTTTAAGATCTAAAAATCAATTTACTTTTCCGGCTAATTTTTCTCTTATAGCCGCTTCCAATCCTTGTCCTTGCGGCTATCTAAACGATCCGGAAAGAGAATGTATTTGTAACCCCTCCCAAATTCAAAAATACAAAAGAAAACTCTCCGGCCCATTAATGGACCGCTTTGATGTTTTTGTTGAAGTACCGGCGGTAAAATACGAGAAACTAATCGAAATCGATAAAAAAAACTTAAGTCAAATAATAAAAGAAAAAATTCGAACGGCGCGTCAAATCCAAAAAGAAAGATTTTCTTCAGAAAAAAAAGGAAGTACGCTTGCTATGAATAATGAAATGTCTATTCCTCAAATTAAAAAATATTGTCAGGTAGATTCAAGGTCTCAGTCTATTTTAAAAAAATATGTTAACTCTGGAAAGCTTTCGGCCCGCGGTTATCATCGGGTTTTAAAAACGGCCCGAACAATCGCCGACCTGGAAGGACAAACCGCCATCTCTTACAATCATTTAACCGAAGCTTTAATGTATAGAATTAAAGAATGAATTTAATATTTACTCGCCGGTAATTAATTATGAAAAAAAATAAAAATATTTTCCTGGCATTGGCTTTATTCTTACTTCTATTGATGACCGTAATCGGATTAAATCGCTCTCAAGTAAAAGTATCTGCAGAAAATATTAATGATTCGATAAATTTAGGCACTATTTTTTTAAAAAATAAAATTGCTCAAGAAAATTTATTTTTAAGTTGCAAAAGCACTGATAATTCTCCTTGCCCTATTAATAATCAGGGGACTCCTTTTGCCGCTTTCTTTGTTAACGAAGCTATTAAATCAGATTTATCGCCGATAGAAAAAGAAATAATATCGAATCAATTGATTCAAGAAGAAAGAAATGGCTTATGGGGCTACTCTCCGGAAGCGCCGATTGATTCTGACGACACCTCTTTTGCCTTGCAAGTATTTAATTTTTTAAACGCACCAAAGTTAATGGAAAAAATTCTTGATTTTTATAACGAGCAAGGCAAAGGATTTACTACCTTTAGGTCGAATGTTTCGGCAGAATTAGTTTTTCAGCCCAGCGAAAACAATAATTTGCATATCCATCCGGAAGTTAATGCTAATATTTATAATCTTTTATATGGCACTCCTTATGAGAATTACATCAATTACGATTTAGTTGTTAAGTCTCAAGATCCTAAAGGTTATTGGTATTCGTATTTTTATCCAAGTAATTATTATTCCACTTATCAAAATTTAAGACTCTTAAGTTTTTCGGAAAATTATAATGACGTTAAAGAAAAAGCGATTAATTTTTTATTAAACTCTCAAAACGATAACGGCTCCTGGGGAAGTCCCGGTAACGCCTATGAAACGTCTTTAGCTTTAAAATCTCTCGCTATTTTAAACGTCCCCGATGAACAATTTTGGAAAGGGATAAATTTTTTATTAAACTCTCAAAATAACGATGGTTCCTGGAAAAATTCAACCGTTGTTTGGAAATATATCCGCCAGCAAAATCCGTTAGTTGTTTGGCAAGCCTTTGACAGCAATATGATTATTTCAACTGCGTTTTCAATAAGCGCTCTTAAAGAAGCGAAAAAATTCGAGATTCCGTAATTGTTATCAAAATCTCAAATAATCAAATAAAAAAACGTGATTAAGCTGAAAAAAGAGACTAAAAATACGTATTTTTCTTCGTAATTTTTTTTATTTATCAAATAAAATTGAACCAAGCCAAAGATTAATAGGTAAAGAATAAAAATAAAAGAAAGTTTTTTAGGCTTATAAAATTCGCTTATCGGAAAATAAATCGATAAATAAGCTAAAATAAAAAATAGCCCGATAATAATTTTCGATTTTTTCAACCCTAAAATAACCGGTAAGGTTTTGATGCCGGCTCTTTTATCGCCCTCGTAATCCTTGATGTCTATAAAATTAAGAATGGCAGCGAAAGGAATTAAGAAAAAAGCGATAATAGAATTTGGAAATTCAAGGACTAAATGCGTTATTGTAATTGCGGTAATAAATCCTAAAAGAACTAAAATAAACGAGTTGGTAGAGATGAATATTTTTGAAAAAACAGGAACTCTTTTTAGTCTCAGGGGAGGGGCGGAATAAATAAAATAGCAACCGATAAATAAAAAAATAATAAAAAAAGTTTGGAAGTTAATCGCCAAAGAATAAATAATGGCAAGACCGAAAAAAAGCCAGCCCAATTTTTTATAATCGGTCAAGGGTATGACGGACGTTACAAGAGGTCTTTCTTTGTTAGAAACTTTATCTATTTCATAATCTTCGATATTATTTATAAAAACGGAAAAAATCCAAGCAAAAGTAATACTTATTGGGATAAAAAATAAATAAAAAACATTAATGTAATCAAAAGAAAAAGGCGCGTTTCTCAGTCCCATTAATAAGCCTAAAAAAAACATTAATTCGTAAAAAATAAGCCTAAAAAATCTTATATCCTTTAAAATTATTGCGAAATATTTTTTATTTAATAGAAAGAGTATTGATATCAATAAAAAAAGCATTAAAAACAAATAAAAATTAATCAACAAATGATTGAACGAATGAAAATCAGAAAAAGGATTAGAAAAGTCTATATTAAGCCCTAATAGTTCAAATATTTTAATAATGAAAAATGGGGCAGATAAGTAGCAAAAAATTAAAACATAAATTAAAATTGTAAAAATTAAACTTTTAATTATTTTTATTTTTTTAAATCGAAAATAGAGAAAAGTTCCCAGTAAAACTAATAAAATTTCGATCCTCATTCCCGGCGTTATACCTCCGAATTTGGGAAAATCCCCAAAAAAAGTAAAAAATCTAAAAAATAAATCGTCATGAACTCCCGGCAACATATAAGTAAGGTGAAATCCTTTTCCAAAACTTAAAAGCAAATCAATAATCGGAACTAAGGTTAAAATTATAAAAGCGGGTAAAATTATTCTGGCCGTCTTGATAATATCGGTTTTAGTTAGGACGGTAAATAAAGATACTAAAATCATCGCCAAAACTATATAGAACAAATCGTAGTGGGCAAACATTGGCCAAGAAATAAAAGAAAGATTATCGGAAAAAATCTCCAAAAAATTCCTTAGAACTAAAACAAATAAAAAAGTTAAAATAAAATAAATAAAGGGTGTTTTTGAATTTTCTAAAAATATTATAATTCTTTTAAAAAAATAATTAATTTTCGTAAATAATTTCATAAAAACAATAGTTAATAATTGAATGGCATTAAATAAACTAAATATAAAAATAAAACAAAAAACATAAAGAAAACCAAAAATATCGGTTTTTCTCTATAATTCTTTTTATTAATTAAATAAAATTGGGTAAAACCGAAAATAAGCAAGTAAGTAATAAGATTTAAGCCTTGTATTACGCGCAATTCTCTTATTATAAAATAAATTAATACATAAGCCAGAATAAAAAACGAACCGATGAGGATTTTTGATTTTCTCAAACCTAAAATAACCGGCAGAGTTTTAATGTCGGCTTTTTTATCTCCTTCGTAATCTTTAATATCTATGAAATTGGCGATAAGGGTGGCACTTATTAGAAAAACGACAATAATCATCTTTGGAAAATCAATTATCGAACCTGTTATCGTGACAAAACCAAGAATGATTAAAATAAAAGCATTAAAAGAAATAAATAATTTTGAAAAGAATGTAATTCTTTTAAATCTGAAAGGAAGCATCGAGTATAAAAAATAATTACCCATAAATAGTAGAATAACGAAAAAAGTTTGGAAATTAACCGCTGAGGCGTAAATAAGAGCAAGGCTGAAAAAAAGCCAGCCCAATTTTTTATAATTTTCAAGCGTTAGACAAGAGATTACTAACGATCTTTCTTTGTTGGAAATCTTATCTATTTCCTGGTCGGCAATATTATTAAAAATAGTTGAAAATAAACCAGCTAAAAATATACTAATTGGAATAAAAATAAAATAAAAAATATTGATATTATTAATTTGAAATTGTTCGTATTTTATTCCTAAAAGCAAGCCTAAAAAAAACATTGATTCGTAACTTATTGCCCTGGAGAAACTTACTTCTTTGATAATTAATTTGAGGTATTTTCTTTTGGTTAAAAAAAATAACAATGTTCCGGTTAAAAATATAATCAGCAGAAAGAAGTTGCTTAATAATTTATTTGAATATTCATATTTTATTCCAATAACTTCTAAAACTCCTTTAATGATAAACGGAGACGAACCCAAGCAAAATAATAATGTATAAATTAATATCGTAGAAAATAAGCTTTTAATTATATTCATCTTTTTTAAATAAAAATAGACAAAACTTCCTACAAATAAAATAATGAACTCTATTTTTATTCCTGGAGTGATGCCAGAATTATTGTATTCTCCAAAAAGAGTAAAAAATCTTAATATCAAATTACCATGCACATCTGGTAACAAATAAGTTTGGTTATATCCTTTTCCCTGGCTTAAAATTAGATCAACGATTGGAGCTAAGATCAAAATTATAAAAGCGGGTAAAACTGTTTTGGCTATTTTCAAGATATCGGTTTTGGTTAAAACGTAAAATAGCAATATCAAAAGCATTGCTAAAGCTGCGTAGGATAGATAATAATGAACGAATAAATCTTGGGAAATATAAGGAAGATTATCAGAGAATATCTCCAGAAAATTTCTCAAAGTTATAACAAATAAAAAAGTTAAAACGAAATAGATAAAAGGTGCCTTAGAATTCTCTAAAGAATTAATCGCCTGATCAAAATAGCTAACGATTTTCTTGAATATTTTCATAGTTTAATTAATTTTATCAAAGAATCGTTCTTTTGACTATTTAAAAATAAAAAACCGGGAAGTCGGTTTTTTCTTTGAATTTATTGATTTTATTTAATTTTACCTGGCAAACGGATTGCGCGGCGGATTGCCGGTTGAGCTGTAAACCGCGAAATGAAGATGACAGCCGCTGGAACCAATCGTATAGCCGCTATTGCCTATTAAACCTATTAAATCGCCCTGGGAAATGGGCTGACCCGGTGTAACAAAAATCTTTTGTAAGTGACCGTAATGGGTAATTAATCCATTGGAATGAATAATTCTGATATAATTGCCGGCTCCTTGATTGTAACCGTAATTGATTTTTTGAATTGTGCCGCCGGCTGCAGCGAAAACCGGTTTGCCGCAACTATTGCCGCCAGTAACAATATTGGCGAAATCTATTGCGTTGTACCAATGAAGCCCTTGGGTGATTTTATAAGGAGACGACACTGGAATGATAAAGTAACTTGAAGCCAAAGGAATCTGAGCTTGGCCCGAAGGAGGAGAATAAGAAGGCGCCGGCTGGGTACCGTTGGGAATAATCAAAATATCTCCAATAAAAATATCGCCGCTCTCTGAAAGCTCGTTAAAAGCAATGATTTCAGAAACTTTACCTTTATGAGTCTGGGCTATGCCGCTTAGAGTTTCTCCGTTTTTAACATGATGGATCGTTCCTGAAACCGGTAAAATAATTAATTTTTGTCCCGGTTTGATTATCGAATTTTTATTTAAATCGTTAGCCCAAAGCAAGGTATTTAAAGATATATCAAAATTAACAGCAATTGAAATAAGAGTGTCTCCTTCTTGAACTACGTATTCGGTTACCTGTTTCTTTTCTCCCGGTAATTCGTCGTCAATCAAACTGCCTAAAATTTCCATCTCATCAGAAGAAAAAATCTGGGAAGAAACAATCCCAGTTAAACTATTTTTTTGAATAAAAGACAATTGTGGATATTCGGGCTCTATTTTCGTTTTTTTATTTAAAAACAAACTATTATCGTTTCCGCAGGTTTTTTCTTCTTTTTCGCAAAAAGAAAAAGAAGGACCATCTAAAAAACGAATCCCTGCGATAAGCAAAATTATTATTATTACGCTTGAGATAATATAAAGAGGCTTTTTTAGCATCTTGTTTTTAAAGATACCTTATCCCTTCAAGAAGTCAAGTAATTTTTCCACAAACCATTAATCTATGATTATATGGTATTTGTTTGTTTAAAAAGTTATAATTAAATAAAAATGACACTAAAATTCTATTTTAAAATTTCGCTTTTTGTATTTGCTTCTATCTTTGTCCTTATTTTTTATTTTTCTTATGCTTCAGCTTGCTCTCCGGGAGAATCTTGCTGGCCCGGAGGAAGCACTTGTACTGAAACCCAGTCTTGTTCTTCGCGAACCGAATATAAATGCGTAAGCGACCAGGATTGCGGCGTTGAGATACAACAACGTTCAATATCTATGAAACAAGACAGAACTTGCACCTGCGGCAATTGCGATTCCGAAGGCAATAATTGTACTTACAGTTGCGGAGCTTGGAGCAGTTGTTATGATTCGGGAGCGCCAAGCGCTCCCAGTCATTATAGCAATTGTCCGATTGACCAAATTTGCCAATTAAACGGTGACGTTGCCTGGATCTCTTCTGTTCCTAATTGTGAGTATTTAAGCCCATCAGCTAACGGCCAGCAAGAAGATGGTAATGGCATTGTTTCTTCTAATAACGTTTACCTTCCGGCCAAGTTCAATTGGACTGATGTAAGAGGCGCTAAATCTTATCTTTATAGAATCTGGGAAGCAACTTTTATTTCTGTAACATGGGAACAATCAGTAGCAACCACCTCCGGTTCAACTGTAATTTCGGAAACGAAACTTATGCCCTGTACTTTAAATTCCAGCACTACTTTCTCTTGGAGAATCTCTCCTTGCTGTTACGCTGACCAAACTTTTTGTAAGGACTGGAATGATGTTAGCCTTTGGAGGTTTACCACTAATTTAGCACCGGAATTGATTTCACCGCTTGACCCTGACTGGAATAATACCACTCAATGGGCAGTAAACGTAGAAATACCGGTTGTTCTTGACTGGTGCGACGTAGAAGAAGCTGACTCTTATAAACTCAAATTATACATTATTAACGGCGGAGTAGAAGATTGTCATCCTCTTTTAAAAAAACCGGACGGAAGTTGCTCTGTTAAAATAATAGAGGGCGGCAGTTGGCCCTCAACTCTTAATTCTTTTTTTAGAGATATCGACGGTTATTATTTTTTAAGAGATAAAGAGTACAGATGGGAAGTGGCAACTTGTTATTTTTCGGGAACAGAAATTTGCAGTAATTTTAGCCAAAAATGGGGTTTTGATACAACTTCGACATTGCCCGAGATAGAAGAATTTAAATTATTATATCCCCTTAATAACGCTGTAGTAAGCTTGCCGGTTGAATTTAGATGGGCTTCTCCTGTTGGAATCCAATCTTTCAGGTACGAAATAGGTCCTTTTTCTGGGACTACGGCCCAAAACGCAATAAGTTTTGACTGTTGCCCCGGATTAAATATTAATACTCAATACCAATGGAGAATAAGACCTTGTTCTAATCCTGACGGAACAAATTGCGAGGACTGGACGTCACGTTGGAGATTCAAAATTACTGGCGATCGTCCAAACCTTAATGATCCTCATAATAATGCTCATAATGTTATAATTCCGGTTAATTTTGACTGGAATGACGTTTCTGGCGCCGGCTCTTACGATTTCCAACTTTCAAAAGATAATTTTACTAATGTTTTTAAAGAAATAATAATTCCGAAATCAGGAGACACTCCTCCAATTTCAGAAACAGCTTTAGACGATCCTGTTTTAGAAATGTCTACTCAATACTGGTGGCGAGTTAGGACTTGCGCTCATACGGACGGAACGGTTTGCGGCGACTGGAGCCAGCCGGTTCGAAGATTTACAACTTTTCAAATAGAGCCTCCTGAGAATTTACTTCCCGACAATGGAACTTTAATAGAACAAGAAGTATTTAATCTTTCTTGGGACGCAGCTGCTGGAGCAAAAGCTTATCGATACATAATTTATGACCCAAACGGAATAGAAATAGTTAACAAAATAACCTCTTCCATTTCTAATCGTCATTATTCAATAGAATTCTCAAGAATCGACGCTCCTTACACATGGAAGGTTCAATCTTGCTTAGACAACGTTTGTTCGGCTAATAAAGTAAGCAATTATACCTCTCTCCAAAACTTTCAGATAAACTTTATTGCTCCGCCGGAAAGCAGAGGCGACATAATCCCTTGCGGCAGAATATACGAAGACCCGGACACTCCTTGTCCGCCTTTTTGCGAAAGAGACAAGTGTCAAATTCATCATCTCTTCATACTTTTAAGAAATGTTCTTGAATTTCTTCTATTTAAAGTGGTTTTTATTTTAATGATTTTACTATCTTTTGTCGCCGGCCTGTTCTTTCATATTTCAAAAGGTGACGCAAATGTAATATTCAAAGTAAGGTCTTTAATAAAAGCCGCTACGATAGGGTTCTTGATCATGTTCTTCTCTTGGTTTGCTATAAACTTATTTCTTTCTCTAATCGGATTCAAGTTCCAACTCTTCGGTCATTGGTGGGAACTGCCTCTTTAAAATTATGTGGAAAGCATTAACTATTTTTCTTCTTATTATTATTGCTTTTGGAATATTTTTTCTTGTGATTTATTTTTGGGGAGGAAAATCAATGGGCGGATTGGGGCTAGTTTTTTCCGAAGAAGATGTCTCCAAGTTTGAATCGGTTTTCTCAGAAAAAGAATTTTCCGAACTAGAAAATGAGGTATTGGATAAAGAATTTATCAGTCCGGATGGAAGAATAAAAATGAATTATTCTTCTGACTGGGAAGAAATTAAAGATGAGAATTTTTTAGAAAAAGTTTTTCCCGAAAAAACGACGGAAAAATATAATTTAAAAGTCTTATTTTTAGCCCACTATTTAAAGTCAAGGGTCTTTTCTCAATTATATGTCGCTGAGGGATATTTCGGCAATGCAACAGGTCCCGAAGAAATTATCGATATATTCAAAAAGAGCGGCCAGGAAGAAAGCTTAAACGTAGTCGTTGTCAATCAAGAATTAAAAAACGATAAATTTATTTTTGAATTTATTTGCGAAAAAGAAGGTTTTCCATCTTTCCGTTTTAAAGAATTAATAATTTTACCAAAAGAAACAGAGGATAAGTCTTATCTTATAACTTTTGTCGGCCCTGAAAAAGATTGGTTAAAAATGGAAAATAGAGCTGAAATCATTATTGGTTCGGTTGAGATTATTGATTAACTTATCTTTTTAGTTGTGATATAATTTTAATAACATGAATCGGTTTCTAAAAAATAAAAATAATCTTTTAATATTTTTTGGCTTGTTAATAACCTTCAGTTTGCTGTTTTCTTTTCAAGTAAAAGGTGCGGTTCGATTAGAAACCGACTGGCCGGCCTCTCCCGGCGGAAAAGAATTAACCGCAACCAGTACTTTGGTTGATTTTATTGATTATGCTTATCGTTGGGCAATGCTTTTAGGAGGTTTATTTGCTTTTTTCGCCTTGATTATGGGCGGTTTTCAATACCTAACTTCAGTTGGCGATCCTAATAAAATGCGGGACGCTAAAGAAAGAATTATAGCTGCTATTTTAGGATTAGTCCTTCTTTTGTCCACCTATGTTATTATTAATACTTTAAACCCAGAATTGCTTACGCTAAGAATGCCTACAACTACAACGCCCTGGGGCGAAGGAATCAGTTGGGAAGCTCCTGACCTCAGCCAGCCTTGTGAATTTGTGAAAATTTATAGAGACGCATCTTATACAGGTCAATTAATAGGGACATTTGGAGTTGGCGGTACAGCTCTGGATAGCTGTGTAAATGTTGGGTCAGGAGGATTCTGGATAACTGGGTGGGGAGAATCTCACGTTAATGTGGGGTCAATTTTAATGAAAGGAGCTTGTCAGTTGAATCTTTACGAAAATGAGAATTGCGTAGGCAATTTCGCTGCTATTGCCAAAAGCATGCCTTCTTTAAAATGGATTGCCGTAGACAGCATAAGGTCAATACTGGTTACAGATATATCTCCGCCGACTCCGCCAAAAGTTCGGAATATGGGAATCTCGGATTTAGTTATCGAACATGGGGGAGGAGCTCGAGCTAGTTTTAATGGCGAACTTTATGATACGGGCAAAGCCGATGTTTGTTATTCTTTTTTTGAATATGGAACCAATTCGTTAGTACTCTTAAATAGAATTCCGTTAGACCCTAAAAATGATCGAGAGCATTACACCACTTCAACCTTTTCTATGACTGCTCATAACCTTGCCACAGACACGATTTATTATTGGCGTGCCGCGGCTCGAAGCGAGGCTGGATTTAATTTTGCAACTACCGCCAGTTTTACCACTCCTTATTAATAAAAAATTTTTTATTTAAATGTTTTCAATTAAAAAGTTTAAATTAGCCTTATTATCTATTCTCGTTTTTGGGGGACTTTTTATCGTTTTACAATCTGCTCTAGCCTGTCCCGGAACGGGAATTTTTGATTACAGCAGCGCTGTCTTAGACGCCCTTGATTTTATAGATATGGCCGTTCTTAAGGTTCTGGTTACTACCATGGTTTTTTCCATCCTTTCCTCTTCTTATGTGATCCTGGCAGCTTGGCTTTTGCAATGGTCTTCTCAATTGCCTCTTTATTTAGACGCACCGGTTGTTCAGGGTGGTTGGTATTTTATCCTTGGCTTATGTAATCTTTTCATCATTCTCTCAATGGTTTTTATTGCCCTGGCTTATATTCTGAAAATTGAAAGCCTAGAATTAAAAAAGACTCTTCCGAAACTGCTTATTGTTATTGTTTTGGTTAATTTCAGCATGTTAATAACCGGAATTTTTGTTGATATTGCTCAGTTTTTTATGAATACCTTCCAGACAGCTTACGGAACAGATTTTATCGAAATGGCTATCATGCCCTTAAGAAACTCTATCGGAAGTTTAATTATTGTTTATTCAACTACTATTGCTGGTTTTGTTGCCAGCGCTTTTATTCCTTTCGGCAGTATTGTTTCTTTAGCTATTATTTTATCCTCATTTTTAGCCGGAGACCTCTTGGGAAATCTTTTTACAACTATTGTTTTGATCTTTTTAAATATGGCTCTGGGAACAACTTTTTTTGTTTATTTTGTTCTTTTTATTGTCCGAATCGCTTATCTTTGGCTTTTAACTATTTTTTCTCCCTTGGCCTTTCTGGCTTTTGTTTTTAAACAAACCGAGAGTTACGGAAGAAAATGGTTCACTTCTGTTATCCAATGGGCCGCCTTGGGAGTTATTCTTTTTTTCTTATTAGGCCTTATTATGACCTTATTCTCTGACGCTTTTATTGAGAGACCGGGCGATATTGAAATAAAAGGCGCCGCAGGTTTGCCAATTTTAAATTTGCCGAGTTCTATCTATAATTATTTGTTTTTATTACTTTTTTTACAGATTGCCTATAGAACCAGTTTAGCCCTAGCTCCGGCTGGAGCTAAACAGTTCGCCAGTTTAGTTGAAGGTCAATTAAAGAAATCAATGGGTGGCGTGGCCGGCAAGTTAGCCCAGAGAGCAACCAAAGGAATAGATAAAAGAAGAGAGGAAGCGGCAACGAACATCGGCATGAAAGTTGGTTCTAAGATACCAGTAGTCGGTAAAAAGATCGAAGCGGGTTATAGGGCACAAAGATCTCGACAGGTTAATGAACATAAAAAGCAATACGAAAATATGTCTATTGAAGATCGTCAGCAATTAGTTGATAGCCGTTTTACGACAGAGTACCAAAGACAAGCCCTTCTAGAGCTTAATGCTAAAGAAGGAGCTCTTAGAGAAAAAGATAAAACATCTGTCCAAAAAGCTGTAGCAACAGGATCTGAGCGCAAGCTTTATGAAAAAGTAATGCCTCATTGGGCTGGAGATTTACAAGCGTCCGAAAGAAGAATTGGAAGACCTCCTACTCCCGACGAAAGAACAGCTGCTATACAAGAAGCAATTCAAAGAAGAAGCCCTGAAGATTTACAAAAAAACGCTCAAGCTGAAACTTTCACAGACCTAGACGCTTGTTTAGCAATGACTTTACAACAAACGAGAAGAATACAAGAACATGGAAACGAAGCTCAACGAAGAAACTTAGGAGAAACTTTTCGTAATAATAGAGCGGCATTGGAAGCACGCATTAGAGAACTGGAAGAAAGAGATGCGGGAGCAGCCCAAAGAGCGGAGAACACAGTCGGAACAGGAATAAGCATGTTTGGATAATTATTTAATTTTATTTTTATTAATACTATGAGTGAATTAAATCTTAAAAACAAAAAATCAATTCTTTCCATAGAGGCTCTTTCTTTTATTGAATCAATCATAGAAAAATACGAATTAGAAAAAGAAATAGAAAACGAAGAAGAAGTTAAAAAAAGATTGGAAAAAGTTGATGACTTTTTAACTAGAGCTGGAATTAAATTTATTTTCAGCAAAAAAATAGGAGAGTTAATAGAAAAAAAATCTCTTAAAGAACTTCCTAGTTTTAAGTTAAAAGAATTAATCAAAGAACTTGGAGAGGGTAGGGTCTCCGATGAAGAAATTTCTAACGTTATCGAAAAACGTTTAAAGGTTTCTCAAAAAATTTCAAAGCAAATAGCTAAAGATTTTGAAGAAATAAAGCCCATTGCTTTTATTAAAGAATCTGACGGGAAAGATGTTTATGAAAAACCTATTATTGAAAAATACATCAGTGAAAAAACTGTTTCCGCTCAAAAATCACCAAAAATATTTACGGAACCGTCCGAAAAAATTAAAGCCTCTGTTAATTTTAAACCGGAATCTTCTAAAAAACCTGAAAGAAAAGAATCTAAACAAAAATCTATTTCTGAAAAAAAAGAGCCTGCCCCTAAAGAACAGGATTCTTACAGAGAATCAATTTAAATAAAAATTGTTAATTATTTTTAATAAAAAGGGAGAGCTTTTTAGGCTCTCTTTTGCGTTTTTTGGTTTCGTCGATTCTAAGACTTATCTGCCATCTCTTTCCAGAGTTTAAGCTTTTCTAGTTCCGGATTGCTCTTTTTTTTGCCTTCTGACTTTTCTTCGTCTTTCCTTTCTGACGATGATTTTCCGCTTGACTTTCCTCCGACTAATTGCCCAGACATAGCGCTTCCAAAAACAGTAGCTAAGTTTAGTAGAGTTTTTTCTAATCCACTAACTCCTCCTTGAACTCTGATATCGTGCAAAGATCCGGTCTCTCTCTCCATATCTATCACCAGTAAATCGTAGCTTTTCTGTAAAAACTCTTTTTTAAGAGCGTCGTCTTTGTCAATTTCTGCCTGAATTTCTTCGAGTTTTTTATTTCTGCTTTTCGCCATAGCGTTAAGAACGACTCCTACCGTTCTTAGGGTTTTTGCTTCAGAATAATACTGTGCCGCTGCTGCGTCTTTTTGTGCTTTATGAACTCTATCTCTAGCCTCAACCAAACCAGGGCTTAGTTCGAAATCTCCAATAGTTACTTTCAGAAGTCTTATCCCGTATCTCAAAAGAGAACTTTCTAGTTTTTCTCCCTCGCTCTTTTCGTTTAAACCGCTAAAAAAAGATTCCATTGATCCTCGCTTCTTTTGTTTAAGCCCGTCTAGCAAATCGTATCCGGCTTTAGCCAGTTTAATGGCTTCATCTATTGTAAGACTTGAGAGATAGCTTCTGCCTGCGTTCTCAATTTGTTCTATAGTTGCTCTATCTACGTCTTCTATATTATAGGCACTACGATAAACACCGTTTCGACTATCTACGTCTTGTCTTCGGCGCTTTTCTTCCTTTATTCTTCTAATCCAAGATCGAACTCCTTCTCCCTTGTCTGATTGTTCTTTTTCTGCTTTTTTTATCTCTTCTTCGTTTGGGGCCACATAAGCACTATCCGGGTTATATATCTCAACAAAAGCTTCTGCTCCTATTGGTTGAGCCGATCCGTCGACAAAGTCGATCCAGACTGGAATCTTTTCGTCGCTGTTTTGCCATAAAGGTAGAATTCTTTCTTTTATATAACGCTTAACTTTTATGTTTTCGACTATCCCGGGGAGTAGAATCCATTGGAGTCCTGGCATTAATGTTCGGTCGTATTTTCGGAACCTTTCAACAACGCCTCTGTATTTTTCGGGAACGGTTACTAATCCAACAATAGCGAGAAAGACGATTATCGCTAAAGGGATACTTAACCATGTCAGCCATGGCAAAAAATAAATTGTTGCTACAGCTATTATTATTCCAATACCCGCACTTGCTCCATATCTTATTCCATATTTTTTTATCTTTTCTTCCATTTTCTATCAACTCCTTGCATATTATTTTATTGTCAAATTTCTGAATTTCTTCAGAAGCCAAAACTATTTTTTGGCATTATTATTATATAATATTTAAAAACTTTTGTCAATAATTAACTTTTGGGGGGGACTATATTCTAATAATAAATAAAAAAGGACGTTTATCGTCCTTAACTCCTCGCTTACTTCTTTGGCCGTCCTGGATACTCAGATGTAATTTTATTGTAATAACGAACCTTTTTCTCTAACTCGGCCAATTTTTCTTTCATTTCTGTTAGATCTTTTACGCTGATATTTTCTATTCTAAATCTCAAGCTAATTAATTTTTCAACTGCTTTAATAAGTATTTCAAGATTCTCTTTTTGCCAATTAAATATACGCTCAAAAGAATACTCTGCCGCCTGATTAGGATGCGTAAACACCTCTTCATGGCTCTCAAATATTTTAACCTTAGTTTTACCTGAAGAGAGTTCTATATAGAAAGAATAACGCGTCGGAAGGTTAGTCCTAGTTTTATAGAATTCTCTTGATTCTATTTTCACATCTTTTATTTTTTTTACACTCGCTTTCTCTATAAACTCTTCAAATGTTTTTGGTTGACCAAAAAACTTCATATTTTCACCTCGTTTTATATATGTGGTTTAAAATGAACTTCCATGCCTAACTTATTATAATTTTTTAAAAACGTCAAGTTTTATGAATTCCGTTGTATTAAAATTCATAAATGTAGTAAAATGTAATAAAACATATTATAATAAATCAAAGATGGAATTTACGGTCCCTCAATTTATAGAATACGAAGCAAAAATAATCGGTCCTTTTACTTTCAAGCAGTTTATCATAGTTGGCGTAGCCGGAATAACTTGCTTCGTTATTTACCTCAAGTCGCCCAGCCTTCTTATTTCTATTCCCCTTATAGCGATTATCGGCGGCGCAGCTTTAGGCGTTGTGTTTTTCAAGTTTCAAGGAAGATCGCCGATGGTATTGCTTAAAAACTTTACGTTTTTCAGTATTTCGCCAAAGGTTTATCTTTGGAAAAGAAAAATAATTCCCCCGAAAATCGTCAAAAAAACAGAAATAAAAAAACCAATAGAAGAAGAACCAGCCTTAAAAATTATCAAAAAAAGCCGATTGAAAGAATTGGCTATTAAGCTGGAAACTAGAAAAAAATAATCTATGGCCAACATATCCACTCAACAATTTCTAGAATTAGAAGATATTAAGGAAGGAATAATTATTTTAAAGAATAAAACCCTTAGAGGCATTTTAATGGTTTCATCAATAAATTTTGCTTTAAAATCCTCAGAGGAACAAAATGCCATAATCTACCAATTTCAAGATTTTTTAAACTCTCTTGATTTTTCTTTACAAATTATTGTTCAGTCTAAGAAACTAAACATCACCGGCTACTTGGATAAGCTTAGAGAGATCGGAGAAAGACAGGATAACGAACTATTAAGAAACCAAATTATCGAATATCGAAAATTTATTCAAGAATTAATAACTAAAGGTTCGATTATGAGTAAAAGTTTTTTCGTTGTTGTTCCTTTTGTTCCTTTCGGCGCTGAATCTTCAAAAAAGGGGATTTTTTCTAGACCTAGCCTTCCCTCTTTAACCGAAGAAACCTTTGAGAGGGCAAAAGTTCAGCTCTGGCAGAGAATGGAATTTATTTCCTTAGGGCTGAAAAGATGCGGACTGCAATGCTCTATTTTGAACAGCGCTGAATTGATCGAACTTTTTTGGAGTTCACACCATCCCGAAGAGGCAGAGATGGGTTATTATCCAGAAGTTCCTCCGGAAATTATTAAATAACTTTGATTATGAAGTTTTCCTTTTCAAGTAAAAAAGATCAAAAAATAGCAGAGCTAGAAAGAATTATAGAAGAAACCACAATTAGTTTAAAGGATTTTATTTCTCCTTCTTCTATTAACGTTGGCTACGACTTTGTTAAATTAGGAACAAGACTGGCTAAATCCTTTTTTATTTTTTCTTATCCTAGATATTTAAATACCGGCTGGTTTTCACCAGTTATCAATCTGGACACACCGATGGATATTTCCATTTTTATTCATCCGGTTGAAACCGAACCTCTTTTAAAACAATTAAGAAAAAGAGTAACCGAAGTTCAGGCAGAAATTTCCGAAAAAGAAGAAAAAGGAATAGTTAGGGATCCAGCTCTGGAAACCGCTTATCAAGACTTAGAAAGTTTAAGAGAAAGACTGATGACCGCTCAAGAAAGAATGGCTAAGCTCGGCATTTATCTTACTGTTTTTGCCGAAACCGAAGACGGGCTAAAAGACATCGAAACAACTCTTCGTTCTATCCTTGAGTCTAGATTAATTTACGTTAAGCCTGCTTTATACCAACAAAAAGAGGCTTTTATTACTTGCTCACCTTACGGATTGGATAAAATTGCAGTTCATACGCCAATGAACACCGGTCCGCTCTCCAGTACTTTTCCTTTCGTGTCTTTTGATTTAAGCTCTAACGAAGGAATTCTTTACGGAATAAACAGACATAATAATTCTTTGATTTTATTTGATCGGTTCTCGTTAGAAACCGCTAATGAAGTTATGTTCGGCAAAGCGGGAAGCGGAAAAAGTTATGCCATAAAACTTGAGGTTTTAAGGTCCTTAATGCAGGGAATTGACGTTATTGTTATTGATCCGGAAAATGAATATAATTTTTTAGCCGAGATTGTAGGCGGATCTTTCTTTAATATTTCTTTATCTTCGGAAAGTCGTATTAATCCTTTTGATTTGCCTGTTCCGGCCGAAGACGAAGACCCTAAAGACGTTTTAAGGTCTAATGTTATTAACCTGGTAGGTCTTTTAAGGATTATGTTAGGAGGTTTAACAGCTGAAGAAGATGCTATTATTGATCGGGCATTAACCGAAACTTACGCTGCTCGAGACATTACCCCTGAAAGCCACCCCGCCACTTGGCAAGAAAACATTCCCTTAATGGAAGATTTTGAATCGGTTTTGGAAGGAATGGAAGGGACGGATTCTTTGGTAAGAAGAGTAAGAAAGTTCACTAAGGGAACTTACGCTCAGTTTTTTAACCAAACTACCAATATTTCCATGGATAAATGCTTTGTTTCCTTCGGTATAAGAGACATGGAAGAAGAACTCAGGCCAATGGCTATGTACGTGATTATGCGTTATATTTGGAATAAAGTAAGATCGGAATTGAAAAAAAGAATTTTAGTTATTGACGAGGCTTGGTGGATAATGCAAACCGACGACGGAGCTTCTTTTCTTTACGGCTTAGCTAAAAGAGCGAGAAAGTATTGGTTAGGAATAACCACTATCACTCAGGACGTCAGCGATTTTATGAAATCGAGTTACGGCCAACCTATTATCACCAACTCTTCTCTTCAACTATTAATGAAACAATCGCCGGCCACTATTGATTTCGTTCAAAAAGTTTTCAATTTAACCGAACAAGAAAAATACCTGTTATTAGAGTCAGCAGTAGGTGAGGGATTGTTTTTTGCCGGCCCAAAGCACGCCGCAATAAAAATAATCGCCTCTTATAGCGAAGACCAATTTATTACTACTTCTCCCGAGGAAGTAATAAGAATTAAAAAAGCAAAAGAAAGACTGGCTGGCGAATAAAAAAACATTTCTTTGCAAAACAAAAATCGCGTCTTTGACGCGACGCCGAATTCTTTAGGATTCGGATTTTTCTTTAGGATTCGAATTTTTTGGTTTAAAATCTCAAGGATAAGGCTTGACGATAATCTTTCTTTCTGGCTCTTGGCCAATACTCTCAGTAACGATATTTTCTCGTTCAGCCAACTCAAGATGAATAATTCTTCTTTCATAGGCCGACATAATCGGCAATATAGCCTCTTTTTTACCTAAAGCCACTTCATTAGCCACTGATCGAGCCAATTGTTTAAGATATTCGATTTTTTTCTTTTTATAGCCATTAATATCCAGGTCGATATAAAAATCTTTTTCAAGTTTTTTTCTAATAATCAACTTTAACAATCTTTGAATTTCCACCAAGGTTTGTCCTTTTTCTCCGATTAAAAATTGAGGAACTTCTGTTTTTAAATCAATAGGTAAAGTTTTTTCGTAGAGGTTTCCAATTTTAACCTCCGTCTCGACGGTCATTTTAGAAAAAAATTCATTAATAATTTCTTTAATTTTTTCAATGTCTTGTTTGGTAATCATTTAAAATTTTTTAAGACTTAAAAGCTAAACGTTGTTGAATTATTGAAAAAACAATCGTAGTAATCCAATAAAGACCGATCGCCGAAGGAAAATTCCAAAGAATCAAGACGGTAAAAAAGGGAAAGAAATAAAGCATTTGCTTTTGCATCATTTGAGAGATATCATTCTTGCCCTTCGATAAACTTTTATTTTTAGGCATCATCATTTTTGACTGAAAAAATTGCAAAATTCCGGCGAAAATCGCCAAATATGGATACGCCTGAGTTAGGTCCATTATTCCCAAAAATATGGGGTTTATTTTTCCGGGATGAAAAAGAAAAGAATAAATAATATTGCCGTCTATTTCTCCAACGCTTAAGTTTTTTATCACTAAAAATAAAGCGATAAGCATCGGCAATTGGATAAGAAGAGGCAAACATCCGGAGAAAGGATTAATTTTATTGTTTTTATAAAGAGCCATTAATTCCCGAGCCTGCTCTTCTTTTTTAAACTTAGACTGTATCTCTTTTATTTTAGGTTGAATTTCTTGAAGAGCTTTTTGGGATTTTATTGACTTTAAAGTAGAGGGATAAAGCAAAAGACGAATAATACAAGTTAAAACAATAATAGCCACTCCGAAATCATGGCCTGGCAAGTATTGATAAAGCAAGATTAAAGCGTTAAAAATCGGTCTATATAAAATTGTTTGAAAAATAAGACTTAAAAAATCCATTTTAAGGCAGGTCTACTCCTCCCGGATTGAAAGGATGACATTTTAAAATTCTTTTTATTGATAAAATTATCCCCTTAAGGGTTCCGTTTTTCTTGATTACTGAATAGCAGTAAGACGAACAAGTGGGATAAAAGCGACAATGTTTGCCTAAAAAAGGGGAAATAAATTTTTGATAAAGTTTAATGATATAAAGCATATTTTTTAATCACTTAAAACTTCGGCTTCTCTTAGAAGGATGATGACAGTTTTTTTTATTTCCAAAAAATCCTTTTTTTCTATATCTTTTTTAACCACCAAAACAATATTTATACCGGGCTTAATTTTAAAAAATTCTTCCTTAATTATTTCCCTTAATCTTCTTTTTATTTTATTTCTTACAACCGCTTTTTTATTAACTTTTTTGGGTACTATAAATCCGACTTTAATTTTTTTGGAATTATTTTTTTTTATTTTTAAAAATAAAAAGTCTTTTTCAAAGCCTTTTCCTTTTCTAAAAATCTCTTTAAATTCTTTTTTATTTTTAAGTCTGTTATTTTTAGGCAACATTTAAAATATTTAGACGGTCAGTCTTTTTCTTTTTTTTCTTCTCCTTTCGTTAAGAACTCTTTTTCCTCCGAATTTCTTTTTTCGAACTAAAAATCCGTGAGTTCTTTTTCTTTTTTTTCTTTTGGGATGATAGGTGATACTCATAATTCAAATATTTAAATCTATTTTTAGGTTAACATTTTTAATTTTAGAAATCAATCAAACCTTCAACACTTTCTCCCCAGTTTTTTAACAATTTGATGATTTTTCGCTGATTTTTAAAAAACATTTGACATATTTTTAGATATGATATAATGGGTAAGAAATTAATTTTTTACTTATGACCAAGGAAGAGCTTTGGCAATCGGTTCTAGCTCAAGTTCAGTTTAAAATATCTAAGGCTAATTTCGCCACTTGGTTTAAAAACACAGAAATTCTTACAAAAAAAGAAGGGGTAATCACCATTTCGGTTCCTAACGCTTTCTCAAAAGAGTGGCTTGAGCAAAAATATAATAAATTTATTCTTAAAATTCTTCATGACCTCGATGAAGAAATTAAAGATGTAAAATATACTATAAATCAAATTATTTTAAAAACGGACAATCTTCAAAAAAACACTTTTCCCCCTTCTCAGGCTTTTTCTGACCAATTAGAATTTGAAGAGTTTAAAATTAGCAAGCTAACCAATCTTAACCCCCGTTATGCTTTTGAAAATTTTATCGTAGGCCCTTTTAACGAAATGGCCCACGCGGCTGCTTGGGCGATATCCGAAAATCCGGGAACGATTTATAATCCTTTTTTTCTTTATGGAGGCGTTGGTCTTGGTAAAACCCACCTTTTACAGGCGATTGGCAATAAAATCGCAAAAGACTTTTCTGAAAAAAAGATAAAATATATTCCGGCAGAGAGATTTATCGCCGGGATTGTGAATTCTATAAAAAACCAAGACATTGAAAGGTTTAAGTCGGAGCATCAAAAGATAGACGTCTTGATTATTGACGATATTCAGTTTTTGGCCGGCAAAGAAAAAACCCAAGAAGAGTTTTTTCATCTTTTTAATTCTCTTTACGAAAAAGACAAACAAATCATTCTTTCTTCTGACCGCTTACCAAAGGCTATCCCTTCTTTAGAGGAAAGATTAAGGTCTCGTTTTGAAGGAGGAATGATCGCCGACATAGGACTGCCCGACTATGAAACCCGATTAGCTATTTTAAAAAGCAAAACTAAGCAAAAAGGATTAGATTTTTCGGAGCAAACTTTAAACTTTATCGCTTCGAACGTTAAAGATAACATTCGAGAATTAGAAGGAGCTCTAAATCGGCTAGCCGCTTTCCAAAAATTAAACAAAAAAACTCCCGACCTAGAAACCGTCCAATCTCTTTTGAAAAAAATAATCCAAGCCCCTTTTAGGGTGATTACTTTTAATCATATAATTAAATCAGTGGCTGACTTTTACGACCTGAAAGAAAAAGATTTTTTAATATCTTCTCGAAAGAAAGAAATCGTAAAGCCCCGCCAAATCGTTATGTATCTTCTAAGGGAAGAACTAAAAAGCTCTTATCCGACAATAGGAAGAAAGTTAGGGGGTAAAGACCACACAACGGTAATTTATGGTTGCGAAAAAATAACAAAAGAGATAGAAAAAAACGAAAGACTGAACGAGGAAATTAAGTTAATAAGACAGAAGATCCGTAGTGGATAAAAGGTGGAAAATTTCAATCGTTTATTTTTATACACAACTTTAAAGAAATTACCTTCCGTTTTTAAACAGTTTTTCTACTTTTTATTAATAAAGACTTATACGTAAAAAAACAAAAATTCTTTCCCTATAACAACAATAATTTTAATTTATATTTAAAACTATATTAATTATGAAACTTTCAATTTTAAAAGAAAACTTTTTAAACGGACTTAATATAACAAATCGAGCCACCTCTAAATCGATTACTTTACCTATTTTAAATAATATTTTAATTTCTACCGAAAAAAACTTTTTAAAACTATCAGCTACCGACTTAGAGTTAGGTATTAAATATTGGACATTAGCTAAAATTGAAAAAGAAGGAAGTGTTGTTATACCGTCTAAATTTCTTATTAGTTTAATAAATTTTATCCCTGATCAAAAAATAAACTTAGAGGTAAAAAATAATATTTTATACATTGAAGGGAAAAATTATAAAGGTCAAATAAAAGGCCTGAGCGGAGAAGAGTTTCCTATTATTCCAGAAATAAAAAGCGAAAATTTTTTAGAAATAAACAGTAAAGTATTAAGCGAAGGGCTTTCTCAGGTGGTAGATACGGCTTCTTCTTCTCAGACCAGACCGGAAATAGAAGGAATTTATTTTTCTCTAAATAAAGACTTGGTGGAAATAGTCGCGACCGATAGTTTTCGTTTAGCGGAGCGAAAAATAAACCTAACGAAAAACCTTTTTGATCAACCGTTTTCTTTAATAGTTTTACAAAAAACAATAAGAGAAATAATTAATATTTTTGGTGAAAAAACCGAAAAGCTAAAAATTTATTTTTCTCCAAACCAAGCAATGTTTGAGTCGAAAATGACAGAAACTAATCATCCTCAAGTCCAGATTACCTCTCGGCTTATCGAAGGAGAATACCCTAATTATAAAGAAATTATTCCTAAAGAGTTTAAAACCCAACTTATCTTACAAAAACAAGATTTTTTAAACCAGATTAAAACGGCCAGTTTGTTCAGTGGTAAGATTAATGAAGTAAAATTAAAAACAGATCCCGAGCAAGGAATCGTTGAAATTTTTTCTCAAAACCCCGACTTAGGACAAAGTAAGTCGCAAATTAAAAGTAAGATAAAAGGAGAAAAAATAGAAACCTCTTTTAATTACAGATTTTTAATTGGAGGGCTTTCTAGCGTAAACAGTAAAGAGATAATTTTCGAACTTAACGGAGAAGAGGGCCCCGGCGTTTTAAAACCGGCCGACGAAAAAGATTTTATTTACGTGATTATGCCTATAAAAAGCGCATAATTAATAATAAATTTTTTAAAAATTAGAGTTCGATAGGAGCCAATACCTTATTCCTTCTTCCCAGTTTTTATATTGAAAATCTTTTTCCGGACTTAAAGGAGGGGGCCCTTGTGGGTCATTTTTATTAATATAATATAATATTGAGTGAATACTCTCTTTGTCGATTTCTCCTTTTAAAATAGGTTTCTCGGGATTAATAGGAATCGGCTCAATAAAGTCTTTTTTAGGGCGCATAGACAAGGCTTTTTCCATGAATTTATGAAAAATAGGGGCAGCTAAAACTACTCCCGGCTCTCTAGCCATGGGCGCGTTATTGTTATTTCCAGCCCAAACGCCGACTGCTATTGACGGCGTATACCCTATTGTCCAGCCGTCTTTATACTCTTGAGTGGTTCCTGTTTTTACCGCTACTTGCCAATTATCAAAATATAAAAGAGACCTTGGTCCAAAAACCGGCGTTCTGGCTTCGTTGTCAGATAAAATACTATTTATCATTCTGCAGGGCTGTATTTCTAAAACCCTTCTTGGGGCTTTTTTACTTTCTTCGATAATCTTCCCTTCAGTATTTTCGATTTTTAAAACGCTTACTGGTTGAATTTTTAATCCTTCGGTAGCGAAAACTCCGTAAGCAGAAACCATTTCTAAAAGCTTTACTTCGCCTCCTCCTAAAACTAAAGAGAGTCCGTAACGAGAAGGGTCGTAAGAGAGGGTAGTTATTCCCATATTTTGAGCTAAATTCATAGTGCTTTCAATGCCGGCTAAATAAAGAGTCTTAACTGAAGTTACGTTTATTGATTGAGACAAAGAGCTTCTTAAAGAAAGCGGGCCTCTGAATCTTCCGTCGTAATTTCCGGGATGATAACAGTCTAAACCGTACTGGTCTTTCAATTGATAAGAGTTACTGTCACAGTTTGGATTAAATTCGGTTTTAACGTCCCACAGAATAGTTTCCGGAGTAAAGCCGTTGCTAAAAGCTTCAACATAAGCAAAAGGCTTAAAGGCCGAGCCTGGCTGCCTGCCCGGGCTGTCTTTTGTGCCTATAGCTATATTAAACTTAGGATCGAAAAGACAGTTTTTTCCTGAAATGCAATTTTCAGGATAAGGATCTCCAAACCAGTCAGCCGAACCGACTAAGCTTAAAATTTCTCCGTTATTAGGGTCAATAGCTACCAAAGCAGCGTTGTGGGCATTGTATTTTTTATTATTTTTTACTCCTTCATCTACTAATTTTTCTGCTGTTTTTTGTAGTTCCCAGTCTAGGGTCGTGTAAACCTTAAATCCTTCTTGGTCAAGAGATTCTTCTCCGTATTTTTCCGCTAAATAATTTTTAACATATAGAACAAAATGAGGGGCCTTTATTGAGGACTCTGATTGGTCGGCAAAAGATAGCTCTTCTTTTTGCGCTTCTTCTTTTTGCTCGTTAGTTATAAAGCCGGCGTTTGTCATTTGTTCTAAGATAAAATCTTTTCTTTTTAGCAAAGACTCTTTATTCTTACCGTAGGGAGAAAGAGAGGTTGGAGACTGGATAACAGCAGCAAGTATGGCCGCTTCAGCCAAAGAGATATCTTTAGCCTTTTTTTTAAAAAAAGTTTGGCTAGCCGCTTCTACTCCGTAAGCGTTAGAGCCAAAAGGGATTTGATTTAAATACCATTCTAAAATTTGGTCTTTTGAGTATTTTCTTTCTAATTCTAAGCTTAAGACGATTTCTCGAATTTTCCTTTCCGCTGTCTTTTCTCTAGTTAAAAAAGAAGAACGGATTAATTGCTGGGTTATGGTTGAGGCTCCTTGAGCCGGTTTTTTTAGCTTTAAGTTAACCAAGACAGAGCGAAGGATCCCTTTAAAATCTATTCCGTAATGTTGATAAAAATTACCATCCTCGGCGGCAATCACTGCTTTTTTTAAATGTTCGGGCATTTGACTGAAAGAGATGATTTCTCTTTTTTCTTCCCCGTGAACAGTATAAAGAAGAATTTCGCCGGTACGGTCATAAATTTTAGTTGACTGAAATACATTTCTCTCTAAAAAATTTTCCGGTCGCGGTAATTCTTTAGCGTAGTATAAAAAAACAAACAAAACTAAAAAGATAAAAATCGAAAACAGAACCGTTGAAGTTTTAAAGAAAAAGGCAATCTTTTTTGCTTTTTTATTTTTTTTATAAATCTTTAAGTTTTTTCTTCTTTTGGCCATAAAAAAAACAAAGGCGTTATCCGAACATTATTTTACTAAAATTAATTTAAATTGGCAATTTTTTTAAGTTTTTAGTATGATATATTAAAAGAATATGAAAGTAGTTATTAGCAAGGAAAAAATCGATAATTTTATAGAAAGAACGGAAAAAATTTACCCTTCTGAGAAAAAATTAAGGAGTCTTTTGGTGTCAGGTAAACAATTAACAGTATATCATGGCATAGACCCTACTGCCTCTTTTTTGCATTTAGGACACGCCGTAAGTCTTTTTGCCCTAAAGAGGCTTCAAGTCTTGGGCCATAAAATTATTTTATTAATAGGTGATTTTACTGCTCAAATTGGAGACCCGACAGGGAAAGACAAGTCAAGAATATCTTTAAAAGAGTCGGAGATATTAAAAAACTACAAAAACTACCAAGAGCAAGCTGGGAAAATTATAGATTTTCAAGGCAAAAACCCTGCTCTTCTAAAGCTTAACAGCGAATGGTGGAAAGAGATTAATTCCAAAGATTTTTTTAAACTGCTTTCCAGGTTTACCGTTCAAAGGATGTTAGAAAGAGATATGTTTCAAAAAAGACAAAAAGAAGGGTTGCCTATTTGGATGCACGAATTTATTTACCCCTTACTTCAAGGATACGACTCTGTGGCGATGGATATTGACATTGAAATAGGAGGAACAGATCAGACCTTTAATATGTTAATAGGCAGGGACCTTTTAAAGGCTTATAAAAACAAAGAAAAAATCGTTATAGCGATGCCTCTTTTATCCGCCGAAAAAAGTGGTAAAAAAATGTCGAAAAGCGAAGGTAACGTTATTGCCTTAAACGACTCTTCGGAAAATATGTACGGGAAGGTAATGGCTTTATCGGACGAGATCCTTGTCCCTTGTTTTAAGTATTGTACAGACGTTTCGAGCGAAGAAATAAAAAAAATAGAAAAAAATCTAAAAGAAAAAAAAATAAACCCTCGAGACGTTAAAGCGAGACTGGCCCGAGAGATGGTAAAAATTTACCACAACGAAACAGATTCTTTAAAAGCCGAAAAAGAATTTAAGAGAGTTTTTAGGGAAAAAAAACTCCCTTCAAATATTTTAAAAATTTGCATTAAAGAGAAAGAGGTTGGCATTCTTGATTTATTGGTTAAAACAAAAATAGCTTTTTCGAAGTCAGAAGCAAAAAGATTAGTCGTCCAAAGAGGAATAAAAATCGATGGTCAAATTCAAGAAAACTGGAAAAAGGCGGTAAAAATAAAAAAAGGAATGATAGTTCAAGCGGGGAAAAGAAGGGTTGTTCGATTAGGATAGAAAATTAAGCAAAAACCCCGTTTCTCGGGGTTTTTTTATTTGTTTCTTAAAACTCGCTTTCTTCTTCGGTTTCTTCTTCTCCTTCCTCTTCGGTTATATCTCCCTCTCCTTCTTCATTCTCGTTAAGATAAAACTTCAATCCCTTATTTTTAATCATATTTGTTTCTTTTATTGTTTAAAACTTCTCGACCTTTTAATAAAACTTTAATTATTCTTTTTTAAAATTGAACATTTTAAAGCTCCGCAAATAGCTATTCCTAGAGCGTCAGCTGCGTCGTCGGGCCTGGGCAGATCTTTTAATTTTAACAAGGTTTTTAATTTTTTTTGAACGTCAGACTTAGGAGCCCAACCGTTTTTAGTGATTATCGATTTAACTTGAAGGGGAGTGAACCCTTCAACCGGAATTTTATTTTTTGCCGCCGTAAGTAAAATTACTCCGCAAGCTTGAGAAACAGGAATGGCGGTTTTTAAGTTTTTAAAAAAATAAAGATTTTCTACGGCCATTATCTTCGGTCGATAAATTTTTATTAATTTAGACAATTCATTATTAATTTTTTTTAAACGTTCGGGAGTTGGCGAAGAAGGGCTGGTTTTAATCAATCCATAGCCAAGGCATTTTATATCTTTTTTTGTTTTAAAATTTATCAATCCATAACCGGTAGTGGCGGTTCCCGGATCAATGCCTAAAATAATCATAATACATTATTTTAAATTTGAATATATTTCTTGAACGGCGTCATTTCCGTCTAAATCTTCGAAAAGTTTTTCGCAAGCATTTTTTGTTTTTTCTTCAGCTTCAATTTCTTCTTTAGCGATCCATCCTAAAGAAGCGTCTTCTATTTGAATTCCTTTTTCTTCCAAAGATTTTTTAACTTTTTCTAAATCTTCCGGTTTAGTGTAAATATCTAAAGCATTTTCTTGCCAATAAATGTCTTCTGCCCCCGCCTCAATAATTTTTAATTCTAAACCTTCTCTTTCCGTGGAGTTTTCTTTTTTTAATTGATGATTTATCGTTATAACGCCTTTTCTCTCAAAAAGCCACTTTACTGACCCTTCGTTAGCTATTTTTCCGTTATTTTGAGCTAGGATTTGTTTAATTTCGGAAAAGGTTCTGTTTTTATTATCAGTAATCCCTTCAATTATAAGAGCTGTTCCCCCCGGCCCAAAAGCCTCAAAAACAACTGTTTCTAATTTTGCGTCTTCTATTTCTCCTAAACCTCTTTTTATTGCCCGTTCAATATTTTCTTTGGGCATATTGAATTTTTTGGCCTTATCAATAACTAATCGTAAAGACGGGTTTGTTTCGGGGTCGGAGCCCTTTTCTTTAGCCGAAATCGAAATCTCCCGGGAGAGTTTTGAAAAAATTTGTCCTCGCTTTTGATCAGCTAAGCCTTTTTGATGTTTTATTGAATGCCAATGGCTATGTCCGCTCATATCTCTTATTCTATTTATTTTTTCTTTTAAATCAACCCTTAAAGGCGCGATCGAAGCCTTGCTAAAGATTTTTTAATTAATAAAAAAAATATTGCCGAGAAAAAAGCAATGAATAAAGATATTAAAAAAACGACAAAAGATTTTTTATCTTTCGGCATTTTTTCTATAATTGCTCCGGTTTTTTCACTCGGCGTTTCTGCGATTAATTCTATTTTTTCTACTTTTTCGTCTGTCCAGCTTATTGAAGGTTTTTCCGGATGGGCAGTATCGGCGCTGTTAATCTCGCCCGGCGTTAAATTGTCGCTCCAAGCCCAACTTAAGTCAATTTTATTAAAAGATTGTCCTAGAGCTGCTTTTTGATAAGAAACCTGATCTATTATTTCTTTATTAGGATTAAACATGATCAATCCGTCTTCGTCGTTATTTAAAACTATTTTAGTAACGGGTCGATTAAAAATTAAAAAACCTTTAGCTTTAATAACGGTTTCTTTAGGGAAAATATAAGACGTAGTTTTTCCTAAGACGTCTTTTATTTCCCAATTAAAAAGATTTACTTCAAAATCGTTTTGATTAAAAATTTCAATCCATTCGTTTTGCTCGTCAGGACCTTCCGGCGACGGTAAGAATTCGTTTATAATGACGCCAGAGGGAAAATCTTTTAATTTTTCCGTTTTTGTTATTATTTCGACAGAGGTTTCTTTCAAAGTCTCGGTTTCGGGCGATAATTCTCCTTGGCTGTTAATTGTTTTAGGCGTACCTCCAATACTTTTACTCGTTTGCCAGTTTTCAGAATTATTGCCAAAATCTTTAGGTTTTTTTCTTTCCATTGTTTGCTTAGAAGAATTATCGCCCGAAAACCAACCATTAGAACAATCAATAAAATCTATTAAAATTCCTGAATCGTCTAAAAGCTTTAAAACTTCTCCGTTATTTTCCAGGGTTCCGGTATAGATTTTATCAGCCGAAACGTTCAGCAAGGTATCATCATCCGTTCTTTCTAGAAGATAAAATCCGGAAGCAATAATTTCTCCGGTTAAAACAATCTGAGGAGTCCCGTCTTCACTTTTTAATATCCAGCCTTCCGGGCTTACATTTTCGTTTTTATTATTGTATAATTCAATCCACTCGTCATTGTAGGAAGATTTCGTACCCATCCAAGAAATTTCGTTGATAATTACATCTAAAGGATTAATAGCTGAAATAAAATCAAAAGGAAAAAAGAGCAAAGAAATAACCGTTATTTTAAGAAAAAAAGACTTCAAGGGCTTAAAAAGGGAAGGCCTTGACAAATTTTTAAAAAATCTTATAATTATAATAGAAAGTGGCCCCCAGGCTGGGGGCAGGGACTTTTCTTGACGGGTAGCCTGGAGCTTCTCGAGACTATTCCTCAGAAAAATCCTGTCTTTAGGCCGTGAGCCGTAAGTATCCCCCAGCCTCGGGGCCGTTTTTTTTTAGTTTTTAAATTTTTATTTTTAAAAATCTTTTTAAGGCGTGGTAACTCTTTCTATTTCCTCTATGGTCGTTAATCCTTCTAAAACTTTCATCAGGCCGTCTTGATACATACTAATCATGCCTTTTTCCATTGCTTTTTCTTTGAGCGCCGAAACAGACGGCGAAGCAAGAATGAATTTTTCCATTTCAGCATCTGATAAAAAAGCTTCAAAAATTGCCACCCGACCCTTATAACCGGTTGAGTTACATTCTGAGCAACCTTTTATTTGGGGAATTTTTGTTTTTTCATCTACTTTAGGCACTTTAATCGAAGGAGGAAATTTTTTTAGCCATTTTTTAAATTTTTCTAACTCTTCCTTAGAAACCGTTTTAACTTGCCCGCAATTTTTACAAATTTTTCTTACTAATCTTTGAGCAATAGCCATATTTAAGGCCGGAGCGATATTGACCGGCTTGGCGCCTAAGGAAATTAATCTAGTTACGGTTCCGGCGGCGTCATTGGTGTGAAGAGTAGAGAAAACCAAATGTCCGGTTAAGGCCGCTTGGAATGCGATTTCGGCAGTTTCTAGGTCTCTAATTTCTCCCACCAGAATAACATCTGGGTCCTGCCTGACTATTGATCTTAGCCCAGAGGCAAAGTCATAGCCTTTTTTAGGCGCAACCTGAGTTTGAGAAATGCCTTTTAAATGATATTCTATCGGATCTTCAATAGTGACGATTTTAATTTCCGGACTTTGAATCTTTTTCAAAAAAGCGTATAAAGTGGTTGTTTTTCCGGAACCGGTTGGTCCGGTAACAATAATCATTCCGTTAGGTTTTTCTATTTGAGCGTTAAAAGTTTTTGCCAAATCTTCTCGCAATCCCAACTGTTCAACGTCGATTAAGTCTTTAGGGTTTAACAATCTTAAGACGATTGTCTCGCCGTATTCAGAAGGTAAAGTCGAAACCCTGACTTCAATTGCCATCTCTTGAATTAAAATAGAAAAACGGCCGTCTTGAGGCCGATCAGAGATGTTTAATTTTATTCCGGAAAGAAGTTTTATACGACTAAGAATTTTTTGATAAAGATTAGAAGGCATTATTAGAATGTCATGCAATACTCCGTCAACTCTAAGTCTTAACTTAACTTCTTCTTTTTGGGGCTCAAAATGAACGTCAGAGCTGTTTAAATTAATCGCTCCGCCAAAAACAAGCTCTATAATATCGCTAGTTTTGCCGGTTAAGGATTTCTCAATCTCTTCTTTAAGATTTGAAATGTTTTTTATTTTTTTTTGAATTTTTGAAAGAGATTGGGAAGAAATTTCTATTTGTTTTGTAATCTCTTGCTGTTTGGGGGTTTCTTGTTGTTTGGTAATTTCTTGATTCATTGTAAAATAAATAAATCAAATAAGGTTATTTCAAATTATATTATTTCGCAAATAAAGTCAATGTTAAGCAAGAACCCTTTTCAAACAAAAAAAATCGGACGAGATTTTTCTAAGAACATTTTAAGAAATTTTAAAAACAAAACTTTAATTATCGGTTTAAAAGGAGATTTAGGGGGAGGCAAGACGACTTTTTTACAGGGGTTTGCCCAAGGTTTAAAAATAAAGAAAAAAATTCTTAGTCCGACTTTCGTAATTATCAGAAAATTTACCATTCCTAAAAATAAAAAAAATCAATCTTATTTTAATCATTTTTATCATGTCGATTGCTATCGGATAAAAAAACCTAGGGAAATATTAAGCATCGGTTTTGATAAAATTATTTCCGACCCTAAAAACATTGTAGCGATAGAATGGGTTGATCGGATTAAAACAATTTTACCTAAAGATATATTTTTTTTAAAGTTTAAATTCGTTAATAAAAAAAACAGAGAAATTACAATAAAATTTCCTAAAAAATAATTTTAACATGGAAGAGAACAAAAAGCTTATAATCATCGACAGCAATTCTTTAATTCATCGGGCTTATCACGCCTTGCCTCATTTAACTACTAAAAGTGGTCAAGAAGTCGGGGCTATTTATGGTTTTCTTTTAATGTTTTTTAAAATTATTAAAGCGTTTAAACCCGATTTTTTAGTAGCTACTTTTGATTTGCCTGTTCCTACTTTCCGGCATGAAAAGTTCGAATTTTACAAAGCCAAAAGACCGAAAATAGACGTAGAATTAGCTTCTCAGATTCCAAAAATAAAAGAAATTTTAAAATTATTTAATGTGCCGATATTTGAAAAAGAAGGATTTGAAGCCGACGACCTGATAGGAACTATTTCAAAGAGCGCTTTAAAGGAAGAAAATTTTTTCCCTCTTGAAATTATAATTTTAAGTAATGACTTTGATACTCTCCAACTTGTCGACGACCGGACAAAGGTTTACTCTTTTAAAAAAGGAGCGAAAGAAGAGATTTTTTATGATCAAAAATCAATCAAAGAAAAATATCAAGGATTAAGCCCTTCTCAGCTTATTGATTTTAAAGCTTTAAAAGGCGATCCTTCGGACAATATTGCCGGAGTCAAAGGAATCGGCGAAAAAAGCGCCTTGTTTTTAATTAAAGAATTTAATGATTTAGAAAATCTTTATCGGGCCGTAGAAGAAAACAACGGAAAAACCCTGCGTTTAAAAGAGCGGACAAAAGAAATCCTGATGAGGTCAAAAAAAGACGCTTTTTTCAGTAAGGAATTAATTAAAATTAAACGTGATGTTCCGATAGAATTTAGGTTGGCCGCTTGTCAATTTGGAAATTATAATAAAGAAAAAATAATAGATAACTTTAAGGGTTTCGAATTTAACAGTTTAATTAAAAAAATTTCAGAAATTGAATAGAATCTGCTAAAATAAAAAAGATAAGAGATTGAAGATTAAAATCAATGAAACAAGAAACCAAAAAAAAGAATATTACTCAAGAGTTAAAAGAAATGACTGAAATTCAAGAAAAAGACACTTATTTTGCTTTGTTAAATATATTAGAAGATATTGAGGAGGCTCGAATTCGAGCGGTTGAAGAGAAAAATAAAACATTGGCCGTTATAACGAACTTTACCGATGGACTTTTGGTTTTTAATAAAGAAAACAAGCTATATCTAATCAATCCTGTCGCGGAAAGATTTCTTTCGGTTAACGCCGAAGAAATAGTTAATAAAAGGCCTTATTATTTGGAAAAATTTCCCTGGTTTGAGCCGGTTAAGGTTTTTTTAAAAGACCCAGCTAAGAAAATCTTTAGAAAAGAAATTCAAATAAATAAAGAATTAACCTTAGAACTGTCTACCGTATCAATAACCAGAGAACAAGAATCATTAGGAAGTTTAATTATTCTTCACGACATAACTAGGGAAAAATTAATAGAGCAAATGAAGACAGAATTTGTCTCTTTAGCCGCTCATCAATTAAGAACTCCTCTTTCGGCAATAAAATGGACTTTAAAAATGATTCTGGACGGAGATTTGGGAGAGATGACGAAAGAGCAAAAAGATTTTTTAGAAAAAAGTTACGTTTCTAATGAAAGGATGATTAATCTTATTAACGACCTCCTTAATGTTACCAGAATAGAGGAAGGAAGATATCTTTATAGTCCCGAGCCCGTGCAGTTAGAGGACTTAACAGAGGAAACAATTAAAAATTATAAAGAAGAGATTGAGAGGAAAAATATTAAATTTCATTTTGAAAAACCAAAAAATAAAATACCAGCGTTAAAATTAGATGCGGAAAAAATAAAATTAACCATTTCTAACCTTTTAGATAACGCCGTTAAGTATACTCTTCCTGGCGGGAAAATAGACGTTTCTTTGAAAAGTGATAAAGAAAAAGCAACCTTTCTGATAAAAGATTCAGGCATTGGCATTCCCGAAGATCAGCAAAAAAGATTGTTTAATAAGTTTTTTAGAGGAGCGAACGCTTTAAGGATAGAAACCGACGGTTCCGGATTGGGACTTTTTATCGCTAAAAATATTATTGAAGCTCATAAGGGGAAGATAGGCTTTGAGTCCGAAGAAGACAAAGGCTCAACTTTTTATTTTGATCTACCCTTTAAAGCCGAAAAATATTAAAATAATAAAATAGCTAAATAATTAAAGTGTGGAAAAGAGTGTTGCTAATCTTTCTGAAAGAGATTAAAATGCATAATAGGAGGCTTTATATCTTATGCTTAAAGCTCGGTCTAAAAAAATATTACTGATAGAGGACGAAGAATTAATCCTTAATCTTCTTCAAAGAAAATTAGAAAAAGAAGGCTATAAGGTATCGATAGCTAGAGACGGGAAAGAAGGCTTGGAAAAGATGATTAAAAACCCGCCCGATATTATTTTGCTTGACATTGTTATGCCTAGAATGGATGGATTCGAGGTTATGGAAGAAGTCAGAAAAGACAAGAATTTAAAAATGATTCCAATTATTATTATTTCTAATTCTGGTCAGCCGGTAGAACTAGATCGAGCCAAAAAGCTGGGGGCGCGAGACTGGCTTATAAAAACCGAATTTGACCCTAAAGAAGTTATTACTAAAATTAAACAACAAATTGGTTAATTTATGTCAGACACCAAAAAAACAATTTTAATCATTGAAGACGATAAATTTTTAAGAGAATTAATTTCTCAAAAGTTGAAAAAAGAAGGGTTTTGCATTTCCGAAGCCGTTGACGGAGAAAAAGGCGTAAAAAAGGCCAAAACCGAGAAGCCAGACTTAATTTTATTAGACCTTATTTTGCCGGGGATAGACGGCTTCGAAGTCCTTTCCGAGATAAAAAAAGACCATATAGCGGCTGAAATTCCGGTAATTATTTTATCGAATCTTGGACAAAAAGATGATATAGAAAGAGGGTTGAGGCTAGGGGCGGTAGATTATTTAATTAAGGCTCATTTTACGCCGGGAGAAATTATAAAAAAAATAAAAACAATTTTAGGCTGATAAATTAAAATGCCGGAATTACCAGAGGTAGAAACAACAGTAAGAGATTTAAGAAAAAAGGTCCAAGGAAGGACCTTTATTGATACCTGGACTGATTTTAAAAAAATGATAAAAAAACCAAAAAATTTCCAAAATTTTAAAAAAGAAATCGTTGGTAAAAAAATTAAAAACATTCAAAGAAGAGCTAAGTTTATTCTTTTCGATCTTTCAGAGGGGAAAACTTTATTAATTCATCAAAAGCTTACCGGACATCTTTTATTGGGTAAATGGCAAAAGAAGAAAAACAAATGGGAGAGCGTTGAAAAGAATTGCCTTGTCGAGAAAATAAATAGTTACATTCATTTATTATTTTATCTAGACAACGGACAAATGTTGGCTTTGTCAGACTTAAGAAAATTTGCCAGAATAGAATTATGGAAAACCGAAGAACTTTTTTCCTCAAACGAATTTAAAAGTTTAGGACCGGAACCTTTAAATAAAAATTTTAGTTTTTTAATCTTCAAAGAACGTCTTTCGATAAAAAAAGGAAAGATTAAACAAGTTTTAATGAACCCTAAAGTTATTGCCGGCATAGGCAATATTTATTCCGACGAAATATTGTTCCGGTCAAAGGTTAATCCTTTTAGGCCGGTTTCTAGCTTAAAAGAAGGAGAGCTTAAAATGATTTATGCCAATATTATAAAGGTCTTAAAAAAAGGCGTTGAATTAAAAGGCGAAAGCTTTAGCGATTGGCGAACGCTTGAAGGTAAAAAAGGTTTTTTTGATAATTATCGTAAGGTTTACCAGAAAGAGGGAGAAAAGTGCTCGCGCTGTAAAAATATAATTTTAAGAAAAAAAATAGGAGGCAGATCGGCTCATTTTTGCCCTCAATGTCAAAAATTATAAAATCTTTCCAGATTTAAACATGATTACTCTTATTTACGGCCAAGACACCTATAGATCTTCTCAGAAAATTAAATCAATTATCGAAGATTTTAAAAAGAGGTATCCTAAAGAGATGGATTTAGAATGTTACGATGCTAGAAAAATAAGTTTTAGAGAATTTCAAAATCGGCTTCAGTCAATATCTATTTTTAGCAAAAGGAAAATATTGATTTTAACCAATGTTTTTTCAGCCCCTTCGTTTAAGCAGGAAATATTTGATTTTTTTAAAAAGAAAAAAAACTTGAAAGAAGAAATTTTATTATACGAAGAAAATCTAAGCGAAAAAGATAAATTTCTTCATTTTTTAAAAAATGATTTTCAGGTAAAAGAGTTCAAATTTTTAGAAGGACAAAAATTAAAAGAATGGATTATAGAAGAATTCGAAAAGTATCAATTAAAAACTTCGCCTGAAATTCCTGCGGCTCTCACGAGATTTATCGGCGCTGATCTCTGGTGTTTATCGAACGAGATAAAAAAATTAGCCACTTTTAAATTCAAAAAAAGAAAAAAAGAAAAAATTGATTTAGAAGATCTTGCTTTTTTGACTAAGTCAAAAATAGAAACCGATATTTTCGCCACTATAGATGCTTTTTCTGCTAAAAATAAAAAGGGCGCTTTGGGGTTAGTTCATAATCATCTAGAAAAAGGAGATTCGCCTCTTTACGTCTTGTCGATGATTAAATTTCAAATCAGTAATTTATTAATAGTCAAAGATTTAATCGAGAAACGAATGCCCTACTCTTATATTTTGGCAAAATCTAATTTACATCCGTTTGTAGTTAAAAAAAATTGGAAATTGGCTCAAAAATTTACTTTAGGACAGTTAAAACAAATTTACCAAAAAATATTTAAACTGGAATTAAAAATAAAAACAGGAAAGATTGATCCTGTTTTAGCTCTGGATATTTTAATAGTAGAGATCTAACTTAAGCGGGTTTATTTTTATTAACGAAAATAGTTATTCTTGATTTTTTTCTAGCTGCCGTGTTTTTTTTAATAACGCCGGTTTTAGCCGCTTTATCAAAGGCTTTATAAACCTGAGGAAGAATTTTTTTAGCTTCTTCTATTTTTTTCTGAGAAACCAAAGTTTTAACTTTTTTTACAAGATCTTTAAAGTTTTTCTTTTTTTGAATATTTCTTTTTTTTCTTCTGATATTTTGCCTTAAAGCTTTTTTAGCTGATTTAGTTATGGGCATATTGATTGTATAATAACGTTCTTTCTGTCTTAAAGGACGGGCATTTTTACGGAGAGCGTCATATTGCCGTCCTTTTCTTTATTAGTTAAAGTATAGAGTTTTAACGGGCGATGCTATAAAATAAAGATAACATAAGACTTAAAAATATTCAAGCCTTTATGATCAAAAATCTAGTAAAAAAATTTACCCCCTCTTTTTTAATCGATTGGTATCATTTTTGTTTGGCTTTTCTTGGAGCCGTTATTTACGAATTTCCCTCTAATAAATTAAAAATTATCGGCGTTACTGGCACCAACGGTAAATCAACCGTTGTCAGCTTAACGGCTAAAATTTTGGAAGAAGCTGGTTTTAAGGTAGCTTTTATTTCTTCAATTAAGTTCAAGATAGGAGAGAAAGAATGGTTTAATAATTTAAAAATGACAATGCCTGGTCGCTTAAAAATCCAAAGATTTTTAAAACAGGCAATTAATCAGGGTTGTCAGTACGTGGTTCTTGAAGTAACTTCCGAAGGGATCAAACAACATCGTCATAAGTTCATAAATTTTGACGCAGCGGTTTTTACCAACTTAACTCCGGAACATATTGAATCTCATGGTTCTTTTGAAAAATATAAAAAAACAAAAGGCAGGCTGTTCCAATCTTTAAAAAACAGCAAAAAAAATCAAAAATTTTCAATTATTAATTTAGATGACGAAAATTCTGAATATTTTTTGAGTTTTTACGCTGATCAAAAAATCGGCTATACGTTAGGAAAGAGTAAGACGCATAACCTAAAAAAGATTCCAAGTTTAATCGAAGCTAATAATATAGAAACCTTACCAGAAGGAATAAGATTTTCAGTCAGGGGTGTTTCTTTCGACCTCAAGCTTTTAGGCCGTTTTAACGTTTATAATTCCTTAGCTGCGATTTCTTTTGCCTTATCTCAAGGAATTGATCTGGAGATTTGCAAAAGAGCTTTAGAAAAGTTTCAGGAAATTCCAGGCAGAATGGAAGAGGTAGTTAAGATTCCCTTTAAGGTTTTTGTTGATTATGCCCATACGCCTGACGCTCTCCAAAAAGCATATCAAACGGTTTTAGACCTTAAGTCTCGATTTTCGGACTCTAAAATTATTTGTGTTTTAGGCTCTTGCGGCGGAGGCAGGGATAAATGGAAAAGACCGGAGCTGGGCAAAACCGCCGAACAATTTTGCGACCAAATTATTCTTACTAACGAAGACCCTTACGAAGAAAACCCAGATTTGATTATTAACCAAATTGAGTCCGGCATTAAAAACAAAAACAAAATTTTAAAGATTTCAGACCGCAAAGAAGCGATTAAAAAAGCTTTAACCTTAGTTAAGCCAAAAGATACGATAATTATTACTGGTAAGGGTTGCGAGCCATGGATGTGCGTTGCCGGAGGAAAGAAAATTCCTTGGGACGATAGAAAAATAGTTCAAGAAGGGCTTAAAGAATTAAGTTTATGATTTTAAAAAAAGATTTTAAAAAAATAAACGATTATTTATGGGAAATACCGCAAAATTTCAGAGAGTCCGCTATTTGGCCGATGAGAGTGCCGGCTAGAGTTTACGCTTCCGAAAAAATATTAAACGAGATCCTTAAAGACAAATCGGTTTCGCAGCTGATAAATGGCGCAACCCTGCCCGGTATAGTCAAATACAGTATCGCCATGCCTGATATGCATGAGGGATATAGCGTTCCTATCGGATTCGTAGGAGCAATAAAGATTTCAAATGGCGTTATATCGCCCGGTGCTTGCGGGTTTGACATTAACTGCGGTATGAGGCTGTTAAAGTCAGAACGGGAAGAAAAAGAAATAAAGTTTTACTTGGAAAAATTAGCTGATGAAATCGAAAAAAGAATACCTTCCGGTTTGGGTCGAGGGAGAAAAACAGATCTAAGCCTTCAGCAAATCGATAAAATTTTAGATGAAGGGACGTCTTTTTTATTAAAACAAGGTTACGGAGAAAAAGAAGATGTTGAGAATTGCGAATCTAGCGGAAAGTTAGATTGGGCCGACTCGTCAGAGGTTTCTTCTTTTGCTAAAAATAGAGGTCGAAATCAAGTGGGAACGCTCGGTTCAGGCAATCATTTTTTAGAAATTCAAAAAGTAGAAGAAATTTTCAACCAAAAAACGGCTAAAAGTTTTGGTTTGTTTAAAAATCAGATTGTCATAATGATTCATACCGGTTCCAGAGGTTTAGGCCATCAAGTTTGCAGCGATTATTTAAAGGTTATGATTCCGGCTACGGAAAAATACGGCATTAAAGTTCCCGATAAAGAATTCGCCTGCGTTCCTTTTAATTCTTCGGAAGGCCAGAAATATTTCAGAGCTATGGCAGCGGCGGCTAATTATGCTTGGTCCAATCGTTATATGATCGCTCATTGTAGTCGGCAGGTTTGGAAAAAAATTTTAGGAAAAAATGAGAAATTAGAATTATTATACGACGTTGCTCATAATATCATTAAAAAAGAAAAATACGTAATTAACGGAAAAGAAGTTGAAGTTATTGTCCATCGAAAAGGAGCCACTCGGGCTTTTCCGCCCGGCCACAAAGAAATCCCGGATAAATACAAAGAAACTGGTCAGCCGGTTATTATTCCGGGATCAATGGGTACGGCTTCTTATATTTTAGCCGGCCAAAGCAAAGGAGAAGAATCTTTTTTTTCTGTTTCTCACGGTGCCGGCAGAGCCATGTCTCGAAACGAAGCTGTCAAGGTTATATCTGGACAAGAAGTATTAAAAAGTTTAAAATCAAAAAATATTATTATTAAATGTCGATCAGTAAGAGGTATTGCCGAAGAGGCGCCATTGGCTTATAAGAATATTGATGAAGTCGTAACGGTAATAAACAATGCCGGATTGGCTCAAAAAATAGCTAAATTGATTCCTTTAGCGGTAATAAAAGGAGAGTAAAAAAATATGACGAAAAGAAAAAAATTACCCAGAAGCGTCCGTATATTTATACGGCAGGAAAAATCTCGGATTCGCCGAGAGTTTTTAGATATTAAAAAGCAAAAAGAATTAATTAAGGGATTAAGCGAAAAAAAACGCGAGCAACTTATTAAATCTTTAGGCGGTCATAAAAAAAATAAACAACAAACCATAAATTAAAATAAAATGAAAATAAAAGAAATTCATAACTTAGCCATAGAAATGGGTAAAAAAAGCGATTTTCGCGGTCAAGAAAAAGTAAAAAAAATCTTAGAAGAGAAAATAAAAAAATTTTCTGCACTTTCTGAAAATAAAAAAGAATGTTTTGATAAAGAATCTTTGCTAAATCCTTATTTAGATTCCAGAATTTTAAACGTAGCCCAAGATAAAGAAATAAGTAAAATTTTAGTCGGTATTGATATTGATTCGGCCGAAGTTTTAATAGCAAAAGAATTAGGCGGTATAGATTTAATTATTTCTCACCATCCTCTCGGTAAAGGACTAGCTTATTTGGCTGACGTTATGGATTTACAATGCGACGTTCTTAATTTTTACGGAGTGCCGATAAATATTGCCGAAGGGCTGATGAAAGAAAAAATTTCAGAAGTGGCCAGAGAAGTCAATAAATTAAATCACCAAAAAGTAGTTGATGCGGCCAAGAACTTGGGCCTTAATTTAATGTGCCTTCATACTGCTTGCGATAATTTAGCCGCTTTGTTTTTGAAAGAAAAAATTGATAATAATCGATTGGAAAAAATTGAAGATTTAATGGATTTATTAAAAGAAATTCCCGAATATAAAAAGGCCGCTGAATACGGAGCCGGGCCGAAAATTTTTGTAGGTAGCCCCGAGAGAAGATGCGGAAAAATAGCTTTAACTGAAATCACCGGAGGCACAGAAGGCTCGCCTAAACTTTATGAAAAAATGGCTCAATCCGGAATAGGCACAGTTGTGGGAATGCATATTTCCGAAGAACATAAAAAAGAGGCAGAAGCCGCCAATATTAACGTTGTGATAGCCGGACATATTTCCTCTGATTCTTTGGGGGTAAATTTATTCTTAGATGAGCTTGAAAAAAAAGGAATAAAAATTATTCCTTGCTCCGGACTGATCAGAGTTTCCCGTCTTTAGAAATAAATTTAAGGTTACAAAATAACGCGTTTTTAAAATTAGTATGAGAATTGGAATCGCTACAATTCCGTTGGATTACCGCCGATGTCCTAAATTGCTTTTTGAAAGAATGAAAAAAATATCGCAGTGAATGATTATAGCCGTTGTTGAATAATTCGCCCCCCCCCCACCGGAAGAACTTTTAAAAAGGCTATCTGATCTGGTTTGGTTTCAGCCTTTTGGCTGTAGGATGGGCCTTAGTCGGAATTCTTCGGGGTTAACAATTACTGCCTTAGGAGCAATTAAAGAAAGTATTCGAGGCATAGAAAACAGTTTAGGCGTTTTTATTTGCGGCGGAAAAGGAAAAACTTCTTAGAAATTTTAAAAAAAGAAATTAAAAAATCAAAAATTTCCAACAAGGAAAAATTTGAAACTCAAAAAAGGTTAATAAATAATAGTTCGTTTTCTATTAAAGAGAAACGATTAAAAAATAATAAATTTCTTTAGAGTAAAAATATGAAAAATTTTTTCTTTACTTCCGAATCAGTAACAGAAGGACATCCTGATAAAGTGGCCGACCAAATTTCTGATGCTGTATTGGACGAAATTTTAAAAAAAGATAAATACGGCCGAGTTGCTTGCGAAGTTTTAGTCGGAATGGGATATGCGATTATTGGAGGCGAAATAACCACTTCGGCTTGGGTTGATATCGGAAATTTAGTCAGAAAAGTGATAAACAACATAGGTTACAATAAGCCGGAATACGGCTTTAACGGCGATAACGTTGCTATTTTTAATACTATTCACGAACAGTCTCCCGATATCGCCATGGGGATAAAAAAAACCGGCACCAAAGAGCAAGGAGCTGGCGATCAAGGCATGATGATTGGTTATGCTTGTAAAGAAACTCCGGAATTAATGCCTCTTCCCATAATGATGGCTCATAGGTTAGCCAGAAGATTGTCCGAAGCCAGAAAAAATAAAATTTTACCCTTTTTAAGGCCGGACGGAAAAAGCCAGGTTACGGTTGAATACGAAGACGATACTCCTAAAAGAATTAATTCTGTCGTGATTGCCGCTCAGCATGACGATATGCCTTTAGAAAGATTAAGAGAGGGAATTATTCAGGAAGTAATAAATCCTATTTGTCGGGAATATTTAACTTCGGAAACTAAAATTTTTATTAATAATACCGGCCGTTTTGTTATCGGCGGACCATCTTCGGATACTGGTATGACCGGCCGGAAAATAATGGTAGATACTTACGGCGCTTGGGTACCGGTTGGCGGCGGAGCAATGTCGGGCAAAGATCCGACTAAAGTTGATCGATCAGCCGCTTATTTTGCCCGCTATATCGCCAAAAATATCGTAGCAGCCGATTTAGCCGATAAGTGCTTAGTCAGATTTTCTTATGTAATTGGCGGAACTAAGCCTTTGGAAATAAGTATAGACACCTTTGGCACTGGCAGAATTTCAGAAGAAAAAATAACACAAATCATTCCTCAGGTTTTTGATATGTCGCCGGCTGGAATTATTACCAAACTGAATTTATTAAGACCAATTTATTTAAAAACAGCCAGTTATGGTCATTTTGGACGAACTGAGCCGGAATTTAGTTGGGAAAAAACCGATAAAGTTGAAGAAATAAGATGTTTCGTAGGCTAATCTCCCAATCGAGATGCTTAAAGATAAAAAAATCAAAAAACAAACCGTTCCGCTAGATCTGTTTTTTTGGGAAATGATTTTATTTTCCCTAACTTTATTTTTAGGCATTGCCACGGCTTTTAAGATAAATAAATCTTTAAAGGTTCAAGAAATTTCAGTTGCACCTATAAATTTTATCCATTTCTTTTCTTATTTTATTATTGGTACGCTTTTTGTTTTATTTATCACGATTTTTATAAAATCTAAGCCCAAAAAAGGAACAATTCTAAAATCCCTTTTTGTTTTCACTATTTTTTGGGGAGGATTAATGACCTTGGACATCTGGCTTGCCGGTGCTTTGTTGTGGGTCGGCGATATTTTGGCTTTATTTCTGATGTTCTTTTTTCTTTTTATTTGGCTTAAAAATTCATCAATATTGATTCATAACATTTGTATCATTTTAGGAATTTCCGGCGTAGGTGCTTTTTTAGGATTAAGAATGGAACCGAGAACGGTTCTTTTTCTTTTTTTGATTTTTTCGATTTACGACTTTATCGCCGTTTATAAAACCAAACATATGGTTAAAATAGCCAAAGAAATGATTGAGCATCAGGCCGTTATTGCTATGATTATTCCTCAAAAAGCAAAAGATTTTCAAGGAAAATTAAAAGAAATTAAAACCGGCGGGAAATTCATGATTTTAGGCGGGGGAGATATTGTTTTTCCTTTACTGCTTGCCGTCTCTCTTATTCCACGGGGATTTTTTTCAGCCTTAATTATTGGTGTATTTTCCTTGCTTGGTCTTTTTTTAAGTTTTTTAATTTTTATCAGTCAAAAAGAGAAAAAAGCAATTCCGGCCTTGCCGCCGATCGCTTTGTTCTCCATTTTGGGTTATTTAATTAATTTAATTTCCTGAGATTGCGTTTATTGTTGACTGATTTTGTCGAGGGAAGATTTTTATCAAAGAGCTTGATTTTTGTGAGAAAAAGCGTAATATAAAAAAAGAAGTTGAGAGTTAGGACCTACAAATAGGTTATCCCTTTATTGTCAGATAAGTCGAAAAACTATTTGCAACTCATTGCGATTAAGAGTTGCTTTCCGTTTTTTAAATTTTAAAAATAGCTATGTATCAAAGTATCCAAAAATTTTTGAATAAGGAAAAATCTCCGGCGGTTACGTTCTCGAAAAATACAAAAGAAGAATTTTTAGCGGAACACAATAGGCTGTCTCCTTTGAATATGCAAACTACAATTTCTTTACTCTCCCGTTTTAAGACAGAAAAAGCGTCACTTTTCAAAGACGATAATTGGTCCGTAGATAAACTTCGCCGGCCGTTTATCTTTTGGTTAACCGGTTTATCGGCGAAAGAAAGATCGTCGAAAAAAGATAGTTAGAAAAAGCAATTAAAAATATTTTACCGAGTTTGATAAATTTAGTAACGTCGTAAAAAAAATCGTTCTCAAGGCGATTTTTGATTTTTAATTAACGTTTTATCAGGTATCAAACTTCTTTTACCATATATTCATTTTTCAATTTGTATCCTAATTTTTTATAGTATTCTCTTACTCCTACGCCGGAAATAACCGCGATTTTTGACAATCCGAATTCTTTTTTGGTTATTTTTTCCGCTTCTTTTATTAATTTTTTACCCAGTCCCTTGTGCTGAACCGCTGTTTTTTTTCCTTTTAAAGGGATTTGTTGGCCATAGGTATGAATTTCTCTGATAATAGCCGAATTTCTTAAAACAGCAATAAAAACCTCATTAGACGGAAGCCTTAATCTGAGAAAAGCAAACAATTTTTCTCTTTTTTTATTCTCAAAACTTAAAAAAATTTCTTTGCCGTTCGAAGCTCTATAATTTTTTCTAAAAAGAAAAATTTTTTCCTTTGGATTAAAATTCCTTCCCGCTTCCCGGCATCTTATACATTTACACTTTAAATTTCTTTTTTTCATTTCCGTTTTTACGACCTCTCTTAAATTAGAAACTTTAGATCCGGACTCAATAAGAGGGGCGGGGATGTCTCTGAACAACCTGGCTATTCTTATCCATTCAGGGGTAAATTTTTTAATTTTTATTAAAAGATTAATTAATTCTTTTTCGGGATAAGATTTATATTTTCCTTTACGCCATATTTCGTAAAGTTTTGTTCTTTTACAAACTAAACAGGGGTAAATTTTTAACCAATCGGGTTTGTAGTTTTCATTTCCAAAAATTTCCTTAAAAGCTAATAAGTCTTTTTTTGAATCGGAACCGGGGAGATTCGGCATCATTTGGTACATTACTTTAAATCCGGCGTCTTTCAGCAGTTTCGTGGCCGAAATTGTTTCTTTTTTGCCGTGTCCCCGCTGGCAGTTTTTTAAAATATCGTCAAAGATGGTTTGCGCTCCCAATTCTACCATTGTTACTCCCAGGCTTCTTATTAAAATTATTTCTTTTTCGGTAACTAAATCCGGGCGAGTTTCAATGGAAATCCCCACAACCCGATTTTTTGCTTTTTCGTTAAATCGTTGCTCTATTTTCAAATTTTTTATGTCGGCTTTTTTTATTTTTTTTCTTTCATTAGCAGCCGCAAATAAATTAGCTAAAAACCAAATTTTATAATTTTTAAGGTAAAAAGAAAAAGTGGCGCCGATAATTCTTATCTCGATTTTATCAGTAGGATGTCCTTGAGCTTTTAAGCTTTCAACTCTTTTTTTAACTTGATCGTAAGGGTCAAAATTAAGATTAAAGGCTCTTTCTGCTGCCGGTTCGCCCCGAAGATAGCTTTTGGGCAGATTTTTTTCTGTCGGACAAAAAATACATTTTCCAGGACAAGAATAAGGCTTAGTAAGAAGAGAAACGACCGCTACGCCGGAAAGGGTTCTAACTGGTTTTTTTCTTAATATTCTTTCTAAAATTTCGTTTTTTTTTATTCTTTTCTTTTCTAATAAATTATGATATTCTCTAAGAAGTTGGGTATTTGAAGACAGAGGGATTTTAAATTTTTTAGCCATTTCTCGCTTAAAATTTAAAAGATCATCCGGATTTCTTATTTTCCTTTTAATCAACTCTTTAATTTTAATTTGGTCAAAATTCATGGACAAAAATTACGCTGAATATTTATTAGTTAAAACCAGGAGCGATTATAACCAGATTGCCAAAGAATTTTCAGACAGCCGAGCTTTTATGTGGGAAGAATTAACTTCTTTGGCTCAATACGTCCAAGCCGGAGAAAAAGTTTTAGATTTAGGCTGCGGTAATGGCAGGTTATTTACCATGCTTAAAGAAAAAAAAATAGAATATTTAGGAGTAGACAGTTCGGATAAAATAATAAATATTGCCAGAGAAAAATACGGACCAGCCGGAGCTAAGTTTTTAACCGTTGAGGCTTTGGATTTGCCATTTCCGGAAAATTATTTTCATAAAGTTTTCAGCATCGCCGTTCTTCATCATATCCCTTCAGAAGAATTTCGTTTAAAATTTTTAACCGAAATAAAAAGAGTTTTAAAACCGAGAGAACTCTTAATTTTAACGGTTTGGAATTTAAGAAAAAACTATTGGTTATTATTCAAGTATACAATTTTGAGAATTATTGGAAAGTCAAAAATGGATTCCGGAGACGTTCTTTATCCTTGGAGGGACTCTAACGGCAAAACCGTAATTAATCGTTATATTCATTGTTTTAACAAAAGAGAGTTGGAAAAATTAACAGAAAAAGCCGGTTTTAAATTAAAGGAGTCAGGTTTTTTAAGCAGGGGCAAATCAAAAAAAATAAATATTTACTTAATAGCGGAAAAATAAAAAAGCGTTAAAAAATTTGCCCTCGTAGTTTAAAGGATAAAACATAAACCTCCGGAGTTTAAAATAGAGGTTCGATTCCTCTCGAGGGCATCAGTTCTGTTCGCGATTATCCACAGGAGTCTGTGAAAAAAGTGTGGAAATTAAATTTGACAATTAATCACCTTAAAACTACTCTTAAAAAAGAGAAGGCGAAAGGATTACACGATTTAATGTTCGAGGTTGCGTATGTACCTAGTTAGTATCCAACTAGTTCGAAAATAACCGAAGATATTAAATCTACCTTTCTCGAGCAAGCAGCTATTAACGTAGCTGTTTGTCTTTTATTTATATAATTGATTATGTTAAAATAACATTATACAAGAATTGCTTTTAAGAAAAATTATATAAATTTCATTACGTTTAAATTATGGAAAAACATAAAATTGCCGTTTCCGGCGCCGCTTTAACTTCTCACTGCTGTAAAAATATAGAGAAACTGGGCGAACAACTCGGAAAGGAAATTATTCATCAAGGATGTATTTTAATTACCGGAGCAACCACCGGCGTTCCTTATTTTGCCGCTAAAGGAGCGAAAAAAGTAGGCGGAGTCAGTATTGGCTTTTCACCTGCCGCTTCTAAGGTCGCCCATAAAAAAGCTTATAAGTTGCCAATAGACGCTTTTGACGTAATAGTTTATACCGGCTTTGACTATTCGGGAAGAAATCTTTTAATGACTCGAGCAGCCGATGCTGTAGTTATTGTTTGTGGCCGAATGGGGACACTAAATGAGTTTACTATTGCTTTCGAAGATCAAAAACCAATCGGCGTTTTGGTTGGTTCTGGCGGAACAGCCGATAAAATTAAGGATTTTATTCAAAGACCCTTTCGAGGTAAAAGCAGAATTATTTACGAAGAAGACCCGAAAAAATTAATCAAAAATTTAGTCGCTCTTGTAAAAGAGAAAAAAGGTCGATAAATTAATTAATTTTTAAACATATGGTTAAAGCTAATTCCAAAGAAGGAAAGTTAATAGGAGAGATTACTCATTATTTTGGCAAAATCGGAGTAGCCGTGATTAAACTAAAAGGGCCTTTAAAGGTGGGCGACACCATTAGAGTAGTAGGCGGGGAAGAAACCGATTTTAAACAAGAAGTCGGATCGATAGAAATGGAACATAAAAAAATAAAAAACGCCAAAGCAAAACAATCGATAGGGTTGGAAATAAAAGACAAGGTTAGAGAGGGTTATAAGGTTTATAAAATTTAGGACATAATTCAATGGAAACTTTAGCTGATTTTAATTTTCAAATTGTTTTTCAGACGGTTTTAGCGGTAATATTAGGAGCAATTATAGGAACCGAAAGGGAGATTAAAAGAAAATGGGCCGGAATTCAAACCTATAGTCTGGTTAGTCTTGGTTCCTGTATTTTTACCTTGATCAGTATAGAATTATTTAACAGTTCTATTGGTATAAGTAGCGTTAATTTTGATCCGTCGAGAATCGTTCAAGCTGTTGCCGTGGGAATCGGTTTTCTTGGCGCCGGAGTGATCTTTCAAAGGTCTTCTCGCGTCGAGGGATTAACAACAGCAGCTGGATTGTGGACGGTATCAGCTATCGGCATAGCCGTAGGCGCTCAACTTTATTTTTTAGCTATAATTACCACTTCTTTAGTCTTCTTGATTCTTTTCTGCTTAGGTTTTTTAGAAAAAAAATACTTAAAAAAGAAATAAACCGTTTTTTTATCGGATAAATTTATAAATACTCCCGTTCTTAAAGAGCAAATTTTAATTTATTTGCTTTTTTTTGTAAAAATTTAAATTTTGAAAAATTTTAAAAAAAGATTAAAATAACAAAAGTATGAAAATTATTGCCGATCTTCATATCCATTCGAAATATTCTCGAGCCACTTCTCCTCAAACCGATCTGGAGAACTTGGACAAATGGGCAAGAATTAAAGGGATCCAAGTTTTAGGTACGGGTGATTTTACTCATCCTTTATGGTTTAAAACTCTTAAAGAAAAACTTGAACCGGCTGAAAAAGGATTGTATAAGTTAAAAAAATCCAACTCTGGAGTAAGGTTTATTTTAAACGTAGAAATTTCCAGCATTTACAGCAAAAACGGAAAAGTCAGAAAAGTTCATAATTTAATTTTTTCTCCTTCTTTTGAGATTGCCGAAAAGATAAACACTCAGTTGAGCTGGGTGGGCAATTTAAAATCTGACGGTAGGCCGATTTTAGGATTAGACTCAAAAGAATTGATTAAAATAGTTTTAAGCGTTTCCCGGGATTGTTTTTTCGTTCCTTGTCATATTTGGACGCCTTGGTTTTCTTTGTTCGGTTCGAAATCCGGCTTCGATTCTATAGAAGAATGTTTCGAAGATTATTCAAAATATATTTATGCCGGCGAAACCGGACTTTCTTCCGATCCGTCTATGAATTGGCGGCTTTCAGCTTTAGATAAGATTACTCTAATCTCTAATAGTGACGCTCACAGTCCGGCTAAAATCGGTCGGGAGGCAAACGTTTTCGACTTAAAAGAGATTAATTATTCAATGATTATTGAAACTATTAAAGCAAGAGACCCTAAAAAATTTCTTCATACGATCGAGTTTTATCCTGAAGAAGGAAAGTACCATTATGACGGTCATCGTGTTTGCGGAATTAGTTGTTCTCCTCAAGAATCAAAAAAATACAATAATATTTGTCCGGTTTGCGGAAAACCTTTAACTATCGGAGTTTTAAACCGAATAGAGCAATTGGCTGATCGACCGGTCGGTTTTGAGCCTCAAGAAGCAATCCCTTTTAAAAGTTTAATTCCTTTAAAAGAAATAATAGCTGAGAGCTTGTCCGTAGGAAGCGAGACTCAGAGAGTAATCAAGGAGTACGATAAATTAATTGATAATTTTGATTCTGAGTTCAAAGTTTTATTAGAAGTTTCTCAGAATGATTTAAATTCTTGCGTGGCTTCGGAAATAAGCGAAGGTATTATTCGGGCGAGACAAGGCGACGTTTTTATCGAACCGGGCTATGACGGAGTTTACGGTAAAGTAAAAATTTTTTCTAAAGGAGAAAAAAAAGACCTGTTAAAGCAAAAAACCCTGTTTTAGAAAAAAAGATTAAGTTATATAATAAAAAAAAGTCGAAAAAAGTTTAATTTTAAATTATAAATATGTCTTTATTTGGCAGTAGCAAAGCATCTTCAACTCCTTCCGGCAGTCAAAAAGGTACTCCTTCTTCTTCTGGTTTGTTCGGAAATAAGAAAGAAATCTCCAGAAAGGAATTTAGGGAAAATTTGGCTAAATCTTCCGGTCGAATTCCCGGCGCCGGCAGCGCTTTTTATACCAAAAGAGAAAGAATAGCTTTCGAAAAAGAACTGCCTTGGAAAAAATACGGTTCTAATATTTCGAAAAGAGAATTAGGAGTGCTTCGCATCAAAGAACTGCAAAAAGAAAAGTATATAACTAAAAACTGGGACGAAAAAAAAAGAATAGACAGAAAGATCAGATACTTTAAAGAATTGATGAAATAAATTTTAAAAAGATAATTTTTTAATTTTGAAGCCAGACGATTAGATTGTTTTTTATTTCAAATCTTCCGTTTAAAAATTTTTCGATTACCCAAATGTTAGTTTTACAATGCTCGGTTATTTCGGAAACGCTAATTTGAGATTTTTCTCTGGTTAGAGCTAAATAAATCAAGATTTGGTCGGCTAAATGTTTATCCAAACAAGCGCTGGATTTCTCTTCTTTTAGGAGCTCTAAAGCGGCTTCTTTCCCCGTGTCTTCGGCCCTTTTTTTAATTCGGCCCAAATTATCAATTCCTATCACGGTATTTTCGAACTCGGCTATTAGGCAGATTTGACTTCCCGGACATTGAGTTTGATAATATTCAAAATTTTCCTCCAAAGGTAATTTCAAATTGCCTAAAATTTCTTTTACGCCGGCAATTTGCCTTTCCGCCACCTTTTTCGATTTTAAAAGATCAGAAGCTCCTGAAATAATTAAAATCTTTTTTAAATTTCCTCTTTTAGTTAAATTTAAATTTTTTAACTTTAAAGGATGAATCACCGCTTCAATAAAGGCTCCGCCTTTCGGATAATAACCCCTTTTCTTTATTTTTATTTCTACTTTACCGCCTAATTTCTCCAAAATTTTTAAAAAACAATAACGAAAATAATCAATAGTCGGAGAAAAAAAAGTGTCAGTTCCTCCGCCGTTAATAATTACCCTGAAAGGTTCGGGAGCATAAATAGCCAGAGGAATTAAAGTTTGAAGAATTAAGGTTATACTGGCAGCTGTTTCGATTTTTAGAAAAAAATCTTTGTTTTTAATTTTTTGAGAAAAAAATCCCTCGTTGAAAATTTCAACCGAGGGATAAAATTTAATCTCTTCAGAGCCGAGACGGTCTCCTTCTAATCTGCCTTGAGAGAATTGAGATAAGGCTTGAAGGCTCAATAAATGCTGGATCGCTAAGCCTGACTTTGGCCGCGACTTTCGAATATTAAAAATCCGGCAGTCTTTTTTGGTAATTGCCGCCAAAGTTGAAGCGGTTCGTAATATTTGACCGCCGCCTTCGCCAAAATGGCCGTCAATTTCTATCATGAAAAATTGAATATTTTATACATCATTTTAGATTATTTTCAAGTCCTTGACAAACCATTTCGGAAAGCTAAAAATGAGACATAGGTATAACTTATATTAGTGTTATGGAAGAGAAAAAAATTTACTTAACTAAAGAAGGGCTGGAAAAAATAAAAAAAGAGTATCAAGAATTGCAAAAAATAAGAGAATCTAAAACCAAAGAAGGTCCGCCCTCTTTTAGTTCCGAAGAGGTTAATCCTGAATATTTAGTTTTTCAGGAAGATTTAAAATTTTTAGAAGATAGAATTTCAGAAATTAAACAAACATTAAAAGAAGCCCAACTAATTAAAAAGCCGCCCAAAGAAAAACAAGGCATTATTAATCTTGGAGCAAAAGTTTTGGTGGAAACCGGCGACGGTCAATCTGACGAATTTGAAATCGTAGGCTCTTTGGAAGCCAATCCCTCTTTGGGAAAAATCAGTAACGAATCTCCGGTAGGCAAAGCTTTACTTGGTCATAAAACTGGAGAAAAAATAGTAGTTCAATCAGCGATAAAAGCGATTTATAAAATAAAAAAAATAAGATACAATTTTTAATTTATTAAAAATATCTTTTAAGTTTTATCGGTTGAGCTAAAAATGCTCCGTTTAGCGGAGCATAAAATTTAATTATGGAAGAACTTATCGATTTCTTAATTGAAATTGGAAAATTAAAAAGCATTGAAAGAAGAGGCTGGGTTTTAAGGGGAGTAAAAAATCCGGAATCAATAGCTGATCATATTTTTAGAACGGCAATAATGGCTTGGATTTTCGGCGAAGAAAAAAAGTTTAATACCGAAAGAGTTTTGAAAATAGCTTTGATCCACGACCTCTGCGAGGTTTACGCCGGGGACACTACTCCTTACGATTCTATTATTCCTAAGAATAAAAAAGAGCTTAAAAAAATAATGAAAACTTTGCCGAGATTTCCGGCGTTTAAAAAAATAGAATTAGCCGATGAAAAGCATCGTAAAGAATGGGCCGCTTTAAAAAAACTTACCTTAAAATTGCCGACCAAATTAAGAAAAGAGATTTTAGGGCTTTGGTTGGATTATGAAGGAGGTTTAACTAAAGAAGGAAGGCTTGTCAGGCAGGTAGACAGAATAGAGGATCTTCTTCAGGCTTTGGAATACTGGAAAAAAGATAAAAAATTTCCAATAAAAGGATGGTGGGTTTGGGCTAAAGAATTCTTTGACGAATCTCTTTTGCTTGAATTTATGAACTTTTTAGATGAAAAATTTCACTCAAAAAAATAAATGAGTAAATTATTTATCGGTACGTCCGGTTTCAATTATCTTCATTGGGAGAATGGAATTTTTTATCCTAAAGATTTATCTAAAAAGAAGCAATTAGAATATTTCGCTCAACATTTTAAGAGCGTAGAATTAAACAACACTTTTTATCGTTTACCTTCTCCAAAGACGTTTTTAAACTGGCAAAGAAAAACTCCGCCAGATTTTTTATTTGCAATTAAAGTAAGCCGATTTATTACTCACGTAAAAAAATTAAATCAATGTCAGAAAATCTGGAAAACGTTTTTGGAAAGATCTTTAATCTTAGAAGAAAAACTTGGCCCTTTTTTGTTTCAACTTCCGCCTAATTGGAAAATAAACATTTCTCGATTCAAAGATTTTATAAAAATAATCGAAGAAAACGATTTTAATTTAAAATTCGTTTTTGAATTCCGCAATTCGAGTTGGTTTTCTCCGGATACTTTTCAATTTTTTAAAAATTATAATAATATCTCTTTATGTTCGGCGGATTCTCCTTTTTGGCCTAAAACTTCAATAACCGGAGAAAGATTTATTTATATCAGAATGCACGGCAGAAAAATTTTATACAGTTCCAATTATTCGAAAAAAGAATTAAAAAAACTGGCTTTTCAAATTAAAAAATATTTAAAAAAAGGACTAGACGTTTATTGCTATTTTAATAATGACGCCCGGGGTTTTGCCGTTAAAAACGTCAAACAGCTCTTAGAAATGATTTAACGGTTCAGTTTTTTAAAAAATTAGATTACAATATAAAATTATGAATAAGGTTATTTTTTTCCTGGCTTCTTTAACGATAGGAATAATGATTTTCGGTTTAGTTACTTCCAAGGTCGGACTCGGAGAAATAACTAATGCTTTTTTTCTGTTTTCTTTGCGGGGATTAATGGCGGTTCTGATATTAACTTTCTTAATCGGTTTAACCGATATTTGGAAATTAAAATTTATATTAAAAACTCAAGGCCAAAATCTCTCTTGTCTTAAAATCGCCGAGGTTTGGCTGCCGGGCTTTGCCGTATCTTACTTAACGCCTTTTGCTATTTGGGGCGGGGAATTTTTTATGGTTTATATTCTAAGAAAAAAATTCGAGGTCGCCTGGGAAAAGGGAGGAGCCTCGGTTTTTATTTTCAGAGTTATAGACGCTACCATTTTCTTTCCTTTTTTAATTGCCGGAATTTTTATTTTTCCAGCATTAACCGGTTATTTTCCAACCACCAAAGTATTGATTGTCGGCGGAATAATAACTTCTATTTTCGTTTTATTGCTTCTAAATTTTTATATTAAAAGCTTTAAGGGAAAAAGCGTTTTAGAGGGATTTCTAAAAATTTTCAAAAAGAATCGAAAAAAAATAGAAGAAACAAAAGGAGGTAAAATATTTTTTGACGGCGAAAAAGAAGTTATCAAATTTTTTAATCCTCGCAAAAAAGAAATGTGGATAGCGATAGCTAACTCGGTTGTAAAATATTTATTAATTTTAACCAGGGTTTGGCTTTTGATTTTTTTCTTTCAAGGAGGAGTAAGCGTTTTGAAAGCTCTGACTGTTTACGGTTTTTTTAATTTATCTTGTCTTTTGCCCGTTCCGGCTCAATTAGGGATTTTAGAAGTTTCAGAAGCGATTGTTTTTCAGGGATTCGGTTTGGGAGCTAACGTAGGGATTGCTTTCGCCCTGACTTTAAGAGCAATGGATTTCCTGGGTTGTTTTATGGGGATCCTTGTAACTATAAAAATAGGATTCGGACTGATAAAAAGAAAAATTATCGAAATAATTGATAAATTAACGCTTAATAATCGCAATAATATCAATTCTTAACCGGATTTTTTATTTTGATAAATTTTAAAATTTTTATAGAGATTTGGCCACTAAATATTCAACTGGAGCAAAATCATCAGAAAGCATTAAAGCCGAATCAAGATTCATTTTTTTAATATTGATAATTTTTTCCGGCAAATTTCTGATAGTTTCTTTTTCGTTTTTTATAATTTTTTCCTCATTAAAATCAATTTTTTTATTTTCATTTTTTAAACCGAGAAATATGAAATTTTGCCGGTCTTTGAAATCTAAAGATTCAACCGCAAAAAAATAACTATTTTCAAAGACCGACCTAAAGGTTTTCATTTCCGCCAACAAAAAAGAATCAGAACTTTCTTCCAATTTTCCAATGACATTAATTAAAAAAAACCCGTTTTCGGAAAGGCTATCTTTAACTAATTTAAAAAATTCTTGAGTCGTAAGATGGACGGGAATTGTGTAAATTGAAGAATAAGCATCGGCAAAAATCATGTCGTAATTTCGTTTTTCTTCTTTAAGGAACCTGCGGCCATCGTTTATATGATTAAACAGTCTTGAATCTTGTTTCAGTTGAAAATACTGTTGAGCCAGCTGATAGAGAATTGGTTCTATCTCTACAACGTCAACTCTTTCAATATTATTTTGTTCGGAAAGTATCTTATTGGGAGCGGCATAGGCTCCTCCGCCAATAAAAAGAACCCGCTTGATGCGGGGATTTATTATTTCGTATAAACTATAATATTTTAAACAAGGAAAAGGTAGCTCTTCGGAATTTAAAAAAATTGCTCCGTGAGGCACATGATCAAGATAAAGAAGTCTTGTTTTTTCGTTCTTAAATTCCGTGTCTAAAATAACTATTTCGCTATAAAGGCCGTCTTTTTGAAAGATGATATTTTTGGGCTTTGGCAAGAAAGGAGAAATCAAAGCAAGAGATACGATAAAAATCAAGAAAAAAAACACTTTTGGTTTTTTAATAAAATTAATATAATTTTCGCCGCTGAAAAAATAAACGCCTAAAACCCCAATTGTTATTAAAAACAAACCGACCGAAATAATGATTTTTTCTATTCCCCAATAGGGTATAAGAAAAAATCCAGCAGTAAAACTACCCGCTATGCTTCCTAACGTTGACCAAAAAAATATACTACCCGAAACTTTACCAATCTTACTATCTTTAAGGCTTTGAAGCTTGATAGCAAAAGGCGACATTGTTCCAAGAATTAAACTTGGGACAAAGAATAAAATTAAACTGGCAACAGGAGGGCCGGATTTCATGTTAAGTCCGTATTCCAAAAACGGCAAAGCGATTTTAGAAAGCGCTTGAATAAGAATAGAAAAAATTCCGGCGGCAAAAATAAGAAAAAAGAAAAAAGAAAAACTGGGATTTTTATCCGCCCAAAGACCGCCGATGTAATATCCTAAACTTAAAGCCCCTAAAATAACTCCTAAAATGCTAGAAACGGAAAAGACGGTATTTCCGAAATAAGGAGCAAGTATTCTCGTAGCTGTGACTTCAATAATAAGGATCGAAGCTCCGGTAATAAAAACTATAAAAAAAATAAGATTTTTCTTTAAAAAATTAATCATATTAAATTTATTATAAAACAAAATAAAAAATTTAACTAATAAGTTTTGATTTGAGATTAAAATATTCTTTAGTATAATTAATCAATATGGAATTTTCTATAAAAACCAAAGGATTTACCGATATTATTAATATCAGCGACGAGGTTTTGAAGAAAGTTAAAGAGTCAAAAACAACAGACGGGATTTGTTTAATGTCTTGCCCGGGATCAACCGTTGGTTTAACCACGATCGAATACGAAGAAGGGGCTTTGAGTGATTTAAAAGCTGTTTTGGAGAAAATGATTCCGGCGACGAAAAATTACGAGCACTGTCGGAAACGGGGAGATTGTAATGGTTATGCTCACATTCGTTCATCCTTAATAAAACCGTTTCTAACGATCCCGATCGAAAATAACGAATTATTATTAGGGCAATGGCAACAAATTGTGCTATTGGATTTTGATAATCGTCCTCGCCAAAGAAAAATTAAAATTAAAGTCATTTCCTCTTGATAAATCGGGAAAAATAAAAATATGTTCGGCCTTAATAAAGTTATTAGAGTTTTAATCGCTTCTGACTTTTTGCTTCAGTCGGGCTGGGGGTTAATCGGCCCGATTTTTGCCATTTTTATAACTCAACAGGTAAAAGGAGGCAGCCTGGAGGCGGTGGGCTTCGCCGCCGCCACTTATTGGATTACTAAGTCCTTTGCTCAACCTTTTATCGCCCGTTTTTTGGATGTTAAAAAAGGAGAAGGGGACGACTTCAAAGTTTTAGTTATGGGAATGTATATAGCTAACTTAATTCCGATCGGTTATCTTTTTTCAACCAATATTCTTCAGATTTTTTTCTTGGAATTCATAAGAGGCTTAGCTATGGCTTGTGTGATACCGGCCTGGGCAGGAATTTTTACCCGACATATTAAAAAAGGCTGGGAAGCTTTTTCTTGGAGCATCGAAAGCACTTCTCTTGGTTTTGCTTTTGGGTTAGCCGCTGCTTTTGGGGGAGTTACGGTCGCGATTATGGGATTTAAAATTGTTTTTATTTTAGCCAGCATTTTAGGAATATTATCGTCCTCAATTTTATTTTTGATACGTCGTCATCTTCTTTCCAAAGACGGATCGGTTTCTCCTTTGCCGCCGACTCAAAAACCATTATGAAAAACCAAGAGCTTGCTCAAATATTTTATGAGATAGCCGAATTTTTAGAAATGGAAGGAGTAGCTTTTAAGCCCTATGCCTACCAAAAAGTCGCCTTAGTTTTAGAAAGTTTGGAAGAAGACGTTGAAAATATTTATAATTCTGGCGGAATTAAATCTTTGGAAAAAATTCCCGGAGTAGGAAAAAATATTGCCGAAAGGATTGAAGAATATTTAAAAACCGGAAAAATAAAATATTATCAACAGCTTAAGAAAAAAACTCCGGTAAATATAAAAGAATTAACGTCGGTAGAGGGTTTAGGGCCAAAAAAAATAAAAAATCTTTACCAAAAATTAGGAATTAAAAATTTAAAAGACTTAGAACGAGCCGCTAAGTCGGGAAAAATTTCTTCTTTGTTTAGTTTCGGCGAAAAAAGCGAAAAAAACATATTAGAAGGAATTTCTTTTTTAAAAAGAAACAAGGGAAGATTTCTTTTGGGCGATATTTTGCCCATAGCGGAAGATATTGAACAAAAAATTAAAAGTTTAAAAGAAATTCAACGCATTTCGGTTGCCGGTTCGGTTCGGAGAAAAAAAGAAACTATCGGCGACGTCGATTTTTTAGCGACCGCGAAAAATCCTTCAAAAATAATGGATTTTTTTGTTTCCTTGCCTGACATTGTTAAAGTTTGGAGCAAGGGAATCACCCGATCCTCTGTTAGGATGAGGCAGGGTTTTGACGTGGACCTGCGAGTGGTTTCTCGGAAGAGTTACGGTTCGGCTCTACAGTATTTTACCGGTTCTAAAGAGCATAATATTGCCACCAGAAAGATTGCCATTAATAAAGGCCTGAAACTCAACGAATACGGTATTTTTTCCGGTAAAAAAATGATTGGCGGAGAAAACGAAGAAGGAATTTATAAGATTTTAGGAATGGATTGGGTTCCGCCGGAAATAAGAGAGAATCAAGGAGAGGTTGAAAGCGCTCTTCGAAATACCTTGCCGGACTTAATAAAATTAAAAGATATAAAAGGTGATTTACATTGCCATTCTGATTGGGACGGCGGAGAAAATTCCATCTTTGAAATGGCTGAAGCGGCCAGAATAAAAGGTTATCAATATTTAGGCATAAGCGATCATACTAAATTTTTAAGAATTGAAAACGGATTAAGCGAAAAAGGTTTAGCCAATCAAAAAAAAGAAATAAGCCGACTTAATAAAAAGTTTCAAGTGTTAGGTTTTAAGTTCTATATTCTTCAAGGAGCGGAAACTAATATTTTAAGCGACGGCTCAATCGATATAAAAGACCAAGCCCTGAGGAAGTTAGATTATGCTATTGCCGGAATTCACTCCGGTTTTAAAATGCCCAAACAAAGAATGACCGAAAGAATTATCAGAGCGATGAAGAACCCTTTTATTAAAATTATTTCTCATCCTACCGGCCGGATTTTAAAAAAAAGAGACGAGTATCAGGTTGATTTTGATAAAATCTTAAGAGCGGCTAGGCAATTTAAAGTAGTTTTAGAGATTAATTCCTGTCCCGAACGCTTGGACTTAAAAGACGTTTATATCAGAAAAGCAGTTGAGGCTGGAGTAAAATTGGTTGTCAGTACGGATGCTCATCATAAAAATCAGTTGGAACTTATTAAATTCGGCGTTTTTCAAGCCAGAAGAGGCTGGGCTCAAAAAAAAGATATTCTTAATTGTCAAATTTTAGAAAAATTGTTAAAATGGTGAAAGATGGAAAATAAAAAAACAAATAATCGATTTAAAAGATTGATAGAATTTTTAGCGGTTATTGTCGCGATTATATTTCTTTTATTGATCGCCGTTTTTATCAACAACAAAAATTTGGCTGAAAGTCGAAATATAAAAAGAATTTCCGGGGTTAATAAATTAAGGGAAGTGCTTCAGCTTTATTATTCAGATAAAGGTTTTTATCCTATTGAGCCGGAATGGTGTTCTTTGGAATCGAATTGCTATAATCTTGAAACTGAAATCAAATCCTACCTTGATAAAATGCCCCAAGATCCTCTTTATCCCAAAGAAGAAGACGGGAAAAAATATTCTTATCAATACAGAACAACAATTGACGGTTCAGAATATAAAATTTTCGCCAACTTAGAAGAGCAAGAGCCATATGAGCTTAATTCTAAAGGCGGTTTTTCAATGCCTTTGCCGGAATAAGATTATTTTTAAAATAGAGAAGACGAGACAACATTAAAGATTTATAAAATAATTAATAAATTGTCAAAAATGAAGAAACACTTAAAAGCCTTTACTTTTCTAGAAATATTAGTCGCTTTTTTCATTGTCGGAGTTGTTATTTCGATTATTTTCATTGGATTAAATTCCGCTCGAGGAAAAACCAGAGACGCTAAAAGAATTTCTGATTTAAATAATTTAAAAACAGCTCTTCATCTTTATTATATTAACAACGGCGCCTATCCGGAAACGCCTCCTGGACAATGGTGTCCTATCGCAGAGCTTGGAGAAACAGATACTCCTTGCGCTGATTTTTTGAGAGATTTTGATGAAAAACTTAAGCCTTACCTTGATAAGATGCCCCAAGATCCTCTTTATCCTAAAGAAGAAGACGGGAAAAAATATTCTTATCAATACAGAACAATATATCTTGGTCAAGAATATAAAATCCATGCCGATTTAGAGACTAGAGAGCCTTACGAGGTTTATTCGTCTAAAGGGTTAGCGATAGTTTCAGAGTCTGAGGAAGCTCCTCTTCCTCATTTGCCTTTAGTTTTAACCCTTGACGCCGGTTGCGTAGAGATGGAAATAGAATTAAGAGAAAGAAGGTTATTTTGTAATCTTACTGGCGAAATCATTAATCTTGGTTCCGGCGGTCGAATTATTGAAAGAGGTTTTCAGTGGAGAGGAGACGTCGAGGGCTCTGCAGAAATGGTGATAGGTTCATGGACCGAAACAGTACCGATAGAAGAAGAAACCTTATTGGGTCCTTTTTTTCACTCTGATATGTTTTCTCCAGCCAATAGTTGCACTGATTATTATTATCAAGCCATGGTTTTAGATCCAATAATGGGTTGGGCATACGGTGAGGAGATGCCCTTAGGATTGATATGTCCTAATTGACAAAAGACTTGAGACTCTTTTCAATCTCTGCGCTACGATAAAAAAGAAGGTTTTTCAGATATCTTGATTTTAAAATAACTCGTCCTGAAAAAGACGAGACAATTTGTAATATAAAATTAATTATGCCAGTAGAAAAATCAGCCGGAGCGATTATATTTCGGAAAGAAGAAGAGATTAAATATCTTCTTATTCAATACGGTTTGGGGCATTGGGAATTTCCAAGAGGAATGATTGAGAAAGGAGAATCCTTGGAAAAAACAGCCAGGCGAGAAATTAAAGAAGAAGTAGGGATAGAAGATATAGAGTTTGTCCCGGGATTTAAAGAATGGACAAAGTTTTTTTTCAAACTTAAAGGAAAAAATATAATGAAGATAGCTACTTTTTTTTTGGCGGAAACGAAAAAAAAAGAAGTGAAACTTTCTTACGAGCACCAAGATTTTAAATGGCTACCCTATCAAGAGGCCTTAAAGCAATTAACTTTTAAAAATTCAAAAGAAGTTTTTAAAAAAGCCAATGAATTTCTCTCAAGAAAAAGTTTATGAAGTCTTCTTTAGTCTATCGATTTATCGGCAGTGTCTTAATTAAAAATAGAAATCCCAAAATGCCTTATCATTGAGCGATAAGATCTGACGTTAAAATAGGCAGACACAGAAGCGGGTCAAATAAAAAAGCGTTTTTATTAAAAAAAGAAAATACTAAAATTATTTAATATTTATGGCGAAAATTCATTCTGACTTGATAAAAAAAGAATTTTGGTACAAAGATCTGACTTTGATTCCTAATCGTTTGCCTGATTTCGAAAGGGACGAAGTTGATTTGACCGCCGATTTTACGAAAAAGACAAAACTAAAGACTCCCTTTATCTCTTCGCCGATGGATACGGTAACTGAGGCAGAAATGGCTATTTTAATGGCTTTATACGGCGGAATTGGTGTAATTCATTACAACTTCATGACCATTGAAGAACAGATGGAGGAAGTGAAAAAGGTTAAGAAATTTGAAGCCGGATTTGTTTTTGATCCGGTTGTTTTATCTCCCCAGAATACCATAAAAGACGTTTACGCTATTAATAAGAGATATGGATTTTTCAGCGTACCCATTACCGAGGATGGTACTTTAAATTCGAAACTGGTAGGAATAGTTACGCATCGAGACGTAAGATACCGGACAGATACGAACACTTGGCTGAAAGATGTAATGACGCCGAAAGAAAAATTAATAGTTGCCTATAAAAAAGACACGATAGATAAAAACGATTTAAATAAAGCCAATAAAATCATTAAAGAAAATAATCTCGATACTTTACCAATTATTGATGATAAATTTAAAGTAGCAGCTTTGGTTACTGACAGCGATTTAAAAAAGAACGAAAAATGGACTTTAGCCACCAAAGACGAAAATAAGCAATTAAGGGTTTTTGTTGCTGTCGAATCAAGATTAGAATTGGCACGAAAAAGAATCGAACAAGCCTCGGCTGTTGGTGCCGACGGAATCGTAATCGACGCCAGCGTGGTTTTTAAAGAACAGCTTAATATAGCCAAATTTTCAAAAGAAAATTTTCCGGAGTTAGAAGTGGTTCTGGGAAACGTTGACTCTGCTGAGATGGTAAGAGAAATAATAGAGAAAACGTTTAAATACTGCGATTGTTTGAGGGTAGGTATTGGTCCGGGCACGGCTTGCATAACTCAGCAGGAATTAGGTACGGGCCGGGCTCAGGCTTCAGCAGTTTGGGATTGCGCCCAAGAATCTAAAAGATTGGCGGGAAAATACGGCTTTATGCCGATTATTGCCGACGGCGGTATAAAAAACCCCGACTTAATCGGACAAGACGTTCAAAAACCGGGAGATATAACTAAAGCTTTGGCCCTGGGAGCTCAGACGGTAATGATGGGCGCTCTTTTATCGGGATTAGATGAATCTCCCGGAGAAAAAGAATTTGATTACGAGGAAAACAGGATGATTAAGAAATACCGAGGAATGGGCTCGCTTGAGGCGATGTCAAAAAGGGCCGGTTTAAGATACGGAGTGGAAAAAGCAAAAATTAAAACGGCCGAAGGAATAGTAATGAAAACTCCTTATCGCGGTTCCGGTCATGGTTTTTTGCCGGAACTTATCGCTGGGGTTAAGCAAAGTTTTCAAAAACAGGGATTCAGAAACATAGCCGAACTTCAAGAAAATGCTGATATCCGGCCTCTCTCAAAGTGAAAATAAAACTTAATGATGAAAAAATTAAAAACTCTATTTTGGTTATAGAGTATTTTTTTATGATAAGATCTTGTTATTTCGAGACGCAAGTTTTTACGATCTTTTCGAAGATTTCAGGTTCTTTTTGGGAGAGTTCGGCCAATACTTTCCTGTTCAATTCTACTTTATTTTTCTTTAGATAAAAAATTAGTTTGTTATAAGATAATTGATGTTTTTTACAAGCAGCTGAAATTTTAATTTGCCAAAGTTTTCTGAACTCTCTTTTTTTAGCTTTACGGTCTCGGAAGGCGTAATTGCCGGCATGAAGCATAGCGTCTTTAGCGGCCCGAAATTTTGATTTCCTTCCCCATCTGTATCCTTTAGTGTATTTGAGGATATTTTTTCTTCTTTTATGAGCAATTGTTCCTCTTTTAACTCTAACCATATTAGTATCTGCCTCCCTTAATTAATTCTTTTACTTTTTTAGCCAAAGGCTTGGAAACCTCAACCCACTTTCGACTTTTTCGAATCATTTTACCGGACTTTTTGGCCCTAAAATGGTCTTGACCGGTAGCTCTTCTCAAGACTTTGCCGGTTTTGGTAATTTTAAACCTTTTGGAAATAGATTTTCTTGTTCGCATATTTTACTTTGAGATAATTAAGGTAAGATTATTACCTCTTTTTTGTAGGTTTTTTTCGGTTTTAAACTCTATCCTATTTTTTAAAATTTCAAAAAATTCATTAATTTTTTTACGAGCAAAATCTTCATGGAATCTTTCCCGACCTCTTAGAAACATTTCCACTTTAACTTTGTCGCCCTTTTTTAGAAACTTTTCGGTTAAAATCGCTTTAGTCTCTAAATCATGGCGAGAAATATTAAAGCCGATCTTTACTTCTTTTAAGGCGCCGGTTTTTTTGCCTTCTTTTTTCTTCTTTTCTTGAAGATATAAATATTTACCGTAACTCATTATTTTACAAACCGGCGGCTCTACTTTATCGGTTACTTGGACTAAATCTAAATTGCGCTCCTGACTGAGTTTAAGCGCTTCAGTCAAAAAAACAACTCCCAGTTGTTTTCCGTTTTCGTCTATTAATCTCACCTTCGAACTCCTTATTTGTTGGTTGATGAATGTTCTTTTAATGTTGGTAAGTGTTTATTAAATTCTTTAGATAGTGATGCGTGAAATGAAAATTATATTAAATTTCATCGTCCGCTTAATACGTAGAACGTAATTGCTAAGGGTAGTTTTACGTTTTTTACGTTGTGGAGATGGGGAGATTGAACTCCCGTCCAGAAATTAATCTTTGAACAACTCTACAGGTTTAACTTATTTTATTTTTGAGAATAAAGATAAAAAATAAGTAAAAAATCGATATTCTTTGCCTCATAGCCTTAACAATCACTCCGAGGCGAAAGTAATCGTTTATCTCGATTAATGACACCTGTTTTAGTTATCGAGAGTCGCTAAAATAGATGGCTTTAAGCAAAAGCTAAAGCAGGTTTTTTAAATAAGTTGGCACTTATTATTTTCTAGAAGTTTTACGAGTTTCTAGAAAACTCGACCTGCTTGTTCAATAATCAAATTCCCGTCTAATCTTTCATCCCCGTATTTATTTTTCAAATTTCATTTATTGTTCTTCTGATTTCTCTTTCCGTCTCTCTTTTTTTAATCGTGTTTCTTTTGTCAAACTTTTTCTTTCCTCGAACAATAGCAAAATCTATTTTTATTTTATCTTTTTTAGTATAAACTTTTAATGGCATCATTGTCAACCCTTTTTGGGTTGACTTGCCGATTAAGTAACTAATTTCCTTTTTTGTCAGTAAAAGTTTCCGGGAGCGTTGCGGGTCGTAATTAGCCGGTGTGTTTTTCGGCTGATAGGGAGGAATATTAGCGCCGATTAGAAAAACTTCAGTATTTCTTTCTGATTGTTTTAAGATAATATAAGACCCTCTTAAAATCAGCCTTCCTAACCGGATTGATTTTACCTCTTGACCGATTAAAACAATACCCGCCTCGAATTTTTCCAGGATTTCGTAATCGAATAAAACTTTTTTGTTATCGGCAAAAACAGTCATATTTTCAGTTTACCTTGTTAAATAAACTTAGTAAATAACGCGATTTAATCTATACGTCGAACTCTTTAAATTTTAGACGAAATAAGATAAACTTAAAGAATCATGACCCGCAAAGAGTTAAAAAAATCAATAGAAAAAGCGATAAAAGAGCTTCAAAAAAAAGAAGTTTTTCCTGATTTTCAAATTCCGAAAATTAAAATAGAATCAGGCGAAAGAAAGACCGAAAAAGAAATTCACGGCGATTATTCAAGCAGTATTGCTTTAGTTATTACCAAATTAACTAAAAAAGATCCGTTAAAAATAGCCGAATTAATAAAATCCGAAATTCAAAAAAGAAAGAGTAAAACATTTGAAAAAATTGAAATAAAATTTCCGGGATTTATTAATTTTTTTCTTTCTGAAGAGTATCTTCGAAAGGAAATCGAAAAGATTATAAAAGAAAAAGATGAATTCGGAAATTTAAAAATCGGCAAAAAAGAAAAAGTGAACGTCGAGTTTATTTCGGCTAATCCGACCGGTCCTCTGACTTTAGGAAACGGTCGTGGCGGTTTTTGCGGAGATGTTTTAGTAAATGTTTTGAATAAAGCCGACTTTAAGGCAAAAAGAGAATATTACATTAATGATACCGGTGAACAAATCAGAAAATTAGGACATTCGGTTATCGGCGACTCGGAAGCGGTTTATAAGGGAGATTATGTCAACGATTTAAAGAAAAAGATAAAATCCGCCGGAAAAAATCCCGAAAAAATCGGCGAGGAAGCGGCAAAAATTATTCTGGAAAAAATGATAAAACCATCGGTCGATAAAATGGGAATAAAATTCGACCTTTGGTTTTCGGAAAAAAGCTTGTATAAAAGTAAAGAAATAGATAAAATGCTAAATTATTTAAAAAATAAAAAATTAACTTACGAAAAAGAAGGAGCGTTATGGTTTAGATCAACTCAGTTCGGCGACGACAAAGACAGGGTTTTAGTCAAAACTGACGGTGAGAATACTTATATAACTTCAGACGCCGCTTATTTGAAAAATAAAATTGACAGAAATTTTGATAAATTGATTTATATTTGGGGAGCAGATCATTACGGCTATATCGCCAGACTTAAAGCCGTTGCCCGATCTTTAGGTTTTGAAAAAGAGAAAGTAGAAATAATCCTTATGCAGTTAGTGCGATTGTTCGAAAATAATAAGGAAGTTAGAATGTCAAAAAGAAAAGGTGTTTACGTGACCCTGGATGAATTGATATCCGAAGTCGGTTTAGACGTAGCCAGATTTTTCTTTTTAGAAAAAGCCGCTGATACTCATTTAGATTTTGATTTATCTCTGGCTAAAGAAAAATCTTCCAAGAATCCGGTTTATTATATTCAATATGCCCATGCTAGGATTTGCAGTATTTTAAAAAAGATTAAAAATCCGAAATTTAACATTAAAAACCTAGAACCGCTTCAACATGCCAGCGAATTAAATCTTATTAAACAATTAATTCGGTTGCCGGAAATTATTGAAGATACGGCGAAAGATTATCAGGTTCAAAGAATTCCGCAATACGCAACAATCTTAGCGGTTGCTTTTCATCAGTTTTATCGGAACTGTCGGGTTATTTCCGAAAACAAAGAATTAACTAAGGCAAGATTGTATTTAATAACGGCGACAAAAATAGTTTTAAAAAACACTTTGGATTTAATGGGGATCTCGGCTCCTAATAAAATGTAATATGCTAAACAATAAATATTTTTTATTAAGACACGGTCAGACGATTTATCAAGACGAAGGGAGGAATATGATTTATCCTTGGCCAGAACCTTCACCCATAATATTGACAGAAAAAGGAATAGCAACGATCGGTCAATCGGCTAAAGAATTAAAAAATAAAAAAATTGATTTAATTTACTCGTCAGACGTCACTCGAGTTCGTCAGTCAGCCGAAATTGTTTCTCGAGAGATAAATAAAAAAATAATTTTTGATACTCGATTAAGGGACATAGACGAAGGCGTTTTTAAAGGCCGGAGCCGAGAAGAATATTCTTTGTTTTTTTTAAAACCCGAGGAGAAACTTCAAAAAAGACCCTCTCAAGGAGAAAGTTGGAATGACGTAAAAAAAAGAATGCTCGATTTTTTAATGGAAATCGACAAGAAATATAAAAATAAAATAATTTTAATTGTCAGCCATAAAGGACCTCTCTGGCTCTTAGAGGCAGCGATTAAGGGATTAAGCGACGAAGAGGTTTTAAAGTTAAAAGAAAAAGGTCTTTCTCCCGGTCAATTTAGAGAATTAAAAAATAATTATAATTTATAATGCTTAATCTTCCTGAAATTGAAAAAAAGATTTTAAAATTTTGGCAAACAAACGATATTTTTAAAAAAAGTCTGGAAAGAACCAAAAAAGGTCCGAAGTTTGTTTTTTATGAGGGTCCGCCTTTTGCTAATGGATTACCGGGCATTCATCATCTTTTAGCCAGAGCTTTTAAAGACATAATTTTGAGATATAAAACAATGCAAGGTTTTTACGTGAGAAGAAAGGCTGGTTGGGACACCCACGGTTTACCGACGGAGATGGAGACAGAAAAAAAATTAAATATTAAAAGCAAGAAGGGGATTGAGGAAATCGGAATCGAAACTTTTATTAAGAAATGCCGAGACAATACTTTTATTTATAAAGAAGAATGGGAGAATTTTACCCGAAGGATTGGTTATTGGGTAGATTTGAAAAATCCTTATATTACTTGCAATAACGATTATATTGAATCGGTTTGGTGGATTTTAAAAAAAATTTGGGATAAAAAACTTCTTTATCGGGACTACAAAGTTGTTCCTTTCTGTCCGAGATGCGGGACTTCTTTGTCTTCTCATGAGGTAGCTCAGGGATATAAAAATATTGAAGAGCCGGCTATTTACGTAAAGATTAAAATTGACTCCAAAGACGCCCAATTTAAAAACACGAATTTTTTAATTTGGACAACTACTCCCTGGACTTTGCCCGGAAATGTTGCCATCGCCGTTAATCCCGCATTTACCTATTTAAAAATTAAAATCGGGAACGAATACTTAATATTAGCCAAAGAAAGACTCAAAGAGTTAAAAATAGAAGGAGAAATTATTAAAGAATTCAAAGGAAAAGATTTGGTTGGTTTAAAATACCGGCCATTGTTTGATATTAAATCAATCGGAAAAGAAAAAAATATTTATAATTTTTTTCAGGACAATAAATCCTTTAAGAAGAATAATTTGTCAGCTTTAGAACGTTGCTATAGGATAATTCCAGCCGAATTTGTTTCCTTGGAAGAGGGTTCGGGCTTGGTTCACATTGCGCCGGCTTTTGGAGAAGAAGACATGGAAGCAGGGAAGAAAAATAAATTACCGGTTTTAATGACCATAAACGAAGAAGGAAGGTTTAAAGAGGGAATTAAATCCTGGGCGGGACTTTTTGTTAAAGAGGCCGATCCTTTAATAATAAAATATTTAAAAGATAAAGGGACGATTTTTAAAGAAGAAAAACATTTTCACGATTATCCTTTTTGCTGGAGGTGTAATACTCCGCTTCTTTACTATGCTAAAAAGAGTTGGTTTATTAATGTTAAAAAAGTGAAAGATGATTTAATTAATAATAATCGGAAGATAAACTGGACGCCGTCTTATTTAAGAGAAGGAAGGTTTGGCGAATGGCTTAGAGAAATTAAGGACTGGAATTTATCAAGAGAGCGTTATTGGGGCACCCCTTTGCCTATTTGGGAATGCGAGAAATGTAATACCAGAACTTGCTTTGGAAGCATTGAGGAATTAAGTAAAAAATCGGGAAAGAAAATAGAAGATCTTCATCGTCCTTTTATTGATGGAATAATTTTAAAATGCCAGTGCGGAGGAATAATGAAAAGAGTTTTAGAGGTTATTGACTGCTGGTTTGATTCGGGAAGTATGCCTTACGCTCAATGGCATTATCCTTTTGAGAATAAAAAAATGATTGATAATAAAGAAATGTTCCCGGCTGATTTTATTTGCGAGGGAATAGACCAAACTCGAGGCTGGTTCTATACTTTATTGGTTATTTCCACCTTATTAGGACTAGGTCCGTCTTATAAAAATGTCATTTCTCACGGGATTGTCTTAGATGACAAAGGGCAGAAGATGTCCAAATCAAAAGGCAACATAATTAAACCGGTGGAAGTTATTGATAAATTCGGAGTAGATTGCGCTCGTTTCTATTTCTACACCATTAATTCGGTCGGCGAGCCTAAAAGATTTGACTTTAAAGAGCTTCAAGGAGTTTTTAGAAAATTTTTTGATACCCTCTGGAATAGTTTCGTTTTCTTTTCTACTTACGCAGAAGAGTTTAAGTCGAAGAGATCCTTTAATCCTAAAAAACCCTTAGATAAATGGATTATTTCTAAATTAGAAAGCTTAAAAAAAGAAGTAATTGAGAGTCTGAATAAATACGAGGTAGTAACGGCGGCTCGTTTTTGCGAAAAATTTATCAGCGATCTTTCTAATTGGTATATACGGCGCTCTAGGAAAAGATTTCAAAACCCGAAAGAGGAAAGAGAAAAAGAAGAAGCTGCTCAAACCTTAAACTTTGTTCTTTTGGAACTGACTAAATTATTAGCGCCTTTTACTCCTTTTTTTACCGAGGAAATTTATCAACAGATGCCGAATTTTTCAGGAAAGAAAAAATCGGTTCATTTTGAAAATTTTCCGAAGCCGAATAGAAAATTAATTAATCGGAAATTGGAAGAAAAAATGGAAAAAGTAAGAAGTATCGCCGCCTCAACCTTAGCTCAACGAGCGGCCGCCGGCATAAAAGTTCGTCAGCCATTAAGCGAAGTCAGAATAAAGAGCGATTTTTTAAGAAAAGAAAAAGAACTGCTGGAACTTTTAAAAGATGAAATTAATGTTAAGAATATTAATTTTGATATCAAAATTAAAGAAGAAATAGAATTAAATATAAAAATTACTTCAGAATTGAAAGAAGAGGGGATAATTAGGGAAATAATTAGACAAATACAAGAAATGCGTAAAAAAGCGGGCTATAAACCCAAGCATAAAATTTCGGTTCGCTATTATTCTCCGGTCACGGATTTAAACAAAATATTAACTAAAAATAAAAAAATCATATTAAAAGAAACTAAAACCGAAGAATTTGAATTCGGAGAAAAACCTAAGTTAGTTTTTGACATTGAAAGAGATTTAACGATTGATCAAAAAGAACTTTGGCTGGCAATTAAAAAAAATTAAAAAAGCTCCATGTTTGTTCATTATCGTACTCTCGGTTTTATCCTGAAAGAAGAAGAAAGGGGCGAGGCCGATAAGGTTTTTACGATTTTTACTAAGAAATTTGGAAAGTTAAAAATTTTAGGCAAAGCCATTCGAAAAATAAAATCTAAACTAAGAACGGGAAGTCAAAAATTTTATCTATCAGAAGTTGAATTTATTCAAGGAAAAAATTATAAAACCTTAACCGACGCTATTCTTCTTGATAAATTCCCGAATATAAAAAAGAACTTTAATAAATTGAGAATAATCTCTAAAATTTCTGAGGTTTTTAATGATTTAGTAAAAGGCGAAGAATCCGATAAAAAACTTTGGGGATTACTTCTGGAAGTTTTTAAAGGACTAGACGTCAGTCCTAATTCTCCCCATTTATATTCTTTGATTTATTATTATTTTCTTTGGAATCTTTTTTCGATCTTAGGATACAATCCGGTTTTTGATCAATGCGTTGTCTGTCAAAAGAAATTGAAACCCGACATCCTTTACTTTGATTCCGAACAAGGAGGAATAATTTGTCAGAGTTGCTTTAAAAGAGTTAAAAAAGGAGAAAAAATAGAAGTTGAGACAATAAAAATTTTAAAAGTTTTACTGGAGAAAAAATGGGAAATTTTTTCCAAATTAAAAATTGAATCAAAACATCAAAAAGATTTAAGAAAAATTTCAGAAGATTATTTGTCGTATCTTTATAATACTTTAGATATTTCTTAAAAATTGCTAAAATATAAGAATATGAAAAGAAAATTTACCATCTTAATTGTCCTTTCGACCCTTCTTCTCGGCATAGGAGGATACTGGTATTCTCAGAAGAATATTTATTCAAAAGAAGTTTTAAGGTTAGAAATTCGGGGCCCGAGCGAAATCGATTTAGCTAGCGAAGTTGAGTACCTGGTGACTTATAAAAATAACGGCAATTTTCGTTTAGAAGAACCAAGGTTGATTTTTGAATATCCTACTTATTCTATTTTAGAATCAGAAAATTCCTTAAGGAAAGAAATAGGGCCGGAAGAATTAGGCGAAGCAATTTATCCCGGAGAAGAAAAAACTATCCGTTTTAAAGCTAGACTTTTAGGCAAAGAAGGAGAGGCTAAAACCGCTAAGGCTTGGTTAAAGTATCGCTTCAAGAATTTAAGCGCCCAATACGAATCAGCCACTACTTTTACCACTATTATTTCAAAAGTTCCGTTAAGTTTTAGTTTCGACTTACCCTCTTGGATTGAGGCCGGCAAAGATTTCAAATTCAGACTGAATTATTTTTCCAATACAGACTTCCCTTTGACTGATTTAGGAATAAGAATAGTATATCCCGAAGGTTTTGAGTTTAAAAATTCTACACCCAAAGCTTTAGAGGGAAAAGAATGGAACATCGGTCTTTTAAACAGGGCTGATGGAGGGAGAATTGAAATTTCTGGGTTTCTAAACGGAAAGATAAACGAAGAAAAAATTTTTAGAGCGGAATTAGGGTCTTGGCAAAACGGAGAATTCGTTTTGTTAAAAGAGGCCTTTAAAGGAGTAGAAATTGCCAAGCCTAACCTTAATATTATCCAACAAATAAACGGCAATTTAAATTATACCGCTAATTTTGGCGACCTTCTTCACTATGAAATTTTCTTCAAAAATTTAGGTCAAGAATCTTTAAATAATCTTTATATGTTGGTTCGGCTAGAAGGAGATTTATTTGACTTAAACAGCGTTAAAGCGCCTACCGGCGAATTTAAAAAAGGAGACAATTCAATTCTCTTTGATTGGAGCAAAAACCCTTATTTAGCTTTCTTAAAAACTCAAGAAGAAGGCAAAGTTGATTTTTGGGTAGAGATAAAAAAAGAATGGCAAATTTTTGACGTTGGAAAAGACCAAAACCCGATTTTAAAAGATACGATTATTCTTTCTCAACTTACAGAAGAATTTGAAACAAAGGTTAATTCAAGATTAGAAGTCATTCAAAAAGGGTATTTTCAGGATGAGGTTTTTGGAAATTCCGGGCCTCTTCCTCCGAGAACAGGAGAAAAAACTACTTATACGATTATTTGGCAGGTAAAGAATTATTATAGTCAGGTAAAGAACGTAAAAGTAAAGGCTGTTTTACCTCAAGGAGTAGAGTTAACCGGTAAAATATTTCCAGAAGAACAATCTCAAAAATTTACTTTTGATTCCGCTTCTCGGGAAATTGTTTGGGATATCGGAGATTTAGAGCCGGGAGCAGGAACTTTATTGTCTTCTCCTGGTATAGCCTTTCAAGTTGCTTTAATTCCTAGCCAAAACCAGATTGGAAGTAAAGCTTTATTGACGCAAGAAGCAAGAATAACAGGAGAAGACCAATGGACAGAACAAGTTTTAGAAACAATTTCTTCTGAAATCGATACCGGTTTGCCCGACGACGATACTGTTTCCGAAGAAATGGGAATAGTCAGATAAAACAATGGAAAATTTAATGGAAAAAATAATATCTTTTACTAAAAGAAGGGGATTTATTTTCCCCTCTTCTGAGATCTATGGCGGATTCGGATCCTGCTACGATTACGGACCTCTGGGAGTGGAAATGAAGAATAATATCAAGAAATCCTGGTGGAAGGATATGATTCAAAATCATGAGAATGTAGTCGGATTAGATTCCTCCATCTTAATGTCTCCCAAAGTTTGGGAAGCTTCCGGACATTTGACGGCCGGCTTTGCCGACGAATTGGTTGAATGCAAGAAATGCAAAAAAAGATTCAAGATTGATCAAGCAAAAAAGAAATGTCCTGGCTGCGGAGGAGAGCTGACTAAAGCCAGAAAGTTTAACTTAATGATGAAAACTTTCGTTGGTCCGGTGGAGGATGAAGCCGCTAAAACCTATTTAAGAGCCGAGACTTGTCAGGGAATTTACATGAATTTCAGCAATATTTTGGATTCAATGAGATTAAAGATTCCTTTTGGATTATGCCAGATAGGTAAATCTTTCAGAAACGAGATTACGCCCAAGGATTTCATTTATCGAACCAGGGAATTCGAGCAGATGGAGATGCAGTGGTTTTGTCATCCCAAAGAAGCCGATAAATGGTTTGATTTTTGGAAGAAAGAACGAATGAATTGGTATTTATCATTAGGAGTTAAAAAAGAAAACTTACGTTTTGTGCCTCATGCGAAAAAAGATTTGGCTCATTACGCTAAGGCCGGGGTTGATATTGAATATAATTTTCCTTTCGGCTGGAAAGAGATTGAGGGTATTCATAATCGGGGGGACTGGGACTTATCCAGTCACGCCAAATTCAGCGGCCGAGATCTGAGCTATCTTGATGATGGAACGAAAGAGAAATATGTTCCTTATGTTATTGAAACTTCAGGAGGTGTTGATCGAAGCTTTCTGACTTTCTTAATAGATGCCTATCAAGAAATCAAGGGCGGGAGAACAAAAACAACCGAAGCTACCAAAGAATTTGAGACAATAATCAAACTTCATAAAGATTTATCTCCGATTAAAGTGGCAGTTTTACCTTTAGTAAAGAATAAGCCGGAATTGGTTAAAAAAGCCAAAGAAATTTACAAAGATTTGAAAGTTAATTTTATTTGCCAATACGATGAATTGGGTTCTATCGGTCGAAGATATCGCCGGCAGGATGAAATTGGAACGCTTTTTGCCGTTACCATTGATTTCGAAACTTTAGCAAAAGACGATGTGACTATTCGTGACCGTGACACAATGAAACAAGAAAGAATAAAAATTAAAGACTTGACGCAAATCTTAGAAAAAAAACTTAAATAAATGTATAAGAAAACTGTTCTTAAAAACGGATTAAGGATTATTACGGTTCCTTCAAAAAATACCAACGCTGTTACTGCTTTAGTAATGGTGGCGACCGGTTCTAAGTATGAATCCAAAGAGATCAGCGGGATTTCTCATTTTTTAGAGCATATGGCCTTGAAAGGAACAAAAAAAAGACCTAATCAAATAGAAATTTTTCGTTTACTTGATGGTTTCGGAGGGATTTCTAACGCTTTTACCGGCCCTGATTTTACTGGCTACTACATTAAAGCTCAGTCCGAAAAATTTAACGATGCGCTTGAATTAGTCTCCGATATTTATTTACATTCGACCTTACTTGCTTCTGAGATTGAAAAAGAACGGGGTACGATCATTGAAGAGCTTAATATGTTTTACGATCATCCTATGCGGCATATCGGGACATTATGGAATCAAGTTCTTTACGGCGATCAGCCGGCGGGATGGGATATCGGCGGCACGATAAAAACGGTAAAAAAAATATCTCGAGATCAATTGATTTCGTACCGTAATTCTCAGTACGTTGCCAAAGGAACTATTGTTTGTGTTTCCGGAAAATTCGACCAAGCAGAAGTTTTCAAATTAATAAAAAAACATTTCGCCGGAATCTCGCCAAAATTTCCTAAAAATAAACCTAAAGTTGTTGACTGCCAGAAAACTCCTCAAGTGTTAATCTACAAGAAAGATACAAAACAAATTCAGACCGCTCTTGGCGTAAGAGCTTATAATAATAAACATCCTAAAAAATACGCTTTTGAATTGTTGAATTTAATATTGGGCGGAATGTGGTCTTCCCGATTAGTGGAGGAAATAAGAATAAAGCGCGGATTAGCTTACGATATCCATACCGAGTTAAACATGGATCCCGATGCTGGTTCTTTGGTAGCGGTTGCCAATCTAAATAGTAATCGACTCGAAGAGGGTATCGGCATGATTCTCGGTGAATTTGGAAAGATTGCCCGTTCTAAAATTTCAGAGAAAGAATTGAAAAAAGCAAAAGATCATTATATTGGCAAATACTCAATCGCCCTAGAGTCTTCTCATTCTCAAGCTTCTTTTTATGCCGAACAAGAATTGTTAGAAGGAAAAATGCTAGAACCGAAAGAAATTTTCAAAAAGATTTCAAAAGTAACCGTAGAAGATATTCAAAAAACAGCTCGATTAATTTTTAAGCCAGAAAAATTAAATTTAGCCTTAATCGGGCCGTTTAAAAATAAAGAAAAGTTTCAAAAATTATTAAAAATTTAAAAATCCTCGAATTCGTCGCGGAACATTATTATGAATCAAGAAAAAAAATTATCGCCCGAGTCTTTTAAATTCTTAGATATTTCTTGGGGGACGATTTTTAAAATCTTAGCCGCCATTGTTTTCGCTTATTTCGTTTATTTGATTAAAGATCTTATCGTTTGGTTTATTTTTGCCTTGGTTATCTCGATTTTATTTGAACCAATCATAAATTTTTTAATTAAAAGAAGAATTCCCAGAACCTTTGCCGTTTTGTCCGCTTATTTATTTTTTTTCGGAATTTTAACTTTTTCCGTTTATTCTTCTTTACCTTTTTTAATTTCGGAAATAAGAAATTTTTCTGCGGGATTTCCCCAGCAAATTCCTATTTTTTTTGAGAAAGTTTCTCCAATGTTCAAACAGTTAGGAATAAACACTTTTGAAAGCTTCGATGCTTTTTTAGCCGATTTTCAGAAACCGCTAGAGGAAATCACAAAAAATATTTTTAATATTTTAATTGTCTTTTTCGGCGGAATTATGGCTGCTTTCTTCACTATTGGCATGGCTCTTTTTATTTCGCTAGAAAAAGGTTTAATGGAAAAATTTTTGATTTTGTTTTTTCCCAAAAAATACGAGAATAATCTTATTGAACTTTGGAATAAATCAAAAGAAAAAGTTATCGGTTGGTTTCTAATGCGAATTATCGGCGTCATTTTTGTCGGTTTAAGTTCATTTATAATTTTTAAAATTTTAAACGTAAATTATCCGGTTTCTCTGGCTGTTATCGCCGGTACTTTCGATTTCGTTCCCATAGTCGGACCTTTATTAGCGGCAATTTTGATTTTTATAACCGTTGCCTTGGACAGTTTCGCTAAAGCGATTTTCGTTATAGTTGCTTTTGCTTTAGTAGAGATAGCAGAAAATGCTATTTTGTTTCCGCTTTTATCTCGAAGGATGATTAGAGTATCACCTCTTATTGTTTTGGCCGGTTTATTTATTGGAGCAAAAATTTGGGGCTTCTTAGGGGCAATCATTCTGGTTCCTCTAATGGCCATTATGTTCGAATTTTTAAAGGATTTTATAAGGCAAAACAAAGAGGAAATGATATTTAGTTCTTCTTCTCGAACGGAAGAATAGTTGCAAAAAATTAAAAATATGATAGCGTTGAGGCCGCCAGTTCTTTTAAAAGACAAAAGAAGAGAGATGTTTCTCGCGGCTGAAATGCCCATTATTTTAGTAGGTATTTCAGCCGTGAGATAGGAAAATTTTACGGCAGGAAACGAGGAGATAGAACATGATTGAAGAAACGAAGAATAAGATGCTTCTCGGAAAGATAACAGTCAATTCCGAGAACAAACAAGAAGCTGTAAAGTATGACGACCGTAATTCTCTGAAGGAGAGGGATGGGGATGCGCGTATTTTCAGTGACTTATCGATGTAATAAAGGCAATGATGGCCAGCGCGTCACCGTATTGAAAGCGTTGCCTTTTCTGAAAAGCGCGAAGATCGAAGGGAAAATTGGGAAAGACTTAGCTAAAGCAAGAGTGAAGGTTAAAAAAGAATGGGATTTTCCAGAGATTAAAATATTTTTGGAACTGCTAAGTCTTTACATAAGATGCAAAGAAAAAATAATAGCGCTGCCTGAGAAAACCGCAAAAACCTTGCAAGATTGTCTGAGGACGATATTAGAGAAAGTGAAAGAAGACGATTTCAGCATAGACGATCTTTCCGAAGAAACTAAAGAAGCTATCATAAACATCAGAGAAATAAAACTGGTAGACGATTCAAAGCCGGATGATGAAGACGATAAATACTCTCTAGATCCGACAAGTCACAGATTATAAATAATTTAACCCTTTTTCTCTATTGAGTGGCATACCACTCAATATAACGGTCCAAATTTTTTGGCCGTCTTTTTTTTGAGTTGAAATAAATTTTCATTAAATTAAAATAAATTATTATGTTAGTTGATTCCCATGCCCATCTTAATTTTTCCGCTTTTAAAGAAGATAGAAATGAGGTTATAAAAAAATGCCTGGAGAGTGATATCTGGATGATTAATGTCGGCAGCCGCTACGATACTTCCCAAAAAGCGGTGGAAATCGCCGGACAATACGAAAAAGAAGTTTATGCCGCAGTCGGACTTCACCCGATTCATTTAGACACCGGTTTAGTTAAGATGAAAGTTGATAGAGAAGAAATAGAATTTAAGAGCAAAGAAGAAGATTTTGATTACGAAAAATACAGACAACTGGCTCAATCAAAAAAAGTTGTAGCTATCGGCGAAGCCGGATTCGATTATTATTGGCGACCCAAAACCAAGGCTAAAAAGGAATTATTTAAACAAAGACAAAAGGAAATATTTTTAAAGCATTTGGAATTAGCCAAAGAATTAAATTTACCGGTTATCTTTCATTGCCGGATGGCTCAAAAAGATTTAATCGGAACATTGATAGAAAGCTCGGAATTAAAACCGGAAAAAGCCGTGGCTCACAGTTTTGTGGGCAATCTGACAGAGCTCAGGCAGTATTTAAATCTGGGATATTACATCGGTTTCAATGGAATAATTTTTAAAAAAATAGAAGGAATTAATTTTGAAGAAGTTATAAAAGAGACGCCGCTGGATAAGATTTTAATCGAAACCGATTGTCCTTATCTAGCTCCGCCGCCATTTTCAGGGGAGAGAAACACTCCTTTATATTTAAACTATATAGTTGAAAGAATAGCCGAGATTAAAAAAGAAACTCCGGAAAAAATAGCCGAGATAACCGTTCAAAATACAAAAGAATTATTCAAGATTTAAATAATAAAATCATAATTAAAAATCGGCTTGAAAAGGCCTTTTTTTTGTGCCAGAATTAAAAAATTAGATATGAACTATAATCCAAAACAAATAGAGCCGAAATGGCAGAATTATTGGGAGAAGAATAAATTTTACCAGGCCGAAGATTTTTCTAAAAAACCGAAAAAATACATTTTGATTGAATTTCCTTTTCTTTCAGGCCAAGGACTTCATGTCGGCCACACCCGAGGTTATTCGGCAATGGATACAATAGCCAGAAAGAAAAGAATGGAAAGGTTTAACGTCCTTTATCCGATTGGTTGGGACGCTTTCGGCTTGCCGGCCGAGAATTTTGCCATTAAAACTGGCGTTCATCCCAGAATAACAACCGAGAAAAATATTGCCAATTACAGAAGACAAATTAGAAGCTTAGGTCTTTCTTTTGACTGGTCCCGGGAAATAAACACTACTGACCCGAAATATTATAAATGGACTCAATGGATTTTTTTACAATTATTTAAGAAAGGCCTAGCTTACCAGGCGAAAATCCCCATTAATTGGTGTCCGGCTTGTAAAATCGGATTGGCCCATGAAGAAGTAGTTGGAGGTAAATGTGAAAGATGCGGTCATAAAGTCGAGCAGAGAGAAATCAAACAATGGATGTTAAAAATTACAAAATATGCCGATCGATTGATTAAAGATCTCAAAGAATTAGATTATTTGGAAAAAATAAAAGCCCAGCAGATCGAATGGATCGGAAGAAGCGAAGGCGTAGAAGTCAGTTTTAAAATAAAAAATTCTTCTGAGGAGATAAAAGTTTTTACTACTCGAATTGACACTATTTTCGGCGTAACAGCGATTGTAATTGCGCCGGAACATCCTTTAGTAAAAACGCTGATTAAAAAAGAAGAAGAGAAAGAAGTCAAAGATTACATTAAAAAATCAAAAGAGAAAACCGAATTTGAAAGAACCAAACTGGAAAAAGAAAAAACCGGAGTTTTTATTGGTTCTTATTGTTTGAATCCGGTTAACAACGAGGAAGTGCCAATTTGGGTCGGCGATTACGTAGTCTCAATATATGGTGGCGGCGCAGTAATGATGGTACCGGCTCATGATAAAAGGGATTATGAATTTGCTAAGAAATATAAGTTGGAAATTCGGGAAGTTATTTCCGGCGGCAATATTAGAAAAGAAGCTTTCGTTGATTACGGAAAGTTAATTAATTCCGGAGAATTTAATGATTTATCTTCAGAAAAAGCAATTAAAAAAATTACGGAATGGTTGGAGAAAAATAAATCAGGCAAGAAAGCTATCCATTACAAATTGCGCGACTGGGTTTTTTCCCGGCAACATTATTGGGGCGAACCGATTCCTATTATTCATTGTCAGAAATGCGGTGTTATAGCGGTGGCAGAAAAAGATTTGCCGGTGGAGTTGCCTTATATTGAAAAATACCAACCTACGGGTACCGGAGAATCGCCTTTAGCGAGCATCAAAGAATGGGTTAACGTGAAATGTCCAAAGTGCGGCGGAGTCGCTCAAAGAGAAACCGATACCATGCCCAACTGGGCTGGTTCCAATTGGTATTATATGAGATACTGCGACCCAAAAAATAATAAAGCGATAGCTGATTTGAAAAAATTGAAATACTGGCTTCCGGTTGATTGGTATAATGGCGGAATGGAGCATACCACTCTTCATCTTTTATATTCCCGTTTTATCTATAAATTTCTCTACGACATCGGCGTGGCGCCAGCGCCGGAACCTTATAAAAAAAGAACTTCTCACGGTATTGTTTTGGCTGAAGATAATCAGAAGATGTCAAAGTCGCGTGGTAACGTAGTTAATCCCGATGATATTGTTAAAAAATATGGAGCCGACACTTTAAGAGTTTATAACATGTTTATGGGACCGTACGACCAGACAATCGCTTGGAATTCCAAGAGCGTAAATGGAGTTTTCAGATTTTTAAATAAGGTTTGGAATTTAACTTTGGAACGTAAAAATAATGAAAAAAGAAGCCAAGAAGCTCAAAAGAAAATTAATCAGCTTAACAAAAAAATCAGCGAAGATTTGGAAAATATGAAATTCAACACCGCTATAGCTTCTTTTATGGAATTCGTTAATTTTGCCCAGCAAAAAAAGGAAGGAATCGGAAAAAACGTTATTGAGACCATGTTGACATTACTCTCTCCTTTTGCTCCTCATATTTCGGAAGAGCTTTGGTCTTTATTGGGAAATAAAAAAAGCATTTTTGAAGAGTCCTGGCCAAAATACGATTTAAAATTAATTAAAGAAGAAACGATTAATTTTATTATCCAGGTTAACGGAAAAGTTCGGGACAAGATAGAAACGAAAACCGGTCTTTCCGAGAAGGAAGCAAAAGCTCTTGCATTAAAAAGCGAAAAGGTACAAAATTGGATAGGAAATAAAGAAATCAAAAAAATTATTTTTGTTTCCGATAAGTTGATTAATTTCGTAATCTAAAGCATATGTGCGGGATAGTCGGTTATATAGGAAAAAAACCAGCGCTTCCGATTTTAGTTTCCGGACTTAAACGGCTCGAATACCGAGGCTATGACAGTTTCGGTTTTTTTGCTTTAAATCAGACAAATCATTTCTTGTTAAAGAAGGTTGGCAAAATTTCCGAATGGGAAGAAAAACTTTTAGACATTGACTTCAATGGCAGCATCGGTATCGGCCATACCCGTTGGGCAACCACCGGCGCGGTTACCGAAGCCAATGCTCATCCTCACTGCGACTGTAAAGGAGATATTTTTCTGGTTCATAACGGCATAATGGAAAATTATCAGGAAATTAAAGATAAGCTGATTCAAAAAGGGCATAAATTTAATTCCGAGACCGATACCGAAGTTTTTTGTCACTTAATCGAGCATCACTTTAACGGTAATCTTGAAGAAGCAGTGAGAAAAGCCTTAAGAATCGTAAAAGGAAACTATGGCATCGCTGCTATTTCTAAGAAAGACCCCGATAAGATCGTTTTAGCCCGATTAGGCGCGCCGCTTTTGATCGGAATTTCTGACAACGAATATTTTGTTGCTTCCGACCCGGCTGCTATGGTTTCTTTCACTCGTCAGGTAATAACATTGGACGACAACGAAGTAGCGGTGATTTCTCCGGAAAACCACTTTATTTTGAAGGAAAAACCGATTGAAAAAATTGATTGGGAAATCCAGGAAGCCGAAAAAAAAGGATTTTCCCATTTTATGCTTAAGGAAATTTTCGAAGAACCGGCGGTAATTAAGGAAGGCGTCAGAGGAAGAATGGAAATTGAAAAAGGATTAGCAAGATTGGGAGGTTTGGAACAGACCAGTGAAAGATTGAATAAAATCGAGAAGTTGATTTTAATTGGTTGTGGTACGGCGAGATATGCGGCCATGGTGGGAGAATGTATGATGGAGGAATATGCCCAGATTCCGACTAAAACCGAGGTAGCTTCGGAATTCCGTTACCGCAAGCCGATTTTAGACGAAAAGACCGCTATTTTAGCCATTTCCCAGTCCGGCGAAACAGCCGATACTCTAGAAGCGGTCAGAGAAGCCAAGAGAAAGGGCAGCCTGGCTTTAGGCTTGGTTAATGTGGTCGGTTCATCTATTGCCCGAGAGACTGAAGCCGGAGTTTATAACCGGGCCGGAATAGAAGTCGGCGTGGCCGCCACCAAATCTTTTGTTTCTCAATTAGCGATTCTGGCTTTGATTTCGGTCTATTTAGGCCGGAAAAAGGGAATGAGTCTGGTAACCGGCAGAAGAATTTTGGAAGAGCTCCAGAAAATACCGGAACTTGCTCAGAGTATTTTAAATCAAGCGGATTATGTAAAAGAATTGGCTCAAAAGTATTCTGATTACCGAAATTTCTTCTTTTTGGGCAGGAAATACAATTATCCGATTGCTCTCGAAGGTGCGTTAAAATTAAAAGAAATCGCCTGGAAGATTCATGCCGAGGGTAATGCCGGCGGAGAAATAAAACATGGTTCTCTGGCTTTAATTGATGAAACTTTTCCAACGCTTTGTATTTGTCCTTCGGATTCAGTTTACGATAAAATGAAAAACGCCATCGGCGAGGTTAAGTCAAGGCATGGAAAAATTATTGCCATCGCCACTGAAGGCAATGAAGAAATCAAGAACTTAGTTGACGACGTAATTTACATTCCCAAAACTTTGGAAATGTTAACCCCGCTTTTATCCGTGATTCCGCTCCACCTCTTCGCCGCTTACTTGGCTTTAGAATTAGGTTTGGACATTGATAAACCGAGGAATCTGGCAAAGTCGGTGACAGTGGAATAAAAATTCGGATTTTATTCAGAATAGACAGCGCATAAATCGCCAATAAGACGGTTTTTTTATTCTTTTCTGGACGAGGATTTTTATAAATTATAACCTAACAAATAATACTTTATCTTTAAGATGCTATTCGGTTAGGGAGAAGCGTTTTTTTAGCGCATTTAACCGAAAAAATCTCTCCGCCGAGAGTTTTTTCTCTTCTTTACTGCGATCCCTTAGCTCTTTGGGAGTTAAAATATGGAAGAAAAAAAAGATGTAGAAGTTTTACGGACCATCAATGGATTTGCGGGGGGTAGAGAAAGCGGCCGAGGCGGTCGAAAATTTGAAATCTGTTCAAATTGCGGTGAAAAAAGATACATATAATACAGCAAATAAACGCCCTAAAAAGCATTTTTTTATTTTATCCCGACTTGTCGGGATAAAAGAATGCATTCGGCTGAGTTCAGCCGAATGCATTTCCCCAAAAGGGAAATTCCGTCCTTTTAGGATGGGGTAATTCATTTTAAGAGGAAGGAGGAGGTACTTCATTTAGGCAAAGAATGTTATAATAATTAGTATTAATTAAGTGTAAGATTAAAAATATGAAAAACATAAAAATCAAAAAAACAATCAAAGACTTAATGACAGAACAACACTGTCTTTTAGAGGGACTAATCAACAAGTTTGAAGAGAGTCTCGGTAAAGATTGTAAATTCTTAATCGACGTATTTGATGAATTAAAATGGGAACTTGAAAAGCATATTTTTATCGAGGAAAAAGCGGTTTTTAAGTTTTTTAATCCGACAAAAGAAGAAAATTATTACGATATGGTGCCAAACTTAATAAAAGAACATAGTTCTATTTTAGAGACGCTTAACGAGATAGAAGATGATTTAGCAGTGAAGGATATCAAAGACATAACCGAAGATATGGCCGATTTTAAGAAGTTATTAATAAAACATAAAGAATTTGAAGAAGAAACGTTTTATCAGGATTTAGAGAAAAGGTTGAACGAGGTCCAGAAAGAAAACGTAGTCAAAAAAATTAAAAATAGCTTTCCTAGTCTGTCAAATCATTATTGAGCGATTGACAGTTTGATATAATACTTTAAAATTAATATAAGGTTGGGAGGAGAAAGGCGTTGAGTTTTTAAGGCTTTATTCTAAAAATTTTTTAATTGCTACAATCTAGTCTTAGATATACGCCTCCCGCCTCGCCTCCTTCAGTTTTTTCACAATCCGTCGCGCTTTAGATGCCCTAGGTTAAAACCGGAGGGCATTCTTCTCTAAGATTTGCTATTTTTAATAGATAAATTACAATAATAAATATGGAAAAAATTTTATCAAATAAAAAAGGCGATAAAATGGTTCTTTTAGGTAACGAAGCAGTTATTCGCGGCGCTCTGGAATCGGGCGTTGGTTTTGTTTCTACTTATCCCGGAACTCCGGCTTCAGATATTGGAAACGTTTTTTTCAAGATTCACAAAAACGCGGGTGTTTATTTCGAATTTTCCGTTAATGAAAAAATAGCCATGGAAGCCGCTGTTGGCGCTGCTTTTTCTGGTCTTAAATGCTTGGTGGCCATGAAGAACTTTGGATTAAACTTAGCAATAGAGCCGTTATTACCGGTTATGTATACCGGCGTCAAAGGATCTTTGGTTTTAATGGTTTCCGACGATCCTTCTTGTTGGAGTTCGGCCCAATCAGAGGAAAACACCAGGCCTTATGTTTATTTAGCCCATATTCCAACCTTAGAGCCTTCTGATCCTCAAGAATGCAAAGAATTCACAAAACTGGCCTTTGATCTTTCCGAAAAATTCAAGATACCGATAATGCTTAGATTAACCACTAGAGTTTCTCACCAGCAACAGTTAGTTACCTTTGATGAATTGAAGAAGTCTCAAAACAGAGGAGAGTTTATTAAAGACGTTCATTCTTTCGTAACTATGCCTCCCAGAGTTTTAGAAATGAAAGGAGAGCTTTTAGATAAAGTAGAGAAGGTAAAGATCGTATCAGAGGAAAGCGAAGTTAACAAAATTATTAAAAGAAAAAAATCGGAAATGGGAATAATTACTTCCGGAGTTTCTTACGTATACACGATGGAAGCTTTAAAAGAGTTAAAGTTGAATATCCCGGTTTTTAAAACAGGATTTTTTTATCCGCTTCCGGAGAAAAAGATTAAAACCTTTTTAAAGGGACTTAAAAAGGTTTTAGTGGTAGAAGAGTTAGAACCTTACCTGGAAAAAGAAATTATTGCTTTAGCTAAAGATGCAAACTGTAAATTAAAAATTCAAGGCTCTGATTTATTGACTCCAATAGGAGAACGAAAACCGGAGCAAGTGCTTTCGGCGGTTGCCAAGTTTGCCGGAAAGAAATTCACGATGGATTCTACCAAGTTAAAAATCGAAACACCGAAAAGAAAGCCGCAATTATGTCCCGGCTGTCCGTATCGAATACTTTTTGAAGCTATTAAAAAAGCGGTCAACGTTGACGAAGTAATTTTCGGCGGAGATATTGGTTGTTATATGCTTGCTGGCACCCCGCCCTATTTTCTCCAGGATTATTTATCCTGCATGGGCTCTTCAATAGGTATTGCTCACGGTATCAAGAAGATTAGCAATCAGAAATTGATTACTTTCATAGGTGATTCTACTTTTTTTCACTCTGGATTATCAGAACTAGCCAATACGGTTTTTAACAGTTCCAATCCTTTAATAATCATTCTAAATAACGAAACAACGGCTATGACCGGCCATCAGCCTCATCCGGGAGCGCCGGCTAACGGCGGTTTCATACAAATTGAAGAAGTGGTAAGAGCATTAGGCGTTAAGAACATTAAAGTCGTTGATCCGGTAAACCAGCAAGAAACAGTCGAAGCGATAAAAGAATTTATAAACAAACCAGAGGTTTCGGTGATTATTTCCCGAAAGCCCTGTCTGTTTGTTAAAAAATAAGGATATGGAAAAAACATTAGACCAGTTTAATATAGTAATTTGCGGAGTAGGAGGCCAAGGTTTGATAACCTTAAACAAGATTTTAGTTAAAGCGGCCCTGAACGAAGGTTACGAAGCTAAAACTTCGGAACTTCACGGTTTATCTCAGAGAGGCGGTTCGGTGGAAACCCATATCAGGTTCGGCGAAAAAATTTATTCGCCTTTGGTAAAAAAAGGAGGGGCAAACTTAATAATCGCCATTGAGGCTCAGGAAGCTTTGAAAGCCTCTTATTACGCTTCAAAAAAAACAGAAACCGTATTCGTAATAAACGATTTTATCGCGTCGATTCCCACGAAAGAACCGATTCCCAGTCAAAAAATATCAGAATTATTGAAAGATTTTTCGAAAAAGGTTTTGTTGATTCCGGCTACCGAGTTTACCCAAAAAGAGTTAGGTAATTCAGTTTTGGCCGGAATGTATTTATTAGGTATGGCTTTTTCCAACAAGTTAATTCCCTTAAAATATTCTTCGATTTTAAAAGCAATGGAAGAAATAGTCCCGAAGCAATTCTTTGATTTAAACAAGAGGGCTCTTGAACTTGCTCAGAAAAATGATTAACTAGAATTATATGCAAGCCGTAATTTTAGCCGCCGGCGCTTCTTCAAGATTTTGGCCGATTAATGGACAGCATAAATGCCTTGTTAAAATAATGGGAAGGCCGATGATTTTATCTTTAATAGAGGGTTTGAAGACAAAAGGAATTAAAGAGGTGATAATTATTCAAGGTCCCGGAAGAGAAGTAGAAAAAGAAGTTGAAAATTATAAATCCGATCTACCGATTAAATACGTAATTCAATCAGTCCCCAGAGGAACCGGAGACGCGATTTTAAAAGCGGAAAAAATGATTAAAGATCATTTTTTTGTTTTTAATTCCGAAAGAGTAGATACGGAAGAATATATTGAACCGATAATCAATAAATTTAAAAAAGAAAAAAGCGAAATTATTATTCTAGCCGGCAAAACATCCGCTCCCTGGCTTTACGGAATTTTAAAAGTGAAAAAAGACAAAGTAATCGGTTTAGTTGAAAAACCGACTCGCGGCAAAGAATCGTCGAAACTTAAAATTGTAGGAACTTATTTTTTTCCAAAAGAATTTTTAAATTATCTTAAAAGAGTTCCTCGAAGCGAATACTCTTTGATAGACGCCATTCTTCTTTGCGTCAAAGAAAAAGAAGTAAAAATAGTGGATGTCGGAAAAGAAACTTTTGCCTTGAAATATCCCTGGGACATGTTTGAGATCAGAAAATATATTTTTGATAAATTTTTGAAAAATGAAATATCAAAAACGGCTGAAATCGCCAAATCAGCGGAAGTTAAGGGGAAGATTTTTATCGGTAAAAATGTCAAAATTTTAGGAGGAGCAAGGATTAAAGGCCCTTGTTATATTGGAGACGATTGCGTTATCGGAAATAATGCTTTAGTCAGGGATTATACTAATCTGGAAAGAAAAGTTTTAGTCGGAGCTTCTGCCGAAGTTGCAAGATCTATTTTACAAGAAAGAGTTAAAATTCATTCAGGTTATTTCGGCGATTCAATTATCGGTGATAATTGTTATATAGGGGCCGATACTGTTATAGCCAATATTCGATTAGACAGGGGAGAAATTAAATCAGTCGTTAAGGGTAAGGAAGTCTATACCGGCTTGAAGAAATTAGGAGCGATTATTGGCAAGAATACCAAAATAGGAGTTAACGTTTCCATTATGCCCGGTGTAATGATAGGTTCTAACTGTCAAATCGGTCCTCATTCCTCGGTTTTAAAAAATATAGAAGACAATGCTGTTTTTTATACCAAAGCCGAAAATGTAATCAAAAAAAACAAATAAAGATCAGTCGGCTTCTTCTTCAATTCATTCCAAAATGAATTTTTTAATAAACAAAGATATAAAAATATTGAGTTTGGCTTTTCTGTTCATCTTTCTCGGTTTTAACGGTGTCCAGCAATACGTCACTTCTTTTTTTTCCGAAGCCGGAATCGCGGAAATCGGCTTTCTTTCTTTAATTTTAATTTATTTATTTTTTCTTCTAGCTAGTCCCTTAGCAGCATTCTTTGTTTCAAGGTACGGAGGTAAAAAATCAATGCTCATTGCCTCTATTTTTTATTTTTTATTCATAGCTTCTTTACTATCAAAAAATTCTTATTTAATTTATTGCACTTCAATTCTTTTAGGCATCGCTGCTTCTTTGCTTTGGACCGGGCAGAACAGTTTTTTAATAAGAGCAAGCAGTGAGAAATCATACGGAAAAAATTCGGGATTTTTTACTTCTTTTCAATCTTTTGGCTCCGCTATCGGCGTTATTTTATTGGGGTTTCTAATCAGCAGATTCTTATTTAATTTACCTTTTTTGTTCTTTTCTTTTTTTCCTTTCGTTGGTTTTTTACTGCTGGTTAATTTAAAGGAACCAGAAAGAAAGGAAGAAGTATCCAATAATTTAAGATTAATCCGCAAAGCAATGCTTAATTTGACGGTTTTAAGGCTGGCCAGTATTTATTTTTCCGTTCAATTCATTTTCGGTTTGGTTATTGGAATTATTCCTATTGAAATTAAGAATACTTTGGGAACATATTTTATCGGAATTTTATCTTCTCTTTTTTATATTTTCCCCGTTTTCTTTTCCTATTATTTCGGAAAACTATCAGATATTACTGGGAGAAAAAAAATGATAATCTATTCTCTTGTTTTAATAATTATCGGCCTTTGTCTTTTGTCTTTTTCCAATAAAGGATTTTTCTTAATATCGGGAATAGTTTTGTTGGCCTTGAATTCATCTATCATGAGGCCGGTCGCCGCCGCTTTTATTGGCGATATAAGCAATAAAATAAATCTCGAATTTATAACCGCCTTTTTTTGGATGATTCAGACGGTGGGGGTTGTCAGCGCTTTATTGGTTTCTCAATTATTCATTTCAGAAATCAGGATTATCTATTTAATCTCGATTTTCTTTGTATCTCTTTCTTTGATAGTCGTAAGGCCTTTATTCAGATTTAAAATCGAAGAAATAAAAGAAAAACTTTCTGAGGAGATTTCTTAAATTCAAAAGATTGACACAGACTTAATAATATACTTAAAATAAAGTGAACCTTTAAAAATCAGGAGGGTGAATATGGTAGTTTTGGAATATATTATGGACAATGTAGAAAGAAAGAAAAAGATGCATTTTCCTTTGCTTGACCCGGACAAACAAAGTCCTGAGAGGGCCGGAGAGCTGGCAAGGATTATGGAAGAAGCTGGGAGCGCGGTTATAATGGTTGGAGGCTCTTCTCCGATAACCGAAGAAAGGTTGAATCAAACCCTTAAACAAATAAGAGAAAATGCAGGATTGTTGATTGTTCTTTTTCCTTCAAGCGTCGGATATTTAAGTAATCTCGCTGACGCCGTCTTGTTTATGAGTTTGTTGAACTCCAATGATCCTCGATATATTATTCGAGAACCGGCTAAAGGAGCTCCGATAATAAGGAAAATGGGCATAGAACCGATCTCAATGGGCTATTTAATAGTAGAACCTGGCATGACCGCCGGCAAAGTAGGGAAAGCCGATTTGATAAAAAGAGACGATATAAAAAGCGTAGTAGAATACGGTTTATACGCTCAATACAGCGGAATGAAGCTTCTTTATATAGACGCAGGTTCCGGCTCTCCCAAACCGGTACCGATTGAGACGATAAAGGCGGTGAAAAGAGATTTGGATATCCCGCTAATCATTGGCGGAGGAATTAGCAATTCTCAAATTGCCGAAGACGCGATTAAGGCCGGGGCTGACATTATCGTCACTGGAACTTCGCTTGAAAAAGGAGAAATCAGGCAGACGCGAAAGATCGTTACTTTTACGAAATCTAATTCAAATTAAGGCACTACTCTGTATTTAAGTGCCGTTTTTTTTAATGTTATACTTAAAGTTGATATGAAGAAAAAAACAAAATCTTTAATTTTACTTTCCGGCGGTTTGGATTCTATTTTAGCTGTTAAGACCTTAATGGAGCAGAATATCAAAGTAGTTGGCTTAACTTTCAAAAGCTTCTTTTTTGACTCTTCTTTGGCAGAGAAAGCGGCTAGAAAACTAGGTATTGAATTAAAAGTTGTTGATTTTTCCAAAGAACATTTTAAGATAGTAAAAACACCGAAACACGGTTATGGGAAATCGATGAATCCTTGCATAGATTGTCATATTTTAATGTTAAAAACCGCCAAAAAGATTATGAAAAAAGAAAAATTTGACTTTGTGGCAACGGGCGAAGTTTTAGGAGAAAGACCAATGTCTCAGAATAGAAACGCCCTGGAAGTCATTGAAAAAGAATCTTCCTTAACTGGTTATCTTTTACGTCCTCTTTCGGCAAAACTCCTTAAAGAAACTGTCGTTGAGAAAAAGGGATTAGTAAGTCGGGCAGAACTTCTTGATATAAACGGCCGATCTCGTAAAAGACAAATTGAATTGGCTAAGAAGTGGGGAATTAAAGAATATCCTACTCCGGCCGGTGGTTGTCTTTTAACTGATTTAGAATTTAGTAACAAATTAAAGGAACTATTAAAGAGGTGTCCAAGAAACAAAGATTCTGATGTTATCCTTCTGAAATATGGTCGTCATTTTTGGCTTGATAATATAAGAGTCGTTGTCGGTCGAAACAAGGAGGAGAATAAAACAATAAGAAACCTGGCGAAAAAAAGTGATATTTTAATAGAGGTGAAAAAGTATCCTGGACCGCTGACTTTAGTTAGGAGCTACAGAAAAGGAAAGATTTCTCCTGAGATCTTGGAAAAATTTAAAGACTTGACGAAGTATTACTCCGCTAAAGCTAGAGATAAAAAAGATGTAAAGTTTTTGATTAAAAAAATATGAGAATTATAAAGATTTCTTCAGAAAATTTTAATAAATCAATTGAAGAAGCGATAGGGTCAATAAAAAAAGGAGAAGTAGTGGTCTGTCCTACCGATACCATTTACGGTTTGATAGCCGATGCCCAGAATGAAAAAGCAGTTAAGAAAATCTTTAAAATTAAAAAAAGAAAAAAAAAGAAAGCTCTTCCAATTTTTATAAAAGATGTTAAAATGGCAGAAAAGCTGGCCTTAATAAATAAAGAGCAGAAATTTTTTTTAAAAAAGGCATGGCCGGGAGGAATAACTGTTGTTTTGAAAAGAAAAAAAAGTTATTATCTTCCCGAAGTTCTTTTTGGAGGAACCGAAACGATCGGTTTAAGGATTCCTAGATATAAGTTGATTAATATTTTAATAAAAGAAGTTAATCGTCCCCTAGTCGGAACTTCAGCCAATATTTCCGGGAAACCGGGCTTAAATAAAATAGGGAAAGTTTTAAATCAGTTTAAGGGGCGAAAATTTCAGCCGAACTTAATGATCGATGCCGGAAATCTGAAAAAAAATAAACCTTCGACAATAATAGATTTGACCGGTCGGAATTCGAAAATATTAAGAGCTGGCGGATTATCAAAAAAAGAATTGTTAAAGAAATATGGACGCTTTTATTTTTCAAAAAATAAATGATTTAGCCTTGAAAAACATATGGGCAGACGGATTGGGGATATTTTTAGCCGACAATCTTCCTTATATCGTAGCTTTTTGTTTGTTTTTGTTTGTGGTTTTTAACTTCGAAAAACATAAATCAATGGTTATTTTGGCTTTTATTGCCGGCGGTCTATCCAGGGGTATCACCGAATTTATTCAATTTCTTTGGGGCCGTCCCCGTCCTTTTATCGAAAATCACGTTAACCTACTTTTAAACAATATTAAAAGTTATTCTTTTCCTTCGGGGCACGCCTCTTTCTTTTTTGGGCTTTCAACAATTATTTTTTTGTATAATAAAAAAATTGGCTTGCTTTTTTTTATTATCAGTTTTCTTATTTCAATATCCAGAGTTTATTGCGGAATTCACTGGCCAGCGGACATTTTGGCCGGATTTCTGGTTGGGGTTTTTTCCGGAATTTTAACGTTTAAAATTTATAGAAAATTAAAGAAGCAAAAAAATTAAATAAAAAATCAAAAATTCCCTCGATAATTATAAAGGGGTTTTTTTATTTGCATTTCGAAGTTTCAAAAAAGAATGGTGCCGCAGGTGGGAATTGCACCCACATGAGGTTTCCCTCATAGGTTTTTGAGACCTACGCGTCTGCTAGTTCCGCCACCGCGGCTCAATTTAAAACTATCAAAGTTAGTTTTTTTGTCAATTTATCCTTTCGTAATCGCATTCTTTGTTAGAGCATTTTATTTGTTCTTTTTTTGCTTCGATTAAAATAAAACCGCATTTCGGACAAATTTTGTTAATCGGCTTATTCCATAAAGCAAAATTGCATTTCGGAAATAAACCGCAACCGTAAAAAATTTTTCCTTTTCGGGTTTTTCTTTCCACTAATTCGCCTTTTTTACATTTGGGACATCGGATACCTAAGCTTACCGGTGGTAAATTTTCGGTATGCTTACATTCCGGAAAACCGGAACAAGCATAAAATTTTCCAAATCTGCCCATTTTAATAACTAAATTTTTTCCACATTCTGGACATTTAATTTTTGTTTTCTCGGTTAAATCTTTTTTAGAAACTTTTTTTTCTTTTTCAAGAAGATTTTTTACAAAGGGGTCGTAAAACTCCCGCAAAATAACTGTCCATTCTTTTTTGCCTTCGGCGATTTGGTCTAAATTCTCTTCCATTTTCGCTGTAAATTTAATATTTACGATTTCCGGAAAATGCCTAATCAGAAGGTCGTTAACCATAATTCCAATCTCGGTGGGGTAGAATTTTTTTTCTTCATTTTTGGCAACATAATTTCTTTGCTGTATAGTTGTCAAAGTGGGGGCATAGGTTGAAGGTCGGCCGATTCCGTTCTTCTCGAGTTCTTTAATCAGAGTGGCTTCGGTAAAACGAGACGGTGGTTTAGTAAAGCGTTGAAGAGAATTTAATTTTATTAATTTCAGCTTCTCGCCTTTTTTCAAAAGAGGCAATTCCGTCTCTTTAAACTTTAAAGGATAAACCTTTAAGAAGCCGTCAAATTTCAAGATTTGCCCGGTTGTTTTAAAGACATATTCTTTGCTGTTTTCAGCTTTTATTTCAGCGGTAGTTGAATCAAATATCGCTTGAGCCATCTGGCAGGCAATAAATCTTCTCCAAATAAGATCGTAGAGTTTAGAATGGATATTATCTAGCTTAAAAGAAGAGGGTTCTTTGTCTGGATAAGTCGGCCTTATTGCTTCATGAGCTTCTTGGACTTTTCCCTTAGCCTTATATTTTCTTAGAAAACCAGGCCAGTAATTACTTCCATACTTTTGGATGATAAAAATTTTAGCGGCCAAAAGAGATGTTTCGGAAAGATTCAGGGAATCGGTTCTATGATAAGTAATAAAACCTCTTTCATATAAGCCCTGAGCGATTCTCATTGTTATCTTGGCTGGAAATTTGAATCTTTGCCAACTTTCTTGTTGAAGAGTGCTGGTGGTAAAAGGCGAGAGAGGGTTCCTTTTGGTTTCTTTCTTTTCAATATTAAGAACCTTATATTCTGATTTCTCTAAGTTTTTAATTATCTTTTGAGCTTCTTTTTGGTTTTTAATTCCCAGTTTAGAAATGTTTTTACTGTTTTCCTTAATCAGAGTTGATTCAAATTGGCTAGAGTATTTTTCAAGTAAAGCGATTATTTCCCAATGCTCTTGAGGAATAAAATTTTTGATCCCTTCTTCTCTTTCGGCTATCAATCTAACCGCTATCGATTGAACTCTGCCGGCCGATAATCCCCTAAGAATCTTTTTCCATAGAAAAGGAGAAAGTTTATAGCCGACGATTCGATCTAAAATTCTTCTAGTTTGTTGGGCGCTAACCAAATCTAAATCAATTTTTCTTGGATTTTTTAAAGCCTCTTCAATGGCCGATTTGGTAATTTCGTGAAAAATAATTCTTTGGTAAGGTTTTTTTTCATTCAAATTCAGAACTTCACTTAGGTGCCAAGCAATCGCCTCTCCTTCTCGGTCTTCATCGGTTGCTAAAATAATCGTTTCGGCTATTTTTACCTCTTTTTTTAAAAGATTAAGATTTTTTCTTGCTTTTGGCGGGATAACATATTGAGGGTTGAAGTTATTTTCAGTATCTACGCCCAGTTTACTCTTGGGCAAATCCCTGACATGCCCATAAGAAGAAAGCACCTTATAAGAAGGGCCTAAAAACTTACTTATAGTTTTTCCTTTAGTAGGGGATTCAACGATTATTAATGGCATAAATATTTCCTCCTAAGTTTTTTAATTCATTTTTTATTTCTAAAGCGATTAATGTTTGATTAACCGTTTGAACCGAAAGTTTTGTTTTTTCGATAATTTCGTCAATACTTAGAGCTCCCTCGGAAAGCGTTTTAAGGATTAAAATTTCTTCTTTTGTTTCGCCGATTAAATCATCTTTTCTTTTTTTAATCGGCAGATTTAATTCTTTTAAAACGTCATCAGCAGATTCGGTTAATTTTGCACCTTTTTTTATCAAATAATGGCAACCTTTTGAAGTTGAAGAATAAATCGAACCGGGAACGGCAAAAACTTTTTTTCTTTGAGCAAAAGCCCAATTAGCCGTAATTAAAGAGCCGCTTTTCATTTTTCCTTCTACTACCAAAATTCCTAAAGAAAGTCCAGCGATTATTCTATTTCTTTGAGGGAAACTAAAACGAGTAGCTCGAGTTCCGGCCGGATATTCAGAAATTAAAGATCCTCCTTTTTCGGTAATTTCTTTTGCCAGTTTAACGTTAGAACGGGGATAGATGCTTTTTTCATCCAAGCCGGTTCCTAAAACAGCGACAGTTCTTTTTTTTCTTTCCAAAACCGCCTCATGAACGAAAGTATCAATCCCCGGCGCTAAACCGGAAACAATAGTTAAGCCGGTTTCGGCCAAATCACCGGCAATTTCTAAAGCAATTTGTTTACCGTAAGAGGAAAATCTTCTGGTTCCTACTATTCCGAAACATAAATCTTTTTCTGAAAAATTCCCTCTTAGGTAGAGAATTTTTGGCGGATTGGAAATTTTTTTAAGAAAAGCTGGATAAAGTTTATCTTCTACGGAAATTTTTTTAATTTGTTCCATTTTTGGATTTTAAAAATTTAAACAGGTTAAATTAAAAGGTTGACAATTCTGATTAATTATTTATAATTAAGTAATAGCTGAAGATCAGGCTATTTTGTTTTGCTCCGGCGAGTCGGGGCAAAAAAAATCTTTTGCTTATAACAAAAATTATTTCATTTTTCAGGCTGTCTAGGGGTGTGAAAATTAAGCAATCCCTCCTTAGCTTGACGAGTAACTGAAAGAGTTAGGGCTCTAAACTGATGTTTAGTGGTTCTAGCCGCTCCCAGGCAGCCTTAAGAACAAAATAGTTCTTAAAAAAAATAATAAGAGGTGTTTTATTGGAAAAAAAAGAAAGTGTAGTCGCTAACAGAAAAAAAACAGACCCGATTTTTGAAATAATTTTTAAAATAATTCCCGAATGGCTTACCCCGAACATGTTAATAATTATTTCTCTTGTTCTGGCGATAATTTATTCTTTTTTTGTTTTGTTTGCCGGAACAAATGATTTTTCGCCCGGACTTTTTATTGCCTTTCCGTTTCTTTTTTTAAGCGCTTTGTTGGATGCTATGGATGGCGCCTTAGCTAGATTTAGAAAAACTGAAAGTCGACGGGGGGGGACTATTTAGACCATTCTTTTTTTTATTAAAAGATTGACAAATTATTTTTATTAATTAAATTTATTGTTGGGAGGCAAAGGAATGTCGAAAATTTATAATCGGATAAAAGATGATTTGGCCTTAAACGCACTAAGAATTATCGCTCTTTTTAGCTTTTTTATAACAGCAATAGGGATAGTCAGTTCTTTAATAGGCGTATTGATAACGGGAATAATATTATTAATTTTTTCGGTATCTTTTATTGTCAAAATATGTTACGACGACGGTAAATTTTAACGAGTTCGGAGCTAATTCCGTCTCGTTTTTTATTTATTAAATTCGTCCATCGCCTTTTGCGCCCCCTGAAGAACAATTATTTCAATTGCTTTTGTCGAATTATTAATGATTTTATCAATAATTTTTTTCTCTTGCTTGTTAAGTTTTAAAAGAACAAATTTTTCTAAATTTTTAGGTTTTCCTTGTTTCGGCTGAATACCAAGTCTTAATCTAATGGAATTTTTCGTGCCTAATTCTGAATCTATTGACTTAACGCCTTTATGGCCGGCCGCGCCTCGGTTTCGAACTATTTTAAGATTTCCCAAGGGAATATCTATGTCGTCGTGAATAATTATTAAGTCTTGAGGTTTGATTTTATAATGAAAGAACAGAGCTTTAACGGCTTGACCAGAAAGATTCATAAAGGTTAGGGGTTTAGCAAGGATTATAAATTCATTGTTAATTTTTCCCTTACTTATTTCAGCTTTAAATTTTTTTGCTTTTTCCCAGCGGGAAAAATTATATTCTTTTTCCCATTTTTCTTGAAGCCAATCCAAAACCAACCAACCGAAGTTGTGTTTAGTTTTCTGGTAAGATGGGCCGGGATTTCCTAAGCCGATGATTAAAATCATTTTTTTATTATATCAAAGGAATAAAATCACTTAAAGCGCTTCCTCTTGATATATCGGATGAAGTCCGCTATAGTTAAAATAGTTAAAAATTATGAAAAAAATTTTATCTTTTACTTTTGAGGCCATAAAAATAGTGGTTATTGCTTTAGCGATAGTTATTCCTATTCGTTATTTTTTATTTCAACCTTTTGTGGTTAACGGTCAATCGATGGAGCCTAATTTTTCCGACGGAAATTATTTAATTGTCGACGAAATATCTTATCGGTTAAGAGATCCGCGCCGCGGAGAAGTAATAGTTTTTGAGTCTCCAGTTGAATCCTCGCGTTTGATAAAAAGGATTATCGGGTTACCTGGCGAAACAATTCAAATAGAAAACGATATGATTAAAATATATAGCAATGATAATTATCAGATACTAGACGAAACAGAATATCTTTCCGAGGAAATTCAAACCGCAGGAGGCTTAAAAATTTCTTTAAACGAAAACGAATATTTTGTTTTAGGCGATAATCGTTTGGCTTCTTATGATTCAAGAAGATTTGGTCCTATTTTTAGAAATAAAATAATAGGTCGAGTCTATTTAAGGGCTTGGCCGTTTGATTTTTTTGATAAAATTAAAACACCCTTTTATTAATTATGGCTTCAAAAAAGAAATCAAGATTTCAATTACCAACCGGAACTCACGATATTTTACCGGAAAAGCAAAAATATTTCCGAGAAATTTATAAAACAGTAAAAAATATTGCTGATTTCTATAAATTTGGAGAAATTACTACGCCCATTATTGAAGAAGCAGAGCTTTTTTCTAAAAGCGTTGGTCTTAGTACTGATATAGTTAAAAAACAAATGTACACTTTTAGGACAAGGGGTGGAGACTGGCTGGCTTTAAGGCCGGAAGGCACAGCACCGGTTGTCAGGTCTTATATCGAACACGGGATGCATACCTTGCCTCAACCAGTAAAGATTTGGTATTTTGGCCCTTTTTTTCGTTATGAAAAACCCCAAGCGGGAAGATATCGTCAATTTTGGCAATTCGGATTCGAAGTTTTAGGCGAAAAAAATCCCGCCATTGACGCTCAGATTATCCAGATTTTTTATAAGATTTTAGAAGGACTAAAATTCAAAGATTTAGTTATTCAAATAAATAGTATAGGAGATTTTCAGTGTCGGCCTTATTATAAAAGACTTTTGGCTGGTTATTTAAAATCTAGACAGTCTGCTTTGTGCCCTGATTGTCGTCGTCGTTTTAAAGAAAATCCATTAAGAATTTTCGATTGTAAGGAAGAAAAATGTCAAAAAGTAGTAGAATTTGCCCCTCAAACAATTGATCATCTTTGTAAAGAATGCCACGATCATTTTAAAGAAGTTTTAGAGTTTTTAGATAATTTAGATTTACCTTATCAGCTGAATCCTCGTCTAGTCAGAGGTTTAGATTATTATACGAAAACGGTTTTCGAAATTTTTCCGGTCAAAGAAGAGCCAGCACTTGCGTCGACTATTCTTGAGACAGAAGAAAAAAATAAAAACAATACGGTTTCTTTTTTATCTACTAACGCTTTAGCCGGAGGAGGAAGATACGATGCTCTGGTTAAAATTTTAGGAGGAAAAGACACTCCGGCTTGTGGCGGGGCGGCCGGTATAGAAAGAGTTATAGAGTTAATGAAAATTAAAAAAATTAAAACTCCTCAATCTGTAAAACCTAAAATTTTTCTAGCTCAATTAGGAAAAAAAGCTAAAAGAGAAAGTTTAAGGCTGGTAGAGGAATTTCGGGAAGCTAAAATTCCGATAGGAGCGGCTCTAGACAAAGACTCTCTTAAGGCCCAATTAAAATTAGCCGATAAAATGGGCGCAAAATATACGCTGATTTTAGGCCAAAGAGAAGCGACGGAAGGAGATATTTTAATTAGAGATATGAAAACCGGAAAACAAAAAACCTCGAAAATTAAAGGAATAGTAAGCGAAATGAGAAAAAAAGTTTAATAAAAACATGACGGAAGATTGTCTTTTTTGTAAATTTGTAAATAAAGAGATACCAAAAGATTTTGTCTACGAAAGCAACGGGGTTTTCGCCTTTGAAGACATTCACCCTTTAGCTCCGGTTCATATTTTGATTATTCCCAAAAGACATATTACCAGCATGGTTGATATCACCGAGGAAGAAACCGAGCTTATGGGAGAACTTGTTTTGACAGCTAAGAAAATAGCTGATAATTTAGGAATATCAAAAAATGGATATAAACTCTTATTTAGAGTAGGTCGTCATGGCGGGCAAGAAATCCAGCATCTCCATTTACACCTTATTGGCGGAGATTTCCTGTCAGAAGGTATTGGTCCAATTTCAAAAATTAAAGAATAAAAAATTATGGCTTTAGAAGTTAAACGAAAACAAAGAGAAAGTGTTCAGAATTTAGTTAAACGTTTTACTCAGAAAATGAGGCAAAGCGGTATTCTGATTCAGGCTAGAAAAAGCCGATTTCACGAGCCGTCTAAAAACCAATTAGCCAAAAAGAAAGCTGCCTTAAGAAGAGTTCAACTTAAAAAAGAGTACGAGAAAATGAAAAAATTAGGGAAGTAGATGCTCGGTGTATAATTTTAAAGACACGCTCTGCTTCCCAGCGAGAAGCAAGCTCATTTCCTCGGCAAATTTCGCTCCGCTCCGCTCGCGAGCTATGCAATTTACCTGCGGATGGTTTTTAAAATTACATACCTCGCTTGGCGAAACTAAGTATGGTTTGTAAAATCAAATTACCTCGCTTATAACTATGACTTTAAAAGAAAAAATCCAAAATAATCTGAAAATTGCTTTAAAAGAAAAGAAGGAAACAGAACTGGCGACCTTAAGAATGTTGAATGCCTCTATCATTAATAAGGAAAAAGAAAAAAGAATCAAACTTGCTAAAACAGAGAAAGAGTCGACCGAGAAAGAATTATTGGAAAAAAGCCAATTAACCGATGAAGAAATAATTGAAGTAATATCTTCAGAAGTAAAAAAACGTAAAGAAGCAATTCTTGAATTCGAAAAAGGAGAAAGAAAGGATTTAGCTGATAAAGAAAAAAAAGAAATGGAAGTATTGATTAAATATTTACCCGAGCAGATTTCGGAAGAAGAAGTTAAGAAAATAGTTAAAGAAGCAATCAAAAAAATGGGAGCTAAAGAAATGAAAGATATGGGTCGGGTGATGGCAGAATTAATGCCTAAAGTAAAAGGTAGAACCGACGGAGCTTTAGTCAGTAGAGCAGTTAAGGAGTTGCTGAATTCTGGAAAATAAAAACCAGAATTTGTTTTTAACGTTTTAATAAAACAAATTTAGAGCAAATTTAAGGGATTGATTCCCCTTTTTTTATTTGATAAAGTAATATAATTATGATAGAAGTCAATAATTTGACCGATTTTGAAATCGACGAAAAATTTATTAAAAAAATCGTCAGAGAAATTTTAAAACAAGAAAAAAAGAAAAAAGAACTTAAGATGTCGATTGCCTTGGTTTCACCGCAAGTAATAAAAAAATTAAACAGAACGTACCGTAAAAAAAATCGGATAACGGACATCCTTTCTTTTTCGGCCTCGGATCCAAAAACCGCCAAAGCCGATTTTTTTAGAGAAAAAAAAGATTTAGGAGAAATTATTATTTGTCCGCAAAAAGTCAAAAAAAATTCTCAAAAATATAAAACCGATTTCGAAGCAGAATTTTTAAAAGTCTTAATTCACGGCGTTTTACACCTTTTAAAATATGACCACGAAAGATCGAAAAAAAAAGCTAAGCAGATGGACAAAAAACAAAAATTTTATTTCACTAAATTTATTTAAGTTTAACTAACTTTTATGTTTAAAAATAGCCGGATTATAACAGGTTTAGACGTAGGTACGGATTCTATAAAAACCGTTGTTGTTAGTAAAAAACCGGAAAACGCTGAAGTAGAGGTTTTGGCTCAAATTATAAAACCCTGCACCGGCGTTAAAAAGGGAGTAGTGGTGAAGCCGGAACAAACTTCGGAAGAAATAAGAGCCTCAATCGAAGAAGCTATGGCGGTCAGCGATCAAAAGATTTATTCTGTTTTTTCCAATATAAATGGTTCTCATTTTAAACTCTTTCCTTCTCGGGGAGTAATAGCTGTTTCTCGAGCCGATAGGGAAATTTCTCAAGAAGACGTAGACAGGGTGATTCAAAACGCTCAAATGATAAGTTTGCCCTCTAATGAAGAAATTATTGACGTTTGTCTTAAAGAATTTATAATCGACAACGAAAAAGGTATAAAAGAAGCAATAGGCATGAAAGGAACAAGGCTGGAAGCAGAAGTTTTTTTGCTTTCTGTTTTTTCTCCTTATTTTCAAAACCTAACCAAATCAATAGCTGAAGCCGATCTTCAAATTCTCGACATCCAGCCTTCGCCTTTAGCGGCCGCACAAGCGGTTTTATCCGCTCAACAAAAAGAATTAGGAGTAGCGTTGGTAGATATTGGAGCCGATACAACCGGATTGGTGGTTTTCGAAGACGAAAATTTAATTCACGCCGCTATTTTACCCGTCGGCTCAAGTAATATTACCAAAGACATTGCCATTGGTTTAAAATGCGATTTTGATTTAGCTGAAAAAATAAAAAGAGATTGGGGTACGTGCGTTTCTCGAAGTAGCGGAGAAAAACAAAAAAGATCAAAAAGTAAAATAAAAATTACCGATTCTTTGGTTTTTCCTAAAAAATTACTAGCAGGAATAATAGAAGCTAGAGTTTCGGAAATTTTTGAACAGATAAATAAAGAGTTAAAGAAAATTAATCGACAGAAAATGCTTCCGGCTGGCATAGTTTTTACCGGAGGAGGAGTGAAGGTTTCGAAAATAGTCGATTTAGCCAAAAAAGAATTAAAACTTCCCTGCCGAATAGGCAAACCCAGAGGTTTTATTAACTCAGACGGAGATCCGATTTTTGCTACGGCTTACGGTTTGGTTTTAAACGGCATCAAGTCAGAAGGGTCAGATTTTTTTTCAAGCTCGAAAAAGGGAGTTTTCGGAAAACTAAAAGGTTTTTTTAGAGCTTTTATTCCTTAATGATTAAAAAAAACAAACCCAAAATTAAGGTTATAGGCGTAGGAGGTTCTGGTTCTAATGCTATTTCCCGGATGGCAAAATACAAAATTGCCGGAATAGACTTAATTGCTGCAAATACCGATGTCCAAAATCTTAAATCGATAGACGCTGATTTAAAAATTCAAATCGGGAAAAGAGTCACTCAGGGGATAGGTACGGGAATGAATTTTAGATTAGGTCGGGCCGCCGCCAAAGAAAGCAGAGAAGAAATATCGGAATCTTTAAAAAATTCAGATATGATTTTTATTACTTGCGGTTTAGGCGGCGGAACTGGCACCGGAGCCGCTCCGGTCGTGGCTGAAATCGCTAAAAATTCTGGCGCCTTAACCGTTGCTATTGTTACCGAACCTTTTAGTTTCGAAGGAGGTCAAAGAAAAAAAATCGCTAAAAAAGGACTTTTAGAATTAAAGAAAAAAATAGATACTCTTTTGGTTATTCCCAATGACAAATTATTAAGCTTAAAGAATCGCGATATTACCTTAATTGAGTCTTTTCAAATCTGCGACGAGGTTTTAAAAGAGGCGGTTCAGGGGATTTCCGATTTAGTCGTTAGGCCGGGTATTATTAATCTTGATTTCGCCGATATAAAATCAATTATGGAGGGTTCCGGTCCGGCGATTTTCGGAATAGGAAAAGCGAGCGGTCCTAATCGGGCAACGGTGGCTTCGCTTCGGGCGATCAATTCTCCTCTGCTTAATTTTTCTATTAAAGGGGCTAAATCGATTTTATTTAATGTTTCTGGCGCTCAAGATTTGACGCTTTTTGAAATAAACACAGTGGCGAAAATTATTACTCAAAACGTTGGTTCTAAAGCCAAAATAATTTTCGGCGCCGCTCACGATAAAAATTTAAAAAACGAGGAAATAAAAGTAGTGGTTATTGCTACTGGTTTTCCAAAATGACTCTTTCTAAAATCTTTTTTTGTTTTTGTTCGGCTTTTATTGTAGGCGTGTTCTTAAACTCTATTTTTTTCGTCTCTCAGTCTGTTAAACTGGGATTTTTATTTTCGGGACTGTTTTTTCTCCTAATTGCTTTGATGAGAAAGAATAAGAAATTAACGGTTTTAATTTTTTGTTTTTTTTCTATTTTGGGTGGAATTTTGCGTTATCAAATTGCCGAATTTAAAATTTTAAATAACAGTTTAAAAGAATACAATGATAAAAATAAAAAAATTGATTTGATAGGGATAGTCGTTCAAGAGCCAGAAATAAAAACCGACAAAGTCAGACTAAAAGTAAAAGTCGAAGAATTAATAATAAATAACGAGAAAAAAAATGTTTCCGACAAAATTTTAGTTACGACCAATCTTTATCCTAAATATAGTTATGGAGATAAGATTAAAATTAAAGGAAAATTGGACTCCCCGGCTATTTTTGAGGAGTTTAATTACAGAGATTATTTAACCAGGCAAGGTGTTTATTCGGTGATGTACTGGCCGGAGATTGAGTTAATAATTAAGAACCAAGGTAATCCGGTATTAGCTTTAATTTTATCTTTTAAAGAAAAACTAAGAACGTCAATTAATCAAAATTTGGCTTGGCCTCAAGCTCTTATTTTAGAGGGAATAATCTTAGGAGAAGAAGGTAGAATTTCGGAAACTTTTAAAGAAAAATTCAATACAGTTGGTCTTCGCCATATTACGGCTGTTTCCGGGATGCATATTACTATTTTATCGGCAATTCTGATGCAATTTTTAATCGGTCTTGGTTTTTGGCGAAACCAAGCTTTTTATTTAACTATTATTCTTTTAATTTTATTCATTATAATAGTGGGCTTGCCTAGTTCCGCTGTTCGAGCCGGCATAATGGGAGGTTTTTTTCTTTTAGGTCAAAAAATTGGTCGGAAAAATTCCGCTACTCGCATAATGATTTTTGCCGCTACCTTAATTTTAATTTTTAACCCTTTACTTTTAAGGTTCGATGTCGGTTTTCAGTTATCTTTTTTAGCGATAGCGGGTATTATCTATTTAAGTCCGATTTTTCTTGATTGGTTTAAAAGAATTCCGGGAAAAGATTTTTTAAATTTAAAAAATATAGTAGCGATGAGTTTGGCCGCTCAAGTATTTACTTTGCCGATTTTAGTTTATAATTTTGGCACTGTTTCCGTTATCGCTCCTTTGGTCAACGTTTTAGTTCTGCCTTTTATTTCTTTTTTGACCGGATTGGGATTTTTATTCGGCTTGACGTCTTTCGTCTTTCAACCTTTGGCGTTAATTTTTTCTTGGCTTTGTTGGTTTTTTTTGACTTATATTTTGAAAATTGTAGATTGGTTTTCGTCTTTATCTTTTTCTTCGATTATTTTAAAAGACGTTCATTGGTTTTGGCTTATAAGTTTTTATTTAATTTTAGGTTTATTAATTTGGAGATTTCAAGAAAAAAACAAATTAAAATTTTTAAATTACCGATAAAAAATGATATTATTAAATAATGGAAAAGAAATTAACCTTTCCCGAAAAATTTTTATGGGGTTCAGCCACTTCGGCTTATCAGATTGAAGGTGGAATCAAAAACTGCGACTGGGTAAAGTTTAAAGATGCTGGCATGGCTTGCGATCATTACAATAGGTACGAAAAAGATTTTGATTTGTTAAAAAATCTTAATCAGAATGCTTTTTGTTTATCGATTGAATGGTCAAGAATTGAGCCCGAAGAAGGAAAGTTCGACGAAAAAGAAATCGAGCATTACAAAAAAGTTTTACTAGCCCTGAAAGAAAGAGGAATTACTTCTTTCGTTACTTTATATCACTGGACTAATCCCTTGTGGTTTAAAGAGAGAGGAGGCTGGTTGAGCCCTGAGTCTCCGGAACTCTTCGAAAGGTTTGTTAAAAAGGTGGTAGAGAGATTAAAAGAATATAACGGCTTCTGGCTGACTATTAATGAGCCTCTGATTTATAGCGCCAATTATTATTTCGAAAGAAAATGGATGTTTAAAAAGAAAAGTTTATTGAAGACCGTTAAGACGATTAAAAGATTAATAAAGGCTCATCAGGGGGCTTATAAGGTTATTCATCAATTAGACAGAAAGTCGAGAGTGTCGGTGGGTAAAAATAATATGTTTTTTGAAGCTCAAACGAAGGGACTGACTAATAAAATTCTAGTTAAATTTATTGATTATTTTTGGAACCATTATTTTTTAAACAAAATCAGGGGACAATTAGATTTTATAGGTCTTCATTATTATTTCTACATTAGAGTCAATTCCGATTTAGTTAAAAGAGTTGAAAGAAAAGAAAAAAGTAAGTTCTCGGATATTGGCTGGGAGATTAATCCGGAAGGAATCCTCCGCGTTTTAAGAGGATTGAAGAAATATAATCTGCCAGTCTATATAACCGAGCACGGTTTGGCTGATGCCCGAGATAAATACAGAAAAGATTTTATCAAAGATCATCTTTTTTGGATTCACAGGGCTATCGGAGAGGGAATAGATGTTAAAGGTTATCTTCATTGGTCATTAATGGATAATTTCGAATGGGAAAGAGGTTTTGGTCCTAGATTCGGTTTGGTCGAGGTTAATTACAAGACTTTTGAAAGAAAACCTCGACCCAGCGCTTTTTATTACGCTCAGATTTGTAAAAATAATAGTTTAATTATTTAACTTATATGTGGTTAACCTTAGCGATTTCAGCTTATTTTTTTCTGGCTTTAGCCTCTTTTTTAGACAAGTATATTTTAGGCGGAGCGTTGCCTTCTTCTAAAATATATACTTTTTACACCGGAATCCTTTCTCTGCTGGCGATTCTAATAATTATTTTTGGCAGTTTTCTTTCTTTAAATTATTTTCCTTTACTTCAAAGATTTTTCCCCGAAGGTTTGGGTTTTTTATTTATTCCTGAATTACATTTAATTTTATTAAGCCTTTCAACCGGAATAATTTTCCTTTTAGCTCTTCTGGTCTATTTTAAAGGAGTTCATGGTTTTGAGGTTTCTCGGATTGCGCCGGCGGTCGGGGGAATAACGCCGATTTTCATTTTAATTCTTATTTATCTTTTCACCATTACTTCTTTAGGAACCGATTTTCAGAAAAGAATTTTAACTCCCAGAGAATATTCAGCTTTGGCTTTTCTTATTTTAGGAAGTATTATCTTAACTTTGCATCGGGAAAAATTAACCACTCTTAAAGGTTTAAGGATTGCAATTATCGCCTCTTTTTTATTCAGTTTAGAATTTGTTTTAACCAAAATAATTTATACCCGGCTTCCTTTTTGGACCGGTTTTATTTGGATTAGAGCGGGAGAGTTTTTAGGCGCAATTTCTCTCTTATTTTTTTCTGACGTCAGGAATAGAATCTTTAGACACGGAAAAGGTTTTGGCAAGAAAATAGCTCCTTCTTTTATTTTAACCAAAACCTCTGGCGCCCTGGGACGGGTTTTACAAAGCGCGGCCATTTATTTAAGTCCGTTGGCTTTTCTTCCAATTATCAACGCCTTGAACGGTATTCAATACGTTTTTTTAATAATCTTAGCCACCGTTTTCTTTTTTAAATTTCCGAAGATATTGAAAGAGGAAATTTCCAAAAAAGTTTTGGTTCAAAAAACTTTAGCCGTTTGGTTGATAGTGGCTGGTTTATTTTTCTTAATTTAAAATGAGAAAAAAAATATTAAAAATCTTTTTATCGGTTTGTGGAATTTTAATTTTAATTTTTTTTATTTGGCTTTTTGTCGGAAAAGCGCCCTTATCTTCGGAAATTATCTGGGGGATTAGCTTTTCTCAAAAACAAGCCGACTTATTGAATATTTCTTGGAAAGAAAATTATTTGGCACTTTTAGACGATTTGGGAGTGAGAAGTTTAAAAATTATCGCTTATTGGGACCTAATCGAACCGGAGGAAGGAAAATATTTTTTTGACGATTTAGATTTCCAAATAAGAGAAGCTCAGAGCCGAGGAGTAAAAATTATTTTAGTTTTTGGCAGAAAAGTTCCCCGTTGGCCGGAATGTCATATCCCTAATTGGGCAAAAAATTTAAACGAAGAAAAGCAAGAAGAAAAAATGCTGGTATTTTTCGAAAAAATTATTTCAAGGTACGGGAAAATTGAATCGATTTGGGCTTGGCAGATAGAGAACGAACCTTTTTTTAAATTCGGCGAATGTCCGGAAATAAGCGAAGAAATTTTAAGGAAAGAAATTAATCTAGTTAAAAAGTTGGATTTTAAAAATCGACCGATCGTAATAAGCGATTCTGGCTCTAATAGATTTTGGTTTAAAACAGCCGGTTTGGGAGATATGGTCAGTATCAGTCTTTATCGGAAAGTTTGGTTTAAAGAACTTAATTTATATATAAAATATCCTTTTCCTCCAGTTTTTTATTGGCGGAAATATCAAATAGTAAAAACCGTTTTTGGAAGAAAAGTTTTTTGCGGAGAACTTCAAGCCGAACCCTGGGGGCCGGTTTTGATTAACGAACTATCGTTAGAAGAACAAGAAGAAACAATGGATTTAGAGCAGTTTCAAAAAATTATTGACTTTGCCCGAAAAACTGGTTTCGATGAGTTTTACTTTTGGGGAGCTGAATGGTGGTATTGGTTGAAAACGGAAAAAAACGATTCTAGAATCTGGGACGAAGCTCGCGACTTGATTGAAAAATCTAATTAGATAAAATATATAATTAAAAATATGGTAAATTATTTAACGCCGGAAGGCTTAGCAAAACTAAAAAGAGAACTTTACGATTTAAGAATGACGAAAAGAAAAGAAATAGCGGATAGATTAAAGCACGCTGCTTCTTTTGGTGATTTAGCCGAAAACGCCGCTTATCAAGAAGCAAAAGAAGCCCAAGGATTCTTAGAAGGAAGAATTTTAGAGTTGAAAAAAATAATCGCTAATGCTCAATTAATAAGAAAGAATAAAACGGGTCGGGTGGAAATTGGCTCTTTTGTCACTCTTTTTTCCGATAACGAACAAGAAAAATTTCAGATTGTTGATCCAAAAGAAGTCGATATTGCCAAAAAGAAGATTTCTTATCAATCTCCTTTAGGAGAAATGCTTTTAGGGAAAAACGCTGAGGCCGAAATAATTATCAGTAATCCTCAAGGGAAAATAAAATATAAAATTCTTAAAATCGAGTGATTTTAAGGGTTTATTTTCTGGTTCTTGTTTTTTTAAGAAAGATTGTTAGAATAAAAATACTAATTAATAAAAAAAAGTACTCTTATGTCCGATAAGTCTTTTAAGCCGTTTAAATTTTTTAAAGAATTTAAATTTTCTAATTCTCAAATTAAAATTAAAACAAAACGTTTTGTTTTGGTTGTTTTTTTGATTATTTTTCTTTCTTCCGCGTTCGGGTTTTTAGCCGGAACTTTAGCTAGCGGTTATTTTTATTGGAAAATAAAATATTTTTTAACAAAGTTGGATATTAATATTCCGGAGCGTTTGGAAGTTGTTTCTAATGTTCCTTCTTATTCTCCTCAGACTTCTCAAGAAGAAGCCGTTATTAAAGTAGTTGAAGAAACTTCGCCAGCCGTGGTTAATATTGTAATTACTAAAGATGTGCCCGTAATCGAAGAGTATTATACCAGTCCCTTCGGAGATTTTTTTGGCGAGGGTTTCGGTTTTCAAATTCCTCAATACCGACAGAAAGGAACCGAAAAAAAAGAAATTGGCGGCGGTTCGGGTTTTATTGTCTCCGAGGATGGCATGGTTTTAACCAATAAACATGTGGTTTTAGACGAAGAAGCCGAATACACGGTTTTTACCAGCGAAGGAAAAAAATTTCCGGCAAAAGTTTTAGCTAAAGATCCGTTTCAAGATCTAGCCATAATCAAAATTGAAGGGGAGGAAATTTCCTTTCCAACGGTGAAGCTTGGAAATTCAGACAGTTTAAGAATTGGTCAAACAGTAGTGGCTATCGGTAATGCTCTGGGAGAATTTAGAAATACGGTTTCGGTCGGAGTAATTTCTGGATTAGGTCGTTCTATCACCGCTTCCGGCGGAAATTTTGTTGAAACTATTGAAGACGTGATTCAAACCGACGCCGCTATCAATAGCGGAAATTCAGGCGGTCCTTTGCTTAATTTAAAAGGGGAAGTCATCGGGGTTAATACAGCTACCGTTTTAGAAGCTCAAAATATCGGCTTTACCATTCCTATTAATAAAGCTAAAAGAGACATTGAACAAGTAAAAAAAGACGGAAAAATTACCTATGCTTTTATCGGAATTTACTATACTTTAATAACCTCGGAAATTAAAGAAAAATATAATTTGCCGGTTGATTACGGCGCTTGGATTGGCCGGGGAAGCGATGGCGAACCGTCGGAAAGAGCGACTTTTGCTAATTCGGCGGCAGAAAAGGCCGGCATTAAAAGAGACGATATAATTTTGGAATTTGACGGAAGAAAAATTACTCAAGAAAATTCTTTAGCTAAAATTATTTTAGATTATAAACCAGGCGATGAAGTAAATTTAAAAATCTTAAGAGAAAACCAAGAAAAAAATATTAAAATTATTTTAGGAGAAAACAAAGGTTAAAATATTTAATTATGATTTATGATTAATAATTCTGATTTTACCCATAAAGCTCAAGAATCGATTATTAACGCTAGGTCCTTTGCTCAGCAAAAAAACCAGCAGCAGATAGATGCTTTGCATTTACTTTTAGCTTTACTTTCCCAGGAAGAAGGAATAGTTTTGATTTTGCTTCAAAAATTAGGCATAGATATCGAAGATTTAAAAAAACGGACCGAACGGGCAGTCAGTAATATCCCGACAATTATCAGCCCTCAGTCTTTCGGACAATTTTATTTAACCCAAGATATGGCAAAAGTTTTAGCCCAAGCAAAGCAGGAAGCGATTGAGATGGGAGATGAATTTATTTCAGTCGAGCATCTTTTCTTGGCCTTAATTGACGTTAAAACCAAAGCCAAAGAAATTTTAGACGAAACAGTGGTTATAGGGAAAGAACTTAATTTTAACAAATTAAACCACGATTCGATTCTGGGTATTTTAAACGAAATTAGAGGAGATCAGAAGGTAACCGATCCGGAGCCGGAATCAAAATATCAAATCGTAGAAAAATACGCTCGTAATTTAACTCAAATGGCTCAAAAAAGAGAACTTGATCCGGTGATTGGTCGGGAAGCCGAGGTTAGAAGATTAATGCAGGTTTTATCTCGAAGAACTAAGAATAACCCGGTTTTAATAGGCGAAGCCGGAGTAGGAAAAACAGCTATTGTTGAAGGTTTAGCTCAAAGAATAGTTAAAGGCGCGGTGCCCGAAAGTTTGAAAAATAAACAAATTATTGCGATGGATTTAGGGGCTTTAGTGGCCGGAACAAAATATCGGGGAGAATTTGAAAATAGAATAAAAGCTTTTCTCAAAGAAATCAAAAGAGCTAAAGGTAATTATCTTTTGTTTATCGACGAGCTTCATACTCTGGTCGGAGCCGGCGCAGCCGAAGGAGCGATTGACGCCTCCAATCTGTTAAAACCGGCCTTGGCTCGAGGCGAGCTAAAAGCAATTGGCGCCACCACTTTAAAAGAGTATCAAAAATATATTGAAAGAGACCCGGCTTTAGAAAGAAGATTTCAACCGATTTACGTGGCTGAACCGTCGGTTGAAGATACTATTGCTATTTTAAGAGGAATTAAGGAAAAATACGAGGTTCATCACGGAGTAAAAATTAAAGATTCAGCTTTAATCGCAGCGGCCGAATTATCGTATCGTTATATTTCCGACCGATTTTTGCCCGATAAAGCAGTTGATTTAATGGACGAAGCCGCTTCCGGCCTAAGATTAGAAATCGAATCACAGCCAATTGATTTGGACGGTTTAAAACAAGAAATCGGTCGGTTAGAAATTGAAAAAGAAGCTTTAAAATCGGAAAAAGACCAGAAATCCAGAAAAAGGTTAAAAGTAATCTCTCGAAGTTTGGCAGACTTAAAAGAAAAAGCCAAAGCCATTGAAAGTCGATGGAAAATAGAAAAAGATTTAATTTCTAAAATTAAAAATCTCAAAAAAGAAATTGATTTATTATCTTCTCAATTGGAAATGGATCAAACCTTAGAGCTTCAAAAAATTGCCGAGATAAAATACGGAAAAATTCCTAGCTTAGAAAAGGAATTAAAATTAACTGAAAAAGAATTGGTCAAAGTTCAGAAAAAACATCATCTTCTTAAACAAGAAGCTACCGAAGAAGATATTGCCGCTGTTGTTTCCCGCTGGACAGGAATTCCGGTTACCAGACTAATAGAAACTGAATCTCAAAAATTAGTTAGGATGGAAGAAATTCTTGCTCGTCGAGTTATTGGCCAAGAGAAAGCCATTAAAGCGGTTTCGTCGGCTATCCGTCGTTCCCGGGCCGGCTTAGCCGAAGAGAATCGTCCATTGGGTTCTTTTATTTTTCTGGGACCAACCGGTGTGGGCAAAACCGAAACAGCCAGGGCTTTAGCCGAATTTCTATTTAACGATGAGAGCTCTTTAGTTAGGTTAGACATGTCCGAATATATGGAAAAACACACCGTTTCTAAAATTATTGGTTCTCCGCCCGGCTACGTAGGCTATGACGAAGGCGGTCAGTTAACTGAAAAAATCAGAAGAAGGCCGTACTCGGTAATATTATTAGACGAAATCGAAAAAGCCCATCCTGAAGTTTTTAATATTTTACTTCAAATCTTAGAAGACGGTCGTTTAACCGACGCCAAAGGCAGAACAGCCTCTTTTAAAAATACCATTTTAATCATGACTTCAAATATCGGATCGGAGCAGATTCGTCAAATGGCGCCTTTAGGTTTTTTAAATAAAGGAAAAAACGAGCAACAAGAAAAACTGAAAGAAAAAGTTATGGAAGCTTTGAAGCAGCAATTTCGTCCGGAATTTTTAAATCGAATTGATGAAATAGTGGTTTTTAATTATTTAGGCAAAGAAGAAATAAAACAAATAGTCGAACTGGAGCTAGAAAAGGTCGGAAAGAGAATAAGAAGGAAAAATTTAAGAATAAAATTTTCAAAAGAAGTAAAAGAATTATTGGCCCGGAAAGGGTTTGATCCTGAATTGGGAGCTAGGCCTTTAAAGCGATTAATTCAGCAGGAAGTGGTTGACCCCTTATCTTTAAAGATAGTTTCCAGCGAAGTTAAAGAAGGGGACTTAATAACGATTGATGCTGAAAATAATAAAATTATTGTTCAAGGACCGAAAGAAGTGTTTAAAAAAGCCAAAAGAAATAAGATTTTAGTCCGGTAAATTATTTTTAATTAAAATTCGTTATTATGCTTAAAAATATTTTTAGAATCATCATTTTTTTTATAATTGGAATAGTGGGTGGAATTTTCGCCGATCAAATTTTATGGCCTTATTTTATAGAAAAGCCTCTTTTTTCCGAATATCGATTGGAGCAGAGGCCGGTTTACGTAACCGAGCAGATTTTTATTCAGGAAAATGATTCTCTTCAAGATTCGATAGAAAAAGTTAATCGAGCCATAGTCGGAATCAGAACCGAAACCAAAACTAAAAAAATTTTAGAAGGCAGCGGTCTGATCGTTACCTCCGACGGTTTGGTTATAACTTTGGCTGATTTATTACCCAAAGACTCAAAAACGACTTTATTTTTTGACAATAAGACGATTACGCCCAAAATTATTCAAATAAGAGAAAATTTAGCCCTTCTAAGAATTGAAGGAGAAAATTTATCAACCGTAGGTTTCGGCGATTTTAATAAATTAAGAATAGGCCAGAGGGTTTTTTTGATGGGAACTTCTTTTTCAGAATCCGGGCCCTATAAAACAGTCAATGAAGGTATAATAAAATATTTTGACCAAGACCATACGATTCATACTAATATTTTTGAGAACGAAAACTTTGAAGGAAGTACTCTTTTTGACGTTCAGGGTAATATTTTAGGGTTGAACACTTTTAATAAGGAAGGAAAAATGGTGGCTATTCCTATCTCTAAAATAAAAGAGTTCCTCGGTTTTTAATTAGATTGATATGGGCAAAAAAAGAATTCGCCTTCTTATTTCAGGCAGAGTACAGGGAGTTTTTTTTAGAGACAATACCCGAAAAAAAGCAAAAGAGTTCGGTTTAAAGGGTTGGGTAAAAAACTTAGAAAACGGACAGGTAGAGATTGTAGCCGAGGGTCAGGAAGAAGATATTGAAAGTTTGATTCAATGGGCCAAGAAAGGCCCATTATTGGCTCGGGTGGACGATCTCAAGGTTAAAGAGGAACAATGCAAGGAAGAATTTAATTATTTTGAAATTAAACGTTAATCGTTATTTAAAATGAAATTATAATGAAAATTTTAAAAAGTCTTTTTATCAGGGACGGGATTAACGTTTCCGATTAAAACGTTGACATCTAAACGTCAACCTTTTTAATCAGAAAAAAACGAAAATCTTTTTTGAACTAGCTTTTAATCTGAACAAGGCGGATTTCTAACAGAATGAAACAAGGTAAAAGTTTTACTTTAATAGAAACTCTTTTAGTTATTGTCATTATCGCCATTATCGCGGCCGCTGTTTTAATCTCTTTTTCAAGCGTCCGCTTTAAGGTTCGGGACGCTCAAAGAAAGGCAGAAATTTCTCAGATCGGAAAGTTTCTAACAGCGGCTTGTTATTTGCCTGAAACAGGAGGAGGAGAATACGATTTAATTTTTTTAGCCGAAGAAATTATTAATGAAAACCCTCAGGCTGCCAAATTTTTTTCTCAAGTACCAATAGATCCTAAGACCGGAAGCGAAATAAAATCTAATTATATTTATATCGTTAATAGCGACGGGTCAAAATGCGCCCTTTACGCTAATTTGGAAAATCCCGACGAAAAACCAACCTTAATGATTATTATTCCTACTCCTGGCGGCGGAACCGGTGTTTTAAGAGCGGAGAGTCCGGATTGGAACGGTACGGCTTTGTACTTTCAATATTCTAATTAATCACCCTTTTAAATAAATGAAAAAAATTTACGTTTTTAATTCTCAAGGTGAAAAAGAACCCTTTTCTTTTAAAAAAGTTTATCAAAGCGCTAAAAGAGTCGGCGCTTCCGATTTTTTGGCAAAAGAAATCGCCCAAACGATTGAAAAAGAAGTTTTTTCCGGAGTAAAAACTTCGGAGATTTTTAAGAAGGTAGAAGGATTACTTTCTCAAAAAGCGCCTTGTCCGGCTTTAAAATTTTCTTTAAAAAAGGCAATAGCCAGATTGGGTCCGACTGGTTTTATTTTCGAAAGATATATCGGCGAGATTTTTTCCCGGCTGGGTTTTCAGGTAAAATACAATCAAAACGTTCCGGCTTTTTGTTGCCATCATTACGAAATAGACTTGCTGGCTCAAAAAGATAATCTTGTTTATATTATTGAGTGTAAGTATAGAACTTCGGTTAGCGGAAAAGTTCATTGCGATGTTGCTTTAGCGAATTACGCCCGTTTTCTCGATATTAAAAAAGGGGAATTTTTAAACGGTTTTAAAAGCCAAAAATTAAAAAGTTTAATTGTTACTAATACTAAATTTACCGATAAAGCCATTGATTATTCGGAATGCGTTGGCGTTGAACTTTTAGGCTGGAGACATCCTCGTAATAAGGGATTAGAATATCTAATCGAGAGCCATCATTTTTATCCCATCACTATTTTACCTTCTTTAAACAAAAGCTTGGCCGGTATTTTCGTTCAGAAAAACATCATTCTTATCAGCGATATTTTAAATATTGACGTTAAAAAAATCGCCCGCAAAACAAGAATTTCTTTTCATCAATTAGAACGTCTTAAAAAAGAAGCAAACTTTTTATTAAAGCAAGATTAAGGCCGAAAGGATTGATTGGTTATTTATAATAAAATAAAATGAAATAAAGGTTGGATCAAAAAGATAAAAACACAGCAATAATATGGGAACCAAAAGAAAACAAAAAAGAAGAAAAATGAGAAAACACAAACTTAGAAAGTTGAGAAAGAAGATGAGATATAAAAAGAAAAAATAATATTTTTTGCGTTAGCGCAAAATAAAACCCCCCGGTTTAATTCGGGGGTTTTTAATTTTTTCAACTTTTTACTCTTCGCTGAATTCGTCATCTCCGTAATCGTCTTCTTTCGATTCTTCTGTTCCTTCTTTTTTCTCTTCCTCGTATTCTTCTTCGGTTTCTTCACTGCTTATTTCGTCTTCCGGAAACTCGTTCTCTAAATCATCTTGATAATCAAAATTATATTCCATAATTTAATCCTTTAAATAAAGGATTTAATTTTGAAGCATCGACCTTTTAAAATTTTAGCTAATTGGCTTATTATATAAACTCAAAAGCCCTTGTCAAGCCTAATTTTGGGGAAATTAATTTTAGCGGTATTTTTAAAATTATGGTAAAATATATTTAGTAAAAAGTCGTTATTCTCAATAATATAATAATCTTGATGCGTATGAAAAAGAACATTGATACCAAAAATGGAGTATGCGTTTTAATCATTATAAGTTCGATTGTTATTGGTTATACAATTTGCGCTTTTAAGTTTTTTAATATTCCTATCCCCAAAATTATTTGTTGCGAAAGAGTCGGTCAAAGATCTTTTGTCTCTAAAGTGGAAAACATTGAAAAATTTTCTTCGGAAGAAGATTTTAAAAATTATTTAAAAGAAGCGGAAAATTTTTCTATTAACATAGGTTTTGGCGGAGGTTTAGGTTTGAATCGGGGTTTTATTGAATCGGTTGCCGTACCGACAACGCCTTTAATGGCTGAGGAAAAATCTATTGAGCCGGAAAGGATTTCCGAAACCAATGTCCAAGTGGCTGGAATTGACGAGCCGGACATTATTAAAACCGACGGTAAGGAGATTTATTTTTCTCCGACCGAAAATTATTATTGGAGATGGTCGTGGGGAGTTATCCCCGAAATAAAAGGGGAAACTAAAGCGATAAAAGCTTTTCCGCCGGAGGATTTGGCGATTGAAGCTGAAATTGATAAAAGCGGAAAATTGCTTTTAGCGGATAATTTTTTGATAATTTTTTCAAATGACAGAATTTACGGCTATGATATTATTGACCCTGAAGTTCCTCAAAAAAAATGGACAATGGAAATAAAAGACAGAAGTTTGGTAACCGCCGCCCGGCTTTACGAAAATAAAATATACTTAGTCACTCAAACGATTATTGACGTCTCTCGTCCTTGTCCAATTGAGCCTTTATCGTCAGAAGGCGTTTCTCTTAAAATAAACTGCGTAGATGTTTATCATCCGACAACGCCGGTTCAAACAGACGTAACTTATAATATTTTAACGATAGATCCTTTTTCAGGCAAAGTTGAGCAAGCGATTTCTTTTGTCGGTTCTTCGGGCCAATCAGTTGTTTATATGTCTCAGAACGGTATTTTTATAACTTACTCCTATAGCGGCGATTTCGTCAAATTTTATCTTAAATTTTTTAAAGAAAAATGTTCAGATGTTATTCCTGATTGGCTTATCGAAAAAACTAACAAGTTAATTGATTATGACTTGAGTGAATCGTCTAAAATTAACGAACTTCAGGTTAATTTTCAAAAATATTACGGCACTTTAAGTAATAACGAGAAATTGAGAGTTGAAAATGAGCTTAATAATAGAATGTCCGATTACTATAAAGACAATAAAAGGGAATTAGAAAAAACCGGAATAATAAAAATAGGATTAGATAATTTCGGAATTTCTGCCTCAGGCAATGTTCCCGGCCGGCCGCTTAACCAATTTTCTTTAGATGAACATCAAGGTCAATTAAGAATGGCGGTAACGGTTGGAGAAGGTTTTTTCGGTTTAGGGTTTTCAAGTTTAGCCCAACAGTTGGCCAATGATGTTTATATTTTAGACAAAGACCTGAAGATCATAGGTTCGGTTAAGGATTTGGGCCTAGAAGAAAGAATTTACTCTGCAAGATTTATAGAAGATAAGGGTTATTTGGTTACTTTTCGTCAAATTGATCCTTTTTATGTTTTAGACTTATCCGATCCCAGAAATCCCGAACTAAAAGGAGAACTTAAGATTCCGGGCTATTCTTCTTATTTGCATCCCATCACTAAGGATAAAATTTTAGGAATAGGCAAAGAAGACGCCCAAGTTAAGATATCTCTTTTTAACGTTGAAGATCCGGCTCAGCCTTTGGAATTAGCCAAGTATACCCTTAACGAGTATTGGTCGGATATTCTAAATACCCACCACGCCTTTTTATTGGATAATAAGCATCAAATTTTCTTTTTACCCGGCAATAAAGGCGGTTATATTTTTTCCTGCGAAGGTAAGCAATTAAAACTGATTAAGGCTATCAGCGGTATTCAAGCTAAAAGAGCTATTTATCTCGACGATTATTTATATATTATTGGGGAGGATAGAATTACTGTCTTTAACGAATTAAATTGGACGGAAGTAAATAAATTAGAATTATAATTTTATGTATTTATCAATTCTTATCGCTGGTTTCGGCGGTGGACTAATAAGGGGTTTAGTCGGTTTTACCAAGCATCAGTTTTCCTATAAAAACGTTGAGTTTAAATTGTCTTATTTCTTAGGCATGATGGTTATTTCCGGAATTATCGGATTATTAGCCGCTATTGTTATTAAAGAATTGGGTTTTACTTTTTTAGGTTCTTTCAGTCCGGCTCTGGGCTTTATTATTGGTTATGCCGGCGGGGATTTTATCGAGAATATTTATAAGATTATTACTCAGAAATCTTCTCTTTATTCCTTCGACCCAAGCGGACAGAAGTAAAAAATTAAATTTTTAATTAATTTCGGTCTTTATGAAAATTTCATTTATAATTTAGGATAAGGGCCGTTTAAAAATGTTCGATAATTTAAAAAAATTACAGCAGCTTAAAGAAATAAAAGATTCTCTGGAAAAAGAAAAAATAGAAATCGAACAAGAGGGGATAAAAGTTACGATTAACGGTAAAATAGAGGTTGAAAGCATCAAATTGAATTCTTCATTGAACCAAGAGCGTCAGGAAGAGGCGTTAAAAAAATGCTTTAACGAAGCGGTTAAAAAAATTCAGATACTTGCCGCTCAAAAAATGATGCGGATGCAGTAAAAAATGGTTAATATTTTTTTGTCTATTTTTTTCTTTTTTCTGGGTTTAATTATCGGCTCTTTTTTGAACTGCGTGATTTATCGTTTAGGCAGCGGAGACAGTTTTTTAAAAGGTCGTTCTTTTTGTCCCCATTGCCGCCGAAAAATTTTTTGGTTTGATTTGATTCCGATTTGCAGCTTTTTATTTTTAAAAGGAAAGTGCCGTCATTGCGGAAAGAAGATTTCCCTGCAATATCCGCTTGTTGAATTGGCCGCCGGATTATTGTTTGTTTCAATTTTCAATTTTCAATTTTCAATTTTCAATTTTTACCAATTTATCAGTCTGATTTATTCATTCATAATTTCCTGTTTTTTAATTATTATTTTTGTTTACGATTTAAAACATTACCTTATTCCCGACAAAGTGATTTTTCCGGCTATCGCCACAGTTTTTTTATACAGATTCTTTGAATTTTTTAATAACAATTTAGATTTCCAAGTTTTTATTTCCGCTCTTTTTGCCGCCGTACTAGCCGCTTCTTTTTTTCTCTTTATTTTCTTAATTTCTAAAGGCAAATGGATCGGCTTCGGCGATGTTAAACTGGCCTTCTTTTTGGGTCTTTTTTTAAGTTGGCCGAATATTTTAGCCGGTTTGTTTTTTTCGTTTTTTTTCGGCGCCTTAACGGGAATTTTTTTAATTATTTTAAAAAAGAAAACCTTGAAATCAGAAGTGCCTTTCGCGCCTTTTTTGGCGATCGGCACCTTGCTGGCTTTTTTTATCGGCGAAACTTTCATGAACTGGTATTTTGCTTTTGCTTTTTAAATTTTATAATATTAAATAAAGGATTAATAAGCTTTAATCAGAACTAAATGAAAAACAAAGGCTTGACTTTTATCGAACTCATAATAGCCGTTTTTATAATAATGATCGCTTCGAGCGGCGCTTTTGCCATTCTTCATAAAATTCTTTCTTCTACCTCTTTTTATTCCTCTACCATAGTCGCTTCTTCCTTGGCTCAGGAGGGATTAGAAATAGTCAGAAACATAAGAGATACCAACTGGCTTCAGGAAGAAAACTGGGCTACCGGATTGGTTTCTTGTTCCAGCCCGAATTTTTGTGAGACCGATTATAACGCCAATGCCTTAACGCCGGTTTCGGAATTAAGATTTTTAACGATCGATAGTCAAGGCTTTTACAGTTACGGGGGAGAAAAAGAAACAAAATTTAAAAGAGGTATTATTATCAATGTTTCTGATGAAAAAATGGATATTCAAGTTCTGGTCCGGTGGAACGAGGCCGGTCGAGATCAGGAAGTTTCCGTCCAAGGACAGCTATGGAATTGGTATTAATAATTAATAATGGAAAAAAATAAAAAAAATCAAAAAATTATTTTTATTAAACCCTTTAAAAAAAATCATTTCTCGGGCTTTACTCTTATTGAAATTATAGTGACGGTCGCTGTTTTTAGTTTGATTTTTGGCATTGCTTCCAATATGTTCGTTTCGGCCATTAAAGCTCAAAGAAAATCCTTAGTTTCTCAAGAGATTTTGTCTCAAGCCAGTTATGCGATGGAATACATGAGTCGACATTTAAGAATGGCTAAAAATTACAATATAGCGTCAACGGATTGCGTGAATAACGGTAATAATTACGAAATAACTGGTCGTAACGGAATAAAGTTCGCCAATTACGAAGATCCTTCTTGCTGTTGGGAGTTTTACTTAGAAAATAACGCTTTAAAACGGGAAATCAGTAATTGTCCCGGCAGGCAGGCCATTACATCCTTAACAGCGGCTAATTTAGCAGTGGAAGAATTTAATATTTTTCTTATTGATTCAATAGCCGGCGACCTTCAGCCTCGAATGACTTTATTTTTAAAGATAAGGGGAGTTGGCGAGGATTTAAGCGAACAGTCGACAATAGAAATTCAAACCACTATTTCTCAACGAGACCTCAATGATGAATAAAAATCAAAAACAAAAAGGAGTTTCAATTTATTTAGCTTTAGTAATAATGGTTATTTTTTTAGCTATGAGTTTTGGGTTAGCCGATATTTTATTAAGCCTTAGAAAGACAGTCCGAGGAATGGAAGATTCAGCTAATGCTTTGGCCGCAGCCGATGCTGGCGCAGAAATAATACTTTCTATGGATAAAAAATGTAAAGAGCCGGGGTGCGATACTGGAATTTGTAAAGCAGAGTGTACCGGCCTTCAATCCGGAAAAGATGCGAACGGTACGCTAATTAATGGAGCCGGCTATGTTGCTCAAATAACCAGAAACTGCGGCCTTAATACCATAATTTCTACGGGTAGTTATAAAGAAACAAAAAGGAAAATAGAAGCTACAAGAGGTAGATCTTCTCCCGGGGTATACGTTAATAGCGCTACTGGGAAAACCTGCGATGAGATTTGCAGCAACTTGGACTGTATTTGCCAGGGTATAGGATACGAAGAGCCGCCAGCAGGGTCGCCAAATGGATACTACTGGAGTTTAACTTCACCGATGCCAGTGGATTGCATACAAAAAGAAAATGGAGCCTGCGGCACTTTAATTGAAAATTACAGCCCAATTCTTTGTCCTTCCACTACGGCACCCGTTAAAAAATATCTTGCCGAGTGGACTTATTGTTATTGCACGTCAACTACTCCTTAATTGTTTTTAAATATGGATAAAAAAGAAGCAAAAAATCGGATCGAAAAGCTTAAAAAGGTGATTAACTATCACCGTTATCTTTATCATGTTTTAAACAGGGAAGAAATTTCTCCGGCAGCTTTGGACTCTTTAAAGCACGAACTTTATCAATTGGAACAGAATTATCCTGAATTAATTACGTTTGATTCGCCCAGCCAAAGAATCGGCGGCCAGCCTTTAAAAGAATTTAAAAAAGTCAGGCATTCTATCCCAATGCTTTCTATTGAGGATATTTTTTCGGAAAAAGAGTTAGAAGGCTGGCAAGGTTATTTGAAAAGACTGGAACCGACAGCGCAATTTGATTATTTTTGCGAATTGAAAATCGACGGTTTTGCGATTTCTTTGATTTACGAAAAAGGTTTATTCGTTCAGGGCGCTACCCGGGGCAATGGCCAAGAAGGAGAAGACGTTACTCAGAATTTAAAAACAATTGAAAGTATTCCCTTAGAACTTAATTTTCGTCAAGATTTAAAATCGGACTTTAAAGAAATTTGGAAAAAATTAGAAGAAAAAAACAAGAAAGGAAAGATCGAAATCAGAGGCGAAGTTTATATGGAAAAGAAATCTTTTGAAGGTTTTAACAATCAGCGAAAGCAAAAAGGAGAAAGTATTTTTGCCAATCCTAGAAATTTAGCCGCCGGTTCGATTCGGCAATTAGACCCGAAATTAGCAGCTTCCCGACCTTTAAAATTCTTAGCTTACGATTTGATTACTGATATCGGTCAGAGTTATCATTCCCAAGAACACCGAATTTTGCCTTTTTTGGGTTTCAGAACCGATAAAGGAAAAAAATGCAGGAATTTAGAAGAAGTGATAAGCTTCTGGCAGGAAATTTCTAAAAAAAGAGAATCTTTTCCTTTCCAGATCGATGGAATAGTTATTAGCGTAGACGATAACGCGCTTTTTAAAAAATTAGGAGTGGCTGGCAAAAGTCCTCGGGCGATAAGGGCTTTTAAGTTTTCGGCTCAACAAAGCACCACCAAAATTTTAGATATAAAAGTTCAAGTAGGGCGAACCGGAGCAATAACGCCGATAGCCTTCTTGAAGCCGGTTAAGGTCGGCGGTACAACTATTAGTCGGGCGACTCTTCACAATGAAGATCGGATAAAAAAATTAGGAGTAAAAATCAACGATACGATTATTATTGAAAGAGCCGGTGATGTTATACCGGCAGTGGTTAAAGTTCTAGCCGAATTAAGAACCGGAAAAGAGAAAAATTTTGAAATGCCTAAGTTTTGCCCGGTTTGTCAGACAAAATTGATACGGCCGGAAAGAGAAGCGATCCGGCGCTGTTTAAATATCAATTGTCCGGCAAGAAAAAGAGAATTTCTTTATCATTTCGCTTCCAAAAAAGCTTTTAATATAGAAGGTTTGGGGCCGCAGATAATAAACCAATTAGTCGATTGTAATTTAATATCCAAACCAGAAGACATTTTTACCTTAGAAGAAGGAGACCTTAGTTCCTTAGAAAGATTCGGGGAAAAATCAGCCCGGAATTTAATTTTTTCCATCGGAAAAAGTAAAAAAATACCCTTATCTCGGTTTATCTATAGTTTAGGTATTCGTCACGTCGGGGAAGAGACAGCTATTGATTTGGCTCAATATTTTGGCAAGATTGACAATCTAAGTAAGGTTTCGTCGGAAGAGTTAAAAAATATTCCCAATATCGGTCCGGAAGTAGCTAAAAGTATTATTCAATGGTTTCAATCAAAGAAAAACAAAAGGTTAATTCAAGAATTGATTAGGGTTGGCATAAGTATTATAAGACCAGAAAGAATCAATCAAAAATTATCCGGAAAAACTTTTGTTCTGACCGGAACTTTGAATAGTTTTAGCCGATTTGAAGCAGTAAGAAAAATAAGACTATTGGGCGGATATTCTAACGATTCAATTTCCAAAGAAACTAATTTTTTGGTAGTAGGCCGGAATCCCGGTTCTAAGTTGGAAAAAGCCAAAAAAATAGGCGTAAAAATAATAAACGAAGCAGAGTTTATTAAAATGATAAAATAAACAATGATTTCTTTATCTTATTTTAAAAAGATCGATTGGTTGATTGTCGTGGCTAGCGTTTTATTGACCGGTTTGGGTCTCGTTTTAATTTACAGCAGTTCTCTCGGTCGGGGAGACTTCTTAAATTTTAAAAAACAAATTTTATTTTTAGGATTAGGTGTTTTTTTGATGTTCTTATTTAGTTTTTTCGATTTAAGAGTTTTAAAAAATAATCCTTTTTTAATTTTGCTTTTTTACTTCGTTTGTTTGCTGGCCTTAGCCGGCGTCTTAGTGTTGAAAGGAGTTAAAGGCTGGTACAGGTTGGGTCCTTTTTCTATTGACCCGATAGAATTCGTTAAGATAGTTTTGATATTTTTATTGGCTAAGTATTTTTCAACAAGACATATAGAGATGTATAGACTAAGGCATATTATTTTTTCCGGCGCTTATATTTCTATTCCTTCGGTTTTGATTTTTTTTCAGCCGGACTTAGGTTCGGCCCTGATTATATTTTCTTTATGGCTGGGAATTTTAATCATCTCCGGAATTAAAATTCGCCATTTTTTAATTCTTTGTTTGGCAATAACTTTAATCTCGGTTTTAAGTTGGTCGTTTTTATTAAGGGACTACCAAAAGCAGAGAATATTGAATTTTTTAAATCCTCAATTAGAACCTTTAGGTATGGGTTGGTCTCAGCAGCAGTCAAAAATAGCTATTGGTTCGGGCGGAATTTTAGGCAAAGGGATAGGTAATGGCTCTCAGGTTCAATATGGTTTTTTAACCGAACCTCAAACTGATTTTATTTTCGCTCATTTGGTCGAAGAAGCAGGATTAATCGGCGTATCTATTTTAATAACCTTATTTTCTTTTCTTATTTGGCGTATAATAAGAATCGCGTCTTTTTCAAGAGATAATTTTTCCCGATTTTACGCTTCGGGATTGGCAATACTTTTAATGGCTCAGTTTTTTATTAACATTGGGATGAATTTAGGAATTCTGCCGATTATTGGCATTTCTTTGCCTTTTGTTAGTTATGGCGGTTCGGGATTAATAATGATTTTTATTGCTCTGGGTATATTGCAGGGAATAAAAACAAAAATTAGCGGTTAAGCGCTATAAATATTTCTTTTCTATCCACAAGGGCTCTTTAATGATCCTGTTTTTATTTGTATAATTATAGTGATAAGTTATATTCTGATATCCGATATCGGATTTTAAATAAAAAATATGAAAAATAAAGATAAATTTATTTCTCTTCAAGAAGCAACCAATTACTGTTCTTATTCGCAAGAATATTTATCTTTAAGGGCGCGTCAGGGGAAGTTAAAATCATCAAAAATCGGTCGGAATTGGGTAACAAAAAAAGAATGGGTTGAAGAATATTTAAAAACTCTGGGAAGCGAAAAAATAGAGCCGAAAAAAACTCTTCAAATCAAAAGAAATGAGCCGCCAATAAACCTGCCCATAGAAACTCTAATTAAGCCCTTAAATATTTCCTTAAATGTTATTCCGAGGCCGATAATTCGTTTAAGGTTTGCTCTTGTTTTTATTTTGGTTTTATTTCTGGGAGGGCTTTTTTTGTTGAATAAAATTGATTCGAAAATCTTACCGGAAAAAATAAAAAATACCGGTCAGGAATTAAGCATTGCTCTATTGGAAATCAATTCAAAAGAAAATCAGGCCTCAACAATCAAAACCTTTGAACGTTATGGTCAGTGGCTAAAAGAAAATTTGGAATCTCGAGCTCCGGGATTAAAAACCGTTTATTTGGCAACCGATAATTTTATTAATAAAAAGCTTTTTCAATTCGGTCGTTTTATCGCGCATCCTTTTTTCAAAGTTTACCGTTCAGTTTTTTTAACCGAAGAGAGGCCGAAGTCAGAAGAAGAACCAAGAGAAGGAGAGCTAAAAATTGAAGAACCGGAGAAATTGGAAACAAAAGAAGGCGTAGTGGTTGTCCCTGTTCAAAATCAAGAGGAGCAAACAATTAAAAAAATAAAAGATTCTTTTTCTGACGAGGTTAAAGTGGAAATCCAAGATGAAACTTCCGGTTTTATCATTCCTGTTTTTAAAGAAAAAGAAGGAGAAAAATATCTTTATATAATGGTGCCGGTGAATAATTAAAACCTGAAATTTTAAACCGAAGCATGGATTATAAATATTTACTAAAATTAACCGTTAATTTATTCCTGCTAATTCTCTTATTTTTCGGAGCTGGATTTTGTTTTTTTAAATCCGTTCAAGCTCAAGAAGAAAATACCGGCTTGAGAATTCTTTATCAGGGAAATTTATTAGACTCAGAAGATGTTCCGGTTCAAGACGGAAATTATAATATGAGATTTTCTATTTACGATAGCGAAACCGAAGGAAGTATTATTTGGCAAGAAGAGTATGTTTTTTATAACGCTGTTTTTGTTAAGAACGGCCAGTTTAAAATAATTTTAGGTAGGATTAAACCGCTTAATCTTAAAATCGGAGCCGGGCCGTTTTGGCTAGGAGTGAGTATTGGCCAACAAACAGATACGGGTGAAATCGTTTGGAGCTTGGGAATGGAACAACGAAAAAAAATAATGAGCCTTTCGGACTTTCTCAAACAGGAAGGCTTGGGTTATTTTGAAGAGAACGGAATAACCGAACAAGAATGGGAAGAGATTTATCGGCTTCTGGAAGAAAAATTAAGCGGACAGCCGAATTTAATTTTATTATTTGACTTGGAACAAATCAAAACAAACGAAAATGGTTCCGATTCTAAATTATTCGATATTCTTAAAACTTTCATAAATTTTATTAGCGAAAAGATCTCTGAAATAGGAGATAAAATTACCGAATTAGGAAAAAAAATAGATGAAGTTTTAGCTAAAATGGAAGAAATAACTTTGGCTTTACTTAATATAGGAGAGAAAATCGACCGGATTTACCAAGTTTTAATAACAAATAAAGGTCTTGAGCTGGGCCAGCCATTGCCTTTAACTAGTGAAATAAATAATTATACCAGCCAAAAATTCGATCAGTTAATCATAAAAGAAGGAGAAAGTTCTATCCGGATTTTTAACCAATCAATTAAAATTGAAAGTTTGATTTTTATCAGTTTTCTTAATGATCCGGGAAGCCAGTGGTGGATTTCAGAAAAGGTACCGGGCGGTTCTTTTACTCTATCTTTAAAAGAACCGGCGACTCAAGACTTAATATTTAATTATTGGATTTTAGACGAAGAAGAACAGTCGGTTCAATCGCCAATAATAGAAATTCCAGAAGAGATTGGCGCAAAAACAAAAGAAAAAGTAGGGCCAACAACAGAACCGATAACCACAAGTAGTCAGATAATTAAACAAGAAGTCGATCAAGAAGAAATTCTGCCGATTTCATTAGAATCGGAACCAGAACAAGAACAAGAACAAGAACAAGAACAAGAAGAGAAGGTTCTTGAACCGTTACCGGGAGAGGAAGAAATTTTTGGACCTTTGCCGGAAGAATAAGCGTTTCGATAAAAAATAAAATTAAGCCAAAGACAAATTATGGCTGAGGTTTTTTTAGAAAATAACTTGGAAATAAAAAGAGAAAAAGTTTTTAAGTTTTTAATATTTTTTATTTTTATTTTTTTTTCATTTCAATCGTATCTCAATCAAAACCAGGCTGAAGGAGTTAATTATAAAATAGAGGAGTCTTATGTTGAAGTTCAGCAAAAATCCGATTTCCAAATTATCCCGTTAACAAGAGAAGAAAAAAATCAAGAGGTAGTCTTTGGAAGTTTTAAAATCGAAGATCAGTACTTAGTTTCTGATTTGCCGGAAAACGAATTTTTAGAGAAGTACTCTCGATTAAAGACTGGCTTTAAAGATCTTAAAATAAAAATCGAGGTTGATCAGCCGATATTTAAAAAAGAAAAATTTTATCAGCCTAAAAATTTTTTCCAAAAAATAAGTTCTTTGTTGTCGGCTGAAAAACTGCCCGACTACAGACTAATAAAAGAAATTAAAGATAATCCCGGAAAATTAGAAACCAATACCAAATTTTCTAACCTGAATTTCAAAACTGTTTACGAAGAAAAAAAAGGAAACATAAAGCAAAGTTTATTATTGGAGAATAATTCCGACAAGGAAATTAATTTTCAAATAAGCTTAATTAACGAAATTAATGCTAACCAATTTTCTTTTAACGGAGAAAAACATGAAGTTTCCGATATTCCCAAATTTTTATCCTCGGAAAAAAGCACTTCTCTTTCTTTTTATCCCGAATTTGGAAGCGAAATCATTAGTCAAAGTTTTGGCTATGATTTTTCCGATTTATTAAACTTCAATCCCGAAATATGGATTTTTAAAAAAGATCTTAAAAGTTTTTTATTAGTCAAAGTTTTTGGTTCTATTCCGGCCAATTCTTCGACTTTGCTTGATCCTTTTTATACCGTGTCTTCCACTACAGAGTCTTTGGCCGGAGCTTGGAGTTTTCAGAGAAAAACCTGGAATGATGGGGCAAGATACTGGGTATCTTTTTACGACGGAGAGGGGATAAAATTTTGGTATTCAACCAGCGGAATTGATAATTGGGCGCAAAATTCAGAAGGCAATATAATTCCCGACGGATTAACTACCAGCAACGACTTTTCCATTAATTGCGATAATGCCAATTGTTTTATTGTTACAGCCGAGAATGACGGCAGGGATTATTATATTTATGCTCGAGCGGCCCAAGAATATCCGTCAATTAGTTTTACATGGTCAGAAGCATTTCAGGTTACTTCTAACGCAAATTCTTTAGAAAATGTTCATATATCCAGGTCTTTGCCGGACGAATTAATTTGGCTGACTTATGAGGAATCAACTTTATTCAGCGATGATTTGTATGTTCAAAGGTCATCGGGCGGTAATGCAATAGATAGTTTTGAAACAGCTGATCTTATTCTGGATGACGGTTCGGAAACCTCTGGCCTTACCGTGCCCATTAGCTCCAGTTCAAATTATATGTTGGCTGTTTATCAAAGCGGTGAAACCCTTCTTTCAAAATATTACGACGTCAGCTGGAGTTCGGCTACCACTATTGACTATTTAGACAGTACCGGATTGGATGATAATTTTTCCGTTATTTATGATGATGTTTATTATAATGCTCATTTGCTTTATAATGCCAGCGGAACTTCAGACAACTTAATAAAATATATTTATTGGGATTCTAATGCTTCGCTTTGGAAAAATAATGCCAGTTCGACCTTAGCTTCTAGCACTCAATCTGATTACGCTTCAATTTCTTACGATAGGAACGGAAACACCCTTTATGCTTTTTGGATAAATATTACTGCCACTGATGAGTTTGAAGTACGTTATACAACGGCGGATATTAGTGGTCTTGAATGGCAAACTTCTAATGCTTGCGCCACTTCTTCGGGCACCTTAGATAATTTTACCTGGCTGACCTCTAATTATTTCCCTTATGCTGATACGGAAAATGATTTATTTTTTCAATATATGAGAACCCAATCAGGTTGGTACGATATTAATTTTTATAAAATAGACGGGGCTGAAGCTAATGCAGCGCCTACCATAGGTACGGTGATTTTAAATAGCGGAAGCAATATTACTTTGACAGAAAATACGACTATCTTAATTAGTGCTACAACAACAGTAAATGATACTGATGCTTATTCTGATATTGCTTCGGTTAATGGAGTGATCTATAGGTCTGGAGTGGGATCTAGTTGCGCTAGTGACGATAATAATTGTTATACAATAAATTCTTGTGCCACCAGTTCTTGTTCTGGTAATTCTTGTATTGCTACTTGTCAGGCTAATATTTGGTTTCACGCTAATCCAACCGACGCTGTTTCTCCTTATGCTCTTGAAGATTGGAAATCTTATATAAAAGTTACAGACAATCAGAACGCTTCCAGTTCTGCCACTTCCAGCGGTGTCGAACTTAACACTCTTCCGTCTTTAGATCTTTCTTATCTTTACGAAAGATATAATACCGGAGACGATAGTTATTCGGCCGTTGGCGGGACTACCTGGGCGGCTCAAACTTTTACCATTGGTAATACCGGTATAGATAAGACGCATAATATTATAAATACCAGACTAAAATTAGGAAGGAACAATTCTCCCGGCAACGGCATATTAAGCGTTAAGACGGTAGATATTAATGGTGCGCCAACCGGCACTGATTTAACCAGCGTTACTTTTAACGCTAATAATTTAAAGACTAGCGGAGAATGGGTTAATCTTTCTCTGCCTTATTATGAATTATCAGCCGGAACAAAATACGCTCTTGTTTTAAGAGCACCCAGCGGCAACCCTTTAGTTAACAGCTTAAGTTTTATGTACGACGGAACTTCCCCGACTTATAGCAGTGGTTCCTGTTATGTTTCCAGCGATAGCGGCTTAAGCTGGGCCGTGGATACCAATAAAGATTACATGTTTGAAGAATTTGGCTCTGGCGGAATTAATTACGGTAATTTAAATCCAGGTCAAAACACGGCAACTTTAAATCAGCAAAATCTTATCATGAATACCGGCAACGCGACTATAGATATTTATCTTTATGGTACTGACTTTGATCGGGCCCTTGGTGGTTCTTCCATACCAGTTTATCAACAGCAATACGGCACAAGCGCTTTGAATTACGGTTTAGGAATCAACGCTACCAGTTCGTCTTCTAATACGGTTGAAGTGGATTTAGACAAACCCATCAGTCATTATTATTCTACATCCATGGATGATATTTATTGGGGAATAGGCGTTCCTACTAATACAATGTCCGGGGTTTACACCGGAACAAATACTTTCGAAGCGAAAAGCGATTAGAAGCCCGAAGATTTAAAAATTTTCCACAGGGTGATTATTCCATTCTGAAATTATGGTATAATAAATTATTAAAGATTTTCAGACGGTTGACTCTAATCTTTAATTAAAATTTTTAAAAAATTTAAAAAAATAAAAATGGCTAAAAAAATCGATAAATCCCTTTCATGGTTAACTGTTTTGATTATCTGCTTTTTAATTGTTTTCGGACTTAGTGTTGTTTGGCGGGAAATAAAAGCCGATACTAATACTCCTCAAGTGACAGTAGGTAATGCTGCGTCGACTTTAGAAACCATAACTTTAAACAGCAATAGCGCTATTACAGTAACTGAAAATACTTACGTTACAATTAGCGGGACAACTACGGTTTCTGACAGTAATGGTTATGCTGATATTGTTTCAGCCACTTCGGTTTTATTTTTAAATAACACTACCACTGGTTGTTTTTCTGGCGATTCCGATCCTAATTGGTGTTATTATATTTCTTCTTGCGCCACTAGCAGTTGCGAAGGCTTGACTTGCGTTTTAACTTGTTCAGCCGATGTTTGGTTTATTGCCGAACCTTCTGACGCTAGCAGCAGTTACGCTGATTACGCTTGGCAAATGGACATAACTGTTTTAGACAGCGGAAGTAATGCTACAACCGCTACAACAAGCCAAGAATTGAACACAGCGGCTTATTTGGATTTTTCTACTAGCACAGATTATAGTACGGTTAATCCCGGAGCAACAAGTAGTAATGTAACCACTAACGCTACTAATACAGGTAATTATCATATAGATATTCAATTTTCAGGAGTTGATATGCAAACCGGCGGCGCCACTGCTTCAATTGATGTCGGCCAGCAGAAATATTCAAGCAGTACAATAGGTGATTGGACTACCGAAGGCGTTGCTCTAAGCGTTACTCCTACCACTTACGATCTTACTTTGCCTAAACCAACAGCCACTACTTCTAACAGTATCGATGACGTTTATTGGGTGATAAGCATACCAACCTCGACTTCTCCCGGTATCTATACCGGAACGAATACGGTTGATGCTATTTGGGCATCATCGTAATAGCGTAAAATTTTATTATTCCGTAGGGTTATAATTAAAAAAAATGAAGAAAAACCTTATTTTAGTTTTCGTTATCTCTTTAATTGGGCTATTTGGTGCAATTAACTCGGTTCGAGCCGGTTTTGGGGTGAGTCCGCCCTTTATTAATAATAGCCATTTAACGCCGGGTTGTTCTTTTGAAGAAACTATTTATTTGGTTCGGGGTCAGCCCACCGAGGAATTAATAGCTGAAGTAACAATTGAAGCTCCGGAAATTGAGAGCTGGATAACCATTGAAAAAGGATTAAGTTTTCCTTTACCAAAAGATATTCAGCAGTTTCCTATGAAAGTAAAGATTCAAGTTCCTCAAGATGCAGCTTATGGTAATTATCAGGGTTATATCAGAGTTAGAGCCATTTCTGCCGATTCTCAGCCAGGACAAGTGACAACTCTTATTGGTGGCAGAATTGACCTTGGTTTAACCGTAACCGAAAAAGGGTTTACTGATTTTAGAATTAAGGGCAATCCTTTGATTCCCGATATTGAAAAAGGAAATCTTTTGGTAGTTTTTATAATGATAGAAAATATCGGCAATACTCAAGTCAGACCCTCAAGGGTTCATTTGGATATCTACGATATTGCTCATTTGAACTTGTTAACTTCCGGAGACATTAATGAAATGAATTCGGTTCTTTCATTTGAGACCAGTCAAGTAAGAGGCCAAATGCCGATTAATTTGGAAATAGGAGAATATTGGACAGATATCACCGTTTACAAAGAAGAAAAATCAGCCGGTTTTTATAGAATTTATTTTAAAGTAATACCTAAAGTAGAAATATTAGCAGAAAGACCTAAAGATAAAGGGCTTTTATTCTTTTTTTGGTATGTTTTAATAGGAATAATTATAGCGGTGATAGCGGTGTTATTGAACCGGTCAATTAAAAAAGAAAAAGCAGTTTCTGATTCTAAAGAAACAAAAATTTCTAAAAAAATAAAAGTTTTTGAAGAAATAAAAACCCCAACAGCGATTCGAAAAAGAAAGAGAAAAACAGAAAAAAACGATCAGTAGTTTCTTTAATAGATTTTAAAATTAATTAATAATTTAAGATTAAGCGTGAGCGTTAATGTTAAAGATTCTTTAGTAAAAATTTTATTTTTAATTATCCTTTTCGAAGGGGCGATTTATGTCTGGCCCTTTTTTTCTTTTGATTATTTTTTAGATAAAAATGAAACATCGGCTTTGACCATAACTTCAAGAGCAGAAGTTGTTTCCATTCCTGCTCCGACCAATCTTACGGCTACGGTTATCAGTTCTTTCCAGATAAATCTCAGTTGGGATTCGGTTTCCGAAGCCAGTTATTATAAAATTTACAGAAACGGAAGTTTCATTGCTTCCACCACTCAAGTATCTTATTCCGATACAGGGCTGTCGCCGGCCACTAATTATACTTATTACCTGACAGCTGTGAATGTTTTAGGAATAGAATCCCCTCAAAGCAGTTCTGTTTCCGTGACCACTTCGGCCGAGATCGTCCCTTCAGAAGAACCGAGACCACCTTCTTCGCTAGTTCCTTACAATCTTTTTTTGACAATAAATAATAATAAAGAATATACCAATTCCTTAGACGTTTTCTTGTCTATTTCCGCGCAAAGCGCTAATCAGATGGCTGTTAGTAATAATTCTGAATTTTCCGACGCTTTTTGGGAAAAATATCAAAATTCAAGAAAATGGAGATTAACCGAGAGCGAGGGAGAAAAAAAAGTTTACATTAAATTTAGAAGTTTAAGCGGCGGAACTTCGGAAGCGATTTCTGATTCTATTATTGTTGATTTTACCGCGCCTCCGAACGTTAACAACCTTGAAGCAATTGCTGGCCATCAGCAAATATTTTTAAAATGGAACAATCCCTTAGACGGAGATTTCGGCGGAGTAAAAATAGTGGGTTCTACTGAATTTTATCCTTCTTCGCCGGATGAAGGAACTCTGGTTTACCAAGGTAAAGGAGAGTCTTTTTTGGCTGTTGGTTTAGCCAATGGAACTTCCTATTATTATACGGTATTTTCTTACGATCAAGCCGGCAATTTTTCTTCCGGCGCTCTTGTCTCTGCCACTCCTTTCAAAGAAGGAGTTCCGCCTTCGCCGCCGTTCTTGCCATCGGTGCCGACACCGACTGAAATAGAAAAATTAACTTTTCAAGATTTTGAATTTCAGCAAAAAGGAGAAAAGATTATTTTTGAAGAATCAAAAATTAGAGTTAAAGGGGGAGAGCCCTTAACCATTTCTCTTGATTACGAAAAAGTGCCAGAGGTTTTAAAAACTATCATGGTAACCTTGGAAAAAGACGGAAAATCTTTTTCTTTTCTTTTAAGGATTAATTCTCAAAAAACCAAATACGATGCCGTTATTTTAATGCCTCAGGAGCCGGGAATTTATAATTTTGTTTTCGATATTCTTGATTATAAAAATCAAGTTTTAAAGAAAATTTCCGGCTACTTGGAAGTGGAGGGAAAACCAGAGACTCTTTCGTATTCTTTAATTCCGGTTCCTTGGTATAAAAATTTTAGAATTAGATTTTTACTTGTTTTCTTAATAATTTTTATCTTCGTAATAATTTATTTAATGTGGAGAATAAAAAAACGGCAAAATACAGAAGTCGGAAAGTCATAAGAATCATGAAAATCGTAAAAGATTTTACTGACTTACATAGGGGTTGACAAATTTTTTAAAAAATAATAATATTGATATTACCGAAACTTTTTTAAAATATATTTTTAATTGATGCGAAACGGGAAATAAAAAGCCTGTTTTGCGGCAGATTTTTATTCTGACCCTTTTTTATTAAAATTTTTAAAATTTTCATTCCCTAAAATAAAAAATTAGGGCGTTTTGTCTATTCTTAATAGATCTTCCGTTTCTCAGAAATATTCTGAATAATTTATTTATTATGAAAGAAATAGTAATTAAAGATTTCTCAAAATCAAAAGTCAATTTAAGCCTTCCTTATCTACTGACCATTCAAAAAGAAAGCTGGAAATGGTTTTTAGAAGTCGGTTTGAAAGAGTTATTTATGGAAATATCTCCGATTCGGGATTATACGGGCAAGGAATTGGAGCTTTGGTTTTTAGATTATAAATTCGGCAAATCTAAATACAAATCAGATATAGAAGCAAAACAAAACAATGACTCTTATGAAGTGCCTTTACGGGTGAAAACGAAATTAGTAAATTTAAAAACTAAGGAAGAAAAAATTCAAGAAGTTTTTCTGAGCGATTTTCCTTTAATAACCGAAAGAGGAACTTTTATAGTTAATGGAGTGGAAAGAATAGTCATTTCCCAGTTGATTCGTTCGCCGGGAGCTTTTTTTGTTCTTTCTTCTTCGGCTAAAAGAAAAAGATTTTTTGGCGCCAAGATTATTCCTAATCGGGGCAGTTGGCTTGAGTTTGATACTGATTCTTCGGGAATAATTTCGGTTAAAATTGACCGGAAAAGAAAAATTCCAGCCACTACCTTGTTAAGAGCTTTTGGCATTGATAAAGATGAAGCCATTAAGAAACTTTTTGAGGATATAGACACCGGAGAGATAAGATTTATCAAAGAAACTTTAGCCCAAGATTTAAGTCATAATCGGGCCGAAGCAGTAGTGGAAATTTATAAGCATCTTCGGCCGGGCGACATGGCTACCGCCGATACTGCTCGTGAATTGCTAGAAAGCATGTTTTTCAATTTCGAAAGATACGATTTATCCAAGGTGGGAAGATGGAAAATGAGACAGAGAATTCCGGAACTGAATAAAGAAAAAGACAAAGACAAAGACAAAGAGATAAACGTAAAGGACAGAGCGCTTAAACCTTTAGACCTCGTTTTTATTTTAAGAGAAATCATCCGTTTAAATAATGATCCCGAATCAAAGCCGGATGAAATAGATCATTTGGGCAATCGAAGAGTAAGAACTTTGGGCGAATTTCTGCAGAGCAGATTAAGAATCGGCATAATCAGGATGGAAAGGATAATCAAAAACAAGATGTCAACTTTGGAAAGTTTTGATTTGACCCCGATTCAAATTATCAACCCCCGGCCTTTTATGGCGGTGGTTAAAGAATTTTTCAGTTCGTCCCAGTTTTCCCAATTTATGGACAATGAAAACCCTTTGGCCGAGTTAGAGCATAAAAGAAAATTATCAGCCACTGGTCCCGGCGGTTTAACCAGAGAAAGGGCCGGTTTTGAAGTTAGAGACGTTCAACCTTCTCATTACGGTCGGATTTGTCCGATTCAGACCCCGGAAGGACCCAACATTGGTTTAGTCAATCATTTGGCTGGCTTTGCTCAAGTTAACCCTTTTGGTTTTATCGAAACTCCTTATTTCAAAGTAAAAAACGGAAAAATTACTGCCGAAATTCAATATCTTTTGGCTTTTGAAGAAGAAAAATACAATATTGCTCATGCCGGCATACCCATTGACGATAGTAACAATATTATTACTCAAAAAGTGGAAGCCAGAATCAAGGGCGAACCAGGAACAATAGAAAAAGAAAAGATTGATTTTATTGATGTCTCCACTGAACAGCCGATATCAATCGCCACTTCGCTTATTCCTTTTCTGCAAAACGACGACGCTAACCGAGCCTTGATGGGTTCGAATATGCAAAACCAATCAGTGCCGCTTCTTAATCCGGAAATGCCTTTGGTAATGACGGGCGTAGAAAAAAGAGTGGCTTCTGATTCCGGTCAGGAATTGTTGGCCGAGGAGGCGGGAACAATCGAAGAAGTGGATGCTGGTCATATAAAATTAAAAACTCAAAAAGGCCAAATAAAAAATTACGACTTAAGAATTTTTATAAGAAGCAATCAATATACCTGTTTCCATCAAAGGCCAAGGGTGGAAAAAGGGCAAAAAGTTAAAAAAGGAGATGTTTTGGCTGATGGCGGCGCAATAGACAGGGGTTACTTAGCCTTGGGTCATAATGTTTTAACCGCTTTTTTACCCTTTAAAGGAGAAAATTACGAAGATGCTATTGTTATCTCCGAAAGGTTAATTAAAGAAGATTTATATACTTCAATTCATATTGAAAATTTTGGCTGCGATGTCCGAGAAACAAAATTAGGTCCGGAGGTTACCACTTACGATATTCCTAACGTGGGCGAAGAAAAACTGAAAGACTTAGACGAGGAAGGAATAATTCGAGTAGGGGCGGAAGTCGGACCAAACGATATTTTAGTCGGCAAAATTTCTCCTAAGGGAAAAGAAAGCCTTACGGCTGAAGAAAGATTATTAGGCGCGATTTTCGGGGAAAAAGCCAAAGAAGTGAAAGACACTTCTTTGAGAATGGAGCATGGAAAAAGAGGAAGAGTGGTTAAAGTCAAGGTTTTTGAAAGAGGAGAATCTAACCTCGAGCCGGGTATTATTAAAAGAGTAGAGGTGGAAATAGCTCAGTTGAGAAAAATAAATTCCGGCGACAAATTAGCCGGACGACACGGAAACAAAGGAGTGGTTTCTAAAATTCTTCCGCTGGAAGAAATGCCCTTTATGGAAGACGGAACCCCAGTAGATATTGTTTTAAGTCCTTTAGGTGTGGTTTCTAGGATGAATTTAGGCCAGATATTGGAAACTCATTTAGGCTGGGCAGCTAAAAAATTAGAATATCATGCTATTACTCCTTCTTTAAGCGGAGCCAAAGAAAAAGATATTAAAGAAGAGTTCAAAAAGGCCGGATTACCGGAAGACGGAAAGATTGCTCTTTACGACGGTCAAACCGGCGAAGTTTATCCAGAAAAAATAACAGTAGGTTATTCTTATATGATGAAATTGATTCATATGGTTGAAGACAAGGTCCATATGCGAGCCATTGGTCCTTATTCCTTAATTACTCAGCAACCTTTAGGAGGTAAGGCTCAATTCGGAGGTCAACGATTAGGAGAAATGGAAGTTTGGGCTTTAGAAGGATATGGAGCGGCTTATACTCTTCAAGAGATGCTAACTATTAAATCAGATGACGTACCGGGAAGAGCCGCTACTTACGAAGCAATTTTAAAAGGAGAAAAAATCGCTCCGCCCAATCTGCCGGCCTCTTTTAATTTATTAGTTAACGAATTAAAATCCTTAGGGTTAGGAGTGGAAATTCAGATTAAAGAAAAAGAAGAGGTTGAAAAAAGAGACAAAAAAGAAACTAAAGAATAAAAATAAAAATTTAAAAATATTTACCCTGTTAGAAATTCTGCCTATTGCCGACAGGGTATGGAAAAAAATAAAAGTTTGTCCCAAATCAACAATTCATTGTTGTATAAGACGAGCTTCTAACGGGAGTGAAAGTAACCGACTTAGAATCAATTAAAATAAAACTAGCTTCGCCCGAAGATATTTTATCCTGGTCTCACGGAGAAGTCGTTAAGCCAGAAACCATTAATTACCGAACTCAGAAAGCTGAGAAAGATGGGCTTTTTTGCGAAAAAATTTTTGGTCCCAGTCGGGATTACCAATGCTATTGCGGCAAGTATAAAGGAGTGAGATTTAAAGGGATAGTTTGCGACCGTTGCGGAGTAGAAGTGACCAAAGCTCAGGTCAGAAGAGAAAGAATGGGCCACATTAAATTAGCTGTTCCCTGTTCTCATATTTGGTTTTTAAAAGGAGTGCCCTCAAGAATAGGCCAGGTTTTAGATTTGCCGATGCAGAAACTGGAAAGAATTATTTATTTTTCGGCCTATATTATTACCAAAATTAGCAACGACGCCCAGAAGATGATTCTTGAAGAAATTGAGAAGGAATATAAATCAAAAATAAAAATTTCTCGCGGTCAATTTCAAGGCGACAAAAATCAGAAAAATTTAAATAAAATTTTGCAGGAATTAAAAGAAGCCAGAGAAAGAGCCCGAAGAGAAGTTTCGGAATTAAAATATTTAAAAGTTTTATCGGAAGTTGAATATCAAAATCTTTCTTTGAAATATGGAGAAGTTTTTGAAGCCGAAACCGGATCAGAAGCTTTAAGAAAAATTTTTTCAAAAATTAATTTAAACGAAGAAATCTCAAAATTAAGGAAACAACTTCAGGAATCGGAGCAAATAGACAGAAGGAAGATTTTACGAAGATTAAAAATTTTCCGGAAAATGCAGGAACAGAAAATCAGACCGGAATGGATGTTTTTGGAGGCTTTACCGATTTTACCTCCCGACTTAAGACCAATGGTTCAATTAGACGGAGGACGATTTGCTTCTTCGGACTTAAACGATCTTTATCGAAGAGTAATTAATAGAAATAATCGTTTAAAGTACCTTTTAGAAATTTCCGCGCCTGAGGTTATTGTTCGGAACGAAAAAAGAATGCTTCAGGAGGCGGTTGATGCTTTAATTGATAACGGAATGAGAAAAACGCAAACTATTCGTTCCAGTACCGGTGGCAAACGGCAATTAAAATCATTAGCCGATATGCTTAAAGGAAAACAGGGCCGATTCCGGCGCAATCTTTTAGGCAAAAGAGTGGATTATTCCGGCCGTTCGGTGATTGTAGTCGGGCCTGAGCTTAAGCTTTCGCAAGTGGGAATCCCAAAAAGGATGGCTTTGGAATTATTCAAGCCTTTTGTTATTCATAAAATCTTAAAACAAGAATTAGCTTATAATGTCAGAGGAGCTACTCGTTTAATAGAAGAAGAAACTCCGGAAGTTTGGGCAATTTTGGAAGAAGTAGTTAAAGATAAGTTAGTTTTACTGAATAGGGCCCCTACTTTGCACCGATTGGGCGTTCAGGCCTTTAAGCCTATTTTAATTGAGGGCGAAGCTTTAAGAATTCATCCTATGGTTTGTCAGGCTTTTAACGCTGATTTTGACGGAGACCAAATGGCCGTTTTTGTCCCGCTTTTACCTGAGGCCCAGAAAGAAGCTCAGGAATTAATGATTTCCACTTTGAATTTATTAAAACCAGCTACTGGTTCGCCGGTAATTTCCTTAAGCAAGGATATTGTACTTGGTTGTTATTGGCTGACTACTATTAAAGAAGGGTTAAAAGGAGAAGGTAAAATTTTCAGTTCTTTAGAAGAAGCAATTATGGCTTCGGAATTAAAAATTATCGACCTTAGATCAAAAATAAAAATCAGACTTAATAATGAATTTATTGAGACTTCGGTCGGCCGGCTAATTTTTAACCAAGCTTTACCGCCGGATTTTCCTTTTCAGAATATCCGGATTAAAATAAAAAGTTTAAAGGAAATTATTAGCGAAATTATTGAAAAAAACAAAATTCCTGCCGGTGGTTACGCGCCGATAGTGGAAGAAACTTTAGATAAAATAAAAGATATAGGTTTTGAATTTTCAACAAAATCAGGCATTACTTGGGGAATGAACGATTTAGTGGTGCCAAAGAAAAAATATCAAATCATTGAAGAAGCCGAAAAGAAAGTCGAGGAAATTAGAAAAAATTATCAAAAAGGACTTCTTTCCTTAAAAGAAAAAGATGACGAAATTATCGGCGTTTGGCAGAAAGCTAAAAGCGAAATAATAGAAGAGCTTTCTAAAACCTTGCCTGTTGACGGTCCGGTTTTTTCGATTGTTGATTCCGGAGCTAGAGGTTCTTGGACTCAACCCGTTCAGATGGCCGGTATTAAGGGCTTAGTGACTAATCCCATGGGTCAAATTATGAAATTACCGGTAAAGAGCTGTTACACTGAAGGATTTAATGTTCTGGAATATTTTATTTCCACTCACGGAGCAAGGAAAGGAACAGCCGATACCGCTTTAAGAACTTCTAAGGCCGGTTATTTAACTAGAAGATTGGTCGATGTTTCTCACGATTTAATGGTTATCGAGGAGGACTGTAAGGATAAAAAAGGCATTGCGGTTTTCAGAAAAGACGCTGAAGAAGTAAATCAGGATTTTCTTTATAAAATTTTAGGAAGGTACTGTTTAGATGAAATCCAAGTTAAAGGTAAGGTTATTGTTAAAAAAGGAGAGATTATAGATTTTGACAAAGCTAAAAAAATTATTGAAGCCAAAATAGAAAAAGTTACCGTTCGCTCGCCTTTAAGTTGTAAATCGGCTCGAGGGGTTTGTCAGCAATGCTACGGTTGGGACTTTGGAAGAAATCATTTAATAAAACTTGGTGAAGCAATCGGAGTGATAGCCGCTCAAGCTATCGGAGAGCCGGGCACCCAGCTTACCTTAAGAACCTTTCATACCGGCGGTGTGGCCGAAGGAGGCGATATCACTCAGGGCCTACCTCGGGTTGAAGAGATTTTTGAAAACAGGGTGCCGGGCGGAGAAGCTGTTATGAGCGAGGTCGATGGTAAAGTTACAGAAGTGGATACTAAAAAAAGAATTATAAAAATAAAGCCCAATTCTCCTTCCAAAAAAACAAAGAAATCCGAAGAAATAGAATATAAGATTTCCTCTGATGCGAGTATTTGGGTAAAGCCGGGTCAGGAGGTTAAAAGAGGTGCTCAACTCTGCGAAGGCAGTTTAAACCTGAAAAGATTATATCGTTTAACCGGCATAGAAGAAACTTGGCGTTATGTCGTTAAAGAAGTTCAAAAAATTTATTCTTCTCAAGGGGTAGATATTCACGATAAGCACATCGAAACTATAGCCAGGCAAATGTTCTCTCGGGTGAGAATTAAAGATATAGGAGATTCTGATTTTATTCCCGGCGAAATTGTTGAAAAAACCGAATTAGTTGAGGAAAATTTAAAACTGAAAAAACTTAACAAAAGACCGGCTAAAGCTGTTCAGCTTTTACTCGGAATATCTAAAGTGGCTTTAACTACTAAAAGTTTCCTTTCGGCCGCTTCTTTTCAGGAAACTTCCCGCGTTTTAATCAAGGCGGCCATAGAGGGCAAGAAAGATAATTTATGGGGGTTGAAAGAAAATGTGATTATCGGAAAATTGATTCCGGCCGGTACTGGTTTTAGTAAAAAATAAAAAATAAGATATAATAGATGGATAGGATGATTTTTATGAAGAAGAATAATAATAAAAAGAAAAAGAGGCTGGATAAAGATTTTAAAAATACGATCAACTTTATTTTACCAGACCAGATTAAGCAGAAAATACTGGGGGTGTTTATGGTATTGTTGGCGTTAATTATCGGAATGAGTTTTTTTGACCTAGCCGGAGTGGGCGGGCAATGGTTCATAAAAGTTTCCATTATTTTATTTGGGCAAGTGGTTTTTATTTTTCCTTTGTTTCTTTTTTTGGTTGGTTTGGTTTTTTGGGAAGGATTAAATATTTTTAAAAAGAAATGGTGGCTAGCAATTTTAGCCATTTTTATTTTCGTTTTTAGTTTAGCTGGTCTTTTGGGTTGTTTTGATTCCGACCTAAGACGAGGCGGTATAATAGGTTACGTTGTCAGTTGGCCTTTTTTACATTTATTTGATTTTTGGGTTAGTCTGATTATTTTTAGCGGCCTAACCGTTATTGCCAGCTTAATAATCTTTTATCCTTTTTATCGGCATAAAAAGAAAAAAGAAATAATCAAAAAAGAAGAAGAAAAAATCTCTTTCATTAATCGAGAAGTTATGCCTAAGCTGAAAGTTAAAGATATAGCCTTTAAGAAGATTCAATTTTCAAGCGGTAAAAAAGAAGATTCGAGAAAAAAAGAAATAATTCCTGATTTGAAGTTAAAACAAATTCCTTTATCAAAAATCGAGAAAACTTATCAAAAGCCGCCGCTAGATTTGCTGGAAGAGGAAAAAAAAGACGCTAAAGCCGGCGATTTAAGAGTAAACGCTGCTATAATTAAAAGAACTTTACAAAATTTTGGCATTCCGGTAGAAATGGGTCAGGCTAATGTTGGTCCGACAGTTACTCAATACACTTTAAAACCGTCCGAGGGCGTAAAATTATCTAAGATTACATCTCTTTCTAATGATTTATCCTTGGCTTTGGCTTCTCACCCGATTAGAATAGAAGCTCCTATCCCGGGTAAATCTTTGGTAGGAATAGAAATTCCTAATCAAGTAAGAGCTTCGGTCAGGCTTAAAGAATTAATTCAAGAAACTAATTTTCAGAATTCCCCTTCTCGTCTGGCTTTTGTTTTAGGAAAGGACGTTTCGGGTGGTTCGGCCTTTGCTGATTTAGCCAGGATGCCTCATCTTTTAGTAGCCGGAAGCACTGGGACAGGAAAAACAGTTTTTTTAAACAGTTTGATTTTAAGTTTGCTTTATCGAAATTCTCCTGATATTTTAAAACTTATTTTAATCGATCCGAAAAGAGTGGAGTTTCCGGTTTACGCCGGCATTCCTCATACTTTAGGGCCGGTTATTTGTAATAACAACAAAGCAGTTAGCGTTTTAAATTGGTTGATTGAAGAAATGGAAAGAAGGTTTGATATTTTTTCTGAATCTAAGTCTAAAGACATAACAACCTATAACGAACTGGTCTCTAACGGTTCTGCCGAACCAGTGCCTTATATCGTTCTAGTGATTGACGAGTTGGCTGATTTAATGGCAGCTAAAGGCCGGGAAGTAGAAGGTTTAATTGTTAGGTTGGCTCAGATGGCTCGGGCGGTTGGAATTCATTTGGTAGTAGCCACTCAAAGACCTTCGGTTGAAGTAATTACCGGCTTGATTAAAGCCAATATTACTTCTCGGGTGGCTTTTCAAGTTGCTTCTCAAATTGATTCTCGAACAATTTTCGATATGGCCGGAGCGGAAAAATTATTAGGTCGGGGAGACATGCTTTTCACTTCGGCGGAAGTTTCCAAGCCGAAACGTATTCAAGCCCCCTTAGTAACCGAGAAAGAAATTAAAAAAGTAATAAAATTTATTAAATCAGAATTCGATTCGGTAGAGATCGGCGGAGAAGAATTAGTCGACAGTCTTAATAAAAAATTAGAAGGAGAGCAGGAATCAAGTTTTGATATTTTTTCCCGAGGAGAAGATCCTTTATACGAAACGGCCAAACAGGTGGTAGTTGAAGCCGGCCGAGCTTCGGCTTCTTTACTTCAGAGAAGGCTCCAAGTTGGTTATGCACGAGCCGCTCGGTTGATAGATATGCTGGAAGATAGGGGAATAATTGGGCCGGCTGACGGTGCTAAACCGCGAGAAATATATAATATAGAAAATAAAACAAACAATAACGGGTTGCTCGATAATCAAAACAATGACGAAAATATTCAGGAAGAGGGTGAAGAAAATAAGGAAAACTATAAAGAATATAACGAATTTTAAAAATTAAGATTATTATTAAAATATTTTTAAATTATATAGCGATTGCGGCGAAATAATTTCCTTACTATCGTTCCAAAATTATAGCGATTGTGATCGATATACTTTTGTCACTATCGTTCCAAAATTATAGCGATTGTGATCGATATATTTTTGTCACTATCGTTCCAAAATTATGAGCAAAAAAAACGATAAAAAAATCGAAAAAAAAGACCTTCAAGAGACAATCGACGAGATTAAGCAGCGATTCGGCGAAGGTTCGATTATGAAGTTAAAAGAAGTAAGAGCGGTGGATGTTGATGCAATCCCGACCGGCTCTCTCTCTTTAAATATAGCTTTGGGGGTGGGTGGAATTCCCAAAGGAAGAGTAGTTGAGATTTTTGGTCCTGAAGCTGGAGGAAAAACAACAGTAGCTCTTCATATTTTAGCCGAAGCTCAGAAAAGAGGCGGTCAAGTGGCTTTTATTGATGCTGAACATGCTCTTGACCCGGAGTACGCTAAAAGGATTGGCGTTAAGGTTGACGATTTATTAATTTCCCAGCCAGATTCCGGCGAACAAGCTTTACAAATTTTAGAAACTTTGGTTCGGTCAGAGGGCATTGAAGCGGTAGTGGTTGATTCAGTGGCTGCTTTAACTCCCAAAAGTGAAATTGCCGGCGAAATGGGAGAGTTTCAAATCGGTCTTCAGGCCCGATTAATGAGTCAGGCTTTAAGAAAATTATCAGGCATAGTGGCCAAGACCAAAACCGCTGTTATTTTTTTAAATCAAACTAGAATGAAAATCGGTCAGATTTTCGGCAATCCCGAAACAACGCCCGGCGGTCTGGCTTTAAAATTTTACGCTTCGGTAAGAATTAATCTAAGAAGGATCGCTCAGATAAAAAAAGGAGACGAGATTATCGGCGGCCGGCATAGAGCTAAAATTGTTAAAAATAAAGTAGCGGCTCCTTTTAAAATTGCCGAGTTTGATATCTACTATAACGAAGGCATTTCTAGATTTTCCGATATTATTAATTTAGGCATTAAAAAGGGGATAGTCAAGAAATCAGGCAGTTGGTTTCAATATCAGGATAAAAAATTAGGACAAGGATTGGAGTCGGCAAAAGATTCTTTAAAAAGCAATCTTGAATTGGCTAAAGAAATAGAAAAAGCCATAAAAGAATCCGAAAATTAGAAATATTCATCTGCGGACTGAAAAATTATAAAAACTGCTTTAAGGCAGTTTTTTTGTTTTTAATTTATAAATTATTTTCTGAATTATCGATTCTACTTCGGCGTATAAGGTAATAAGCCTAAAAATCTGGCTCTTTTAATCGTTCGAGCCAATTGTCTTTGATGTTTGGAGCAGAGCCCGGTTTTTTTTCTTGATTTTATTTTTGCCGAAGCCGAAATGAAACCTTCCAGAGCTTTTCTGTTTTTAAAGTCGACTTCTCTGATGTTTCTTTGGCAAAAATAACAAGCATTAGACATAAATTTGTTTTAGCGGTTAAAAGGGTAAATCTTTTACGTCAATTTCTTCTTCAGATTCTTCTTCATTTTCTTCCTTATTTTTCTCTTCTTTAGCCGGCTCTTCGGGAGAAGATTCTATTTCATTTGGGCTATAATTTTCTTCAATAATAGGGATTTCTTCCATTGTTTTTTTATTACTTTCTCCTTGGAATTGTCTTTGTCCGAGCCTTGGTCCTAGTTGCATTCTTTCGGCGATTATTTCAGTTCGATATTGGTTTTTGCCGGAAGAGTCCTGCCAACTTCTGGTTTGCAATCGGCCCTCGATTAAAACCAAAGAGCCTTTTGTTAAATATTGAGAACTTATTTCTGCCAATCTTCTCCATAAAACTATATTGTGGTATTGGGCTTCTTCTTGTTTCTGCCCGTTTGTTCTGTCAGTCCAAACTCTATTAGTGGCGACGCTGAAAGTGCAAACCGATTGGCCGGAAGGCGTGCTTCTTAAAATCGGGTCGGCAGTTAGCCTGCCTATTAAAAAAACCTTATTTAAATACATGATTTTAACCTAAGATTTCTTCTAGTTTTTGTTCTATATCCTTAAGCTCGGCCTTTTTTTCTGATTTTTTAATTGGTCTTCTTTTGGGCGTTATTTCCTCTTTAAATTTTTTCTTGACAAAAATTAAAAAACGAAGAATATTACTTTCAATTTTAACCTTATTTTCTAAATTTTTTATTTCTTCCGGTTTTAAATAAAAACTTTGACTGATTAAAAAAGCCTGTTTAAATTTTTTGATTTCGTAACTTAAATAAATTTTTTCCGGCGACAAAGAAGAATCTAAAATCCCTCCTTTTTCCTGAATAAAGGAGTTTAATTTTTGTTCGATATCTTTAACCTCCGATTCTTGAAGGTCGGGCGAAGCTAGATAAGTTAATTCGTAATACTTCATGTTGTATTTGAAACGATTTATATTTTAAACTCAATTACGTCACCGTCTTGGATCGCATAATCTTTACCAACCGTTTTTATTAAGCCCGATTCTCTGCATTTTGACCAAGAACCGGCATTTACTAATTTTTCCCAGGAAACTGTTTCGGCTTTGATGAATTTTTCTCCAAAATCAGAATGGACCTTAGCTGCTGCTTCCACGCTTATTGAACCGTTTTTTATCGACCAAGCTTTTACTTCTTTTCCACCGGCTATTGTATAAAAAGTAATCAAGTTAAGAACATCATAACAGGTTTGAACTAAATAATCAAGAGAGGTTTCGATTTCCAATTCTTTGATTTCTTTTTCGTTTAATTCAGAAATTTCTTCCTCTATTTTAAGATTGATTTTAATCGGAGTTTTTTTTAAATTTGTTTCTCGGTCGGTATTCAATAGATGGATTATTGGTTTTTCGGTTAGAAATTGAAATTCCTTTATTAAAAGCAGTTCTTCCTTGGTTAAGATTAAGTCGGAAACTTTTTCTCCTTTATTCAAACAATCTTTTAATTTTTTTAAAGTGTTAAATTTTTGAATCGTTTCTTTGTTACCAGATTTTAATTTTCCTTCTAAGTTTTTTAAAGAATTTTCCGTTATTTCTAAATCTTTTAAAATTAATTCAGTTTTTATTATTTCTATATCCCTTTCCGGATTCACCTTTTTTTCTATATGTTCTACCTGATCAGCTTCAAAATCTCTGACTACTTCTAAAATAATTTTACATTCTTTTATTTGAGCCAGGAATTGATTGCCCAAGCCTTCTCCTTGATGAGCTTTCTTTACTAATCCGGCAATATCAACAAATTCAATGGCCGTTGGAGTAATTTTCTCCGGTTCTATAATTTTAGCAATCGCTTCCAATCTTTTATCGAAAACCGCTACTTCTCCGATATTAGGCGAAATAGTGGTGAAAGGATAAGGAGCGATACCCACGTTTTTTTTAGTCAGAGCCTTAAAAAGAGTGGATTTTCCGCTATTTGGCAAGCCGACAATAGCCACTGAAAAAGACATAAAATTATGACAGAGCGAGCTTTTACTCGATATATCATATTGCGTATGATATACTAAAATAACGCGAAAAGCAATATATTTTATTTAAATTATTAAACCATAAATAAAGTCATGAAAATTAATTCATCTATTTTTAGATCCTACGATATTAGGGGAATTTATCCTGATGAGCTAAACGAGGAAGTTTTTTCTAAAATCATAAAAGCCTATATCAAATCGTATCCTCAAGCGAAAAAAATCGTTGTTGCTCGAGATACAAGATTAAGCTCTCCTTCTTTGGCTAAGAAAGTAATCGAGACTTTCTTTAAAGCCGGCAAAGAAGTGATAGATATCGGCGTTGCTCCGGACCCGTTGTTTTATTTTTCTATTTTTCATTATCATTTTGACGGCGGCATAATGATTACTGCCTCTCACAACCCCAAAGAATATAACGGATTAGGCTTTAATGTAAGGCAGTCAGAGGAAGGAATGCCGGAAGATATAATAGGTAAAGATTTGGAAAAAATAAAAAAGATGGTCATGAACGACAAAGAAATTAAGATACCGGAGAAGAAAGGAAAGATAATCGCCCTTGATCCTTCAGATGATTATATTAATTACGTGACTTCAAAAATCAGCTTAAAAAAACCGCTAAAGATTATAGTTGATTCAGGTAATGGTGCCTGCGGATTTTTACCGGAAAGAGTTTTCAAAAAAATCGGCTGCCAAGTCGAAACTTTATACGGAGAATTCGACGGTTCTTTCCCTAATCATTTGCCTGATCCTTACGATGAAGAAAACTTAAAAGCAATCAAAAAGGAGGTTATTGTTAGAAAAGCGGATATAGGTTTTTCTTACGATACCGATGGTGATAGGGTAGGAGTTATAGATAACCGAGGCAGAGTTGTTATCGGAGATTTTTGCCTTTTTATGTTGGCCAAACAGGCTTTGGCAAAGAAAAAAGGACCTATCTGTCATGATATGAGAGTCTCCAAGGCTTTTCTGGATGAAATGAAAAAAGTCGGCGTAGAAACCCACTTTTGCATTTCTCATCACAGTTCCATTATTAAAAAGATACTGGAAACTAAAGCCATCTTCGGCGGGGAAATCACTCTTCATTTTCTTTTTCCTCTTGATTATTACCTCTGCGACGAAGCCATTTTCTCGTCTCTTAAAATAGCCGAGATCGCTTCTCAATATAATGATTTTGCCCGATATATCGACAACTTGCCCCGTTATTTCGCCAGCCCAGAAGTCTTCATCGACGTCAAAGATGAAGAAAAATTTAAGATTATCGAAAAATTACAGGATTATCTAAGAAAAAATCAATATGATTTTATAGATATTGACGGAGCAAGAATTAATTTTCCCAGTGGTTGGGCCTTGATTCGGGCAGCCAACACCTCGCCTTTTATTAAATGCCGTTTCGAGGGCAATACCGAAAAAGATTTGACAGAAATAGAAAAAAAATCTTTGGAGATTTTTAAAAAGGTAGGAGTCCCGATAAGCGAGAAGGTTTATAAAGAGTTAGGTTTTTAATAAACCGAAATCAAATCAACCCTGTTTTTTTCAAGATTTCTTCCATATTGGTCTTAGTTAAAACTTCGGCTCTTTTTAACCCTTTTTCCAAAATTTCTTTCACGTAAACTTCCCTGACCAGAAGTTCTTTTCTTTTCCGGCGGAAAGGTTCGAATTTCTCAATCAGAAGTTCGGCTAACTGTTTTTTAAAAACGGCATAACCTTTACTTTTGAATTTCTTTTCTATATTTTTTATCGGTTCATTGCTAAAAACAGAATAGATAGTCAAAAGATTGGAAATACCGGGTTTTTTCTTTAGATCATATTTTATAGATTTTCCGGTATCGGTTACGGCTGACATTATTTTTTTTCTCATGATCTCTGGTTCGTCAAAAATGTTTATCCGCGTTTGGTCGGGATCGCTTTTGGACATTTTCTTTTTTGGGTTCTGCAAAGACATTATTTTAGCCGAAGATTTCAGAATCAAAGCTTCCGGTTCTTTAAAGGTTTTTCCGAACTGGCTATTGAATTTTCGGGCAATGGTTCGGGCTAATTCCAGATGTTGCTGCTGGTCTTTGCCGACCGGTACCAAATCGGCCTTAAAAATGAGAATATCAGCCGCCATCAAAATAGGATAATTAAGCAGGCCAGCGTTTATGTATTGAGGATGTTTTTTCGATTTTTCTTTAAACTGGGTCATTCGTTTCAAGTCGCCGACCGGAGTAACTGTGCTTAATAAAAAAGCCAATTCCGGAATTTCTTTAATCTGAGATTGAGTATAAATAATACATTTTTCCGGATCCAATCCGGCAGCTAAAATATCGATCGTTTTATCTGTTATTTCTCTTTGATAATCTTTCGGCTGGTAGGGAGTGGTTAAACCGTGTAAATCGGCAATAAAAAAGATACATTCATTTTTTTCCTGAAGTTCAACGTATTGTTTGACCGTATTAAGATAATTTCCGATATGTAATTCGCCCAAAGGGCGAACGCCGGTAACGATTCTCATATTATTTATTTTATTTTCATATTAACAAAAAGATAAGTTAAAATAAAGATTCCAGAAAGATCTTCCGGGAGAGAGTTTTTTTAAGTGGAGGTAAAACTTAAACTTCTATTATTACCGGCAGAACCATTGGTCTTCTTTTAGTTTTTTTAAAAAGAAAAGAGCCAATTTGATTTCTTACTTCGTCTTTAATGTAGATCCAATTAATTGTTCCGCCCGAACCGGCCGCTTTGTTCACTATTTCTATCACTTTTTTCCTGGTTTCTTTTAATAACTGTTTCGACTCTTTTAAATAGACAAATCCTCGAGAAATTATGTCCGGCGATCCTTTTACTTTACCGGTTTGCCTGTCGACTATGGCTATAACGACAAACATTCCTCCTTCGGCCAGAGTCTGACGGTCTCTTAAAACGATTTCTCCGACATCGCCGACCCCCAAACCGTCAACCATAATATAATTTGAGGCAACAATTTCTTTTTTAACATAGATTTTTTTTGAAGTTAAATTGATAATTTGTCCGTTTTGGGCGATAACTATGTTTTTCTCCGAAATGCCTGAGTTTTTAGCCAATTGCGCGTGAGCGGCTAACATAGAATATTGACCATGGATAGGCATAAAGAATTTAGGCTTCATTATTTTAATCATTTCCTTTAATTCTTCCTTTTGAGCGTGGCCGCCAGCGTGAATATCCATCATTTTATAATGAAATACTCTGGCCCCTTGTTGTAAAACGCTGTCTTTCAGGTATTGAACTGTTCTTTCGTTTCCCGGGACTACTGAAGAAGAAAAGACAACCGTGTCGCCGTTTTTTATTTTA